>SWBY01005163.1_pt1 | contig 127557 bp, 96 predicted proteins | sample 4693071 | NCBI WGS metagenome assembly SWBY01 (sample SAMN10267273, study PRJNA491770) | bioreactor metagenome | isolation source: DHS bioreactor inoculated with marine methane seep sediment | place: Japan: Omine Ridge, Nankai Trough | collected 2006-05-06 | reverse complement strand
ACAACTTCTTCTTCAAGTTCAGCAGCTGGTTCTTCAACAACTTCTTCGAATTCAGAGATAGGTTCTTCTATTTCATCTAATTCCTCATCTTGCAGTTCTGAAAGTTGCTCTGATGTATCATTCTCAATTAACTCAGGATCTTCTATAGATTCAGCAATAGACAACATATCTTCAATATTTTCATCTTCAGATAAATCAATATCTTCATCACCGCTTTGAACCTTTTCCAACATCTCTTCCGGATAAGTTTCCTGATTGTCGATCTGCCTTTGAGAATCTGCATAAGTTTTATATTGTTGATGTGGTAAAATTCCAAATTTCTTAATTTCATCACCAGAAAATATTGTATCAATAATTGAATCGTACTTCATTGATTCAATATCAAAGACCCTATCTTTTAGCTCGCTGATCTTCAATTCCAGTTGTTCAGTAGGATTTTTGCTGTACAATCGCTGATATATTACAAGAGCATCAATTAACTGATTTTGACTTTCATATAGTTCTGCTAAGGTTAAAGTGGGAGTTGGAATTTCTGTCATTTTGAATCTCCAATAGTGATATGACCCTTAAATTTTGCTAAAGTTTTTGGACCTATACCTTTTACGTTCAATAACTCATTTGTATCTGTAAAAGCACCTAACTTATTTCTAAGTTCTATAATTCTATCTGCTTTTGCTGGACCAATACCGCTTAGCTTAATCAAATCTTCGGCTGTTGCTGTATTAATATTAATTCTAGCTTCACTTACAGATGGCTTGATCTTTTTAATCTCTGCAGGATAATATTCAGCTGGAACATCTACTTCTCCTAGATCATTAAAATACTTCTCCAACTTTGCATAGGTTTTAGTTCCAATTCCTTTTATCTTCATCAATTCAGCTTTATTAGTGAAACCAAATTCAGTTCGATAAGCCAGGATATCTGCTGCTTTTTTCTCACCAATTCCAGGTAGTGTGATTAATTCTTCTTTGGTTACAAGATTAAGATCATATTTGATCTCATAATCTTTCTCGAACACTATGCTGTCGTTACCAGAGATTTCTTCTTCTGCTATTAAACCAGTATATTTAGCCAATAAGCCCAACAAAGCAAAAAAGATCAGAAAGAATATTATCTTCTGTTCGTTTTCAGTAAGCAAGTTATTAATTAATTTTTTCATTGTTTTTGATATATCACAGTTAACAGAGTTTGTCCTACAATGTAAAGTGAATTTGGAGAACATTTATCAGGAGTATCTTCCAAAGTATGCCAGTGGGGATAGTCAAAGTCAATAATGTCAATAGCATCAAATCCGGCGGCGATCAAAGGATAGTGATCATCATAAATCCGATTTGTGATCTTAGATCGGAATTCATTAAAATTTAGATCACTTGCCACGTTCCAGATCTCGTTAACTAGTTCAGGAGAGCTATGATACGAAAAATATTCCATATCGATTTGCAGATTTTCATCTCCGATCATATCTACGACAATAGCTTTCTCGGGAAATTCTCCAACATAGTTTCTGGCAAAATAAGATGAGCCCAAGCACCATGTCTCATTTTTACCATATTCACCCATATCTTCCAGATCAAAAAATACCAGATCAACTCCAAACTGTTCCGGTTGATCGTTTGCGAGTATATTGGCAATTTCGAGAAGTACCGCTACTCCAGAAGCGGCATCATTTGCACCGATTATTGGAGTATCATGATTTTTCTCATCAGCATCCCTGTCTGCCCAGGGGCGTGTGTCATAATGAGCTCCCAGCAGAATTCGGCGACTCATACGAGGATAGAAACTGGCAATTATATTAACACTCGAAATTTCTTCGTCTTTGATGGTCTCTGTGAAATGCTGCTGCTGTATTTCTGCACCATTTTTAGTAAGCTCATTAATTATTAGATCTCTGCACAGCTGAAGTTCATCCGATCCGGGATAGCGCGGACCAAGGTCGCATTGATCTGTTAAAAATTGAAATGATCTTGTACTATTAAATTCCGGCACTCCTTCTGCACACGAAAATAACAAGAAAGAAAATAATACAACGATCATAAATTTACTCATATCTGCCATCCTAAAGTCGATTTCTTTAAAATCTCACCTATACAATTAGGCTTTATACAAAAACACTTATTATATTTTTTCTGTCAATTGCGTTTTAAGTAATATATGTTTATATTTAATAATATGTATTATAAATCAACTAATTTTAGTTAATTTTCTGCATTTTTAGGAATGGTAATTGCATATTTAACAGTATGAAATATATTGTAAGATTAAGAGGTGTAAAAATGAATAGAGTATTTTTAATAATTAGTTTGATCATCTTGATCATGCCGCTTGCAGCTTCCCCGCGATATGTTCTAGGAGAAGTATTCAGCGGCGATCCCGGATGTTGAGGTGTGGATGGTTATGCACGTAGTGCGTTAAATTATATGGATCAAGTTTATGATTACATAATTCCAGTTGTATGGAGTACATGGGAAATGGAAGAATCTCCTGGTGCTGCAGAGCGATTTGACCTCTTATATTCTGGTGAAATAACACCCACTGCATATTGGGGTGGAACTCATTCTTTTTCAGAAGGGGAGTGCAATTCATATAATTATGAGTTGGCTTATACAGAGATAATAGAAGAAGAAAGCCCGTTGGAAATAGATGTAACAATTGATATGAGTAGAGCAGAAACTTTCGATGTGTCTGCAACGATAGAAGTAACAGATGAAATATCGACTGCTGACAATAAATTATTTTTCGTAATTACGAACTGGACTGAATATTCTACTGAAAATCCCTGGTATTATCTGGTGGTTGCAAAATCTGATGAAATTGACTTGGAACTAGCGAATATCGGCGATACTGCGACTTACAATGCAACCTTAAGTGTAACAATGGAGCCGGATTGGTATTTAGAAGATCTGCATGCTGTCGCAATTGTTCAAAGTTTTGATAATAGGCAGGTATTGCAGGCTGCTCAAATGAAATTCCAGGAAACCGGTATAAACGATCCAACAACTCCTCCAGTAATTTCTATACTAGGTCAGAATTATCCTAATCCTTTCAATCCAACCACAACAATTGGTTATAATCTCACAGAAAGATCTTCAGTAGAACTGGATGTATACAATCAAAGAGGCCAAAAAGTTAAAACTCTGGTAAATTCTACTAAAGATGCAGGTGCTCATAATGTAGTATGGAATGGAACAGATCAGCGAGGAAAAGCTGTACCAAGTGGAGTTTATTTATATCGAATCTACTCAGATTCACCGGAAGGCGGCAGATATACCAGTGTAAAGAAAATGATCTTACTAAAATAAATATCCCCTCGCTCAGGTCTTTAGGTTAGCAAACTGGAGCTTGAGTTACATAAAAAAAGCCCGGCAGAAATGTCGGGCTTTTTTGCGATTTGTTCTTCTAATTTTTTTTATGAAAAAAAATGGATATCCTACTATCAATAATCTATCACAAAAAATGTGAAAATAGGAAAAACTTCTGAAACTATCATGTCAATGTGCTATTTTATCAAGATCATTTTCTTTGTTTCCTGATAATTTCCAGCTTTCATTTTGTAGAAATAGACACCGGATGAAACAGACTTATTTGAGTTGTCTGTTCCGCTCCAAGTTGTTGTGAATTCTCCAGCTTCTTTAATGTCATTGACCAGGGTTTTAACAAGCTGACCTTTTAAATTGTAAACTTCCAACGTCACATTTCCAACTTCTTTAACTGAATATGAAATGTTAGTAACAGGATTGAACGGATTTGGATAGTTACCTATGATTTCTGTAACCAAAGGCAGATTGTTTCCAGCACCAGTTCCTTCATAAGTAAATTCCAGTGTAACCATTGCAGATGCTCCTTCATCATGAACTGCAGCAACACCAGCTTCATATATTGTTCCATTTATAAGATCAGTATATATCCATTCCAGATCTGATGTGTTTTCTACAAAAGCATCATCAAGATACACATCATAACCTGTAACATCTTCAGTTTCAGGTGCTTCCCAAGTTAACAAACCGGTAAGTGCATCAACAGCAAGATTTGAAGGAGGAGCTAATGGAGTTCCACCGATTCCAAAGAAATTTACAATTCCGTTAACAGCATCATCCAATGTGTTTGTTCCACCTAATCCAGTTATTTCAAAAGATGTTCCAACTGTTTTGTAAGTTCCTGAATCATATGCAACTCCACAATCATATCCGACAGTAGGATTGGAGAAAATTACAACTGCATCTTCCAAAGGTTCTAATGGATCAATATACCAGTTCAATCCAGAATAAGTCCAACTGAATCCTTCTAGGAAATCATGGCCGACAACAGTCGAAAGATCGTTTAAGCCATCAGATGCACTGAAAATTTTAAAATATGGATGCAGAGATGTAGGGGTATCGTAAAACCAGGTGTCTGCCCCTTCCATATATAAATTTCCACCATTATCCATGTACGTGACTAAAGGCCCAGCTTCACCTTCTGTTAATATGTGATTTGTAGACCAAACTCCCAAAAGAACAAATATTGCATCAGCAGATTCACTAAATGGGTATGCGGTAACATCGCTTGTTAAATAAACATTTCCGTCTGAATAATTATTCTCAACAGCTGTTTTTAGAGTGCTGCCGGTAGGAGTAGGATCAAGATCTAATATTACAATAAAATGATCATTTGGATTTATTACAAAAACAGCAAAAGAGCTTATTCCATTGTATCCGTCATATGAGCCATAGATATCAATTTGTACACTGCCACCACTTCCAAATGATGTTAACGTTAGATCATTGTCGGCATAAACAGCTTCAACAATTGCAGGATCACTGCTTTCAACCGTTATGTCTGCAGGAACAGGAGCCCCAAATAAACTAAAATAATCTGTAAGGTCAAATGTCTCTGTAGAATTAATGTTCATTTCTAAATTTGCTAGAGGATTTATTGCAACAAACGGATATCCTAGAACTGCTGCTTGATGAATTGGATAATTTCCGCTCGTACCATCCATTTTTTGGATCCAGGCCACACCTCGAATCTTTGCAAGATCCCAATCACTTTCGGCATCAAAAGTTACTTCAAAAGTTTCGGTTTCTCCTATTGCTGTAAGTTCAAAATCTAATTCTTCATATCTTTGTGCAGAACATGTGTATCCGGGACCGTAATCATACGTGATAATACATACAAGTTTGTTCAAATCTGCAGGATTAACTGTTCCGGTTACTTCAATTGCGGCAGTAAGTTCAATCTGACTATCAGCAACATTAAGATCTAATTCAATCTCAAATGAGCTTTCATTATTTACGAAACTATTATAATGAGTTGTATAATAAGGTAGCATATTTGTTCCGCCCCCAACTTCTGAAATTGTTCCCTGGAATTGAGCGTGAGGAATTCCGGAAACACCATACATGCTTGATCTAGTATCATATTGAGGACTAGGATGAGGTCCATCACCTTCAAAAATAACCGGTACAACATATTCTTCTATCTCGTATAACTCACAGAGTGCAACACGTGCATCTGGACAGTAGGCTCATCCTACTTCACTTAACACTTCAATAGCAACATACATTTGCGAAGCAAAAGCAGAAATCGATAGGATAATAAACATTGAAACAAATACATTCTTTTTCATAACATCTCCTTTTTTAACAATATTTTCATCAGTTAAGCTATTTCATTATAATCATTTTTCTTGTTTGCTGATAATTTCCAACTTTCATCTTATAATAATAGATACCACTGGAAACAGTTTTTCCATTATCATCGATTCCATTCCAAACTACAGAATGCTGACCAGCAGGAAGTTGCTCATAAACAAGCTGTTTTACTTTTTGCCCTTTTACATTATAAATATTTAATTCTGTAAGATCATTACTATTTGAGACTGAGAATTGAATTTTAGTTTCTGGATTGAAAGGATTTGGATAATTTCCAGTCAATTCAACTAATCCAGATGGAGTAAGTTCATATTCGATTCCTGTTTCAGGTTCGCTCACGAAAATGCGCAGGAACCAAGTTCCATAGAATGTCCCTGAACCGTTGTCAAAATAGGTTAGGTTATGCCATTCATCTTCCAATTCTTCTGTGAACCAATCAGCAAGATTATTTAGTTCATAAGCATACAGTGCATCATTTCCTTCTGCTATAGCAACAACGGCAATATGACCACTGATTACTGTGTCGCAATTGAACACAGACATGCAGGGAACAAATCCTGCTAAAGTATTTATGTTTCCTGTAAGACCTGGAAATACTTCATTACCCAACATATCCAAACTAGTAGAACCTTTTACCAATCCATCACCATATTCTGCAATTGCCCATTCTATCTCACCATTGCTTTCATGAGCAACTTCTATTGCTTTCACGATATACTCGGTTTCACCCAAATCGAATTCAATGGCATAGGCAAATTTGCGAGAAACACCTAAACTGGAACTGCCGAAATTGGTTCCATAGCTCAGCCACTCACCAACACCCAGATCACCGATCAGGATTCCTGCAGTAGCATCGGAAAGCAAGGATTCAACAACGATATTGGTATTGGCATTTTTTTCATAAGACGCAGAAATCTGGTAATTATAAACACCATTTTCCAAATTTTCATCAGCATAAGAAAAGGTATTTATATCATCAATATCAATTATATTTTCACCATTTCTGTAGATAGTGTAATTAACAAAAGTATAAGTTTCGCTATTAGGTATAAAAGACCATATCAGATCAACAGTAGTTTCATCTGCAACTGCTGCCAAATCTTCTGGATGCAGCAATCCCAGATCTTCGTTAATGACTGCAACATGCTCAAGATGATGAGGAAGATTAAATCCGGATTCACGTATCATTACAATATTATCTGGACTAATGATCACATTTGTTGGAAATCCTGTAACATTGAAGTTTATTGGATTCTCTGGAATATCGTATTGATATTGAAAAATTCCATCATCCATACTACTGAGATAATATGTTAACGGGGGTTCAAAAGCTGTTCTCCAGCTGCCACCGTTCAGTTCATCCCAGGGTACATTTACCGCCACAGCTGAGCCACTAGACCAGTCATACTCAAAATATGAACCTAAAACGTATAAATCACCATCCTGTGCTCCGTAGTCCTGCCAAGTCTCTTCTAAGACTGGTGCTTCATTATTGCAAGGACCACATTGTGCTGAGGAAAAATCAAACCAGACATATTTCCCTTGAGATGTTATATCGTAGAGTGATCTTTGCACAGGATCTCCACCATCGCTGTCAGTCCATGTGAGGTTTGGTACTGTATCACCAACACCTAAAACTTGTGCAAACATTGCAGAAGTAACTATTAAACCGATTAAAATTAAACAACTTCTTTTCATATCAACCTCCTTTATTTATATAATTATTGAAGCACTTACTATGCCAACATTTTCAAGTATTTGCTATTCTTTTTCCTGCCAATAAGATAGATGTATATTGGTCTATTTTTTTCAGTTCTATGAAGTTCCAAAATAAAACAAAAAATAAAATTTTATGTATCCATATGGGAATATGTCTCATTATGGGAATCTGTTTGACAATTCTGATTATGAAAAAAAAGATACATCCATGAAGAGAAAAAAAGAAGATGTACGAAAACTATTAGAGGAAGCGTTTTCAACTACAAACCTAACAAAATTAAAAACAATTTCACATCAAATATTGGCTTTCAAAAATGAAGTAAACGAGATTTATGTTCAAATCCATTATCTTCAGGTCAAAGCTCGTATCCAAAAACTCAAGCATCATCACAGTGAAGAGATCAAATCGCTATTCACCAGTTTAAATTTGAGCAAAGAAATTGGTGATGTTAAGATGATTAGCCTTTGTTACAATTCAATAGGTATCACCTTTTGGGAAGTTCAGAATTTAAAGAAAGCTCGTGAATATTTTTCTTCAGCGATTGAATATTCATCCTCAAATTACAAGTCTATCGGAAATTTGGGGACTGTTCTCACCTTTTTGGGTGAGCATGATAACGCTTTGGAATTCCTGCAAAAATGATTAAAATTAAGCAGGGATAACCAGGATATTATGTTCTCTATGACGATTCTCAACTCTATGGGAAGAGTTTATTTCATCCAAAAGAAATACGAAAAATCTCTGCTGGTTTTAGAAGAAGCTCTGCAAGAATCAGCTTTATCTGATTCAAACAAGAAGGATCCCATGATTTTGGGTAACATGGCTGCAATTTACTATGATATGGAAAATGAACATCGAAGTATCGAATTGATAGGTCAAGCTTTGTTGATTGCACGGAATTTAGATCAAAAGAGTGAGATATACTCTTTAACTTTACGATTGGCAGATTATTACAAGCGAAAAGATGATTTCAAGAAAGCCTGTGAATATTATACTATTGTACTGAATTGTGGATGGTTGCCAGATCGGAAACAATATGATGATCTTTTAAAAATTGATTACAATGTGAATCTCTGGCAGCAGCATTCGTCAGATTCACAGCTAGCCAAAATTCAAGACACTTATGCAAAAGCAATTAGTGTTGAACCTCTGGGCATCTATTCTGATCAGTATCTGGATAATATCAAATTAGCAGAATTGTATCATGAAGACAATTCTGTTCCTGTATTAATCGAGGGAGAAACTGGAACAGGTAAGGAGATCATTGCTAGAATAATACATTTCGGTTTAGAAAAATCTGAAAAGCCTTTTATAGTGGTCAATTGCGCAGCTATAGCCTCTTCTCTTTTTGAGAGTGAGCTTTTTGGTTATGTTGAAGGTGCTTTCACCGGAGCTCTCAAAGGCGGTAAGATGGGGTTATTGGAAAGAGCTCAATCCGGCACGGTATTTTTCGATGAAATAGGTGAACTACCTCTGGATCTTCAAGCAAAACTACTTAGATTGATCCAGAACAAAGAAATGTATCGATTGGGTGGGACCCAAAATATTCAACTGGATGTTAGGTTTGTTTTTGCCACAAATAAAAATCTGATTACCCAGGTGAAGGAAGGCAAATTTAGGGCAGATTTATATTATCGTATCAATGCGGCTTCAATAAAAATTCCACCTCTGCGGGAAAGGAAAAACGAGATTGGTCCTCTTTCTCAAATGTTTATGGAATATTTTGCTGATAAAATGAAAAAGCAATTCAAATACATAAATAAACAGGCTTTACGGATTTTGGAGAACCATGATTGGGATGGTAATGTACGCGAGCTGCAGCATGCCATTCGACGAATCGTGTTGATGTATGATTCAGAAGAATTGAAACCAGAGTATATCCAACTTCTTGATAGTAAATTTCAAAAAACGAAAACTGAAAATAGTTTAGCCTTCAAATATAATGAGAAGGGCATTTCGATGGTAAAAATTGAGAAGAAAATTATTGTTGAATTGTTGGAAAGGTACAATCGAAATATTTCACATGTAGCTGGATATTTGCAGTTAACCCGAGGAACTTTGTACAATAAAATGAAAAGTTTGGGGATTTCAGTATGATAGATAGTACCATAATTATCGAGAAAATCGAACTACTATTTAATACAGGTAAAAGAAATTGGCAATTCCTGGAAAAAAGAGAAATCAAGAAATGTGCAGACCGCATTCTTTCTTTATCGGCAAATGTTCTTTTTCCACGTGCGAAAATCTATTATCATATTTTGAACGGACTATATTTTGAAATAACAAATCGGCCGGAGTTAGCATTAGAAGAATTGCTTCTGGCTGAGAAATTATCCATAACAATTTCGGACAATTATATGCATTCGGAAGTACTAAATTACCTCGGAATTGTGTATTCCAAGACGGGAGCAAATGATGAAGCTTTGAAATCTTTTGAAAAATCATTGCAAAAACAGATCACTCCTTTTGCTCTATCCAATCTTGGTACCTGGCATTTCAACCAGGGAGACATGGAAGAAGCGAAACGTTTTTTCGGTGATGCAACTGCCTATACAGCCAATGAATATCATTATCTCGACTTACCTATAATAATTAATAATACTGCAAAAGTCAACATCAAAGAAAGGCAGTTGAATGTGAGTGCAGAAAGGGTACAGGATGCACTTTTATGGGCAGAAAAACTACGAAATTTTGAAGCGCAAAGTTTGCTGCAGCTTACTCTATCGTTTATAGAAAGAGAAAATGGTAACCTGGAAATCTTTGAGAATAATCTACAAAAAGCCTATAAAATTGCTAAGCAAGTTGATTTCATACAGGTAATGATCCAATCTGCAAATGTTCTGGCACAGCATTATTTCGAGCAAAAGGATTTTGAAAAATCTTATGAATATATGGAAAATTATCGAACCAGTGTCTTACGCAATATCGAGAATGAAGTTTTGTGGCAGGCCTACGAGATAGAAGAAAGTCAGTTTTTCAAGGAAAGAAAGGATATTGAGTCGGAAGATCAGATCTTTCTGCCGGAAATGGCTGGAAACATTTATTTAACAGATTCAATGAAAGAAATATTGGATGAAGCCAGTGCCTATCTGGATCATCCTGAAATCCCATTATTAATAGAAGGTGAAACTGGAACTGGAAAGGAAGTAATTGCCAGGCTAATTCACCTGCAAAGTCCAAATCATGGTGATCCCTTTGTAGCAATAAATTGTGCCACGCTTACAGAATCGATGTTTGAGAGCGAACTTTGTGGTTACACTGCTGGATCTTTTACTGGAGCAAAATCTAAAGGAAAAAAAGGCCAACTGGAAACTGCTGGAAATGGAACAATATTATTTGATGAAATTGGTGAGTTAACATTTTCTCTGCAAAGCAAACTTCTGCATATTGTAGATGAACGGAAATTTGTTCCGATTGGTTCTTCAGATGCTATTCCTATAAAAGCACTAATGATCTTTGCTACAAATAGAAAACTTCAAAAAGAAGTAAATCAACAAAGATTTCGTCAAGATCTCTATTATCGCATTAATGCTGCTCAAATCAAAATACCGACACTTCGAGATACAAGGAGTGATATTCCTGCACTTGCAAGATTCCTGCTCAATGAATTCAGCCAGGTAAAACGTCGTAGATTCATCGACTTCTCTGAAGAAGCGATGTTGAGAATTCAAAATAACCAATGGCTTGGTAATATTCGTGAATTGAGAAATGCAGTTGAACAAATTGTATTGTTTCAAAATGAATTATACGTTAAACCTGAACACATCAAGTTTTTGAATGTAGCTGAGAAGACAGATTCTCATCTCTTTGTGGATCTTCCGGAGGAGAGTAAATCTCTCACACAGATCCGTAATGAAATTATTGAGAAAGTTCTACAAAAAATGGATATTAATAAAATTAAAACTGCTGAATATCTAGGAATCTCAAAGAATACTGTTTATCGTTGGGCAAAGAATAATTAATAATAATCTTGTTTATTATAATCCTTGAATTGCTTTAATAACCGGATAGATCAAACCGGCAATTAACAAAAGTGTAATAAATGGTCGGTTTATATTTTGCCATTTATAGTTTTTCTTTTTAACCGCTTCCATCCCATGATTGATGGCTGAGAAGAAGAAGAAGAAAATGAAAGTGAAGAGAATAGTGAGTTCTGCTTTGATTCCCCAATTGGCAAAATAAACAAGAAGTGCAATAACAGCATAAGATAAAAGAGCAATAGCAGATTGTTTCTGATAGTTGCTGCCTGTTTCAAAACCTTTCAATTCAGCAGATTTCTTTCCGAAGAAGATGCCTTCCAACCCAGACATTCCGGCTATTGCAACAATTATTATCGGAATCATGAAATGTAGTTGTACCATAGGGTCGTAACCATCTTTGAAACCAATCTGGTAACCAAAGAAAAAAGCAACTGCAACACCGATAATACGAATCCAATCTAACATTTTTAAAAACATTTTTTCTCCTTCCCACTCTCTCATCTCTACGGTTTCAACTTTTATGCGATAAGATAAGTATAGCAAGTAATATTCTTAAAAGGTGAAAGAGTAATTTTCTGCTTGACACTATTTGGCAATTTGGCCAAATATGCAATGAGTTGCAGTAAATTCTGTGACCGGGAGTGAAAATGGATCTAAATGATAAGAGAAAATATGAAGAGCTGGCCCGTATCAGCAAAGCAATGGCGCATGCTACGCGTCTGTTTATTATTCATAAATTGGATGAGCAGGAATATTGTGTGAAAGAACTCACAGAGCTTATTGGAGCAGATATTTCTACTGTTTCTAAACATCTTTCGGTTCTTAAAAATGCTGGAATAATCATTGATGAAAAACGTGGGAACTGTGTTTATTACAAACTTCAGTGCAGCTGCGTACTCTCAATGTACAGCTGTCTTACAAATGTGATCGACTCAAATAAAGAAAAAATAAATGAGATATAAAATGTCTTTGCGAGGGACTCTACTTACTGAAACGAGCGAAGCAATCTCAACTCTATGTAAGTGAAATGATTGCTTCGAACGAATCTCGTTAAAAGAAAACTCGCAATGACAGCATAATAAGGAAATATAATGAAATGGAAAAATGAATTAAAAATACTGTTGCTGATGGTGGTGATCTTTCTGGTTGCTTACCATCTGCCGGTAAATGCAGCACGTTTTCAAAATGCAGTTATGGAGTCGTTTCATCTGCTGAAGGAATATGCCAGACTGCACGTAATTCTTTGTTTGATCCCGGCACTTTTTATAGCTGGGGCGATCGGAGTTTTTATCTCGCAGAATGCTGTGATGAAGTATCTGGGAGCACGAGCAAAAAGAGTCGTAGCATATTCTGTAGCTGCTGTTTCAGGTGGAATTCTGGCAGTATGCTCCTGCACGATCTTACCACTTTTCAGCGGGATCTATAAACGTGGAGCGGGAATTGGTCCTGCTACCGCATTCCTGTATTCGGGTCCAGCGATCAATATCTTGGCGATCATCCTTACTGCTAGAATCTTAGGTGTGGAAATGGGAATTGCCCGGGCTGTGGGAGCGATTGTATTCAGTATTGTAATTGGAATCATTATGGGAATCGTCTTCCGCAAAGATGAGCAGGAAAAGGTGCAGCAGCAGATGTTGATGCCGGAAGTAGAAGTAGAACGGCCTTTCTGGCATAACCTGATTTTCTTTGCTTCCATGGTTTTCATCCTGATCTTCGCCAATTGGGCCAAACCAGCTACTGAATCTGGTGTATGGAATGCCATTTACAGTGCAAAATGGATCATAACATCTATCTTTTCGATTGCTCTGGGAGCAATCCTGGTTATAATCTACAAAATGAAATTCTGGAAAATGGGTATTACAGCATTAGCCGTTATTATCACTGGATTTGTATCTGGATGGAATCCTATGATCACTTTTGTCGTCGGTGTTATTGGACTCTCTTATTTTACCAGTAAAGACGAAGACGAAATGGGTGAGTGGTTCAGCTCCACCTGGGACTTTGCCAAACAAATATTACCGCTACTTTTCTTCGGAGTTATCATGGCCGGCTTGCTGTTAGCTCGACCAGGACATGAAGGTTTAATTCCATCGGAATGGATCGCAAAACTGGTTGGGGGAAATTCGATCTGGGCAAACTTTTTTGCATCTATTGTGGGAGCATTTATGTATTTTGCCACACTTACTGAAGTTCCCATTCTGCAGGGTTTGATGGGTAACGGCATGGGAAAAGGTCCCGCACTGGCTTTACTTCTGGCTGGTCCGGCACTCTCACTTCCGAATATGCTGGTTATCCGCAGTGTAATGGGAACCAAAAAAACCGTGGTTTTTGTGTCGCTGGTTGTAGTTATGGCTACTATCACCGGAGTTATCTTCGGTGCAATTATTAGTTAGGAATTATTGAATGTTAGAACTATTTGAAAATTTAACAATGGCTCTTTACGGCAATCCAGGTATTGCTATTGGTGCAAGTTTCTTATGGGGAATTCTCAGTATCCTCATCAGTCCCTGTCATCTGGCCAGTATTCCAATCGTAATTGCTTTCATTAATGAACAAAAGGATATTTCCACTAAAAAAGCATTTCTAATTTCACTGAATTTTTCGTTGGGAATATTAATAACTTTAGCAATTGCCGGAGTTATTGCATCGTTTGCCGGACTGCTGCTGGGAAGTTTTGACACGATCTTGAGAATAATCGTAAGTATATTACTTCTATTGGTTGGACTATATTTTCTTGGTATCGTTCCCATACCGGATTTTGCTTCAGGCAAAGATCGCAGAGTTAAGAACAGACCATATCTCAGCGGATTAATTCTGGGATTAGTTTTTGGTTTAGCTCTTGGTCCATGTGCTCTAGCTTTTATGGCTCCGATCCTGGGAATTGTGATATCATCAATTTCCACCCAACTTTGGTTTTGCATTGGCTTAATAGTTGCGTTTATTATCGGACATTGTGGATTGCTGGTCTTGATCGGTACATTTACAGAAATAGTGAAAAAGTTTTTGTCCTGGAATGTGGCATCAAAAGGAACAAAAATTCTGCGAATAATTTGCGGAGTTTTGATTATCATTGGTGCTATTGTTACATTCTGGAAAGCATTTTAAGAAAAAGAATAATAGAGATCGTTTTGCGGTTAGGTGGAAAGAATAGCGATTGTTTTTCTTTGAAAAGCCAAGGCTTGCAAAACCGACTCTTAGGAGATAACAATGAATATAAAAGTATTAGGAAGCGGTTGTGCAAAATGCAAGAAGTTGCATGGAAATGTAGAAGCAGCACTGAAAGAATCAGGAATTGAAGCAACTCTGGAAAAGATCGAAGACATCAATAAGATCATTGATTATGGTGTGATGATGACACCGGCACTGGTTATAGATGAAGAAGTAAAATCAGTTGGAAAAGTACCCAGTCCCAAAGATATTATCAAACTAATTTCATAAGGAAAATAAGATGAAAAAAATTGTATTTTTAATGTTATTTATCATCCTCGCATCTATCTGTTTAGCTGAAGAGATTGTTCAGGATTCTACTAAAGCACAAAAACCAAAGATCACATTTCTGGAACTAGGTTCACTTACATGCATTCCCTGCCAACAAATGGAAAAAGTTTTAGATTCAGTTAGAGAAAAGTACGGAGATCAGATTGAAGTGATCTTCCATGATATTAAAAAAGAGAAAGAAATCGCCAAAAAATATCAAGTTCGAATGATGCCGACCCAGGTGTTTTTAGATGCAGAGGGAAAGGAAATTCATCGCCATGTTGGCTTCTATCCGGAAGAGCAGATTGATGAATTCCTAAAAGAACAAGGTTTATATATAATTCAATCGGAGGAGTAATGAAGAAAACGGTATTTGTGATATTATTGTTTACTGCCTTGATTTTGCCAGCTCACGAAGTGTCGTTCATTTACTCTGTACTTGAAGATGACAAATCTAACCAGACAGTTGAAAAAGGCTGGATTCTGAATTTCGCAGCTTTACGTTGGGGAAACAATGATTTCAGTGATTATGCGTTGTCATTGAATCTTACGAAATACGGTCCAAGCTTACGTACAGACCTGGATCAAGCCTGGTTGAGATTTCCGATTATTGAAGATTTAAAACTGAGAGTAGGCAAGCAGACACTAGATTTTTCTTCATCAGGGAAATCAGGCTCCTGCTGAAACGGCAGCGCAGGGTTCGGCGGCGCTGAATCTGTATCGATTTATAATCTTCAACACCTAAATAAATCATCCAGTTATATGTTGAAATTAGTACAGAAAAAGGGTAATTTCTTGGCGAAAGCATACTGGGCACATGATTTCACTGAACTTATGGACATTGGCGGGAGGATATCACATAAATTCTGGGATATTTCTTTCGGAGCTTCCATTTTGTGGGAAGACTTCGAACATAATAATGAGAAGTTAAATTATGAAATCGATGCCCAATATAATTTGCAGGATTTGTTTGATCTTTCTACCCAATTCAGCATAATCGATGATGGCTTGGATGAAACAGAAGATCTGAGAACATACTTTTTTTTAAGTTACTTACCAGATTATCAAATTCCTTGGTTTGGTAAAATTAAGCCTTATGTCGGTATTGATACATTTTCCAAATTCGAAGAAAATATATTCTTTACCGGACTTAATTGTGAACCGATAACCAACGGGTTTGTTAAATTTGAGTATCAGCAAAGCACTGAAAAAGATATAGAAGATGTTTTCAATATCCAGGTGGTTTACGTTTTTTAGTGTAAGATTAGATAATTCAAATACAATTTGTATAAGCCTATTTTTTTAATAGGCTTTTTTGTGATTACACAATTTGCGAATGCAATTGTGTATTGCATTCCGCAGTTTTATTTAATCTAATTATATCCTCAGCCAGCTAATAATTCTACAATTATTTTTATACACATAACTTAACTAGTGCATAGCAAAATGGAAAAACAACGTTAATTTGAATGGCATAGATTATGCACCGATCCATTGCTAAGAGAAAATTAAAGAAAATGTATTAGTGAGGTAAAATGAAGTTTTCTGTTCTAGTTATACTATTGGTAATGGTTATTAGTCCTGGGTTTTGTGTTTATGAAATTGGCGATGTAGTAGATAATTTCAGCTGGCTGGAATCGGATGGAGGAGATCCGGTAGAAAGAAGTTTGTATGAACTGATCGATCAGGAAAAAGTTGTTCTGATATTTTTTGGGAGTGCTGGTTGAACACCCTGTGAAGAGGAGGCTCCTCTCTTGGAACAAATCTGGCAGGATTATCTTGCTGAAAGTAACATTCATATTGTAAATGCCAATAGTAATGAAGATTGGAATAGTTTAAATGGAAGTGATTGGAGAACATCCTTTAATCCTCCACTTACTTACTGGCTATCAACTTATTCTGAACTATATCCTTATTATTCTGATTTTGGTGGTGGTTATGTTCCGCAAAATGTGATTATTGGAAAAGATTACAAAGTCTTCCACAATGATTCCGGATACGACGATCTCCTTATCCGAGATGTTTTAACTTATGCTATTTCTGCTTATGGTGAAGATGTTGATCCCCCCGAATTTGTTTCAATTCTGGATAATTTTATAAACATCAATGAAGATATGGAACTGAATGTTAATTTCTCAGATGCTTCTAACATAGATGCAGCAATTGCTTACTACGATTTGGGCAATGGTGAAATTGAAATAAATCTAACAGAAATTGAAAGTGATGATTTGCGCTTTGTCTACAGCTTTGCTGGAACAATTCCTGCCCAATCAATTGAAACAACCGGTACCATCAGATTCGAAGTAACAGATGTTCTTGGAAATGAACTTATTACTTCGCAATATGATATTGCTTGGGTGGAAGGCATAATTCCCTGGCAGATGCAGTTTGCCTGGGAATATGAAATGGACCCTGATGTTGGGCCGCCCACAGGCATTGAATTTGACGGAGAATATTTCTATAGTGGTCATTATGGGAGTTATTACCTGAGAAAGTATGGATCTGACGGTGAATTTTTGTCAGATGAATCGGTTTCTCAAATTTGTGATATTCGCGACCTGGCCTGGGATGGAAATTATCTTTATGGAAGTATGGCAAACAATAATATCTGGCAAATAGATGTTAGTAATTTTAATTTAGTTAATACGATTACAAGTCAGGAGGGTACTTATCGAGGTTTGGCATATGATGATGATCTGGATGGATTCTGGGGGAATAATTGGGATGGAGATATCATCTGCACTGGGAGAAATGGCAACACACTTGCAATAATACCTGATCCCGGAGAAATGAGTGCTTATGGTATGGCTTATGATAATGTTAGCGAAGGTGGTCCATACCTTTGGATCTATGATCAAGGTGATGGGTACGGACATCCTCAATATATTCGACAACTGGAGATTGCTACTGGGCAATTCACTGGAGTGCAATTTGATACAACTTTAAGGCTTGGAAACGGAACAGCTTATGGACTTTTCACAACAACAGATTATGAAAGTGGCATATTTACAATAGGTGGGATTTTGCTGAATGGTTCCGGCTATTATGATAACTATACTATCTTTGGTTTATCCTATTGCGAAAGTAACACTTCAAGTCAGGAAAATGAAATATCAGAAGTAAATAAATTCAATATATCTAATTATCCTAATCCCTTCAATCCTGAAACGAACATTAGCTTCAATTTGCCTTCGGAACAAAAAGTTACAATTGATGTTTACAATACAAAAGGTCAAAAGGTAAAGCAACTAATCAACGACCAAATAACAGCTGGTCAGCATTCTGTTGCTTGGAATGGCACCGACTCTTACGGAAAAACAGTATCCAGTGGTGTTTATTTCTATAAAATAAATAGTGGTGATTTCGAACAAACAAAAAAAATGATCTTAATGAAGTAAAATAGCGATTAGTTACGAACAGTTAGCACTAAACCCCGATTTCGGTCGGGGCATCTCCATTATCGATTTAAAATATTGTGGATGGTATTTCTGGATATTTGTAAATAATTTGCAGCTTGGGTTTTGTTTCCATCAAATAGTTCTAATACTTTTTTGATAACTGTTTTGTTAATTTCTCCAAATGAGAGTCCTTCATCAGGAAAAGTTAGGTGAAGATATTTATAATTTAATTTCTGATCTTCAGTTTTATCAAATTCCAAAAAATGCAAATGATGCGGCTGTAGGATTTCTTCATCATTCAAAAGCACAATCCGTTCAATGCAGTTTTCCAATTCTCGCACATTTCCTTTCCAATTATAGCTTTCTAAAACTTTCTTTGCATCCAACGATATTCCTTTGAAATGCTTGTTCTTATCTTTCGAAAACCTTATCAAAAACATTTGAACTAAACTGACAATCTCTTCTTTTCTCGCGGAAAGTGGAGGAATGAAAATTCTACCGGTATTTAATCTGTAGAACAGATCTCGGCGGAATTCACCTTCATCGATTTTTCTTTGAAGATTTCTGTTCGTAGCGCAGATAACCCTTACATCCAGTTGTATAGGTTTGTTACCACCAATGCGGTAGATCTCTTTTTGTTGAAGAGCACGAAGTAACTTGGGCTGTAATTCCAATGGCAAGTCTCCGATCTCATCCAGAAAAAGTGTTCCACCCTGTGCTATTTCAAATTTACCAGCTGAACCTTGTTTTTTGGCACCAGTAAAAGATCCTTCTTCATATCCGAACAACTCACTTTCAAACAGGGTTGGAGATACGGCAGCGCAATTTAACACAATGAATGGATTTGCTTTGTTGCCTTTACCATGATGAATTATCCTAGCAATGATTTCCTTGCCGGTTCCGGTTTCTCCTTCAATTAGAACGGGTACTGTGCGGTCGGTATGAAATCGTTCTGCTATAGAAACAATATCTTGCATCAAAGGCGAAAATAATCCGATCTCACCAATGCCAGTAACTTCTGCATAAGCCGATTGCAGATGCTGGAATTTCTCAATAATCTTTTCATTAGATGCCAATAAAACAGATTCCTTCTGTTTCTGGTCGGACATTTCAAAGTTATATTTTTCCTGAAGTTTTTTAATTTCCTGTTGGGTTTCGGCGTTGAAAAGTTTCTCCTTTTCATTCTGCTTTTGTTCTGTAAAATACAAGGCTTCTTTATAATCTCCGGTTATTTTATAAATCTCAGAATATAAAGAATAACATTGCTCTGTTAAATAGCTATCGTCATCCTGCTGCGCGAAATCCAAAGCCAGAGAAAGTTTTTCTAACGCTATAACATATTTCATTTTTTTTTTAAGAAGCTGTGCTTTACCTAGAAATGCCATTCCTATTAAATGCAAATTTTTGTATTTTTGACCAATGAATAGAACTTCATCGTATTGTTTATCTGCCTTATGTAAATCTCCGTTATTAAGAAAGATCTCTCCTAAATTATATACAGCATAAGCTTTGGAAGTCATATTCCTATTCTTGGAGTGTAGTTTTATTGCTTTATTGGTATACTCCATTGCTTTTTCATAGTTTTCTTGTTTTATATAAATAAAACCTGCATTTGTCAATGCGTGCGAACTTTCAGGATAGTATTCTAGTGATTTCATTAAATATTGCAAACCCTTGTCAAGATTACCTGACTGGGCATAACAGATACCCAGATTTTCGTTTACATTAGATTTAACGAAATTGTTATCAATCATTTTGCTTATTTCCAAAGCCTTCAAAAGATTATCAATAGAATCTCCAAACTGTTGAAAATAACTTTCTATTCGGCTGGAGTTGATATATGAAAGGACTATTCCCGGTAAATAGTTATCTCTTTTTGCATCCAGAATTAGCTGTTCAGTAGCTTTCCTGGCATTAATATAATCTCCTGAATCGAAATAGTTTGTAAATTGTTGATGATAATCTTTTGCTTTCTGGGCTGCTTTTTTATCATCTATTCCATGCGGAAAAAGTTCCATTATATCTCCTTTTGCTTTCAATCACCAAATACATATTCTTACAATAAAACAATTTTTATAAGTATTTATTATATGTCAATGTGTTGCAAAAAATTTATGCAATGCATAAAATATAACGATCAAATATGATGCAATGCTTAAATGTTGTGCTTTTCGTAATTGCTGAAAAAATATTCTAACGTTCCTTAAATAAAGTAGTTAACTAAATAAGGAGAAGTGGCATTGCAAATGCAATAGGTTTATTTAAATAAAATTAGGAGTTGATATGAAAAATCTATCATTATTTGTAATTATTTTAACAATGATATCATCATTGTGCTTTTCTTACGAAGTAGGCGACACAGTGGATGATCTGAGCTGGACAGACAGTAATAATGAGGATCATTCTATTTATGAACTTACAGCACAGGAAAAGGTGATCTTGTTTTTCTGGGGAGATAATAACTGAGGGACTTGTGTGACGGGGGCTCCGCACATAGAAGATCTTTATCAGGAATACGCAGCAGGTGGCCATGTATATTTTCTCTCTTCCTACGATTGGGACACATATTTTGCAGGATCAGTAGAGATTACTTATCCTTGGTCGGAAGATATGGATTGGATGGAACAGCAGGGTTATATGACTGGTTCACATCCGGTTTATGCTCTTATAGGTGACGATAATGTGTTATTACACAAGCATTGGCATCGGCCTGATGAAGCAATGATAGATGATGCACTGGATACTTACCTGGATATTTTTGTTCAGAACCCGGTTGAAGATTTCGACATTGGAAGTGGTGAAAGCACTATCATCGACTTAACTGAAACTTTTGCTAATGAACAAGGTTTACCAATAGAAAGCGTAACAGTTGTCCAAAATACTAATCCTAATCTAATTACAACTAATATTGAAAATTTTGAATTAACTATTGCTGCAAGTTCTTCGGTTGGAAATTCAACAATTGGATTATTAGGGGAATGTAATGGGGAGCAGATCTCTGATTCTTTTCAGATTCAGGTCTATGATAGCAATGTCGTGGTGGTTTTTCTTGAAGATTTCGAAACTGGTAATTCTTTTAATGGAACTCCCAATGGTTGGGTATTAGAAACATCCCCTACTTTTAATTATTTTCCTTTTTATTGCATGAATGATAATTCTCCTCAGAATGGCAATGCACCTCATTCTGGAGATTGGTATATGTTCTTTGATAATCATTATAGCGGCCATCCCAGTGGACAGGCAGAAGGTTGGATGTTCCAACAAGTTCAATTAGAAGCTGATACTGACTATCGTGTAAGTCTATGGGCAATTACCGATCAAGAATCAGATCAGTATGATGTTCAAGCCTGGATAGGAAGTGATTCAAATTCTGGCTCTATGAACATTGAAGTTATTCCAGAAATTTATCCTGGTATTCAGGAGCATTTAGAAAGTGCAGGAGAGTTTTCTGTGCCTACATCTGGAACATATTATCTGGGAATTTACGGATTGCAATATGGCGATGATAACTTATCTAATATTCTAGCAATTGATGATATTGCGATTGTAGAAGTTACACCTCCAATACTGGGATCTTTGCGTGGCTCAGTTACAGATAGCGAAAGCATCCCTCTGCATAATGCAGAGATAAATGTAAATAATATGTTTACAACATCAACAGATGAAAATGGTGATTATGAAATCAATCTTCCCATTGGAATATACATGATAGAATGCTCTGCAGAGGGATATGATGTTGAAGTAGCGGAAGATATCGAAATTATTCAAAATGAAATCACAGATTTAAATTTTATATTAAATCCATTGGTTGATGTTGAAGAGAAAATCTGCTTACCAATTTCTTCATCACAAATTTATCCAAATCCTTTCAATCCTAACACAACGATTAGTTTCTCACTACTGAATGAAGGAAATACTAACATTAATATATATAATATGAAAGGGCAAAAGATTGTTCAATTTGTTGATGAAAATCTTTCAGCAGGAAAGCATTCTTTCATGTGGAATGGATTAGATGATGAGAAAAACCCGATTTCAAGCGGGATTTATTTTTTCGAAGTTAAATCAGACAACTATAGCAAAATAATGAAAGGCCTTCTCCTTAAATAGAAGAATAAACTCACCATCGAATTTGTTCGATGGTGAGTTAACTCCATGAAAAGATCATTATATATTGGAATTATCCTTCTACTTTTTTTTCCAATTGAATCTCAAGAAGGAAGAAAAAGCCTAGAACCAAAGGTCAACGGTAAAACAATGGAATATACAATCATAAACAAACGTAATGTAGCTGTAATCTTGATAGATTTCCCTGATACCCCCCTTGAAATAAAAGACAAATTTCCTTCAATTTCTGAAGCGCAAGAGTATTTTATCGATGGTTTAGTAAAAGACTATTTTACAACCATTTCTTATAATAAATTTAAACTAACCGGTAAAGTTTTTGGTTATTATACAATGCCGGACTCGTTGTCAGAAGAACGCCAAAACAACGACTATGTTATAAACATAACAGAAAATTACAATTTACAATTTGATGGATATTCTGTAGAAGACTTTGATACAGTGGCTTTTATTATTTTTCATCATGAATATGAACAGGGAGGTTTATCTGCATCCAGATATGCCAATGTTACAATGAATGGTAAGAGATATGAAAATCAAAATGTGATCTATCTGGGTGCCTTATTTCCAGGTGCTGATGATAGAGAAGATACATATTATAGGGCTGCAAAATATCAGATACGTTTTGGAAATAATAACGGAGATTTTGAAGAACATGGACACCCATGTGGTCTTAAGTATAATCAAGCGATTTTTATTCATGAATTCATTCATCAGATCCAAGGTAAAGAAAATATTCCGCATGCCAATTCCTGTACAAATAATGGAAAATACGATTTCGAAAAACCTGATACTGAACAACCGGAATCCTTTATTGATCTAGAGTATGGGAATGGATTTGACATTATGGGTGGTGGTCGGATAGCTTTATCATTGAATGCTGGTTATCGTTATCTTTGCGGATGGCTGGATGAAGAGAATTCTTATAATTTTGAGCAGCCGGGTTCTTATTCTGTTACTATTTATCCATTAAACAGAAAGAAGCAAAAAATAGCTGCTGAAATAAGAACAAGACATGTCAAAAAAACAGAGGAAAATTATTCAGGTTATTTTATTGAATTACGAAAACCAGACAGATGGGATGCGTCTCTGGCAAATCCACATCTCTTCAATAACACACGCGGATTGTTAGTTTATAAGACGGATGGATATAAAACTATGTTATTAGATATGTCTCCTTCCAAAAATTTTATAGACAATAATAATAAACATTACGTTGATTATCGGAATATGAGCCTGAAGGAAGGAATGGAATATGAGAATTCTGATATCAAAATTTGGAATGTTCAGGAAAATTATGACGGCTCTTACGTAATGGACATTGAAATAAAGAATAACAACATTTTCAAGTTTTGGAGGTAGAATGGCTAAGATAAAGATCATCGCGGGATTAGCTCATGTAGATTACGGACACATGGCGGATATTGTGAAAGAAGTAAGTGATGCCGGAGCAGATTACATTCATTGCGATGCTGCCGATATGCACAATCTAAAGAATATGCAGCTAATGGGAGGACATCAGATTATAGAAGGCATCCGACCATTTACAGCTAAACCGATCGAATGCCACGCCTATTTCGAAACATGTGATAAGTTGTTTATCGAGAAAATTGCTGCTGCCGGAGCTGATATGCTTATCCTGCCTGCCGAGAATTTTATTGGTGCACCTTTGGCTTACATCATGAAATATTGTCGTGATCTTGGTTTAAAACTTGGGCTGACTATTGGTTGTTTTGCACCACTGTGTCTGGTAGAAGAAGCCATCTATTATCTGGATCGTCTTCACATAGTTATTCATGGTTTAAACGATGATAACTGGTATTGGCGAAAATCTGCCTTACTACTTATTCAAAATGCAAAAAGATTGATTGCTGAGCGAAATCCAGATTGCGAATTAGTGGTTGATGGCGGTGTAAGACATGATAATGTAATTGAACTTGTAGAAGAAGGCGTGGACGGTATTGTTGTATCATCAGCTATATTTAAATATTCAGATGGCATAACAGAAGGTGTGAAAACTTTTCGAAAAGTTTTGGATAACTTGGAATCCAGATACTGAGAATAATTGAAATGGAAGTTAAATGGATTGCAAAACAGCAAAACTGAAGATCGAAAAATGCGGTTATTCAATTGATTCCATCAAGCTAATTCCAGAGGGATCCAATCACAATATTTTTGATGTGAAACTTTTTAATGATCAAAATGTGATCGCTCGTTTTAAAAAAGGAAAAAACGGAGAGATCAAACGAGATTCTTTATATGGTGGAGTTACAAGTATTGAAAGGGAATGCGCTATATATAATATTCTGACAGATGCAGTACTACCAGCACCAAGAGTTTTGGAAAAACATGTCGATTTTCTACTAGTTGAAAAATTACCAGGGATGCTTTGGAGGGAATACATGGAAGTTAATGATTTCCAAAAGGATAACTTCCTTATCTCAATGTATGAACTTGGAAAAGTGATAGCCAAAGTACAACAGATCACATTTACAGCAAACGGGGACATAATGAGCGATAATCAAATTTATCCTCAATATTTTTCCAATTTCATTGATAGGTTTTCTGCGGTAATGCAAATGAGAATTTTTCATGCTGCTCAAAAAAAAGTATTCTCTAAAGCAGAAATACGTTTATTGAAGAAAAAGTTTATTTCGAATTGCATAGCTCTTAGAGCTAAGCTATCAGAAAAAGCAGTACCTGTAATGGTTTTAACAGACTTACATGCCGATAATTTTTTGGTAGATGAATCGGGTAATCCATCTGGTTTCTTCGATCTGGAATCCTGCCAGGCCGCTCATCCTGCTTTGGAATTTTATGGATTGAAGTTTTTTCTTTTTAACTATTTTGATAAGGTTGCATTCATGGAAGCTGAAGATTCTTTCTTTGCTGGCTATTGCAATGCTAACGGAAAATATGAGCAGGAAGATCCCGTAAATAAACAACTCGAAAAACTTTTAACAGCAGGTAGATTATTAGAGTTGGCCGAATCTTATTACAATGTTAAAGATGGATTACGGGATAGTTGGAGTGATAGATTTAAGACTTTACTTAAAAATTACATAAATCGAAATAGAATTGATTATATGGGGATAAGTGAAATCTATCGTTCAAAAACTAAACAACCTCGATTCTGTAAGTAGATAAAGTATAATTACTTATTCTTTATAAAATTTATCATCAATTCATTAAAAAAAATATTACTGAAATCAGAATATATATCCAAAATTACCTCTTCCAACTAAAATACCAGAATTGCTAAGCTCATTAAACAATTCAATGTTACTATTAATATTTTTTGCTGGAAGCCTAATATGTTTTAAACTAGGAAGATTCAATAAAAAAGAGTAATCAATAGCATCTAAACTGGTATTTGTGATTTGCAGTCTGCTAAGGTTATGGAATTTCTTTATAATTTCAAAATTGATAACTGATTTTGAGTTCGTTATAGTAATATTCTTTAAAGATTTATAGCTTTCAATAAACGACATATCAATAGGATTGTTAAAATAATTAATATCTAGATTTTGCAAGTTGTTCATTTTAGGAAGCTATCCTAAATTATCATGATAACTTTTTTTATTATTTTTCGAACCTAAGATGTCTAGTTGATGCAAGCTTTCTAATTTCTTTATTGATTTCAATATCGAAAACTTTTTGCTATTAGTATAGCTATTTGTCAAATAAATATTAAATTGAGAATAAAATATTTACTGAAATTACAAGCTATTCTTCCTCAATAAACTCAATCACCAATTTATTAAATCTTTCCGACATTTCTGCACTGATCAGATGACCGGTGTCTAGGACTTCTACTCAAACAATTATAATTTATGCTTTCAAGAGAAATCTGAAAACAACCAGGATAATCAGCATTGAAACAATGGGTATCAAAAAAGCGTAATAGATATTAATTCCACCAAACACACCCATCAGGGCAGGTAAGATGATATTCCCAACACCCAGGAATCCATAAAGTAAATTATTGAATAATCCTACTTGGCTCTTGGGAATATGCTGCATGGCATATTTTTGAACAGTAGGAAATATAGGTGCCATTCCCAAGGCCATTAACCAGAATAGTAAAGGCCATCCCTTCCAAAGTAATACTGTAAGAGAAATGAGAACGAATAACAGAGATATGAAAATTGTTTTCTTAAATTTGAGTTTTTTTTCGATTTGTTGAGTAAATATTCTTCCTAAAGTGAAAACCAGCCAGAAACCGCTGAGAAACATTACGCTGGATTCCTTTGTAAATTGAAAGGCCTGCATAAAAAGATTACTGCTCCATAGCACAGTTCCCATCTCGGAACTTGCGTAGAAAATAAGGATAATAAGAGACAGGTAAACGACTGGTAATTTAATAACAGATAGTGATTTAACAAAAGATTCAGTTTCGTAAACATGATCTGGCAAGATCTTGCTGCTGATCTGGTAAATTGCTGTGGATACTGCTGAAAAGAAGATGATGATAAATACTATCCTGTAATCCAAATTGTACTTGAAAAAGATTCCAATAATTGCCGGAGTGAGAATTCCACCTAAACCAAAACAGGCATGATATAAACCGAAATTCTGGAGTTTAACCTCAAGATGGCTAAGAATGGTAGATGAAACTGCCATGCCGGATCCGGTAGTGAAACCCAACACAAAAACTGCAGCGAATAACATAGAAGTGCTCTTGGAAAAATAAAACAAAATTGCAGTGATACCAAGAGAAACAATAAAACTGATATTGTATTTTCTTACACCAATTCGAGAAATGATATAGGCTCCGATAAAATTAGCTGAAATTCCACCGATAGAGAGAAATACAGGAAATAAAGATGATGTTGTTATCGATAGATTATACTGTTCCTGAAAAGTGGTGATGAGTGGAGCCAAAGAATTTGCAGCAATCGAAACCAAAAACATTTCGAAGAATGCTAACCATTGCAGTCTTTTTTCGTTTTTAATCATAAACAATTAAACTGCTGATAATTTATGAAGAATTTGTTAAAATTGAACATTGCCAGATTCTGTTTTGATTAAGGCTCTACCCGGTAAATTCATCTTTCTGCGTAGCTCAATTAATTCCTGCACTTTTTCTTCAGATATGGAATTTACATTTCCCAGTTGCAATGCATGATGATAAATGGTAGAAAAATGTTCTAGAGTTTCTGTTTTGTGATAGGCAGATAACAGATCAATGCCAACAGTAATAGAACCGTGATTTTCCAGCAATATTGCATCGGAAGTCTTAAGATGTGGGATCAAAGAATTGGGAACCTCATCTGTAGATGGTGTGCCATATTTTGCCAAAGGCACTGCTCCTAAAAATAGAACAGCTTCCGGTAAAATGTTATTATTCAAGGGAATTCCTGAGACTGAGAAGCTGGTAGCATAAGGTGGATGTGAATGGACGATCCCGTTTACATCAGATCGCCGCTTATAAACCTCAATGTGCATCTTCACTTCACTGGATGGTTTAAATTTTCCGTTTGAATTAATAATTTCACCATTTAATTTCATTTTAATGATCATCTCTTCTGTCATAAAGCCTTTGCTTACTCCAGTGGGTGTTGTAAGAATTTCTTCATCGTTCAGTCTTATTGAGATGTTTCCATCATTTGATGCTACAAAGCTTTTTTGCCAAAGTTTCTTCCCGATTTCTATTATTAGATTCTTTTGTTCTTTGTCATTACTCATTAAGCAATCCTTTGAACATAATTATGTTATATTGTATTCTTTAATTTCCAATTACATCCATAAATAACTAAACTTTTTAAAAAGACATTGCTGGCAAGAATTAAGTACTACATTCATCAATTTCGCGAAATTCTTTGATATTGGCACAAAACTAATTCTTTAAAATAATTCTATATTAATTAATAATCTGTATATCTTCTTTGTATATAATACTATAACTACTACTTTGTTCTTCTAGAAAATATGGCATGAAGATTGCGATCTACTTTTTTGTTGTAGGAGGAAAGATGAAAATTCATGTCCCACAAAACATGTTTCAATTTTTCTTATTGTTCATTCTACTGAACTTGATTTCAGAGTTGTATGCACAATTACCAATTAGTTATTTGATTGTTGCAAATGAAGAGATCGAAAACAATTCTACCTTAAATGAATTCATTGAATGGAAGACCACCAAAGGATTTCAAGTTACAACCAATTTCTTTGAAATTTCTTCAACTGTTGATGAGATCGATTCCTGGGTGGAAGAGCAATATAACACCCAGGATCCATCTCCGGAATACCTGCTGATAATAGGTGATATTGATGGTTTGTATTCCATGCCGAGTCAAACAGACGGGTTTCCAACCGGACCCAGCGAAATGGTGTCCGATTTGGTGTACGGAGTGATCGGTGATGTTACAAACGATAATCGAATTCCGCAGATCCAGGTAGGTAGATTTCCTTTTCAAACTCTGGATGAATTGGATATTCTGATCGAAAAAACACTTTGGTACGAACGTGATCAATTTACATCAGGAGCAGACACCTCATACTTGGAAAATGCCCTGGGTGAATCTAACAATAACGATAATTACTGGGATTGGCGCAATGCTGTGCTGGAATATGGATGGGATAATTATTTCAACAATACAGCAATTAATCCATTTACCAGTACAACTAATGGAATTAATGGAATTTCGTACTATTATCCGCATGCCGATACAACTGTCTTGATGCAGAATGTTATTGATGATATTACAGAAGGTGTTGGGTTTTATTACTATGTTGGGAATGCAGATAAATTCCAATTGAAATTTCCATTCTTTACAATCGATCATTTAAATCAGCTGCAGAATTATCAGAAATATCCTGTCGTATATATTGGCGGTTGATGCTCAGCAACGTTCACAGAGAACGACTGCTTTGGAGAAGCATTTATTAAAATGGAAGACGCTGGTGCAGTAGCTTTAATCGGAAATACAGCCACAACTTATTTGAATTTCTCTGTAGCTATGGTTACCGGAAATCAAAATCCTTTTAACGAATTCTCACCTTATGAAAAGGGATTGTTTGATGCAATGATGCATCCGGATTACATTTCCATCGGACAGGTTTTAACGGAAGTAAAGGTTGCCGCTGATCGGGTGACAGGAATGGGAGATGAACTGATAACCTGGCATAATTATGCCATGAATCTTCTGGGTGATCCTTCCCTAAGTTTTTACATTGGTATTCCACAGGAGATGAATGCAACCTATCAATTATATCCCGGATCAAATACGCTGATTACTGTTCAAGCAGTACCCAATGCCTATTTCGCAGTGACAGACGAAAATGGAATAATTTTGGGCTCTGATTTTACCGGTAATGATGGAAGTGGATTTCTAAACCTTGATCCTATTACGACTGATAACATAACTCTGTGTATCACCGCGAAAAATATGATTCCATTCCTGGAAGAAATTGCTGTAACAAGACCTGAAAACAATGAAATTTCGACGAATATAGTATCTCTAACAAATTTTCCAAATCCCTTTAATCCAGCGACAACAATACAACTTAGCATCGAGCAAAACGAACAATATGAATTTTTTATCTACAATTTGAAAGGTCAGAAAGTAAAAGATATTTCCCCGAGCTTGTGTCATCCTGAGCTTGTCGAAGGACGAGGGAAAACAAGTGTGATTTGGAACGGAACAGATTCCAATAACAAGCCTGTCTCGTCCGGTATTTATTATGCAGTTCTTAAACAGAATGGGAGCCAATTGGCTTGCCACAAAATGATATTAATTAAGTAATCAGGAGGATTTATGAAAAGATATGTAATCATTACTATGTTGATTTTACCAATTTTAATTTTTGCAGAATTTCCCAATTTTGAACTTTACGAAATTACTCAACCGGGTTTTGGTAATCCAGGAGTATATTCAGGAGACATCAATAATGATGGCATGATGGATATTGTAGCTACTGTAACAGATCCCCCAGCAGTTAAATGGTATCAAAATATTGGGTATGAGATTTATTGGTATGATAACTTGATAGCATCTGTACCAGCTCTTTATGTCTGTACTGCTTTTATTGATGAAGATGATTACATTGATGTCCTTGTTTCCAGTTCCGACAATAGAGTTTTACTCTTTATTAATCCGGGAGAGAATTCAACAGACTGGGCAGAGATAGAGATTGCAGTGGATTTCATGAATCCTCATGGGGTTGATGCTGCCGATATCGATGGAGATGGAGATTTAGATGTACTGGCTACATCTCAGGGTGAAGGAAAGATCTGTTGGTGGGAACAGGATGGAGATTTGTGGTTGGAACATCTGGTTAGTGATGCAATGCCAAGTAGTCAGTCGGCTTGTTTGTTTGATCTGGATAACGACGATGATTGCGACATAATCGGAGCTTCCAGTAATGCAAATGATATTGCAGTCTGGTTGAATGATGGTGAGTCCGAAGTTGGCCTTACACAATATACTGTAGAAGATTCTTTCCAGCTTGCCCATTGGGTTTCAGTGCGGGATTTAAATGGAGATGGATTACCTGATATTCTTGGTGCTGCTTTTACAGATCACGAAGTTGCCTGGTGGGAGAATAACGGTGATCTACCGAATACCTGGCCAAAACATAGTGTGAGCACTTCAGTAGGTGGGGCATGTACAGCCATCGCTGAGGATATGGATAACGATGGAGATGCTGATGTGTTGGCAACAGCCTGGGGATCTAATGATGTATATGTGTGGGAAAATTTGGATGGAACTGCCTTAAATTGGACAAGACATACTATCAGTTCTAACACTAATGGAGTTTGGGCAATTCATACAGCCAAGTTGGATAACGACGACGACTTTGATATAATTTGTGGGTCTGATCCATTAAATCCAAATCAGATCGCTGCTCCACTTTCCTGGTGGGAAAATGACCTATTGAATCCAGCTAGAGTTGGAGATGAAATTGTATCTAAAACTAATCATATCAATATCTATCCAAATCCCTTCAATCCAACCACGACAATTTCCTTTAACATTGCCAATGAGATTATTGAAAACAGCGAATTAGTAATTTATAATATTAAAGGGCAGAAAGTTCGCACGTTTCCTGTCAACCTGAGTGATGCGGAGCATCGTATCGAAGGGGCCATAATCTGGAACGGAATAGATTCCAACAACCATCCGGTCTCATCGGGAATTTATTATTGTATTTTAAAACAAAATGACGAAATATTAGCATCGAAAAAAATGATGCTGCTGAAGTGATGTCATTCCCGTAAAAACGGGAATCCATGAATCTGAGATGCCCGTTTCTGCAAGGATGACACAAAATAGTTAGAAAATAGGAGAGAATATGAAGAAACTAATATCTTTTACAATTTTATGCTTTCTAATAACTACAGCTTTTGCTGATGACAGCAGGGCAGATACTCTAGCAACGATCAATAGCTTTTCACATCTTGGAGATTTTCATACAATCAATTATGTAGGTGATTATGAGTATATCCTGGATTTTCTGGATAACCAATTTCTGGATGGAAATGAGCAGATTGATGAAATGGGATGTAGCTTATATTCTGGATTGGGAGATGCCAACAATATCTTTCTTGGTCGAAATTTCGATAATCCTCAACAAGATGTTCTGGTAGGAAAATATGCTGCTCCGGGCTGCTATGAATCGATAGCAGTAAACAGGTTATCAGATATGGGCCTTCCTGTTGGAACTAACTTTTTTAATCTCAATTCTCAGCAAGAGCTACTGCTTCTAAGAGCTCCTTATTTTGCATGTGACGGTATGAATGAAATGGGGCTTGCTGTTGGAGTTGCTTATGTGGATGCTGTTCCTGTAGAAGTTGATCCCAATAAAGAATCTATATGGTTGACCCGCTGGATCAGAGAGATCCTGGATCATGCGGCAAATGTGCAAGAAGCTATTGATATCACGAACAGTTACAATATTCTTGATAACTTCTATGGTCAAAATACCATCTGTCATCATTTACTGATTACAGATAACAGCGGGGCATCGGTCATTTTAGAATATCATGATGGAGCATTTGAGGAGATTTATCCCGAGGTTGATTGGCAAGTACTTACCAATACTCATATATACAATCATACGCTACAGCAAATGTTCAATCTCTGTTATCGATATGAGTTACTATATGATGCTCTGGAAGATCAAAGTGGGGAAATCTATGACTGGAGAAACGGGTTGGATATACTTGAACTTCCAACCTGGGGAAATTTAACAAATGGGACTCAATGGTCAAGTTTGTTTGATGTGAGTGAAGAGGTGATGTATCTTTCTCTTTATCGGGATTTTGCTAATATAGCCAGGGTGGATATTGAGAATTTTGAATTTCTAAATTTTGGTGATTTCCATCTAGATGATCTGACAGTTCAGGATGAAAATAGTAATGGTTTGATCGAACCTGGTGAAGATGTATTTTTGGTTTCAACACTATCTGTAGATTTTCTTTCTACTGGTGTGATGTGCGAATTATCATGCGACGATCCTGGAATAGACATAACATCCGGCAGCTTCTATTTTGGTGATATTCTGCCCGGACAACAAACTTCTAATATCACACAGCTATTTACTTTTGAAGTATTAGAAACTATCTCCAGTCAATCAATAGAAATTAAAATGCAATTAACTACTGATTACGGATATGAATATGAGATTACTCTTCCATTTGATATAAGTGGAGTAGATAGCGATGATGTACTGTTGAAGAGTAATGAAAATGAATTGCAAATCTATCCCAATCCCTTCAATCCTTCTACAACGATAAGTTTTGAAATAACTCTTGAAAACAATAAAATCCACGAATTGGAAATCTTTAATTTGAAAGGCCAGAAAGTTCGCGCATTTCCTGTTACCCTGAGTGATGCGGAGTATGGTATCGAAGGGGCCATAACCTGGAATGGAACTGATTCCAATAACCAACAAGTATCGTCTGGAATATATTACTGTGTATTGAGAAACAATGGTAAAATTTCAGCATCAAAGAAAATGATGTTAATGAAATAAGGCAATAAAATGAAAATATCTACTGTAATCTTGTTTCTTTTTTTTATTAGAATGAACCTTCCAGCCTGTACCAGCTTTTCCTGTTATTCAGAAGAAACTTGGTACGGTATGAATTTCGATTATCCTAATAATGAGATGTGCTTTCGGATGATAGCAGAAAGTGATACGGTTAGTATCTTCGAAATGGGGTTTATGGATAACGGAAACTTTTGTTCGGTCTATGGATACAACTCATATGGAAACTTCTCAAATTGCCAGATGCTATATCCGGAAGCTACAAATTTTATAACTCCAGGAGAGGATGAGATAACCACTTTTGACGCCTGGTATTATTATACACGATACTTCGAAAATTCTACCTATTTTCAAGATTATCTGGAAAATGGAGGAATAAATGCAAATGGAATTTTAGTAAGGCAAGCACCACCAATTACTATTCATTCAATGATGGCAGATGCAGAGGGCTACTCTTTTGTTTTGGAAGCTGTTGATGAAGATAATTACATTACTCCACTGGAAAATGATTTTCTGGTAATGGCCAATTTTCCTAACTATCAATTTGCAGGACAACCATATACTAGCGTAAGTGGTGTAGGAGCAAATCGCTACATTGCTTCTTATGAAAATATTATGAATAACTTCGATGACTTTGATTATAACGATGCCTGGAATACATTGGAAGTTTCATTACAAAACAGTGGAAGCTTTAGAACACGTTGCTCAACCATATTCAACCCTGCTACTAATGAACTTTATATTGCCTTGCACAGGGATTTATATCATATCTGGCGGGTTCGCTTTGAAGATCAGATTCTGGAAACATATTCCGGTTTTAGTGAATACAGCAGCTTTAACCTTGATCAAAATGGAGTTTCCAGCTATGAGATGGCAGAATTGGTAGATACTGAGGATGTACTATTTTCTATAGAAAGCTCGAAAATAATCAACTATCCAAATCCATTTAATCCTTCTACGACAATAAGTTTTGAAACAACTAATTTGAATGAATTATCGCGAATTGAAATCTACAATATTAAAGGACAGAAAATTAAAACTTTTCCCATTAACTCATCAACCGATCAACCGATAAATTCAGTTATCTGGAACGGAACAGATCAGCACGATAAACCAGTTTCATCAGGAATTTATTACTATGTTCTAAAACAACGTGGAAAAATACTAAAAACTAGGAAAATGATTTTAATGAAGTAAAGAAAAGAAAATGATTCACTTGTGATCATCCTTGGCCCGGAATAAGGAATCTACGATTATTACCTTGGACTTTCATATTCGGGAGATCAATCCATTATGCCAAAGTTGAAGTAATGAAAAGTAGGTATGAAAACAGGAACTAAATAAAGTAAAAACCAAAAAAGGAGTGAGAACTGTGAAAATCAAAATTCATCCGATTTTTAGAATATTTTATGTTTTCTTTTTTATATTAATTATAGTGCTATTATCTTACAGATCAACAAAAATTTTGTTCATGACAATGTATGGTGATATTGATCCTGAAATATTTAGTTTTAGAATTATTGTACAATTATTTACAGGTTTCTACGCTCTACTTTTCTCCACAATCTTAACTAAAGGTAAATTATTCAAGCATGGATATAAATTTGTAAAAAATAATTATTTGATTAAAGTATTATCAATTGTTTTTATTTCAGAATTAGTTATTTCTTTTATATTTTCATTTTTCCCAATTACTGGGAAAGAACAATTTGATAATCAATGGTCATTTTTACAGATTGTATTTGGAGTTTGGATTATTGCTAGCACTACTGAAGAACTTTTATGTAGAGGTTTGATACAAAGTTATCTTGCACCATTACAAAAATACAAACTTAGAATAAAATCAATTAACCTAAGTCTGCCAATAATTATTTCAGCAATATTTTTTATGTTGATGCATAGTACTTTAATTTTGGATGGTATGGATAAAGTATTGTATGCTAAACTTCTTATATCCGCATTGTCTCTAGGTTTGATTGCTGGCTATTTTCGAGAAAAATCAGGAAGTGTGATTCCCGCCATTATTGCTCATTCCTTTGCTAATGTGTGCTGTTATTTTTTTGAATTATTTATTTAGAGATTAACACAATATTTAAAATATCAAGATATTCTATGAAAAATATTCATTTATTACTAACTTGATGCTTGGTTTAGTAATTGGTGCAAAATTATTTTTAATTAATAATCTTACTAAACTCTCAACGAATATGATTGGTGATTGAGTGAAATGTTTGGTAAAATAAATTAGAAAATTGTTGTATTTTTAATTCTGGAATTTTTATTGTCTGTGAAAGTAAAAAAGAGCAGGGAGAATGGATGGCTTGGAAACCTGATCAGACGATTCCGGTATGTCGATTAAGCAATAATATAAATGTTGAATATGAGATTTACAATGATCCGAAAAGTTTTAACCGTCTGGAATTTCGTAAGGGAAACCGTTATTTATATGAACTAATTGAAGAAGATGATCAAAGTTTGTCGGAATTTTTGTATGACCTTCAGCATGTTTGGAGTAGCAATCTAATTAAGGACAAGACTCTTCCTAAAATTAATAAAATGCTATTATGGCTTATTGGTGGGTGTTCTATAGCATCATCCGAAAAGCATGACATAAAAGTCTTGAATAGAAATTCAGATGTTAATTTAAGTGGTATTACTAAAGGCGCAATGACTCGAAATGTTAGCTGGACTGTCTACAAACTTAAACGTGGCAATAAAATTTCTCTGGTATTATTCCAAAATAAAAAAGCAAATTCTATCAGTGGTATAAATCAGAGCTCAGAGCTAAGCTTTAACTGGATTAAACTTCATTCAAATGATGTTAACATATTATTACCTACTCTGGAGAAATTAATTAAACAATAAATTGTTAAATTCGATTTGTACTTAGAATTATCCTATGCTCATTGTGTAAAAAGTGAATCTAATTGACATATATATTGTTGAATTCCACTTTTACAGTTGGTAAAAAAAAGTGGAGGGGATATGAAAAAAATAATTGTAATTTTTTGTTTTATTTTGTTGTCCGCAGGTTTACTTTCACAAGAATTCTGCCTTGATTTTGACGGTGTTGATGATTATGCTGAAATTGCAGATACTCCAGGATTAAATCCTACTACTTCAATAACGGTAGAAGCCTGGGTTAAATTGGATGGTATGGGTGACTTACCCACAATCGTTGGAAAAGATGATTGGACAGCCTCTGAATCCGGATATGTTCTAAGAATTGATAATTACTCAAATGTCAACACACCTCAATTTCAGATTGGATCTTACGGTTGGTTTTCTGTTAATGCTTCTCAGGGTGATATTCCCGTGGGAGAGTGGACGCATGTTGCAGGTACATTTGACGGCAGTACACTAAAAATATACATAAATGGAGTTGAAGCCGGCAGCTCCTATTTCTCTGGTTCGATAGTTACCTCATCCTGCAATTTTTATATAGGCGGGCACTGGAACAATTATGTGAACAGGCAGTGGAACGGCATGATAGATGAAGTCCGTGTCTGGGATATCTGCAGAACCGAAAGTGAAATTTCTGAGAATATGGAAAATCCTTTAACCGGAGCAGAAACAGGACTGGTCGGACTGTGGAGAATGCAGGAAGGAGCAGGTACAACAGCCTTTGATTTAACTGCAAACGCATTTGATGGAACTGTGTATGGTGCTCTCTGGGATGAGGGCTATCCGATGGCATCTGATACTGGAACTGCTTCCGGTTTAGTTTTGGATGCTGTTACTATGTTACCAATTCAAAACGCTGTAATTACCATTGGTGAAGATGATACCATTACAGATGAAAGTGGTAATTACTCGCTTGAGGTGCCGCCTGGTACTTATCAACTTACTTGTGAACATTCGGATTATGAATTATATACTCATCCCGATGATGTAATTGTGATAGAAAATGAAACAGTAACAATCGATTTTTCCATGACACCACTTGTCCAAATAGGTACAGTTGCAGGGACCGTTACCGATCAACTTACTAGCCAACTAGTACACAACGCAACGATTACTTTGGGAGAATACCAGACTCAAAGTGATGAATCAGGAGTTTTTCTATTAGAACTTCCAGCAGGAATTTATCAAATGACCTGCGAACATGAAGATTATGAAACTTACGTTTATCCAGACGATGTTGTTGTAGAAGCCAATCAGGTGGTTGAGATCGAAATATTTTTAGTTCCATTGGTTGGCTCTGATAACATTATGCTGCCGCATTTTGCCCAGTTAAATGGTAATTATCCAAATCCCTTCAATCCTGAAACAATGATTACTTTCTATACTACAGAATCTTCTGTTAGAACAGAACTCGTAATCTATAATATAAAAGGACAGATTGTTAAAGCACTGATTAGCAGTGTTTTACGAAATGGTTTTCATCAAGTAGTTTGGAACGGAACAGATGATAAAGGTAGTGATGTGACTTCTGGTATCTATTTGTTACAAATGAAATCTGGAGATTATTGGCAAACTAATAGAATGGTTTTGATGAAATAAAAGTATCATATATATATAAAAAACCTCGAAAGAAATTATTGCTTTCGAGGTTTTTTATATTAAAATGGCCGAGAGGGCAGGGATCGAACCTGCCGTAGACAGTTTTAGCTGCCCATTACTGGTTTTGAAGACCAGTTGAAACACCAGTTCCATCCTCTCTGATTAAACCAAAAACAGAATTTTGCTTTTTGTGTAAAGTATTTTCTAATGTTAAATAAAACAGAAAAGATGAATGTTAAGGCTACTTATTTTCTTCCCTTTTTACTATAAAGATTTCCAATGCGAATAATATCAAAGCAAAGACCAGCAGATACTTCCAAAGTTCAAAGCCATATCGTGAATGCAGGATCTGCTGCTGCCATTCTGCATTGGTAAAAATCACATTCTTCTTTTTTGGATCGTTCATTTTACTGAAACTGCTTTCAGAATAATTCAGATTTACAGCAATTTTTCTTTCGGGAGTTTCATAGATTCCAGCTTTGTTAGCGAAATAACGTGCGTTATTAATTTGAATTGTTTGTCCATCCGGTAAGGTGATTTGCTGAGATTTTATTTTATCACCAATTTTTAAGTCTGCAAGAGCTCCAGTATCGGCCAGATATACTAACGTGTTATAGGCAAATACAGGAAAAGCCGCATCCAGCAGGAAATGGTTTTGTAAACTATTTACATCGAAAAGCCAGACACATTTATTATCTTTTTCCAAAGCTATGGAATTTGATTCTGCTTTCAGAATTGCTGAACTATTTGCTCCAGTAGCCCAGTAATCATTAATTTCAACATCAGAAACATTTTTCATATGCCTGGTGATAGGATGATATTTGTTATAATAATTCAATAATAAAGGATTGGTGGAATGCTTGAATTCAGTTAAAGACAACTGAAATTCTTTTCCAAGATATTCCTGCCAATCAACACTGAAATCTTTATCAGCAATAAGTAAATAGGAATCAATATTCTCCAAAATAAAATTGAGTTTTGAAGAATAGGATTTCTTGTAAATTATAATATTATCAAATTCTTCAAGGTTTTCTACACTTAGTTGTGAATCTTCCATAAAATTGATGTTCCCAGATTTTCCAGCATAGATTTCTAATAAACTGGATAGCACAATAGGAATTTCTGCAGTATCGCTAATGAAGGCGATCTTTGGATCTGGATCATAATAGAAACTAAAATAATTTCTGTTATCGAAGGTTTGACGCTCGTTCTTAACTTCTACATATCCACTATGCCAGCCGGATGTATGTACATCTACTTCAAACGATGCCGATTTTTGCTGCCCAGCCTGTAGGTCTGTTGCTTTTTCACTGATAGTATTTCCATCCAGGAAAAGCCGATAGATATTGTCTTGCTGTTCAGTGTTAGAATGATTTATCAACTCGAAACTGAGTTTTGTAGCTTTACCTTTTTGCACTATTTCATTGTATATACTACTGTTTTGAACACTTATGTTATGACGATCTGTAATGTTTGAGGTAGATACGAAATAAGTAGGAATTATATTTTTTTCTGGTAATTCTGCATTTTGAAGATCAGATATTACAATGATCTCACGATTGGGGAGATGTGTCTCTTTGTTTTTTTGTTCTGCTTCTTCTAAAATCTCCAATAATTCACGCTTTTGAGCTGTAATACTAATATTTGCAATTAGATCGGGATCCAGTTTTCCAAAGCGAATATTGCCGTTGATCTGATTCCAGTCATTATCTAAAGTTAAGAGAATCACCTCATCATCATCAGATAGCATCTCATTTATCTGCAAGGCAATAGATTTTGCCTTTTCCAACTCGGTTTGGGTATCTACCAGATAATTCATACTATAAGAATTATCGATGATAATTGCCACTGCAGTTTTGGGATGCAGATCACCTTTTTCCAAAAATGGTAAACGTAGAGCAGGACGGGAAATTGCCAGAATTACAGATAAAATTATTAATATTCTGATTAATAGTAGAAGCAGGTTCTTTATATTGATCCGTTTCTTTTGCTGCTGCTGGCTTTCTTTAATGAAACGAATAGAACTAAAGATTATTTTCTTTGGTCTTTTCCGGGCAAAAAGATAGATCAGCACCGGAATTACGATAGCTGAAGTGAGAAATAATATACCCGAGTTCAAAAATGAGATCATTTATTATTTTACCAAATATTCCTTAAAAAGTCTTTGCGAGTAATCTCCAGTGAGTATCTTTCGAAGCAATCTCCACTGTTAGTATAAAACTTCACGCAAAATTAGTTTATATTATTTTCTTATCCAAAATTCTGTAAGTTTTGTGAACCCAGCCACCCAGATTGGAGGCAATCCTGTTCATCATTGTATTTGTTTCCAAGATCCAGGACATTTCTGCATTCTCAATATTCAATTTTTTATGATTATTGGCAATCTGGAAATTCTTGGTGTAAAACACCGTATCGATTCCACGTCCCTGGAATTCTTTGATCACTCCCATCGTTATCACACGCATTGCAGTGATCTTGTTTCGTCCAAATAATAGATGGAAAATCCCAAAGGGGAATAATCTTCCTTTCACTTTTTTCATCAGTTGATTATAATCTGGCAACGCAACATAGAATCCGGCTGGTTCATCTTCTACAAAGGCCAGATAAAAGAATTCCGGTCTCACAACATCGATCATGGAGTCGATCATGTGAAAGAATTCTTTTTCGGTCATGGGCACAAAACCCCAATTACGTTCCCAGGCTTTAGTATAAACAGTAAACACGATTTCCAGGTCTTTTCGTAATTCCTTTTTGTTTTTAGATGAAAGTTCACGAACAGTAAATCGGCCGCGTTTCTGCAATTTATCCACTACTCTCTGCAATCTTTCAGGTGTTGGTCTTTTGGGAATAAGATAAGCCAGAAGATCCATGCTTTTTCCAAGTCCAGTATTATTAAGCAGTTCCAAATAATATGGCGGATTATGTGTCATTAATACAAAAGGAGAAGATTCAAATCCATCTACCAGTAGTCCGCACTCATCGTTTGTGGAAAAATTCATCGGTCCACGTAGTGTATCCATTCCTTTTTTCTTGATCCATTCTGAAGCAGTGCCAATCAATTTATCTGCAACTTCTTGTTCATTTACGCATTCAAAAAAGCCAAAAAAACCAATTTTGTCTTCATGAAATTTGTTATGTTGAGTGTTGGTCTGAGCAGAGATCCTACCAACTATTTTTCCAGCCTTTTCTGCAATAAATAGTTGAACTTCTGAATGCTCATAATAAGGGTTTTTAGCGGGATTGAAGAAGTTTTTTTGATCCATTATAAGTGGAGCAACCCAATGAGGATCATTTTTGTATAATTTGAAAGGCAACATTATGAATTGTTTTAAATCTTGTTTGGTTTGAACAGGTCTGATTTTTACCATATTTTTATCCTAATTCCTTATCATACAATCTGTACGTTTTGTACACTTTTCCAGTTAAACTTTCTGCTACCCGATTCATCATTGTATTCGATTCCAGAATCCAGGAAAATTCAGCATCTTTATAGGGATTTTTGTGGTTAACAGCTGTTTCAAAAGATTTGCAGTAGAAAACTACATCAATACCACGTCCTTTAAATTCATCTAAAACACCCATTATTGCAACTCGCAGACGGGGAATTTTGTTCACATTTAAAAGATACGTAAGCCAACCAAAAGGGAACATTCTACCTTTCATTTTCTGTAGTACGAAATTATAGTCTGGAAGTGTGACAGAAAGCCCAACAGCTTCACCATCGATCTCGGCAATGTAAATAAATTCCGGACGGATAATTGGCATAAGTTTATCTACGATCTGATCAAATTCCCGCGGAGAGCAGGTTACGTATCCCCAGTTTTGATCCCAGGCTTTTTCGTAGATTCGGTAGATTGTTTCTATATCATGCCGTAGTTTTTTACGATTTTTGGAAGAAAGTGCCCGAACAGTGAAATTACCGCGTTTCTCGATCTTTCTTGCTAATCTTGCCAGTCGTTCTGGTGGCTGTTTAACAGGTACATGATAAGCAAACATATCCATAACTTTAGAAAATCCATAATTATTTAATAAATTAATGTAATATTCCGGATTATAAGTCATCATCAGCATGGGTGGATCATCGAAAGTATCTATTAAAAGGCCGCATTCATCGTTTACAGAAAAACTGGCCGGACCACGCATTGTATCTAGTCCTTTTTCTTTCAGCCAACCAGCTGCAGCATCGAATAACATATTTGCTACATCTTGGTTATTTATACACTCAAAAAAACCAAAAAAGCCAACTTTATCATTGTGAGTTTTATTGTGCATTGTATTGGTTTGTGCAGAAATTCTACCTACAATATTATCATTTTCCAATGCTAAAAAAAGTTGAACTTCGGAATGTTCAAAATATGGATTTTTTTTAGGATCGAGAAATTTATTCATTTCCGAAATTAGGGGTGGAACCCAGTTAAAATCATTTTTGTATAACCCAAAGGGAAACATTATGAATTGCTTTAATTCTTTTTTTGTGTTAACGGGTTTTACCTGATTCATTATCAGTTAATTTCCTTTTCATAAATTGTATATGTTTTACTGTCTTCGGCACCCATCATTTTTATCAATCGAATCGTCATCGTATTATCTTCCAATACCCAGCCCATATCGCAGTAATTATATTTAGTGCGGGAATACTGTTTTTGTTTCCACAACATAACTCCATCCAAACCTAATCGACGGAATTTAGGTTTTACACCAAGATAACCCAGTCTGAAGCCATTTGTGCGCTTGGCTCCCAGGATTAGCTTGATAGCTCTCAATAGTTCTAAATGACGGAATTTTCCAATTCTCTTAAGATTCTCTGAAACATTGGGAACTCCACCGAAAAAGGCTGCAGGTTCTCCTTTCACATAAAGAAAGATGAATAATTTCTTGTCCATTATCAGCATCATATCATCTATTATCAGATCAAATTCTTCCTGAGTGAAAGGTACAAATCCGTAGTTTTCGTTCCAGGCGGCATTATAAATCTCCAGCATTTCTTTTTTACGTAAATCGAGTGATCTTGCTCCCCAATCTTCAATTGTAACTTCGTAGCGATCTATTATCTTCTGTCCCAATCGCACAAGTTTTTCTTCCATGGGTTTTTGTGGTTTCACTTTCCATGACAGCACATTTTTTACTGACTTAAAACCATATTTCTCGATGAGAGCAGGATAGTATTTTTTGTTATAATGATAATACATCACAGGTCGTGAATCGAATCCTTTTGTTAAGAAACCTGGAGTTGCATCGTTAACAGGAAGATTCTGCGGACCACGGATTGTATCCATACCCATGGTTTTTAAAAAACTAACTGCAGCATTTACAAGTAACTTCGCAATTTCTTCATTCTCAACGCATTCAAACTGGCCAAAGAAACCAACTTTATCTTTCCATTGTTCATTATGTCGGCTGTTAGTGAACGCATTACATCTTCCTACTATTTCTCCATTTTTATAAACGAGGAAAAACCGCATTTCCGCATGTTTAAAAAAAAGATTTTTTGGTTCAAAAAAACCGGTCATTCCTATTAATTTTAATCCTAAATATTCGTAATCCAAAAGTGGAATATATTGCGGATCATCCTTATATAATACCCAGTGAAAATTTACAAATTGCTTTAATAATTTCTTTTCTTCTTTGGTCTCATTACCAAATTCTATCAATTCGAAATCGTTGATCTTATGTTTTTGGATCATTTAGAATCTCCTGATTTTAATAAGATAGTTATTATATTTCCCCTTTTTTCTTGGAAACAATGAAGTTTATTATCGCCATTAAAGCTGCTGCAATGAACATTTTACCGATAAACGATTTATGGGGTGTGAAAAAAAAATTCAAAAATGGTGGAAAAAAAACAATCATGTACTGGGCAAAACGTATCTGTTTAAAACGCACAACAATGAACAAGGCCAGTACAGCAATAATAATCATAGGCCAGGGTGCGAAGAAAGTAACAAAACCAATATAGGAAAAGAAACCTCGACCACCCTTGAATTTATGAGTTATTGGCAAGCAGTGCCCTATAACCATCGAAAAACCAAAGATCAACAGGTGGTTTTCGGTTCCTATGTTTGCTCCGATCCATTCAATAGATGAAGGAATGTTCAATAAATATTGCAGTAAATAAAGGTAGAAAAACACTTTTCCAAGATCAATGATACCTGTGAAAATTCCTAGAGATTTATCGATATTAGAATAAATATTAAGGGTGTCTGGATGACCTGTACCAACTTTGTATATGTTGATGCTTTTATAGTTTTTTGCTATCATTTTGGCAGCTGAAAAGCAGCCGATAAGATAAGAGAATATTACAATCGCAACGAAAATTAGAATAGAAGTCATTATTTCTCCATTAGTAATTTCTATATCCGAAAATTGCACTGCCGATGCGCACAATATTGGCACCTTCTTCTATGGCAATTTCGAAATCGTTTGTCATTCCCATCGATAAATACTGCATCGGAATCTCCGAGATCTGTTCATTTTTTAATTGGTCGAAAATATCTTTCAATTTTCGAAAACAAGCACGGACAATTTGTTCATCATCTGTGAACATACCTATTGTCATCAAACCTTTTACATTCAGATTCTTTAGTTTAGAAAGTTCTCTGGCAAAAGAAATTGCATCTACTGGTTCGATACCAAATTTACTGGCTTCACCTGATGTGTTTACTTGAATAAGTATATCCTGGCTTAGATCGTTAAGCTCTAGAAAATCATTAAGCTTTGATGCAGTGGAAAGCTTATCGATAGAATGAATAAGAGCTGGCTTGAGAGACATTAATTTTTTAATTTTATTAGATTGCAAATGCCCGATGAAATGGAATTCTTTGTATAAATTCTCTAGTTTTGGTAATTTATCTTCAGCTTCCTGTATACGGTTTTCACTAATGAATTCTATACCGTTTTCTATGGCCATCTGAATCGATTCAACTGGATGTGTTTTGGTTACAGCTAATAGCTTTATCTCAGCTGGATCACGATCAACACGTAAAGCTGCTGAAGTTATTCTCTGTTTTATTTCAACTATATTTTCTACTATCATTTTACCCTTATACTTACATTCTGAATTTAACGAATTTCCAGTTAAAAAAAGTGTCAAGCAAAGTGTTGATTATCGAATGAATTAAAAAAAAGGCTCCCAAAAAAAACTTGGGAGCCAGAAATATGTAGACTATCGACTAAAAGCCAATTGCCAATTATTTCAGTAATATCATTTTACGTGTGCTGGTGTATCTGCCGCCGGCACGCATTTTATAGAAATAAATTCCACTACCTACTGCTTTACCTGCATCATCTTTTCCACTCCAGGCAGCGGTGTGAACACCGGATTTTTTGTTTTGAGAAACCAGTGTTTTAACAGCCTGTCCTTTCACGTTGTAAATTGTAAGTTCTACAAATCCATCTTCAGCAATACTGTAATTTATATTTGTGGTTGGATTAAATGGATTTGGATAGTTTCTTCCCAGATCATTTTGGAATACTGGAACTATGCCGGGATTAATTCCTGTAGTTGCATCAAAGCTGTTACCAGTTCTGCGTGGATTCCGTTTGAAATTTGCCCAAGCAATTTGACCAACAGTATTTTTATAATCTATAAGAACATAAGAAGATTGGTTAGGAACAAGAATCTCAATATCACCATCACCATCAGCATCACCAAGAGCAGGGCTGGTTTTTATGGTGCTACCAAGATCGATCGGGAAGCCCAAAGTTTCACTACCTGTTATATCAATGGAATGCAAGAAACCATTATTGTCACCAAAAATAATATCGGGTGTTCCGTTAGCATCCAGATCGCAAATTACTGGAGAAGATTCTACCAGAGAGCCAATAGAAACTGGGAAGTTTGGCATAATGGTACCATCCGATTCCATGGCATACACATCACCATTAGATGCAACAAAAGCCATCTCGTCTGTACCGTCATTATCAAAATCGGCAGTTGCAACAGAAGTTTTTATCTGGCTGCCTACGTTGGTTTCAGAAAGCAATGTGCCATCATGATTAACCACTATCAAGTTGCTCCCCAGAGTTCCAACAATTATTTCAGGATCTGCATCCGTATCTACATTACCCACAATAGGACCATTCCATGAACCCATTCCCAAAGCATATGGAAATCCTGCTAATTGAGATCCAGTACTGGTTTCGATTACATCCAAAGCTCCATTTAAAGTTGCGAGAATAATTTCCAGATTACCGTCACCATTAATATCTCCAACTGCAGAAGACGAAAGTACACCACCGCTTAGTGCAGCCGGGAAGTTGGCAAATGCAGTTCCATCGCCACTAATTACATGTACTTGCCCACCGATAAATGTGTAAGCAATAACTTCGTTAGTTCCGTCACCATCAACGTCAGCAACAATGGGATTACCCTTGAGTTGTCCACCACAATCATAATCAAAAACTAAACCTCCAGTATTATTATAAGCTATTACATGATTAGCTTCATTGGCAATAACAACTTCTTCAATATCATCGCCATCTACACTACCTATGGCAACTGCTGCAGAGATTGTTCCACCTGTATCGATTGGGTCAATTAAATTTTCTCCAGCAGAGTTCATTATATGCAGCATACCAACTTGATCTCCAAAGATCACTTCTTTGCTGCCATCATTTTCCAGGTCTACAATTACTCCTGCTGAGGCAGAAGCACCACCAACAGTAATCGGCCAGCCTGCTTGAGATAAAGTTAATTCAATTACCAGCTCTCGATCTATTTCATATGGCCATTCACTGCTTGAGTTTGCCAGGAAAGTAACTGTGAGCGGGATATTAAAATCTGTAATACCTTCACTAGTTTCAAACTGGAAGGGATCACCTGTATTCCATACCGTAGCTCCAGCAGTAGTATTGGGGAAGTCACCGTAATCGTTCAAAATAGTAACATCAGGATTTGAACAAGTTATAGTTGCACTTAGATCATCTGCTGTTAACCAGTCTTCTGTATTTGTTATCATCATCATCAAGTTTACAACTTCTCCAGGATTTGGTAGACCATCTCCATCACCAGACTGTTCAAACAAAGTATAGTCCATGATATGAAGATCCGGGATCAGGTCGTACATACAACCGGTAAAGGAATTTACTCGTCCAGCACCTAGATCACCAATAAAAGTTGGATTAGCTTCATCAATGTTATCACATGTATCTTCCAATCTTTCTTTCAATTCCATAGGCTCCAGATCGGGATGAAGGGATTTGATTAAACCTGCAACACCAGCTACAACAGGAGATGCCATTGATGTTCCACCATACGATGCATAACCATTATTAGCAATAATGGTCGAATAAATATTGTCTCCAGGTGCTGATACGTCAACAGGAGCACCAAAATTAGAGAAACTTGCTTTTTGATCACCGTTTGGTCCGGTTGCAGCTACACATACTGCGTTGGTTGCGTTACCAGGATAATGTGGATTAAGACCGATATCTTCATTATCGTTACCTGCCGCACACACAACAAGTGCCCCTTGGCTTACTGCGTGATTTACTGCAGTATTAGCTGCTGCTCCACCACCAATGCCACCCCAGCTGCAGTTAATCACATCTGCTCCTGAATCAGCACAGTAATAAATACCACTATTGCCATTATAAACACTACTAGATGAAACATTTGTAGGAGCGTGGCGGCTTACTATCAGCTTCACATTCATCATAGGTCCAGTAACGCCAACAAAGTTATCACCAACAGCACCTGCACATCCTGCCACATGTGTTCCGTGATCGTTATCTGCCCAGCTTTGATAAGATTGATTTGACTGAGCACCATAGAAGTTCCAACCTATACAGTCGTCAACATAACCATTGCCATCATCATCCTGTCCATTTCCACCAGAGATAGTTCCATTTGCCCAGTTAATATTCATGGGGTTTCCACCATTGCTGGAGTTTAGTTCTGGTTCGTTTACCCAGATGTTATCCTGAAGATCTGGATGATTCCATTTCACACCGGAATCCACGATTCCGATAATAATTTCATCGCTTCCTGTTGTATAATCCCAGGCAAGTTCGCTGGCAATATATTCGTGATGCCACTGGTTTGAATATGAGGGATCATTTGGTTCGTATGCAACTCGCAAAATGGGATCATATTCTGCAAAAATTATGTTTGGATCTGCTTGCAAAGCCAGGATCGCTTCCTCAATGTTTTCATTACTTTCCAGGAAAACACGATAAATACATCTTGGGTAAATTCCGTTGTCGTTCCAATCAAGATCTTTTAAAGAAGTAACAGTCTGCTCAAGATCGGTGAATCGATGTTCCTCAGCTATCTTGTCAAAACTGGAAATTCCAGTTTCAACAACGCCATCTCTCATATTATAATCAATAATGCTTTCACGATTTCCTATAGCATTCCACTCAAAACCTACAACTACCACATTGGGGTAATAGTCATAATCATTGAACGGAAGAACTTCAGAAGAAAGTAGAGTGATCATAATTAATAAACTAAAAACTGTAATTGTCTTTTTCATAATATCTCCTATACTAAATTCTTTTTACAAATCAATTTACTTTCCAAAGGCTTATGTTGTCAAGCACAGCTTGGGGCAATACACTTTACTTGCATAAAGGAATATTTTATCAAACTAAAGTATTTAGTAAATAGAAAATGCTGTATCAAAGTTGATGTAGCAAGTTTTTTTAATAATTGATTATGTATCAATACTTACAAATATTAAGTAAGTGAATTTTTCATTCTTATTAGGATTTATTTTTTACTAAAGTATTAATGGAATGTAATAAGAATATTTACGCGATAATTGCTTTGTAAGAAAAGCCCCGAATACACGGGGCTTTCTTTAACGATTATTATCTATTCAACAGAATTGCTGATAGCTATTTCAGCATTATCATTTTTTTTACAGAAGTATAATCAGTTGCATCTAATTTGTAAAAATACAGGCCGCTTGATACTTTATGATTACTGTCGTCTGTTCCATTCCAATCGATATTATGTGAACCTGCTGTTTTATTTTCAGAGACCAGGATCTTTACCAATTGTCCTTTCATATTATAAACTTTAAGATCCACATTTCCATCTTTAGAAATACTATAGCTGATGCTTGTAGCAGGGTTGAAAGGATTTGGAAAATTATTACCTAGGAAGTTTTTGCTTCCAGCTACAATGTTGTTATCCGAGCTGGTAGGCATTTGCGAAACTGCAACAGCTTTGATGCAGAGATTGAAGTCAAAACTTCCTGGAAGTGGAATCCAACTGCTGGTTCTCATGTATCCGCCTTTACCGGAAATGTTTGGTCCGGCATCATGCCAGGCTAAAGGTTGAATTCCATTAATTGATTGAATTCTATATCCTACAAAATATTCGGCACTAGGATCAATGATAGCTACTTCGTCTAATACAGAATTTACCCATTCACCATCAACGAAATCAAGAATTTGCTTTTCGGAAATCAAATTTTCGCCTTTCCATAATTGAGCATATAATTCTCCGTCTGCAGGATTGAATGGAGCAATAAAACTTACTTTGGCAAAAGCATCATCTGCAAAAGTTGCAATATCGTCTTCTGCCAATCTAATAGCCGCACTCATATTAGGAACAAATTGCAATTTATCTGTAGGTTGACCAGCAAAATGGAAGTAGTGATCATAAGGATATTCAACCAAGTCGAAATCTGAAGATTGATTACCTGCTGAAACTGTTACATCAACAACGTCGAAGAAGTTCCCGTCCTTACTAGCTACCGCAATGTAATCACCAGGTAATACACCTGCAATACTATAATTTCCAGATGCATCAGCAATTCCATTTGTCATTATTTCATCATTCTGATATAAACTGATATGAGTAGCAGCTGGATCTGTAGCACCGCCAATGGAACCGGTGAAGAATTCAAAATTATCTAAGAAAACAACAAGCGTGTTATTGTTTTCATCAATAGTAACCTGATCTGTCTTATAGAAGAATCCGCCTTGTTCAAGTTCGATGAGAGCTGTATATGTATAAGTACCTTCGTGCATATAATCCGTTCCAAAATATCCATCTGGGTCAGTTATTTCGAATTCATAATTACGGGGTCCTTCCATAGTAACTAGAGTTTGGTTTAAAGGTGCACCAGTTGCATAAACCTGTCCCTGCATGTTAAATGGAACAGTTCCGCCTTCCATATTAATAACAGCAGAATGGATCTGATTGTAACCAGATGGCATTCCGGTAGGTAATGAATACCAGCCGTTTTGAGAACCACCCCAGCCCATATTCAAATGATACAGACCAGTTGTCTCATTCCAGCCATCACAAATAATTGCATGACCGCTGCCGCCGTTAGCCAAAATTCCAAAATAAACCGGACGTCCTTCTTCCATATCAATTTGTAGATTTGTGTAAAATGTGTTATTAATATACCCAACGTAAGTTGAAGTATCAAATCCAAATTTATTTATCATTGCAGGAGCAACATCATTAGAATAAGCTCCAGAACCATCTGTACTATAACCCATTTCTACTGAAATTCCAGCAGCAAAATTAAGTGCTGCAATCATATCGCTGGTTACAGTTCCACCAATTGCATAGGCAACTTCCAGATCATCCAGGTGAGAGTTCAAAGTAGGAAAACTTGGAAAGCCCATAGTTGCATAATCATCATCGATGTGAATATACGGATATGTATAAGTGGAAGTATAATCATCACTATCTGTGAAATTTGGAGAACCACAATAACGGTGATAATGCATTACCTGAGCCATCACAGTAGCCACACAACCAACAACACTTCTGGAATTGGTTCCTGGGTCAATAGGACAGAAAGTATTGTAAGGAGCAGGAGCTTGATTCCATTCAATATTTACCCAACCACCGGTAAGACTTCCGTATTCTGGTGGTGGCCAAACTACGTCATCAGTATTGGTAAAATCAATATTACCAGCCAGATAAGCATGCCACTGGTTATTATTAGATAAGACCACATTAGCATCGGTAAAGGGAATTGCTTCCAATCTGGACTGCATATCTGCTTGTACAAAAAGAAAACCGATATTTCTTTCCGGTTCTGAAGTATCAAACTCAGTACGAAATGAATATCCTACGACAGGAGCGATATCTGTATCAGTAGATATTACTACAAATCCAATTGGGGAAAGCATGAAAACATGTGCCACTACGTCGTTGTTTTCACCTTCCATTTCATAAGTACTTTCAATAGTAAAATCAGTTTTACCATGAGCTTTTAAATGCATTTCTGCAAGATTATGAGCCTTTTCCTGGTTGATCCTATCTGCAAATAGTAAAATTGAAAATATGCAAAGGATCAATAATATAACAGTTTTTTTCATTCTTCCTCCAAGGAAATAATACTTTCAGAAATAAAAGAGACTATTTCAACAACAGCATTTTTCCCGTTAATTTTTCTTTATTCGTTATTATTTTATAAAAATACATCCCGCTTGATACAGGTTTGTCTTTGGAATCTTTTCCATTCCATAGTATAGAAGAAATTCCAGCAGGAAGCTGTTCATCTATTAATGTTTTTACCAATTGTCCCTTCAGATTAAATACCTGTACAGATACTTTTTCACTCTCATTTAGATTCAACGAGATTGTTGTTTCCGGATTGAAGGGATTGGGGAAGTTAGTTACACTGGAAATCTTCGGTAGGTTAGAATTAATAGCTGGTTCCGGTTCATCTGTCACTATATCCAAAATTGCTCGAACCATTATGTTTCCATAACCAAGCATCTGCCATCCACCCAAGCTGGTATAGCTATTACCAACCGTATCTGTGTCCAATCCAATTGTCGGGCTGTTCATGAAGAAATTTATTCCTACAAAGAAAGACTCCAAATAGATCGGAGGTTGTAATTCTTCTGGTATGGCTAGTGTATTCCAACCTTCATTTAAATCTGAATTCTGTACACTCAAAGGAAAACCAGGGTACAATTCAGCCGGTAAGCCATTTCCATCTTGCCATACAGCCAGTGAAACAGGACCGGGATTCAAATCTTTAATATAGAAATTTATATGAGTCAATGCTAATGTATCTGAATAGTTTGGTTCAAAATTAGCCGCTATACCATTCATAATACCGGTTATTATTGAATTCTCACAGCTACCGTTATCATTACTCATCACAGTGGCCGTTTCATTTGGAACATATACAGTAAAGGAATTACCGATATCTGTATCGCCATCTTCCATATTAGCAGATACTACATAAATATTATTGCTGCCAATAGATGGGTCGGTGTGTAAATAACTTGTAACTGAAACCAATGAGAGATATTCGTACTCTTCACTTTCAGAATTCTTAACGTATAAGTTGTAGCTGTCAACTGTTCCATTTTCGGGTGGTTCCCACATAAGAAAAACACTAAATGGATTTGAAAATAGTTCTCCGGATAAGTTTGTTGGAGGTTGTGCTGAATAATTGGTCTGAATAATTTGGAAGTCATCAAACTTAATACCAAAGTCCAATGAATCAGGTTGATCATTATTTGAATGCAAACCTATGCGGAATTGCACCAAGCGACCAGCCAGGTTGCTGATATCATTATAGCCATACCAACCACTTGAGAAATTTGTCCATTCAGAGACAGAACCAGTAAAAACGACATTATTTACATTTGGATCACCGGTAGGATTAGAAATTGAATTCCAATTCGACCAGTTACCATAAGAATAGTATTTTACTGCTACAGAAAAATAATCACTGTTTGGAAATGATTGATCATCGAAGGCTGTTTGAACATTGAAATCGAGAGAATACTCAGCATTAGGTGGCAAACTGTAAGTCTTAGTTATCATGTAGTTTTCCATGTTTGGATTGTAAGAGCTATCTTGTTCTGCCTCAAAACATCCCATTATATGATTAGATATGCTCTCATCATATAAATGCCACAGATCTCCACCGATCTCAGTATTTGTGACTCCAGTAAAACCCTCTTCCGAATTCGCATCATTAAAAAACACTCCGGCAACATCTATATCATCTAAAAATACTCCGGTTAATTCCGGATTAGTTAGTGTAGAAGTGGCTTCATCGGAAGCAAAAGAGAAGCTTATGACAACATCCATTCCAGCATAACTGGAGGGAATATATATGGTTGTTGATGTCCAGTCTGATGCTCCTGCCCATCCTGGTATTCCAGGTTCACCATCAATATCTTCATTATGGATAAATCCAAAACTATAAAGACTAGTAACATTATAGGCAGGATCACAGTCTGTTAAAATCTCAGCCTCTTCGTATAATTGATCAGCGAGCCGTATGCGAACATTGAATCCATCCCATCCATCAAAATTTGCAGGAAATTCTCCTACCGGCTCCTCAATTGCGCGAAATTGCTCGAAACTGAGAACCAGATCTCCGGAAGACGGAAGTGTGATGACAGGTGTATCCAATACTTGATACCAGCTATCTCGATAGCCATCTATTCCTGAATCGGCTACACGCCAGGATAGGGAATCATCAAAAGAATTAAAAGGGCTTCTATACCAGTATGAGCCCGGATCTGTAACATCTATAGTGCTCCAAGTCTCTGGAAAACCATTTTCAAAATTTTCAGAATAAAAGACAACATCTTCCCGGCTGAGTGTTTGGGTAAAATTACCAGGTTGATATTGTACCAGATGCAGATCGAGATCGCGGCTGGAAGCCGTCTCGACAGCGCTGGAAAAAAGTAAGCCTGTCAGAAACAGGCTCACAAAAATTATACATATGATTTTACTCATTAACAATCCTTATTTTCTACTACCTATCCTTATCGGATTAGACAATTTGCATTATCTATTCCAACTCGGACAAGTATTTCACAAGGTCAACTACACGGCAAGAGTATCCCCATTCATTGTCGTACCAACTGAGGATTTTAATCAGATTTCCGTTAACCATTGTTACTTTAGAATCAAAAATTGAAGAAGCCGGATTCCCAATGATATCCGTAGAAACCAGGGGTTCCTCTGAATATTCCAGAATTCCTTTCAATGCGCCATCAGCAGCATCTTTCATCAATTTATTGATTTCTTCAATTGTGGTCTCTCTATCTAAAACTACACATAAATCTACCAATGAACCTGTAGGAGTGGGAACCCTTACAGCCATTCCATCAATTTTACCTTTCAATACAGGAATCACTTTCCCGGTTGCGGAAGCAGCACCTGTAGTTGTAGGAATTATATTCATAGCTGCAGCACGAGCTCTTCGGAGATCACTATGCGGGAAATCCAGAAGACGCTGATCGCTGGTATAGGAATGAATAGTTGTCATAAAAGCAGATTCAACTTCAAAATTATCGGTTAAAACTTTCATTACAGGAGCCAGGCAGTTTGTGGTGCAAGATGCATTGGAAACGATCTGATGTTCAGGTTTTAAAACTTCCTGATTTACACCTAAAACGACTGTAGCATCTACTTCATCTTTGGCTGGAGCAGAAATGATAACTCTTTTTGCGCCTGCGGTGAGATGTTTGCCAGCAGCGGCTTTACTGCGGAATACACCTGTGGATTCAATAACAACATCAATTGCCAGATCGCCCCAGGGAAGTTTTTCCGGATCACGTTCTGCATAGATATTAATTTCCTGTCCATCAACTGAAATAGCACCGTCTATAACTTTAATATCATGTTTAAATGTACCTTGAACTGAATCTCTTTTAAGAAGATGAGCCAGGGTTTTGGCATCCGTGAGATCATTTATTGCACAGATAGTAAACTCATTGCGTTCAAAGAGTTCTCTGAAAACAAGTCGACCGATTCTACCGAATCCGTTTATAGCAATATTTTTCATTAAATCCTCCAATTATAATATCTTACTTATAAATTTGGTTAAACCAAAATTGATTTTCCAGCACTGCCGGTTATTTGAACAAGTTCTTCTACAGCAGCCTGCATTGATTCTTCACTTTTTACAATCCATTTACGAGGATCGAAACGCTTTTTATCTGGAACATAATCGGCTTCACTAACACCGGCAGGACAAACAATTGAATCCTTTTCTTTAGCCCAATAAGCTTGAGTTGATTGAGCAAATTCGATTTGATAGCGTGTATCTTTATTGATCTTTACAACACCATTTCTTATAGCTTCGATCTGCTGCTTGGCGGTAAGGCCGGAAGCTCCGTGCAGCACGATTCCAGTTTCTACATTGTTAGCGATCAGCAGTTCATCAATTTCTTTTATCAGATCAAGTCTCAATACTACTTGAGAGCCTTTAGTAACACCATGATTCGTTCCCACTGAAGCAGCAAAAAGATCTACACCTGTTTTCTGAACATATTCCAGGGCTTCTGTCGGAGTAGTGTATAGTTCTGTATCAGATACAATTTCATCTTCCGTACCTTTGATGTAGCCGATCTCACCCTCTACGAGTACATTGTGTGCATGAGCAACTTTTACAACTTCCTGAGAAATCCTAATATTCTCTTCAAAATCTTCTTTGGAAGCGTCGATCATTACAGAAGAAACAAGACCATTTTCAATGCAGTAAACTACAAAATCAAAATAGTTGGGAGTTGCATGATCTATGTGCAATCCTACACCGGAATTTTTGTATTGATCGGCAATGATCTTAATCATGGAGGAGATCAATTGAGCACCTGCTTCCATATTTTGTGATGCACCAGCAGCGTATTTTACAGCACCACCACTCATCTGCATAAGACCGTCAGATTTTTGTGCTTCATAACCTTGAACGATTCCTCGAATTTGGCTATCGAAAACAATATTAGAAGCTATTATTCCAAACCTTTCTTTCTTGGCCTTTAAGAATACTTCTTTTAGTTTATCTCCCCGATAAAACATAACATCCTCCAGCTAATCTAATTTTCGTATTATTTATGAACCAAACTATTATTCTTTACTTTCTTCAATTTTTTCTGATTCAAATTGATCGATAAGATTTGATCTTCCTTCTAATTCATCGATCATGAATTGTGCAGATTCGTGTAGTTCACCTTCAGGAAAATTGGAGAGTACTTCTTTGAAACTTATCAGTGCGTTGTCTTTATCTTTCATTTCTTCTGCATACAAAAAACCTTTCATGAAGGTTGCTTTGTAATCATCTGAATTATTTTTATGATGTTCTATAACTTTGTCGTAATAGAAAATTGCATCTGTAAAGCGACGACGTTTTTGAGCATTTTCGGCTTTAGTGAAATATTCTTCAGCAGTTAAGATCTCAACCATATTTTCAGGGTGTTTCTGCAGATTATATTTTGTTTGTAATTCTATACTGATTCGATCAAAACTCTCTTTGGAAAGATCTTTCATCATCTGGCTTTTCACTTTGTCTTTGATCTCATCAAAAGGAGTTGAAACAGCTTTTATATCTTCAATAATGTGGAAGAAGACAAAGATCTCTTTTGAATTTTTGAATATTTTACTGAGCTTGTTTGGCTTAGTGCTCCAAACCATTTCACTGTAAACTTCGTCTTTCCCAATACCCGGGATGATGCCATTATCGTAAACATGATCCAAAATACCATCTTTAGCAGAATAAACAGAATTCTCAGCGATCAAAGTTTTCAGATCTTCTTCATTATTTTTCTTCAGTAATTTTTTTACCTGTTTGCGCATCTTCTTGGCTACATCTTCCGCTTCAAATCCAAAAGCCTGGATCTTGCGATATGGATTTGTACTGAATTGCAGAATATTGGTGTCATAGAAATTTTTAACTGATTCATCACCTAAATCTATAGGATCTACAACAAGCTTATTGTAAACGGTACGCAGCATCATATTGCGATGGATTTGCTCGATCGTCATTTGAACAAATTCATTTTTATCAAATTCATTTTCCATAGCTTCCAGATAAAAAATATCCAGTTCAACTCTGTTCTCTAAATATTTTTGTAAACTGGCATTATCGCGAAGACCAGCTTTATTTTGAGGTGGAAGATCTTCGAACATTGCAGCAAACTTGCCAACAGTAAGAGCAACTTCTGCATTGTTGCTTTCAATGAGCACATTATCTTTGTTAACATCATTACTGTCGATGCTGGTAAGAATAAAAGCCATTATGTTTTCTTCATTGATCTGAACTTCATATTTTGTATAAAGATCAATTTTAAGCAAATCGATCAAATCCTTTTCTTTTGCAGGACGCAGCCGTTTTTCAATTTCTTCTTCAGATTCATCAAAAGTACGGCCGACAAAGATATCCTGATGCTCGTTGTAATAGACCTTCTTTTCTTCCTCGGTGTAGGTGATCATCTTATTACCTAATTCTTTTTTGTACTCACCAAAATACACAGATTTTATCTGATTATCGATCATTGAATTATAACGTTCATCATTGCGAACATCTTGAGCCAATGCTTCCAAATAAAATAGTTCTTCCGTACACATCATATCAAGAAGGTTTTCTTTACCTTCGGGTGTAGAGTATTTGGGTTGGTACATTGGAGGAAGTTGTTTAACTCTTTCTTCCAATTGACCCATTGTGATCTTGCCGCCCTCAAAATCTGCAATTATTGTTTCTGCTGGTATAGCTGCAAATATATTAATTGAAATTGCTACCAGAGCAGCGATTGAGAATAACTTTACGTTTTTCATTTCTAACATTTGTAAAAACCTCTCTTATCTTATTTTAATCTGCACCACAAAAAATTATTTGACGGTTTAAAGTCAAGAAAATAAATGGATGTATTTTAAATGTATTAAAGAAGGTTTGGGAAAGGTGTTTATGAGTGTTTTTGCAAGAGATCTGATCAAGATTAATTATTACGCTTTAGATAAAAAAAGCTGTCTTACAGAAATGACAGAATTTCTTTTTGAACAGGGCGTGATCAAATCTCAGTCTGGATTTTTAAAGGATATTTTAGAACGTGAATCGCTCATGTCCACTGGTATTGGTCGGAAGATCGCCATTCCACATACCAGGTCTAAAGAAGTAACTCAACTAAAGATCGCTGTATATCTGCTTGACAATGAATTGGAGTTCGACTCGATTGACGGCGAATTGGTGAAGATCATATTTATGATCGCCGTACCGGAAGAGATGAAAGAAATGTATATGAAAGTTTTGAGTGTTATCTCTAATTATTTTAGGGATGATGAAAAGCGTAATAGCATGCTTTTATGTAATTCAAAGGACGAGTTGTGCAAATTATTAAAGGAAATTGATGATGAAATATAAACTGATCGTATTGATAATAATTTTGCCACTAATATTGGCAGCTATAGATGAAGATGCCGGAACTACCGGATTCTCTTTTTTTAAGGTAAATTATTCTGCTAGAGCTGCAGCTATGGCAAGTGCATATACAGGACTTTCCAATGATGCTAACGGAGTTTTCTTTAATCCTGCTGGTTTGGCTCAAGTTAAAACAAATCAAGCTGCAGTTACCTACATGAGCTATCTGGATGGAGTTGATTGCGGTTCTGCTGTTTATGCTTATTCGCTGAATGACGAGATTACTCTGGCTGCTTTCTCAAAAGGTCTTACTGCCAAAGAAGAACGAACACTGGCTGATGAATTTGGTCAATATGGCGGAACAGATGGTACTTTTGGAATTTCAAATTTTGTTTTCGGACTTTCTGCTGCTAAATATCTGGCAAATAACCTGGATGTAGGAATCACTTTCAAGTTCCTGCAGGAATCTCTTGATGACAACACAGCAGCTGCCCTTGCCTTTGATTTTGGCATTATGCACCAGACTACTAATGAAAATTTGAAAGTGGGTATTGCTCTTCGTAATATAGGCATGCAGCTTTCTTACTATACCGATAATGAGTTTAAAGAGAATCTTCCAACCACTGCTTCAGCGGGTTTCAGCTATCATCCTAATAAAAAGTTATTTATTACATTAGATATTTATAAACCTATGAATATGGATTATACAGGCAGGTTAGGCGTTGAATATTTTGTACATCCAATTTTAGCTTTAAGAGCCGGTTATAAATCTAATGCCAGGGATTGGGCTGCTGGTGGTGACAACGATGCACTTTCAGGAATCTCCACAGGTTTAGGATTTGATCTGCGAAAATATAATCTCAGCCTGGATTACGCAGTTGTGTCTTACGGAGACCTGGGATTCGCAAATCTGTTTACAATAAATTATTTGTTCTAAGGAAGCATTGTGTCATTCCTGAGCAATCGGGAAACTATGAACAAAGAATTTCGCGTAAAAGCTAAATGATATTAATCTTCAGGAATATAAAAATAATATGAAAAAATTCCTACCATTTATTTTATTCATAATTTTATGTTTCCAACTTGTTGCTGATTCCCGTAATGAAATCGTCATCCTGATCCATGGATTACGTGGAACCACCGACGATATGCAGATTATAGCAGACTATTTGGAAAAGCATAAGTATAGAACTGTTAATATCACTTATCCATCTAAAGATGATAAAATCCAAAACCTGGCTGAAGATTTTTTAAAACCGGAAGTTTTAAAACAAATTGAAAAACATCCCCCAAAAATACATTTTGTTACACACTCTATGGGTGGAATTGTATTGCGCAGTTATCTGGAAAACCATTTCACCGAGATTGATTCAATTCTGGGAAAAGTTGTAATGATCGCTCCACCCAATAAGGGTAGTGATGTGTCAGAATTCTTCAAGAAAACGATGCTCTATCAAAAGCGTTACGGCATTGCCGGACAGCAGATTGGCTATGATATAAACAAACAAGTTAGTCTTTTAGATTCTGTGAGTTACAAGCCCGGAATCATTGCCGGAACAGATACTCAATTTCCTTATTTTTCATATTTCATCAAAGGTGAAGATGATGGTAAAATTTCAGTTCAACGAGCCAAGTTGAAAGGAATGGGGGATTACATCGAAATGCACTTTCCGCATGATACAATTATGGAGAAGAAAGAAGTAGCAAAACAGGTCTTATTTTTTATTGAGAATGGCGAGTTTAGAGATTAAATGAAACTAAAACTATTTTTCATTTTAATCGTGCTAAATTGTGTAAGTTCACTGTTAATATCTACAACCTGGCATATAAAACTCGACGGCTCTGGAGACTTCACAACCATCCAGGAAGGGATTGATGCATCAGCAGATGCTGATACTGTTCTAGTATATCAGGGAACGTATTTTGAAAATCTTGATTTCAATGGAAAAAACATAATGCTTTGCAGTCAGGAATTAACAACTGGTAACTCTCAATACATTGACACAACGATTATCGATGGACAAGGACAGGAAAGCTGTATAAGAATTCATAATGGAGAAACAAATGCCCAGGTTCGTGGTTTTACAATTCAAAATGGCTTTGGAACTTTATTTTGGTCTGAAGATGGTGGAGGGATACTTGTCCATGATTACAGCACGGTATATGTAGCAAATTGCATAATTATGAACAATATAGCTACTCTGGGAGCTGGGCTATATGCTAGACATGGAATCATAAATATTTCTGGTGTTACGATTAAAGAAAACTCAGCAGGATTTGGAGGAGCTGTATACTTATCTGATGACAGTACAATTACTTTTGATTCTCATAATTTATGTAATATTTATAATAATAATGCGGGAAAAGGTGCTGACATATATATAACCGATACAGGTTTTATAAATGTGATTGTAGATACTTTTTCTGTATTCAATCCTAGCAGATACTTTGCTGAATATTATGATGGATCAACTCTGAATATAGATATCCAAAATAATTGGATGGAACTTGAGCCAAATGATCTTTTTGTAGCAGTCGACGGAAATGATGACAATAGCGGATTAACTCCAGATGAACCATTGAAAAATATATCCTGGGCAGTTCGTAAGATTCAGGCTGATGTAAATAATCCGCGAACGATTCATGTAGCTACAGGTATATATTCCTGGCAAAATAATCAGCAAATTTACCCAATTGGATGTAAAGATTACGTGTCGATAATTGGTGATGGTGTAGAAAGTTCTATCTTATTTAATGACAACAACCCTAATGCTATTATTGGTAAAAACTTAGAGGGTATCATTGAAATTTCAAATTTTTCTATAAGAAATAGTGCAGATTATTATACGTGGTCAGTTCTCCATTTCCGTGATGTAAATTGTTTAAAAATGTCAAATGTCAAAATTAGTAATAATTCGAATATTAGGAAAATATTTTCTAGTGAACATGTATATGTTATGTTCGATAACATAATAATAACTGACAATATTAGTAATCGTAGTAATGCAGGATTAAATTTCGCAGAGAATGCTGGATATATTAAAAATAGTGTAATAAGTAATAATACATGTGCTGGACCAAATCAATATGCTTATGTAGTTGCAATGCAACTTGAAGTGTATGATGATTTCTTAATAGAGAATTGCATATTTTCTAATAACTCAACTACTAATTCAGACAGCAGGATAATTAGAACAGCAGGTGATCTAGGAGATGATCCAGTAATTATATTCAAGAATTGTATATTTTCTGATAACTCATGTGCTGGGGATAAAATCATAGCTGTCTATTACAGCGAGGTTAACAAATTCATTAACTGCACCTTTTCAAACAATAGTTCTTCCGCATATACAATCAAAGGTTTTGGCGATATTGATCTTGTTAATTCAATAATGTATAATCCTGATAATGGTATCGAAGTTTTAATGGCCGATGATATTCCTATTAGTGGAAATATCAATACTTTGAATGTGGACAACAGCAACATCTGGCAAGGTTTGGAAGGTGGAGTACATAATCAACATAATGTTAATTTCATAAATTGGAATGAAGGCAATATTGGAGAAGATCCATTGTTCTTACTTGCCGGAGATGATCCTTATCAACTCACAGAACTATCTCCTTGTATTGATTCAGGAACGCAGGATACTACAGGTTTATTTCTACCTCCATGGGATTTGTTAGGGAATCAACGAATCTGGGATGGTGATGGAAGCGGAACAGCTGTAATTGATATGGGTTGTTATGAATTTGGTTCTGATCCGGTAGGTGTTAATAATCATGAAATCCCGATTGTAGATTTTGGATTATGTAATTATCCAAATCCATTTAATCCCGAAACGACTATTTCTTTTAATCTTCCCGAATCAGGGAAAGTGAAGCTTGAAATTTATAATATTAAAGGGCAGAAGGTTAAAACTATAAACTGTCGCCCTGAGTTTATCGAAGGGTCAGTTTATAAAAGTAAAGCTCCCCGTCCTTCGACAGGGCTCAGGATAACACAAGCGGGGAGTTATCAATTTTCTGTTATTTGGAATGGAAAAGATGAAAAAGCAAAATCCGTATCCAGTGGAATCTACTTTGCAAAACTCAAAGTAAATAGGGAAGAAGTAGCGGTAAATAAAATGTTGTTGTTAAAGTAAGGGTGATTCACTAATCACCCTTTGTCATTCCCGACTTGATCGGGAATCCATGAAAAGAAGATACCCGATCGGAGTCGAGTATGAAAAGTCCTTTGTTTTGCTTAGAGTCGATTAGCAAGTATCGACTCTAAACTATTTTGATTACAATTCTCTACATCTTCAAAAGAAACCTTAAAAATGCTAAGTCAAAAGAAGTTTCGCAAGAAGCCTTTTCAAGGCCACCAAATCACAAATTCACTTAATCCTCCAATCTCTCAAGCACCCAATCCAAGAAAAGGTTAGACATAAAAAAAAGGCTGATAATTTTTGACCAAAATTTTATTGAGGAAAGAATGTCGAATAAAGATTTTTTATTTGAGTTGGGATTAGAAGAGATCCCAGCAGGATATATTGCAGCAACCATCAAGAAATTGAGTGATCATTTTGCCAACCAATTGCAGGAAGCAAAACTTGCTTATAAAGAGATAGTCCAATACAGCACACCACGCCGTTTCGCCATAAAGATATTAGATTTACAAACTGAACAAAGCGACGAAATTATTGAACGGATCGGGCCAGCAAAAATGGCAGCTTATGATGCGGAAGGTAACTTGAGCAAAGCAGCTCTTGGGTTCTTGCGTGGTGCCGGTGCAGATGCTAAAGATCTATTTATAAAAGAAACACCGAAAGGTGAAAAAATAGCTGTAAAAAAAGAGATCAAAGGAAAAACAGCAGAAGAGATTTTACAGCAGATAATTTTAGATGTTATTCCTAAGATCAATTTCCCGAAATCGATGCGGTGGGGAAGTGGTATGCTTGCCTTTGCCCGCCCTATCCGCTGGTTGCTGGTGTTGTTTGGAAATGATGTTCTTCCTGTGGAATTCAATGGTTTGATAGCGGATAAAGTTTCGTATGGGAATCGCTTTCAGAAGTTAGATAATCCAGTAGAAATAACTTCCATTGATGATTATGAATCTTGTTTGAAATCTGTTTTTGTTATTCCCAATCGAGTAGTTCGCAAACAGATGATCGAAGATCAATTGAAGCACGTTTTTAAGGGCAGCAAAAACGAGATCGTTCCTGATGAAGGGCTTCTGGAAATTGTGACTGATCTGGTGGAAAATCCCACAGCAGTGATCGCTGATTTCAATGAAAAATACCTGGAACTTCCTCAGAAAGTTATTACTTCTACTTTGTCTCAACATCAGAAGTATTTTGCAGTTAAAGATAAAAAAGGAAAGATCACCAACCAGTTTGTTTTCATTTCCAATGGAGACGCCAACTATTCAGATCTGATTAAACTGGGAAACGAAAAGGTGATAACAGCAAGATTGGAAGACGCAGATTTTTTCTACAAAGAAGATACTTCGGAAGCTTTGGAAAATTTTGTAGAAAAATTAGAAGAAGTTACTTTCCAGGAACAGCTGGGTTCCTTAAAAGATAAAACAGACCGGATCGTGAAATCGGTTGAATTCATTACAAAGAGTTTAGATTCATCCAAAGAAATTGCAGCTGACGCAAAACGCGGCGCACTACTTTGTAAAGCCGACCTGGTTACATTAATGTTAGGTGAAAAAGAATTCACCAAACTTCAGGGTTATATGGGAATGGAATATGCCCGAAAATGTGGTGAAAACGAAGCTGTTGCGAAAGTGATTTATGAACATTATCTTCCTCGTGGAGAACGTGATGAATTACCTTCTTCGGAAGCAGGTGCAATAGTTGCAATTGCCGATAAACTGGATACTGTTTGTGGAATTATCGGTGTGGAAATGGTTCCTACCGGTTCCAAAGATCCTTTTGCCTTAAGACGAGCTGCCAACGGTATTGTTCAGATAATTGATAATTTCGGATTTGAGTTCGATTTATTTAAATTGATTGATTATGTTTTTGAAAATCTGCGATCTAAGCTTTCCAAACCGGATAATAATAAAGATGTAGTTTATGATTTTTTCCATCAGCGTGCCAACTGGCTGCTGAAGCAGAAAGAAATTGAATACGATGTGATCGATAGCGTTACACATATCGATCCAACAAATATCCCAGACCTTATTCATCGGGCAGAAGCTTTGCAGAATTTTAAAAAACGGGAAGATTTTATAAAACTGGTGCTTGGCTTCAAACGTGTTTCCAACATAATTGCAGAAGTTAAAGAAACTTCGAATGTAAAAATGGATTTACTGCAGGAAGAGATGGAGCAGATTCTCTACACCAATTATTTAAAGTTAAAGATCAATATTGAAAAACTGCTTCCGGAAAATAATTATGAAGCAATTCTTACACTTCTGGTAGAATTCGGCAGCACAATAGATAAATTCTTTGATGATGTTCTGGTGAATGTAGATGATATTGCCACTAAACAGAACAGGTATAATATTTTAGCCTGCATCAGGGAGCTATTCCTAAAAATAGCGGATATTTCTAAAATAGTAGAAAATTAAAAAAAATAAAAATATAGAGGTAATGACGATGGATTTTCTTATTTCTCATCGTGCTAAAGCGATAAAAGCTTCTCCCACTCTCACGGTTTCGAATTTAGCCAAGCAAATGAAAGCACAAGGTATCGATGTGATCAATTTTGGTGTTGGTGAACCAGATTTTAATACACCGGATTACATTAAAAAAGCTGCACACGAAGCAATTCATGACAATTTTACCAGATACACAGCCACTCCTGGTATCATTGAATTGAGGGAAGCAATTGCGGCAAAACTGAAAAGAGATAATAACCTTATTTGTGATCCAGATGATATTTTAGTATCTCCGGGAGCAAAAGCATCTATAGTATTTTTGTTGATGACAATTTGTGATCCTCGAGACGAAGTTCTGATACCATCTCCGTATTGGGTTAGTTATACATCTCAAGTAGAAATGGTAGATGCATTTCCGATCTTGCTTCCTACAACAATGGCCAAGAATTTTAAAATTACAGCTTCGCAATTGGATGAAACATTAGAATCATTGAGCAATCCCAAAGCATTGATCTTGAATTCTCCCAATAACCCCACCGGTTCTGTTTATACCAGAAAAGAATTAACAAAGATAGCTGCTGTTTGCCTGAAGCATGACATCATGATAATTTCTGATGAGATCTATGAAAAGCTGATCTACGACGGGGAAGAGCATGTTTCTGTTGCATCTATAAGTGAGGAGATCCGTGAACGAACAATACTTATTAATGGATTATCAAAAGCATATGCAATGACAGGTTGGAGACTTGGTTATGCAGCCGGTCCAACCGAGATCATAAAAAGAGCAGCCAGGATCCAAAGTCACACTACTTCATGTGTGAATTCCATAACTCAAAAAGCAGCAATTGCAGCGTTAGAAAAATGTGATGGCAGTATCGAAGAAATGCGTGTAGAATTTCAGAAACGCCGCGACTATTTAATAGAAGAATTAAATAAAATTCCAAATGTAAAATGCCGCATGCCAAAAGGGGCTTTTTATGCTATGCCAAATATATCATATTATCTACAAAACAATAAATTAGGCATTAAGAATACAGTACAAATGTGTGAATATATTTTAAAAGAATATAAGGTTGCTATTGTGCCGGGATCTGCCTTTGGAGCTCATAAGTTGGTACGTTTTTCGTATGCAACCAGTATGAAAAACATCAAAATAGGTTTAAAGAGATTTAGCGATGCACTTTTAAATAGTGTAACAAGATAATTGTAAGGTTAATATGAATAGTGATTTTCATGATGAGATTATGCGCCGCAGGGAAGAGAGAAGGCGTAAGCGCAGCAATACCTGGTTGAATCTGATTATTAGAATAATTGCGCTAGTTTTTGTTATTGTAATAATTCGCTATTTTGGAACAGTGCGAGTGGAGCAGTTAAAGAAAAAAACTCGAAATTCTATTGTTGATTCTACCCAGATATTTTTTTCGGATAAAAACACTGAAAATTAAGCCAGAGGATCAAATGAATTTAGTTATTGTAGGGTCAGTTGCACTCGATGATGTGAAGACAAATTATGGTTCAGTTGAGTGTGCCTTGGGTGGATCTGCAATTTATGCATCCATGGCTGCCAAGAATTTCTGTAAAACTGCCATTGTAGGTGTAGCCGGCAATGATTTTCCCAAAGAACATTTGGTGCTGTTGAAGGCAAATGATATTTGTACGAAAGGATTGGAATTTCTGGAAGGAAAAACATTCGTTTGGAAGGGAGTTTATGATGATCCGAATTTGGCTGAAACCCTGGATACCCAACTTAATGTTTTTGCCGATTTTAATCCTCAGCTCCCTGATGATTATAGAGAGTCTAAATTTGTGTTTTTGGGTAATATTCATCCCGAATTGCAATTAAATGTATTAAGCCAGATGAATGAACCAATTGTTACAGCTTGCGACACAATGAATTACTGGATCGAAAGCTGTAAAGAAAAGCTGTTGGAAGTAATTAACAAAGTCGATATTTTATTTATAAATGAAGATGAGATAAAGATGTTAACTGGCGAAAAAAACGTTTATAAAGCTACAGATATTGTTAAGCAGATGGGACCGAAATTAATTATAGTAAAACGCGGTGAATTTGGAGCTGTTGCTTTCCACGAAGATTTCACTTTCTTTTCACCGGCATTTCCGATACGTGATGTAGTAGACACAACCGGAGCGGGAGATAGTTTTGCAGGTGGATTCATGGGATATCTGGCTTCACAGGAAAAGCTTGCAGAAGACACAGTGCGAAAGGCTATGGTTTTGGGTACGGTAATGGCTTCATTTGATGTTGAGGACTTCAGCTTAGAACGCTTGAAAAATCTCGACAAAAACAAGATTTATAAAAGATATTATGAGATACAAAAAAGTGTTCTCTTTTAAAGTATTAAAATAAAGTTGAGTCAATTTTACACGTTTTGCGGAGATTTGTTGTCAAGTTGCGGTCAAGTCTCCGCAATAGTTTGTAAGATATTTATGCATAATCTTTAATATAAAAGTATGGCAGATCAAAGCCCAACTTAATTGAAAATAAAGCGATTAGGAGATAAAGTGTTATCTAAAAAGAATTTGCTTTTTCTCACTAAAATTCAAAGGAATATATTTTGCTTTATTTGGTAGTGTGAAATGTGTTGAGTGAAAAGAATATGAAATGGAGAATTATTAATTCCGGCCGTTGTAGCCCGGCAGAAAATATGGCTATTGATGAAGCAATAATGCAGGGTGTAATTGCTAAAAGTAGCTTACCCGCGATTCGGTTTTACGATTGGGATCCACCAACAATATCCTGCGGCTTCAATCAATCTGTAGAAAAGGAAGTTGATCTTAAGTTGATCAAAGAGAAAAACCTGGGTTTTGTAAGGCGTCCTACTGGTGGAAGAGTAGTGTTGCATGATAATGAGGTAACTTATGCCGTAATTGCTCCTATCATAGATAGACTGGCTGGTAATGTTACAGAATCTTATGCTGAAATAAGTAAAGCTTTGGCAAGAGGATTAAATATTCTGGGTATAGAAGTGGAACTGGAAAAAGGCGTTCTTTCATCTTCTCATCAAAGGCAGGATGCTAATCCATGTTTTACCAGTAGTTCTCGCTTCGAGTTGAATTATCAGCGAAAGAAACTAGTGGGCAGTGCACAAGTACGCAGGGAAGGTGTGCTTTTGCAACATGGCTCGATCCTTCTGGATAATGATCAAAGTAAATTAGCTGAATTATTGCCCGATTTGGATAGCGAAAAAAAGAAGAAAATTGCAGATTTTCTTTCCAGGAAAACAGTGGCTGTAAATGAAATTTTAGAAGAACCTGTTAGCTACGATGATGCAGTGCTGGCGTTAACAGTTGGATTTGAACAAACCTGGGAAACAGATCAGTTTGAAATTTGTGATGATATTTCATCTGAAGAAAGAGATAATGTACAAAAGTTAATTAATTCTAAATACTTGACAGAAGGATGGAATAAAAAAAAATAAAATAGAGAAAGTGGAATGTGTCCAAAAATTAATTGACACGAAATTTCTCGATAATGTTTTTGTCTGAAGCAAAAATTTAGATCATAGGGGGAGAATTTGATGCTAAAAAGAATTTTGTTTTTGCTATTAGTAGCAATTTTTATAAGTACTTCTTTATTTGCAGGTACAACAGGTAAACTTGCTGGTAAAGTTACTGATGAAAAAACTGGTGAACCCATACCTTTTGTAAACGTAATTATTAAGCCAGAAACCTCTGGGCTGGGAGCTCAAGCGAAAGCTAACGGAACTTATATAATATTAAACGTCCCACCAGGTGTATACGAAGTGGTTGCTTTACGTCAAGGATACCACCAGCAAACTCAAACAAATGTTGAAATTAATTTGGATTTAACGAAAGTTCTTAGCTTCAAGCTTACATCATCTGCATTTCAGATTGAAGGTATGGATATTGTTGAGAATATTATAGAAATGGTACAGGCTAATAAAACGGGCTCAGGTAGAACGATATCTGCTGATGATATGGAAGACGTTGCTGTTGACGACCTGGAAGGTATTATTGCAATGCAGGCTGGGGTAAGCATGACGAATGGTGAGATACACGTTCGTGGTGGTCGATCTAATGAAGTAGCTTATACTGTTGACGGTATGTCTGTTTCTGATCCAGTGGACGGTGGCAATGCTCTTACAATAGATATGGACGCTGTTGAGTTTACTGATGTTAAAACTGGTAGTTTTACCGCAGAATATGGTAATGCTCAATCTGGTATCGTAAATATTGTAACAAAATCTGGTGGAAGAGATTATTCGGGAAAAATTGAATTGATCTCAGATCACATAATTCCTGATACGTATCATTCCAATCAAGATAATGTAAAATTTGCGTTAGGAGGTCCAGTATTAACTCCGATGATATCAAATTTGAGAGAGAAATTCACATTTTTCATAAATGGATCTGCTGCATGGTATGATTCGCGTTATTGGCAAGAGTATGAAAATGATCCAATCGAAGATTTGGAATATCTTTCTACTGACAACTTTGAGGCAAATGATCCTTATGTAGTTCGTGATGATTTCGCTGGATTTGATTTAGGTGACCGATTATATAATGATTATAATGCGAATCTAAAATTCAAATATCAGATTACTCCTAAAACTAATATCTCGTTTTCAGTTCGAGGTGATAAAAGTAGATTCACTGGCTACAGGGGGATTTATGACGTTTTCAATTATGCTTGGAAATATGCGATGGATCATTTTAGAGTTGGGGAAAGTATGCAGAACCAATATGCTGCAACTTTTGACAAAACGTTTACAATTAATGAGCAACCAGCTAACCTTAAAATAAAGGGAAGCTATTATCATAAAGAAATCACTGTTGGACCAAAAGGTATTAATCGAGAAGATTTCTTTGTGAGAAACGATGCTGCATTTAACTTATATGATCCTAATGGAAATGTGCCTTATAATTGTGATGGTATAAGTTATTTAACAAATGAAGAGGGGTTGATTGGAATAGAAAGCATCTATCCTTGGTTAATCAATTCTGATGGTATGGAAAAAGCTGTTATTCCATTTGTTCGTCCTGGAAATATATATGCTGCATTTCAAGACGATGAAAACAGCGTTAGTACTCTGCGAACAGATTTTGAATACCAGTTAAATGATATCCATGGTATGAAAACCGGATTTGAAATTATCAAACATAACATTCAGAAAAATCAAATAGATACACCCTGGATTATTGACGGATTTCGTTATGCTGATTATCTAAACACTTATGGTGTTGCTGAAGATTCAATTCAAAGTATAACAGATACTACAATATGGATTCCTTTATATAACCTTGATGATATTTTTGCGGCAACGAATGCTGCATCTGGTCAGACTGACGGTTATGAGTCAAATCCGTTTCAAGCTGCATATTACTTGCAAGATAAAATGGAATGGGAAGGTATGATCGTTAATGCCGGTCTTCGTTTCGACTTCTGGTATCTTGGTGAAAAATACAAGATCATTCGAGATGGTGGAATTGCTTCCTGGGAAAATTTTGACAAAGATGACAGATTCCAAATGATGGTGTCTCCTCGTCTTGGAATATCACATCCAATTTCGGAAACTGCGGTAATGCACTTTGCGTATAATTATCAGAATCAATTACCACAATTCCGGTATATTTTTACAACATCTACTCCAGAAGATGCAATAACTAGCGCAAGTAATGTTGTTGTTGGTCAAGCTACTTTGGAACCTCAAATCACAGTAACTTATGAGGTAGGTTTGCAGAAGCAACTCGGTCTCGAATCTGATTTTGTAATGGATATTCAAGCCTATTTCAAAAACATTTATAACTACGTAAGTACAAGAGAAGTTAATGATTCGGTAAATAGTAATGTATCATGGTTTGAATATTACTCCAATGACTACGGTAGTGCCAGGGGAATTGATTTTAACCTTGAAAAAAGACTTTCGAATTATATAATGGGTTCAGCCTCATATTCACTATCTTGGGCTCAAGGAAATAACTCTGATACTGTAATTCAAACTGAAAGTACTAACTTACGAGAATTTGCCTTAGATTGGGATATGCGTCATAATTTCAGTTTTAATGTTACATTTAGAGTTGGATCAGATGAGGAATTCATCATACCATTTACAAACTTTGAGATACCAGAATACATTATTGAAGATTTCTCAACCAACTTCTATTATAATATTGCCAGTGGAACACCTTATACTCCTGCATCTGAAAGAGGTACATTGCTGGATGTGAACAGTGAACTACAACCTCATACTGAAAATGCGAATCTTAAATTCACCAAAAAATTCAGATTCAGCGAAAAAGTTAGCATCAAAACCTACATAAATATTGAAAACCTGTTTAATAGAAAAAACGTTATCAATGTTTATCCGATCACAGGCTCACCTTACTTTGATGGAGCTGATATTAGTGAACCGAACAGTACTTATGTTGCTGAAGAAGTTCGCTATGTTCATGATCTTGGTTCACATAATCCGGCTAATGTAACTCAGGGAAGAACCTATACAATTGGATTTTCTTTAAATTTCTAGAAAAAATATAAATATTTAGGAGGACATAAAATGAGGAAAAGATTCTTAACCGTTTTATTATTAATGGCATTGGCGAATTTCTTGCTGACAGCTTTAGCCTATGCTCAGGAAGAAACTGCAGAAGATGCTGCAGAAGAAGTTGTAACTGAGGAAGTAACTGAGGTTGAAGCAACTGAAGCTGAGGTGCCATTTGAAGAATCACCTCAAGCAAGCGGGTTAGAAATGCTTGCTCGAAAAATTGTTGGTAGTGGCTTGGTTGACCTGTTTATTCAGGGTGGATTTACAATGTATCCCATGTTGCTTCTTTTAATTTGGGGTATCGCTACTATTATTTGGAAAATTATCTCTTTAAGCTATGCAAAGATCAATTTAAATGATTTCCTGGGACAAGTAGTTCCAATGCTTCAGGAAAAAAAATATGCAGAAGCTACAAAATTATGTGAAGAAACCAAAGGACCAGTTGCATCGATTATGCACCAGGGTCTTTTGAAAGTAGATAAAGGTGTGGAAGCTGTAGAAAAAGCTGTTGAAAATGCGGGTGTAATCGAAATGGCATTCCTGGAAAAAGGCTTTATTCCACTCTCTACTGTTATTAACCTGGGTCCGATGTTTGGTTTCTTTGGTACAATTGTTGGTATGATCAGAGCTTTTGCCGATATCGCAGCTGCTGGTGAAGTTGAACCTACAATTGTAGCTACCGGTATCCAGATAGCTCTTGTAACAACAGCTGCTGGTCTGGCTATTGCTATTCCGATGCAGTTCTTCAACAATCTCTTTTTGGGAATGGTTGATGGACTTGTAATGGATATGCAGCGTGGATCTGAAAAACTTATTGAAACCCTTGTAGAACATAAGTAAGGGGGCAAAGTGTTACGCAGAAAAAGAAAAGATATGGGAGGAATTCCCACTGCATCAATGTCTGATGTTGCTTTTCTGCTGCTTGTTTTCTTTCTGTCTACTACCAAGTTTGATGTTAAAAAGGGTTTGGGTATAAATCTGCCTCCTGCCAGCCAGAATGCAGATACAAGAGTTAAGTTGAATCCAAAGAACATAACTAAAGTGTGGATCGATGCGGAAGGTATTATTACGGTTAAAACTTTCGATAGTGAAGAAATTGTTCCATTAAATAAGCTTGAAATGAAAGTTAAGAAGCTGGTTTACGGCAATTCAGAAATGGTTGTGTCCTTGAAAACCGATAGAAAAAGCAAGTACCAGAATATGGTTCAGGCATTGGATAAGCTTCAGGCTGCTGGTGCCGAGAAAATCTCTTTATCAACGAATTAGGAAGGAAATATGGCTAAGATAAAAAAAGGTAAAAAGCCGGAAGCGAATATTCCTACTGCATCAATGTCTGATATTGCTTTCCTTCTTATACTCTTCTTCATGGTATCCACGGTATTCGTGGCAGAAAGAGGTTTGCAAGTGAGAATGCCCCGTGCAGCAGAAATTCAAAAAATTCCCAGAAATCATTCTGCTACAATATATGTAGATAAGAATGGAACTATATCAATTGATGATATGGTTGTTTCTATTCCCGATGTAAACTGGGTAATGCAGAAGAAGCTGGCAGACGACTTCAATGTTATCGCCTGTTTTAGAACAGATAGAAATACGAATTACGGAATCATGTCCGATATACTGAATCAGTTGCGGGAAGCTAATGCTTTGAGAGTATCTTTTGAAGCTAAGCTGAAAAGGTAGGTAAACATGCAGAATAAAAAAATGGATTGGAAAGATTACGCTGACACTTTTTATGATAAAGCTGTTAGTCTGGCGGTTCTTTTTATATTGTTTGCCTTCATAGTTTCTCCGAAAATGGAACTGAAACCCTATGAAAGAACGATTACAATAACAGAAACAGTAGAACTTACACCAGAGATAAAAGAAAAGATCAAACCTCCCGAAGAAGTTGCAAAACCGGTTGTTGAAATTGTGGTTGAAGATGATTTGGAAGGTGACGATGATGAAGATATCGAGGTAGTTGATACAATTGCAAAGACTACTCTTGATCCATATGAAGAGATAGTGGGAAATGTTTTAGGTAAAACTTCAAAATTTGTTGTTTATGAAGATGCTCCTTTTGCGATAAAAAGAACCCCTGCTAAATATCCGGAGTTTGCTAAGAAAAGCGGTATCGAAGGTGAAGTTTGGTTAGAAGTTGAGGTGTTTGCAGATGGTTCTGTTGGTGCAATAAATGTAGTTCAATCGCTAATGTCTGGTCCGAGTGGATTGGATGATGCTGCGGTAAAAGCTGTTAGACAGTGGGAATTTTCTCCGGCCAAAAGCGGAGGTAAATCCGTCGCTTGTTGGGTTACTTTCTCGATCAGCTTTTCTTTAAATTAAAATACTCATTGGGGGAAATATATGAAATTTCAGAACACAAAATTACTTTTAATTTTGGCAGTACTGATGGTTTCTGGCGGTTTTTTACTGGCCAGATCTGTAGAAGGTGGTACCGCAAGCAAGAAGTTCGACCTTGTTAAATATCATAATGTCGGGAATATCTGGTTGCGTGTTAGTAACTACGGATTTTTTGGTTCAGGTGATGACATTCAACCGCAATGGCCATCTTTGGAGTATCCCGGCGGTAGTGGTATAGATTACCTTTATCAGGGAGCTCTTTGGTTTGGAGCCAAAAAAGTTAGAAGAAACACTTTTGGTGAGAAGCTTTACTGGATTGAGGATGATCCTGCTGATCGTGATGACTGCATTCCTGCTAGCGATCCGGAATGGACAACTGATTTAAATGTGGTTGTTGATACATTAACTTCTGTTGGATTTGATGGCGATGCTGACCTTTATGAATTACTGCCTGCCTACAATCCACTGGAAACTTCTTCATTGGGGTCAACTTATAGCCTTTATAATGTAGTAGATACAATTATGACAGCATCTATCCGAAAGCATAGACGTGGAGTGGATGATGACAGTGATGGTAAGATCGATGAGGACCCTGTGGGCTATGCATTTCCTCTTAGAACCATAGTTGAGGGAGATGAACTTCCTGATGAATTTGAAAGCATGGCTGGTAAATTTATAACTGATTTTGATGATGTAGAGATCCAAGCAATTGGAGCATACAATGATATTTGGTTTCCTCTTGGATTTGTAGATTTAAGTGATAATTCAAATACAAATTTTAATTTCTGTGAGATGACAGATGATGATTTTGATGGTTTGCTTGATGAAGATGGTTATCCTGTATCTGAACAAGACTTCATTTCTTTCTATTATGATTACAGTCCTTTTGGCACTACAGGTGAAAGAGACTGGGGTGGAAGTGCCTCCAGTAACCATCATGGAGATCAAGAACATCTGAACATAAGAGTTCGCCAACTTAGTTACCAATGGAGTTATGATTATATTAAAAACCTTGTTTATGTAGAATTCAACATTACAAATATGAATCCTCTGGATACTCTGTACGATTGCGCTATGGGTATTTATATGGATTCTGATGTAGGACCTCAAGCTTATGACAGTGATACCAGATCGTTGGATGATGTTAGTAGTTACGTTGCTGGTGAAGGTTATGAATTTGCTTACACTTATGATGAAGATACCGATAATGGACTAACTACTGGAAAGGTTGGATCACGAGTTTGTACTCCAGACCCGGATCAATTAGAATTTGCCTGCTGGTATTGGAACCGTGGAGATGGTCCTGATGATGAGGATCCATTGGATACATCTCCTACAGGTGTAACAGCAAACCAGAAATACTGGTTGCTTACAAATAAAAATCCTGATACTAATAAATATATCTCTCTAAGAGACGATCCAACTTCCCAGGAAGACGATCCGGATGATACACGATATCTTTTTGCCTTTTATGGAAATATGCTGGGTTGGGATGAACCTGACCATGAAGATGCATGGAATCTGGCGCCAAGTAATACAATGAAAATCGTGATCGCTGTATTCCCTGGTGAAACATTGGTTGAATTAAAAACTCAGGCTCTATGGGCTAAATCTATTTATGGAGAGGCTCAAAATCTTCAAACAGTTGTGAAACCTGATATTTTTGTTCATTATGAAGCTCCAGAACCCCCTGCTATTCCGAATATGTATGCTGTTATGAACGATACAGGAAGCTTAATTGATGTGTATTGGGATAATAGATCTCAAATGGAAAATCAAGATCCAAAAACAATTCCTTCAGAAGATATCGGTTGGCAGGAAGATAATCCCGATCTAGATAGTCATACTAGCAAGTGGCAAGAGCAAGAGCTTATCTACGGTTATTTCCCAGATGAATATGCTCCAAAATATGATGATGAGAATAACCTTATAACAAACCAGAATGCTTTGATAAATCCCTGGACAGGTTACAGGTTACGCCATGACTTTCAGGGTTATGCACTTTGGGGTCGTTCGGGTAGTGGATCTCAGGAATACTGGGCTTTACAACAACGCTGGGATAAATTTGAAACTCCTCAAGATTATACAGATTACAGTGTGAATTCCGGTTCTGCAGATTTCAAAGATTTCGGTGGCAGCGGATCGATGTGGGCTACAGATAGAGGACTTCCAGACAGCATCGATAGAATTGCAACTGATGCAGATACCCCTTATTATCACTTCGATGAATTATACAAATTAGTAAACTTTGAAGTTGGAAATCCAATTGATGGAAAGCATCTATATAATGCAGAGGTAGTTTATGATGCAGATATACAGGCTGATGCAGATCTCATCAAAGCAGCCATTATGGGTCCAGATAATCTTGACCCAATTAACGAAGAAACAAGGCAAGAACAAGCTCTATTATTTAAGAATCCCAATATTAGTGCTGAGTTGTTTATTGCTTTATATGATGATCTGTTAATTCCTCTTAACGAACATTTAGGACAAAATAATGTTCCTGTAGGAAGTAATGTGGAAAATGAAAGTAGCATAAAAGATAGATTATCCAGACGCTACTATCATTCATCAATTTATAATCCGCCTAAAGGTGTTGAGTACTATCTATCTGTTACTGCCTGGGATAGGGGTATTCCAAGTGTTGACCTTCTTTCTTTGGAATCCGGCCGTGATGGTAATATGAAAATATTCTTCCCTGGTCCAAATGCTAAGACAGATATGGACAACATTTATGTAGTACCAAACCCATATATTGGACAAAGTAAATTTGATGGAAAAAGAAGTAATGACGAAAAAGGTGACAAGAGCCGCAGGATCTGGTTTGTGAATCTTCCCTCAGAATGCACGATCAAGATCTTTACACTGGCTGGTGATCTGGTTGATAAAATTGAACATAATGGTGCCTACAATGAAGACATCATAACAATAAGTAAAGCTGCTGGCTCCGGAATTTCACCCAGCGGTATGGCTACCTGGGATCTGTTATCTAAATACAATCAGATAATAGCACCAGGTGTTTATTTGTTCTCAGTAAAAGATCATGACAGTGGCGACATTAAAGTCGGCAAGTTTGTGATAATTAAGTAATAATTGAAGGGGTAAAATATGAGAAAATACATTGGACTTATGCTTGTATTGATAATTATTCCCGGCCTCCTGTCAGCAGAAATATTTGCTAAAACGGGTACAGCAATGCTTCAGTTCCTAAAAATTGGAGTAGATGCTCGTGCTATTGGAATGGGAGAAGCCTACACAGCTATTTCCGACGATATCTCTTCTGTTTACTGGAATCCTGCAGGACTTGCCTTGAAATCTCAAGATCAATTCTTCATTTCTCACACCGAGTGGGTAGCAGGTATTCGTTATGAATATCTGGCAGCATCCAAAGTAACTGATTTTGGAACTTTTGCTTTAAGTGGCGGGTTTCTTTATACTGGTTGGATGGATGTAACAACTGAAGAGGTTTTTGGTCCGACAGGTGAACAATTCACAAATAGTGATATCTCTGCTGGTCTTACATATTCCAATTCATTTACAGAAAAATTTTCTTTCGGTTTCACTGTAAAATACTTGCGTGAAAATTTGGATGAATATTCAGTAAATGGTATGTCTGTAGATCTTGGGTCTCTGTATAACACAGGTTGGAATAACATAACTATCGGAATGTCACTCAGGAATTTCGGACCAGATTTGAAATTTGAAATTGACAATGATGATGATGGAAATATGGACGAGGATCCGTTTGATCTTTTGGATAATGATGGTGATGGTCTGATCGATGAAGACCGTAAGGAAGATACATTTAAAATACCAATGAACTTTTCATTGGGCCTTTCTGCCGATCTCTATCGTGAAGATAATCAGGTTCTTATTGCTGCTGCACAGCTTGATAACTGTGTAGATAGAAGAGAAACTTATAACCTAGGTGTGGAATACAAACTTGCTCAATTTAAGATTAGATCTGGATATCAATTCGGCTTCGATGCTGCTTCCTATTCAGCAGGATTTGGTTGGACAATCCCAACCAGTTTTGCGATCATAGATCTTGATTATTCCTACTCAAATTTTGGGGATCTGACGGAAAGTTTTATCAATACACCACACCGTCTTTCGATGAAATTCTATTTTTAGATAGATATTAAAAAAGGCACATTAAAAAGGAGGAAAAAAAATGAAAAAACTATTAGTTTTTTTAGTACTAATCGTTCTTGTGAGTAGCATTTTTGCGGACTTAATGAAAGAAGTTCCGAGAAAAGCTTTAACTTTCAATGGCGAAATTACTCACAGCATGGTTGAAAACACAAACAGAGAAGTTCCAGAATGGGAATTCTATGTTGATCCAGTTGGTATTATTACTAACTATTACGACTACCAACCAGGTAGTTACAACAGCACTCCGATTAGAGTTCAACCGGAAGAAGTTGGTGGCGGAATTTATATCACATTCCACGCAACAGAAACAGCTGCTTCTACTCGTCGTGTATATTATTCTTACATAGATGCAGACGGTAACGTAACAAGCACAGCTACTATCAGCACTGATGATGTTCATGAAGGTTATTCTAGCAATTTCATAGATCCTTTAACAGGTGATCCTGTAGTTACCTGGCACGTGAATGAAGATATAGGTACAGCAGACCTTGAAGTTGTTTGCACTTATGACATGTTCCATTTAGGAAGTCCGGGTCTCTGGAAAGCTCCTTTTGTAATTATTGACGATACAATGGGACCAAATGCTCCTGCTGATGAATTTATCTGGCCTTATGTTTTTATAGGACCTTCACCAGATCCTGCCAAACAAAGAATTTATGTTACTGCAAACAATTCTGATGACAGCCCTACTGGTAAACCTTCAGAAAATCAATTGATCACTTATGCTGATTTTGATGTAAATGATTTCAATGTTCAGTCTGAACTTGACTGGACACAAGTAACAATTCCATTAATGAACGAATGGCACATGGGCATTCCAGAGTGGAAACGACCAAATTGCGGTATGGCTGTATCTGATGATGGTAAAGTAGCTCTCTTTGGTTATGTAATTACAGATGGTGAAGTTTCTACTAACCCAGATATGATGTTCTGTTTCTTGAGCGACAACTATGGTGAAGAAGGAAGTTTTGAATATTATGAAGGCCAAGCAGAATTTGATATTGAAAATCCTCTTAACCAGGATGATACTCCAAGATTTATAGATCCCGATACAGGCCTAGCGCATGAACTCTATATGGAACCATATCTCTGTAATCATCAAAATGTTCTCTTTACAAATGACAACACAAAACTTAATTTTATGGGTAATATGAACATGATGCTTCGTCCTGCTTCATGGTATCCCGATTTTCCATTGATGTATCCCAAAATGTTTACTTTTGATATAGCTAATGAAGAATTTAGTTTCCAAGATTTGTATCTTACAGGTGCAAATCCTAACGATGATTCTCCTATGCTTCCCTGGGATTTAGATGAAGATGGTGTTGTTGATGAATTTGATACTGATGGCAATGTAGTAGTAAATGAAGGCTGGCCCATCTATCATTTTGATAATGCAGTTGCTTTCCATGAAAACAGTTATAAAATGGCAAAAAATGATGACAAAAACTGGTTAGTAGCAGTTTGGTCTGAAGGTCTTAAATCTCGTTGGGGAAATGTTCCTGAGCCAGGTTATGAAGACTGGGCAGAATATCCTGAAATAGCTATTGCAGTTTCTGCTGACGGTGGACTTACATGGGAAGACACTATCATACTGAACTCCAAAACTGGTGATGATAACTATGTCCCAGAATTTGATGGTATGTGTCCTGAATATATCTATCCTGGTGACGTTATTGAAGATCTTGGTGATGGCTACGGTCTGGTTCACTTATTCTTCTTAGATGACAACAGTTATGGCTCATTTATCCAAGCTCATGGTGAAAACCTGGGTGGAACAATGATCTATACAGGTCTTAAGATTTTCTTTGGTGATAATAGTGAAGCTGGTAACAATGTTGTAACACCAGAAATTGCTACACTTTCTCAAAATTTTCCAAATCCTTTCAATCCTAATACTAAGATTGAATACAGTTTGAATGAAGCTTCTGATGTTTCTGTTGAAGTATTTAACGTAAAAGGCCAGTTAGTTAAAACTCTGGTTAATGAATATCAAACAGCTGGAGCACAATCAATTGAATGGAATGGCTTAGATGATAACAACACATCAGTATCAAGTGGTGTTTATTTCTACAAAATGAAAGCTGGTGGAAGATATACTTCTACTAGAAAAATGATCTTACTCAAATAATTTGAGCTAGATAGTTTATACATAAAGGGTCTTCGGAATTTCCGAAGACCCTTTTTTTATATAAAAATTAATTGATATATTCTATTTAAGAAAGTTTTCAGCAGGATATTTTACATTCTCTAAATATAATCCCTCAGGTGGAGCAGTTGTAATAAATTTGTTTTCAGTACTTTTGGTTTCGATCAATTTTGATACAATTTCCGGTGATTCATTGGAATTACTTATGTTCACAATTGTCCCTATTATTCTTCGAACCATATTATGTAAAAAACGATCTGCTTCAATTTTAAATATAATATCAGATTCTTTTTGTAATATTTCTAAAGAAGAGATTGTACAAATAGTGCTTTTGATATCCGGATTGAATTTAGAAAAAGAAGTAAAATCATATTTTCCAATGAATTGATTCGCACAAGACTGCATAATATCAAGATTCAGGTTAGTGCGAGGGAAACTGCTTTTATAATAACGGTTGAATGGATCGGGGCTTTTAGTAACAATGTAGCGATAGTTCCTACTGAATGCATCGTAGCGAGCATGGAAATTTGGATTCACCGGTGCAATTGAAACAACTTTAAGATCCTTAGCTAATTTTGTCTGCATTGCTTTTATTATTTGCAATGATGTCATATTTATGGGAAAATCGAAATGAATATGCTGACCTAAAGCATGAACACCTGCGTCTGTTCTTCCGGCTGCGACTACTTTTATTTCTGTTTTTGCAATTTTGGAAAGCGCTGTTTCAATTTCCTGCTGTACTGTTCTTACTTCTGGCTGGATCTGCCACCCACAAAAGTTAGTGCCATCGTATGCTATCTTTGCTAATAATCGCTGCATCTTAATTTCCTATAATATCAGAATTAGATTTATCGCAAACAATATAAATATGTGTGAATTTGATATCCAATTAAAGTTGCGAGACATGATATTGGTATTTTCATTAACAGATTTTTCTACTTCATGAATCTTATTGAAGCATATATGAATAATTATTCCCAGTGATGAAAATGATAGTTTATTTTTACTAGTAACTTCTTCGTAGGCTTGTATAAACTTAGGGATAAATTGAAAAGTAGCAAATAAAAAGTAACGTAGATCTTCTATGAATCTATTTTCCCTCGATGTTTTTATGTCAGCTATAAAAGCCTCAAATGGAGTAGTTGTTATCAAATATACTGAGAGTAATAATATGTAACATATTCTAAAAGCAAGTATTGCCTGCAGATTAAAAGCTATCTGGAATATGATGCCAAAAATGAACAAAGAAATCAAAAATGGAAATAAACGTATTAAAACCAGTCCCCAAGTTTTAATAATATATGATTTCAAAATGAAGGAAGTAAACAATATTACAAAAGAAAAAATGAGATTAGAAAAACTTAGAACAGTTGAGAAAGCTATTAAGAAAAGTACAAATAAAAATTTTAATAAAACATGCTGTTTGGTAAAAAAATCTGATTGAATCAATTTTCGTTATTTCCAGAGGGCTGCTGGTTTTCTCCTGATGTGTCTGTTTCTTCCTCATCTTCAGAGTCATTAGATTTTTTCTTTTTGTCATTTTTTGTGTCTTTCTTTTTATCTGTTGCAGTAGAGTCAGCAGGTTCTTCTTCAATTTTCAGCTTTGGTTCGCTTACTTCAGATTCTTTATCTTCTTTTTCAGGTACAATTTCAACTTCAACTTCTTGTTCAATCTCTTCAGTTTTTTCAGGTATTTGTTTTTGATCATCAGGTTTCTCTATCTCATTTTGTAGAATTTCTTCTGATTTTGATTCTGTTTTTTCTGGCAAAGGAATATGCTCTACCTGCTCTTCTTTAACAGGTTTCAATTCATCTGCAGTTACGCTTTTTCCTTTTATACCCTCTTCGCTCTTAGTAGATTTCTTTTGTTCTTTTCCCTTATCTTTTTCTTCTTTTGGATCTTTACCGTTAGATTCTTCTTCAGCTCTTTCAAGTATTTCCTGCTCTTTATCTTTGGCGGCTTTTTCCAATTGATCTAAGTAAGGAAGTCTTGTTAAGGTTTTGTAGTTTTTACCAGTATAGAGTTTGTTAACTTCAGTTTTATATTCACTACTTTCTTCAAAAGCCAGCACATTATCAAAATATGGTTTGGCAGCTGTACTATCATTAAGCATCAGATAATTTATATGACCAATACTGTAATTAGCTTTCAAATAGAATTTGTGGTTTGGATTAGAAGCTATTGAGTCGAGGCTTACAAGAGCTCCAGCAGTGTCTTTGTCCAGTAGATCAAAAGCTTTCTGATATTCTGCCAGCTGCTCAATTTCAAGAGGAGTAGTAACTTCTACAGGTTGGTTTTGTATGAACAGAGAGGTTGCATAAGTATATTTATTGTCAGGATAATTAGTTTCAAGGTCTGCAGCCAGTTCCATAAATTTTGTAGAATCGTTGAGTACAGTTTTATAAAGCCATAACTTTATGAATTTTGCAAATGGGATGAAATCTTCGCTATATTTAACTACGGCAAGTTCTGTTCTTTCAATTTGTTGATTGAGTGTATTATACTCTGCTTGAAGATTTGTTTTATTAATTTGGATATTATTCTTTTCTTCGCTGAAAGTAAGGGAGTCCAATGCCATAATGTCATTTAAAAATAGATCATCAAAATCATTGTTTTGCACAGCTTCAATTGAATCTAAAACATTACTCCGAGTAACATCAGTAGAATCTACAATAACCAGTTCAGTAATTGCAAGTGAATCATCAATAGCTGGGTTAATGACAGCAAGCGTATCTATAACTTCTTTATTGTAGGTTATTAAAGAATCACTATCACTAATCTTAACTATTTCTGTAGAATCAATTAGTACATGTTGCGTTATATCGAGAGAATCAGATTCTATATTCTGCACATACTCTATTGAATCCTGGACTTCATTTGTTTGCAGAGAATCACCAGTTACTAATTGTTGATTTGCTTGTAATAGGGAATCTGTTTCCTCTTGCATTCCGTAACGCATTTCGACTGCAATATCATACAAATTTTCGAATTTAGACATAGAATCTACTCTGCTTTGCATAGTTTTCAATTCTAATTTCAACGTATCAAGCCTTAATTCAAAATCATTCTTTTGACCTATAATATGATCATAGACCTTCAATGCGGAATCCGGCAAAGCCAAAGCTTCTATATAGAATTCAGCGAGTTTGAATTGTTGTAATACCAAATCTTCTGCAGTTAGATCAGAGTTTGGATTATTGTATTGAATGATCTGGCTGGCCACAGCACTGCGTGAAACAGCTTCTGCTATGTAATCAGATTGAGAGTATTCCGATTTAACTTTATTATAGCTTGTTATTGCATCTTCGTAGTTCTGCAGATCTTCAAAATAGTGTTCTCCCAAATAATATGAAGCTTCTGCAGCAAGTTTCGAACGTTTATTATCAAGAACTATGCTTTCAAATAATTGGATTGCTTTATCACTTTCACCAGTCTTTGCCATACTTCTGGCTTTAACCAGTTGGATCTTGGAGATCGAACTTTCTCGATATTCATCTTTCAAAAGTTTTTTGGAAAATTTTCTCGCAAGTTCATAATCTTCCAGTAAAATGTAATTGAGTGAAATATAATATCTGGCATCAAATTTTAGATTTCGTGGAACAGAAGATTTTTGCAGAGCCAGGAATACTTCGTTAGACTGTTCATGATTTCCAGCTTCGTGTCTGGCTTTGCCTTTTAAAAAGAAAGCATTATCATACTCATCTGATTTTGGGAATTTCTCAATTATTTGATTAAGATAATAATCTGCTTCTACGTACTCCTCATCTTGAAGATGATAATCTGCTAATTGTTGCAATGCTTTTGGATGTTCTTCTTTGTACTCATCTTTCTGTAGAAAATCCAGTAATAACTCATAGGCAAGTTCTTTTCTTCGGAATTTATAATTAGCTCTGGCTACATAGATCTTGGCATCGGGAATAAATTCACTATCAGGATAAAACTTGATTAGATCTTCAAATTTCTCGATAGATTGTGTATAATTTCGTCCTATGTAATACAAACTTCTAGCCAGCATAAAAAGGGCATCATCTGCATATTTCGTATCTTTGTAGTCAGTAAGAACGATTCCGCACTTTTTAATTGCTTTGTTATATTTTTGAATGGCAGAAGCTTGAGGTCGTCCATCATCTTTCAGCTCTACTTCTTGAGCTTCTGCAAAATAATTTTCTGCATTAAAGAAGGTGTTATAATAAACACATCCAGTATAAGCTACGATCAAAACAAGGAACAACACAAATATTCTTTTCACATCAACCTTAATTCAACTTTATATACTTCTTAACGATTTTTGGCAAGATATCAGAATCAACCAGTTTTGCCATGAAGTTGATATCATCTGTAATCTGACGATCCTTTTCCAGGAAAGCAACTTCTTTACGGATTTCTAAATGAACTGCTTCCAAAGCAGGAGAGCTTTTGAATTGTCTAGTCTCAATTGCCTGCATTGAAGCCATTAATTCAATGCCCAAGATTATTGCTACATTGTCCACAATAGTCCTGGCTTTCATTGCTCCTATCGTACCCATGCTCACATGATCTTCCTGGTTTGCCGAGGTTGGTATTGAATCTACTGAAGCAGGATGTGCTAGGATTTTGTTCTCTGAAGCCAGAGCAGCAGTTGTAACCTGAGCGATCATAAAACCGGAATCCAGACCGGGGCGTGGAGCCAGGAAGGGATTTAGTTCACGATTTAAGGCTGGATTTAAGATATGCTCCAAACGTCGATCTGCAATATTGCCAATTTCGGCAACGGCTATTCCCAGAAGATCACAGGCAAAAGCAATTGGCTCACCATGAAAATTTCCACCGGATATTACTTTATCTTCTTCAGGAAAGATGAGTGGATTATCTGTTGCTGAGTTGATCTCTATTTCTATAATTTTTCTAATGTGATCCAAAGAATCTCGAACTGCTCCATGAACCTGTGGAGAACAGCGTAAACTATAAGCATCCTGAACATTCTTGCAGAACAGATGTGAGCTATTTAATTCACTATCATCCATCAATCGATTTATATTATCAGCAGAAGCCAGCTGGCCTGGATGCGGGCGTAATTTATGTATCAAAGGATTAAAGGCCGATTTGGTTCCCAGCAGTGAATCTATGGTGGCTGCTGCAGAGATATCTGCAACCTGGCAAAAATTTTCTGCTCTTAACAAATTGAGTGCTGCAACAGCAGTCATAACCTGAGTTCCATTGTTCAGGGCCAATCCTTCTTTGGCTTTTAGCTTCACAGTCTTTATGCCTGCTCTCAACATTGCTTCTGCACCGGAGATTATATCACCTTTGTATTCTGCTTTTCCTTTTCCCAAAAGAACTAATGCAAGGTGAGAAAGAGGGGCCAGATCTCCGCTGGCTCCAACAGAACCTTTTTCCGGAATGCAGGGATGAATACCTGCATTAAGCATATCTATCAGTGTTTGCAGGGTTGATAATCTAATGCCGGAATATCCTTTAGCTAGAACATTTATCCTCAGCAGCATCACAGCCCTGGTTTCATGGACCGATAGGTTGTTTCCTACACCAGTTGCATGGCTAATGATCAGATTTTCCTGTAACTCTTCTATTTGATCTGGATGAATGCGGACTGTACTAAATTTACCAAATCCAGTGGTCAGTCCGTAAACAACTCTATTCTCTTGAATTACTTTTTCTACATATTCTCGGCAGATGTTTACCCGATCAATTGATTCAGGGTGCAACTCTACGAGAAAATGATCAAAGGCAACAGCACTTAGATCCGATAATGTTAGATCATTTCCTGTTAAACATACAGGCATTAATTCTCCTGATTAAGCGAAACAATTCGCTAATAAGTTTTCAATTCTCCGATTTCTGCTTCAACGGAATGCAAAATATCTCTATTTTTTACAGTTTCCATCATGGCATTATGATCATTAAACAACGGACGATCAATATCAAGATGTTCCACAACTTTTCGCACAGCTTTATGAGCAGCACGGGTTCCTTTACCCGGAGTATAATCTCTGAAGTCCAGAGCTTGAGCAGCAGCAATAAATTCGATTCCTAAAATACCATAAGCATTATCTAAAATTTGACGTGTTTTAAGAGCAGTGTTCATTCCCATACTCACAAAATCTTCCTGATCTGCAGCTGCAGGAATAGATTGGCAACTAGCTGGAGTAGATAGAATTCTCTGCTCAACGATCATCATATCGGCAGTGTACTGGCTTAGCATGTGGCCAGAGAACATTCCTGCACCTTTTGTAAGGAAAGCCGGTAAACCAACACTAAGAGCTGGATTCAACAGGCGATTTAATCTTCTTTCAGAAATTACACAAACCATTGTAATGCAGGAGCCCAGCATATCCATTGGAACAGCAACTGGAGAGCCCTGGAAGTTTGCTCCTGTAAGAACAATTCCATCTTCAGGCAGGAAGATAGGATTATCACCAACTCCATTCAATTCGATCTCTACCTGGCTGCGAGTCCAGCGTAATTGATCTCGGGCTGACCCCAAAACCTGTGGAGTAGAACGCATGCTGTAGGCATCTTGAACTTTTACTTTCATTCCTTTAAGAAGATCAGAATCATCAATCATTTGTTTGATATTACTGGCAGATGTAACTGCACCCTGGAAACCACGAAGTTTATGTAATCTTTCATCATAAGGTTTCAGATTAGCCATTAATGCTTCCAAAGTCATAGCTGCAGCAATTTCTGCCTGCTTGAAGAATCGTTCTGTTTCATAAATTATTAAGGCAGAGATAGCAGTGAGTAGATTGCTTCCATTTATAGAAGCCAAGCCATCACGAGCTTTGAGGTCTGGAATTTCTATACCAGCACGATCCATTGCCTCTTTTCCGGAGAGTCTTTCCCCTTTATAAAATGCTTCTCCTTCTCCCATTAATAGAAGTGCTATCTGGCTCATAGGAGCTAGATCACCGCTGGCACCAACGCTTCCTTTTTCACATACAACCGGGGTAAGACCTTTATTCAGCATTTCAACGAAAGTTTGAGTAATAATCGGACGACATCCTGAATGACCGTTTGCATGAACATTAATTCTGCCCAGCATGGCACCACGAACGTGTTCAATTGGACATGGTTTTCCAATACCAGCAGAATGATTATAGATCAGATATTTTTGAAATTGTTTAATTTGTTCGTCATTTAAAACCACTTCAGAGAATTCACCAATTCCTGTATTTACACCATACATTATTTCGCCTTCATCGATTTTTTGTTCGATAAAAGTTCTGCATTTGGCGATTCTGTCTATAGCTTCCGGATGCAATTCCACCAATTCATTTCTATGTGCAACATTATAAACATCTTCGATCTTCAGATCATTACCAGTAATAACAACAGCCATGCTAAGTCCTCCTGATTTATATTTTTTTAGAATTTATAATTTACTAATAGCATCGGATTCATTTCAGTATCAAACTGAACATTCATCTTTACTTTATTTTGCTTCTTGGCAAATATCAACAAATTAAGTGCACTAACCAGGTGATTCGCAATTATTCCACCCGTAATGCCTTTGATGTAGCCACTATATTGGACCATTCGTTTTCGCAGAATAGCGTAATCATGTTTCTTTTCTCTGCTATCCCATTCCCAATAGAATTCATCAGAATAGATATGATCTTCAATGTACTGATCTTGTGCAACAAGATCATCGGGGAACATGGCTTTAGCAGCCTCTACTATTCCTGCATTATAGCCGCCTGTTTCATAACCGGAACTCAGATTTCTTCGAAGATCGTAAAGGTAATCTTCGACCATGTCAAGATCTGTATCCACATGAGCATACTTTATAGCATAATTTTGCGAAGCTGTATCTTTTAAATCACTTTCCTGCTGGAAATAAAATACAGAAGACCAAAGAATAAGCTCGGAAGCTAGAAATATGTAGCCGGTTTTATTACCCTGGGAAAGTTCTCCCCAGCCAGGTATCAAAGCAGATTTGAACATTTGTTTTCTGCCATTTATTTGTTCTGCCTGTAAACTACTAATTAAGATTATAAGAACAAGTAAAATGCACAGTCTGAACGAGTTTCTTCTAACATACATATTAAAATTTATATTCATATTGAACCCTCAATTCTTTTCTAAAGATATCAGGATAAACACTAAATTTACTAATCGTTTGATCTTGTTTGTTATAACGTTTTGCAGATACAGCCGAGTCGACAACACTGATAAAACGATTAAGGATAGCAGCAGCAAAAGCGAATTTCATATAGATTTCCTTATCTTGTTTATCACGCCTTAACCCTCTAAATTTATACCAATTTTTGTCATTTTCCCAATCCCAGGCTTGATCATCCGGAACAAGGTATTTATCCAGATATTCTTCATATCCAACAGGATCACTATTATAGATGAGATAGTAATTTCTGGCATCACGTAATATGTTTTCATTATATCGTTCACTGCTAAGATAATTTTGAATAACCTGATAATATGAATCTTCACTATCTTTGGGAACATCAGTCACACTAAATGCAAACTGTTTATAAGAATCCATAGCCCATTGACGCTCGCTTTTCAAACGGAAATAGGAAAAGATAGTTGCAGCCTCTACTGCCAGAAAAACAGCAGCTTTATTGTAATTCTTTGTATAGATCTCACCAGCACCGGGTAGAATGGCTGAAAATGTTATTGCTTTTCTAATTGATTTCTGCTGGGCTGCAAGCGAAAAAACAATCGAAAGCAATATCAATACGATTACGAATTTTCTCATTTTCAGAACCTTGTTTGCACAAAAAGAGCTGGTGAAAGATTGTTATTCACCATAATAGGAGCCAACTTAAATTCAACGTTTGATGTGGTTGTAATATAGGCTCGATTATATTTTCTGGTGGTACTAACGGCATGCAATGCACTAGCTATATGATTTGCCACAATCCCAAAACTGAAATAACGACCGGAATCATAAAACTTTTCGGCATCTTTACGCATTTCTATATATTCCTGTCGATAGCCGCTGTATATACCGTTAGCGTTATTATAAGCATCTTCGTAATAAGCTGAATCTTCATTCATAACATAGACACCACTAACTCTATCACCATTTACATCATCTTCGCCCCATATCCAATCAGGTGCGATAAAATCTCCATCCTCACCTCTAGCGTAAATATCAAACCAGTCTAACCAACCATATACATATTTATTATATTTACCAATATCCTCATAAAAGTGTTGTGTATCTGTATCATCCAAAAGGAAATGCTCCTCATAAAAGCCATTGTCGTTATAGGTAGGAGTATCACACCAATCCTGAATGTCGTCTTGTGAAACATATTGATAGCTTCTATTATAGCGATGAATTGGATCTCCAGCTACATAAAATGGATTTCCAAAATCATTAAGTACTGTACAGGTAGTTTCATGATAGCCTATTATTTCTCCGTTAGCATAATACTCATAATCAGATTCAGCTTTTTTACCTTCGTTGTTATAATATATATATCCAGCCCAAAGACCGATCTCAATTATAGGAAAAATGTAGGTGGCAAGATTGGATTTATCTGTATAAAATTGACCAGCACCAGGAAACAACGAAGATAATATCATTGCCTTTTTGGCAGATTTCTTACTATATTTTACATCGATTATATCATTTTTTATCTCTTGTGCTGCTAATGAAAATATGAAGCAGAAGAGAAGAGCTAACAGGATAACTTTTTTGTACATTATAAAATCTCCTTAGTTTACAACAGCGAAAGGTATTTTCTTTACCTTTCCATCAGTTTTTACAACAGCGAAATATACTCCGGAAGAAATTGATGTAGTATTCCAGCGGACATCCTGCTGGAATTCTTGGTTCCATTCAATTGTATCTTTATAGAGCATATTACCGGCAATATCATAGATCTTTAATGTGATGTTATTTCGGGCATCAATGATCTTGAAACGTACCTCACCAGTCTTAGCAGGATTTGGGAATGCATAAGCTTGAAGATGAGGAGTAATGGGAAGATCAGCACTTGAAGTTCCAGTATACAGTGAATATCGATTATTTCTAAATCCGTTCCAGATAATAGGATCATCATCAATGCTTTCAATATAAGATGAATACAAATGGGAATCATCATCAGCAAAAATATAGAAGAGTTTATCCTGATAATTATCCCAATAAAATTGATTTTCAGCTTCCTGCTGCACCCAGTAGAAAGAATATTTCAGGATTTTCTCTGCCAGTAGGTTTACAGCAACAAAGCCATTGTTTTCCTGTAAAAGTGCTACAGTTTCATCTGGAAAGTTAATAATTCGCGGATAAGAATTCGATACGATGGTTTTATTTTCGAGATAGGCAGGGAAACCATGTTTCAAAGTACCGTCTAATCCAATCGCAAAAACTCTATCTTCAGCACCAAAGATCAGTGAAATTCCATTAAAATCTCCCAAAGCAAGTTGGCTCGGAAGATTTGATGTGTAGGGCGATAAGCGGAAGATCTCTTCAGCTTCACCGTTTTGTATTCTAAAGATATCTCCAGTTTTGGTCTGCACAAAAGTAGCATTCCTGGTTGGATCTTGCATATCGACATAATTAACAGGAGTGCAACTTGGATCATAATCCGGTAAATCAATTTCTTGTATCAAAGCTCCGTTCAGCATTGGATCGGGGATCATGAATATTTTATTATCTGTTGCAGCAATTAGTTTTGTACCATCGAAAGTGATCTTGGCATTTGTAATTGGATATGAAGTAATTATCTCAGGATCTCCATAATAAAATGTTATTTCATTTGTTGTGGGTACAATATAGGATGGGTATAGCCAGGAATCTATCACCATGGGAATATCAGAAAGGTTTTCAGAGTAATTAACCTGATAGATTGCATCTGGTGAAAATTTTTCGATTGTATTGCCTGCGATAAGCTGAAATTCATCGTCACCATCAAGGTCTGGATCAATCGGAAAAATTGGGAACTCCGGCATAAAATCCACACTTTGAGTTACATTAAAATTATCTGCCCAATTCTCATCGATCAGAGAAAAATAGTTCAGATTATCTTCAGTGACGAGTGGGAAGGTTGGATAACCAGCAGTATTTCCAATATGCCCAATAGAAGAGATAGAGTCATATTCAGCTATCTTCTCTGTTATATCGAAAGATTGTATTCCAAAACTAAATGACATCACGCGTTCTTCGTTTAACTCGATGGAATAACTACTGATATCAAAAAGGGAGAGAATGGAGGGATCTCCATTATTGGATGCTAATTCAGGTTTCGAGGTAGAGGATAATTCATCACTGGCAATAGAACCAATAAATTCAAGTTCGCCATTGGGGTTTAAAATATAATCATCATCCCAGCCCAGGAAATCACCAAATTCATCAAGTAATGGGCTGTATTTAAAAAATGGTTCGTAAGCTGTGCCCTGCCAATACATGGAATATTGGTTTCCAATGTCATCGATATTATCCGCTTCGATTATCTTTACTGCACGCCGGGAGTGGAGTGTATTAACGGTGTTATTATTGTAATTATCGTTCTCTTCCAAAAGAGCATTGTCGATATGCCAAATTACAAGACCTCCACCAAATGTTTTAGCATCTTCAGTATTATCAAGCCATCCGGGAAGCAGCCAGTCATATTCGTAGTTTGCATTTGGATCATATTCATCCATCGAGCTTGGTGCCAATATCACTCTATAATCAGACGACCAGATGGGAATACTGCCACCATCTCCATCCGGATCGGATTGTCTATTTTCAACAAGTAGATACTCTGTGTCGTTTAAAGGTATTTTTACAAAATATGCAGTGGAATCATTCATTGCAGTTGCATCAAACATCTTTTCTGCGGGAAGAATATTAATCCTTCTGCTCAAATCAAATTCTGAAATATCTTTCAAAATTCCCCTGGCTCTGAAGTTGTCTTCAAAGGCCATCATGCGTGACCAGGCACCAGGAAGTGCAGGATATGTTCCCTCTAAGCTATAAACGCTATCAGAATAAGCCGGATATTCAAAGTTAAGGGCAACAGAACCACCACTGTCCATGATGTCATAATATCCAACTTGAGGAGTATTGTTATAAACATTGTAGAGATCGGCAAAACCAATGGAATGGCCAAATTCATGAACCATAACTCCATTGATAACTCCATAATTAGTAAAGATGAAACCTTCACCATTTGGAATCTCATCTACATCCTGAGTTATCATTTCCGGAACGTTGCAGGCATGATCAATTATAATGTCGTCATCTACGGTAACTTCTTTTCCTGTTCCCACCTGAATGAAAAAAGATGGAATATCAGCAGGGGAATTACCATTGAAATCGTGCTGTGTGTCTGCCCCTGCATGGATGAACATAAAATGCTCATACTGACTAAAATCTAATGTTGAATCTTCATCGGCTTTGGTGAATGCATCTTGAAAATATTCCTCGAAACGTGTGATCATCAATTCCTGTGATGCTCCCGGAGGATTGTAATAAGCCATTTCATGTGGAAGGGTGTAAGCTTCGAAATTACCTATTGTAGTTTGTGGATAAACGTCTATATCCAACAGGAATGATCCGTAACTTACAGCATCATAATAATAATAAAGAACTTCAGATTGACTTACGAAGTACTGGTAATCATGAGGTGGCTTACCCAAAGGCATATTATAGCCTGTAGGATCTTGAATAAATTTTCCATTTCCTGTGGTTTGAGGATCACTATCTTCTTGGAAGTCAATCAGTAGGATCAGCAATTTATTTGCATCTCTACTAGTTTGATCTAACGAACCAGTTCCGGAAAGCAACCTCTCAATTGGATGATTTCTTAATTCGGATGGTTTTTGAATTCTGGTTTTCTCCAGACGCATTTTTCGTGCAAATGACAAATCAGGATAAATAATCCCGATCACTATCAATATAGATAGAAGAATTCTTTTCATGTGCGGCTCTACTTTAGAATTCTAGTTTTATGGCGAGAGTCTGATTATAGTCCTGTAGATCTCCACCTGGTTGGAAGGCGTAATCAACACTAACAAGATATTGTTTGTTCAGGGTATAGTGTACACCTAATCCGAATGACATTCCAGTAATTTCACCTTCACGGTCGGCAAAATAGCCGGTTCGCAGTGAAAGAAGATCGAGGTATACATATTCCATGCCAACACCCCAGATTATCTCACGAATTTCAATGGAATTGATGAAGTTCTGAATTGAAGCAAAGTCATCAATCTCATCACCGTTCTCGTCAGTTTTTCTGTTGAAGTCATCTGTCCAGGCAGTAAAAATTCGCTGGTAAATCGGATCTCCGTTGGCCAGAAGTTTATTCATGTCTGCATTAATTGTAAGTTTATTCCATTTTGATTCTATGGCACGGTAGGAGAATCCCATCCGCCAGTTCATAGGAAGCGGATCTGATTGAGATTCGTTAATATAAGTAATATTTGGACCTACATTTTGCAGGTTCAAGCCAAAATCAAGTTTATCTACAGCAATGCTGTAATCTGAATATTCAACACCATTGAATCCAGTTAGATCTGCTACACCATTGTATAAAAAAAGCAGTCCATTATAGGGAGATACAAGGATCTGTCCAAAGTCTACGCCTTTATGCTTCACTCCAAAATCGAAAGCATACGATATTCCCTGTCCACTTACATCTTGTTCTGTATTTGCCTGCCCCTGCGGTGCTAGGTCACTATAGATAAATTTAAATGCAATTCCAAGACCTGTTTTAGGACTTGTCTGATAACCATAGGCTACTGATGCAGAAATATCATAACTGCTGAAAGTTCCATCGGGTTGATTTAGTTCATCTGTTCTGTCTTGCTTGCCATAAGACATGAAAGTGGCATTGAAACCAAGGTTTCCAATATCTTCATAATATTGGTTTCCGGTTGCGTGGAAAAAGTAAATATCGTTGAATACTTCACCTAGCCAGTTTGAATAATGTGTAGCAAATTGGGTTTTCCTGTTAAATGCTAAAGCCCCGGGATTCCAATAGGCAGCAAAAGCATCATCTGCTTGTGCAACATACGCTTGCCCCATTGAACCTGCACGTGAACCCGGCTCAATAAGAAGATATATAACTGCAGCTTCAGAAATAGCATTTACGGTTACAGGAATTAATATAATTATAATGAGGGCTATTAATATAAATTTCGTTCTCATTTTTCCTCCAGTAATACAATATAACGACAATAGAAAATTAGCAATAAGTTATGTTGCTCGAACAATTATTTATAATCCCTCCAAAAGATTTAAATATGGTGCCGAAGGCCGGAATCGAACCGGCATGAGCAAAAGCCCGGAGGATTTTGAGTCCACTGCGTCTACCAATTTCACCACTTCGGCACTGGCACGTATCAAAAAAATGGTACTGTCTGGTGTCAAGGCTTTTTTCGCACATTTTTTGCATCTAATATCACACATAAAACACCACTGCTAATACCTTCTTCTAACTTCAACTATGCAAATTTTGAACCACATTGCAATGGTGTGACAAAAAAAGAGCAGGTTAGGCAACCTGCTCTTTTATATATTGAGTTTCTATAGTTTTAATACATTCCCGGCATTCCACCACCACCTGGCATTGGAGGCATTGGAGGAGCTTCTTCTGGGATATCAGTTACAATGCATTCGGTTGTAAGGAATAATCCTGCGATGCTGACAGAATTCTGCAGAGCACTACGAACAACTTTAGCAGGATCGATAATTCCATTTTTGAAAAGATCTTCATATTTACCATTAGCTGCATTGAAACCAAAATGTATATCTTTCGATTCTTTAATTTTTTCTACAACTATTGCTCCTTCTTCTCCAGCATTAGAAGCGATCCAGAAGGCTGGTTTTGTTAGAGCATTTTTCAAAATCTCTGCACCCACTTTTTCTTCGTGAGATTCAAGTTTCATTTCATCAATGATACGGGCAGCATAGATAAGAGTAGTTCCGCCACCAGTAACAATACCAGCTTCTACAGCAGCTCTGGTTGCATGAAGTGCATCATCTACACGAGCTTTCTTTTCTTTCATTTCTGTTTCTGTAGCAGCACCAATTTTGATAACAGCAACACCGCTGGAAAGTTTAGCTAATCTTTCCTGAAGTTTTTCTTTATCATAATCGGAAGTAGTTTCTTCGATTTGAGCTTTGATCTGCTTAACGCGAGCATCAAGGTCTTGCTTTTCACCAGCACCTTCTCGGATGATAGTGTTTTCTTTATCTATAATTACTTTTTTAGCAGTTCCAAGATCTGCAACTGTAGCAGATTCAAGTTTGCGTCCAAGCTCTTCGGAAATCACTGTTCCACCGGTAAGGATAGCAACGTCTTCCATCATAGCTTTTCTTCTGTCACCAAATCCAGGAGCTTTTACAGCAGCGATATTTAATGTGCCGCGTAATTTATTTACAACAAGTGTAGCCAAGGCTTCGCCTTCGATATCTTCAGCTATAATTACGAGAGGTTTTCCCGTTTGAGCAACTTCCTGAAGAATAGGAAGCAGGTCTTTCATTACACTGATCTTTTTATCGAAAAGAAGGATAGATGGATCTTCAAATTCTGTGATCATTTTATCGGCATCTGTTACAAAATAAGGTGAAAGATAACCTCGGTCAAATTGCATTCCTTCTACTTTATCTAAAGAAGTTTCGATTGATTTTGCTTCTTCCACATTGATGATACCTTCATCACCAACTGTTTTCATAGCTTCAGCGATCAAATCACCAATTTCTTTATCATTATTTGCAGAGATTGCTGCGATCTGGGCGATCTCGTCATTATTCTTGATCTCTTTACTAAGTTCTTCAATTCTTTTGATAACTCTTGTAGCTGCTTTGTCCAATCCTCTTTTAAGATACATTGGATTTACACCAGCTGTAACGTGTTTCAAGCCTTCTTCGATAATAGATTGAGTTAGTATTGTAGCTGTTGTTGTTCCGTCACCGGCAATATCATGTGTCTTTTCGGCAACTTCTTTTACAAGTGCAGCACCCATATTCTCAAACGGATCTTCAAGTTCAATATCTTTTGCAACAGTTACACCATCTTTAGTGATAGTTGGAGAACCGAATTTTTTGTCTAATACTACATTTCTACCACGAGGGCCTAAAGTTACTTTTACTGCGTTGGCTAGTTTATCTACGCCTTCTTTTAAAATAGTTCTTGAATCATGACTGAATTTCATTTGCTTTGCCATAGTTTCAAAACCTCCTGACTTATTATTTTTTAGTTTTTAGCAATCACTCACTACGAGTGCTAGAGAAAAGCTAAGCGATTTTTTGTCAAACAAAAATATTTTTTTCAAGTTTTTACAAAAACATATAAGGATTGGTATTTTTATTTAAGAAATTTTATCGAGGAACATAGAGATTGAGAAAAATGTACATAGAGATCGAGAAAAATCTCAAACTCTATGTATATGGAAATTGTATTAATATTTATAGTAGGTTTTGACTAATAATTTTTCCTATTTTATACTTAAATTTACCTGTAACCAAATAGGAAGATGATCAGAAAGTTGATATGTAAATTCAATTTTTGTCATTGAATTCGAAGGAAAACATTCTCTTAGACATTCTCCACCTCTATCGAAATCGAGTACCCCAGCAATATCTGTAAATGATTCAATATTACTAGGATAATGTAGAATTTGATCATATCTCTTACCATTACTTAAATTAGAACCAAAAACATTACACAGATGAGCAGTAGGTATTTTAATACCTTTGCTTGTAATAGCTTTAAACAGATCACTATCAGTATTCGGAATATTATAATTACCTATCAAAAAAATATCTTCGTTTGCCGAGGATCGATCTTTATGTCGTTTATCGATCCAATCCGACAAAATTGTTAAAGCTTTCATTCGCGAACTAGATTGATTTTGCCATGCGATTTGAGCCACAAGTATACTAAATTTAAAGCTTTTTGCTTTAAAAGATGCAACATACGGTTTTCGATACCAATCTATTTGAGAAACATATTCTCCATCCACATTTTTTTTTCTTGGTGAATCCACCTCAGCAGCAAGACCATTGAAGATGACTGCATTTTCATCATAGAGAAGGCATGTTCTTTCATCGTTTCCACCAACACCACTGCCATAATCCGAATGTAAATATTTCCAAGAAGGACCAAGAATTTTTCTAACGTGTTCAAGGTCCCTTAAATCCTTTCTCAATTCACTTATTACAATTAGATCAAATTTTTTAATTATCTCAGCAATCAAATATATTGCCAGCTTTTTTCTTCGTTTTTTTCCGAAATGACGTATATTCCATGTAGAAATATTTAATGTATTGGAAGATCTTTTTGGAATATGAGAATGGTGAATTATGTGTTGGAAATTACTAATTGATCTCAACTCAGACTTGGATAGTGATTCTATTTTATATTTTGATTTATGTTCATATTCATGCATTTCAATATTATTGTGATGTAGAGAAATTGAAGTGTTATTTCCTAAATTGTTGATATACCGATTTGAGTTTCTGTCATAATGATCTTTCGTTAATCTTATTCCCATCGATTTCGATATATGAGATATCAACTCTTGATAACTGGTTTCAAAACTCATATGATCTGTTAAATTATTAGTGAACATTAAGTTCCATTGCTCATCCCATAAGTTTCCAGCTACTGCTTTACGTGATTCGTATTGTGTTCGTAATTTTGCATCTTCTCCCATTCCTTGAAACGTCAGATAAAGACAATTCATAAAGTTCATGTAATATTCAATAAAAAAAGGTTCAAAAACAGGTGAATATATATGCACCAAACGATCAAGATTCCGTTTTACTTCAATGATATGAGGGGGGTGTAAGTTCTTTCCAATGTCCTATATACATAAAAAAGCAGTACAAATCGTTCAACAACGGTGCTATTTGATCAAAAATAGCAATTCGCTTTTCAATAACCTTTTGATTTGTCCAGTTTAGAAATTCTGTATGTTTGATTCTTCTATTAATCCAGAATCCCAAAAAAATTAATATTAAAGGTGAAATAATACTTACAATAAATTTTGCTACTTCAAGGCTATTCCAAGAAACCGTAGTACTTTCCATCAATAGATTACCTTTTACCTATAGTTTGCATTTGCAAATTAAAAAGTTGTTAACACTTCGAATTTGTGACCAAGTGTCAGTAGATTCAACAGAATTATCATGTTTACCATGTTCTTTTATGCATAAATCACGATGATGAGACTGGGCTACTTGAGACACCTCCTGAATCTTGTTTGTCAATCCGTGTTATAAAATCCTTTGCTAGTATCTTCATCTCTTTTGAAATCTCTGGATTGTCCATCTGAAGCAGAATTCGTTTCCTTTGTTGAACTTCATATTCACTGATTCCAGACTGGAAGGTTTTCTTTCTGAATATCTTAAATATCCAGTCAAACATGGTATTCCTCCTATACGAGAATGTTTAAGGCAACGATAGAAAAAATTGAAAGCAATGTTCCTATTATCAAATATCTTAGGCCGTAAGTTAGATATTGTGCTCGTACATTATTGATCCGATTATTTCTATTAGTAGCGATGGAAAAGTCACTTATTGACTTTGACAAGACTTCAAGCTCATTGTCCATTGTGAGTGTATGCTCAAACCTCTCGATAGTATCGCACAATCTATCGTAGGACCACACCTTTAAAACCAAAATAGAAAATAATACTGCTGTAATCAATGTTGCCACTGAAAGAATAATTAGAGCAATACCTATGATTCTTATTTCCGAGTTAATTGTGGAATTAGTGAAGAGATCGAGAATCTTTTCAGGAGAAATAGTCTTTAAGATTATAGAACCTAAGATGAATATAAGAAAAGCAATATACACTTTTGCACCGTTAACGATGCTGGATGCACGCTTTTGTTCTTGTTCATACAGATATTTAAAATATTCATACTGACGAACAAGCAAATCACGAATATCATCACGTTTGTCTATTGGTAACATTGTGTTAACTCTGTAATAATTTACCAGCAGTCCAGAGAACATCTTCATATATTCGCATCATAACACACCTCTTTCTTTTTCACAGAATATTATGTAAGATATAAAATGTATTCAATTCAAAAGGTAGTATGCTGTCAATAAATAAAATAATCAAGAATAAACATAGAGTTTGAGAAAAATCTCAAACCCTACGCACATTGGGGAAATCCTCTCAGTTTTTTACGTATTAAAATCACTTCTATACAGCTATAATGAGCTTTTAAGACAATCCCGAATAATTATTGAAGATGTAATAATACTTCGTATTTCAATCTTAACATATCAGCACAGACTTCTCTTCTATTTTCACGATCAGCTTTGATAAATTGCTGATCTATGAGAAGCAGCATTGTTTGACACTGCTGACCTCGATAGTTCATGATACTCCAATATCTTCCTGCTGTACGATTTGAAACATTATACTTTGCTCTTACATGATCAATGTAATCTTTTCTCTTAATATCAGGTTGTTCAGCTATGAAGTACAGAAGCTCCAAAATCCGCTCAGATTTCGCGTGATCCTTGATTTCAGGTTTCAAGTTAGTATCGGTTTTTGCGATCTTCTCAAGACCTTCTTCAGCTATTGAACTGATTTCTTCAGCGATAGAATGATCTTCGTTTTGTTTTACCATTTTTTCTCCTAATAAGTTGACAATTCAACTTAATATTAGTTATCTGATTTTTGGTGTTCTTATAAGTGGTCGTCGGGTTTAATGTCGAAGTTAACCTGACGGCCGTTTTTTAATATAGCATTGAATAATTTTTCGATTTGCTTGTGACCTTTATACATCTTAGCATGGGTCAAACTGAATTTCTCAGAAATTAACCTTAAGATTATACCGTCGTATGCACCTGCCTCTAGAGTAGATGAGGATATAAGGACTTCATATTCATCCATAGCTAGCTGAACATAGTCAAGAGTATCTAAATCTGTACCCAGGCTATCCAATACTCTCTGTATTGATTTTACATTGTACTCTGTAGTCAACCAGCTGGAAGCAAAACCTTTTGATTGGTCTTCTGACTCAACTACTTCTTCAATTGCTAGATCTGCTGCTTGATTCATTTGAACTTTCTCCTTTATTTATTAATTCAATTGTGATTTTAACCTGATATTCTTCAGATAACTTGATGATCTCAGCATTAGTAAAATCCTTTACATCCGGTAGATCAAAATTGCCTTTCAAACAGATCTTCTCAAGATCATGAATAAGCTCTGGTCTTTTGTAGTTTCTACTCATCCTGGGATACTGATCAAAAGTCTTGCCTGTTGGATTGAAAACACGTTGATAATATCTGCCTTTATGCTTCATAATACAGTTATCATTCAGCAGTATCTTGATGTATCTCCAGACAGTTGTTTGACTAAATGTAACAGTCTTAACCAGGTCAGCTATTCTTGGATGTAACTCGATCTTATCATAGATGATCCTGAGCTTATCAAGCTCGGGTGTAAAACTGAGCGGTTCGATTTGTTTAGCTGATTTGGAGTTGCGGATATACCGAAAGAATCTTGGTGTTTTCGAACCATTTATCGGCTTGATCCTGCCCTGCTTTTTGAACCTGGTAATATTCTCTGATACTGTAGAGTAGGGAACACCTGTTATTGTACTGATCTCTTTAGCAGAAAAAGGCTTATCGATCTGAACGATGTAGTTCTCAATTAACTGACGTTTACTCATGTTATGCATTAAGAGCTCTCCTGGCTGCATCTTCAAGATCAGGAATGTAAGTAACGAACTTTCTGAGATCACCCTCAGTTTCATTATAGATTTCTTCAATGGCCTGTTCTTCAAGCCTGACTTCAGCAACTTCACGGCAGATTTTCTTCACATCTTCCAGTGAGTTCTTTTCGAACTTGTAAAAGAAATTGCACCTGCCAAAGAAGTGTGGATTATAGTCTGTAAGAGCTTCTACAGTGTCCTGTTCACCTATCATAATGATCGATGCAAATGATCTGTCAGCCAGATCACGAATGATCTCCAAGATGTCCCATTCTCTCTTGTGGATCTTATGATTGATCTCGTCGATAAACAGAACAATATGAGGGTTATCCTGAAGCAGCTTGATACAATCTTCTTCGATCTTGGAAGCATGACCTCTGGGAGTAATCTCATCATTATAAACCAGCCAGTGAAGCCTTCTATAGACTTCCTGGATAAAGGCTTTTTCTCTTTGCAGACGGTTGATTCTCATGTATCCCCAGCCATTGTGAAAAGCTGTAATTTCACCCCACCTGGTTTTACCGTATCCGGTCGGGCCATAGACAACAGCCAGTCCAGGGATTTCATGCATAGGCCGTTTTAGAAGTTTTGATACTAACTGATCTACTTCAATAACATTTCTGGTCTTTACCAATACTTGTTCAATCATTTTTTCTCCTTTTTGTATTTCAATTATTCATCCTTCTTTTTCTGGGTATTCCTCTTGATTTCTGGATTTCTTTGACCAACTTCTTAGCTCTTGCTTCCGGTGTGTCCTGTTCTTCTTTGGGATTTTCCATTTCCTTAGCAATACGTTCTAGTGACTCTTTTTGCAGTTTAGTAGTGAATGGTCGTGGATTCTTGGGCTCATGGATCGGTTTAGGTTTAGTGTCTTTCTTACTTTTGATCTGATCCAGTTCCATACTGCTGTTTTTATGTATCTCTTTGATCTTTTGATCGATCTTAAGAGAGTCCTCAGCTTCTAAGTGATGCATTGCTTTATCATATGCCTGATCAATCTCAGCAGGTTTTAGTTTATTGGTTAATCCACCTTGTTGAATGATCTCATAATAGACAGCCTTATTCTGCTTCTCATAGTAGTTTCTGGCATGAATTGCATCAGCAGTCATTTCTTTGTTTGTTTGACTACCGTAGGTGGCAATATGAGCTTTTCCTTCCAGCAGCTTTCCATCGATAGTAGCAATATGTACTGAGTGGAGATCACGTACATTGTAGATCACCTGTATCTCGGTATCAATGAAAGCTTCAAATGATGGATGTCTATAGATATTACCTAGTAGTTCAAGCTGTTTTCCTCTTAGTTTCAAGGTTTTTCGAGCAGTCATTTTTATGAATCTTTCTTCAGATGATAACTGCTTAAAAGGATATCCAGAGTTATAGTTAAGATAGTATTCTTTTGCACTCAAATCGTTCAAGTGTTTACGCTTAGTATTGTTCCATTTTTCAATATGAGCTTCCAGAGCTCCCAGGTATTGTTCCCAGGACATGATCATATCACCGTGTTTCTTTATCAGCATGTGATTAGTCATATTCATTCTTTCAGGACGCTGATCAGGAGTTTTACCCAGGTAAGTGAATTGATCCTTCTCGAATACATCAAAGATCTTATGATTGTAAGGTTCTATTTTCTTTGCCTGAGGATTGCCAGGAGTAACCCAGGTAACACGTTCTACACCTATATTCTGGAAGAAACCAGGAAAGCCGGATTCAAGCAATTTTGTTGCAATTCTTTTGCTTTGTGAATCCTTCTTCCTCTTAGCATACTTCTCAGGATCAGTTTGTACATTATGATATGATCCAGCGTTATCGGTCATGGTGCCTTTCGGGACTCCGAATTGACTTACTGCATGATCAAAAGAACTGATTACAACATCAAACCGTTCTGAATAAGAAACAGCATAGCCAGTGACCAATTCTGTTGCAGTATCAAGCCAGTAAACAACCACAGGTCTTAGTAATATACGCTTCTCTCTCTTCGGATGTTTATGATAAGGTGAATAGACTAAGAATTTGTTTTCGTAACCATCTGATATCCATATATCACCAGGAAAAGCATCGTTGACACGTGGTACATATGGAGCGATTTTCTTTATTGCTTTTTTACCTTCTACAAAGGCCTGTAAAGATTTGTTTTGTGGTACTACTACAGTCTTAACAAAGTGTTTAATCATATGGTATGAGGGTGCTTCCCGACCAAAAAACTCATAAGTTTTGTCATAGATATGTTTATAGGTGTAATTATTGGGATTGATCGCTAATTTAGCAACGAATCCTTCAATCTCTCTGGGCCAGCTACGCTTCGTACCACAGTTATCGTATTTGTCGCATAGAACAGTAATATCATGACCAGCATCATTCCACATCTTCAACCATTTTTTGACTACTTTGATAGAAAGGATGTGATTTTTCTTACTGTCAATTAGATCAATTGGATTAACTTCAAATTTACCTAGTATTTTAAGTTCATTAACCATGATAAGCTTTTGATCTAGATCTTTCTGGAAATACATGTCAACAACCTGAAGCTTTAGACCTTGTTTTCTTCCAAGTTCTCTGCGTTCCAGATAAGTCTTAATAATCGTCTCTTTGGCAAAGGCTCTGCGTCGGGAATCCTCAGGATATTTAGTAAATCCTGAAGAAACTCCGGCAACCATTAATTCTGACCCATGCTTATCAATCAATTGCATCTTCCATTTCTGCTGAAGCTCAATAGGAAGGCTGTTGACATTGATAAAAGTCTTTAATCCACCTTCTGGTTTGGGAACATTTACGCTTTGAAACTTACCTTGTTTATTCTGGTAAGCAATTGCTTGTCTGGTTTTGCCAAATAATTTTGCAGTGGTTTCAATATCAATCCATTCGTCAGATTCTTCCAAAGTCTTAATGTTATAAGGAGTTACGTCTGTATTCTGACTTTTGCCATTTTTTGCAGTGGTTTTTGCAGTGCACTGCAAAAATTGTCTATCTTCTTTGTTTTTAAGGTGTTGACTTGTTTTGGATTTTTTGCAGTGGTCTTTTTTGCAGTGGTTATCATCTTTATTCTCAGTGTCTTGTGCTATAATGTTCATAGAGTTTGAGATTTTTCTCGATCTTTGTGTACATTTTGGATTTTTCTCAATCTCTATATTCATTTTTTTCTCAAACTCTGTGTTCCCAAATTTCTCAAACTCTATGTTCTTTTTTTTCTCTAACTCTATGTTCATTAATTTCTCAAACTTTATGATCATAGATTCTGAAAGTGTTTTACCGAGTTCTAAAACTATAAGAGGATTTTGGGAAAGTTTAGCTGAATATCTTGATACTAGTTCAGGATCAGATAGAATATAATCAAGCTGATTATCAATTTCAATATCAGGTACAGTATAATTCAACACTTCCCCATTATCCTCTTTACTTGCGTTCCATTTATCTGTTAGAACTTTATCAATCAGTTCTTCTGTAGAACTATCAAATAAGAGCTCTAACACTCTTAAACTTAACTTCATTCCTCCTCCTAGTATTCTGGGTACAAGAGCCCCCCAGCGGCAAGAACTGAGGGGTTGCTTCTACCCAGTTTGCTAGGAGTCCCTTCTTGCCCGAGACTGCGTATGTTGTTTGAAAGCCTGATTAATGATATCTAATTCAGGTTGTAGTTCATTTATGATGTCTTCTTCCAGACTCTTAGATTTGATTGTTTCAGTTCCTGTGATTGCTTTTGTTACGGCGTTTGTACAACGGCCTACTTTCTTTGCAAGAGCTACTCTATTCATTTTCTTTTTTCTTAATGCAGCATCGATTTCTTCTACCGGATAATCGCTTAACTTCATTTGCCCTCCAATTTATTCTTGACACTTATCATCTACCGTGATTCTTAAACACGGTGAATATGAACGACAGATATAGGCTGGTGTTATATTTGTCAATTAAAATATAGGCTCATGCTTTATTATCGTGTATTTATGAGGATTACGTGACTATAGGACAAAGACTTAAAGATTTCAGAAAAAAATCAAGACTTACCCAAGTTGAATTTGCTAAAGCCTTGCATTGCTCTCAAGCAACTATCGCTGATTATGAAAAAGATCGAATGTATCCCTCAGCAACTATACTCAATTATATAGTAAGAACTTATGACATTAATCTTAATTGGTTATTTACTGGCAAAGGTGAAATGATTAAACCCGTACAAAAAAAAGATAGAATAATATCACAGTTATTGCAAGTAGAATCTGATATATTCGCGGGTGATCCAATTAACATGAAAGGATTAGAATTCGGTGGAGTTGATTTAGCAGATCCTGTTGTAGATCTAGTTGATAATTATCATTACTTCAGAGTCAATGGTAGTGATATGGAGCCTGAATATAAAAACAACGATTTTATAGTATTTAAAAAAGATAGTAACTGGTTAGATAAAGAAAGCACAATCTGTGCTATCCGTATTGATGGTAAACTTTCATTGAAGCGAGTTACTTACGATCATAAAAATGAAATGATTATTTTAACCACTAACCGTAAAGATGATCAACCGCTTATAATCAATCCAAAACAATCCAGCGTTGTTTTAATCGGGAGATATCATTATATGCAACGAGGTACAAGCAGTTAATATTTTATAGAAAAGCCGAAACGCAGAAATGCGTCTCCTGGAGATAGCTACCCAGGACTGATGATGGCAGGCTGGATTACAAAATGACGGTAGAATTGCGTATTGATGTGTTTAAAATTGATCGTTACTAAGTTGAGAAATAGATCATTGGCACAAATACACAAATTTGTAACTTAAAGGAGAGTGCATAAAATGGATACTGACCATAATTCTCTTCAAGTTAAAGTGAATATACTTGTCGATCAGTACAAAGAAGTACGATCGCAAATTCAACTTTTACATCGGCAGTCCATAGCTTTGGCAATGATTTTAATACCAGTATTACTTTGGATTGCTGAGAATATTGATCTGACAAAAGCCAGTGGAGCTTTTGTCGCTTTGTCACCCTTTATACTGATTGCTGTTGTTAGTGTTATGAGCTATTTACGTACTGCTTCTCTGGTCTATATGGATATGTGCAGGGAAATTGAAATTAGGATCAATACTCTTGTTGGTGATGATTCACTATTTGACTTTGAATCTATCAAGCGAGCTCGTTTTGATCGTATATGCTTTCATACTTTTGGCCCGGGAAGAATCATGTATATTATGATTGGTGTAATGTTTGTGGTAATATATACATATCTCTGTGCAAGATCATGTCAAGTTCTACTGGGATACCTGTACCCATCTATTTCAAAAACACTTATTATTCCGATTGCTATAGTTCTTTATTTTATGCCTATCCTAGCTATTACATGGAGTGCTTATAGAACAGTCAAGGTTTGGATGAAACTGATTGGAGAACAAGCTCTACAAGATAACAAATGCAGTGAGTGTAGATACAGTAATTTTGAACATTCAGAAAATCATACTGGAACTCTTAAAGAGTAAGTAGTACTTTCATCAAAAAAATGAACAAACGACTAAATATAAACAGCAACGAAAGCAAATAATTTAAATTTGTGATTTTTCGTCCATAGATGACTGAATTTTAAAGAAATTTCAGGAATCTCACAATTACGTTTTATTATTTTTTCCAAATTGTATGTTACTTCTCAAACTATGTGAACATTGATACCACTGTAAACCATTGCAAAAAGAATGGATTTTTTTTTCAAACTTTATACCCAATTGCGAATATTTTCGCATAGATTATCAATTTTTTGCAAACTTTATGCACTTTTATTTCTCAATCTTAATGAACATTTTGAACTTCGTCCACTGTAAACCACTGCAAAAATCTCACAACAAAATTTCTCAAACTTTATGATCATTGAAAATGATTAGTACAAATTCCCATTGATATTTTTTATTAGTTAACTTCAATTTTAATAAGTAGTTAGTTATGTTTATTGAGCTTAAATCACACAAATCATATGAAACTATTTTCCCGATGTTTCCCTAATTTTCCCAATCATTCCCACATGATTAAAATCTTGTAACTACATTTAAATAAATGTTTTAAGCTGTGTTGGTGAGTTTCTCAAACTATGTACACCCCTATAAGTTAACTTCTTAAGTCTTTAAGGAAAATTCAATATCACTTGCCAACTTGTCATAGATTTCCTCTCTTTTATCATGTGACATTCCAGACAAATGCTTACTGGGTGCATTTACAGCTTGAAATTGATTAAGACTTATATCCCTTTCAAATCTACATGGTGATAAAATAACTGGTAAAATTTTTGTCCCTGAAACTTGTGCATTTAACAGTAATGGAGGAAGTTCATTATCTATAATAAAATCAGAAGCCATAAAATCTGCACTAAGTAGCAGTATTGCAATATTCGCTGCCTTTAGGGCCTTTTCAATTTCATTACGCCACAACTCTCCGGTTTTGATTTTAGTGTCCACCCATACATCAATCATCCCAAGTTTAACTAGGGGTTTTAAATGTATCATCAATCGATCTAGATAGGACTTATCAGTATGGCTATAACTTATAAAAGCTTTCGATTGCTTTGTGATTTTGGGACTTTTACTCGAATATTTCTCAGGATTTTTAATAACTAAAGTTATCTCGCTATTTAAAGCCTTTCGAAACTCCTTAATTAATGTGGCATCAGAGTATGTGAGTAATCTATATCTTTCGAAAGCCACTGCTCTAGTTGAGTTAATTGATGATATCCATATTACGGGTTTTCCTAAAGCTTGTGCAATTCCTGCTATGTATGATACATTTGAATTTAATGTGGTTAAATCACAGAGGCATAGATCAAATTTCTTCACTTCAGTAAAGACATCAGCGATTGTAAATAATTCTAACAAGAAATGATATTTTGTTACTTTCATTTCATCAAAGGAAGTGGTAATTCCTTTGATAATAGAGTTTGAAATTGTATCTAAATCATATGTGCCTTGAATATCTGAAGATTCGAATATATCTTTCCTAATTCCTTTTGGACTAATGTATAAAATATTCATACTTTTTGATCTCCATTATTTAAATATCTAACTTCTTCATACACAGGAAACAGGCTTGATAACATCATTATATATTCTCTTCATAAAAGGCTTCAATCTTTTAACGATTACTTCTAAAGATTACAAAAAGCACGCTGTTCTAAGAGTAAGTTGCTGTCAATAAATAAAATAATCAGATATGATCACAGAGTTTGAGATTCCTCTTAAACTCTGTGCTAAATTAAAACCACATCTATATAGCTAAAATGAATTCTAACGTCTTATATTATAACCTTTTCAGCTAATCAACCAAGAAGCCCTAACACATCAACTTTCAATTTTAGCAGTTCAGTACAAATCTCTACATTTCCTGCTCTATCTGTTTTGATATATTGCTGATCTATAAGCAGTAGCATTGTTTCACTCTGCTGACCACGGTAGTTAAGGATGCTCCAATATCTAGCTGCTGTTTTAGTTGATACATTGTGTTTAGCTTTAACATGATCCATGAATTCTTTTCTTCTGATATCAGGCTGTTCTGCCTTGTAATATAGAAGCTCCAAAATCCGCTCAGATTTAACGTTGTCCTTGATTTCTGGTCTGATATTAGGATCTGTCTAGGATCAATTTTAGATATTAATCTACTATCGTGGAATATAAACTGTACAATATGATTAGCCTGATTTGATAAAAGTGTCCAATCAAAACAGAAGATTTTAACGTTATTGACGCCATCACCTGAATAACTATCAATCGAAGCTTCAATATCAAATCTTGTTTTATTTTCACCCTCATTAAAGAGTGTAAAAAATTTTTTGTAAACCTTCTGGATCAGAAAAATGGCCCAGGAGGAAAATTATGTTTGATAAGAAGAAAATCAGCGAGTTGATTAAAGAGAAGAAATTAAAGGACATTAAATATGAATGTTTCTATCAAGCGTGTCATCGGTTTGGTTTCGTAGTTCTTTTTTAACTAAATCATATCGATTATTGAAGAATGAATTAAAAGAATTGAAGAAGAAGTAGTTATAGTGGACTTGGAAGAATATTTTTAATCCAAAGCAACTATTACTTCATTTTCAACTACTCAAATCTTTTTCATTCTTACCTCTTTGATTACGTCTATAAACTATGTCACACAATTTTCACATCTTGAAAGCCCTGTGCAAGGGCTTTCAAGACTATCTAAATCACTTTATTTAAGCATAATGATCTTGTGTGTACCTGTGTAATTGACACCTGCTTTCATTCTATAGAAATAGATGCCGCTGGAAACGTGCTTTCCCTTATTATCCATTCCATTCCAAACAACCTGGTGTATACCGGCATCCATTTTGTTGTTTACTAAAGTTTTTACTTTCTGCCCTTTTACATTGTAGATTTCCAGGTTGACTTGACTATTTTCTTTCAGAGCAAATTTAATTGTTGTACTTGGATTGAAAGGATTTGGATAATTACCAAGTAATGCAGTTTCCTTTGGGATTATGATATCATCAGAGCCTGTCTGTATGAGATCGAAATCTACAATTGTAGTCTGATTAGCTGTAACAGAAATGTTTTCCTGAGTACTTGTTTCATATCCTTCCAATTCTGTCGTCATATCATAAGTGCCTTCCGGAATTGGAATGCTGTACAATCCTGATGCATTTGGTGAAGTTACGTATTCACCTGCAGTGATTACTGCATCTTCCACGTTTCCAGAACCTCCACTAATTGATACAGTACCTTCTATAAATCCAAGTTGGACTATCTGTCCACCTTCCAAATGAACGTTATCAATACTCCAATGCCAGAGACTCCACAATTCACCATCAAAGACAAAGGCTAGCTGGAAATTTGCTGAACCAACATCGGGAGTATCGATTGTAATGCTGACTTCTTCGGGTGGAATGAAATTTGGGGTAATTGACCAAGCGTCGTTCCAGGTAGAGCCATCACTGGTTGTTTGTACTTTTAACGTGTACATATCCCAACCTTCAGCTGCATGCTGAAATGTAAGGTCAAGAGATGAATTACCAACAGTATTCATTGTTGGCCCAATAAGTCTTTCAATTGTTCTATTGTTATATCCCCACATAAATTGAGCTTCAGGAGCAGTTCCTCCAGACATGTTACTCATAGATTGATGCCAATTGTTTTCACCGCCTATTGACCACCCATCAGGAGGAAACGTACCGCTGAAATCCTCATTCATCAAGACCGGTATTTGTGATATAACTATTGGGAAAATCCCATTGGAAGAATAATTATAGTCACCACTGAAAATCCAACTAATATCTGCTACATGCCCTATCGGGGCATTTGTTTCTGCAGTAACATTATATTCGGCAGTACAAATACTCCCGCTTGTAACAATATTAAAACTATATGTAGCTGAATTGAGAGTGATATACTGATCTGATTCTGAGATTACAGCTTCTACATTATAGGCTTCTGCACCTCCAGTATTTTCAAAAGATACATAAATATCTGCCGTTTCTCCCGGATCAAGAATATTGTTATCACCATCATCTACAACAATGGCATTAAAAACGATCAATGGAGCATTAAGTTCAATCGTGAAATTCAACTGCCAGTTATCTTCATCGCTGGTAATATCTATAACAAATGGAACTATGTGACCATCAGGACAATCTTCTGCTACATCAAAAGCAAAAGCTGTGATATTGGTGCCTAAAGAGCTACCATTGATAGCATTATAGTTTGATGTATTTTGAGTGATTGAAATATTAACATCCGAAGAGGAAATTACAGCAGATACATTATTTGCTGGTTGATTACCAATATTGTTAAGAAGCACATCAAAATTAACTGTTTCAGCGTAATCCGCTTGTCCATTACCATTAGTATCGTTTAATGTAAGTCCTCCCAGAACCAGATAAGGTTCTTCAGATTCAATGGGTGGACCTGTGAATAGGATTGCAGTTTCATTTGATATTTGTTTTGCCTGGGTTGGATACGAATCATTGAATGTATATTCCAGCCCTCTTCTTCCTGTATGATCTTCTATCCCCACAGTGCAATACTGGCCGTGGTTAGATGGATAAGCTCCTACATCAGTATTGTTGAATACTTTGTATTGGAATTTAATCTCACTATCTCCCGTAGAAGTAGGATAATAATTCGAATCGTATAAGATTACCTGGAAGGTTTCTTCGTGGTTTGTATGCTCATTTTGCATGTTGTCCCACTCAATAACTAAGTAATTTTGGGCCGAATCATAATTATAAAATACATCTCCAGATGCTGTTTTAAGATCATCCCAAAAAGCAGCAATCATTGGATTGGGGCCTTGGGGTCCCGGGATCTGCCAGTTCATAAAGGAAGTAGACCCACTTTGTCCGGGAGCGATCCAGCCATTAGAGCAAACAGTAAGGCTGTTGTACTCTACTCCATAAAATCTGAAAGTAATTGGTAAATCCGAGATATCTTCGGTATCACCGGTTTGTCCCTGATCACTTAAATTCAGATCTGTACCGATATTGTTTATCTCAACCCAACTATAACTCGGAACATTGTAATAACCAGTGTCTCCGTCATCATAACAATAATAACCATAGGTATCTGGTCCCAAAGGATCAGTAACAGATGCTTCACCCACTGTAAAAGTAAAAGTTGTTATATTATCATAACCAGAAGCATTATAAAGCCTTACTTCTCCTACAAACTGGCTGCCGATTATGATCTGTGAAACAGCAGTTACTTCGAATGTATTGGAATTGTTGGTGGCCTGCCCAGCGGCAGTTACATTTCCAAAGGATCCTTCATCATCACTGATTGTGAACCAATTCTCATTAAGGACTAACGTTCCATAAATATCACTGGCATCTACCGTTCCCGGATTCTCTATAGTTACTGTAAGCTCAGTAGTTTCACCAGGTTCAAAAATTCCATTTGGATTATTTGGGAAGCTGTAATCTGAAATTACTAAACTAGCACCTTCCACGGGAATACTCAAGTAATCAATCCAGGTATTATTATTATCTTCAATAGTAAAGGCAAGATTAATCTCCATTCCTCCCAGAACATTCGAATCCACGGAAAAATCGAAATCATCGGCTGAATAAGCTGATGTACCGGCAGCGATTGCGCCATAATCTTCCGTATCATCACTGATCGTGATATAATCATCATTGGAATCTATTTCAGCAGCTACATCATTAGCAGTTGATGTACCAAAATTCTTCAAACTCACTTTTAATTCGATAGTTTCACCAGGATTAATAATTCCATCATCATTTCCGGAAGAATCTCCTACATTATCATCATCTATTTCATAGTCAAAAATATTTACGAATCTATCTGCCTGACCCACATCGAAGCTGCCAAGATAGGGAATGAAATTATGATTGGTTACAGTTAAACTGGCAGATCCAGTATCTTGTGCATAGATTTCCAAAATTATATCACCATTAGAATCGGTATAGCCGGTAGCAAAAATGTCATCATCTCCTAGCAATGCAGTTACCCAGGCACCCTCTATTGGCTGATTGTTAGAATCTTTAACGTTTACAGCTATTATGTTTGATCCTAATCCAATTTGAGTATCGTGACTTACTACTAAATCCTGAGGGATTCCGGTCCATATCTCCATACCCGGGTCTCCCATCAAGCTGTTCCAGTAGGAAAAGTCTGTTACATAACTACCTGTTAGGTATGGATAATTCGTATAAAGTGCAACTTTCCCTCGGTTCAAAGCACCACCCATATTGAAGATATGATCAGAAAATATCCCGTAGTATGTACCAGCATCGACTATATTGTTGAAGCAGGTATGGGTGCTTAATGTTGCAGTACCGTATGCTGCTACTGCACCTTTAGGCTGCCCTGGTGAGCCTGCCCTTATAAACTTCTCACTTCTACTGGGTTCCCAACCAGAAGCAAAAGTACCGGTATCGCATGTAGGAAATACAGCAATTGGCAGCATATACCCATTGTTCAAATTGTTGATGGAAGAGTTATCGAAACCGCTCATACCTGCGAATCCACGATAATTTAAATAACTTACTCCAGCATTGATGCTGGTCGTCATTCCGCTTGAATAATTACCACTGTAATATTCATTAAATTCAAAATCCTGATTATATTGCAGCATTATCTCTTTCACATGCTGTTTTGTATCAATACAAGATGTACCGGAAGCGGAAGGATCACCAACCAGAACTGCTTTTGTGTACCAATCTGTCTGCCCCATATATGGAACTTTCTCATAGTTTAATATTTTAGAAACTATTGTTTGCAATTCTGATTCCTGTTCAAAAGATAACCTGCCAATCAAAGCATCAGCCAGGATATCTGTTCCATCCAGGCGAACATATCCCTGATCTCCTTCTCCTCCATTACTATAATCGGTTGCAATATTAAAATTACCAGATGCATCACCCAGCAGGCAAATGAATTCAGGAGGATTTTCCCAATTATCATAGGCATCCTGGATATATGACTTAATAGTACTAAAACTGGTTCCATTGTTCACACTATGAGTAGACACTTCAAAACCTTTCTGATGTTTCCATTCCGTAAGAGCTGCAAGTTCATCATCGATAGCATGATTATCTGTGTGAATAAATAGATAGCTGGGATCCTGGAAATTATCTTCTCTCGAAACAATCGAATCGTAATTAAGTACTGTCGCTTTATAAAGCGGTTCAAAAGCTCGTGATAATTTCATTTTTCTTTGTACCGGGTTTTCTCCACCTCTATCTTGTACTCGAACAACTACATCAATATTTTTTATAACAGTAAGTTCCTGATTCTGTGGATCATATTGAAATGGATTAATCGTAAGATTTACAACCCGTAAACCTCGCATGATAGCCGGATTTCCTATTTGGATTTTTTCCTGTGGGAATACGTTGCCACCAGCATAAAATGATTCATCGATCGTGAAACCAGTTCGGTTTGACTGGCTTTCACTTTGCAGTTCCTGCTGAGGATATATTACTATATTAGAGAGTATCTCTTCTTCGTAACTTACGAGTTCAAAAACCGGATTTCCTTCATTTGGTATAGCTATTAAACGAGTGAAACATGGCAGGTCAGGTTTGCCGACTTCCAAGATCTCACCTTCATTCCTATATGTTATCTTCTGATAAGTTTTACCATTTTCTACTACCTGTTCGATTTCATATCCAGGTAGTGAAAAATGAATTTCTGTAAGTTCTTTACCGTAGGATGTATGCTCAAAAAGTTCTGCTCCCCGGTTCTCAGCAATATCGATCCATTCAGCTGAAAGCTGAATTCCGAAAAGAACTACCAGTACAATAATAATCCAATTTCTCATGATTCTAAATCTCCTTGATCGCTTTATTTACTTTCTCTAAATTTAATTAAAATAACTTTGCAACTTTCATTCCACATAAACTCAAGCTGGCGGCATAATGCCGCCGCAAAAGAGGCTTACTTCATCAATATCATTTCCTTGACTTGTTTAAAATTGCCAGCTTTCATTTTAATAAAAGTAATTTTTGCGGTTGCAGACTTATTTGAAATATCTAAACCATTCCAGTTCGATTAATGATTACCTATTTGTTTAAATTTCATCAATTTGCTAACAAAAGTGTTTATCTCAAACTATGTACAACATCAAACCACTTCTATACAGCTAAAATGAGCTTTAAATCAACGTTCTTACGAATTATTGAAGATGCAGCAGTACTTCGTATTTCAATCTTAGCATATCAGCACGGACTTTTCTTCCATTTTCACGATCAGCTTTGATATACTGCTGATCTATGAGAAGCAACATTGTTTGACACTGTTGACCGCGATAGTTCATAATACTCCAATATCTTTCTACTTTACGCTCAGATACTTAGAAAATTTAGACATTTCTATGGGCGAATTATTAGTGGAGTAAACTTGGTAAGTTGAAGGAAAAAGTGTAATTTCTCTGCTTATGAATTTATCCAAAAAAATCCCGAATCTAACAACATTGATTCGGGATTTTCATATTCATTCTACGAATTATTCTGTTGTATATCTCCAAAATTCAGAAAACTCCATAATCGTATTCATTCGCATTTTCATAAGTAAAACACTAACTAACAATTCTGTTTCAACTTTAGATGCAGTAACTGCATCTTCGAATGAAGTGTAAGTAATTTGAATATTCATCTCCTTGATCTGTTTAGGAAGCGGATCGCTGACAAATTCTCTGAACACTGGTTTCCCTGTAGACTTTTCTAACCAAATAGAACCTGTTTCGATTTCTTCTATTTCTTTTTTCTTTTCCTGTCTTGTTCTTTCTGCTGTGTAATCGAACTTTATGCATTCTTTGTCATCAATTACCTTTTCTTCTGATGTTTGCTCAAAAGAAACAACATCATCGAAGAAGCTGCCTTCTTTCGGCGTGTAATCTTGTTGTAAATATTGTTCTGCTTCGCGATCATCTGCTGCAACTTCCTCTCCGTTTCTGCTGCCACTAACAAAAGATGTAGAGATGCCTTCATCTTCTTGTTGGATTTCGATAGTTATTACTGAGCGCATTGTTTCTTGGTCATTCTTATCCAATTGAATGGAGGTATTGGTTATCTTTCCGGAAACTAAATTCTCTCCGTTTTTTACAAATTGTTTGGCTTTGCCCCAAAGATCATTTTCATTTGCTGTAAGGCTGACAGCTAAAATTGCCATCAATACAATTAATCCTGTTTTTTTCATTTATTCTCCTATTGTTGGCTTTACGAAGCAAAACGACAACTATTCTGTTTTATTCTTGGCTTTGTGTAGCAAGAAAAAGATGACTTTACAAAGTAAAACATCTCGGCCTTACAAGACAACTTTTTTGTTTATCATTCTATTATTCTGCTCTCATATTTATTCCACTCGGTTCGGTGGTATCATTGTTTACGTTATCAAATGGATTTCTGTCGATGAGCTTATTATAAGGATCTATCCCACCGTTGATTGGTTTATCTTTTACAACGATTTTCAATATCGTTTCTTTGTCCGTGATTTTATGCTTTTGGAAATAAGTAGGTTTTTCCACCTTTTTCCCACTGATAAATTTTTCAGTGAAAATGCCTATATCAATCCAATCATTCACAGGTATTTCTGTATCATTTCCTAAGCTGTCTGCATAAACTTTAGTGGATTCCACTTTCAAAGTTACCAGATAATTCCCATCATCTGTTTTTTCAAACTCAAACGAATTTGTTTTGTTATCGAAAAGAGTAATCTTCTCGAACATATCCGTAACAACATATTGCAGCGAATCTGGAGTTTCCGCTCTTATATAATCCAAAAATTCAATAGAATTTGTGTAAGGTGGTTCTTGGAATTTTACTTTACTCAAATACTTAGAAAGTGCAGTGTTCACAGCTTTTTCACCAATGTAATCTTGCAGAGCATACATTACTACTGCACCTTTGTTATAATATATATATTGCTGATTCTCTACTTTGTAAAGGGGCATTTCTCTTTTAGATTCAGTACCACGCCCAATCAAATATGTGTTCATCTCGTGTCTCAAGAATTTTTTGATCTTATCCTTTCCGTATTCTTTCTCCATTACCATCAAGGATGCGTATTGGCTCAATGACTCTGACATCAAAACAGTACCTTGAACATGACCTCCGATAACCTGATGGCCCCACCATTGATGTGCGAGTTCGTGGGAAGTTACCCAGAATGGATAATCTATTGAGTCTTCACCTCTTATATCAGCAATGAAACCGATACCTTCCGAATACGGAATTGTATTTGGGAGGGATTGTGCGAAACTTGCATAACGAGGAAATTCTAAAATACGCACTTGTTTGTGTTGGTAAGGTCCGAAGTTTTTTGTGAAATAAGAAAACGATTTTTTTAATGAACGAACCATTCCGTCCACATTATACGGATGATGTTCGTCATAATAGATTTCTATCTTTACTTCTTCTCCGTCTTCGGAAACCCATTTATCTTCAAGAACTTCATAATCTGCTGAAACAAAGGCATATAAATTCAAGATCGGATGATCCATTGTGCAATAATAATAATTTCTGCCATTTTCGTTCCACTGCTTCTGTACGTAGCCGGGCGTTATGGCAATTTGGTCTTCGGATGTGCTTAAAGTAGCTTGGAAGTTCACCCAATCTGAATCTCCCGAAAGATAATTATTCATTCGAGCTTTTTCGTCGTTGACATCTGCCATTCCCTCCACAGGTTCAAGCTTATGCTTCTTTCTCAATTTTTCGTCCTGCAAAGCGTGTTTCCCAGAATATCCCAGCGTCGGCATAAACAGTGTGTTGTTGATGAATGTACCATTATCAACGATACTTGTGGTCGGGTCGAAATTTTTCCTGCGAGAAGAAAAATCAAAAGTCATTTCGATGCTTTCTCCGGGTTGCAAAGGTTCTTTTAATTTGCAAATATTGTAACCGTAATCTTCATCTTTCAGTATTTCTTCATTTTCTACGGAAAATTCCAGCGAATTGAAGACTAAATCTGTATTTATCTCATAATGAAGTGAATCTATCGGTAAATCGGTTTTATTTTTCAGAACCATTGTTCCACGAAAATCCGCTTCTTGCTTGTGCGGGAAAAGATCAACCTCTAAGTTCACATCCGTGATTCTCGGTTGCGGAACTTCTGAATATTTTTTGTACAGTTTTTCGTATCTTACAGATTCTTTAATATTCTCTTTTGAAGAAGAAAATTCTTTCAAAACATTTGTGTTGTAGAAGATGTAACTTCCCGTTCCCACAAAACCGAGGAGGAAGAGACTTGCCCAGATTATTACGCTTTTTCCTAAACGACTTTTCACTTCTTTCACACGTACTTTAAAGACAGATTCGTTGCCGCGAACGTAAAATACAAAAGCTATTGAAAGCAGTAAGAGTGCAAAGAATATCCAATAACTTCGGAACCATAAAAATTTCGGTAGAAAATTACCGAAACCGTTCATATCACTGAACATATAGCTTCCGCCTTTTCCGAAACGCAGCAGGTCGTGTTCTAAACCGAAAGAAGCGGAATTGTTCAGGAAAACATAAACTCCGATTACCAACAGATGTCCGAAGTATTTGTGATTCACCAAAATATGGATGAAGAAAGCAAGTGCAGCAAACAATATTAACTGGATACTGCCTAAACCTATTTCAGAAATGTATAATTTTAGGTTCAAATCGTAAAAACCTTTAGAGAGTTGCAGGATCATTCCCATTAAGGCAGAAAAGACGTACAACACAAAAGGTACGAAAACCACGGCTATAAATTTCGGAATCATCAGCACGGAATTTCTTACGGGAGATGAATCGAAAAGACCGTTTATATGTTGCTCGCGTTCCCGCCACAAAAGCTCTCCTGAGTAAATGACGATGATTATTAAACTTAACATTCGGAAAGCGGCATTTATCATACCCATCACGGTATATGTTACCAATTTTGTAGGTGTAGAATATATTCTTCCGGCTTGTGCTAAGAACACTCCGACGATGATAAGTCCGGCCAAAGTTATAGCTATAAATTGCGGATTTTTGATAACGCCCGAGATTTCTGCTTTCGTAAAACTAAGCATCTGCTTCATAGATTGTTTAAAACCGAAATCTTTGCTTACTTTAGGGATTTTTGTTTTACTAATTACTAAAGGTGCTTCTTCAGTTATCTTTGTTTTTTTAGAGTTCGTGGATTTCGTAAAGAAGGAAAATGAGAAATTGAAATATGAAATTGCCAAAATGATTAGTCCTGCTCCAATCCAGATTAGTCTGTTTATTAAAATTAAACCGGACATACCTATCAAGCGCGAGTTTTGTTCTGCAATAGTCCAATATTCCGTATGAATTGCCGAAGCTGTCAATCCGAAAGGATCTAAAAGTGCTGCCAAAGTTTTATGCTCCAATTGTCCCATAAGCGTAGAAGAGATTATGTAACCTGCAAACAGCAGAATTCCACCAATGTAAACGGGCAACATCTTACGAGTAAAAATAACCAAAGCAAAAAAGATACTACCCGAGAAAATTATATTGGGAAGAATCGAAACAAAATACGGAAGAATGTAAGATAATAAATTGAAATCACCAAAAGATTCTTTCGGAACCCAGGGGCTTATAGTTACGGCAAACATTCCGAGAGCCATTGCTAAAAAAATACCGGTAAGTACTACAGCATTGGCAAAGAACCTTCCCATAAGATACGAAAATTTTGTAAGCGGTTTCGAGAAGAATAATGCGTATATTTTATGTTCGAAATCGCGATAAAGAGAATTCCCCATAAATGCTGCAATAATAAATATACCAAACAAACTCAGTGAGTTTATCATCATATGGTTAAACATCGGAGAATTCAATAAAGTCTTTTCGCTACCCATTCCGAATTGGACTTGCATTCCGCTGAAAAGTCCTGAGGCAGCCCCAACAACAAGATATCCCAAAGCAAAGAATATTACTGCATAAATGTAAGTGGATATCTTTGATAACCTGTACTTTATTTCAAAAGAAAATACCTCTGTGAACATCTTAACTTACTTCCTTTTTAGGTATTACAGAGAAGTAGACATCTTCCAAGTTTGGTTGGATTTGCTTAAAATCGTCACCCGGATCGTTTTCGCTGAAAATGTGAATCTGACGTTTTCCCATATATAGTCGAGATGAAATAACATTATAATTGGCTTTGTAATCTTCTATCTGACTGCTCTCGATCAATTTACTGCGGATGTTCCCACTCAAATCTTCGATGGCGTCCAATGGATTTTTAGTAAGCAAAAGCTCACCTTTATTGATTATCGCCATATCCGAGCAAAGGTCACTGACGTCATCTACGATATGTGTAGAAAGTATCACAATCATATTTTCACCGATTTCGCTGAGTAGATTGTGGAAGTGGTATCTTTCTTTGGGGTCAAGTCCGGCTGTGGGTTCGTCTACAATAAGAAGTTCCGGCTCTCCGAGAAGAGCTTGTGCAATTCCTAATCTTTGTTTCATCCCACCGGAAAAACCACCGATTTTCTTATTTCTTTTGTCGAATAGATTCACACGTTCCAATATTGCATTTACAACTTCTTTTCGCTCGGAATGTTTTGAAATACCTTTGAGTACAGCAAAATGGCTGAGCATATCAATTGCCGTAACTTTGGGATAAAAATCAAATTCCTGCGGAAGGAAACCCAGAATTTTTCGAACTTCATCTTTTTCTCTCAGAACATCCAGTTCTCCGAGAAATGCCGTACCTTCATCAGCATTTTGCAGAGTAGCCAGAGTTCGCATCAATGTAGATTTCCCGGCTCCGTTAGGTCCCAACAGCCCGAACATTCCACTGTCTATCGTTAGGTTTACATCCTTAAGAGCTTGCACTCCATTGGGATATGTTTTAGATAGATTTTTTATTACGAGTTGCTTCATATCTTTTCTCCTTTTATTATTACTGACAAGTCACTCCAGTAAGACAGTAGCTTGCGCATTTCTAATACAAACCTTTATTCAAAACAATTTCAATGTTTTTATATCACTCTATATTTCATGGTGTTACACATAAGTTGTGCACCATAACTGTCTAATACTTTTATTCTCATCAATTCCAAAACTGATAAATGAAAGCGTTCAGGTATAGAATCCTCAGAAAAACGGTTTTTATGAATGCAATAAATGTACCGTATCATTAGCCTATATTAAAATAGTTAGTTACATCGTTTTTAATTATGTTTTTAGTGTTCGATATCAAACACCCTGTCCGATATTGAATGAATAACTGATAAGTTTACGAGACTGATGATGGTAGAGTTGAGAAAAATCTCAATCTTTGAGTATAGAGAAATCCCATCTATATAGTTAAAATGAACTTAATAATCTTAAATATCAACTATAAATAACTGATCATTCCTATGATTCATTCAATACATTAAACTTCAACCGAAGAAGATCAGTACAGGTTTTACTTCAATCTAATATCTTTAATATATACTAAGAAAAACATTATGCTACAGTATCTTTTTGCAGAAATTAATTGCACTAATTCTGCTTCAAACAAAAGTAACTCAGAAGATTAAATTCCGGAGGAATTATGAAGAAAATTTATATTCTACTCATTTTATTGATTCTTAGCTTTAGTTTATTTGCTTATCCAAGAGCAAAAGATTTCGTGATCGTTCAAAACGAATCAACTAGAGCGGATTCAGCACATGGTTTTAACATTACAAATTACGATATTACAATGGAAATTGATGATGCAAACGACTATATTTTTGGGACTGTTGTTGCCATAGTAGAAGCAGAAGAAGTGATCACAGAAATTTCTTATGAATTGGAATCGATGACAGTTACGTCTGTGCTGCTAAATGACTCAGCCGCTGCCTATGATTACACAAACGGAGTCATCACGATTCAGCTGGGAACAATGAATCCCGGTGATACTTTTACAACCGAAGTAGATTATGAAGGTTATCCTATCTGGGATGGACTTGGTATGTATTTTAGTGCAAACCACGTGTTCACTATTTCCGATCCTAATGCTTCCCGCTATTGGTGGCCGTGTTATGATCACCCCTGGGACAAAGCTGTAACGGATCTTCACATAACAGCTCGAGATGACTGGTTGGTAGCAAGCAATGGAATTCGAACATCTATTGTTGACAACGGAAATGGAACGATGACACATCATTGGGATTGTGATCAGCCAATGGCAACTTATTTGGTTTCCTTAGTTTGTCAGGTTTATGTGGAACTGAACGATTCTTTCGGTGATATTCCCATCCAGAATTTTGTACCTACTGGCTACGTTGCAAATGCAACAGAAGATTTTTCCAACTTACCTTTTATGATGGAAGTATTTAGTGAAAAATATGGTCCTTATCCATTTGAGAAATATGGGAACGCAGTTACTAGTTTTGCTACTTATAGTGCTATGGAACATCAGACAATGACGACTCTGGGTAGCACAAATATTACCGGTAATCATGGTGGAGAAATGGTGATTGCTCATGAACTTGCACACCAGTGGTATGGTGATTGTCTTACGCACCTTACCTGGTGTGATGTGTGGCTTTCAGAAGGCTTTGCCACCTATTCGGAAGCAGTTTATACAGAAGCCTGGCAAGGCTATGAAGCAATGATTCTTTATATGAATGCTAGTATTCAAAATGTTTACAAAAATTATGCTGGAGGCACTCCGCATACCATTTACAATCCTGCCAATCCAAACCTTTATTTCACACCAGTTACCTACGAAAAAGCTGCTTCGGTTTTACATATGATTCGCTTAAAGGTAGGTGATGAAATTTTTTGGGATATCATGCAAACATTCTTCACAGATTATATGCATTCCAATGTGATAACATCTGATTTTCAATCTGTTTGCGAAACAGTAAGTGGACTAGATTTTGAACAATTTTTCGATCAATGGATTTACGGTAGCGGAACACCTTCCTTTGAATACTCATATTTTTTCAATCCATATCTGGCAATACCCAGAATTATGACTTATGTGCAAACCTCATCCAATTCCGATACAGATTTCTACCTGGATATTCCTGTACATATTTATGGACAGTCAGGTCAAGATTCGGTGCTGGTGCAAGGAACTCCAAACTCTCCAATCGAAATCATCTCAATGACAGATGTTCCGGTTTATGATAATGTGGAATTCGACCCTGATAACTGGGTTTTGTATAGAATCCAAACTTATCGTGGAGCCAGTATTAATAATGCTTATTCGGCGGATGAACAGATTATTATATTCTGGGAAGAATTTTGGTCACAAGTAGAAATTGATGGTTACAATCTATACAGAGCAGAATCACCTGATGATGTGTTTTTGCAGATCAATACTGAAATTATAACAGAAACTTCATACACCGATGAAGATGTAATTAATGGAACGACTTATTATTACAAGTTAAAAGCGATAAAAGATGAAGGATTTGAAACACCATTCTCTGATATATTTGAAGCAACACCTATCGAATTCCCGAAGGATCAGGGAATTCTTGTTATCGATGAAACCAAAGACGGCAATGGAACTGCTGGAAATCCTGATGATACAACAGTCGATGAATTTTATGAGGGAATAATACCAACAACCTTTACCTCCTGGGATTATGAGGACGAGGGAATTCCTCCCCTGGAAATGCTGGCAAATTATTCCACCATAATCTGGCACGATGATGATTTCGCACAGAATTACATTGAAGATAATATCAATAATCTAGGCTGCTACCTGGCCGCTGGAGGTAACCTTATCATCTCTGGATGGAAGACTGCGGATTTTCTTCCAGAATCTTTTAAAACAGATTTCTTGTCGATTGATCAGACACAACTTATCTCACTTTGGGAATATACCGGTGCTAGTTCAGATCAATATGCCGCATTAGAAGTAGATGCTGATAAAATAAATCCAGCCTTTAACGGAACACTACCTTATATTTGTATTTTTCCGGAAGCAACTAATGGAATCTATGATTTTGAAGCCAGTGGCGGAAGCTCATCTATAGGAGAAGTTTGTGGATTGAAAAATGAACCAAACGGAACATTCATATTATTAGGTTTTCCACTGTTCTTCCACTTTGAAGCTGGTGCAAGTGGATTTATGCATGATGCTCTTTCTGAAATAGGAGAAGTTAGTACGAATGATAATATTATTCCAATTGAAAAATCATATCTCACAAATTACCCGAACCCCTTCAATCCAACAACAGAGATCAGTTTTCAGATCACAGACTTTAACGAAAATGAATTAGTAGAAATTTCAATTTATAATCTCAAAGGCCAGAAAGTTAAATCTTTCCTCATATACTCATTAATTAATCAACCTATAAACTCTGTAACTTGGAACGGTACAGACGATTCCGGCAAAACTGTTTCTTCAGGAATATACTTCGCCAGATTGATATCAGGAAAAGTTGAGCTGAACAGGAAATTGCTTTTGATGAAGTAGGCTGATTCTGTTATCAAAAAGAGATGCTATTCATTAAAAATTAACACATTATGAGTTTCTTACAGGAATAATTATTGCATGTAAAGTTGATAGTATAAAATAATAAATGGAGGATAGATCATGAGGAATTTGCTCATTGTTTTTTTAGTAATTTTATCTTTTTCACTATTTGCAAACCTAAATCAAGCCGTACAATACAACGATAGTTGGGGAGAACAGGGATTTACTCTTGAATCACAAAGTTCTTTTGGTATTCAAGTAAACCATTCGATCCAGAATTTTATAATGGAAGAACAGATGATCAACCGTGAAATGCTGCAGACGATTAACCTGCCTGGAAATTTTCTGCCAAATGATGAAGGCATGCCCGATCTGCCGGGCGAAGGAAGATACATTGCTATACCGCAAGGTGCACGTGCAGAACTCCGAATTTTGGAATTTCGTACCGAATCCTTTAGCAATATTGAAATGGCTCCGGCATTCCGTATTCCGCTGGATACAGATGATGAACCATTAGATTATAATAGAAATAATCAAGTTTATTCTACAAACGCATTTTATCCTAGCGAAATTGCTACAATTTCCGAACCAACTCAAATTCGCGGAATTGATGTTGTAATGCTGGGAATTACCCCCTTCCAATATAATCCTGTAACCAAAGAACTTGTGGTTTATCACGATGTGAAAGTTGAAGTGAACTTTGTTGGCGGGAATGGCCAGATTGGTGTAGAAAGATTACGCAGTCGCTGGTGGGATCCGATTCTGCAGGATGCAATCTTGAATCATGAGATAATTCCAGTTATTGATTATTCTCAACGCGAAAACACTCGAGATGGATTTGAATATCTGATCATCAGCCCTGATGATCCTATCTTTTTGACTTGGGCAGATTCGATTAAAGTTTTCCGTCAGCAGCAGGGAATCTCTACTACTGTAATGACAACAGCTCAAGTTGGTGGTAACACGCCAACCGCGATAGAAAGTTACATAAATAGTATAATGGATCCAAATACAGGTTGGGATCCTGCTCCAGCAGCAGTACTTATTCTTGGTGATTATGGCACAACAGGCAGCACGGTTGTAGCTCCGATCTGGGATAATTATTGTGCTTCCGATAATATCTATGCCGATGTAAATGGTAATAGTATGCCAGATATAGTCTTTGCCAGAATGACTGCTCAGAATGAAACTCATTTAAATACAATGATAACTAAATTTTTAAATTATGAACGTAATCCACCTACGAATCCAAATTTCTATGCCAATCCTATTACTGCACTTGGCTGGCAAACAGAACGCTGGTTCCAGATCTGTTCTGAAACTGTGGGAGGATTTTGGACTAATGAACAAGGAAAAACTCCAGTAAGGGTAAACGCTGTTTACGGTGGAAATCCTAATACAGACCCCTGGTCTACAGCAACGAATACTGCAACTGTTTTGAATTACTTCGGACCCAATGGACTTGGTTATATTCCCGAGTCACCTTCAACTCTGGGAGGTTGGACAGGAGGGAATGCCACAATGGTTAATAATGCCATTAACAATGGAGCCTTTATGCTTCAGCATCGAGATCATGGTTACGAACAAGGTTGGGGAGAACCTGCTTATAGCTCTACAAACATCAATGGACTTACTAATACAGATCTTGTATTTGTACTTTCCATTAATTGCCTAACAGGTAAATATAATATGGCTGGAGAGTGCTTCTCAGAAAAATTTCATAGATATACTTATAACGGAGAAAACTCCGGTGCACTTGGCCTAACCATTGCTTCAGAAGTTTCTTATTCATTTGTGAATGATACCTTTGTTTGGGGTTTGTATGATAATCTTTGGCCGAACTTCATGCCGGATTACGGTACAACTCCAGATTCACGCGATGTACTTCCAGCCTTTGGAATGGCTGCAGGTAAATATTTTCTACAGCAATCAAGCTGGCCCTACAACACAAATAATAAAGAAGTTACTTATAACCTCTTTCATCATTTTGGTGATGCTTTCAGTACCGTTTATTCGGAAGTACCGCAAGACCTCACCGTACTTCATGATCCGGTTTTATTGGGTGGAATAGATTCTTATACTGTAATGGCAGATGATGGTTCATTTATAGCACTAACAGTTAATAATCAAATTATCGGTACAGCTGATGGAACTGGTGCTCCGATTTCGATGTCCATTGATCCACAATTACCCGGTGAGGATATGCTGGTTACGGTTACTAAACAGAATTATTACCGCTATTCTTCTTTAGTTCCAGTGATTCCTCCAACTGGGTCCTATGTTGTTTTCGATGAAATGATTATCGATGACAGTGCAGGAAATGGAAATGGACTGGTAGAATTCAGTGAAAATATTACACTTAGTATTGATGTAGAAAATATTGGTACTGTGAATGCTACTAATGTAAATATAGCAATTTCTACAACTGATGATAATGTTACAATTACCGATGATAATGAAAGTTACGGAACGGTGAACGCAGGTGCTGTAGCTAGTATTACTGATGGCTTTGCGGTATCCGTAGAAGATAACGTTTCTGATCAGCATAATGTGATTTTCGAAATGATTGCAACAAATGGAACCGAAACATGGACCAGTTATTTTTCAATTATTTTATATGCTCCGATATTAGAAATTGGTGATATGCTGATTGATGATAGTAATGGAAATAACAATGGAGCAATGGATCCGGGAGAAACAGTTGTTGTAACAATTCCTGTTCTTAATGAAGGTTTGGCAGATTCCCCAGATGCGATTGCTACTCTTACCTGCCCTTCAGCGGGAATCTCTATAGAAATTGAAACGATAAATCTGGGATCTATTACAAGTGAAACTAATGAAGATGCAGTTTACAATGTAACTGCCGATGCTTCAATTCCGTTTGGAACACCTATCACATTAAATTTTGGAGTTGTTGCCGGTGCATTTGAAGCAACAGAAGATTTTCCAGCCCAGGTAGGCATACATCGAGAAGATTTCGAATACGGTTTTTCTCAATACCCATGGGAATTCCAGGGTTATGATATTACCTGGTCAAACGATGACATTATTTTAGGAAATCCAATTGCAAATGTTGATTGGAGTATTGATCCTTCTGAGTTTTATAGCGGAGTTGCCAGCGCAAAATCGTCCATTGTTACACACAATCAAGCTTCTTTCATGAGTATAACTCTAGATGTAACTGTAGATGGTGAGATCAGTTTTTGGTACAAAGTTGCCTGTGAATATAGCCCATCCCAAGAGTTTTTCTATGATGGATTATTCTTTATGATTGATGGTGAAAAAGTAGGAGAATTCCAACCGGAAGGAGATGGCTCCAGCCCCTGGAGTTTTGCAAATTACAATGTCGAAGTTGGAACACATACTTTCGATTGGATATATGTAAAAGATGGCAGCGATGGTAGCACAATGATCCCTGACGATTGCGCCTGGGTAGATTATATTACTTTCCCATCAATAACAGCTTTGGCAACAAGTTCAATTGCTGGAACAGTTTCTGTGATCCCTGCTGCTAACCTGGCCGATGTTGAAATCAGTGTTGGGGCAACTACTGTTAATCCTGATGCTTCTGGTCAATTCTCATTCGAAATTCCGGTAGGAATTCATGACATCACTGCATCTTTAGAAGGATATGAAACTATCACAATCGAAGATGTGGAAGTTTTAGAAAATCAGGTTTCAGCTGTAAGTTTTGAGTTGCATTATTTACAGGTTCCTGAAAACCTAGAGTGCGTGTTGGAAATTGATGTTGTATCACTTGTCTGGGAACATGAGCAGCCTACTGATAATTCTAGAAAAAATCAAGTTATCTCAAATCGTGAATTCCAAAGCTTCAATATTTACAGAAATGTAGATGGTGGGACTTTTGAAGTTCTGGCTTCTACGACAGAATTAACCTACGATGATATATTAGAAAATGCTGGAGAATACAATTATTATATTACAGCAATTTATGAGCAGGAGAATGAAAGTGATGCTTCCAATCTGGAAGTTGTGATCTGGGATGGAACTGATACAGGTAATCCCCTTGTTCCAATTACAAATGCTCTTCACCAGAATTCACCCAATCCATTCAATCCGGAAACTAAGATAAGCTTTGACCTTAGATCAGATTCTAAAGTTATTTTGGAGATTTATAATATGAAAGGTCAGAAGGTTCGTCAAATTGTGAACAATCAATTATCATCAGGCCAACATTTTGTGGTTTGGAATGGACGGGATGACAACAACAAGAAAGTATCTTCTGGGATCTATTTTTACAAGATGAAGACTTCGGATTTCCAGGCAACTAAGAAGATGCTTTTGATGAAATAGTTTTTAAGCTAGTTAATAATAACGCTCTCAAGCATTTCTTGGGAGCGTTTTTTTGTCCTCTATGGGGTGACACTAGGTATGTCAAAAGATGTCCAACCGTCCGATCA
>SWBY01010029.1_pt4 | contig 136995 bp, 161 predicted proteins | sample 4693071 | NCBI WGS metagenome assembly SWBY01 (sample SAMN10267273, study PRJNA491770) | bioreactor metagenome | isolation source: DHS bioreactor inoculated with marine methane seep sediment | place: Japan: Omine Ridge, Nankai Trough | collected 2006-05-06 | reverse complement strand
AGAAAAGTTGCCAAAAAGAAAGTAGCAAAAAGAAAAGTTGCTAAAAAAAGAAAAAAAAGATAAATTTAGAAAATTTACTTAAAGGCGACTTCAAAGGTCGCTTTTAAGGTTGCAAAATGTTAAAATTATCGATAAGATTAATGCAATAATTATTTTTCATAATTAGATAAAATTAATGGAGAATCCAAATCTTCCAAAACATATAGCAATTATCATGGATGGTAACCGTCGTTGGGCAAAAGAACGAGGATTACCTTCTTTTGATGGTCATTGGGAGGGTTATAATACATTAAAGAAAATAACACGACATTGTTTTAATAAGGGAATTAAAGTACTTACTGTTTATGCCTTTTCAACAGAAAACTGGGATAGACCAGAGGTTGAAATTAAGGTTATTTTTAAAATCCTAATACATGGTTTAAATAAAGAGATTAAGGAATTTGTAAAAGAGGGTATAAAAGTAAATTTTATTGGACAAACTGAAAAATTTCCAGTTGAAATCAAGAAGAAGTTAGATTCTGCTATGAAAAAAACATCTGGTAATAATAATGCAATATTAAATGTTGCTATTAATTATGGTGGTAGAGCAGAAATTGTTGATACTATTAAAAAGTTGATCAATCAAGGACATAAAGCTAATGAAATTTCGGAAGAGTTAGTTTCTAAAAATTTATATAATGGATTGCTTCCTGATCCAGATTTAATCATTAGGACGTCTGGTGAAAAAAGGTTGTCTGGGTTTCTTTTGTGGCAAAGTGAGTATTCTGAATTATTATTTACAGATAAATATTGGCCTGATTTTTCTGAAAAAGATTTTGATGAAGCATTGGAGGAATACCAGTTACGCAAAAGAAGGTTTGGAAAATAAAATATGCAAAAAAATTTTTTTAAAACTCACAAGTCTGAATTAGACGCCACATTAAATAATTTCTTTTCTAATGAGTTTATTCGTATTAGTAAGTATGATAAATTTAACGCCGAAATAATAAAGCAGCTAAGAGATTTTACAATGCGCCGTGGCGCAAAAAGAATCAGAGGGATGCTTGTATTGTTAGGTTTTTTATCGAATCCAAAAAATAAACTTACAAAGGATATATTCAAAGTGGCAGCTGCTTATGAAATTTTACATTCATATTTACTGATTCATGACGATATAATTGATCAAGATGAAGAACGTAGAGGTAAACCTACTTTACATGTATTATTCCAAAAATTTGCGCCACCAAATTCTTCGAATTTTGAGAAGAAAAAAATAGGTGAAGATATTGCAATAATTATTGGTGATTTGGCAAATATTTTTTCTCAAAAATTATTATTAGAGACAAATTATTCAGTAAATAAAAAAGTTGAAGTACAAAAATATATTAATAATGTTTTAGAAGCCACTTGCAGTGGTCAAATTCTAGATATTTTATCATTACCAAACAAATTACCAAATTTAAAGCAACAACAAAGTCGTTACTTACAAAAAACAGCTATATATACGATTGAAGCACCATTTTTAGTTGGTTTAAGTTTTGGGAAAGGTATTATAAATAAAAGATTATTCAGGAAATTTGCTAATAATGTAGGATTAGCCTTTCAATTAGCTGACGATGTTCATAATATTTTTGGATCTAGTTTGGCTACTAGACAATCAGATTTACAAGCTGGTAAAGTTACTTATCTAATTTCATTAGCAATAAAGAAATCAAAGTATAAAAGATTAATTCTGAATATTCTTAAGAAGAACAAAAAAAATAAACAAGATCTATTAAAATTAAGAAGGTTGTTAATAGAAAGTGGAGGATATCAATGTGCTATGTCAATTATATATGACAATTTTAATCAAGCGGAAAAAATATTAAAAGATTTTGTTTTACCTGAGAATATAACAAATCAGTTACATTTTTTTCTAAATAAATTAAAAAATAAATTGCCTGAGGCAAATTAAGATAAATAAAAAATCCCTGATAGTATAAAAATAATGATTAGGGATAATTTATTATTTACTTTTTTTTGTTGCAGTTTTAATGCAACGTGCACAAGCTCTAACTTTTTTATTTTCGTGTAGAGTTTTTTGTAAGTTTATATGCTGTTTTCTTTTACTGGAGATGTTAGAATGACTTCTACTGTTACCAGTCAAAGCTCCACGTCCACAAATTTGACATACTTTTGACATACGGTTGTGATAATTGTTTAAATTGATATAATTACACTATCATAATTAATATAATTAGACAAGACTATACTTCTATATAAAATATGATCATACAATTACTATTTTCTGAGCCATTATTATTTGTTGCAATTTTTGTTGCGCTCGTTGCTTCTATTACAGTGCACGAATTTTCGCATGTTTTATCAGCTAGACTTCAGGGTGATCTCACTGGTGAATCAATGGGACGATTAACTTTAAATCCATTCTCGCACTTGGATCCATGGGGGACTGTTGCCATACTGTTAATTGGGTTTGGCTGGGGTAAACCTGCTCCATTTAATCCTTATAATCTCAAATATAAACGTTTTGGCCCCGGATTAGTTGCTATAGCTGGGCCTCTTTCGAATTTAGCAATGATTATTATTTTTGGTATAGTTTTAAAATTTTTATATCCAATGCTAGGACCAGATAACTACTTGTCAATATTTTTAATAATTTTAGTTAGTTTTAATGGTATTTTAATGATATTTAATTTAATTCCAATACCACCACTAGATGGATCACATATTTTAGAAGGTTTTTTAGGAAGAAAGTTCTCAAATATTTCATTACAGCTTAAAACTTATGGGCCTAGAGTATTATTTGGTTTAATTTTTGTTTCAATATTTTTAAATATTCCAATTTTTAGTTATATAATTAGCCCAATTTTAGGATTGATTAGCAAAATTTTTGGGGTACCGGTGTTATTCTAAAGTTCTCATTTTTTATTATAGCTAAATGTTTGACACGGTGATATTCTTGTGTTATGCTGGTTTTACTTTTGGTATCATTATAAGGTACTTTTTTATTATATAAATTAGATTTTTTAAAGAAATTATGCCTACAATTAGTCAATTGGTCAGAAAAGGCCGTAAAACATCAAAAAAGAAGTCAAAAACACCTGCTTTGCAACCTGTTTTGAATACGATTCGTAGAAAAAAAACAGAATTACCAAAAGGTTCTCCTTTTAAAAGAGGGGTATGTGTAAAAGTGACTACAGTTACTCCTAAAAAACCTAATTCTGCATTAAGAAAAATTGCTCGTGTACGTTTATCTAATGGAATGGAAGTAACAGCTTATATTCCAGGAGTAGGACATAATTTACAAGAGCATTCTATTATTTTGCTAAGAGGTGGAAGAGTAAAAGATCTTCCGGGTGTTAGATATCATGTTGTAAGAGGAGTATATGATACTCAGGGTGTAGCAGATCGAAAACAAAGTCGAAGTTTATACGGAGCAAAGAAAGAAAAAACTAAATAAATTTTTAAGTTTTATTAATATATGAGAGGAAAACAAGCGCCAAAAAGAAAAATTGAACCAGATCCGAAGTATGATAATGTAGTCCTGGCAAAATTGATAAATTTAATCATGTTAAAAGGGAAGAAATCAACTGCACAAACAGTTGTTTATGGTGCTTTAGATTTTATTCAAGAAAAAACAAAGAAAGACCCAATTACCATATTTGAGAAAGCTATGAGTAATGTTTCACCTGTTTTAGAAGTTAAATCAAGAAGAATTGGTGGTGCTAATTATCAAGTGCCTATTGAAGTAAAAGGGGACAGAAAAATGGCCTTAGCAATGAGATGGATTATTGGAGCGTCTAGGTCACGAAAAGGTAAAGCAATGAAATTAAAATTAGCTCAAGAATTACTTGATGCATCAGAAAAGCAGGGAGAAGCAATGAAAAAAAGAGAAGATGTGCATAGAATGGCTGAAGCAAATAGAGCTTTTGCGCATTTCGCCTAAGTCGCCCAACAAGGAAAGTGTTGAGCTTTTTTAGTTTAAGTAAATTATTAACATATTAGAAAAATTTTATGTCTAGAGAGTATAGTTTAGAAAATACAAGAAATATTGGTATTATTGCCCATATTGATGCAGGTAAAACAACAGTTACTGAACGTGTTTTATATTACACTGGAGCAAAGCATAAAATTGGTGAGGTTCATGAAGGTGAAGCCGAGATGGATTGGATGGAACAAGAAAAAGAACGTGGTATTACTATTACATCTGCTGCAACAACTTGTTTCTGGAAAGATAACCGTATAAATATTATTGACACGCCAGGGCATATTGATTTTACAGTTGAAGTACAAAGATCTCTTCGTGTTTTAGATGGTGGATTTATTGTTTTTGATGGTGTAGCAGGAGTAGAACCACAGTCTGAAACTGTTTTTCATCAAGCTGAGAAATTTGAAGTGCCTTTGATGGCATTTATTAATAAAATGGATAGAACTGGAGCTGATTTTTATGCCGATATAGATTCTATTAAAGAAAGATTAACTGAGAATGTGTTACCTATTCAATTACCAATTGGTGCAGAAGAAAATTTTAAAGGAATTATTGATTTAATGGAAAATAAGGCAGTTATATATAAGGATGATATGGGAAAAGAATTTGAAGAAGTAGAGATACCAGAAGATATGAAAGAAAAATCAGAAAAATATCGTAGCGAAATGATAGAAAAAATTGCCGAGCAGGATGATGAAATGCTACAAAAATATTTAGATGGTCAAGAAATAACTGTTGAAGAATTAAAAAAGGTTTTAAGAAAAGCAACTATTGAAAGGACTATTATGCCTTTATTAGTTGGCTCTGCTCTAAAGAATAAAGGTGTACAGTATTTACTTGACGCTGTGATTGATTATTTACCATCGCCACTGGATGTAGCAGCAGTAACAGGAGTAGATCAAAAAGGTGAAGAAATTGAACGAAAAACTTCTGATGAAGAGCCGTTTGCTTCATTGGCATTTAAAGTGGCAACAGATCCATTTGTTGGGACTTTATCATTTTTTAGAGTATATTCTGGTACATTAGAAGCTGGATCTTATGTTTTGAATAATAGAACTGGGAAGAAAGAAAGAGTTGGAAGGATAGTTGTAATGCATGCAAATAAGAGAGAAGAAGTTAAAAAAGTATATGCAGGTGATATTGCCGCAGCTGTTGGTTTAAAAGAAACAACAACAGGTGATAGTTTAACTGATGTTGATAATCCTATTATATTAGAGTCAATTGATTTTCCAGCTCCAGTTATTTCTGTAGCTATTGAACCTAAGACTAAACAAGATCAAGAAAAAATGGGAACAGCATTATCAAAATTGACTCAAGAAGATCCAACTTTTCAAGTAGAAACTGATGAGGAAACTAATCAAACTATTATTAAAGGAATGGGTGAATTGCACCTTGATGTTTTGGTAGATAGAATGAAACGAGAATTTAAAGTTGAAGCTACTGTTGGTAAGCCTCAAGTAGCTTATAAAGAAACAATTCAAAAAATTGCAGAAGCAGAGGGTAAATATATCAGACAGTCTGGTGGTCGTGGTCAATATGGTCATTGTGTTATTCGAATAGAACCAAAAGAAAGAGGTGAAGGATTTGAATTTGAAGATAAAGTTAAAGGTGGTGCTATACCTCAAGAATTTATTCCGCCGATTGAAAAAGGTATTAAGGAAGCGATGAGCAAAGGAGTATTAGCACATTATCCAATGGTTGATATAAAGATTACATTACTTGATGGTTCATATCATGATGTTGATTCATCTGAATCAGCTTTTAAAATTGCTGGATCAATGGCCTTCCAAACTGCTTCAAAAAAAGCTGGTTTAGTATTACTTGAGCCTGTTATGCAAATTGAAGTGGTTACTCCTGAGAATTTTATGGGGGATGTTATTGGTGATTTAAATTCCAAAAGAGCCACTATTCAAGAAATGAGAGATCGTGGTAATATGAAAGTAATAGACGCTGAGGTACCACTAGCAGAAATGTTTGGATATGCCACTCAATTAAGATCAATGTCTCAGGGAAGAGCATCATATTCCATGGAATTTGCTAATTATCAAGTCGTACCAAAGAATGTGGTTGAAACAATTATTGGTGAAGATAAGGATAAATAATAAGTATTAACCAAAATAATATGTCCAGAAAGATCGCCCATAAAAATATACAAGCTTCCTGGAGTGGACTAGTATTATTAGTAGTTGTAGCAATGTTGATTGGAATATATTTTTTAAGGATTGATTCAAGCTATGATCTTGTCCCATATAATATTGATCCAAATTTGGTAGTATATAAAACAAATGTGGCAATTGCAGCTGAAGAGACTATAAAAAAGGTAGAATATAAAGATGATAACTATAATTTTAAGACTAATTATTCTGAGGATTGGAAATCAGAAAATGAAATTACAGGAGAAGGTGAAAATGTTATATCTTCAGTAACTTTTACCAAGGGCATAGAATCGGTAAGTATAAGTGTGATGGCACAATCAATGGAAGGAGTAGTTAAAAATTCAATAAATATTGACAAAGAGACTAATATTAAGGTGAATAGTCAAGATGCAGTAAGAATTGACGGTGGAAGTAGCAAAGATGGTTCTGATATTACAATGATATTGCTTAAAAATAATGATAATTTGTACGTTTTTCAAGGTATTGGACAAGAATTTGAGGATATAGTAAGATATTTTGAAATATACTAGATATTTGAGTAATATAAGTATCCACATATGTGGGGATAAATATTAATTAGTAAGTAGTAATAATCTAATAATATGTCGAATATTTGCTAATATTAGCAAAATAATAATTAAATATAGAGTTTTAAAATTTATTAAATTCTGATTAAAGCTATAGGCCTTGCATAATATAAATAAGGTTGCTATAATCAAAATTGCAAATTATTACATAAATAAATAAAAAAAATAACTAAACTTAAGGAAACTAATCACTATGGCAGACAAATTTGAACGAAATAAAACACACGTAAATGTTGGTACTATTGGTCACGTTGATCATGGTAAAACAACTTTAACAGCCGCAATTCTAAAGACTTTAGGAGATAAAGGTTTAATTGCGCAGTCAAAATCTGTGGATCAAATTGATAATGCTCCAGAAGAAAAAGAACGTGGCATTACTATTGCAACAGCTCATGTAGAATATGAGTCAGAAACAAGACATTATGCTCATATTGATTGTCCGGGTCATGCTGATTACGTTAAAAATATGATTACTGGTGCCGCTCAAATGGACGGTGCTATTTTAGTAGTATCTGCAGCTGACGGCCCTATGCCCCAGACTAGAGAACATATTCTATTAGCTAGACAGGTTGGTGTGCCAAATATTATTGTTTTCTTGAATAAAGTTGACATGGTTGATGATAATGAATTGATTGATTTAGTAGAAGTTGAAGTTCGTGATTTATTAAATAAATACGAATATGATGGTGATAATGCATCAATTATTAAAGGTTCTGCTTTGAAGGCTTTAGAAGGTGATGAGAAATATCAAGAAGCAATTATGGAATTAGTAAAAGCTTTGGACGAAAAAATTCCAGAACCAAAAAGAGATGTTGATAAACCATTTTTAATGCCCGTTGAAGATATTTTTTCAATTGAAGGACGTGGTACGGTTGTTACTGGTAAAATTGATAGAGGTATTGTAAAAGTAAATGAAGAAATTGAAATTGTTGGTATTCATGATACAACAAAAACTGTAGTAACAGGTATAGAGATGTTTAATAAGCAATTAGATGAAGGTAGAGCAGGTGATAATGCTGGTATCTTATTGCGTGGAACAAAAAAAGAAGACATTGAAAGAGGACAAGTTATTGCTAAACCAGGAACAGTTACCCCTCATACAGAATTTGAAGGAGAAATTTATGTTTTAACAAAAGAGGAAGGTGGACGTCACACTCCATTTTTCAAAGGTTATAAACCACAATTCTTCATTAGAACTACTGATGTAACTGGCGACGTTGAATTACCTGAAAACACAGAGATGGTTATGCCAGGAGATACAGTTAAATTAAAAATCAAGTTATTGATGCCGATTGCTTTAGAAGAGCAACAAAGATTTGCTATTCGTGAAGGTGGTAGAACTGTAGGAGCTGGCGTGGTAACAAAAATATTCAAATAATATATTTATGTAAGCAAGAGGAATTTTAAATAAAGTTCCTCTCTCGCTTATATAAAAACAGTTTATTAAAATTCAAAATAGAAAATTTCATGTCAACAACTGATAAAAAATCAACACAGCCTCAAGATAAAAAAATAAAAGCTTCTGAAGATGAAATTCAACAGCGTGTGCGTATTCGAATTCGTGCTTACGATCATAAAATAATTGATCAATGTACAAAGAATATTTTAGAAACGGCTATTAGAACTGGTGCTCAAACAAAAGGACCTGTACCATTGCCAACAGAAAAGAAGAAACACACAGTTAATAGATCAACGTTTGTACATAAAGATGCTAGAGAACAGTATGAGATGAGAATTCACAAACGATTAGTTGATATAATAAATCCGACGCCTAAGACAATAGATGCAATGATGAGTTTGAATTTACCGGCTGGAGTTGATGTAGAAATCAAAATGTAAAAATAACAATTTAATATTAAGTAAGTAGGTTCTAAGGACAATAATACCAAAATCAGTAATTAATCCTTAGATAACGATTTGCTAGATAAGATAACCGGTATATAGACCGGTATTCCCAAATCTGGCAGTGAATAAATAACCAGATTTTTTTGTATAGTAAAGCTATATATAAGCATAAAATATGAAATTCATTTTAGCTAAAAAAATTGAAATGACTCAGAGATTCCAAGAAGATGGAAAAGTAAATCCAGTAACTATTGTTGAAGGCGGTCCATGTGTAATTTCTCAAATAAAAACTAATGATAAAGAAGGTTATTCTTCTGTTCAATTAGGATTTGGTGAGAAAAAGAAAATTATCAAATCACAAGCTGGTCATTTAAAAAAGTTAGGTAACGCTAGATATTTAAAAGAATTTAGAATAGACGAAGTAGATTCTTTGAAAAGAGGACAAATAATTACTACAGAAACTTTTGAAGTAGGTGATATAGTAGAAGTAATTGGCACTTCGAAAGGTAAGGGTTTTCAAGGTGTTGTAAAGAGACATGGTTTTAAAGGCGGTCGTGGTTCACATGGTGATAAAGATCAATTACGTATGCCAGGTTCAATTGGTGCTACCGATGCTGCTAGAGTTTTTAAAGGTAAGCGAATGGGTGGACATATGGGCGATGATAGAGTAACTGTTAAAAATCTAGAGATTATTGAAATTGATGCAACAAAAAATCATATATATATAAAAGGTGCAGTACCAGGTGCTAGAGGTAGTTTGATTCATATTATAGCGCCAGGTGATCTAAAAATTACTGAAGCAAAAGAAGTTAAATCAAAAGATCGTGCTGAAAAGAAAGAAGAAGCAGAAGTTGTTGAGCAACCTAAAAAAGAAGAGAAAATATTAGAAAAACCAGCTAAGGAAGTAAAAAAAGAAGAGACTCCAAAAAAATAAGTTATGACTAAATTAAAAGTATACAATCAAACAGGAAAACCAGTTGGCGAAGTTAAGTTGAACGCAAAAATTTTTGGAGTAGAATTAAATCCTGAATTGGTACAGCAAGCCGTAAGAACACAAAATGCAAATTCAAGAATTGTAATAGCTCATACTAAGACCAGAGGAGAAGTAAGAGGTGGCGGTAAAAAGCCTTGGAAACAAAAAGGTACTGGTAGAGCTAGACACGGATCTTCAAGATCTCCAATCTGGAAAGGTGGCGGTGTAACATTCGGACCACGTAAAGATAGAAATTATAGTATTAAAATAAATAAAAAAGCTAAAAGAAAAGCATTATTTATGTCATTGAGTGCTAAAGCATCTGATACTTTAATAACTGTTGTTGATAAAATTGATATGCCAGCTATTAAAACAAAAGAAATTACTACAATGATAGCAAAGTTAAATTTAAATAAGTCAGTTTTAGTGGTATTACCAAAAAGTGATGCAAAAATAATCAAATCAATTAAAAACATTCCAAAAGTTACTGCTATCAATGCAAATAGTTTAAATATAATGGATGTATTAAAATATAATAATTTATTAGTATTAAAAGATAGTCTTGCTGTTATTGATAAAACTTTTTTAAGCGAATAATAATATGGGAATTTTAGATAAATTAATTGGAAAAGCCGACAAACCTAAGGCTTCTAGTAAAGAAGAAAAAAAGCCAAAAGTTGAAGAAAAAGAAGTTGAGAGAGAATCAGTAATGACTCCTGATGGAAAATTAGTCAATGTTCCTAAAAAAGAAACTGGTAAGAAAAAAAAGATTAAAACTAAAAAAGAAGATACTGGTGATGCATATAAAGTTTTAATCAAACCGATGGTAACTGAGAAAGGTTCTTATTTAGGTGTAAACAATCAATATGTATTTGAGGTTTCAGTAAATACTAATAAGATTGAGGTAAAAAAAGCTATTAAACAAGTATATGGCGTAATGCCAATAAATGTAAATACAATTAATGTTTCAGGAAAAAAAATACGATACGGTAAAACTGAAGGGAAGACAAAAAATTGGAAAAAAGCAATTATCACATTAGCAAAAGGGGATAAGATAGAAATACAAGAAGGTCTTTAGATAAATAGAACTATAATATATGGCAATTAGAAAATTAAAACCAACTACTCCAGGAAGAAGAAAAGCATCAGTCGTAGATTATTCTATTTTGACGAAGAAAAGACCTGAAAAGAAATTAATTGAAGCAAAAAAAAGAAAAGCCGGAAGAAATAATAGAGGTAAAATTACTGTCAGACATAGGGGTGGTGGACATAAAAAGTTTTACAGAATATTAGATAGTAAAAGAATAGACTTTGATAAAATAGCTAAGGTAATTGCATTAGAGTATGATCCAAATAGAACTGCCTGGATTGCTTTAATACAGTATGAGGATGGTAAGAAAAGCTACATGATTGCTCCAAATGATTTAAGAGTTGGCGATAAAATTGTTTCTTCAAAAAAAGAAGCAGAAATTAAATCAGGAAATAGATTACCATTAGAAAAAATTCCAGTTGGAATTATGGTTCATGATATTGAAATTCGTCCAGATACAAAAGCTACTATGGTTAGATCAGCTGGAACAGGAGCAATAATTCAATCAGTAGAAGGAGAACAGGCTCAAATCAAATTACCTTCAGGTGAAATAAGAATATTTAGCAAAAATTGTTTAGCAACGATAGGGCAAGTTTCAAACATTGACCATAAAAATGCTAGATTGGGTAAAGCTGGAAAAACGAGATGGAAAGGTATACGTCCTACTGTAACTGGTAAATCCATGAATCCCGTAGATCATCCTCATGGTGGTGGTGAAGGACATACTCCTATTGGCTTGAAACATCCTAAAACTCCTTGGGGCAAACCTGCAATCGGTGTTAAGACTAGAAAAAAAGGAAAACAATCAGATAAATTTATTATAAAAAGAAGAAAAGTAAAAAGTAAGAAGAATTAATATAATTTTATGTCACGAAGTTTAAAAAAAGGACCATTTACTGATCCAAAATTATTAAAAAAGATTTCAAATTTAAAGCAAGGTGATAAAACCGTTATTAAAACATGGTCACGTTCATCTGCAATTAGTCCAGAAATGATTGGTTTTACATTCGGAGTGCATAATGGTAAAGATCATATTAATGTTACAATTGTAGAAAATATGGTAGGACATAAATTAGGAGAATTCGCATTAACTAAAAAATTTGTTAAACATGGTGGGCGTATGCAAAAAGATGCTGAAATGGCTGCTGCAGAAGCTCAAAAGAAAGAATCAGTCGCTGCCAAGGAGTAATAATATAAATATATGGAAGTAGTAGCAAAATTAAGATATTTAAGAACATCCCCTAAAAAAGTAAGGTTAGTTATAGATTTGATTAGAGGTTTAGAGGTAACTGCCGCTGAACATCAATTAACTTTTTTAAACAAGGGATCATCTCTAACTGTGTTGAAATTGTTAAAATCAGCAATTGCTAATGCAACTAATAATTTTAAATTATCAGAAGATAATTTATATATTAAGAAGATTACAGTTGATCAAGGACCGACTCTAAAAAGATGGAGCGCTAGAGCATTTGGACGTGCTTCAGAAATCAGAAAAAAATCTTCACATATTACAATAGTATTAGATGAAATTAAACCATCTACGAAAAAGACAGATAAAGATGGTAAAGTAACAAAAAAAGCTACAAAGAAAACTATTACTAAAACTAAAGATAAAAAAACAAAACAACCAGTAGTGGGGTATGATGATATTAAGCAAGAATCAAAATTTGATAAAGAAGAAAAAGATATTGATACAAAAGGTGAAAATCAAAGCAAACCAATTTCAACAAATAATAAAGCACAAGATAAATTTAGTAGAAAATTAGGTGAAAGATAAATATGGGACATAAAGTACATCCAAAAGCATTTAGACTAGGTATTTCAGGTGATTGGAAATCAAAGTGGTTTTCAGATAAAAATTACGCTGAATTTTTAGAGCAGGATATTAAAATACGAAAATATTTAGCAAAAAAAATGAAGGACGCTGGAATTTCTCATATTGATGTTGAAAGAGCTAATGATGAGTTAACAGTTAATCTGTATACTTCTAAACCAGGTTTAGTAATCGGGCGAGGTGGAGCTGGTAGTGAAGAATTAAAAAAAGATGTTAAAAAGAAATTTCTAGATAAAAAAACTAAATTTAATTTAAATATTCACGAAGTTAAAAATCCTTTACAAAATGCTCAACTAGTATGTCAAAATATTATTGAACAGCTTGAAAAGAGAATGCCTTTCAGACGAGCTGCAAAGAGATCTATTGAACAGGTTATGCAAACTGGCGTAAAAGGAGTCAAGATAACTGTTGGTGGACGTTTAAATGGTGCTGAGATTGCTAGAAAAGAAAAGTTTAGTGAAGGTTCTATCCCACTTCATACCTTAAGAGCGGATATTGATTATGGTCGTGGTGTAGCTGGAACTACTTATGGTGCTATTGGAGTCAAAGTGTGGATTTATAAAGGTGAAATATTTAAAAAAGAAGCTCAAGATAAAAACAGTAAATAATTATGTTAATTCCTAAAAAAGTAAAACATCGAAAATGGCATAAAGGACGCATGAGAGGACATGCTACTTCAATGAACAAACTTGATTTTGGGAGTTATGGTTTGAAAGCAATGGGTAGATCATGGATTTCTTCTAGACAGATAGAATCAGCTCGTAGAGCAATGACAAGATTTATTAACAAAGGTGGCAAGATATGGATAAGAATTTTTCCTGACAAGCCAGTCACAACACATGGCTCTGAAGTACCTATGGGTGGTGGTAAAGGTAATGTAGATCATTATGTAGCAGTAGTGAAACCGGGGACAGTCATGTTTGAAATGGATGGAGTAGAAGAAAAAATGGCAAAAGAAGCTATGAGATTAGCAGCACATAAACTTTCTGTTAAAACAAAATTTATAACAAAGGATCAATAAAATGGACGTTAAAGAATTAAGAAAAAAATCAGATATAGATTTAATAAAGTTGCTCAAATTAAATAGAGAGCACTCAAGGGATTTACGTTTCAGAATTTCAGCTAAACAACATAAAGATGTTAGAGATTTGCGTCAGGTAAAGAAAGTAATTGCTAGAATTAGAACTGTTCAAAAAGAAAAAATAATTATAAATAAAATTAAGAAGACTAACGTAATTAAATAGTAATTTTATATGGAAACAACAATAAAAGTTAGAAAACTAAAAGGTGTGGTTGTAAGTGATAAGATGGATAAAACTGTTGTTGTTTTGGTCACAAGAATTAAAAAACATCCTAAATATTCCAAACAGTATAAGTCAAGTAAGAAATATCAAGTTCATGATCAAAATAATGAATTTAAAATAGGAGATAAAGTAGAATTTATAGCAGTAAGACCAATAAGCAAAGTGAAAAGATGGAAAGTTGTTACTAAACAAACAAATTAAGTTGTGAATATATGATTCAAGTACAGACAAGATTAAAAGTAGCTGATAACACTGGGGCCAAAAAAGTTACGGTCATCAAGGTGTTGGGTGGTTATAAAAAACGTTATGCTAGAATAGGTGATATTGTAACAATCACTGTAAAAGAAGCTGTGCCGCATGCTATGGTTAAGAAGAGTGAAGTATTACGTATGGTAATTGTAAGACAAAGAAAAGAAATAAGAAGACCTGATGGATCTTATATAAGGTTTGATGATAATGCTGGAGTTATAATTGATAAGGAAACAAAAGAACCACGTGGTACTAGAATATTTGGACCAGTAGCTAGAGAACTAAGAAACAAAGGTTATATGAAAATTATTTCATTAGCTCCAGAAGTATTATAATATTATGAAAATTAAAAAAAACGACATTGTAACAGTTATTGCCGGTAAGGATAAAGGCAAAAAAGGGAAAGTACTTCAGGTATTTACTGAAAAAGAATTATTGGTGGTAGAGGGAATGAATATGATGGCCAAGAATGTGCGACCAAAAAAACAAGGTGCAAAAGGTCAGGTTGTCAGATATAACGCTCCAATGAATGTTTCTAAAGTTATGTTATTTTGTTCAAAATGTAATAAGCCAGTAAGAACTGAATCGTTAATTTCAAAAGACGGAAAGAAATCTAGAATTTGTAAAAAGTGTAAACAAGTTATCTAAAATAAATATATGTCAAGACTTAAAGAACTATATAAAAAACAAGTAATTCCAGCCATGAAGAAAAAATTTGGCTATACCAATGATTTGGCTGTGCCAAAATTATTAAAAGTAACTATTAACAGTGGTACTAGTAAAGCTTTGAAAGATGATAAATTTTTAGATACGGTTGTTGATACATTAACTAGAATAAGTGGACAAAAAGTTGTATTAACAAAAGCAAAAAAATCAGTAGCAGCATTCAAAATTAGAGAAGGTATGACAGTTGGTGTAAAAGTAGATTTACGTGGAGCGCGTATGTATGATTTTGTAGATAAATTTGTAAATGTTAGCATGGCTCGTATAAGAGATTTTAGGGGGATAGATAAAAAAAGTGTAGGTAGTGATGGTAATTTATCAATTGGTTTCAAAGAACATATAGTATTCCCAGAAATTAAATCTGATGAAATTGAAAAAATTCATGGACTAGAAGTAGTAATATCAAATTCAGCAAAAACAAGAGAAGAAGGTTTAGAATTATTAACTTTATTAGGATTTCCTTTCATTAAATAACCAATATGGCAAAAGTATCACAAATTGCAAAATCAAATAAAAAACCTAAATTTTCTTCAAGAATTGTAAGAAGATGCTGGCGTTGTGGAAGAAGACGTGGTTATATGCGTGAATTTAACCTATGCAGAATCTGTTTTAGAGAATTAGCAAATAATGGAGAAATACCAGGTATAAAAAAATCTAGCTGGTAATAATTAATTAATATTTATTAAAGTTTTAAGGTATGACCGATCCAATCGCGGACATGTTAACAAGAATAAGAAATGCTTCTATAATTCATAAAGATGAAGTCTTGATTCCTTTCTCGAAAATTAAGTATGAAGTTGCAAAAATTTTAGAAAAAGAAGGATTTGTAAAAGAAATCAAAGAAATTGATAAAGAAAAAATTACAAGCAATATCCATATAGTTTTGAAATACAAAGGAAAGACAGCAGTTATTCGAGGAATCAAAAAAATTAGCAAACCTGGTTTAAGAATCTATAAAGGACATAAAGAAATTCCTAGATTGTTACCATCCTTGGGATTGCTAATAGTTTCTACTTCAAGTGGATTGATGACAAACATTGATGCAAAAAAGAAAAAGATGGGCGGAGAAATACTTTGTGAAATATTTTAATTTAAATTAGAGATATATGTCAAGAATCGGAAAAAAACCAATAACTATAGCAAAAGACGTTGAAGTAAAAATTGATGGTCAACATGTTTTTGTAAAAGGTCCAAAAGGAACTTTGGAGAATGATTTTCATAGAAGAGTAATAATTGAAATGAAAGAAAATGAGATTTTAGTAACTGTTAAGTTGCCTGAAGAAAAAAAATCTAGAGAATTATGGGGTTTAACAAGGATGCTAATTTCTAATATGGTAGAAGGTGTAACTAAGGGTTTTGAAAAACAATTAGAAATAAATGGGGTTGGATATAAAGCTGAAAGTTCAGGTAAAAAGATTACTATTCATGCAGGATATTCTCATCCAGTAGATTTAGAAGCACCAGAGGGGATAGAAGTAAAAGTTGAAAAAAATATAATTACAGTTTCTGGTATTAACAAACAGGCCGTTGGTCAATTTTCTGCACAAATAAGAGAGGTTAGAAAACCAGAGCCATACAAAGGTAAGGGTATTAAATATGTTACTGAGATAATTCGAAGAAAAGCTGGTAAAGTAGTTAAAGCAGCCGGTGCTTAATAATAAAATATATATATGAAAGATGTAAATAAAGATAAAGATGTAAGAAAAAGTCGTCGTAAAAGAAAAGTACGAGCTAAAGTATTTGGTACCAAAAAACGACCTAGAGCTTCAGTAAAAAGAAGTTTAAAACATATTTCTGTACAAATTATTGATGATGATAAAGGACATACATTAATATCAACTACTGATATCGAATTAAAAAATAAAAAACTTAGTGGCATAAAAATTGCCAAAGAAGTAGGTATGACAGCTGCTAAGAAAGCTAAAGAAGCTAAAATTACAGAAATTGTATTTGATAGAAAAGGTAATAAATACCACGGAAGAGTCAAAGCTTTAGCAGAAGGCCTTAGAGAGGGCGGCTTAAAATTTTAAGAAACGATAATAAATATTATGAGAGATTTTAAAGGAAAAAGACGTTCGAATAAAGAGAAAGACGAATTTGATCAAAAATTGATTGATATAGCTCGTGTTACTAGAGTTATGGCTGGTGGAAAAAGAATGAGCTTCAGAGCTTGTGTAGTTATTGGAGATAAAAAGGGAAGAGTTGCAATGGGTTTAAGAAAGGGAGTTGATGTTTCTATTGCAATTAATAAAGCAGTAAATGCCGCAAAGAAAAAAATTATTAAAGTAAATATTATTAATGATACGATACCAGGTGAAATAAGAGAGAAATTTGGAGCCGCTGTAGTTATGTTGAAACCAGCTCCAAAAGGTACTGGGGTAATCGCTGGTGGAGCAGTTAGATCTGTTTTAGAACTTGCAGGTGTAAAAAATGTAGTATCAAAAATGTTAGGATCTCATAATAAAATTAATAATGTTCATGCTACTATTAATGCACTAGAAAAAGCAAAAGATATTAAACAGTTGAGAGAATTACGAAAATAATATGACATTATCATTATCAAATTTAAAGACCAGTAAAAAACGAAAATCTAAACGGGTTGGACGTGGTAATGCTTCTGGTCGTGGTACTTATTCTAGTCGTGGTATGAAGGGTCAACGATCAAGATCTGGTGGTAAGAATAAATTAAAAAGAAAAGGTTTGAAACAGTTTTTATCTCAGATTCCTAAATCACGAGGTTTTAGAAGTATCCATCCTTCATATGAAATTGTAAATATTAAACAATTAGAAAATAAGTTTAAAGATGGTGATATTATTAATATAAATGTCTTAACAAAAATCGGTTTAGTAAGTACAAAAAAAACTGGAGTTAAAATTTTAGGTCATGGCGAATTTAAGACAAAATTAAATGTATTTGCTAATAGTTTCTCAAAAAGCGCAGAAAATGCTATAAAGAAGGCTGGCGGTACTATAAATATTATTATTACACAGAAGCAGAAGGAAAAAGCTGCTGGTAAAATAGCAAAAGAAGAAAGAGCTAAAAAAAAGGGAAATAAATAAATCCTATGTGGGAAAAAATAAGACAAATTTGGAAAATTAAGGATCTCCGTAATAAGATTTTGTTTATTTTGGCTATGTTGGTTATTTTCCGATTAGCTGCTCATATTCCTATTCCAGGAATCAATATTGAAAATTTAAAGAATTTATTTCAATCGAACCAATTGCTTGGTCTTTTGAATTTATTTTCTGGTGGTGGTATGGAAAATTTTTCAGTAGTTATGCTTGGTATTTCTCCTTATATTACTGCTTCGATTATTTTCCAATTATTAACAATGATTATTCCTAAATTGGAAGAAATGCAGAAGGAAGGTGAGTCTGGTAGAGCAAAATTAAATCAATATCAAAGAATATTAACTGTGCCTTTGGCAGCTATGTCAGGTTATGGAATGATTACATTCTTAAAATCATCGGGTCAAGGGATCGTCGATGAAATGTCAATATTTCAATTGGCCACCACGATAATAACTATTACTGGTGGTACTATTTTCTTGATGTGGATAGGTGAGTTAATTACTGAGAAAAACATTGGCAATGGTATTTCATTATTAATTTTCGCCGGTATTGTGGCTAGTGTACCTACTCAGATACAACAAACATTAGCTACAATTGATTCAAATTCAATTGGTGCTTTAATAGCGTTTGCAATTATTTCAGTTATTACAGTTGTTGGAATAGTAATTATTACTGAAGGGCAACGAAACATACCCGTTTCTTATGCGAAAAGGATCCGAGGCATGAAAATGTATGGTGGAGTAGATACTCATTTGCCAATGAAGGTAAATCAAGCAGGTGTTATTCCAATTATTTTCGCAGTATCTATAGTCTTATTTCCTCCGATGATTGGTCAGTTTTTTGTAAATTCTGAAACTGCATGGTTGGCAAATTCCGCAGCTTTTGTAATTGATATTTTTCAAAATCAAGTATTTTATGCTGTGATATATTTCGTAATGGTTGTCGCATTCACATACTTTTATACAGCTGTTGTATTTCATCCAACTCAAATTTCAGAAAATTTACAGAAACAAGGTGGGTTCATTCCTGGTATTCGACCAGGGAAGCCAACTTCAGATTTTTTAAGTTATGTATCTAATAGAATTATATTGGGGGGTGCTTTATTCCTGGGCGTTATTGCTATATTACCAAATATCATAGCTTCGGTTACAAATATTACAACTCTGGTGATAGGTGGAACAAGTTTGTTAATTGTTGTATCTGTGGTTATTGAAATTGTTAAACAGGTTGAATCGCAATTAGTCATGCGAAATTATGATGGATTTTAGTAAGGCCATTATAATCTAACTAACGACTTTTTATTAGTCGTTTTTTTATTTATTAATAAATTAGGGTATACTTAATATTATGAATAATAAACAAAAAATAGTTGCCTTAGTTGGCATGTCCGGAGCCGGTAAAAGTGAAGTGGCTGATAAATTTGTTGAAGCTGGTTATGAGTATTTACGATTTGGACAGATTACTTTGGATGAAGTAAAAAAACGAGGGCTAGAGCCAAAAGAAGAAAACGAAAGACCAATTCGTGAAGCATTTAGAAAAGAACATGGGATGGCTGCCTTTGCTATTTTAAACATGCCAAAGATGGATAAAATTTTATCTAATGGAAAAAATGTTTTGGCTGATGGTTTATACAGCTGGTCGGAGTATAAGGTACTAAAAGATAAGTATAAAGATAACCTTATCGTGGTGGCTGTGTATGCACCTCCAGAAGTACGTTATGCTAGATTGGAAGATAGAAGATCTAAATATAAAGATGATCCAAATATGAAATATCGATCATTTTCTAATTCAGAAGCAAAATCACGTGATTATTCAGAAATTGAAAATATTGAAAAAGCAGGTCCGATAGCTATGGCAAATTATACAATAGTAAATACATTAACTTTAGAAAGTTTACATAAATGTATTGAATATATAATAAATGAAATTAATAATGGAAAAAAATAAACAATATAATATAATTATATTAGGTCCACAAGGTTCCGGTAAAGGATCACAGGCTATTCTTCTGGCTGAGAATTTTAATTTTGTTCATATTGAAACAGGAAAAATCTTTAGAAAGATGGCAAAGACTAATACTCCTTTAGGTATAAAAATTAATAATTTAATAAATATAAAAGGATCTTTAGTAAATGATGATCTTGTAATGAAAGTATTAATTAAATCATTGAGCAAAGTTCCAAAGAAAGATGGCTTACTATTTGATGGATTTCCTAGAACTTTAAATCAAGCAAAAGGTTTGGATAAAATATTTGAAACAATTAATCGTGAATTAACACACGTTATATATATGCCGATTAAAAAAGCAACAACTTTGAAAAGGCTTACCAGGCGTAGGACTTGTGATAAATGTGGAAAAATATTTATAAGTGGCGTTAATATAAAATCTAGTGTAACTAAATGCCCAGTTTGCAAAGGTAAAATAATACAACGGGAAGATGATAAACCAAAAGCAATTTTAAAAAGACTTGATATTTTTAATAAACAAACAAAACCAATAATTAATTATTATATAAAACGTGGTCTAGTAATAAAAGTGGACGGTGAACCAACCATTAAGCAGGTATATAAAGTAGTTTTAAGAATTCTAAAATAATTATGTCTTTAATAAAAACAGTAGCAGAGATTAAAATAATTGAAGAGGGTGGTAAGATTTTGGCTGAAATTTTGAATTTAACTATTAGTAAATTAAAGATAGGAATGAGTACAATGGAACTAGATGCAATTGCTCAAACTTTTTTTGATAAGTCTCCAGGAGTGCCATCGTTTAAAAATTACGAAGGTTTTCCGGCAGCAACCTGTATATCTGTAAATGATGGGGTGGTACATGGAATTCCTAAAAAGGATAAAATACTCAAAGATGGTGATATTGTTGGGATTGATTTGGGTTTAAAATATAAAGGTTTATATACTGATATGGCTAAAACCGTCCCAGTAGGAAAAATTACTAAAAGTAATGAAAAATTATTATCTGTTACAAAAAAATCTTTAGAACTAGGTATTAGTCAGGCAAGACCAGGCAATAAAATTGGAGATATTGGATTCGCCGTACAGAACTATGCAGAAAAAATGGGCTTTTCTGTAGTTAGGACATTAGTGGGTCATGGTGTGGGTCATGAAGTACATGAAGAGCCTAGAGTACCCAATTTTGGTACAAAGGGTCAGGGTGGAGATATTTTAGAAGGAATGGTCTTGGCAATTGAACCAATGTTAAATATTGGAAAATACGACGTAGAGACTAGTAGTGATCAATGGACGATAACAACAGTAGATGGCAGCTTATCTGCCCATTTTGAGCATACTATTGCTGTTACAGCAAAGGGGGCTAAAGTATTAACTCTCTAATCAAAGGTTATGTCAAAAATATTAGGAATTGATTATGGTGGCCATCGGATGGGTTTGGCGATCTCAGATGAGGGATGGCAATATGCATTTATTTTTAAAACTTTAGACTTTACATCTAAGACGTTAATGAAAGATTTAGTCGAGATTTGTCATGATGAAAAGGTAAAAAAAATAATATTAGGTTTGCCATTAAATCAACATGGTGAGGTTGGCCCAAAAGCTCAGGAAGTAACAGATTGGGCAAAAGAAGTAGAAATGTTATTGAAAATACCTATTATTTTTGAGGATGAACGATTTACTTCAGTGATGTCAAAGAAATTATTACATAATTCGGGTCGTAAAAAGAAACGTCCTAAAGGTGATATCGATCAACAGTCCGCTCGACTTATATTACAAGCATATTTAGATAAACAACATGGATAATTATTTATCAATTATTGACTATATCATTCCATTTTTCGCTGCTTTTATTTTATCGTTGATCTTTACTTATTTTGTTAGAAAAATTGCTATTGCAAAACAAATAGTTGATAAAGCTGATGAAACTAATGAGCGTAAAATTCATAAAACTAATATACCATTACTTGGTGGAATAGCTATTTTTATTAGTGTTGTATTAGTAGTATTAATTTACACTTTGTTTTCAGATCGGATACTTGGAGGATATGTATTACCAAAGTATTTGTGGGGGATGTTAATTGCCGGTATTTTATTAATGCTCGGAGGTTTTTTAGATGATAAATATAATTTAAAACCTTCTAAGCAAATCATGTGGCCTATTTTAGCAACACTAACAGTAATAGGTGTTGGGATTGGAATAAATTATATTACTAATCCTTTCGGAGGCACAATAAATTTTGATACAATAAAAATTGAACTTTTTACAATAGAAAATATTCCATATTATTTTATTGTTTTAGCTGATATTTTTGCATTTCTTTGGCTGATGGGTATGATGTACACAACTAAGTTTTTAGATGGACTGGATGGATTGGTGTCTGGTATAACGACTATTGGAGCATTTATATTATTCTTTTTAAGTCTTAACTCTGATGTAGCTCAACCCGAAACCGCATTATTATCTATAATTTTGGCAGGAGCTACGGCCGGTTTTCTGATATGGAATTTTCACCCAGCAAAAATATTTTTAGGTGAAGGCGGAAGTTTGTTTATGGGTTTTATGCTTGGAGTATTATCTATTATTTCAGGAGCAAAGATAGCCACAGCTTTACTAATTATGGGGATTCCTATATTGGATGTTGTTTGGGTAATTATTAGAAGGGTTTTAATTGATAAGAAGTCACCATTTTCCTCAGCTGATAAAAAACATCTTCATTTCAGGTTATTGGATGTTGGCTTATCACACAGACAAGTAGTTTTATTATTATATTTTATTAGTTTGTCGTTTGGCAGTGTGGCAATATTTATGTCTGGTCAAGAAAAATTTATTGCACTTTGTTTAATGGTTTTTGTGATGATTTTATTCGTTTGGTTCATCATAAAACGTTATCGTAACAGGAAAATTAATTAATTGTTTAAATATGAAAATTAAAGGATTTAGTAAAACTTTTTGGATATTAATAATGATGTTAATCATATTTGGAATTATTTTTTGGTCGGTAGGTGGCTCAAGAGTTGTTGATGAAGCACCGTATTATCTTAAGTCAGTGATTGGTGAAGCTAGCAAGGTTGTAATAAATAATCAAGAATTTGGAGTAGAATTGGCAAGAACAGAAAGAGCTAGATTAAAGGGATTGTCTAAAAGGGACTACCTTGCGCCAGATAAAGGGATGTTGTTTATTTTTGATGAACCGGGTATTTATTCTTTTACAATGAAGGATACAAGTATTTCTTTGGATATTATTTGGATATTGGAAGATGAAATTACATATATTAAAAGTAGAGCAATGCCTGGTGAAGAAATTATTACTCCTAATAATAATGCTAATTATGTGTTGGAAGTTAGACCTGGGAATGCATCTGTAGGAGGATGGAAAGTGGGTGATAAAGTAGAGATTAATCTTGACTGATATAAGTAAGTTTGATAATATAAATATCACATTATCTTAATAAATATATAATCATAAAATATGAAAATTGCAGTAATTGCCACCGGAGGCAAGCAGTATCTAGTAAAAGAGGGAGATACGTTAAAAGTAGAAAAACTTAATAAAAAAAAGGATGCTGAAGTAACTTTTAGTAAAGTATTACTATATTCTGATGGTAAGAAAACAGAAGTAGGACAACCTTCTGTTAAAGGAGTTAAAGTAACTGGTAAAGTGTTGGAAGAGGCACGAAGTAGAAAAGTTATGGTTGTTAAATATAAATCAAAAATTCGCTACAAAAGAACTCTTGGACATAGACAGCATTTTACGAAAATCAAAATAGAGAAAATTGTTGTAGGAAAATAATATTAAATAAAAAACAGTCTGATCGTATATGATAGGTTGTTTTTTTATTATACTTCCTGTCTACCTTTTAGGGCACTGGCAATAGTTATTTCGTCAGCGTATTCGATGGTTGAACCGATTGGTAGTCCTTTTGCAAGTTTTGTAATTTTGATTTTTAATGGTTTTAATTGCTGAGTTATATACATAGCTGTAGATTCTCCTTCTAGGTCTGGGTTTGTTGCAATAATAATTTCTTGGTAGCCATTGTTTTTAATCCTATTTACTAGTTCTTTTATTTTTAATTGATCTGGGGTGATATTATGAGCAGGATTAATTACGCCTCCTAAGACGTGATAAGAACCATTATAATCTCCTGTTTTTTCTATTACTAGGATATCTTGGGGTTCAGATACAATACATAGTAGCTTATTGTCGCGGGTTTTGTCTTCGCATATTTGGCATGGATTTTGAGTAGAAACATTAAAACAATAATTACATATTTTAACTAAGTTTTTTAATTCGGCAATATTATTTAATAGAAGTTTGATGCTGTCTGGATTTTGTTTCATCAAATAAAAAACAACTCGTTCAGCCGCTTTCGGACCAAGTCCGGGCCAGCGAGATAGTTTTTCTATTAAATTATTTATTGGTTCAGGATATTGAGACATATTACATCCCAGGTATGTTTAATCCGCCCATACTTTGCATTTTTTGAGCCATTACTCTCTGAGCTTTTTTTACAGCATCGTTGGTTGCATCCTTAATACCTTTTTCTAACTCTTCTTTTTTGTCAGGAGTCAATAATTCTGGATCAATCTCTACACTAAGAACTTCTTGATTGCCATCCATAACAATATTTACTTTACCATGAATTGCTTCAGCGTTTACAGTTTCTTCAGCCAACATTGTTTTCATCTGGTTTGCTTGATCTCTTAAATTTTTTAGATCTTTTATTTTATTGAACATATATTTATTTATTAATTAAAAGGTTCTTCAACGGCCATTTTTTTATCAAGGTTTTTGAAAGAAACTAAGTTTTCGTCAAAGAATAAATTTATTATGCCAGTTGGACCGTTACGATGTTTTGCTACGTAAATTTCTGAAATATTTTTTTTGGCTGGATCTAAATCTTTTTTATACATAGATTCTCTATAAATAAACATTACGATATCAGCATCTTGCTCAATTGAACCAGATTCTCTTAGATCGGCTAATTTTGGTATAGGGGGAGTACGAGATTCAACAGCACGAGATAATTGTGATAGGGCTAGGACAGGTATATTGAGTTCTCTAGCAATTTGTTTTAGAGATCTAGTGATTTCACTAATTTCTTGAACACGATTTTCACTATTAGTACGACCTTGCATAAGCTGTAAATAATCAATAATAATTAGTCCAAGATTATGCTCTGCTTGCAATCTTCTCGCTTTAGTTCTAATTTCCATGATGTTTGCTGAGGCAGTATCGTCTATAAAGATGGGAGCTTCGGATAGAACACCCATAGCATTTCCAATTCTAGAAAAGTCTTCATCTTCAGATAATTTACCAGTTCTCATTCTCCAAAGATCTACCCCGGCTTGTGAGCAGAGGAGTCTGTCGACAAGTTGTTCTTTACTCATTTCCAAACTAAATAGACCGACTGGTATTTTAGATCCAATAGCAACTTGTTTGGCTATATCGAGTGCCAGAGTAGTTTTACCCATAGAAGGTCTAGCAGCTAAAATAATTAAATCAGATTTTTGTAATCCAGCTAATAGATTGTCCATATCTGTAAATCCTGTTGGCACACCTCTAAGTTTACCAGATTCTTTATGGAGCTCATCAATCCTGTCGAATGCTTCTGTTAGGACTGATTTAATAGGAATAAAATTTTGTTTCAGATGTTTTTGTGAAACGCCAAAAATTCTTTGTTCCGCTTCATCGAGTAATTTGTCTACGCTTTCTGTTTCTTGGTAGCCTAGCTCAGTTATTTGGGATGCTGCATTTAGTAATCTACGTAAGGTTGCTTTTTTTTGAACAATATTTGCATAACTAAAAATATGTGATGAACTTGGCACCATGTTAGCTAAACTTGCTAAATAACTTCTTCCACCAATAGTTTCTAGCTTTCCCTTTTCGTTTAAGTTGTTTGATAATGATACTACGTCAATTGGTTCACGGTTTTGATATAGGTCAGCCATGGACTCATATATCATGCCATGAATATCTTTATAGAAATCATCTGGGTTAATTATATCTGCTATCTTTGTGATTGCTTCTTTATCAATTAAAAGAGACCCTAAAACAGATTGTTCAGCTTCAAGGTTCTGTGGTGGTAATTTCTCAATATTGCTTGTTTTTTTTGCCATTTAGGAATTTTTGTAATGTTTTTAGTGTATATATTTTAGCTTAAGAAGCTATTTAATTCAAGGGCTATAAACACACAAATCCTACACATATTATCCACCTTCTTAAATTATTGACAAAAATGAGTTTGATTGGTATTATCTAACAAAATTGATCTTTATTGTTTAAATATAACTTTTTCAGGAGGCTTAGAAAAATGGCAAAAAAGGATTTTGTATTAAGAGGCAAAAAAGGTAATCGGCAGATGTTTCATAAGATCACAGGAAATCTTATCGGTGAAGAAGATAAGAGCGGACAATGGACAGGTCCATCAGATGGTCCTGATGCATTGACCGTAAATACCCCTGAGTTGCTACGTAGCGCTCAAAAAGCTGCTAGCGAAAAGTATTTATAGTAAATATAAATAATATGATCGGTTGGATTAATTTCTTACCGATTTTTTTTAACAAAATCACCTTAAGGTTAGTTAAAGCGATCTATAATAATCAAGAATCCTCTGAGCCGTGGGGGACTCGAACCTCCGACACCCTGCTTAAAAGGCAGGTGCTCTAACCAACTGAGCTAACGGCCCAAGGAATCTTTGACTAGTTTATTAATGTATATAATATATAAAGTACAGGAAAACAATAAGCCTATGGCTCGTATATGCATAAAATACTAACAGAATGTATTTTTTTTGGCAAGAGCTGAAAAATTTAGTATAATATAAGCATAATTAAGTAATAATAATAATATGGGTTATTTCGTAGTTTTTATAGTAATTTTCATTTTATTAATCTCTATTAGACAGATTAATCAGTATCAAAGAGGGGTTAAATTTACAATGGGTAGGTATACTTCCACTGTTGAACCTGGTTGGCGATTAGTAATTCCAATTTTTCAAATGATGAAAAAAGTGGATATGCGTGTAGTAGCAATCGATGTGCCAGATCAGGATGCTATTACTAGGGATAATGTCACAATTAAAGTAAATGCTGTTTTGTATTTTAAGGTTACTGATGCTAGAGCAGCGATTATTGAAGTAGAGCATTATTCTTATGCTGTGTCTCAAGTGGCCCAGACTACGATGAGAGATATTGTTGGTGAAACAGAGTTGGATGAACTATTACAAAAACGAGACGAAATTTCAAAGAAAATCCAATCTATAGTTGATAAAGCCACTGACGAATGGGGTATTAAGGTTGTAGCTGTTGAATTAAAACATATTGAATTACCTGAGAATATGCAGAGAACAATAGCAAAACAGGCAGAGGCAGAGAGAGAAAGAAGAGCAGTTATTATTAAAGCAGAGGGTGAAGTAGCTTCAGCAGATAATATGGCTAAAGCCGCACAAAGGTTAGCTGAGGCTCCTGGCGCATTACATCTAAGAACATTACAATCAATAAATGATTTATCATCAGATCAGTCAAATACAGTTGTTTTTGCTATGCCAATAGAAGCATTAAGAGCAATGGAAGGTATGGGTAGATTTATGAATAAAAAGGCTGATGATGTAAAAATTGAGAAAAAGTAAAACTAGCTCAGGGCTTGACAAAAAGAAGTTTTTAATATATAATCATTTAAATAGTAAAATAAATATTTATGGAGACAAGTGGAGGACAAATAATTGTAATAATAATTCTAATAGTATTTGGTGCCGCATTTTATTTCTATACTAAAAAAAAGTTTTAAATAATTAATTAATAAATCTATATTAATATAGAGAGGGGGTGGATTATGAAAAAAATAACATTTGGTTTAATGGCAATAGTTATGATTGCTTTGATAGTAATGCCAATGACTGCATCAGCTTTGACAATAGACAGAACATTAGGAACTACATTAGAGTTGGGTACAGCTGATTTAGAGGCGACAGTAATTAATATTATTCAATGGGCTTTAGGATTTCTAGGCTTAATTGCAGTAGTTATGATTCTATACGGTGGATTTATTTGGATGACAGCAGCTGGTAATGAAGATAAGGTTTCAACTGCAAAAAAAGTTATTTCTGCAGCCGTTGTTGGTTTAATTATTGTATTATTAGCATGGGCAATCGTTATATTTGTTGTTGATCAGTCAGATTCATTGGTAAATTAAAATAATTTATACAAAAAGACTTATTAAATAATAAGTCTTTTTGATTTTGCTAAAAATATGTTAAAATAAGGTAAAATATGGATAAACTAAGTTACAATTTATCTGCAGGTGAGGTTCTCAAGAAATATAAAGTAAGTAATGATGGTTTGAGTGATCATGATGTTAATGAGAGATTTGAGAAGTATGGCCCAAATAAATTACCAGAAGAAAAACCATTTTCTATTTGGGTAATATTTATTGGCCAGTTTAAGAGTACGCTGATATATATTTTATTGATTGCTGCGGTTATTAGTTTTGTTTTAGACGACATTGTAAATATGTGGGTTATTTTGGCTGCAGTCGGATTAAATGTTGTAGTAGGATTTTTTCAAGAGTTTAGAGCTCAAAGAGCTTTGGAAAGTTTAAGAAAGGTTGTTACACGACATGCTATAGTAAGAAGAAATGGTCATGAGACAGAAGTAGAAACTGTGAACTTAGTTCCTGGTGACATAGTCATTTTAAAAGCAGGAGTAAATATACCAGCCGATATTAGATTGATTAAATCGGCAGATCTTAAAGTTAACGAGGCGAGTTTAACGGGGGAGTCATTACCAGTAAATAAAAAAATTGAAGCATTACCATCTGCTGTTATAATAGCCGAACAAAAGAATATGGTTTTTATGGGGACTACTATAGTAACTGGTAGTGCTGAAGGTGTTGTTGTTCATACTGGGTCAGAGACAGAAATTGGTAAGATAGCATCTTTAATTAAAGATACTAAGGAAGAAGAAACTCCGTTACAAAAAAAATTATCAAAACTTGGAAAAAATTTAGGGATAATAATATTGGTATTGTCACTTGTAGTATTTTTGACAGGTGTCATTTTGAATTATGAAGTAAAAGAGATGTTCGCTGTGGCTGTAGCTATCGCTGTGGCTGCAATACCAGAGGGGTTGGTGGTGGTTGTAACTGTAATATTAGCAATCGGAATGCAGAGAATATTAAAACATGATGCATTAGTAAGGAAATTAATTGCTGCAGAAACATTGGGTTCAGTTTCAGTTATTTGTACAGATAAGACAGGAACCCTTACAGAGGGAGAGATGAGAGTAGCTAAAATAATTACTCATAATCGTAGTCTTGATACAGCTAATTATAAAATTAATTTTGCAGAGGAAGATATTAGTCATCATACATTTTTTAGTGTTTTAAAGATTGGTCTTTTGGCATCTGATGCTTATGTAGAAAACCCTTCAAAAAATTTAGATCATGCTAGCGTGGTTGGCAGTCCTACGGAAAAAGCATTAGTTTTAGCGGCTTATCAAGCAGGTTTTGACCAGGATAAGGTTAGAAAAGAAAATCCAAGGTTAGAAGAGATACCTTTTGATTCTGATAAAAAATACATGGTTACTTTACATCAAGATCAAAAGGGAAATAAGACTATTTATTTAAAAGGAGCGCCGGAAATAATACTTGGTAATTCAGTTAAAATTGACTTAGATAGTAAAATTGAAACTTTAACTTCTTCTAGAAAGAAAAAGGTTGAAGAGGAATATAAAAAATTAAGTCAGGAGGGTTTACGGATTTTAGCGATAGCATATCGAAAAGTAAAAAAAGATTACTCAAATATTCATGGGGATAAAGATTTATTTTCTGAACTCGTCTTTGTTGGATTTGTTGGGATCAAAGACCCATTGCGTAAGAATGCAGCTTCTACTATAAAGTTATGTCAGGAGGCTGGTATCCGACCTGTAATGTTGACGGGTGATCATAAATTAACCGCGCAGGCAATTGCTAAAGAATTAAATTTACCAGCCGATGATCATAATATTATAGAAGGTTCTGAGTTTAGTAAGTTTACAAAAGAAGAACTAGAAAAGAGAATTACTGAGATTTCTGTTTATGCTAGAATCTCACCACATGATAAATTGAGAATCGTTGATGCTTGGCAAGAGAGAGGTGAGGTTGTATCGATGACTGGTGATGGTGTTAATGATGCACCAGCACTGAAATCTGCTGATATTGGTGTTGCTTTGGGCTCGGGGACTGACGTAGCAAAAGAAACAGCTAGTATGGTTTTATTGGATAATGATTTTAGTACAATTATTAAAGCAGTTGAGCAAGGGAGAATTATTTATGCTAATTTAAAAAAAGTAATATTGTTTTTAATGGCTGGTAGTTTTACAGAAATGATAGTAATAATTGTCGGATTGTTTTTTGGTTGGCCACTTCCAATGTTAGCTGCACAGATTCTATGGTTAAATTTGGTTACAGATGGATTTCCTGATATTGCTTTGACTATGGAGCCAGGAGAAAAGGGGATTATGAAACAATCACCAATACCTCCAAACCAGCCAATTATTGATCGGGAGATTAAGTTTATTATTATATTAATAAGTGCATTAACAGGATTATTGTCATTAGGCTTGTTTTATTGGGTATGGAAATCAACTGGTGATTTGGAAAAAGCTAGAACTATGACATTTACTGCTGTAGCTCTTAGCTCGTTAATGTATGTATTTTCTTGTCGAAGCTTGAAAAGTTCAATTTTTAAAGTTGGTATTTTTTCTAACCGTTATTTGTTAGCTGCAGTATTTGTTGGTTTACTTTTGCAGTTAATAGCAATATATCTTCCATTTTTCCAAAACATATTTCAAACAGTATCATTGAATATCGCTGATTGGGGTATAATTTTATTACTAGGAGGTTTAGCTATTTTTGGTATTGAAATATCTAAATGGTTATTTCTTCACAAATTTATTGCTTATAAGAAGAAAAAGGCATAAATATAGTTATTTATGTATATGTTTGTTTAAGGCATATTATCATGACTTTTTTGTTTGCCAAATACATAAAAAAACAGTATAATATTGGTATTATATGGAAAATGTGTATTTAGTAGATATCCCTAAATATTTAGATAAAGAAATCACCTTAAAGGGGTGGGTTTTTAATTTTCGCAGTTCTGGTAAGATTTTTTTCTTACAAATTAGAGATGGATCTGGTTTAATTCAAGCAGTTATTTCAAAAAATGATGTGTCTGCGGAGACTTGGGAAAATTGTGAAAAAATGCAGATAGAATCAAGTGTAGAAATCATTGGCACTGTTAGTGAAGACAAAAGATCAGCCTCTGGATATGAAATGCAAGTTAGGGAGTTAAAAATTATTCATATAGCCGAAGAATACCCAATCGCAAATAAAGATCACGGAGTTGAATTTTTAATGGATAATCGGCATTTGTGGTTGAGGTCTCAAAGGCAAGTGTCAATTATGAGAATTAGGGATGAAATAATTTGGCAAATGAGGGAATTCTTCCGTAATGAAGGATTTATGATGACTGATACGCCAATCTTAACTCCAACTTCATGTGAAGGGACAACAACATTATTTGAGACTGAATATTTTGATGAAAAGGCTTATTTAGCACAATCAGGACAGCTTTATTTAGAAGCTTTGGCTATGGCTCATGGGAGAGTATATGATTTTGGACCAACTTTTCGTGCCGAGAAGTCTAAAACACGTAGACATATGATGGAGTTTTGGATGTTGGATGCTGAAGCGGCATTCATGCAACATGAGGGAAATTTAATATTGCAAGAAAAATTAATTCATTATGTTATAACAAATGTATTAAAAAATAGAAGACAGGATTTAGAGATATTAGAAAGAGATGTATCACTATTGGAAAAAGTTAAAATGCCTTTTCCAAGATTAAGATATGTAGATGCAATAAATGAACTTCAAAAACTTGGGTCTGATATTAAAATGGGTGAGGATATGGGAGCTGATGATGAAACTATGTTGATGAAAAAATATGATCAACCAATTTTTGTAACTCATTATCCAACAAAAATAAAAGCTTTTTATATGCAACCAGATCCTGAAAATTCAGATTTTGTATTATGTGCTGATATGTTAGCTCCTGAAGGTTACGGAGAAATTGTCGGTGGATCTGAGAGAATCTGGGATGCAGAATTATTAAAACAACGTCTTAAAGAACATAATTTATCAGAAAAAGATTTTGGTTGGTATTTAGATCTAAGACGTTATGGTTCGGTGCCGCATTCTGGATTTGGTATTGGTTTAGAGAGAACAGTGGCATGGATATGTGGTCTGGATCATGTACGAGAGACAATTCCTTTTGCACGATTAATTAATAGACTTAGACCATAAATATGAAAATAATAAAGGATAACAGGGGGATAACAGCATATTCAATAATGCTATTAGCTTTATTGGTATTGTCACTAGTTCTTTTAAACGGCATCTCAATTTCATTGAAAAATAATAGAGAAGCAAGGGCTAATATAGCAACTGGATTGGAAATAGCTATAAGTTATTGCGGGGGAACTCACCAAATATTTCCATCCGCGTGTATTATTAATCGAGTTTTTGAGTGTGATGGTAATTTTATATTGAGAAGTGGATGTCTAGGAGTAGGAGATATAATTTTGAATAAAAATGGTGAGTATGCAAACTGGTGTGGTTATACATCTCTAGAAGGAGCTTTGCCTAATTGTGGTGAATATTTAATTGATGTTACGGGCAAAGATTGTACAAAATATAATAACTTATGTTTATAATATTATGATGCAAAATAGAAAAATATCAACATTTTGGGGAATTTCAATAATTATTATTGAATCAGTTATTGTATTTTTTATATTTTATATATTGTATTTTTTCTGGATAGAGAATCCAACACCCACTGATAATATATTAATTGTTAGAGCATTATCTAATCGTGGATTAGTGATACCTGCCAATGTTAATACCGCTGATTGGTTGACATACAATAATGAAGATTACAATTTTTCTTTCAAATATCCAGCTTCGTACGATCTTACAAATGATGAAATTGCCTACGGAGAGAATGAAGGGGAATTAATTAATTTGAATGATACTGATACTACAGATTTTTATGTTAGAGTGTTTCCAATTCAGCCTGAAGAGACAATTAGCAGTGCATATTTGCGTTTGACTGGGGTTAATCCTGAAGCGTATCAGTTTTTTACTGAGAAAATATCGGGAGCTGAAGCAGTCGTTTATAGGAAATTACCTGGAGATCCCATTGGTGACGAAATATATTTTATAAGTGGGCAATATTTATATGAAGCCCCATTTAATAAAAATTCAGTAAACTTTTTATCTACGTTTAAATTTTTACCATAGTTATTTATGAAATATCATAAAGGATTTGTACCAGTAGCTGTAGTAATTATTATTGCTGTTTTAGCGATTGGATTTATTGGGGTGGCCATTTATTATGAAACGCAGAAAGATGATGTAGAAAATATTCCATGTTGGGAAAGAGCAGCTGGGTTAATTGGCGGTGATAAAATTGATTGTGAAGCAGATGATCGATGCTATTTACGTAAAGGCGCAAGTTGTCCAGAATGTATGGATGTTGTATTTACATGTTTAGAAGTTGATGGATCCAGTATAATTAACTTTGAAGAATGCATTGAAGCAGGTAATCCAGCCATGGAAAGTTATCCTAGGCAATGTATAGCTGATGGTAAAACGTTTATTGAAGTTATAATTAACGTAAATACAAACACGAATACAAATACTATATCTGGTGGTCCGGTGCAATACGGTGAATGCGGAGACGGAATTTGTGATTCAGGGGAAAATACCAGCACATATCCTTATTATTGCCCTGAAGACTGTATTAAAACTAATACGGTATTAAATACGAATACCGTTATTGATGAAACGGATGATTGGCAGACGTATATAAATAATGAATATGAGTATTCTTTTCAATATTCTTCTGATTGGACAATTGAGGTAAGTGAATATGATGCAAGTCCTTTTTCTTCAGATGTTGTAATTATTAATAATTTGCTTGATGAATCAGTGTTACATATATGCCCTGATTCTAGAGGTATGTCTTGTGTTCCATTTCAAGATGGTCAATGGGATTCAAAAAAAAGTGATATAATTGTTGGAAATACTCAAGCGGAGGAAGAGGTATATGTTTTTAGTGGGCCAGAGGATTGCTCAACATGTACGACAAGGAGTTTAATTTCTTTTTCAAGTGCACAGGATGGATGGAAAGAGAATGGTCAGTTTATGCTCGTACCAGCTAGCGGGGGATCTTTTGATGAATTAAAAAAAATACTTCGCACTTTTAAATTTACTAATTAGAATATGAATAGAATTTTCACAAAAGAAATAGTAAATAAAGTTGGCGAGCAAGTAAAGCTTAACGGCTGGGTGCATGCTACTCGAAAAATGGGTAAGATGATTTTTATTGATCTACGAGATGTATCTGGTTTGGTGCAGGTTGTTTTTCATTCAGAAAACCCTGAGGCATTAAAATTAGCGAAACAATTACGACCAGAGTTTGTGATTGAATTAGTTGGGCAAGTTAATAAGCGTCCTGATAATTTGGTTAACAAAGAGATGATAACTGGTACAGTAGAAATTGAGGCTAAAGAATTAAAAATATTATCAGAATCAAAAACCCCACCATTCGAAATAGTAGAGACTAAGAAAGAAGACGTAGGGGAGGAATTACGCTATAAATATCGTTACCTAGATTTACGTCGTGCTAATAACCAACGTAAGATAATACTTCGTTCTAAAGCTTTAAAATTTATGCGTGATTTCTTGCATAATGAGGGTTTTATAGAGATAGAGACGCCAATATTGGCTAAATCCACGCCAGAGGGCGCTAGGGACTATTTAGTGCCTTCTAGACAGCATCCAGGCAAGTTTTTTGCCTTACCACAGTCTCCACAGCAGTATAAACAGATGCTAATGGTAGCTGGTTTTGATAAGTATTTTCAGATAGCTCCATGTTTTCGTGATGAGGACGCAAGGTCTGATAGAGCTCCAGATCAATTTTTCCAGCTTGATATTGAAATGTCTTTTGTTACACAGGATGAAATATTAAATTTATTGGAAAAATTATATACAGAGATGATTGCAGAAGTTTTTCCGGAAAAGCATATGACTTTTGATAAATGGCCACGGATACCATTTGATGAAGCGATGAAAAAATATGGTAATGATAAACCGGACCTTCGTAAAGATAAAAACGATCTTAATGAATTAGCATTTTGTTTTATTGTTGACTGGCCTTATTTTGAACCAGAGAAAAAAGATGATAATTATATAGCCTTTCATCATATTTTTACCGCACCAAGGACTGAAGATATTCCATTATTAGATACTGATCCTCTGAAAGTTAGATCATGGCAACATGACTTAGCATTGAATGGAGTAGAGATAGCTGGTGGTAGTATTAGAATTACTGATCCGGAAGTACAGAAAAAGATATTTGAATTGGTTGGTATCGATAAAGATGAAGCTAAGAAAAATTTTAAACATATGTTAGAAGCTTTTGAATATGGGGTACCTCCACATGGTGGGATTGCTCCTGGTATAGATAGATTGTTGCAAATATTGTTTAACGAAAAAAGCGTTCGAGAGGTTGTAGCTTTTCCAAAGACAGGAGATAATAGAGAACCAATGACTGGATCTCCATCTAAGTCTACAACCGAACAGATGAAAGAATTACATATCAAGTTTGATAAATAAATAATAAAGTAGGATGAGGTTATCTCAACTACAAAAATATATTTTGCTTAGTACTTATGGTGCTAGAAATAAAATAAAAAGAAATATTTTCTTAAAATTTTACGATAAACAAAAAAAGAAACCAAAGAAAGAAGATCAGCAGGGGATAATATCTCGAAGTATGGAAAGTTTGATAGAAAAAGGTTTGATGATTGGATACGGAAAGAGAACTCCAGAAAAATGGTTTATTGAAGAAGTAAAATTAACAAGCAAAGGTAAAATCCAGGTTAGAAAGTTATTTGGTGAACAACAAGTATTACCATTTAAATTAAAACAATTTTCCGGCAAAGCCGGATCCGGCCTGCCTGCCGGTAGGTAGGCCCTGTCGGAAATAATTAATAATTATAATTTTATGAAAACAATTAGAAAAAAAATCATCGTTGGATTAATGTCATTGTTAATCATCCTTCCGCAGATATCTTTGGCTGATGGCATGATGATGCCCCCACAAAATTATTGGATTCAGGAAACAGGACAGAAGGCAGTTATTATGTATGAGGACGGAATAGAAACAATGGTTGTATCTACTTCTTTTGAAGGAGATGCAAATGATTTCGCTTGGGTAATCCCTGTGCCAAATAAACCAGAGGTTAGTAAGGGCTCTCAAGCACTGTTTACAAATTTGGATGGATTAACTGGTAATATAGTCTCTAATAGTAAAGATATTTCTTTTGGACTTAAAGCTACACAAGATGCTGTTTATGAAGGAGTTACTATCGTAGAAGAGAAACAAATTGATTATTATGACGTAACAGTTCTATCATCTACTGATAAAGATTCTTTAGTAACTTGGCTTAATGATAATGAATATAATTTTCCAACTTCAGCAAGTTATATATTAAATAGTTATATTGATAATGGTTGGTATTTTGTTGCAATGAAAGTTAATTCAGAAAGTCTTGAATGGACAGATGTATCAAAAAGTTTGAGAAAAGGAGAAGCAACTCCAGTAGTTTTACAGTTTGAAGCAAAAAATATTGTTTATCCGATGAAAATTTCTTCTATTGTTTCTAATAGTAAAAGTGATTCTGAGGAAGCTACTTATGTGACGGGAAAACATGGTCAGGCTCTTAAAGTTTATACCGCAGATGTTGCTGCTTCATATAACGATAAATTAAGTTTTGATATTACTGATCAGTTTAATACGGAAGCAGGCAGTTTATCAATGTGGTTTAAACCGCATTTTGAATATTCTTTTGCGAGTCATATGGAGGCAATGACAATATATGATAATAATATTCCAATATTTTCATTTGGCTTAAAATTTGAAAATGGCGAACATCATTTAGTACTTACTTCAGTCGATGAAAGTGAAAATAATTATAAGTGGGTTACTGAAGATATTGCTATCCCATATAATATAGATGTTTGGCGACATTTGGCCTTAACTTGGGAAAATGGAAAATTACCTAAAATTTTTTTTGGAGGGACAGAATTAATAATTTCTAAAGCATATATTAATAATAGCCAAAGTACTAATATAAATAGTGTTCCTTTTTCAATGAAAATGTTAAAGGGTACTGAGGAAATGCGTATTGGAGAATCTGGTAACTATATTTATTTGGATGAATTTAAATTATTTAATAAGGCAAGAAGCAATGAATCAATTTCAAATGAATATTCTTATTCCCAATCTTATTCCCAACCAATTATTGATGAAGAAGGATCTGGTTTGACGATACTGGGACATTTTGATGGTACTTTAAAAAATGATGTGTCTGGAAATAATTTTAGTTTTAAAGCAGGATCAACTACTTTAGATAACAATTATGAAAGTGTTCCGATATTACTTTATGTATTGGCAGATAATAAAAAAACATTGCCAAATTTTTCAACTAATTATGCAAATTGGATAGATAAGGAAAGTATTGAAAAATTAGCCATTGATGATCAAGGAGATTCATTATTAAAACCGACAGAAAAAAAATATTTTCTTACTAAGCTAACCAGAAGTATGACCTACGATCAAATGACGGAAGATTTATTTATTAGAGATGCTGAAAATAATGAAACAAGTGGAATAGAGATTACTTTAACTGGCACAAATTCTGTAAATACGTTTTATTTAGCAGTTGGTGCAGGTATATTACTGTCATTGATTTTAGCAATTGCAATATTTGTAATTAGTAGAAAAGTAGATTAATTAAATTTATATAATAAAATTATTAAATAAAAAAATATGGAAAACATTTTACCTCAAGCACCCTCACCTATAAATCAAAAAAAAGTACACAAAAAATCAAAATTTTCGGCAGTGGCAGTAATATTCGTTATTATTTTAACAGTAGTGCTATTCATTTTTGGTGAAAGATTAATTGCTGATCTTAATCAATGGATAAATCCTGCATATGATCAGTATGGTAGTGTACGTAGTTATAATTATGAACCAAGTTATGATTATTATGGAGCAGCACCAGAAAAAACTTATACTAGAGCTGATTATGAAATATATAAATTATTAATTCATACCGCATTTGCTGTACCAATATTACTTGCTGGATTTTTATTATATTTTTGGTTGTATTACAAAAAGAAAAAAAGTGCTAACAAAGTTATTGCCTGGCCATATTTTATTTTTGCTATTTGGATGTTGATTAGAGTGGTTTATCAAGCTTTCTATTATTTGATCAAAGAATATGAAAAAGTTGGTATATATGTCGTACTTATAATTTTAGTTGCTTTGTTAACATGGTTGGCAATATTTGTTCAAAAAAAATATCATGAAAAACATAATATAAGTATTGATGACGAAGGAGAAATGTAGTATGTATGAGATTAAAAAATTTGACGTATTATCTACAGCCAGAATTACAGCATTTGTTATTACCGCAGTTTATCTAGTAGCTGCTACAAGTTTAGTAATAATTTTATTTATTACAAACGATTATGCAACGAGACATTTCTTTGAACCTGAATTTGATGATTTTACTTTTGTAAGCGTATTAGGTATAGCAATCATAGTTGGGATAGTAGGATTTGGGGCTGGAGCAGCTGGTTCGGCTGTTTATAATAAAATAGCCGGAAAGTTTAGTGGGGTCAAGATGGACATTGAGATGATAGATGATGAATCTTATGTGCAACCTCAAATGGATAATACTCCTAAGCCACCCCAACAAAGTTAATTATTAATTTAATATTTGCATGGCAATCCCGAAAAAATTATTGAATCATTTAGATAAGGCAAAAGCTAAGTTCGAAGTTTTAGAGCATAAGACAGTGTATACAGCTTATGATTTAGCAAAAACGACTAAGAGTAAATTACAAGAGATCGCAAAGACTGTATTGGTAAAAGCAGATAAAAAATATTTTTTAGTTGTTGTGCCCTCACATTATCAGTTGGATTTTTCAAAACTCAAAAAAATATTGAAAGTTAAGAAGGTGAGCATGGCCAAGGAGAATGAGATGAAAAATAAATTTAAGGTCAAGCCGGGAGCTATAACTCCTTTTGGAACAATACATAAAGTTGAAGTTATCGTTGATAAGACTTTATTAAAGTTGAAGGATGTCGTTCTGGGAGGAGGTAGTTTTACTGACAGTATTAAAATGAAAATAAAAGATTTTATGAAAGTAGAGGAGGAGAACGTCCAAGCAGCTTCAGTAGCTAAGAGAGATAAGACTAAAAAATAAAAGAATGGTTTATAAAATAAAAATAGAAACATTTGAAGGTCCGTTAGATTTATTACTCCAGTTGATTGAACAGGAGGAGATGGATATTACTCAAATAGCATTAGCTGGAGTAACTGAGCAGTATTTGGGTTATATTAATGATTCTCCAGACATCCTTACTGAGGAGCTTGCAGATTTTTTAGTTGTTGCTGCTAAACTTTTGTTAATCAAATCAAAATCATTATTACCAAATTTAGAGATAGATGATGAGGAAGCGATAGACCTTGAAAGGCAACTGAAAATATATAAAGAGTTTCATGATGCCTCAAAAGTATTACATAAAATGATTAATAAAAAACATTTTTTGTTTTCTAGAGAGAAAGCCGCAGTTTCAATGGATAAGATATTTAATCCTCCAGAAGATCTGACCACAACTAAATTACAAGAATTATTTGCAGATGTTTTAAGTGGTTTGGAACCATGGATAAATTTACCTACCGAGGTTATCAAAAAAACTATTTCTATTAGAGAGAGGATAGGCAATATTAGAGAAATGATTACTCACGAAGCAAATATGAGCTTTAAAGCTTTACTTAAGACAGCTAAAGATAAAACGGAGGTAATTGTAACTTTCTTGGCAATTTTAGAACTTGTTAAACAAAAGACAGTGGCCGTTGTTCAAGAAAACCTTTTTGATGAGATTCATGTTCAGAAAATTAATGAAGAAGATCAGAAAACTGATATTGAATAATAATTCATGACAAAGTTAGATCCGACCTGCCCGCTCCGCCATAGCTTTAGCGAGGCGAGTAGGCAGGCTCTACCGTAAAATATAAAATAATTTAAATAAATATATGAAAACAAAAAATTTAATCGAAAGTCTTCTCTTCATTTCCGGGAAGCCAGTATCAATAAAAAAATTAACAGAAATTTTAAAGAAAGATAAGAAAGAAATTATGGAGGCAGCTGAGGAGTTGATAAATGAATATAATGTTGACGAAAAAGGAATTCATATTCAAAAAACCGCAACCTCATATCAAATGGCAACCAGTCCACAGGCAACATACATTATAAAGGATTTTGTAAAAGCTGAACAAACTGGAGAATTGACTAGACCATCTTTAGAGACATTGACTATCGTTGCTTATAGGGGGCCAATAACAAAAGCTGAGTTAGAACAAATTCGTGGTGTTAACTGTAGTCTTATTATACGAAATTTACTTATTAAAGGTTTAATAGAATCAAAAGAAGATAATGAAAAAATGGCGACCATATATAATATTACTTTTGATTTTTTAAAATATCTTGGTTTGGATAAAGTTGAAGATCTTCCTGATTTTGAAAAATTGAATAGTGATGAAAATTTGAAAAAACTTATTGAGGAAAAGATATTAAATAAAGATGATGTAAAAGAAGATTCTAAGAAAGAAGTAAAAGACGAACAATCTCCAAAAGAGGATTCAGTTAATGAGGTGCCTGATGATAAAAAGGAAAATAATAACTAGATTATGCTAGGTTATTTATTAGTTGTACTATTACAATTAAATGATATTGACCATAATTTTGATGCAATGAATCTTGATCCAGCTGTCCAACAGGCAATAATAAAGAATTTAGAATCTTCTGATTATCAGACACCGTATCAAATAAATCATTATTTGCCCCCATTAAAAAATTCAGATCTGTTACAAACTAAACGAGTGATATCGGCTAGCTCTTATATGGTTATAGATTCAATGAGTGGAAGCGTTTTGAAACAGAGTAGCTCAACTGATAAAATGCCGATAGCTAGTTTAACTAAATTGATGACAGCTATAATTTTTTTGGAAGCGGGGATTGATTTTTCTAACGAGATAACAATAGAAGCATCTGACAATAGTAATATTAGCGGAAGTCATCAATATATACAGGCTGGAGAAACAATGACAGTAGGGGATTTATTTTATACAAGTTTAGTTGGTTCTTCTAATAATGCAACTAAAGCACTCGCTAGGTCAACAGGATTGGATGAAAGTGATTTTGTAGCTAGGATGAATAAAAAAGCGACGGACTTAGGGTTGCTTGATACAAGTTTCGAAGAGGTGACAGGGCTTAGTCCGAATAACACATCGACAGTAAGTGATTATGCAAAAATTGCCGGTCATGCATTTAAAAACTTAACCATTGCAGAAGCTTTGAATAGATCTGAATATACTTTCAAAACGACAACCAATAGATATCATAGAATTAGTAATACAAATAAACTATTGTCAGACAATGATTTGCAATTTGTAGGAGCAAAGACAGGGTATATCGATGAGGCGGGTTATACTTTTGTCTGTCAGGCCATAGAAGATGGTAATAAAATAATGGTAGTATTATTTAATAGTGATTCAAGTCAATCTAGATTTGATGAAGTTAAAACTTTAATAAACTGGGCGTTTGATAATTATCGTTGGTTATAAACAAAACATTAAATTATGTTTCATATAGATTACGCATCAATATTTCAAAATTTTTCACCTGAACTTGCTACTGTTTTGATAGCAATGTTACCGATAGCAGAGTTGAGAGCAGCAATACCTGTAGCTATAGTTGGATTTGAAATGAGTTGGTGGAGTGCGTATATTTGGGCAGTAATTGGGAATATTATACCTGCATTTTTTCTGGTGTGGTTATTGGATCCTGTTTCAAAATGGTTAATGAAACATTCTAAGATATTTAATAAATTTTTTAATTGGGTATTTGATAGAACTCGTAAGAAATTCACTACACGAGCCAAACGTTATGGTAGTTTTATAGCTCTGGTTTTGTTCGTAGCTATACCACTGCCTATTACTGGAGCTTGGACAGGTTCAGTTGCAGCATTTTTGTTTGGTATTTCATTCAAAAAATCTATGACAGCAATTACCACTGGAGTATTGATTGCTGGGCTAATAGTTAGTATTATGACTATAGGAGCAGTAACAATTTTTTAAATAAATAAGTATGAATAAAAAGCCATATATTGTCGCTAATTGGAAAATGAGTTTAGATAAAATAAGTTTGGAACGATTTTTTGATAATATGGATTGGGAAAATATAGATCTGGAAAAGATTAATGTAATTTTATGCCCATCTCATGTTTTTATGTGTAAAACTAGAAATCAAATTGGAGATAAGACAATAGGTTTAGGTGCTCAAAATATTTTTTGGGAGGCAAGTGGTGCTTTTACTGGAGAAGTCTCTGCAAAACAATTAGTCGATGTCGGATGTCAATATGTAATTGTTGGTCATTCTGAAAGACGTGAGATTTTTCATGAGACTAATGAAGTGGTAAATTTGAAAATCGTACAAGCATTAAAAAATAAATTAAAACCGATAATATGTATTGGTGAAAATTTTGAGGAAAAAGAAAATGGATTAACAAAAAAAGTTATTGAAGAAAAACTAAATGAAGGTTTGCAAGATATCTCACCGGCAGATATGCGTAATGTGTTAATAGCTTATGAGCCAATCTGGGCGATCAGTACCAACAAAGATAATACGGGACAAGCTGATAGTCCTGAGTCAGCACAAGTAGTCCATAAATATATTAGAAAATTAATATCGGGTTTATATGATGTGCGGATAGCAGAAAATTTACCGATTTTATATGGTGGTTCTATTAACCCAGAAAATATTGAAGGATTTTCTAAAATGGATGATATTGATGGAGTTTTAATTGGTGGGGCCAGTAAAGAAGCATCTTCATTCCAAAAAATTATTAATACTTATTTATAAAAATATATGTTGGTACACCTTTCGGACTTATTAGAAAAAGCAAAAGGACAAGATTACGCGATTGGCGCTTTTAATATTGAGAATTTAGAAACTACAATTGGCGTAGTGCGGGGGGCAATAAAAATGAAAGCTCCGATTATTCTGCAAGTTTCAGAAACCAGTATACAATATGCTGGTTTAAAAGCTATTACTGGTATAGTACAAACTATCGCAGCTAATGAGGCGGAGGACGTACCTATAGCTTTGCATTTGGATCATGGAAAGAGTTTTCGTTCGGTAGCCGAATGCGTAAGGGCTGGTTTTTCTTCTATAATGATGGATGCTTCTGATATGCCATTTATGGAAAATATAGTTTTGACGAAACAAGCGGTAGATTTTACACATCGAAAAAATGTTTTAGCACAAGGTGAACTAGGTATTGTAAAAGGTTTAGAGGAGGTAAGTATTGAAGAAAGAAAACAAATGATGACTAATCCTGATGAAGCTGAGGAATTTGTTACAAAGACAGGAGTTGATACATTGGCTGTAGCAGTTGGTAATGTACATGGTATAATGAAAATGCAAAAAGGAAATCCTGGTCTTGACTTAGATAGGTTGGAAGCTATTCATAAAGTTATTCCAGACACTCCTTTAGTTTTGCACGGTGCTTCTGGATTACCGCAAAACCAGATTCACGCAGGTATAAATTTAGGAATAACAATAATTAATATTGATACAGAGTTAAGAGTTGCTTTTACAAACTCATTAAGGGATACATTAAATAATGATAAGGATAGTTTTGATCCAAGAGAAATATTAACACCTTCTATCATGGCTATTCAGAAAGTAGTAGAAGAAAAAATAGAAATTTTTGGGAGTGGAGGGGAAATTAAAAAATAACTTATTATTAAATAAAAATAATATGGCAACAAAGATTGCAATCAATGGGTTTGGTAGAATCGGGCGAGCTTTCTTTAAGCTAGCTTTCGATAATAAGGATTTAGAAGTCGTAGCTATAAATGATACAAACGATAATGCTACTCTAGCTCATTTGTTAAAATATGATACAGTCTATGGTAAATTCGATCATGATATTACTACTAATGACAAGGAGATTATAGTAGATGGTATAAAGTATAATTCTTATGCCGAGAAAGACCCTACAAAGCTTCCATGGGAAGAATTGGGAGTAGATATTGTTTTAGAATCTACTGGTAAATTTCGTACGGAAGAAGAAGCAACTGAACATATTAAAGCAGGAGCTAAAAGAGTAGTAATTTCAGCACCAGCAAAAGGCGGTGATGTCCAGACTGTAGTTTTTGGGGTTAACTATGATGAAAAAGATGATCATAAAGTAATATCTAATGCATCGTGTACAACAAATTGTATAGCTCCAGTAATGTCTATAATGAGTGGTAAATTTGGAATACAAAAAGCAGCTATGACTACTATTCACTCATACACTGCTGATCAAAATTTGGTTGATGGGTCACATAGTGATTTACGTCGAGCAAGGTCAGGTGCTGAGAACATTATTCCTACAACTACTGGTGCAGCTAAAGCTACTGCGATTACTATTCCAGTTTTGGAAGGAGTATTTGATGGAATTGCAATTAGAGTTCCTACTCCAGTGGTATCATTATCCGACATTACGATGCTGTTAAAAAAGAAAACTACGGTTGAAGAAATAAATAAAACTTTTATCGAGGCTAAAGATACTCCTCGCTATGAAGGAGTTCTTGATGTGACAGACGAACCTTTGGTTTCTTCAGATTTTATTGGGAATACTTATGCTAGCATTGTAGATTTGTCTTTAACTAAGGTTATAGATGGAGATTTAGCTAAAATTATTACTTGGTACGACAATGAATGGGGCTATTCTAGTGCCTTAATAAAGGTTTGCTATGAAACTGGAAAAAAGTTATAATTATTGTATAAATAAATAATATTTTATCTTATTTATTGAAAGGGGGTGAAGTTATGAAAAGTAAATATTTGCCAGCATTATTCGCAATATTTGGTTTAATGTGTGGTATTTTTGGTTTTTTTACAGAGGTAAGAGAGCATATAATTATCATTTCTTCCGCCTTCTATTTACAAATGTCTATCGCGTCATTTTTGGCTGCAATCTACTTCGAGTTAGCCAGAAAAAAATAAAAATATATTACTAGAAAAGCAGTAACAGGCTTAAGAAAAATGTCTGCTGCTTTTCTATCTCTAGTTATATTTATTGACACTTAAGTTAATAATGATATACTGGTGAAAATAACAATTGTGGCGCCATCGTCTAGTGGCTAGGACGCATGGTTCTCATCCATGTAACAGGGGTTCAATTCCCCTTGGCGCTACCACTTTCGTATTAATAGGTATTAAGCTTGGAATTATCATTAAGCTTTTTTGTATAAAGGATTCGAACGGGTAGGAGCGAGGCTACTTAGGACAGCATTGGACTTGAACATAAAAATATGGAACAATAAATATGAACGTTGAAAAGTAGTATATAAGCTCATAGTAGACATGATACAGGGTCGGAAAATGTAAAATTAAGACAAAATAGAGGATACTAAATAGCATTGTTGATCACAATCGTATATTATCTAAAAATTGAGATTGAACAGCAAAAAATTGATGTAATTGAATTAAAAAAATTGCAAAAATTTATTATAAAAAGATTGAGTTTTTCATTAGTTAGCTATATATAATATGATAATCTTTAAGAAAAAAATAACCTTTCCACAATTTATTGCTGATGTGATATTTAGTGAATTTGATCAATTTGGTAAATATATTGATGAATGGATCCCAATGGCTGATGAATTTAAAGTCTTACAGCATGAAGATAAAGAAGAACTGAAGGAGCTTGGCAATGCATTAGTTGTTGCGGATGTGCTTACGAGTAGTCTTATACATTTTAAAGAACGAATTACAGAAGAAGATAATGGTAGGATTGTTGCCACTCTATATATTAAGTATATGAAAGAGGCAAGAAAATATCCTGATCAAGTTTGCGAAAAACATAGAAATATCTTAGCTAAATTATTGGACGAGTGTAATAATTTTGATGCACAAGATGTCAAAGACATTAAAGGTGAAGATAACCAATCAAAATTTGCCTTATGTAGTGCTTTTGCAAAAATATTTGTGGGAAAAACTAGTCTTCTGAATGAGGTTGGTAAAGGTAAAAGTTTTGCTGCATTTAAATTGGCAAAATGTTTAGTTAAGGTGGACTACTTAGCTGGTATGCTAAAAAAATATAAAGTAATTTTTAATTAAACTTTAACATGAACATGGGAACCGACCCCCAAAGGCACCAAGTTTACAGAGATAGGGGAAATACGCTTACAGTAACGCTTATTACACTTAGCGGCGGCCTTCTACTATGGACCACAAGCTTATTTAGCTCAGCCAAAGAAGAAAATATTCTGATTTACTTTATCATATTTTTTTCAGTATTATGTATTGTTTTTTCTTTACTTGGAATGAATACCCATTATAAAGGCTATATGCTTGAGGCGAGGTCAGAGACAATTCCAAATAAAGAGGCAAATGACGAGTTCAAGAAAGCTGATTGGCAGATTCCGGCCGCATTATATACATTTTTTGTTGCTGGATTACTCGGCATCATTCTGCTTATTATGATGAAAATATAACCATGCATTTACGAGTTAATTGAAAAATGTATTTTTTTTGCTATACTTAATTTATGGAAAAAATATATACTACAATTAAATCAAAAGGGATTATGGGAATTTATTGGGTTAGCCCTGTCTTTATTTTGTTTATGATGTTTGGAGTGCCATTTTTAGCTGACGAAGAAATGAGTGGAAATGATAGGAATGTTTTTTTTATAGTGTTCGGAATTATTTTTATCTGGCTGTGTTATATAATTTATAGAATATATAAGATGAGATATGTTATTAATAATAATGAAATAACAATCCATGGAGCTTTCAATAAAAATGTGATTAAAATTAATGAAATAGAAGAAATTAAAAGATCACCTATTCCATTTGGGATTAGGTTATTTGGCGGATTATTTATTGGTGGCAGATATTATCTTCCGGGGATAGGTAAAGCTTGGGTAGCTATGACAAATTTTAAAGATGGAGTTTTTATAAAGACACGAGCTAGTGAAAATTATGTAATCACTCCAAAAGATCCAGATGATTTTATTACTTATGTAACTAATAATAAATAATTAATTAATAGTCTATCGAGGATAGACATAGGGGAATAACAATATGAATTTCATAATACGTCTAATATTAAATGCTGCTGCATTACTATTGGTAGCCTATTTAGTGCCAGGTTTTGAGGTAGAGGGTTTTTATGCCGCTATTATCTCTGCTGTAATATTGGGTCTTGCTAATGCAATCATCAAGCCAATACTTGTACTACTCACTTTACCAATTACTATTTTAACGCTTGGTTTGTTTACTTTGGTAATTAATGGTGTCTTAATATGGTTTGTGGCTAGCTTTATTGAAGGTTTCTCAGTTGACGGATTTGTTACAGCCTTGATTGGTGGGGTAATCTTATGGGTAATCTCTTGGTTTACTAATGCGCTGACAAAGAAGTAAAATATAAAGAAATTAAGTATAAAATACCTTATAGAAATATAAGGTATTTTTTTATTTATATACTCTTGACATATCAATGATTTTCTGTTAATTTTTATTGAAAATACAAATATAGAACATTAACATAAACGGAGAGAATAATGACTCAATATAAAAGAATTGATAATTCTGGAAATAATCAATTAGAGGCATGGGTAAATAAAAAATGGAAATTATTATGGAAGATTGTAGGAGTTTTGATTATCCTTATGATAATCCTTTCTGTTTCCACTGCATGGAATCCTGTTCATAGTTATTTTTGTAATCATCAACCTGATAATAGTTATTATGCGCTTCAAAATACATTATCTGTATTTAATGAATATGCGCCAATTATCAATGATAGTATTATTGTTGTAAATGATACTAATCTATCATTAAATCAGGGTTTAGATGGTGATGTAACTCAGTTTACAAAATTGATTAGAATGGAATGGTATAACAAATCAGGACTCTTAATTGTTTGGTTGTATGATTCCACTGCTTATGGTTTTCAGTCATACTACTTTGAAGATTTAGATGGCAAAGATCAAAACCTAGCGCAGATGAGTGATTTTGTAAAATTATTTACTACGCGCAATGCGATGTTGTTTGTAAATACAAAAATCACAGAATTAGATTCTTTGATTCAAGAAAGAATAACCTACCATTCGAGTAATGTATTGAAGAGCTCATGTGGTAAATGGCATAGAGGGTTGTGGTTATTTTCATCATCCATGAGATCATTCTTATTAGCTTTTACGTTATTTACTCTTTGGCTTAGACAAAGATATGTAAGTAGAATGTATAAGCTTCATGAGGAGTATACTAATCAGTACGGTTATAAGTTCAGTACGGTTAGTTTTTTCGTTGTCTTCAAGGAAGCAGATCCAGTATTAATGGTTAAAAACTTTCAACAACAACTTGAGCAAGAAGCTTATGGGTTTAAAAAGTATTACCAAGAATTAAGAAGGTCTGTTAAAAAGGAGAAAATATTTGTCACTAAGGCTGAGAATTTGCTCTCGAAGCTTTCTGAGGAATTTGGAGAATTTATACCTGGTCCAATATATCGATATCTTAAAGATGTTTTCGATCGGGAAAATCAAACTTTAAGTCAGAGGAATAATGCGTTACAACAAGCTGAGATGGAATTTATTAATTCATCTGGTGGTAATCGTAAAACTCTTCAGAAATCAGATGAAGCTAAGTTGATTTCTAATCGAGATCAATTGCATGGGCAAGCGAAACTACATATTGATGGTATATCTGATCAAAAAGATAAGGATATTGCTCAGCAGTTTTGGATGTTGTATCAACAGGTCAGAACAAGTGAGCCTGATCGTTTAGTAAAACAGATATATTTTTTGTACCAGGTTATATCATCTAAGGTGATTGAAGAATGTGTTGTTTCTGTCGCTGAGGATAGTTTTCTAACTCCTAAAGTTATTGAAACTAGTAACTCTGTCATGCAGTTGGCTGATGTTGTTGATCTTTTCAGTGTTCATAAGTATTTACCAAAAAACATTCCACATGATTATGTGGTGGCGATAGTTATTTGGGGACTGCTTAAGCCTGGACAGCGTGGGACAACGTATGTCAATGAAAAGTACTTAAGAGAAACTAATTTACGTTCTGATTCACAGAGGAAAATTGGAACTGAATTTAATGCCCCTCTCTATAATAAAGTACTGACGTGGTTATTGGATGAAGGAGTAGTACAAAAACCTAAGAGGACAAAAGGTAATTTTGTATACTCTATAAATCCACATGCTACCAAGGCAACTGATAAAGGTGCAAAAATAGTTAACTCTGTTATTGCATTTCGACAAATATTGGAAACTACTTATTCTCAAAATTAGATTACAATATTGATAAATGGTTTGATTAATTTCAGGCCATTTTTTATTTACAAAAGGTAATTTTTGTGCTATAATAACAATATTATGGTTGAAAACATTGATAAAAATTTAACAAACAAAAAACAAAAAAGGTTTAAAGTTGGAGGCTATCTATTCTGGAGTGTATCCATGGGTACACTACTTTTGATGATAGTAATTTTTTTGGTAATGAGTAATTCTCCAAAACCAGTATTAACAATAAATAATAACGTATTAAATGTTGACCAAGCATTACAAATAGATTTTGAATGGCCAGTAGCAAGAGAACTTGAGATAAGTATTAGTCCTGAAGTTTATGGAGAACCAGAATATAGTAATATGATTTTAGATGACCGTTTAGCAAAGACTGTTACATATAATCCAGAGTTGAATTGGTTACCGGGTACCACATATACAATAACTATTGCTAATATTAAGAGTGCATTACCTAGTTATAAAAAAGCTGAGGAATATATTTTAACTTTTACTATAGAAGACCTCCCCAAAATATCAGAAGTAGTGACAAAACAAGAGGGGGAAATTAGGCCTGATAATAGTTGGGTTGTACATCTTAGTAATGAGAATGAAAATTTAGCTATTTTTGATTTTGTTTTTGATCCAGCTGTAGAAGTTGAAGTTGTACAAAGTGATGATAATAAATCATATACAGTCACTCCAAAGGGATTATTATCGCAAGGTCAAGAATATAATTTTGATATTTCTAGGAAGATAATTAGAAATCATTTTGGATTAGACGAAATCGCCTTTCAAGGTGAGGGAGAATCAATTTATCAGGAGGTTTATAAGGTCCGACCTGCTCCTGGGGTAGAAAGTGTAAGTCCTCAAGGAGATAAAGTAATATTATCTGACGATATCAAAGTTATTTTTAGTGAGAACGTAGATTTTGAATCATTTAAAGAAAATATAAAAATTGAACCAGAATTAGTTGGTACTTGGGAAACTGCTGATTTTAAAACAATGAAGTTTAATACTACTTCGATAAAAAAAGATACTACATATTCTATTGTTATAGCTGAAGGATTAGAAACTTATGAGGGTGGTTTTTTGGAAGAAAAAGCAATTTATAATTTTACAACTTTAGGTCCAGTTCGTTTAGTAAGTTCTTCTCCGTCTGTTAGTAGTCAGGGGATTAGTATTAATAGTGCAATAAGATTTAGTTTTGATCAGACCGTAGATCATGTTTCCACAGAAGCAAAATTTAGTATTACTCCACAAGTAGCTGGAAGTTTTTCTTGGGAGGGAGATACGATGTTTTTTCAACCAAACGAACCATTTGCATTTAGTACTATCTATGAAGCAAAGATAGAAGCAGGTGTAATAAGTGTGTCAGGCTTTAACTCTGAAGAGGAAATTAATGTAAGTTTTTCTACAGAATTATCAGTAACGAAATTAGCAGTACAATATAATCGTCAGGATCGTAATTTAAGTTGTGAAGTAGCTACTTTGGTTATGGCTTTGAGTTATTATGGCGTTAACGTTCCCGAACAACCTTTAATCGATGCAATTGGTCTTGATGGAACATTGCACAAAGAAGGGGGTGTTTGGGGTAATCCACATATAGCTTTCGTAGGTGATATAGATGGGCGACAGATATCCACTGGTTATGGCGTTTATTGGGAGCCAATAGCTAGGGCTGGTAATGCGTATCGCACTTCAACTGCATTTTCTGGTTGGAATATAACTCAAGTTACTGAAGAAATAAAAAAAGGCCATCCGGTAATTGTTTGGGGGACAGCTGGTTCTGGAGCGCGAGTTGATTGGAAAACTGGCGATGGAGATAATGTTGTAGCTATTATGGGGGAGCATACTTTTGTAGCTATTGGATTTGTAGGTCCTTCTGACAATCCAACTAAAATGATACTGTTAGATCCTCTATCAGGGGAGCGATATTTTATTAGAAGTTCTTTTGAATGGATGTGGGGACTTTTAGGAAATAGTGGTGTAGTAGTTGAATAGAGTATTGACAAAATAGTTTTATCAATATATACTAGCTGATAAAATATATTTATGAAATCACGATTAGCATTACTAAATACAGTTTTAATTATCTTTATTGTTATCGGGCTTGGAATACTGTTTCGAGGTCGTATTATTGGCTTATGGGACGACTGGATGGTAAATGATTCTACGCCAGAACCAGTAGCTTTTACTAATTTTCTTAATACCAATACTTATACTGATACAAACGATAATACAAATAGTGAAATAAACGAGAATGTTAATACTGAGCCAGAGCCAATAGTACTCCCAGATGAAATTAATCTTGATGTGCCATTTACCAGTCAAGCACCTCATTCTAATTGGGAATTACCTTATCAAGAGGCATGTGAGGAGGCATCTGCTATTACAGTACATTATTATTATCAAAGTAAGACGTTTACCAAGGATATTGCCGATCAAGAGATTAAAGATCTTGTAGCTTGGGAAGAAGAGAATATTGGTTTTTATAAAGATACGACAGCAGCAGAAACTGCACAATTTATGAAAGATTATTGGGGGTATGAAAAAGTAGAGCTAATTTATGATCCAACGATTAAAGATATTAAAACACAGATAGCTTCTGGCCGACCAGTTATCATTCCTTCGGCAGGAAGAGAATTGGGTAATCCCAACTTTACTTCACCTGGCCCTATATATCATATGTTAGTGGTAAGAGGATATACAGATAGTAAATTTATTACTAACGATGTCGGTACTAGGAATGGTGAGAATTATCAATATGATTATGATGTGTTGATGAATTCTATTCATGACTGGAATGATGGAGATGTTAATAATGGTCAAAGGGTTGTTATTGTCGCTTGGCCTAATGAGTAATTAATATTTAATTATGCCCAAAGGAGAAAGTATACAACCCAGTGATTCTGACGGAGTAATTAATAGTTGCTCTGTTTGTGGTTTGTCATTGGATAGTGGCGATCATTCTGAATGTCAACAAGATAATATAGAACAAGCGAATAATGCTAAGGTTGAATTAACTGAAGAACAACAAGAAAAAGTTAAATTAATGATTAAATATTTATCTAATGGTTATATTAGTAATGTTATTAAAATAAAAAAAGAATATTTCCTACCAGATGAGGTAATGCAATCACCAGAAGTACAAGCAGCGGCTAAGGAAGGCATGATAAAAAAATTATCTAGAGGTTATTTTGGTGATGCTGTTAATACAAAAGACGAACTTACCCTACCAGATGATTTTATGCAATCACCAGAAGTACAAGCAGCGGTTAAGGAAGGCATGATTGAAGATTTATCTAAAGGTCATGTTATTGGAGCTATTAAAATAAAAAAAGAATATTTCCTACCAGATGATTTTATGCAATCACCAGAAGTACAAGCAGCGGTTAAGGAAGGCATGATTAAAGAATTATCTAAAGGCTATATTGATAAGGCAATTGAAATAAAAGATAAATTTTGTATACCAGATGATTTTATGCAATCACCAGAAGTACAAGCAGCGGCTAAGGAAGGCATGATAAAAGAATTAGTAAGTAAGAATACTGATTGGTATAATCTTAATAATAAGCGCGTTTTTAAAATAAAAGAAGAATTTTCTTTACCAGATGAGGTTATGCAATCACCAGAGGTTCAAGATGAGGCTAAGGAAGCAATGATTAGAAGATTATCTAATAGTAATATTGATGAGGCAATTGAAATAAAAGATAAATTTCCTATTCCAGAAGTAGAAGCTATAAATATAGCTAAGGAAGTCATGATTGAATATTTATCTGAAGGTTATATTGATAGGGCTATTGAAATTAAAGATAAATTTTCCCTACCAGATGAGGTTATACAATCACCTGAGGTTCAAGCTGCGGCTAAGGAAGTCATGATCAAAATATTATTTGAAGGTAATATTGATTTGGCTATTAAAATAAAAGATAAACTTTCTATTCCAGAAGTAGAGGTTATAAAAATAGCTAAGGCAGCCATGATCAAAAGATTATCTAATGGTTATATTGATTCGGCTATTAAAATAAAAGATAAACTTTCTATTCCAGAAGTAGAGGCTCAAAAGATTTTTTCTACATATATCAAACAATACCTTGTAGAAGGTAGATTAAATTTAGTTTTATCAAATTTAGATAGATTTCCTGAAAATTCTTTAAAAAGTCTAGAAGCAGAATATCACCTTTTAGGTTACCGAGATGATCTTAATCTCCAAAGCGAGGAAATATACATTCAATACATTCGTTTAAAAGATAATAAAGATGAAATTCAAGTAGTTGGCTTTGTTGAGCAAATAAGAGATAGTATAAATTCTTTGATCAGTAGTGGAGAGCAGGGACCGGAAATTACTGAGATGGAAAATTATAAGGCCCTGATTAAAGTAACTTATCCAAACCATGCAAACAATTGGACAGACTATGATAGTAATGAGAGTTGTACTGATTGTTCAGCAGATTTAGAGCAATTTAAAGTTAGAGATAAATATACAGTAGATTTAACTAAAGGAGTAGAAATGGTTTTAAGACTAGAGCAAGCTAAAGATGAAAAAGCCTTAGCTAATTTAGAAAAACCAATTGCAGGTATACAAAAGAAATTTAGTGAGCATGGGTTTGAAAAGGCAAAGATGTTGGAAGTACTAGACAGCGAAATAGAAGGAAGGATTATTGAATTGCCAAATAAGGAAATATATAAAACTAGAGAAGAAAAATTATATGGACTTCTTTTGGAAAGCTTGGTAGGTAAATTTAATTCAGAAGATTTAAAAGAATTATTAATTGGTTATCAATTTGCAGAATTTGAGGATATCAAAACCTATTTGGAAGATACTAGAGCTCAGGCAGAGTTAGCAAAAAATCCAGATTATGCCTATTTATTAGAATTAAGAGAATTTTTTGCTGATCATATAAAAGAAGTTGAAAGAAAAATTGCTAGTGATGCAGTTAATAATCCTGAGATAGCAAAAATATTACCAGAATATTATCAACAGAAAAGGAATTTAGACTCAGAGCAGAGCAGGAAGGATAATATAGATCGTCTACAAATTAATAAGATTGGATTGGGTGGTAATTTGCTTGATCGTATTTCTAAGGAACTCAGCAAGAAGACGGATAAGAGAGGAAATATTTTTAGTTTAGGGACGAGGGATGACGATGGTAATTTAGTCCCAGGTAAAAAAACTAATGCTTTAGCAGGTATTATTAATGCGGAGTTGAATAAGGTAGGTAAAGCAATTCGATTTTTAACTGGCCAAGAAGTTGATCCTAAGAGTATTCATTTAGGAGAATTGAATTTTGTTGAATATTTACAAAGCCAGGAAATGATACAAGATGGTGAATATGATGAAGAATTATTTTCTCGATATCTACTACAGGCATTTCAAGGTATTTTTGAAAAAGAACTGACTATTATTGATAGGGAAGTATCTAAATATGCACCTAAAGAAGAAGAATTAAAAGGAAAAAAGGCTAAGAAATTAGAATGTTTTATTATGAAAAATCATACTTCAGCTCATGCTCGTGGTGTTGGTGGAGTGTGTGTTTCCGGCGATAATCCGGCTCATGGTGAGGAAAATCAGTGGGACATGCCGAATTATTTCCAAATGGTCTTGCGTGATTCTGAATCAAAAATTTGCCAAGGGGCGGTATTACTACATTATTATGAAGATAAAGGGAAGAAGATTTTAACAGGTTCTTTTAATCCTTCCAGTACCTATCTTTACCAAGTAGATGAACAGCAACTATTTAAAGGCTTATTAAAACAACTTGAGGTTTTTGCACAAGACAATGATATTGATGTGATAGCTGTTAATCAAAACAAAACTATGAGGACCAACCGGACTGGTGGTGAATTTGAACGTGCTATGAGTAATAAGATCAAGAGTGTAAATAAAACCGAATCATTAAGTCAAGAAGAAGTTTTTTCTTACCATCCTAAGTATAGCCAAAAGGGGTTGGATATAGTTTGGGAGAAAGAATAATTGAATTTCAGCATAATATTAGCTATAATTAGTAGGGAATAGAAACCCTATTTTTTTAATCCGTTTATTGAGAGTTATAGATGAAAAAAACCATATTATTTATATTATCTATAGTATTTGGTATCGCTATGTTTATATCGGTATTGAATTATACAGGAGCTGATGAGCTTAAGCAGGCATTTGATTCATTCTCATGGCCTGTAATTGCTGTAGTTATCGGACTTACTTTTTTACAAATTTCTGTAGTTATTTATAGATGGAAATTAATTTTGGCATCCCAAGGTGATGATGTTCCATTCAAAAAATTATTAGCTCCAAAGTTTGTTGGGTTTACTATTAGTTTTTTAACACCAGGATTGTATGTGGGAGGGGAGCCGGTACGAGCTTATTTATTGAAGAAAAATACTGGCATCAGATTATCAAAAGGATTTTCGTCTATCATTATTGATAAGATATTGGATTTTACATATCCATTACCTTTTTTGATCTGGGCACTTATTTATGCCATGATAAAATATGATATTTCTTGGGAAGCAATTGGGGTTTTCGTATTTATATTAATGTTCCTCATTTTTTTATTAGGAGTATTTTATGTACAGACATATCGAGGTAAAGGTTTTTTCTCTTCATTAGCAAGGTGGTTTAGATTAGATAAGTTTAATAAACTAGATAGGTTTATCGAAAAAGGAAAATATTTTGAAGATTTAGTAATTTCTTTTTTTAAGCATAAGCAGGCATTATTTGTAAAAGGTTTATTACTATCATTTTTAGGTGGTTTGATAGTGTTTATTCAGTTTATAGTAATTTTGAATGCTTTGGGTATTTCGGCAAATATTGTTGAAATATTAATGATGATGGTATTTATGATTTTAGCTTTTTTGGTTCCAGTCCCAGCTTCTATAGGATCTTTTGAAGCAAGTCAGGCTTTAGTGTTTGTAGCATTGGGTCATCCTGCGTCGATTGGAGTAGCTTTTACTTTAATTATTAGAATGGCTGAGCTTGGTAAGTTAGCGGTTGGATTAACTTTCTTATCTAGTATTGGATTGAAATTTGTTCGTAATATACCAAAATTGGGGAATGGAAATGGTGATGCAAAAAATGAGGGTATTGAAAATAAATAATTAGTATATAAACGTTTTATTGAAAAGAGCGTTTTTTGACTTTGTCAAAATATGTATATATAATATTAGCACTTATGAATATTATAGAAGTAAAAAATCTAACCAAGAAATATAAAGAATTAACAGCAGTTGATTCTATTTCTTTTGAAGTAAAACAAGGTGAGATTTTTGGTATACTTGGTCCTAATGGTGCAGGTAAAACAACAACTCTGGAAATGATTGAAGGTTTAAAATTAATAACTAATGGTACTGCTAATTTGGATGGTCATGATGTTGGTAAGGATGCCCAAATTGTTAAATCACTAATTGGAGTTCAGTTACAGTCTTCTAGTTTTTTTGATGGCCTTAATCTTAAAGAACTTTTAGTAACTTTTGGTTCTTTATATAATCGTCGTATTAATGCTGATGAATTATTAGAAAAAGTTCAATTAACTGATAAAAGCAAAAGTAAATTTAGAGAATTATCGGGGGGACAAAAGCAAAGATTTTCTATTTCTGCTGCTTTAGTCAATGATCCTAAAGTATTATTCCTTGATGAGCCAACTACAGGTTTAGATCCTCAAGCAAGGCATCATTTATGGAAATTAATTACCGAGATTAGAAAAGCTGGTAAAACTATTGTTATTACTACTCATTATATGGAAGAAGCTGAAGTACTTTGTGATAGGATTGCGATTATGGATAATGCAAAGATAGTTGCTCTTGATACTACAGAGAACTTACTAAAACATACTGGCACTAATTCTACTATTACCTTCAAAGTAGACAAAAAGTGTCCAATTGAACATTTTGAATCATTACCTGGAGTAGAAAAAGCAATCGATGATAATCATGAATTTCGTATTATTACTAATGATCCAGAGAAGACATTACCTAGTCTTTATGATCATAGTCGTAAATGTCAGTCAAAGATATTTAATTTACAGTTAAAGCAACCAACGCTAGAAGATGTTTTCCTAAAATTAACTGGAAGTAAGTTGAGAGAATAAATTATGCATACTATCAAAACATTAACTATAGCTTCAATAAAAATGTTTGTTAGAAATAAGCAGTCTGCTTTTTTTTCACTTTTTATGCCGTTGGTGATAATGACAATTTTTGGTTTTATTGGTTTTGATAGTGTTCCAAAAACAAATATTGGAATAGTCCTTGATAATCCAAGTGTAGGTACAGAACAATTTGTAGAACAGCTAAATAATATTGAAACATTTGAAATATTTGAAGGAACTGAAGAAGAAGAAAGAGAAGCAATGGTATCTGGAGAGCGTCATCTAATATTGATTATTCCTGATAATATGATTCCAATACCTGGAGTAGAACAAATTCCAGAAAAACAAATAATAAAAGTATTAACAGATGTCCAACAGCCACAACAGGCTCATATCGGGATGAGTATAATTAGTGAGATGCTGAATAAAACAAATTTAGCTATTGTAGGTGCGACAGAGTTATTTGAATTAGAGATAGAAGAGGTAAGTAGTAATAATGCTAGATATATTGATTTTCTACTTCCAGGTATAATCGCTATGGCAATTATGCAAATGTCTATTTTTTCTGTTGCTTTTGTTTTTGCAGATTACAAAGAAAAAGGAATTTTGAAAAGATTGGTTGCTACGCCGATGAAACCTTATGAATTTGTAACAGCCAATATTATTACTCGATTATTAGTGGCCTTAATACAAACAGCTATTTTGATAGCAGTTGGGGTATTTTTGCTAAACACACAGATATTAGGATCATATTTCTTGATACTACTTATTTCAATTTTAGGTGGTGTGATGTTCTTAGGCTTAGGTTTTGTTATATCAGGAATGTCTAAGACTGTAGAAGCGGTACCAGCTATTGCAAATGTTATTGCTTTTCCTATGCTATTCTTATCAGGAATATTTTTCCCAATGGAATCAATGCCAGAATGGCTCGGTAATATTGTTCAATATTTACCTCTCACATATTTCGCTAATGCTTTACGTGAAGTGATGGGTGGGGGAGCTTCCTTCATGGATGTGTCATCTGATATTTATTGGATGTTGGCTTGGTCAGTGGTATTGATAATATTAGCAAATTATACATTTTCATTCGAAAAAAAGAGGGTATAAATTAGAGCATAGTAAGACTCTCCTAAAAAGGGGAGTTTTTTGGTATACTGTTAATATAAAGGTATGATATATTTTACTATCGCTTTTTTTATAATCATCATACTGATTATATTTAAGCCAAAAAAAATCAATGAAGCGATTATTTCTTTATTGGGGCTAATTGTTCTAATACTTTTTGGTTTAATACAGTTCTCAGATGTTCCTCAATCACTCTTTGGAAGTGATTTTTTCCAGCCAATCAAAATAGTAATTATTCTAATTAGTTTGGCTATAATTTCTACTACTTTAGATGATTATGGTTTCTTTAGATATATTGCTCACAAAGCAATACTTTGGTCAAAGAATAATGGTCAGTTGTTATTTAGAAATTTCTTTATATTAACTATTGTTTTGACTAGCTTCACTTCAAACGATGTTGATATTCTAACTATAACGCCAATAGTATTATGGTTTGCCTTGATCACCAAGATAAATCCAATCCCATATTTGTTTGTAACTTTTGTTGCTGCTAATACAAGCTCAATGGAATTTTTGATTGGTAATTTGACTAATATAGTGATCGGAAATATTTTTGGTTTAGGTTTTGTAGAATTTTTCTTGATTATGGTTATACCTACTATTGTGACATTGTTTGTACAATATTTCATATTAAAATTATTGTTTCGTAAGCAATTACCTGATAAATTAGTACCCCAAGAAAAATTAGAAGAAGTAAATAAAGAAATACAAAAACCACTAATTAATCGTAAGAAGAATTATTTTGTACTAATTATTTTAGGATTAGTAATATTGGGGAGTGCTTTGTCAGATTTTTTACCGTTCGAATTGTGGATGGTTACAACTGTCGGAGCTCTAATATTGTTATCATCATTTCAATTTAATTTGATAAAAAGATTAAAATCAATTCCGTGGAATGTTGTTATTTTTGCTCTGACTTTCATAATTTTAACTGGTAAGCTTCAGTCATTTGGTATTATTGGAAAATTAACTTCATTTTTTTCAGGTGCCATGTCTGATGTATGGAGTAGTGTATTTACCTCTGGTTTTCTAAGTGGAATGTTAAGTGGCTTGATTAATAATATTCCCGCTTCAATAAGTTTAAGTAGTTTATTTCATTTATTAACATTAAATGCTAGTGATATTATTACAAAAGCTTCTGCTTATGGTCTAGTAGTTGGTACTAATATCGGCGCTTTGTTAACGCCAGTTGGAGCTTTGGCTACTATACTATGGATTACTTTGATTCGTAATAAAGGTTTCAAATTTCCAATGAAAAAATTTATTACATATGGTCTGATAATTGGTTTTGTGTCGATTGGGGTATCTTGCACCATAATTGCTATCGAATTATTGTTATTTTTTTGATATATTACACACCCTTCTAAAGAAAGGTGGTTTTTGGTATACTTACTTATATTTAATATTAACATTCTATTATAATGAAGTATTTAACAATATTGATTTTTATAGTACTTTCCGTTGTTTATTACTTTACTTCGTTTGGTTCTGACGATTACTCGCAGGTATTTTTGACAATATCAACATTTTTATTTGCTATTTTTACAGGGTTTTTTATATCAAGACAAGGGCAAAGATATAGTGCTATTAGAGAGCAAATCACAAAATTTGATGGTGAGATGTCATCTATTTACCGTAAGTTCGGCCATCTAGGTAAAGAAGCTCAGGAATCTGCAAAAGAGATCATTCATGACCACTATGAAAAAATACTTACTCATAAAAAGTGGGATTATCATTTCATAAATCCTTCAAATACAATCACTGATTGTCACCAACTTTTAGAAAGCGTGGCTAAAGATAAGAGCTTGCCGAGTTTGCAAAATTTTGCAGTCCAGAGAATCCTTGTGTCTCTCGAAAGTGTACAGGTGGCGCGGAAGGGTATGGTCGCCCTGCACCAAGAACGGATTCCGCGGTTCCAGTGGGTGCTGGTATATTTTTTGGTAGCCATCCTTCTGGTGGCAGTTTCTACGATTCCGTCAGAAGGTTTTTTGATCGGATCAATTTTGAAAGGAGCGTTTTCAAGTTCGGCCCTTTTTGTCGTTATTCTCCTGAATTCATTTGACAGGTTACATTTTTTTGAAGGCACGATCGGTGAAAATTCTGCCAGGGATATTCTGGATATTTTTGCTGGTAAAAAATAATTTATGCCAAAAAAAATAAAAATTGCTATCGCCAGTTTCGAACCGCTTGTTATTAAGAAGGGAGATTCTTATAGTGGTTTTGAAATTGAATTGTGGGAAAAAATTGCGCGTGATTTAAAATTGGATTATGAATATGTATATTATCCTTTTGTTGAAGTTTTGCCAAAATTAAAAAATGCCGAGGTTGATATTGCTATAGCTGGAATTACAATAAATGGAGAACGTGAAGAGTATCTAGATTTTACTTACAAGACATTTGATTCAGGATTGAATATATTAACCAATGTAAAAAAAGGAAGAAGTTTTTTATCCTCCGTAAAGCAAATTTTTAATGTTGAAGTTGGAAAAATATTATTATTACTTTTGGGTTTTGTTTTTATTGCTGCCAATGTTTTATGGCTTGTCGAGAGAGGATCTAAACATATAAGTGATAATTATTTTAGTGGAATAGTTGATTCTTTTTGGTGGGGAGTCGTAACTGTTAGTACAGTCGGGTATGGTGATATTGTACCACTATCTTTAGGAGGACGCGTTGTTGGAGTTTTTGTGATTATGATAGGATTGGCAATATTCGGTTTGTATGTTGCAAAAATAAGTTCTTCTATGACTATCCAGGAAATTAAATCAGATATACAGGGTGAGTCAGACTTGAAAGGGAAGAAGATAGCTACGGTTCAAGGATCAACCAGCGTTGATTTTTTACAAAAAGTAGGGGCGAAAGTTGTTGAGGTAAAGAAAATTGAGGATGCTTATCAGAAACTTGAAACATTCAATGTTGATGCGGTGGTGTTTGATGCACCAGTGCTTTTGAATTACCAAAATATCCAAGAAAAAAATAATTTTATTATAGCTGGAGAACTAATGAAACCCCAATCTTACGGAATTGCATTTCGGGAAGGGGATGAGCTGAGAGAAAAAGTTAATAGGGCACTATTAACTATTCGGGAAAGAGGGGAATATGATAGTTTGTATAAAAAATGGTTTGGATAAAAAAGATAAATAATTATTTATAAACATGATGAATGAAACACAACCCCAACAACCAACACCTGATCAGCAGAAACAGGTAAAAAAAGCTAAGCGGATTCTATGGTTTGGTCTTATTTCGATTGTGGTGGTGGGCTTGGCTATTGCAGTTTATTTTGTATTCATTAATCCGATTGAGAGAGATATTATTAGTACGAATACAAATATCGTAAGCACTAATGAAATGGTAAAATTTCCAGATACTGAAGTGGGCATTTCTTGTGTAGAGAATGAGGATTGTATCATCGTAGATGTAACTGAATCTGTGGGGGATTGCTGCTCGATGCCGGATTGTAGAATTTGGTATACTTCAGATAATTATGTAGCAGTGAATTCGAAAGAGTATTATGATTATGCCCTAGAATATAAAGATAATAACTGTGGTGAAGTATTGTGTCCAATTTATGAACGGATGTACTGTCCTACGGGAGAACCATATGCTGATGCTGATTGCCAGAATAATGTTTGTGTAAAAGTTTTATATGAAAATGATATATTACGACCTTATTCAAATGAAGCGAATGGATATTCATTAATGATACCAGTCGGATATGGAAAGAATACAGAGTTATCAGGATATATCGCCCTTGATGTAGTAACTACACCATCTGCAAAATTAACATTCAATCGTATAATCGTGATGGTTGAAAATACTGATATGCATACATATAGACTTAGTATTTTGGCTAATCCAGAAGCTGATGTAGAAAATATTAAGGAAGAGGAAGTGATAGTGGCTGGTTTGACAGCAAATAAGATTACATTAAAAAATGCATTAGGAGAAACAATTATACATTATCTTGTATCATATTTAGGAAAAGTATATGACATCGAAACAACTGACTCAGTTAACCAAGAAACTATTGATATATTTATTGCCAATTTTGAAATTACCCAACTCGATGAGGATATTAATATTGCAGATACATCTGTGTTTGAAAATAAAACATGCGTTTCAAATAATGAATGTGGAGCTTATCCGTGTGATCAAGGCACTTGTTTGGTAAAGGAGTGTAATAGTGATGATGAATGCTCAGTCGGGACATGTGGGCAGTATGTTACTCCGGTGCCTGGATATTGCACGATGATAGATAGTTTATAATAACTATATGAAACAACAATTCCCCGAAACAATTAAAAACCCATCAACCAAAATTTGGATTATTTTTTTTGTAATTATAATAGCTCTGGTAGTTGGTGTTTATTTTTATTTTGTGCAAACTCAGGAAGAGTGGAATATAAGTATAATAAACATTAATACAACAACGATAAAAAAGTGTAGTGATATAACTGATGAAAATGAGTGTTCCGCACGCAAGGATTGCCGACGACATGATTTGTGCCCATGTAATAATCTAAATCTAAAATGTGGTGTAGCGCCTGAATTTCCGCCTGAAGTTACATGTGACTGTTTTATGGATGGTTTCGAATATTGCGAGGATTTGATGTGTGACGGGGTAAATGCTACATGGATTTTTAATGGACCAGTTTCACGGTCTTGTGAGGGGGATAGCGACTGCAAGTTTGTTGATAACACGATAAATTATAGCGGGTGCTGTAGAAATAACTCTTTTTGTCCTGATTATTCAGATCAGAAATATGTAGCAGTGAATAAGGTTACATTTAATGAGTTTAGGAGTCAATTGATGGTTGAGAATGATTGTGATACAGCACTATGTCCAGTCGTTGATATATTACCGTGTCCTGAAGTTGAGCCGTTTTATGAAGTGAAATGTCTAAGTAATTTATGTGTAAAACAAAAAATATGAAAAAAAAATCAAAATTAGTCTATCTGGTTGTTATTACTATAATTGTGATTGTGGCTATTGTTATTTTAGCATTAGCTTCTTTTGATTATTGTCCATCGGAATCGGAGAAGGTTTATGGTTTTTTTTGTAAGTCACTAGATTGGGAGGAAGTTGTCCCATCTTGTGGTGATGGTATATGTACTAGTGGAGAAGAATGTGAGAAAGGTGGTTTGTGTATATACAGTTGCCCTGAAGATTGTAAAAATATAGATATTAATACTAATACTGCAATTACTCCAATAGAAGATTGTACTTATTATTTTGATGGATGTAATATTTGTGCTAAGGATCCAGATGGAGTTGTGGGTTGTACAGCGACATATTGTGAGCCTGGAGAGTACGAACCTTATAAATGTTTTGATGATGATACAAACAATGTTACCATTGAAACTAAGATTCAATTTCCAGACACTGAAATCGGCGTATCCTGTACGGACATTGAGGATTGTAGAATTGTTGATACAAAAGAATCTGTGGGGGATTGCTGTCCAACACCGGATTGTCGTAATTGGTATGTTAATGATGAATATGTGGCAGTTAATTCGGAATTATATAACCAACAGAGATTGGAATTGATGCAAGAAAATAATTGTGCTGTTACTGAATGTCCGCAATATTCTTCAGCCTATTGTCCATCGGGAGAGCCATTTGCTTATGCAGACTGTGTTGATAATGTTTGTGTAAAAGTTAAATATGAATAATAGTAAGAAACAAATTATTTGGGTAGCAGCTACAGTAATAATTTTATTTTTATTATTAATACTAGCTTTTGCAGTATATAATTATTTTATGCAGGAGGATGTATCTTTATCAAATAATAGTAATGTAGCTACAAACATTAATAATTCTAATACGAATAGCTTAAATATAAACTCCAATGTAGATCTAAAATTATCTGATGGTTTTTTATTTTTTGATAAATCCGTTCATGATCCTTCGGATTATAGAATATCTACCTCCCAACTTAATCACATAAGTGCTGTTGGAAAAATAACAAATATTACAAAGTTGGAATTACAAAATTCAATTAATTCCGCTGGTTATAACGATGGTAAAATATATTATATTACTAAGGGTAATTCAAGTGATATTAATAATGCTATCGGAATATATAATATTATTGATGGTAAAAAAGAAATACTAATATCTAATGATACCGAGGAATGGATTATGAAAATATTCATCTATGATCAAAAATATATTTTTTATTTACAGGGGCCTTGTATAAGCGGTGGGCAGGAAGAGTGGGACAAATCAAAATGTAATTTATATAGGTATAATTTAGAAGAAGGTGACAATGAGTTATTTATAGAAGATATTTATAGTCAAATAGATGGTATATATTTAGCTTCTTTAAGTTTTAAATCTTATAATTCTAATGATGGAATTTTAGAAATGGGATTTAATGGAGGTGATGCCGGGGTAGGGGCAATGGCTATTTATCAGTTAGATTTAGAATCTAAAGAAATAAATAAAATTGTAAGTGAACGTTATTATTCTTGTGAATTTGAATGTGATGAAATAGATTTAGAAAATAATAAATATTATAAATTGCGTGATGAATTTCATAAATTACAACCTTGTGGAGAATACACATTTGGAAGTTTTGGATATTATACAATTTATAAAGATGGGATAGAAGTTGAAGGCGTAGAGCCATGGCAAATAGTAAAATGTTTTGAACCCGCTGAAATTGAAGCTGATACATCAGATTGGCTAACGTATGAAAATAAGGATAATGTATTTTCTTTAAAATATCCTAATACTTTCAGTTTGATCCAAGAAAGTGAAAATCATCTTGGAGAAAAAAATATAACAATGAGCACAATCAATACGAACAGTATTTATGAAAATACTTTAGGGGAAAGGAGTGATGCTATATTTATCTATCCATCAGTGGCAGCAGATTTTTTAGATAGATTGGGACATATAGGAGGAGTCCTTAGTAAAGAATATTTTGATAGTAAAGAAGCAAAAGAAAATGTAATAACAAAATTTCAGAAAATTGTTGAGATTGATGGGCGGGATGGATATCAAATGATAAATTATGAATTGGGTGAAACTATGTACACAATTATTGCAAATAATGATGAAACTTTTTTTGTAGTAGTATGGCATATTGGATTTGAGGAGGAATATTATAATGACATATTAAAGAGTATTACTTTTAATTAAACTGATACTGATGATATGTAATCATGCTTAGCTGTTGAAAATAATTATATTTTGCAATACATATCAGGTTTGTGTGTAAAAGTATTTAGGCAATATTAATTATTCTATAATATTATATAATTAGCACTCTTGACTTGAGAGTGCTAATTGGATTATAATACTTATACAACTATATGAATGAAAGAAAAAGTGCCATTTTTGGGGCTATTATCAAAGAACATGTAACTAAAGGCAATACTGTTGCCTCAAAAGTGCTTGTGGATAAGTATGACTTTCAGCTCTCTTCAGCAACTATGCGTAATGAGATGGTAGAGCTTGAAAAAGATGGTTATATATTTCAGCCTCATACATCAGCAGGACGTATCCCTACAGAAAAAGGTTGGAAGTATTATATAGAAAATTTTATTCAGAATAAGCAGATAAGTAAGAAACACAAAGAATTAATGGATGTAATATTCGATGAAGGGGGAATGAATTTTGACATTACTGTGAAGAAAGTTTCCAAAGGCTTGGCAGAGATTTCTAAGGATGCAGTATTTGTGGGATTTTCACACGATGATTTTTATTACACCGGCTTATCACATTTATTCAAAAATCCTGAGTTTCAAAAACTAGATTTAGTACAGCATGTTTCAGAAGTAGTGGATCATCTTGGTGAAGTTATTACTGATATGTTTGATGAAGTAAGTGAATCAGAAACAGAGATTGTGCTAATTGGAAAAGAAAATCCATTTGGTGCAGAATGCAGTACGATTGTAACAAGTTATTCGAATGGTAAAGACAATAAAGGTGTATTTGGAATCTTGGGGCCGATGAGGATGAATTATGAAGATAACATGGCTTTGATAAAATATGCAAAAGAATTATTTAATAATGTATAACAAATAATATAATAACTATGTCAGACGAAAAAAAAGACTTAGAAAAAAAAGATGTTAAACTAAAACTAACTGAACTAGAAAAAACTAAAGAAAAAATGGAAGAATATTTGAATGGGTGGAAAAGGGCAAAAGCAGATTACAGTAATCAAAAAAAAGAATTTGAAAGAAAAGAACAAGAGATTATACAGTTTGCCAATGCTACGCTCATATTAGAAATTATGCCTATCTATGACAATTTCAAACTAGCTTGGAAGCATATACCTGAAGAGCATAAAAATGAAGATGAATGGCTAAAAGGAATCGAACATATTAAGAAACAGTTTGCTGATATGTTAAAAAGATTAGGGCTAGAAGAAATCCCTACAGTAGGGGAGAAGTTTGATCCAGAGCTACATGAAGCAGTCGGTACAGAAAAAGTTGAAGGTAAGAAGAGTGGAGAAATAGTTGAAGAAATTAAATCAGGTTATAAACTTTATAACAAAGTGCTTGAACCAGCTAAAGTAAAAACCGCAGAGTAAATACACACTTGTCATCCTGAACTTGATTCAGGATCTCTAGAAAAGATTAGGGTGAGATTCCGGATCAAGCCCGGAATGACAGAAAATAATATATAATAATTTTAAAAGAATAATAATATGGCAATAATGAGATGGCGACCTTCAATGGATCCAATAGATTTAGAAAGATTTTTTGAAGAAATGCCAAGGATGCAAGCAAAAAATAATTCATATACACCAGCTGTAGATATCTACCAAGATAAGGATAATGTCGTTGTAGAGACACCATTGGCTGGGGTAGATCCTGAGAAAGTAAATGTATCAGTGGAAGATGATGTATTAAAAATAGAAGGTAAATCAGAACATAGATCAGAAGTAGATGAAGATAACTATTATAGAAAAGAAGTACGACATGGTAGCTTTTATAGGGCAATAGCTCTACCTACCAGTGTAATAGCTGATAAAGCAGAGGCTAACTTCGAAAATGGAATGCTTAAAGTAATAATCCCAAAAGCTGGTGAAGTTAAACCAAAAACAATCAAAGTAAATATAATTAAAAAAGATAAATCTAAAAAAATTCAGGCATAGCCTGATCCGGCTTTGCCGGAAATTAACAATATATATATGAAAATAATTGGAGGAAATAATATTCCACCACCAGGAGGTTCGCAAGGACCGCCAGGATCAGGGGGGAGATCAGGAAAACCAGAACAGATAAAGATAGATGCCAAATGTACTATCTGTGGTAGTCTATATGACTTCGGTAAATTGGAAGTAATACAGGAAGAAGAAGGCGCAACATTGATGTATATCAAATGTTCTGTCTGCCAAAGCGCCGCTCTATCGATAGTGGCTATTGGATCATTCGGGATCAAAGTATCGAGTGTAATCACAGATCTGGAAAAAGATGAAGTTATGCATTTTCAAGAAGAGAGATCAGTACAGAGTGAAGATGTTTTAGCTCTACATGAGGAGTTAGAAATTACAGATAATTTTTTAGAAGAGATTAATTAAAATATAATATAAATAAAATAATTTTATAAAAGAAAGGAATAAACAAAATGAGTAAAATACTCGGAATTGACTTAGGTACTACTAACTCAGCTATGGCAATAATTGAGGGCGGAGAACCAAAAGTATTAGAAAATAAGGAGGGCAACAGAACTACACCGTCAGTGGTAGCTATTACCAAGACAGGAGAGCGTGTTGTTGGGCAGATTGCCAAAAGACAAGCAGTAACTAATCCAGAGAATACAATCTATTCTGTGAAAAGGTTGATTGGTCGTCATTGGAATGATGATGAAGTACAGCATGATGTAAAAACAATGCCTTACAAAATCGTTCAAGCAGGAGAAGGTCTTAAAGTGGCTATGAACGGTAAAGATCAAACTCCTCAGGAAGTTTCAGCAATGATTCTACAGAAGCTTAAGGCTGATGCAGAAGCTAAGTTGGGCGAGAAGATAGAAGAGGCAGTTATTACTGTGCCAGCTTATTTTGATGATGCACAGCGCCAAGCTACCAAAGATGCTGGTGAGATTGCAGGTCTGAAAGTAAAACGTATTATCAATGAGCCAACCGCAGCTGCTCTAGCTTATGGTTTTGATAAGAAAAAAGATCAGCAAATTGCTGTTTATGATCTTGGTGGTGGTACTTTTGATATCTCTATCTTAGACGTAACCGCCGATACTGTTGAGGTTAAATCTACCAATGGTGACACTCATCTTGGTGGTGATGATTTTGATAAGAAAATTATTGACTGGATGATAGATGAATTCAAGAAAGATCAAGGAATTGATTTATCCAACGACAATATGGCTTTACAGAGGTTGAAAGAAGCAGCTGAGAAAGCCAAAGTAGAACTATCAACTGCTACAGACACAGAAATCAACTTACCATTCGTCACAACTGACGATACTGGCCCTAAGCATATGGTTATGAAGATGACTCGTGCACAATTAGAAGAACTAGTTAGTGAACTTATCGAGCAAACTATGGAGCCAGTTAAGAAAGCATTGGAAGATGCTAAATTAAAAGCTTCAGACATCGAAGAAGTTATCATGGTCGGTGGTATGACTCGTATGCCAAAAGTATTGGAGACTGTAGAGAAATTCTTCGGCAAGAAACCTCACATCGGTGTTAATCCTGATGAGGTTGTAGCCTTGGGTGCAGCTGTACAAGCTGGTGTTATGCAAGGTGAAGTTAAAGACGTCTTGTTATTAGACATTACTCCATTGACTCTAGGTATCGAGACATTAGGTAGTGTTTCTACTCCATTGATCGAGAAGAATACAACTATCCCTACTTCCAAATCTCAAATTTTCTCAACTGCTGCAGATAATCAAACATCCGTAGAAATCCACGTATTACAAGGTGAGAGATCTATGGCTGGTGATAACAAAACATTAGGTAGATTTATCTTAGCTGGTATTCCACCATCTCCTAGAGGTGTGCCACAAGTAGAGGTATCTTTCGATATCGATGCTAATGGTATCTTGAATGTGAAAGCCGTGGACAAAGCTTCTGGTAAAGAACAATCCATCACTATCACTGCTTCATCTGGTCTATCTAAAGATGAAGTAGAGAAGATGAAACAAGATGCCAAAGCTCATGAAGCAGAGGATGCTAAAAAGAAAGAAGGAGTTGAGACAAAAAACCAAGCAGAATCATTAGTCTTCACCGCAGAGAAGTCATTGAAAGATGCAGGTGATAAGGTTAAAGATGAAGTGAAAAAAGAAGTAAATGAAAAGATCGAAGCCCTTAAGAAGTTGAAAGATAGCGATGATTTATCAGCTATTAAGAAAGCTACTGAGGAATTATCCGTAGCTATGCAACAGATTGGTGCTGCCATGAATGAGGCTCAGCAAAAGGCTGACGCTGCAAAGCCTAAGGAAGGTGATAAAAAAGATCCTGAAACAAGTTCAGGAGGTAATGGTAAAGATAAAGGACCAGTAGATGCAGAGTTTGAAGATGTGAAGAAAGATGGAGAAAAGAAAGAGGATGATAAAAAGGAAGAAGAGAAAAAAGATGATAAAAAGTAATTAGTTTAAATAGCGCGGGGCATTTGCCCCGCGTGATTTGTATATACGTTGAGTTTAAAAAAATATTATGGAATTAATGTATGGAAAAAAATGAAAATTTAATATCAAAAAATATTGTAGTTATTATTGTATTTGTATTTGGGATTTTTATGCTTGGCGCGCTGGTATACGATGCCTTTACTTCAAAAACATTAAGCGCAAGAGAAAGTACACTTATTTCAATTTTTAGTTCTTTTTTAATTGCACAAGGTTTTTACATTTTTGGTAAAACATCATCACGTATAGAAGCAATGGAAGGTTTTAAAGGGGAAACACAGAAAGCTTATCGTCGTTCAGAAATTATTAAAAAGAGTTCTGAAACCATACAGGCAATGTTGAGTTCACGAATGGGTGTATATAAAGCAAAAAAAGAATTGAATAATTCTGATCGAGACGCAATTCTAGAGATTTTTAGAAGTGGAATATTACAAATGGACAGCTTAATTGATCATTTAAATGCTTCAATGAAGGATTGGGCAGACATTATTCCTGAATTTGTGGACAAAAGAAAAGAAGTAAATAAAAAAATTGCAGATATAAGAGATGAATTAAATAAACAAAGAATCACTTTTTTAGAGGAAGTTGATAAAGTTAAAAAAGCAACTGAAAAGAGTGATGGGGAAAAGAAAAATGAGATTGATATATTAAAAACAAAAATAGGTGCACTTGAATCTGAAAAGTATTCAGAAATTAAACAGATAGATCCTCTGGATTCATTAGTATCCTCACCAAGCGGAATGGGAGTTGTCTATAGTAATGCAGATAATGTTAGAATATTAAATTCAAATGAAGGTATTTTACCGAGAAGTTTTGTAGATGATTCTTTAATTTCATCAGAAAATATGTTTCAATCTCGTGTCCCAGATTTAACAAAAGTTGAACCAAATGTAATTACTGGCATTCAAGTAAAAAAAGTTAAAAGCAAAGAAGAAACAAAGAAATAATAATGAATTATCAAAGAATTAACCAAACCCTAGGAGCAGGCCTCTGTGCCTGCGACGCCATAAAAAAACTGAGCGCACCCAGGGACGGATGCGCTCGGAGGTTAATTACATACTTTTGTCACTTCGAACCTGCCTGCTCGCCTCGCTAAAGCTCGGACGAAGCGGGCCGGTAGGCAGGCGAAGAGAGAAGTCCTTATAACGATATTAGCATTTACTAACCTGATAAAGATCTCTCCGCTTCGGTCGAGATGACAAACGTTAGTTAAATTAAAATCTATAAGAAGTGTGGCTAAATTAAATTTTAATAATAGGAGAACGATCAAATGGCAAATAAAAAAATTAACCCAGTTTCCTTAAGGATACCAACAAAAGCCTATAGTCAAGGAGTTCTTGTTCCTTGCGGACAAAGTAATTTACTTTTTATTACTGGGCAGTTACCTCAAGATATTGATGGTAAAATTATCCACCAAGATGATGTAGGGGAGCAAGTTAGGCTTGTTTTTTCAAGGATTTCTGATATTTTGAAAGAAGCAGAGATGTCTTTCGATGATGTTGTGAAGCTCCAGATTTATGTGAGTGATATAGGTTCTGCAAAGACTGTATCCTCTATTAGAGATGAACTCTTTGGAGTTAGTAAACCCGCAAGCACACTTGTAGAAGTGTCAGGCTTTGTAAAAGAAGGTTGCAACGTTGAAATTGATGCCGTTGCAGCGAAGCTTGTTTAACTAACTTCTTTAGATTCGTTAGGAGGCTTACTCTTGTCATTGCGAGCAAAGCGAAGCAATCTCATGAGATCACTTCGTCATTTTATTCCTCGTGATGACAAATTAGAAAATAATATCTATGAATTACCAAAGAATAATACAACAAATAGTTGAGCAGGCGAGAGAGTTGAAAGATATTAGCACAACAGAGAATAAAGCACGTGTGAACTATGCTTGTATTTTTTCGCAATCTAAGAAGGAATATAAGGAGTTAGAAACAGACGTGGCGCAATACGGTAAGCTAATAAAAGAAACAAAGATGGGGAATGTGTATTTAGTAGAGCCGATACAGACATGGTCTGGATTAGTAAAGATAGTAAAAATAAGAAAACCAGATCCTGAGCGACCTGAGCGGGGAGACGCTGATTTCACAGTAAGGGATTATAAGGTGTTTAAAAAAGAATATTTAGATAAGCCTGGGTTTAGTTTGATAGAACGTCCTGATATGGAAATGATAGAATTAGCTGATCCAAATTTTAATGTCTTGGCTTATTTCTCTAACCCAACACTTGGAGAGGTATTGGGTATTAATTAAAAAAGGACCCAATAGTTGAATCCTTTACGTTAAATATTTAGGCATAGTAGCACACAGTTGCCATCAGACTTATTCCGCAACAAATTAGAGTGGCATTTCGATAGTACTTGCGAGTTCCTAGATCAATTGCCCAACGATGAAATTCATCGCAGATGCACAAGAAATAACAAATTGAGCTTACAAAAAGTACGGCAAGTCCTCCAAAAATGATAAGCGCCCATGCGGCTTCCCAAGCAGAATTGTATTCCACTATCATAATATACCCCTTTATTAAATAGCAATTTTATTATATTAAGTTTAGCTAGATAGGGTTGTTTTGTCAAAAAAAACCTGTAAAAAAAGTAGCGCACCCAGGGACGGATGCGCTCGGAGGATTTCATAACCATAGAGAGCACACTTTCCGCCCATCTTCGCCTTTGACGAAACTAATGGCGGGCAGGTCTAGTGTGCGAACGAAATAGTATTTATATTGACATGGATGTCTATTCATGATATTTTGGTATATAAATAAAAACATAAATTGAACTTAAAAAAAGGATAAAAAATGGCAGTAGATGATAAAAATACCGAATGTCCTCATTGTAATGGACGTACAACCTGTACTTGCTCAAGTTGCGGAGCTTATGTCACTGGCAGGGGTGGAAAGGAATGGAAAAAGGGTATTTGCAAGGTTTGTGGTGGCTCTGGTAAAGCCAGATAATCCTGGTAAGTAGTTTCAAAAGCTATGATAGTAACTCCGTTGATTAATTTTAACGGGGTTTCATTTTTTGTAAAACAAAAAATTACAAAAGGATTGACATAGACGTTTATCTATGATATTTTGGTATATAAATAAAAACATAAATTGTACGTAAAAAAAAGGAGAAAAACGATGTCAGATATGTCTTGTATGGTACCACGTGAAAAGGTTGCATTAAGAATTACAACAGGTAATGATAATGATCAAACCGTTTATGTATTCGGTCCCCCAGACAAAAATGAATTTAGAAAGGTTCAACGAAATGACGAAAAACCTTTCACAGCTAAGATAATGGGACCAGTTGTAGATGAGATTTTGGTTGATGATGTGGTAGTGGGCATATACACACAATTAGCTAATAAGCAGGTCCTAGCGCATAAAAAAATGCTTGAAGTGGGCACTCCAATGGGACTTTGGACTGAACCTGATGCCAAAGAAACTCGAATTTCAAGACCTATTATCAAGATAGAGATTATTTAAATCTTTTATCTAAAACCTCCAATTTTTACTGGAGGTTTTTTTATATTTGAAAATAAGTATGTATAAATTCTCTTGGTAATAAAAAAACACTTTAGAAAAACTAAAGTGTTTTTTATTGAAAAGTTTTTATAATTTACTCCGCTATTTGAAGTAGGTCAGCGGTGGTAAATTTCTGCGATCCGCCGGTGTCTTTGTTAGTGATGGTGAGCGTGACATCTTCTTTTGTTCCGTCTGATGTTATCAGCTGCATGGTGTCAGTATCTAAGGAGTTATCACCGAGTGGGATTTTGACATGAATTTTATCTAAAGTAACTACCTTTGATGTGCCAAATGAAACGGTTGCCTCAGAGTCAATGTCAATATCGCCACCTACTAATGTTGAATCTTCTCTGGTATCTTTAAATAGAATTGTCGTGGTGGCAAACTCTGTCGTCGATGAGTATTCTTTACCGCTGATAGATATTGTGTATGTAGTATCAACTAATGATGTGTCAGTTGGTATTGTTCCTATTTGCTGTTTAATGCTTTCTATACTATAAGCTTCAGCTTTATTTTCTACTATAATATCGATATATGAAGTTTGTTCACCGCGTGCACTGGAATACGGAGCAAGGCGATTTGTAATTTGTCGCTCATTCACAAGACCATAGCGGAAGTCTAGATTATAGCCGCCACACATGACTGACGAATATGTCCCTTTGATATTATTTGATACATACGAACATCCATTAAAGTACCCAACATCTAACGCTTCTTTTACTTGGCCTTCAAGATCACCCCACCATAATTCCGCTACAACTACAGAACTTGCGCAGTTTGGAAAACCTGGACTATTGGATCCACTAGAGTCAATTCTTTCATCTCTGAGTAGGAAAGCTTGGTGGCCAAATTCATGATGGAAAACATGGCGAATACCGCGCACGGCCCCTTGTTCCATCTCAAGAAAATCAGTAGTCGCTATATATGAATCTCGATTGTAATGCGCATAACCGACAACCCCGTCGGGGAAGGTAGTGTTACATAGGAAAACAGGATAAACGATGCCATTACTGATACCACTCTTTTCAATCGCCCAATTGTAATGGTCAGCTCCAAATTCGCAACTTGTTAGGAGTTGCTCATTGAGGTACCAAAAATTATATTTATCTAAATTATCTTTAAGTACTTCCATTTCAGCGAATGGCTTTACCTCAGTTAGCCAGTTATATTCCGGATGGCCCGCTCCATAATATGTTAAGTTAAATGGTTCAACATTATACTGATCATTTAAGTCGATTAACACTTTACTTTTGATTATTACCTCATTTATCGATGGCTGATCTGATCCGATAAATACGACATTTACACGATTTGCATTCTTATCATTATGATTACTATACAACTCTTTTAATATAGGTATGCATGTACAACCATTACACTGCTCATCAAGTCCGCATCCACCATTATAATCGCATTCTTCCCCTAGTTCTGGTTGAATTTGCCCATCTCCACATGAATATTTACACGCACCATCATCACAGTACCAATAATTTCCATACCGCACCGAACAATCCGCTTCTGTAGAGCTAAATTCAGGCCCTAAAAGGGCTTCGGTTTCTTCATTAGCCTCTGTATCAATACTAGCACCACGGATGACAGGGGTATTGATTTCTGGGCTATTTGGGCAATAATAATCAACTACATGATCGCTAGTTTCGCAGTTATCAGTGTATTTATTAATCTTTCCATAGCCATTATCAATTGTCACCCATCCATGCCTTTTAAAGGCATCTTTTCCGTCTGAATCACGGCATATTGGTGTACCACTTAAAATAGGATCAGTTTCTGAGTCCGGTCCAATTATTAATCCATACACAAGTCCACCTCCGGCGATAACGGCCGCGAGTATCATCGTAGTGAGCGCAATCATGACTGGTGTCTGGATTTTTGTTGAAGTGATTTGTTGGATTTGTTTGTTCATAGGTTTTTTCTTAGGAGGCATATTGCTATAATTTAATATAATATTTTATCACTTCATTATTATACGCTAATATTACGTTAAAATCAAAAAACCCAAATTTAAAGGCTTATCAAAAAGATATAGATTATTTAGAGAATTATTAAATCTCAAATTTTTACTGGAGGTTTTTTTATATGTTATAATAAGTATATATGAACTACGAAAGAATAAACCAAGCTATTGAATACGCGTCTGAAATGCATCATGATTTACGTTATAAATATAACGATAATAAGTTTCAGGTTGCTCACATTTTTTTTGTTGGTGCTATTTTGATGAAACATGGTTTTGACGATGATGTTATTATCGCTGGTTTCTTGCATGATGCGATAGAGGATACAGATGTTACCAAAGAAGATATTGAGAAAAGGTTTGGTAAAAGAGTAGCAGACTTTGTAGAGGCAGAGACAGTGGATCAGACTATTGAATGGAAGAAGAGACAGTATCTTATGCAGGATAATGTACGTAATGCTTCTCTTGAAGTTAAAGCTATCAAAACCGCTGATCAATTACATCAATTAAACTTGTTTACTGACGATAGCCATCTTGCCAGTCAGAACAACTATATCAACCAAAAAGGTGCTAAGAAAGCTTATTGGAAATATGAGCAGTTATTAGAGGCTATTGGGACTGGTTGGTCACATCCAATCCTTGATGATGCATATGTATTACTCAAGAAGATGAAGAAAAAATATCTTTAATAATTTGTACTTTCTATAACCTGCCAAAGGTGGATAGGTGTTAAGTAACAAAGAGTTCTAAGAGTCTTCAAGACACTTTTTTTAATACCATAATTAGTATGGGATGGTTTAATAAATATCCTTGGACCTACATAATACTAAAAACTATATTTTGATAAATATTTTAGATAATAAATGATGTAAAAAAAATAACTGACTTCGTTTTTATACGAAGTCAGCTTATTACCCCACAATGGTTATATCGACAACAACCGTCTGTAATTGTCGATATCAAAAAAAATAATTCAAAGAACGTTTTTCCTTATACCAGGACAGGTAAAGGTTATCCGATTAGTTGGATGGGGTGGGTACGAATAATAATATTATAACAAATAATTCATTAGGTCAAGGTTGGATTGTTTTCAAAAAAAAATGAGGCGCTCGTGAACATATTGCATATGTTCAGTCATGGCAGCCTCATTAAGTAAATGTTACTCTTTCAAGTTTTAGTTATAGAAAGTACAACTCTTTTCTGATCGTCTAATCATCCTTTTATTTTTATGGTGTTTATATTATATCAATCATTTGGGTAGCTAGTCAATGAATTAATATCTAAAATATGCTAAAATATATGCATGGAAAATGAACCAAAAAATATAGATATTAAAATGTTAGCGATAATATTTACATTAGTATCAGTACTGATTATCAGCGGTATTTCTTTTTATTTGATATCAGAAAGCAAAGGCACGAAAATAACAATACCTGTTGTAAATTCAACGACAAATACAAATACTAATACTAACATTATAAATGTGAATCAAGATTTAAATACTAATTATTTTCCGTATATTGCGCCAAGTACTGCAATGTATGATCTTTATCTTTGTCCTGGAGTGACTATTTCGAACCCTTCAGCTACAGATTGCTTTTATACTACAAACTTGATAAGTGATGATAGTACGATAAATATTCATGGAAGCTATATAAATAACGTAGGAGTAGATTGGCAAAGTTTATTTGTAGTAGTGAAAGATTGTCCCACTTGCGATGTTCCTAGATATTTAGATTTTGATACTGCTACACGGAGTATGACTGCATGTTCGATATCTGGGCAAATTGATCCAAATAATTTTGGTGTTTTTAATCAATTTATTTATCCTTCCACAGATGATTGGTCAGAAGAAATATTAAGCGCTAAGGATCATGTTAGAATAGAAATTGATAAATATTTTAAAGAGGGGAATGATATTTATATGATACAAGCATCACCAGCCGGCTGTGATCTGCTAGTAACAAATTTCCAGGTATTATAAATTTAAGGTAATATAAAAACCCGCCAGATGGCGGGTCTTTACGCTATAAATTTAAAAAAATTTACGCTTTGCTGACTTTTGTAGCTGCAGGACCTTTTGGAGTATCTGAGATCTCGAAAGTAACAGCGTCACCTTCTTGAAGTTCATTATACTCGACTCCTTCCAACTCATTTGAGTGGAAAAATAAGTCTTTGTCTTGGTCTTCAGCTGTAATAAAGCCAAAGCCTTTGTCAGTCAATTTTTTTATTGTTCCTTGCATGTTTGTGTAGAAATAAAAATTGAATTAAATAGTTATAGTAGCTTTTGAAATTCGACTTATATTTCTATACTAACTATACTCTAAACGCACTTTTCAATAGATCTAAAATCAAACTATCGATTAGATTGTTCACCATTATACTAGCAAATAAAGGAATATTTGTCAATGGTAGTGATTAGTCCAATAAAAAAAGACCTAATTATTACTAGGTCTTAGGTATTAGATAGTATCAATAAATAGCGAAATATGCTAAAATACTGACATAATTAATTAAAAGTTAACAATATGAATGGACAACCAGCCGGCCAACAGGGTCAACAAATTAATATAAAAATAGATGATGCTACTCTAAAAGGAGTGCATGCTAATGCAATGGGAATTTCTCATGCTAAAGAAGAGTTTGTATTAGATTTCATGAATATCTATCCTTGGCAAAAAGTAGGTGTTGTGACCGCAAGAGTTATCACGGGACCAGGTCATATGAAAAGAATTTATAAAGCGTTGGAAGAAAATATAAAAAAATATGAGGAAAAGTTTGGCAAGATAGAAGAAGCACAGTCTCCACAAGATGGGGAGATAGGTTTTAAAACTGCATAAAAAAAGCCCGCACATTAAATCGTGAGGGCTATTAAACTTTTTGGTGGTTTGTTTACTCGGGTACGATTTCGAAAAACTTTTTCAAATAATTCATTGAATGAGTAAAGAAGTTGGCAACATTACATTCGTAGATAATAAAGTCACCTTCTTTGTCTGCGATGCTAACGTAGTAAGTTGACCCTTTTCGGAATACCGTTTCATCACCTTGTTCAATGTTCTCTTTGCATTTGACAAGGATAACTTTAATGAAGAAGTTTTTGGATTCATCTTCTGAGAATGATACGATACCGCCACCACCCTTGTAGATATAAACAAAAGTGTCACTATTCTCAGTATCCAACTGTCGGATAAAGTAAATTTTTCCAGAGACGAATTCATAACCATCTTTGACCACCGTTTTGGTGCATTTCAGTTTTAAAGAGCTTTGGATTTTCTGCACATCCATCTTTCACCTCACTATTGTTATATTTTTTAATATTAACCGTATTAAACTTATCAATCGAAAAAACGATTGTCAATGATAATAAAAGAATTATAATTGCTTAATTAATATGGTAATTTAGCAGAATTATTGTATAATGTCAAGTACTAGTAACCAACTTAATTATATGAGAGTAGAGAATAAAGAAGAAGAAAAAAAGATAGATAAATTTATACCCCCACAACCAATTGGTAAAGTTGCTACTTTGATTGGTCTAGTGGTAGCTAGTACAGCTCTTTTTTGGTTAGCATGGCATAACGCTATTACATCTGGTTTAAGTTTTGCCTTTAGTTGGGAAAATATATTATTGGTTCTTTCTACATTATTGGCAATGTGTTTAATGTTTACGATATTGGCAATGGCTGAAGTATTAGTAACGAAGAGAATACCTTTATTATTAATGGCAATTTTTTCTTCTGCTACTATGTTTCTTTTTTTCAAACCGTCTTTTTGGAGTATGGTAGGATTTTTATTAATGCTATTAGCATTCTTGGCATGGAGAAGAGAGATTAGACAAGATGAAAAAACTAGGGTAAAATTTGTACCACAAAAAATAATCGATAGTGGATTAAAGATGGCGGTCAGTTTGATATTATTAGCAGCTTGTTTCAATTTTTTTAGCTTCATGACAACAAGACCTAATGCAGAAATTGAAACTATGAATAGTTTGGTAAGTAATAGCACGGAGACTGTAGAAAGTGGCTTATTATTATATTATGGTGATAGGTATGACCCAGATATGGAGCTAGATACATTTATCAATAATATTAGTTCTTCAGTTGGTGATGCGATAATAGATGATAAGGTTAAGGTTGATACAGGCAATGAAGAGTTGGACAATGCTTTAGGTGATGCAATTACAGATAGTCTTGGAGTTGTACAACAGGAAGTAGTCGAAGAACTTAGGAATAGTTTTTTAGCAACGTTTAATATAGAAGCAACAGGTGATGAGAGTATGAATAGTATTATTGAAAAAATTGTACATGCAAATATTACAGAATTTGTTGATCCATATCTTGAGTTTGTACCGGCATTATTAGCAGTCGGTTTGTTCTTTCTTCTTAATATATTTAATTTTATTTATAGAGAGTTAATTAAATGGTTTAGTTATCTATTGTTTCATATCTTTATTTGGATTAAGTTTATCCATATAAAGAAGATACAAATAGAAGCAGAAAAAATAGCATTATCTGAATAGTATACATTATGGCAAATAAAGATTTATATGAAATTCTTGGAGTGGCTAAAGAAGCTAGTCAAGATGAAATAAAAAAAGCTTATAGAAAACTTGCTCATCAACATCATCCAGATAAATCTGGAGGTGATGAAGCTAAATTTAAAGAGATTAATTCAGCTTATCAAGTGCTTAGTAATGAGCAGAAGCGCCAACAATATGATCAGTTTGGTCAGAATTTTAATCAAGCTGGTGGTGGGCAAGGAGGCCAAGGTGGTTTTGGTGGTGGGATGAATTGGGATGATTTCGCTCGTGCGTCTGGTGGTCAGCAGGGACCGTTTGGTCAAGGTGGTCAGGGAGCTGAGTATGATATGGGAGATATATTCGGAGATATTTTTGGTTTTGGTAAACGTGGTGGAGCAAGCTCTGGTGCCTCAGCACAAGGTGGTGATATACAGGCTGAAATGCAAATTGAATTCAAAGAAGCTGCTTTCGGAGCAGAAAAGGTAATAGATTTATATAAGCATGCCACTTGTTCACATTGTAAGGGGAATGGAGCAGAGCCAGGTTCAAAAATTGATACTTGTAAAAATTGCAATGGGCAGGGTAAGGTAGAGAGAGTGCAGCAAACTGTTTTAGGTGCATTTCGTACGGCAACTGTGTGTCCTGAATGTCGTGGTGAAGGTAAAAAATATGACAAGAAATGTAAAGAGTGTAGCGGTGACGGAAGAGTAAAAGAATCTGAAAAAATCAAAGTAAAAATTCCAGCTGGGATAGCAGAAGGTGAGACGATACGATTATCTGGAAAAGGGGAAGTAGGTCTAAAAGGAGCACCAGCGGGTGATCTTTATGTTACGATGAGAGTAGTTAATGATCCAAACTTTAATAGAGAGGGTGATGACATTTTGTCAGAAGTTAATATCAGTATTTCCCAAGCTACTTTAGGAGATAAAATAAATATAATGACTTTGGATGGCGAAGTGACTTTAAAAGTTCCATCTGGTACTCAATCAGGTAAAGTGTTTAGTCTTAAAGGAAAAGGGACTCATCATCTACGTATACGTGGACGTGGCGATCATTTAGTAACAGTGAATATTCAAATACCTACAAAATTAAGTAGAGACCAAAAGAAGTTATTTGAACAATTATCCAAGTTAGATTAATGTCTATTAAATGTATAATTTTTGACTACGATGGTGTGATCGTGGATTCTTTTGATGAAATGCATGCGGTTTATCAGATACTATGCAAAGAGTTAGGGTATAAATGTCCAACCGACAGGGAAGTTTTTAGAAAAATGTATGGTAATGACTACAGTGATTTGTTAGTCTCTTTAGGTGTGCCTAAAAAACTTTGGGAAAAGGGATCTGAAATTTATTACCGAGAGATAGTAAAAAGAAATTCGTTACCATTTTCACAGATTAAAGAGCAGTTAGATATACTTTCAAAGAAATATGTACTTTATGTAGTTTCTGCTACGAGTCAAGAGGAGGTTAAGTCAAAATTAATCAAAAATAATTTAGATAAGTATTTTAAGAAAATTTTTGCTAGGGGTCATTATTCAGAAATGTTCAAAAAAGCTGAAGCTATAAAGTCTATTATTAAAGAGGAAAAAGTTGGTCTTGATGAAGTGATCTATGTTGGAGATATGAATAGAGATTATGAACGTTCAAAAGAGGCAGGATTAAAAAATATTATTATTTTAGATTATGGATGGGGGAATACAATAACAACCGATCAAGCTGTTAAAGTTAAAAAACAAGAAGACTTATTGGATGTAATAGAACAATGTGATTTAAAGTATTGATTTTTATCAATAATTGTGATATAATATATTTGTTAATTAATTAACAGGAGGTATAGTCATATGATACCAGTTGCTTGGGCAGCAGAAACCGCAGAGGTTGCTGTCGAATCTGCAAATATAATGCAGAACATCGATTGGACCAGACCGACATGGGATTTATTCATAATCTTATTTTTTATCGTAGCTGCATTTTTATATGGATTGTCATTAGGTCGTGATAGAATAATTGTTATTTTGGTTAGTATTTACATGTCTCTAGCTATTATCGAGCACGCTCCATTTCTCAATTCAGAGTGGTTGCATGATTGGATTAACGGTGTTGTAAATCAATTTTTTGTATTTCAAATATCAGCATTCTTAATACTGTTTATTGTTTTATTTTTGGTGATTACGCGTTCCGCTCTGATGAAGACGATAGCCTCTTCAGATACTGCTGGTCCATGGTGGCAGGTTTTATTATATAGTACTTTGCATGTTGGGTTGCTTGTTAGTATAGTATTATCATATCTACCAGCTGATACTGTGGAGCAGGTATTAGCGCCATTAACAAAACAAGTCTTTACAACGGAGGTGGCTCAATCAGTCTGGATATTATCACCAGTGGTAGCAATGATAGCGTTCAAAGGTACTGGCTCTAGAAAACGTAAGAAAAGAGAAATAGCAGACGAAGAATAAAAAAATAGGCTATGAAATAAGCCTAGATAATTTTGCTGGACGTAATAATATTACGTTTTTTTATTAATTTAGTAGTAATATAAATGCAATCCCGCCAAGCATGATAGCAGCTCCGAATATTCTATATTTAATATTAGTTTCTTTAAAATAATAAGCACCTAGGACAATGCTACCAATAATTAAGCCACCTCTTTTAATAGCGATGGCATAGGAGACGAATGTAGTTTCTAAACCTATTAAAAATAATATATTAGCTACAGCTGTGATGATAGCGGCAGAGATAAGAAGAGGGAGGTGACCAGTAATCATTTTCTTATAATGGTGACGATGTCTCATACCCATCCAGATGCTCATAAAGATTGCTTCTATCAGAACGGTTGCGAATAAATAAAATTCTATTGAACTTTTTTGCATGGCCATTTTAGCGAAGTTAGCATTGAAACTCCATATTAAAGCAATTATAATAATATAAAGGCTAGCCTTATGTGAAAAAATATTTTTTATTCTTGCCATTAATCCATTCCTAAGCTCCTCACCTTTTAATAATATAGCACCAGCAACAACTAATAGAATACCGATGATACCATATGTATTTGGTAGTTCTCCAAGAAAGAAATATGAAGTAGCAATCAAGAATACTGGAGTGAATGAAAGCAGGGGAAGGGTTGCGGATATTGGAGCAAGTTTTTCACTTTTTATTAGTAATATATTTGTTATGATAAGCAAAGGAACATCGATAGCAATAATCAACCAGAAAGTTGGATCAATTTCAGGTAATCCATTTTTCCATAAAAAAATTGCATAAATTGGTACAGAAAAAGTAGCAACCGCCCAAAAAATAATATTGACAGTGTAACTTTTTGTTGCTTTTTTCTTCAGCACATCTACGGATGGGTATAGTAGTGAAGCGATAATTATTAATATAAATCCACTCATTTTTTGAATTATTAAAAAGGTTAGTAACTAAGATTAGTCGCTATTTTTTTATTTGTTAATTAGTTCGTTTTGTTGATATTTATTCCAACTTCTTTCCATTCGGACATTACTTCATCAATATCAGATGAATTAACGGTAGTATGTTCAGCATCTTTATTGCTTATGTTTGCTAGTTTTACTTTTGCGGCGGCTTCATCCATTAGATCAATAGCTTTATCGGGAAAAACCCTGTCATGCATGAATTCTCCAGAAAGTTTCACACACCGAGCTAGTGCATCATCACTAATTTTTACTTGGTGATGATTTTCATATTTTGATCTTATGCCTGCTAATATTTTGATAGTATTTTCAGCACTTGGTTCGTTGACCATGACTGGTTGGAATCTTCTTTCTAAAGTTGAATCATGTTCAACATATTTTTTGTATTCTTCTATTGTAGTTGCTCCTACCATTTGGAGTTCACCACGTGCTAAGGCAGGTTTGAGAATATCGGCAGCGTCAATTGCGCCGGTTGCTTCACCAGCTTCAGCAAGTGAATGCATTTCATCAATAAATAATATAATTGTTCTTTTGGCCGCGATTATTTCGTCTACTAATGATTTCAATCTCTTTTCAAATTCCCCTCGATATTTAGTACCAGCAACCATTCCACTTAAATCCAAAGATAAAACTTTTTTGTTTGCTAGATGGGGGGTAACATCACCGGTAGCTATTTTGTTCGCTAATCCTTCAACTATTGATGTTTTGCCTACGCCAGACTTTCCGATGATTACAGGATTATTTTTAGTTCGACGAGAGAGTATTTGGATTAATCTCTCAATTTCATGTTCACGACCAATCACTGGATCAAGTTTGTTATTGATAGCTAGGTTAGTAAGATCTTTTGAATACATTTGTAGTACATTCATGCCGGATGTATTTTTTTTACTTTCTTTGTATAACCAAAAAATAATTACACCCAGTACTATGAGTATAAGTAACAATGATGAAGATGTTGCGCTTAGGTTGAACATAATGATTTTATTTTATAACCACTTTCTTCTTTTAAAAAAACTAAATACTAATATTGCTACAAAAATCTCAAGAACTAGTAAGGCTACAAAACCAAACTCCCATTCTATAATAGGAGTGCCTGGAGCACCAATACCTAAGAGGGTTGCGACAAGAGTTAGAACAAATATTACTACAGAAATAACTGTAAAAGTTTTCATGATATGGTTTAGGCGGAATGAAATTAATGATTCATTTGTATCATTAACTGCTTCGATAGATTCTTTGAAACTATCTAATGTATCCCAAATTTCTTTAACTTTATCAATTAAACTATTGAAGTATATATTTGATTTACTAACATCAAAAAATTGTAATTGTTTATTTGCTGCTTCTAATTTCTTAATAATATTTTTATGTGCTTGCATTGATCTACGGAAATTAACAACATTTCTACGGGAGGCTAATATTTTACCTACCATGTCTTTTTCTTTGCCACGAAATATTAATTTTTCAGTTTTATGAATATCAACACTAATATGATCAAGCATTGGGAAACAATGACCAACTAATTTATTTAGCATTTCGTATAGCACTATTATTACATTGTTGGAAAGAAATTCATTTTTTTCATTATGATGAACGGATTTTTTTAGATGGTTAAAATGACTTACTATAGTATCTAACTTTTTATCATGAATGGTTATTATATAATGTTTACTGATAAAAAAATCTATTTCTACTGCAGTAATTTCACCAGTCTTTCTATTATATAGGGGATAAAGCATAACTAAAAATATATGATCTTTGTAAACATCAATTTTAGGTCTTTGCCCATTAGTAATACAATCCTCAAGATTAATGGGATGAAAGTTGAAATTCTTTTTTAGAAATTTAATTTCTGGGCCATCACTTTTTCTGACGTCCGTTACATCAATCCATCGAATATTTTTTGCCCTAATTTCATTTATTGGCATGATTTTTATTTTTTGTTTTAGTATTTATATTGTAGCATACTTTAGCGATTTTTGCAAGTTATATGCTTTAAATAAAAAAGAGACGAATATGTATTCATATACGTCTCTTCTACTCAATTTTATTATGCTATCTCTATCTTCTACTGTGGTACACTGGCATTGTTGCCAGTACCGGACCATATACATCGTCAGTTAAGTCAATAACTCGACCTGTATTATAGTCGAAACTTTGGTTGATCCTTCTGAACCAACCTCGCACGAAGATTGTCCTCTCTCGTTGATCTTTTTTGTTTTTGATGAAAGCGTGTCCCCAGCTTCTTTTGGCTCCGAATTTCTTGGCACCAAAAGGTAAATTTACCCAGTTGAGCCCATCCAATGAATACTCAGCGCTAGAAAGCTCCCAATCTCTGGGTGCTTTATAAACTATGTATAGTTTCATTCCTCTACCTTGTATAGGGTAGGCACTGAGTAGATGGAGCCTAGTATTCCATTGATTAGATGGATATACCTTGAAAGCATCTTTAGAAGGGGGTTTGTTTTCAGGTCTTTCTAATACCTGAATATTTACAAAACGTCCACAGCTTTGGCAAATCAGCATAATAAAAATAACAAAGAGCATTAGTAGCGTATTATGGAGTTTCATGTCACTCCTCCTTCTATATGTATAACAATAGTTTCAGATTAAACAGACATTTAAATATATCATTGATATAAGGATTTGTCAATAGTAAGCATACTAACATTGATTAATAAAATTTTACCTTGATTTTTCATCAAAAATATGATATAATAATTATATAAATGAATTAATTACTATTGTTTATGCCAAACCCAATAAATAAGCCTGATTTATCTAGTCCGGATACTAAAAGGGGTGCAACTTCTGAAATTGAGGATATTTTTGAGCATGAAGATGCTAACAAAGTAGAACAACAACCCGAGCCAGTTGAAGTAAAAGTGACTTTACCTGAAGTTAGTAAAGAAATTACTCCAGAAAAGAAAGTTGAAAAAGAACAACAAAAAGAAAATGAAATCAATCAGATGCAACAAGCCCCTCCTCCCGTACAACCGGACCCAGTAGTAGATAAGACAACTGTTTCTGAAGAAAGAAGCGTTGATTTGATGAAAATTGAAAATATATTATCTGATCATTTAGATGAACTTTTTTTACAGATGACACCGCAGGAACAAATGGCATTTAAGAAAAAAGGAGAAGAGACGGCAGAAAAAGTTAATGAATTATTAAAAGAAACTAAAATTAAAGTAAAAGAAATTTTAGTATTAATTAAAGAATGGTTGAAAATAATACCTGGAGTAAATAAATTTTTTATTGAACAAGAGGCAAAAATTAAAACTGATAGATTACTAAATCTTAGAGAAAGAGAATAAAATATTTAGTATTCATATATTTAAGTGGTATCAATTATAGTTAAAAAATTATGAATGTATTTGCAAATTTGATGGAAAATTCTGCTTTTCCAATTATTTTAGTTGGAATTTCTGTTTTAATTGTTGCGATAAGTTCTTTTTTAATTATTCGTCGTAACATGAGAAGTCAAAAAAAATTACCTAATGCATTGCAAAAGGTAATGTTATTGATCACTCTACCAAAAGAGTCAGAGATAAAAGAAGGAGAAAATAAACAAGAGTCTGTTGAAGAAATGTTGGTTGAGGCAGAAGCATTTTTAAATGCATTAGGCGGTATGAAGGCTCAACGTGGCGCTGCTAGTATAGTTGGAGGAAGAACTGATAATTTTTCATTTGAGATTGTTGCATATGGAGGATTAATTTCATTTTATGTTGTTATTCCTAGATACTTACGTGATTATATGGAACAACATATTAGTGCTCAATATCCAGATGCGCAAATTGAAGAAACGGAAGAATTCAATTTATTTAGTCCCCAAAGTAAAATTGCAGCTACTACTCTAACATTTAAAAAGCAGTACATATTTCCCATAAGAACATATCGTGAGTTAGATGTTGATCCATTAAGTTCTCTTACTAATGTTTTATCAAAAATCGCTCCAGACGAAGGTGCGGTTATTCAGTATGTTGCCAGATCAGCAAAAGCAGAATGGAGAAATTGGGGAGCTCGTGTTGCAAAAGATATTCACAATGGTAGGGCGGTAAAAGAAGCTGTCGGAAGGAATGGTTTTTTGGGATTTCTTTTTGGATTATATAGAACTTTTGTACCTGAGAAAAAAAATGAATTAGACAAACAACATCAGTTATCAGCACGTGATGAGGAAATTGTAAAAAGTTTGGAAAACAAGGTTAGTAAGGCAGGGTTAGATGTAAATATTAGAATTATCGTTTCAACAAAGTCGCAAGAAAGATCACAAAAATATTTAAAAGATATTGTTGATTCTTTTAGTCAGTATTCTTCTTTTGAATATGGTAATGGTTTCGTGAGAAATGATCCGTATTTCAAAAAAGACCAATTAATATTGGACTATATTTATCGTACATTTAATAAGAAAAAATTGTTGGTACTTAATACAGAAGAGATGGCGAGTTTATTTCACTTTCCTTTAGTTACCACAGAAACTCCTAATATTCGTTGGTTAGTAGCACGTAAAGCACCAGCCCCAACCAATCTACCTAAAGAAGGATTGGTATTAGGTAAGAATCTTTATCGTGGCGAAGAGCATGTCGTTCGTATTAAACCTAAGGATCGACAGAGGCATGTATATGTAATAGGTAAATCTGGTGTTGGTAAATCTGTATTATTATCGAATATGATAATCCAAGATATTATTAATGGTGAGGGAGTCGGTGTTATTGATCCACATGGAGATTTGATTAATGATATATTAGCTCATATTCCTAAAGAGCGAGCTGAAGATGTTATACATTTCAATCCATCAGATCTTGATAGACCTATGGGTTTGAATATGTTAGAGGTATCTAGTCCAGATCAAAAAGATTTTGCGGTACAAGAAATGATTTCTATTTTTTATAAATTATTTCCACCGGAGATGATTGGGCCGATGTTTGAACATAACATGAGGAATGTTATGTTAACTTTAATGGAAGATGAAGAAAATCCTGGTACTATTACAGATATTCCAAGGATGTTTACAGATCCTGCTTTTCAAAAATATAAATTATCCAAAGTAAAAGATCATGTTGTTAGAGCTTTTTGGGAACAGGAGATGGCTAAGACTTCTGATTTTCATAAATCAGAGATGCTAGGATATTTGATCTCAAAAGTTGGTCGTTTTGTAGAGAATAGTATGATGAGAAATATTATTGGTCAGCCAAAGTCTGGATTCAATTTTGAAGAGGTGATGAATAACAAAAAGATATTATTGGTTAATTTATCAAAAGGTACAACTGGCGAAGTAAATAGTAGTTTGTTAGGTTTAATATTAGTATCTAAGCTTCAGATGGCTGCAATGAAAAGAGCATCGATGGCAGAAGAAGATAGAAAAGATTTTTACTTATATATTGATGAGTTTCAAAATTTTGTTACAGACAGTATCGCTACAATTTTATCTGAAGCTAGAAAATATCGTTTGGATTTAACTATTGCACATCAATATATTGGACAGCTACTTCAAGATAATGGGGATTCTAAGATTAAAGATGCTGTATTTGGTAATGTTGGTACTATGTTGGCTTTTCGTGTAGGCGTAGATGATGCTGAAGTATTAGCAAAAGAATTTGATCCAGTATTTAATGAATTTGATGCTATTAATGTAGAGATGTATACAGCTAATGTAAAATTATTAATTGATAATACTACTTCCAAGCCATTCAATATGATGACTTATCCGCCACAACCTGGTAATCCAGAAATAGCTAAAAAAATAATCGAATTATCTAGATTGAAGTATGGTACTGATCGTAAAGTCATCGAAGCCGCAATGGCGGAAGTATCTAAGTTGGGGAATACTAAACCAGCACAAGGTCAGGCGACTGGTGAGAAAAGTATGTAAATAATTCATGAGTAATTATAATAAATATATAGCAATATTTATTATTGCAAGATTATTACTAATAATTCCGATTTTTTTTCTGTGAAGGCCATAACAGATGTTAGTATTTGTGGTGTACTTAATTAAGATGATGAAACTTATACTTTTACACAAGATATTTCTGTTACTGATCCCTGTATAGCTATAGCATGGGATAATATATCTTTAAATCTAAATAGTTATACTATTACAATTAGTAAGAATGGATATCAAATTGCAACTTATACAATTACGCTAGGAAGTTCTCAAATTTTAAATTTTATATTGATCACAAATTATAGTAGTCAGTTACTAGTTGTAGAAGAAGAATATGTTGCTCCAATTATTCCTCAGGTTAGAATAAATGAAGTGGATAACATATAGACATATAGTAAAAAAATAGTTATGATATTGGTATGATAAATTTATTAATACTATTTCTTTTATTAATTGGGATTTTAATAATATTTGGTACAGCAATGTATGCAAGTTTTAGTGCTGCTCCTTGGTTACCAGTTTTTAAAAAGGATATAAAAAGAATAATCCGATTGGCAAATTTAAAGCCAGGAGAGGTAATTTATGATCTTGGCTCAGGTGATGGTAGAGTTCTTATTGGTTTAGCGAATAATTCAGAAGCAAGTAGAGTTATTGGGTATGAAATTTCTTTTCTTTTTTATGTTATTTCATATTTAAGAATTCTTTTTTTAGGCTTATCAAATAAAGCTGAAATTATATTCGGAGATTTTTTACGTAGAGATTTAAGCAATGCTGATGTAATTTTTTTCTTTCTTACACCGATGGCAATGAAAAAATTAAAACCAAAATTTGAAAAAGAATTAAAAAAGGGAACTCGAATAATATCTTACAGTTTTTCAATACCGGGTTGGGAAAAATTAAAGGTTGATCGTCCTAATGAATCAGATATGCCTATACATATATATGTAGTTGACTAGATTGGTTATTTTAGATAGAATTGGTATGTAAAAAAAATACAAAAAGTCAACAAAAATACCAATAAAAACAAATAAAATATAAAATAAAAGAAAAAAGGAGACAAAATAATGATAAAACAAAACAAATTAAACCAAATACAAAAAATGCTTGATACAGCGTATGTCTCTATAGAGAATGCACGCCATCTTATGAATCAAATGGTTGGAAAAGAGAACCTAGAAAAAATTGATGTTTCAGATCAGGCAAAAGAAGTTGGTAAGGTAGAATTTAATGAAGGTGAAAAAATTGTAGAAGGTGTATTCGATGGTCAAAACATGATTGGACCTGATGGTAAACAATATAGTATCCCAGCAAATTATGCATCAAAATCAAAATTAGTAGCTGGTGATACTCTTAAACTTACTATATTACCTGATGGAACTTTTTTATATAAACAAATTGGTCCAATAGATCGAAATCGTCTGGTCGGAATATTGACTAAAGATGATACAACAGATGAGTATAAGGTAATAGTCGGAGAAAAAATCTATAATGTATTATTAGCAAGTATTACATATTTTAAGGGTGAGGCTGGTGATGAGGTGGTAATATTAACTCCTAAAGATAGAGAATGTGAATGGGCTGCTGTAGAAAATATTATTAAAATTAAGGATAAAGAAGTAAAGGAAGAAGCAAATGTTACAGCAAAAGAAGTAAAAACTGAATCCGTTTTGGATAATGTTGAGGAGATTGAAGATTTAGACTAGAAAATATAAATATATACCTAAATTTAGTTGATTTATTGTAGCTATTATTATAGAATATAAAAGCTAACAATAAGTTTATTAATTTATGTCTCAAGCTATATATAGAAAATATCGTCCAGCGCTTTTTGAAGATTTGGTAGGCCAAAATCACATAAAAGTAACATTACAAAATGAGATTGAGAATAATAGAATAGCTCATGCTTATTTGTTTTCTGGTCCTCGTGGAGTTGGTAAAACGACTACTGCAAGATTATTAGCTAAAGCAATAAATTGTGAAGACAAGAAAACAACTGAAGCATGTGATAAATGTAGTTTTTGTAAAGAGATAAATGCAAAACGATCAATGGATGTTATAGAAATTGACGCTGCATCTCATACTGGAGTAGATAATGTTAGAGAAAATATTATTGAGAATTCTAGATTTACGCCCCAGCATTTGAAATATAAAGTGTTTATAATTGATGAGGTGCATATGCTATCTTTATCAGCTTTTAATGCATTGCTAAAAACACTTGAAGAGCCACCTGAACATGTAATTTTTATTCTTGCCACAACAGAGATTCATCGTGTACCAGAGACAATAATTTCTAGATGTCAGCGTTTTGATTTTAAGCGTGTTAATATTAGCGATTTGATAAGTCGATTGAAATATATAGCTGGTAAAGAAAAGGTAAAAATAGAACAAGCATTATTAGAAAATATTGCCCAACGCGCAGAAGGGTCAGTAAGAGATGCAGAAGTATTACTTTCCCAAGTTCTTACTTTAGGAGAAAAAGAATTAACTATAGAAAATTCATCTATGGTGATACCTCGTTCTAATATCAATATGGTTGTTGAGTTATTTTTTTATTTATTAAAGAATGATGGCGCGAGTGCAATATCATTAGTAAATAAACTTATTGATGAAGGTGTTAACATTCAAGATTTTAATAAAGATTTAGTAGATTTTATGAGACGGGTATTACTATCTAAAGTTAGTAATTCCTCTAATGAATTATCTGGAATTTCTTTAGATGAAAAAATTATTAAAGATATTCAAAAACAGGTTATAAATATATCAGTAGGACGTTTGGTAAAAATGATAGAAATTGTTATATCAAAAAATAATGAATTTAAATATTCGAATATTATACAATTACCGTTAGAGTTAGCTATCTTAGAAATTGTTGATACGGAAGATGATTCTGAAAATGATAATTTACTCAGCCCGCCAAGTGGGGGACAGAAAAGTGACAAGACTAATATTGCTAAACCTAAAATATTAAAACCTAAATTAGCACCTGATAAAAAAGTAATTAAAAGTGAGACATTAACTAACAAAAGTAAATCAGTGCCTCGACCGGCACTTTTTGAAAAAATCAAAGAGTCATGGCTAGAGTATATTACCGGTTTAAGAGAGCATAATCATTCAATAAGTATGATCATGAAGGTTGGTGTCCCAGTATCTTTTAAAGATGAAACTTTAACAATAGGTTTTCGTTATAAATTTCACTCTGAAAAAATTGAGGAAGTGGAGGTTAAGAATATTATTGAAAAATATCTTGAAGAGCAGTTAGGTCAGCATATTAAAATAGCGGTAACTTTGTTATCGGAAAATGAATTTAATAAATATATTGATGAGCCTGATTTTTCCAGTAATACATCTAATGTATTAAATCAGGCCGTTGAGGCATTTGGCGGGGAAGTTTCAGAAGAAGAATTATAAAATAATGCGGGATCGACTACCTTCGCATATATGCTACGGCAGGCAGGTCTAATGGTAGGGTTATAGTTGTTAAATTTATTCTAAACTATAGTTCTAAATATTATTAATTCAATGCGGGATCGTCTAATGGTAGGACAGCGGCCTCTGAAGCCGCTAATCCTGGTTCGAGTCCAGGTCCCGCAGAATTTAAACAGTTAAAATATCATAAAATAAAAATATAATTAGGGCACTTGCCCTACTAATAATTGGGAGGTCCAGGCTTGCCTGCCGATAGGCAGGTCCCGCAATTTAATCAATAAAAAAAGTCCTTTAGTATTAAAGAACTTGGATTTTTTTATTTGATTGTTATACTTTTGGATAGCACTATTAGCTATTTTAAAAGCATTATGATAGGGTGTATTTGTAAAGAGTAATATAGTTACTCTTGTTTTTTTACTATAAATGTTATGAAAAATGAAAATACATCTAATTTTTATGGGCTCGGATTAGCTCCGAAACTTCTTGATATATTAGATAATAATAAGTTTACAACTCCGACGCCAATCCAAGAAAAAACTATCCCTTTGTTAATTGAAGGAAAAGATCTTATTGGTATTGCTCAAACAGGGACTGGCAAAACGTTGGCTTTTGGTATTCCGATGATGCAAAATATTGCACGTTTAAAAACACGTGGACTTATCTTAGTGCCTACAAGAGAGTTAGCAGCACAAGTTAATGAAGTATTATTACAGCTTGGTAAATCATTGGGTCTGAAAACTGTCGTTATAGTTGGTGGCGCTCCTTCACATCCACAGAAAAAAGCACTTCGAACTAAACCACATATTATTGTTGCTACACCTGGACGATTGATTGACCATCTTTCACAAAATAAATCATTACTAGAGGATATCGGTATTTTAGTACTTGATGAAGCGGATCGTATGTTAGATATGGGGTTTGCTCCGCAGATAGAAAAAATACTTATTAAAACATCAAAAAAAAGACAGACCATGTTATTTTCTGCTACTATGCCACAATCGATTGTTGCTATAGCTAATAAACATATGAGTTTGCCTTTGCGTGTAGAGATAGATCAGCCTGGTACTACTGTTAAAGAGATTGATCAAGAAGTAATTTTCCTCTCTGTTAGTGATAAGATAAAAATGTTAGAGATAATGCTCAATCGTTATCGTGGATCAATATTAGTTTTTTCTAGGACGAAACATGGCGCCAAAAAATTAACTACAAAGATTCGTGCTATGCATTATACTGTTGCTGAAATTCATTCAAACAGAAGTTTGGCTCAGCGGAAATTTGCTATTGAAGGATTCAAAAAAGGTTCACATCGAATATTGGTAGCGACAGATATTGCTGCTCGAGGGATTGATGTGAATAACATTGAGTTAGTAATAAATTATGATTTGCCAAGTACACCTGATGATTATGTTCATCGTATAGGGCGAACAGCCAGAGCTGGTAAAAAGGGTAAAGCAGTTTCATTTGCTACTATGGATCAGCAAAGAGATGTTCAAGATATTGAAAGGTTGATAAAAATGCAACTTGCTGTTGGTGCAGAAAGTTTAACACCAAAACCTGTACAACGAGGAGGACGTCAACAACGAGGTGGTAATTCTAATAACCGTTCAAACTCATACAAAAGAAGAAATAACTCAGGTAATTCTGGTAGATCACACAATAAAAGAAGATATCCAAAGTCTAAGGGGTTTAAGCGTTTTTAAAAAAACCAGCCAAAAAGAAGAAATAGTTAATGATTTTAAAAACACGTATTGAAATAAGTAGGTGTTTTTAGTTTAAAATAAAAAACCCGGTGCTTGTAAAAACATCGGGTTAACTTTTGATTATATCGAACATCTACTTAATAGATAGTTAAATACATCATCAACAGTATAATCATCATCTTCGTTATGCATAAGGTGCTGAAGAAAATCTAAATTCTGACCTTGTGTTACTATTGGTGGTTCGAGTAATCCTTGTAGTAGACGTTGACCTAAATCAACGGTTGAAAATAGACCATTACAGAGACATCCGCGTCCGATCGTATCTTCGATTCGACCTTCTTTGAAGACGTAGGCCTTTTCTGGTTCTGCGGGACATCGGTATCCTACCGTACCATTATCTCGAAGATAAGGTTGGATAAGTCCACCAATATCACATATTCGTCTACGTAATGTGTAGATTGTAGAATCTCCAATAGTGCCTGGTATCCGAGCAACTTTGAACGTAAAACCGGTCGGGGAAATACGTGGATCATTGAAGATAATTAGTCTTCGGTTATATGCTTCCTTCCGTATGTAATTACAGATAATCGTATTAATACCAGATATATCGCAGAGACTAAAGATGGTTCCTACTTGGATACCTATGGCTCCTAGTGATTGGGCTTGTGCTAGTGCTTCTGGGCTGGCACAAGCTCCTGCACGGTAAAAAGGGAGTCCAATATCTCTGAGTAGTTGGTAATCAAATTCATCACGTTTACCGTAAATTGGTTGACCGTCATCAGTTAGGATAACTTTACCGCGTGGGTTCATACTATGCCCACCAGCATCAGAGGCTTCTTCCACCCAGCCATCGATTTTTTGATCGTTGGATCTTGTCATCGCCTGTGCAATCACGGCTGATGAAATGATTGGGAAAAAGTAAGGTCTCTTAAGTTTTGGTAACGGACAATGCATAAATTCCCGAGGGTTGAATTTCATCAGAAATTTTTTCGTATTTTTTGCACCAATAACGTGGATCTCATAAGTTGCGGGATTATGTTTTAGCAATTGATCCAGAATGCCTGATATCTGTGTTGCGATACCAGCTCCGATAAAAAGGTAATTTCCATGCGCCAATAGCATACCGTATAGAGCGAAAATAAGTGGCATTTGTAGCTTTTCAAGGTAGTTAACACCTACCTTGCCTTTATGACCTTCTTTTGCTAACCAAATCTGACAAAAGTTAGAAATTATCACTAGCTCAATTAAATCCCGTGAAGGAGTTAAGGTAAAGTGTTCAATATATTTGAACGGTGTGGTTGGAGATATTCCGCCATCTACGTAATATCGTTCTAAAATTCTTGTGGCCATTTCTTGGTCAGGGAAAGCGGCCAAAGCTCTTCGGTAGTGACCACCAGGATCGCCGTTTTGAAGAATACGTGGCACTACAATGTGTATGCCTGTGCCTGAGACGACACCAAGTCCTTCTTCATGTTGGGAAACTTCACGGACAATTTTCTCTTGAGAGACATAGATGCCCATGCCACCACATATAATAGTTGGATGTCGGCGCATCCAAGTACGTATTTTTAGCCAAATGCGATGTATTAGTTTTGTTAGCACCAGGTGCGCTCCTTTCCTTTTATGTATATGTTAAAAAGCTATTTTTTTTAATAATATCTGTCATTTAACTATAATATCTATAGTATAGTTTTATGCAGTATTTAAGCCTAACATAGTCAAAATATGTTAACAAGTTTATTTTAAAGGCATTAATCATTAATTACTTGAAATAATATCGATATAAGTGTAAGCTAGTATAATTATTTAAATAGCTACTATATTTTAATGGGGGGATTTATATTTCGTTTCCTTTGTTATTGTTAAAAATATTATGAATAGAGAAATATTAAAATTAAAAAATGTAAATAAAACCTTTTTTGAAGAAGAAAATTTTGAAGTACTAAATGATGTAAGTTTAACTGCAAAAGATGGAGAGTTTGTTTGTATTTTAGGTCCAAGTGGTTGTGGTAAGACAATTTTATTGTATTTGATTGCTGGATTTTTAACCCCTACTTCAGGAGAAATAACTTTAAACGATAAAATAATTACAAAGCCTGGTACTGACAGAATGATGGTCTTTCAAGATTATATATTATTTCCATGGAAAACTGTATACGAAAATATTTTATTTGGACTTTATCACAGTAATATTGATGAAGATCAAAAAAAAGAAATAGTGATGAATCATTTGGAGCTTGTTGGATTAACCAAATTTAAAGATTGGTATATTCATAAATTGTCTGGAGGAATGCAACAAAAAGTCTCTATCGCTAGGGCTTTAGTCGTCAATCCTGAAATTTTACTTATGGACGAGCCTTTTTCTGCTATTGATTCCCAATATAGAAAATTTTTGAGACAGAGTTTAGAGAAAATTTGGCAGCAAAAGAAAAAAACAATTATTTTTGTAACTCATAGTATTACTGAAGCATTAAAATTAGCAGACAAAATTTACGTAATGAGTGCTAGACCAGCTGTCGTAAAGGAAATTGTGGATATTAACTTGCCAAGACCTAGAGATAGGTCGAGTAGAGAATTTATAAATTTAGCAGCAGAATTAAATAATCTAGTTTTAAAAGAGTTCGAATTAATGATGTCCAGTCAATCTACTGAGAAATCATTAGGAGAGCTATTGAAAGGAAATTTTTAGTATGTTTAAAAAAATGTCAAAAGTAGAGCAAGTTTTAATAATTGTAGCTATAATAGTGATTTGTTTTTTATTATTTAGTTCTAATACTACAGAAACCAGACCAACTATAAAAATTGGGTATAATAGTCAAAGTGTAAACTATGGTCCAATGATGATTGGTATAGAAAAAGGATATTTTGAGAATGATGACTACAATATTGAAGTAGTAGCATTAAAGTCAGGAAAAGATATCAGACAAGGCGCGGCTACTGGTCAGTTGGACTTAGGATTATCTAGTGCGTCAAATTTTTTCACTATTATTGCGGCCGATGCGCCAGTAAAAATTATTGCTCCTGTTGCAGTTTCTAATACATTGTTATTCGTAAGGCCTGACGATGGTATTGAAACTTTTGAAGATTTAAAAGGTAAAGTAATACAAGGAGGGAAGTCTGGCCAATCTGAATTTGTTTTTGTTAGGGCATTAAAAATTGAAGGTATTGATATTTCGGAGATAGAATTTCTAGATATTGATAAAGGATTTAGACCATTAGCTTTGATGGAGCAAAAAGTATTAGATGCTATACCTGGCAGTAGTTATAACAAAGGTAATTTTGATGATTTTGGAATAGCGGTTCATAAAGAATGGGTAGAAAAAGGTTATGGAGATACATCTTGGCCAAATACGGTCATTGCCACTAATACCGAATTTCTTGAAAATAATAATGAGGTTATTGAATTTATTCTTGGTGCATTGATTAAATCGCATGAATATTTTGAGAATAATACAGAAGATTCCGCCCAGTTAATAGCAGACCATATAAATCGAGAAAGCTTGGAAACAGCAGAATATACAAAAGAAGAGGTACTAATCTCATTGAATAGTGGTCTTAATTTTTCGTTATGGTATGACCCATCACAATTAGTGGATATGGCGCAAACGTCTTTCGAAAGTGGTGCACTGGAAAAGAATTTGACTCAGGATGATTTATTAGATTTGCGATATGAGGAATTATTAAAGAAAGCGCAAGATGAAATATACGATCAAGATTAAAGACAAATTATTAGCAGCAATTCCATTCGTATTGGTATTAGTCATTTGGTATGTATTTTATTATTTCAAAATAACGCCACAGTGGTTAATACCATCTCCGCAAGAAACTTTCGTTACTTTTGTTGAATTGATCAAGGATGGAACAATATTTGAATTAGTGTTGGTCAGCGCCTCTAATGCTATTCCTGCTTTTTTATTGTCATTAGTAGCTGCAGTATTATTTGGTACTTTGATCGGGATTAATGATACGATTAGAAAAATATGTTTTCCTTTTTTATCTGCATTTTACCCAGTTCCATCTTTGGCTTGGTTGCCATTGATAATATTGTTTATAGGATTTACTAAAGAAGCAATCTGGTTGGTAATATTTATTTCTAGTTTTAGGAAAATAATTTACAATGTTATAGCTGGCGTTAGGAATGTGAAGGGGAGTTGGATTTTGGCCGGTAAGAATTTGGGATTAAGTAAATTCGAAATTGTGATGAAGATCATTTTGCCCGGAGCTTTCCCCCAGATAATGACAGGAATAAGAATGGGGTTTGGTTCTTCGTGGAGATCATTAATAAGCGCAGAGATGCTTATTGCTACTGCAGGTGGACTTGGTAAATTTATATGGATGGCACAATGGTTTCTAAGTTTTGAAAAAGTAATTATCGGTATAGCTATCATTGCATTGATTGGGCTGGGTATTGAGGAATTAGTATTCAAAAAATTGGAGAAAAAAACACTAGAAAAATGGGGTTTTATTAAAGAACAAAGTAGTTAGTCTATATATTTGCTATTTTTTAGCAAATGGGGCACAATATGGGTAGAATAACATATGGACGGAACTATTAGGGAAAATATAAACATAGGCCAAGACGTGGCCGTGGTAAAAAAAGAAGACCAAAGAACCGGACAACTAACCCAAGGTGTTGTTCTGGATATTTTAACTAATTCAGCAAATCATCCTCATGGTATCAAAGTGAGATTAGAGTCGGGAATTGTCGGAAGAGTTAAAGAAATTTTATAAATAATTAATTCCCGTAAAGTCAGATTAGGCTTTACTGGAAACTAAATAGAAAAAATATATGTACGATAGAAAAGAAATGTTTAGGACTACTTGCAGTGACTGTGGAGATAGCTGTGAAGTACCTTTTAAACCAACTGGTAGTAAGCCAGTATTATGTAGCTCTTGCTTTGGGCAACAAGGCGGAGGAAGATCAAATGGTCGTGACAATAGATCAGGTGGCGGACGTGGTGGTAGATTCGGTGGTCGTGACAATAGATCTGGTGGGAGAGATAGAGGTGACCGTGAAATGCATTCAGTAATTTGTGATGACTGTGGTGATAATTGCCAAGTACCATTTCGACCAACTGCTGGTAAACCAATTTATTGTGATAAATGTTTTGGTAAGCACAATGATCGTGGTGGAAGAGGTGGAGACAGAAAAGGTGGTGATAGTTTCAGAGAAAAGCGTGGTGGTGGAAACAATGATAAAATGGCAAATGAACTTAGTTCTATGAATAGTAAGTTAGATAGACTAATAACTTTGCTTGACCCTTCAGCTAAATCTGAAAAGAAAACTACACCAAAAAAAGTTAAAGATGAAACTGTAGCTCCATTAGATCTAGACCTTGATGTTAAGCCAAAAGCAAAGACTGCAAAGAAAACCGTAAAGAAGAAAGCTGTTGCAAAAAAACCAGCTAAGAAGACCGTTAAGAAAAAAAAGTAAATTAGATAGATTAGAAAAAACTCCGTCCATTAAGTTGGGCGGGGTTTTTGGGTTGATTGTTTTATTTGTACTTTCTGACACCAGAAAGTACCAAAGAGTGCTGGGGGTTTCAATGCGCGAGCAGATAAATATAAATTATATATAAAAATGGCTTAGAGAAACCCCCAGACCCCAACTCATTAACTATTATCTTTATGTATAATTTGATTTTAATAGTAATAAAAAAGTGGGTCTGGAAATTTCCAAACCCACAGTATATTCTTTTGACGAGATTATGCCTCGCCGCGCATTTGGGTATTCATATCTACCCATCCTGCTATGAATGTCCGACAGTAGCGCATGAACCGTACTAACCACCATCTCTTGAAAGAGGTGATCTTGTAGTATGGTTCGTCAGCCTGATGACCGCGTAGAATTTTTTGATAGAGGGCTTTGACATTCTTGAAAGTGTCACCAACTATCATAATTTCAACTACATTTTTCCTACCGATCCTACTTGTTTCTGTAATCAGACGTACAAGGGCGGAAGTGTGTCTAAAATCGTAATGTTCACCACAATCAATTATTTCATGATGGTTAACATCAGTGATTCTGATGAAAAATGTTACACGAGAAATTGGCAATGAACAGGGAACTTCGTTTTCTTTGATTTCGATGTAGTAATCGAAATTTTCATCTCGTATGAGGGTACTAGTCCCATTTGGGCTGACCAATTTATTATGTCCAAGACCTTCTTGGATGGTCCAGCCATTAGGAAGCTGATTTGTGTCAATGTACAAACGAAACATTTGATACTCCTTACCTCTTTTGATTGGTTCTGGGTGTTACCCATCATCCATCGCTAGTAGGTAATAAAAGTGTTGTAAATCATATCTCACGTTGTGTGAAATATAACTATGTATGATAGTACTGTTTAGGCATTTTGTCAAGGGTAGTTTGATTTATATCTTAAAATAAGAGAAGATAGGACTATGAATAATAACTTACCAACATCAGAAGACTTCCAACATATCAAAGAAAAATTGATTGACTATTTATCTAGGCAGGGTTTCTCAGAAGCTAAGTTGATCCAGAAAGTTACTGATCTTAAACGTCGTTACCCAAAAACAAAAAGGTATTTTTTTTATACTAAAGAAAATATTATAAAAGTAACAAATGAATTGAAAGATTTGGGCTTAATTAACGATCGAAAATATGCTGAGAGTGTATTGCGACAATTGAAAGATAGAAAAGATGGTATTCAGCGAATTCGCCAAAAAATGTATACTCGACTTATTCCTACAAGTATTATTAATGAAGTATTAGGGGAATGGCAGGATCAGGGCACTAAGCAGGATGATAGTATAATTATTAGAGATGCAAAAAGGAAATATGAAAGACTATGTGAAAAGCATCAGGCAAAAAAAGAAAAATATACTATTCAAACAAAGTTATATGCTTTTATTGCTCAGAAAGGATATACACCGGATCAGATTAAAGAAATAATTGGAAAGATTTAATTATATTATTTTTTGTACTTTCTGAGAAAATCTCAGCCTGCCCGCCTCTGGCGGGACCCCAAAAGCATAAACTATCTAATAGGGTAATAATTATTAGAATAAAAACGATATGTTGATTTATGATATAATGTATATATGGGAAAAAATTTTGTAATATATTTTTTTATTTTTGTAGTAGGAATTATTGGTAGTTATATACCATTACTTTGGGGTGATAGTCTTTTTTCTGTTTGGTCAGTCATTTTATCTGGGGTTGGTGGGTTTGTTGGAATATATGTAGGATTTAAATTAAATAAGATAATGGGTAATTAGATATATTTAACTGATGATATTTAGTAATAACTGTATGAGACTACCAATAAGAAAACAAGGAAAATATTCTGATAAAAAATCAGATTTATATATAACGGAAGAAAAAGCGCAAAAGTATAAAGAGGAGCTAGATAAGCTCAAAAAATTTTTTCAGCCACATACGATTATAGAAGTTAAGAGGCTTGCGGAGATGGGAGATTTTTCTGAGAACGCTGCCTATCAAATGGCTAAGGGGAAATTGCGAGGTATTAATTCACGAATATTAAAATTAGAGACAGCTATTAATAAAGCTATAGTTATTAAAGTAAGTAGCCAAACTAATATAATTAACATTGGTCATAGGGTTGTTGTAGAGATGGATGGAGTTAAAAAAGAATTTAAAATACTTGGTTCAGCAGAATCAGATCCAAGTAAAGGAATTATTTCGCACACTTCTCCTCTTGGTACAGTTTTGATTGGGAAAAAAGTAAATGATATATTCAATATAGAGATCGCTAATAAAGAAGTTAAGTGTAAAATATTAAAGATTAAATAAACAAGCTTGTGAGTTTAGCCACAGGCTTATGTTGATTTTTGGTTGAAATATAGATAAGATAGGGGTATATTTATAAACTAATTAATTGATTCAAAGATATGAAGAAAAAATCTGTATTAAGTATTATAATCATCCTATTGATACTAGGAATATTTGTTCCAATTTTAGTTGGTTTGTCAGCTGATTGGCTTTGGTTTTCAGCTCAGGGGTTTGCTACCATCTTCAGTACAATATTATTAACCAAGATCATCTTAGGGGTAATAATAGGTTTAGTTACTTTTGGTATTATTTATCTTAATTTTAATATTGCTCATCGCCGTACCAAAGATCAGCCTGTTATTCTCAGTAATCTACGTCCTGGTTTAGATATATCCAGAATTATATACAGATTATTATTGCCAATATCATTAGTGATAGGAATATTGACTGGTATAGTTGGATCTGGTTATTGGGAAGTAGTACAACAATTTATTCATAGTGTAAGTTTTGATGCTGTTGATCCTTTGTTTGGACGTGATATTTCATTTTATTTTTTCACTTTGCCAGCTATAAAGATGTTGATAGGATTTTTGTTTTGGATAACAATTGTCTCAATATTAGGAGCGTCTATTCAATATTTGGTTAAAGGATTAATGACTATCAGAGGCAAGAGGATCGAAACAGCTCGCATAGCCAAAAATCATCTTTCTGTTTTGATGTCAATATTTTTCTTAATTATGGCTGGACATGTATATTTTAATAGCATGACTAATTTATTATATTCTAATACGGGTCCTTTTGTTGGTGCAAATTATTCTGATGTTTATGCTACTTTACCTATACAATGGGGACTACTTGGAATTGCTTTGTTTATCGCAATTATTTTTCTTGTTACCCTCCTCAAGCCAATCAAGCGGTTAGTACCTTCTATGATAATAATTTATATTTTGGTTTCTATTTTAGGTGGAGTATATGCATCAATAATTCAGAAGACAGTAGTATTACCTAATGAATTAGTAAAAGAGACTCCATATATAGAAAGGAATATTTTTGCAACTAGAGCTTCATTTGGATTGGATCAGGTAGTTAAGCGTGAACTAGGTAATGAGGAAACAACATTGACCAGTGAAGACATAAAAAATAATGAATTAACTATTAAAAATATTAGGTTGTGGGATAGGAAGCCTCTGTTAGATACTTTTGGTCAGATTCAAGAAATTCGAACTTATTATGATTTTGTTTCTATTGATAATGATCGCTATACAATAGATGATGAATATCGTCAGATTATGGTTTCGCCTCGTGAGTTAAATACTGCTAGTTTACCATCTCGTACTTTTATTAATGAGCGATTGGTCTTCACACACGGTTATGGTTTAGCCTTAGGTCCAGTCAACGAGGTAACCAAAGAAGGTTTACCGTTATTATTTGTAAAAGATCTACCACCAGTCTCAAGTACTGAATCTATTAGTGTGGATAAGCCAGAGATATATTTCGGGGAGCTTTCTTCGGATTATGTTTTTGTAAATACAGGAGCCGATGAATTCAACTATCCATCTGGTGATGAAAACGTATTCACTAATTATGAAGGGGAAGGTGGAGTTGCTCTAGATTCCTTCTTAAAGAAAGCGCTATTCGCTGTGAATTTAAATTCATTCAAGATATTTCTATCCAATGATATTAATAATGATAGTCGTGTCTTGTTACATAGGAATATTACTGATCGAGTAGAAAAAGTAATGCCATTCCTAGAATACGATGGTGATCCTTATCTTGTTATTACTGATGATGGGGGATTGAAGTGGATTTATGATGCTTATACTATTAGCAACGATTATCCTTATGCTAATTCCGTTACAGCGATTACTACCAATAGTGAAGTTACTTCAGCACTCTATACAACCAAGATTAATTATATTCGTAATTCAGTAAAAGTTGTGATTGATGCTTATAGTGGTGAGATGAAGTTCTATATAGCTAATGAGCAGGATCCAATTATTCAAACTTACGCAAATATTTTTCCTGATACTTTCGAATCTTTGGATACTATGTCTGATGATCTTAGATCGCATATTCGCTATCCAGAAGATATTTTCAAATATCAGACAGAGATTTATTCTACTTATCATATGGAACAACCTCAGATTTTTTATAACAAGGAAGATAAATGGGAAGTGCCACGTATTAGTGAGGATCGAGCCGATCCAATGATGCGTCATATGATTATGAAGTTGCCGGCTGAGGAACAAGAAGAGTTTATCTTGATGCTACCTTATACTCCTCGTAGCAAAGACAATTTGGCAGCTTGGATGGTAGCTAGGTCTGATGGAAATAACTATGGCGAGTTGGTTGCTTATAGCTTCCCCAAGCAGAAATTGATTTTTGGTCCGAAACAGATAGTTAATAGGATTAATCAAGATGCTGATATTTCTAGGCAGATATCTCTTTGGGATCAACGTGGGTCAGAAGTTAACCACGGTAATCTATTGGTTATTCCTATCGAAGAATCATTGATTTATGTACAGCCATTATACTTGAGAGCAGAAGGTGGTAAGATCCCAGAATTGAAACGAGTAATAGTAGCTTATGAAAATCAGATAGCTATGGCTGAGACTCTTGGTGGAGCGCTGGATATTATTTTTAGTGGCGTCGTCGCAGCACCGACTACTGATGATACTATTGATACTTCAGTGGATACGGAAGTAGTTACATCAGCTGATCTTATTATCCAAGCCAATACTCATTACCAAGCAGCTATAAATGCGCAACAGCGTGGTGACTGGGCGACTTATGGTCGTGAGATAGAAGCTTTGGGAAATGTGTTGGATAAATTGAAATAATAGAATAGTTTTAGATAAAAAAGCTTGTGAGTTTAGTCACAAGCTTAGGTCGATATTTATATAGCACGAATGGTCGAACTGGCTAGGGGAGTGATAATACGGTTATTGTAAACCGTAAATTTTTCCCCAATTCTTCGGTGTTTCAAATCATCAGTGATTCGTAGTGCGACTACATACATAAAATCTTTGTCACCAGGTTGGTGATGAATGACATTTGTATATCCACCGGAAAGTTGTTGGTGGACAGTATAGTGTCCATCCATCAGATCAGCTATGATAGTCGACTGGACGAAAAGGGGATACCCTTCATGCGTCAGTGATGTAGCGCCGTCTGCACCAGGGACAACTGAGTTGGAAAGTATGAAAATACCGCCAAAGACGTAGATAAAACATAATGCGATTAGGCATTTGTCGAATTTCGTGAACATTGCTATTGCCTCGCTTTCTTTTGTTTTTTGTTTGGAATGTGCAATATACAAATATACCCCATACATGGGTATTGTCAATCCTGTTTTGAAGGGTAAAAACTAATTACCTCATTTGTTATAATCAATCCATATGAATGGAATTTTTAGGTAATTAGATATGGTATACTTTAATCATGAATCCACAAGAATATTTAGAAAATAGAATAAAAGACTGTACGAAATACAAACTTAGTGAAGCAGATGAGAAGTTTATAAAAGATAATTCTTTGAGAGAGTTTCTTTTTAAACAGATGACACGAAAAAAATTTAGACGATACAAGCTTACAGATCTGACGAAAGAAAAGATTAATGAAGCGCTTGATTATTGTATGTCTGACAACAAACCAATTATTTTTCGTTTATGGTTTGGTGGTTATAAATTATGGCGTTATCCGACTACCCCAGAAGTTGAATGGGCTGAATTTTTTGTGTTAGCACATTATTGTGAGTTTTTGGCTCCATTGATAGCTACTTATAAACCCGGAATAAAATTGTTATTTACTTCTGATGATGTTTTTGTAGAAAGATTGAATAATATTCCCAAGTCAGATACGGATGCTTATTATAATTCCTTTCAAAAATTATTAGATGAATTTAGAAAGTATTTCCCTAAAAATTTTGAGGCAGATATGATTAGACATAGCGCATTATATGATTCAGAAAAAGAATTTGAAGTAGATTTTACTGAACAGGTTACTATAGCTAAGAAAACTTGGAAGAGTAGTCGAACGCTTGAACAGATAGCTTCTAAATTTCAAATATCAAAGATGAATATCAAGTGGGATGGTGTGGAAGATCTAACTAAATTATCGGAAGAAGATAAGCAAAAAAAGATTGAACAAAGTATTATCTATCATGATGCGTTGGTCCAAATGCCGAAGATACGAGCTTGGGGTTTTACACCAGATAAAATAGCTATTTCTAATAATCCTTTTCCTGGAGGAATTGCCATTGGTGCAACCAAAAATTCTATTGTACGTTTTTGGGTAGGGACTGGTGTTTTGGAAACAAAAGATGATACTTATGCAGATCGTATTTTTTCTATCCAACAATATGAAGATAGTAAAGATATATCTTGTCAGGAAATAAAAGTTGATTTTATTCCATTGAAAAATTTTTCTAGTGTTAAACTATATAATCAAAAATTTGAATTTGCTAATAAATAATTACATTTAGAATTATGAATGGAATTTTTGGTATCAACAAATAGGTGGGGCCTACTTCGCATGATATTATAGATCAGTTGCGTTGAAAGGAATGGGTGATTTTTCTAACTAGGGGATGGTTGACAATTGGTTGACAATAGTATATACTGTAGTTGACAATTGGTTTACAATGAAAATATGATAACTAAGGAAAAAATATTAAAAATTGCTAAAGAAAAGGGAAAAGTTGTTTCATCTGATTTATCAGTGCAGTTTTCTGTTTCGCGCCAGTATTTAAATCGTTTAATAAAAGATCTTGTTGATACTAATAAACTCATAAAATTAGGCGTAACGCGAAAAGCTTTTTATGTACTTCCAGAATATGTAGAGGCACATCAAGAAATGTTGCCAGTTCGGTATGTAAAGTTATTTAAGAATAAAGGACTTGAAGAGCATAAGGTGCTTAATCAAATTGAACAAATGTTTCCGATATTAAAACAACTTCCAGAGAATATACAAAGTATTTTTACATATGCTTTTTCGGAAATGCTTAATAATGCAATTGAGCATTCTAGGTCTATTGCAATTGGCGTGGAGGTATCGGTGCTTAAAAATGAACTTTCATTTATTATCCAAGATTCAGGTATTGGGATTTGGCGTAATGTTATGAAGCAACGTGGCCTTAAATCGGAGATGGAAGCAATTCAGGATATTCTTAAAGGTAAAACAACTACTATGCCAAAATCACATTCCGGTGAAGGAATATTTTTTACTTCTAAAGTGGGAGATATATTTACTCTCGATAGTTTTGGATACCAGCTTATTATTAATAATGAGACACCTGATATATTTGTAAAAAAAGTTAAGAAAATAAAGAGAGGAACTCATGTATCATTTAAGATGTCTACAAAGTCAACCAGACATTTGAATGAAGTTTTTAAGAAATATACTAACCTGTCTGATAAAAGTGATTATGGATTTGATAAAACAGAAGTAATAATAAAGCTTTATGCTATTGGTGGTGTGCATATTTCTCGTTCACAAGCGCGCAGAGTATTAACAGGTTTGGAGAAATTTAAAGTTATTGTTTTTGACTTTGATAAAGTGTCTACAGTAGGTCAGGCATTTACTGATGAAGTTTTTCGGGTATTTCACCATAAGTATCCAAAAATTAAACTTGAGGTTGAAAATATGTCTGAGGGAGTTAAGTTTATGGTTGAACGAGCACAAAATGAAGCAAAGTCATTAAGATAATATGAATGGAATTTTTGGTATCAACAAAAAGGTGGGGCCTACTTCGCATGATATTATAGATCAATTGCGTCGAAAGACAGGCATTAAAAAGATTGGACATGCTGGAACATTGGATCCTTTGGCTAGTGGTGTTTTGGTCGTGGCGATTGGAAAAGAATTTACTAGGCAGATTGATACTATCGTTAAGACTGAGAAAGAATATATAGCTAAGGTAAAATTTGGTTTTAATAGTACGACGGATGATGAAGAGGGCGAGAAAGAAGAGATAAAAATAAGCAATGAACCGACTAAAGAAGATATAGAGAAAGTATTACCAAAATTTATTGGTGAGATTAAACAAATGCCACCGGTATATAGCTCGGTGAAAGTTAGTGGTAAACCTGCTCATCGTCGAGTCAGAAAAGGAGAGGATGTGAAGTTGGGAACTCGGGATGTATTTATTAAAAATATTGAGATACTAGATTATCAATGGCCGTATTTAGAAATCAAGATTGTGACTGGACCGGGAGTTTATATTCGTTCTCTGGCTAGAGATATTGGGAGTGAATTAAAAGTTGGTGGATATTTGAGCGGTTTGATTAGAACAAGAGTTGGGGATTATAATATAGATGATGCGGTGACGGTAGAGAAGTTTAATGGTTAATTACTTGTCATGCTGAACTTGTTTCAGTATCTTTATAGACCCTGAAATAAATTCAGGGTGACAAGAGAGAGTATATTTGATTCTTGGATTCCAGCCTTTAGGCTGTTACATATAAAACCCTAAAGCCTGCCTGCCGGCAGGGGTTAATTCTTTGTTATTATAATAGATGACAGAGGGGGGTGAATAATATATAATGTAGCTATGTTTTATAGTTATTACTTTATCGTAAATCCAGTGGCTGGTATGGGAAAAAAGTTATCTTTTGTAAGTGAGATAACTTCTTTTTGTCAAAGGAATTATTTGAACTATAAATTGGTAATGACTCATCGACCAAAAGAAGCTATAGAACTAGCTAGAGAGGCGAGTAAAAAATATGAAGTTATTGTAGCGGTTGGAGGAGATGGTACAGTCAATGAAGTGGTTAACGGTATAGCTGATACAGATGCAAAATTGGGGATTATACCTATTGGGTCTGGTAATGACTTTGCTAAACAAATGGGTTTGACATATAACTTGAGTAAAGATTTAAGAATATTGATGGATGGTAAACTTAAAACAGTAGATCTAGGCAAAGTGAATGATAGACATTACTTTATCAATGGTGTTGGTGTTGGGTTTGATGGAGAAGTAGCTTATCATGTTAGAGATTTTCTGAAATATGCAAAAGGTTTCTCTGGTTATTTACTTTCAGTATTTAGGACATTAGCTACATATAAATTTCATAAGGTTAAATTTTTTATTGATGGAGAGAAGGTAAAAGAAGAAAAAATATTATTGATAGCTACATGTAATGGGACTACCTATGGCGGAGGATTCAAAGTAGCTCCTTCAGCCAAAGTTGACGATGGTTTGTTTACCGTATGTTTTGTTAGTAAGATGGGTAAATTTTATGCGATGAGAAACATTCCGAAGATATTACAGGGGACTCATGTGTCATTACCAGAGGTTAGCATGTATACAGGTAAAAGTGTTAAAATTAAGTCAGAGAAGGAATTATTCTCACAACTTGATGGAGAGATACTACCGCCGATGAAAGAATTTAGTATGGAGATGGTTCCATCTAAAATTAAAGTAATAAGAAAATAATGACTAAATTTAATATTGAAAATTTTTTTAAAAAGTCCGGCAAAGCCGGATCCGGCTCCGCTGGAAAAAAAACCTGGGGGCAATTAGTTCGCTTTATCACTAAGCTCCAGAATATCATGAAAGCGGAAAATAAAGATAGTAAAGGTAAGCTACAAAATAAAATCAATGAAATTAAGTCTGACGAGCCATTTTTCGAATATCCTATTGTATATATACCACCAGTTGGAGAGTTGATTTTGGTTGGTGATACGCATGGCGATTCGGAATCTATTAGAGCTATATTGAAACAAGAGAATTTTATAGCCAAAGCAGAGGCAGGTAAAAAAGTTTATTTAGTTGTAACTGGTGATTATGCTGATCGCGGAAAAGAGGATGTACAGAATATTGAATTGCTTTTTATGTTAAAAGAAAAATATCCAAAGTTAGTTTATTTGTTACGCGGAAATCATGAAGAGGCCTCAATGGGTCAGCACTATGGATTGTTTGGGTCTTGTATAGAAAAATTCGGTTATGAGAAAGGGCAATTAGTCTTCCAAAGGCTAAATGATTTATTTGAAAAATTACCTGTTGTGGCGGTGACTGGGAATGGGGTGGTAGCTGTTCATGGTGGCGTACCTATCAGTACTATTAACTCGTTAAAAGAATTAAATGACGAAGATAATCTTACAGATATAAGATGGAATGATCCCACAGAAGAGATTGATCATTTTGTCTATAACTATAGACGAGGAAGTAATTATCTATATGGTAAAAAAACATTTGATAGTTTTATGAAGGGAATAGGAGCTAACGTTTTATTTCGATCACATGAATATGTTGCAAATGGTCATAAAAAATTATTCAATAATAAACTGGTTTCTATTTTTTCTAATGGAGGCGATAGTAAAGAAAGTGGATTTGCGGATTTTATATTGCACCCAAAGTATGTAAAAGTAGATCTGAGTAAGCCAATCAAAAAATGGTCAGACAATAATATTATAGAAATTAAGTATTAGTAAATTGAACGTTTTATAAAGGGGTTGGCTAGATTCTGTTGTTGTGCTATAATTTCGACTATTAAAAAGTAACCTTAAAAATGATGAAAATCGCTGATTTTCCAGTAGGACTTACGTTCGATGACGTTCTATTAGAACCACGCTTTTCTGATGTTGTGAGAAGTGAGGTAGATCTGAGTGCCCAGGTTACAAAAAAAATAAAGATTAAAATTCCCATTATAGCTGCCGCTATGGATACGGTCAGTGAATCAGCCATGGGGATTGTTTTAGGTAAATTGGGAGGTCTAGCAGTATTGCACAGAAACAACACGATCGATGAAGCAGTAACTATGGCCAAGAAAGTTAAAAGTAAAAGTTTAATTACTTCTGTTTCAGTTGGTCCGCATGATTTAGAAAGGGCAGTAGCATTGGATAAGGCTGGTGTAGATATTATTGTTGTAGATTGTGCTCATGCACATAACAAAAAAATCATTGCTAGTGCCAAGAAAATAAAGAAAAGTATTAAAGCTCAATTGATGGTAGGTAATCTAGCAACAGCTGAAGCGGCAGAGCAATTCGTCGGTTTCGTTGATGCTATCAAAGTAGGTATCGGACCAGGCTCTATTTGTACAACTAGAGTTGTAGCTGGGATTGGCGTACCACAGTTATCAGCAATACTTGATGTAGTACGAGTAGCTAAGAAAAAGAATGTGCCAGTAGTAGCCGATGGAGGATTAAAATATTCTGGAGATGTAGTAAAAGCTTTAGCAGCAGGGGCATCTACGGTTATGCTTGGATCAATGTTGGCAGGTACTAAAGAATCACCAGGAAAAGTTATTAAAATAAACGGTCAAACTGTAAAAGTATATAGAGGGATGGGAAGTCTAGGAGCAATGAAAAAAGGTCAGTCTACTGATAGGTATTTTCAAAAAGGTAATAAAAAGTATGTCCCTGAGGGAGTAGAGGGAGTAATAAAATATAAAGGTACAGTAGAAGAAGTAATATGGAATCTTGTAGGTGGATTAAAAAGTGGGATGGGGTATATCGGAGCGAAGAATATTGAGCAGATGAATAAAAAAGCTAAATTTATACGTATTACCAATGCAAGCCTAAAAGAATCACATCCACATACAATTACTATAAATAAAAAAGCACCAAATTATTAAATAAATATATGCCAAGAGAACATAATACACATAGAGCAGAATTACACGCCCATTTAGGGTCGTCTGTAGCACCATCTATTCTTTGGTCTATTGCACACCAACATGGTATCAAACTACCTAGTAAGGATTATTGGCATTTTGAAGATATGATTACGATGACTGGTAACGAGAGAAATAAATCTCTGGATGATATGCATAATAATTTGTTTTACTGGACTGAGTTGATACAGTCGTCGCCTAATGCAATTGAAGATTCGGTACGTAGTGTTATCGGTGGAGGATATAGGAAATGTAATTTAACTATTCAAGAACTTAGGTTTAATCCAATGTTTAGAAATAGAGGTGGTGAGAAAGATCTTGATCATATTATAGTATCTTCTTTGTGGGGATTAGACAGAGCAATGTTAGAATTCCCACAAGTACGAGCTGGAATTATACTAATGATGGATAGAACACTTACTTATGAACAAAACTCTATAATTGTAAAAAAAGCTGTTAGATATAAAGATAGTGGAATTATTGGGATTGATTTGGCTGGTCCTCAGAGAAAATCTTTTTCAATAAAAAAACACGCTCAATTATTTAGGCAAGCTAAAGCTGCGGGTATGGGAACTACTATTCATACAGGTGAACAGGGAAGTTTGTCAGAGATGAGGTATGTGGTTAACGAAATCAAGCCTGACAGAATAGGTCATGGCCTACTTTGTGTTAAGGATAAAAAAATAATGGATAGTATTGTAAAACAAGATATAGTTTTGGAGTCATGTCCTACCTCAAATATTAAAAATAGTGTTGTTAAGAATGCGGCTGAATTAAAAAAGATTTTTCATGCTTATCTAAAAAATAAAGTTAAGTTTACAATCAATACTGATGGACCAGAGATGTATGATTCAAATATTTGTCAGGAGCAGGATTTCCTAGTGAAGAAAAAAATACTTACACCTGCTGACGTAAGACAATGTAATAAGTGGGCTTTCGAAAGTACTTTTATCCAATAACAATATATTAATATGAGGGATGTAATTTTTGTTCTTGATTTTGGTTCTCAATATTCACATTTGATAGTTAGACGAATTCGTGAGATGGGTATTTTTGCTGAATTAATGCCCTATAATACGAAGCTTGAAGTTCTAAAAAAAGCAAAAGGAATAGTATTGTCTGGTGGTCCTCAAAATATTTCTGGTAATTCAGCATTAAAAGTAGATAGAGGCATCTTTAATTTGAATGTTCCAATTTTGGGTATTTGTTTTGGATTGCAATTGATATCACATCAGCTTGGAGGCAAGATAGAAAGATCTAGTAAGAAAGAATATGGACCTACGGTAATAAATATTACAACATCAGGGAAATTATTTGCTGGTATATCAAAAAAACAAATGACTTGGATGTCTCATGGCGATAAGGTTAGTAAATTACCGGCTGGGTTTAGGGCTTTAGCCAGTTCAGATAATTGTAAATATGTAGCTATCTCAAATGAAAAGAAAAACATATTTGGTTTGCAGTTTCATCCAGAGGTTTCTCATACTAAAAATGGTAAAAAAATACTAGGTAATTTTATAAAATTAACTAAGGCAAAAAAAACTTGGTCAATGAAAGATTTTATTGATAATAAAATAACAGAGATTAAAGACCAGATTGGAAAAGATAAGGTTGTTTGCGCCTTGTCAGGCGGAGTTGATTCATCAGTGGCATCTACTTTAGTAAATAAAGCGATCGGTAAACAGTTGTATTGTATATATGTAGATACAGGTATGATGAGACAAAGGGAGACAGAACAAATTATAAAGACGTTTAGATCTTACCAAAAAATTAATCTTAAAGTGATCAAGGCTGAGAAGTTATTCCTAAGTAAGTTAAAAGGTATAATTGACCCAGAAAAGAAAAGAAAAATTATTGGAGAAATATTTATTCGTATTTTTGAAAAAGAAGCTAAAAAGATAGGTAAAGTAAAATGGTTGGTGCAAGGGACTTTATATACAGATGCTATTACTTCTGGAGTTAGTGTAGGTAAAAAAGCGGCCGTGATTAAATCTCATCATAATGTCGGAGGATTGCCGAAGAAATTTGGATTTACTTTGATAGAACCTTTTCGTTGGTTATATAAAGACGAGGTAAGAGAAGTTGGTAAATTATTGGGTTTACCTGATTCTGTAGTTCATAGACAACCATTCCCTGGTCCAGGTTTAGCTGTCAGAATAATAGGAGATATTACCAAAGAGAAATTGGAAATTTTAAGAAAAGCAGATTGGATAGCAAGGGAGGAAATAGAGGCAAGTGGCTGGCACAAGAGGTCACAACAGTATTTTGCAGTATTACCAACTATTAAGTCGGTTGGAGTTCAGGGTGATGCCAGGACTTATGGTTATCCCATTATAATTCGCGCTGTTTCAACTATAGATTTTATGACAGTAGATTGGACACCATTCCCACATTCATTATTAAAAAAAATATCAGTCAGGATTACAAACGAAGTTAAAGAAGTAAATAGAGTGTTGTATGATATCACTTCTAAACCCCCAGGTACTGTTGAATGGGAATAGCATATTAGTTGACTTTGCATTATTGATAATGTTAGGCTATATTAAGATAATAATTAATATATAAAAATATGCCAGGTGAATTAAGAGAAATAAGAGAAAGTGTAGAAAAGGCTGAAAAGCCTAAGAAAGAAATTGAAATGATGGCAGATTCCGCAAAAAATGATTTGTGGGTAGAAGTAAGCCAAGGAGAAGTAAGTTCTGCTTCGATATTGGATGGGAAGGATGGATTCACTGATGAGAGCAGAGAAGTAATGAATGCACAGATTATGCAAATCAGAGAATTGTTTAACCAAGCTGTAGAAAAACTCGGTGATGGTGAAGGAGAATCGGAAGATGTTGGTGACGGTCTATTAAAAGGATTAGAAAGAGGTTATGTAGAAATGCTAGAAAAAAAGATATCTGATTTAGAATTAGTACTATAAATACATGTTAATAAAAAAGGCGGTTATATTACCGTCTTTTTTGATTGACTTAAAATATAATATTTGGTAAAGTTTGTTTGGACAATAATCTAATAAACATAAAAAGAGCAAATTAAAAATTATGTAAACCTTGACTTAGGAGGCAAGGATTTTTTTGCATGAAAATATATTTGTTGAAAATAAGAAATTTAAACTCTAAATAGAGGTACTAAGTGGTGGAAAATAGAAACAATGCTGTATTAGGTTGCCAATGGGGCGATGAAGGTAAAGGCAAAGTTGTTGATCTTCTTTGTGATGACGCTGATATAGTTGCTCGATTCCAAGGCGGTAACAATGCAGGACATACCATCGTGTTTGAAGGGAAAAAATATGTTCTTCATCTTGTCCCATCCGGGATATTCCGTCCAAATACTATTTGCGTAATAGGAAATGGTCCGGTGCTCGATCCATTCGCGTTTGTAGAAGAACTTGATAATTTGAAAAAATGGGAAGTAGATTATGAAGGCCGGATATTCATATCTGGAGCTACGAATCTAATCTTACCATATCATAAGATTATTGATGGTCTTCGTGAAAAGAGTCGTGGCGCTGGTTCTATCGGTACCACTAAACGAGGTATCGGTCCAGCATATGGCGATAAGACATTCCGTAGTCCAGTTATAAGTATAGCTGATCTAGTTGATTCACGAGATGGTTACAGCCGTCTTAAGGATTTGTTGGAAGTTAACCGCCTAGCTAAGGCACATTTACTTGATGGCCTTCCTGAAGAAGATCAGATTGACTGGGATGAGTTATTCAAATCCTTAGTGGCTATGGCAGATATATTCCGTCCAATGATGGCGGATATTTCATTGCTTATAACCGAAGCTTACAAAGCTGGCAAGAAGATTGTCTTCGAAGGTGCTCAAGGAGCAATGTTGGATGTAGATCTTGGTACAAGGCCTTATGTAACTTCATCGCATGTTATTACAGGCGGTATTTGTACTGGATTGGGTATTGGTCCCAGGTTGATCGGTGCAGTAACTGGAATAATTAAAGCATACACTACTCGTGTAGGTGCAGGACCTTTCCCAACAGAACTTTTCGATGAGACAGGTGCCTATCTTTATAAAAAAGGTGAAGAAATTGGAGCTTCTACTGGACGAGACAGACGTTGTGGTTGGTTGGATTTAGTTTTATTGAAGCATACTTGTCGGATCAACGGTGTTGATGATTTTGCTCTTACCAAGATAGATGTGCTGGACGGCCTTGAAGAAATTAAGGTCTGTGTGGCTTATATGCTTGATGGTATAAAAATCACTGAAATGCCAGTTGATATGGGTAGACTTGGTGACTGTATACCAGTCTATGAGACTATCCCTGGTTGGGAAGGTGAGACAAGAGGAGTTACTTCTTATGAAGATCTTCCTGAAGGAGCAAAAAGTTATATCAAATACATTATTGATGCGCTTGGTATAAATCCGTCTCTCATTTCCACAGGTCCTGATCGGGAAGAAACTATTATTCTCGAAAATCACTAAGTAATATTTATTACAAACCTCGGTTGTTACAATCGGGGTTTTTTATTATTTTAATTTTGTTTTGATCACTTCTCGTTACTCGCCTTGCCTGTCGGTAGGAAGGAATGATAGCAAAAAAATATTGTCATCCTGAACAAAGTGAAGGATCTAATTATAACAAATCAAGGTTAAAGATTCTTCGCTACACTCAGAATGACAAGTTTTACCACCATTGAGCTAAATCAGTCCAGTCTGAATTAATACTATCAATTAATCTAATTTTCTTTATTCTTAACCACCCTTTCAACTGCTTTTCCCTCATAATAGCGTCTTCTATATATTGATGCTCTTCATAATAAACTAATTTATTAAGATTATATTTAAATGTAAACCCTTTTTGTAGCTTATTCTTATGCTCAAATACTCTCCACTGTAAATTAGAAGTAACTCCAATATACAGAATTTTATTAGACCAATTTGTCATTATATATACATAATATTGTCTATTCATACACAAAATCCCTAATAGTTATTAGGGAAGTTATTTTTATTTTATCTAATTTAAATGAGTTTGTATAGAGGGTTGACAAATTGTATTAATGTGATATAGTGAATCGTTAAATAAAAAATAAACAAAGTAAATCACATTAAAAAGGAGGTAACGAAAATGTCGTTACCATTACCATTAACCGTCGTAGTTGTATTGTCGGATAGACATAGCCAACCCTATCCTGATAACTTTCAACGTAAGTTTGCAACTATGGTAGCTGCAAAATTTTCGGAAATCTTCGATAGAAATATTGGGGATGTATTGATAACTTTCACTCCGGAATTGACACCTACAGTGACTGTGGAGAGTGGAATATTTGTCTATTTTCCGGGTGGCAATGAGTCAATTTATCGTTCAGTGGAGCGTGTAATTGGAGAGGCTCGTGATAAGCACTTATTACCGGTTGTGAAGATGTATTTGATCCCACTTGATCCGGATAAGACCTGGGTCGGTGGACAGCTCGTAAGTACTGAGTAGTCATTTTGTACAAATATCGCCCTGTCTTGTTATGAGATGGGGTTTTTTTATTGACTAATATAATAAAAAAGCCTCAGGGATAAACCAAAGGCTTCTAAAAGATCAACAGGTGGAATCTAAACTATTTCAATTTCTTTCCACAACCAGTACAAAAGGTTCCTACCTGATTTTCCTCGCCGCAATCCGGGCAAGGATTACCAGTTTTCTTGGGTTGTAAGGCCCCAACGATAGATGTATCACTACATTGTGTGCCACAATCTGGACAATATTTTCCATTCATTGCTGGTAGAGGCATCCGACGACCACAAGAAGTACACTTATGGTTAGGATTCACCATATGATTACCATCAGCAGAAAGTCCAATAGCCATCTTAGTTTTGTTATTTCTTCCCATAGTCATTTTAATTCCTCCGAGTAGGTAGATGTGAAGTCTTACTGATTTAATAATAATTGACAATAAAATCTATCATATGTATTAACATTTGTCAATACATAATAAAAACCCTGATTATTTAGTAGTTAGGGTATTTTTATTGACCAATATAATGCAAAATGATAAGGTAATTTAATCACAAAAAATAGAACTTTAATAACAGAAAAAAAGGAGAGAGTAGTGATTATACGCTATACACCAGAACTCATTGGTTCAATATTCACAGATCAAGCTAAATTTCAAAGCTGGCTTGATGTAGAATTAGCCTTTGTCAAAATACGATGTGAACGAGGAGATTATCCTGAAGATATTTACCCAAGGATGGTAGTCCAGGCTAAGTTTGATGTTAACGAGATTATTGAGCTTGATAAAAAAATCGAGCATGATATGTTAGCATTTATTGAAAACGTACGCTCATATATGGATGAAGACCTTCGTAAATATTTCCACAAAGGACTAACTTCTTATGATATAGAAGTACCAGCTCAGTCAATAGTTCTTCAGCGTGCTGAAGAAATTATATTAACTGATCTTAATTCTCTGGTCATGGCCGTTAGGATGCAGGCTTCAAGGCATATGTGGACTTACCGGATGGGTATGTCTCATGGGAAAGATGGAAAACCAAGTACATTTGGTTGGTTGTTAAACTCAACCGCTTTAACTGGTTTTGAACTTGGTCAAAAAAATCTTCAAGAATGTTTTAAACAAACAAGGTTGGCAAAATGTTCAGGAGCAATGGGTAACTATATGACTATTACTCCGGAGCTTGAAGAGGCTGTTCTTTCAGAACTAGGTCTTATTCCTAGAGCCTCTACGCAGATTAATATGCGTGACGTCTTGGCAAATCTTCTCTCTCAAATCGCTACTATCGGTGGTGTGATGGAGAAGTTAGCAATCGATCTAAGATTGATGGCCACTAGTCGTTTTGAAGAAGTTTGTGAACCTCGTCGTAAAGAACAAAAAGGTTCTTCGGCTATGCCACATAAGAAGAATCCAATTATTCTTGAGCGGGTGACCGGAATGTCTTCTCTACTTCGTTGCTACGATCAAGCAATGAAAGAAAATATCAAAACTTGGTTAGAGCGAGATATTGCTCAGTCCAGTGTTGAACGCATTGCGATGGTTGACTCATTAGTATTGTTTGATTACATGCTTCAGAAAATGACTTGGATTATGAATAATCTGGTCGTGGATCGTGAAAACATGATCAGAAATATTGATGCATCATATGGTATCTGGGCTTCGGAAGATGTTAAACTAATGCTTTGCGATATGGATTTTGATACGGATGAAGTATATATATTCGTTCAGCAATGTGCTTTTACTGCCCTTGAAGATCGCGTGTCTTTTAAAACTGTTTTGCAGACTACAGTATTTCCGCCGGCAAACAAACAGTTCATTGACGTTGTTGATCTCAAAAAGCTTGATGAATGTTTTGATTATGTATCAAAGCTTGTAAATCTGAAAAAGATGTATGAAAGATCCAATTTAGATTTTGAAATTGCTCTTGAACCAAACTGTTAAATACAAAAAAATAACCGCCAGAGTTTAAACTTCGGCGGTTTTATTTTGCGTAAGAAAGAAATTATCTTACTTTCTCTGCTGGATCGTCGAATGATATGTAGACTTTATCATCTTTGCCACCATTTTCGACTGGATCAATCGGCTTAATGATGATGGTTCGGCTATTTTTTTCGAATCCGACAATATGTCCAGTGACTTCGCCATCATTCGTAAAAACCCTGATTTTTTTTGCGTGTCTTGGCATGGCGAGTTTTACGCCTCCGCCATCTTTTGGAAGTTGGGAAAGCAAATTTTTTGCAGTAGTGTGGATTTGCCTATTATCGGCTGTAGTGAAGCACATATAATCCCTCCAATGGAATAGTTATACTATTATCAATATCATTTGTTTTTTCTGATGATACATTTAATAGAACTATCCATCGGGGTTTGTGAGGAGAGTACTCGATTTTTTCATTAAATTCCTCTAATAAAAAGGTTTGCGATTAAAAGCTTATTTATGCTTTATTATTTTTTAGGAGCATCTTTGTAGTCAATTTGACACCTTACTATATATTATTATAGGTGTCAATGGGGTTTTCAGCAAGGTCTAAAAATGATAAAATTATTATAATATATGAGAATAAAAACAATAAAAACAAGGTTAGTATGTCCACCAAAGGACGACATATTTGAAGTTATCTCAAGGTCAATCAAAAGGATTTCAGAAGGATCTATTTTGGTAATTGCATCAAAGATTGTAAGTATTCACCAAGGTAGATGTATCCCAATAGATAAGGTATCTGATAAAGACGAATTAATTAAAAAAGAAGCTGATAAATATTTATCAAGGAAAGCTGTCCCAAAAGGATATGCTATCTTAACTTATAAAAATAAGCTATTAATTCCATCTGCTGGTATTGATGAATCTAACGTTGGTGATTATTATTTACTCTGGCCGAATAACTTAAATAAATTTACAAAGGAAATTTATAATTATTTACGTAAGAAATATAAGGTAAAAGATTTTGGCGTTATTATCTCAGATAGTCATACCGTACCATTACGTAGAGGGGTTATGGGGATTGCGTTATCATATTTTGGTTTTCGACCGCTTAATGATTATAGAGGAAAGAAAGATTTATTTGGTCGTAAGTTCGAAGTTGCCACTACTAATGTAGTTGACAGTTTGGCAGTAAGTGCAGTATTGGAGATGGGAGAGGGTACAGAACAAACACCATTAGCCATGATCACAGAGTTACCATTTGTGAAGTTTAGCGCTAGACCATATAAACCAAAAGATAAAAATAAAAAATTAGAAATTTCATGGAAAGAAGATTTGTACGGACCATTGTTGAATGCTATTAAATGGAAAAAATAATATGAGTAATAATAAACCCATAATTCAGTCATCGCAATATAAAGAATCTTTTTTTGAAAATATTATTAATCATCCTCGAAAATACTTTATAATAATATCAATAATTCTATTAGCAATAATATTTGGGGGCATCTTTTTTGATGCAAATGAATTTACTTTTTTTATATTTAAGTATTTATTAAATCCGCTATTATATCTAACCTGTTTTATTACCCTTATTTACATAATTTATAAAAGGATTGGTATAGGGAATATTTTGAAACATTGGGCACATTATTATAAATTTGATTTTGCACATGAAAATGTAAAAGAGAAAATTCAACAACGGTTTAATGAGAATTTAAGGAAAGGTTTTTTTAAAGCCAGATCAAATATTGAAGTATTTTTTTCACAGAAATTTTATATAAATGGTAAATATAAAGATCGTGATATAAAAGTATTTAGTATTATTGGGAATCCTAGTTTTTTGTCATATAATATTCCAACAATGGGTAATAAAAGAAAGTTTCATGGATATTGTTTTGAGATTTCAATAAGTAAAATTCCAACCCATGCGTTTATTACAAAAAATTTTTTAGGTGAAAAAGACAAGTTAGATATTGAAAGCAATGAGTTTGAAAAATTATATAACATTGACGTTTCTCGTAAAGGATTAGTATTACAATTATTAGATCCTGTTATACTAGAATTAATTCTTGATTCAGGTGTTACGGCGATTGAGTTTTCTGAATCAAGTATAATAATATATTCATTTAAAATATACGATTTAAAATATGAAACACTTGATCATATGTTAGAAAAAGGAATTAAAATTGCTGAACAGGTAGATAGAAATTTTCCATTAAGTAAGTATAATTAATATGCTAATAATAACAAAAAAATTTACGTTAAGACCATTCAAAAAAACTGATGCAAAAGATATTGCTAAGTTTATCAATGACAAAACTATTTATATGAATACTCTACATATTCCATATCCATATAGATTAAAAGATGCCAAAGAATGGCTGGCTAAAATTATTCCGCAATACCGGAAAGAAAAATCAAGAAGCTTTCATCTAGCCATAGAAATTAATAAAGAAGTGGTTGGGTGTGTTGGTTTGATGGAGATACAGGGTGGACATAAAGCAGAGCTAGGTTATTGGCTGGCGCGAAAACATTGGAAAAAAGGTATAATGAGTGAAGCGGTAAAAGAAATGATTTTGTATGGTTTTAAAAGATTTGTTTTAGTAAGAATTTATGCTCATGTTTTTAAACATAACAAGTCATCACAAAAGATATTAATTAAAAATGGTTTTAAAAAAGAAGGAATTGCAAAAAAAGGCATTATTAAGGACAGTAAATTTTTAGATGAAATTTTATTCGCTAAAATTATAAAATAATGGAAATAGAAATAAAAGCACAAGTAAAAAACTTTACTGAGGTAAAAAAGAATCTAAAAAAAATAGGTGCTAAGTATATTGGTAAAAAAAATCAGATTGATTATTATTATTCACTTTATAAACGCTCAATTGGCAAAAAAAGAGGTAGTGTAATGCGCGTTAGGCATGACAGAATTATTGGGGAGACTAGGCTAGAGTTTCATAAGCCTAAGAATATTTATGCAGCTGAAGAAATTGAATTAGAGGTACATAGTTTACCAATAGTAAAAAGAATACTTAAGGAAATGAAAGCTAAACAAGAATTTGTAATTGATAAAGAGAGGTTGGTATACAGGAAAGGTAAAATAGAAATTGTTTTAGATACTATTAAAGCCCTTGGCACTTTTGTAGAGGTTGAGATAGAGGGTAGGGATACCAAAAAAAATAGAAAATTGTTATATAAGATGCTTGATCAACTAGGAATAGAAAAAAGTCAGATATTATTACATGAAAGATATCATGGAATGATATTAAAAAAGAGGGGGATAATGCATGCATATTTTTAAATAGTTATATGGAAAAGATAAAAAAACAAATCGTTTGGGTTGGTCCGTTAATTATTGTTTTATTGGCAGGATTTTTTGGAATGAGCCAATCGGGTTATGAAAGCGATATATTAGGAGTGGTACAATTAATTTTTGCATTGTTCATTTTATTATTGTTTGCAATAATGATTTTTTCTTTTAGTTCATTTTATTCTTGGAAGACCACAGTCAAAAAATGGGTGAGTGATAACAATTTTAATTTAATTGAAGAGGGGAAAAAACTTCAATTGGAGCGCATAAATAGTAATCCAAATAAATCTTATTTTAATACCAGGAATATTAAATTTAATATTAATAATAAGTATTTTGTTTTTGGTAATGTAAAAGGTAGGAAAATTTGGTTTTACCCATTTATCGGATACCCTCCACAGGGATCATATTTGCAAACTTCAAAAAATCCATTCCATATGATTACAGATACAATATTACCAGTAGATAATTCAGTAGGTCATATTCAAGGTTGGTGTATGGAAATAGAAACAATTAAATTACCATTAACTATGGATGTATACAGAACGTATGTAAGGCCAAAGGATGAAATAGATACTGAGAGTAATTCATTTGAAAGACTCTATCATATCGATGTTAAAAATGGACAAGGAACTTTACAATTACTTGATCCAGTCATGATAGAGATAATTACAAGTTCCAAAATTGTAGCTTATGAATTTTCCGATCGTAGCGTAGCATTGTTCTATACTATGCATTCAATAAGTAGAGATAAAATTGATCAGATGTTAAATGTTGGTATTAAAGTAGCGGAGCAAGTAGATCGTAATTTTCCTTTAGGTAAATATGAATAGTAATAAAAAAAATTTAGAAAAATGGGCAAAAGACAAAGGGTTAGATTTTTTTGCTATTAATGCAAGGAAACAGATTAAAAATCGTTTAAAAATGAATCCTAATAAAAATTTTTTTGCCGCGAATGAAATTAGACAAATATTTAATAGGTCTAATGCTGTGATGATACCTGAAAAATATATTGACGGTCCTTATATTGAGGGATATATCAGAAAAAGGATGATATATATCTACCCAATTAAAGGAGCAATGTTTTTGTCTCATTTTGGTAGTAATTTTATTGGAGTATGTTTAGAAATAGGAACAAGTAAAATTCCTGTAAATGCTTTAGTAACGCGAAAATATTTATATGATTTTGATAAGTTAGATACTGAAAGTAGATATTTTGAAAAGTTATATGATTGCAACATCCAACGGGAAGGAAAAATTTTACAATTATTAGACCCAGTAATGATTGAATTAATAGAATATTCAAGTATCTCTGCAATAGAGTTTTCCGATTCAAGTATAGTTTTATATAGTATTATTTTCCCCCCGAAGATAGAAAAAATAAATTATTTAACATATTGGGGAATAAAAATCGCTGATCAAGTAGATCGTAATTTTCCTATGAGTAAATATGAAAAAAAATAACCAAAAAATTATAATAGTAGATGAACAAGATAGTATTATAGATTTTAAATATCGAGAAGTTGTTAGTAAGCAAGATATTTATAGAGTTTCTGCATTATGGATAACAAATTCCAAAAGCGAAATATTGTTAGCACAAAGAGCGTTTAGTAAAAAACGTAATCCGGGTCAATGGGGACCAGCCGTTGCTGGAACAAATGATAAGGGAGAGACTTATGAATCTAATATCATTAAAGAAGCGGAAGAAGAAATTGGTTTAAAAAACTTTGAATACAAAAAAGTTATGAAAGATAGAAGAACGGGTAGACTGGAAGGTTATAATTTTTTTTGTCAGTGGTTTAAGTCTATTATCGATAAAGATATTAATGAATTTGTTTTACAAGAAGATGAGGTAGAGAAGATAAAATGGTTTACTAAGGATGAAATTAATAATAAAATAGAAAATGACCCAAAAAGTGTGACTAGTTATATTGATTATTGTATTAATAATTTATGAATAAAAATAATCAAAAAAAAGATTTGTTTGATGATAAGTTGGCTAAAGATATAAAAGCTAATGCGCCTTTAGCTGATCGTATTCGCCCAAATAGTCTTGAAGATTTTGTAGGTCAAGAGGATATTATTGGTAAAGGAAAAATACTTCGTAGAGTGATAGAGAATGATGAAATATTTTCTATAATTTTTTGGGGACCACCAGGATCAGGAAAAACAACTCTTGCTAATATAATTGCTGAGATGACTAAATCTTATTTTGTAAGTATTAGTGCCGTAACTTCTGGAATTAAAGATTTGAGAGAGGCGGCTAAAGAAGCACAAGATAGGAGAAAGCTTCATAATGAAAGAACTATTCTTTTTGTAGATGAAATTCATCGATGGAACAAAGCACAGCAGGATGCTTTTTTACCGTACGTAGAGAATGGCACAATTACTTTAATTGGAGCAACAACAGAGAATCCTTCGTTTGAAATCATCTCTCCATTACTCTCTAGATCAAGGGTTTTTGTGATGAAAAAGCATGGAGTTAAGGAGCTTAGTAAAATCATAAAAAGAGCGATTTTAGACGATAAATTAGGCCTAGGCATCCATAAGGTGCAGATTGCTCCAAAAGCCCTAGATACGCTAATACAGGCCTCAAACGGGGATGCTAGAACTGCATTAAACGCCTTAGAAATAGCTGTAAAAGTTACAAAAGCTGATAATAAGGGCATAAAGCATTTGGACCTAAATACTATAGAAGATGCATTGCAACACAAGGCTTTGCAATATGATAAAAAAGGGGAAGAGCATTATAATGTCATCTCTGCTTTTATCAAATCTATGCGTGGCTCAAATCCTGATGGAGCGTTATATTGGTTGAATAGGATGGTAGAAGCAGGGGAGTCGCCTGAGTTTATAGCACGTCGGATGGTTGTATTTGCATCTGAGGATGTTGGTATGGCTGATCCGAAAGCATTACAAGTAGCGGTGGATGTTTTTAATGCGGTACGTCTTATTGGTTATCCTGAATGCCAGATAAATTTAGCACATGGTGTAGTCTATCTGGCGAAAGCACCAAAGGATAATTCTGCTTATCTTGGATTATTAGCATCAAAAAAAGATGTTAAAGAATCTATGAATGAACCAGTACCATTACATCTTCGTAATGCAGTTACTGATCTTATGAAGGATCTTAACTATGGAAAGGATTATAAGTATTCTCATGATTATGACAAAGAGGATGGTAAGCAAGATTATTTACCAACGAGTTTGAAAGGGAAAAAATATTATAAAGATAAAAAATAATATGAATTTACCACGTTTCAACGAAGTTAGTTATGCTCATTTTATTACCACCAAGACTTTTGAGAATAAAAAAATATTTAGTGATAAAAACTGTTGTGAAATTTTGGTAAGTGATATTGATTTTTATAGTGGTAAGTTAGGTTTTCAATTAATTGGATATTGTATTATGCCTGATCATCTTCATCTGATAATTTGGTGGGATGTTGAAGGAAATAATGATTTAAATATTTCAAAAGTGATGCATAGAATTAAAGGATTGTCTGCTCAAAATTTATCACGTTATTTATTGGGTAGTCGAGGCGTTTCTGCCTCGACAGAAAGCCAAGGCACAAAGGCCTTGTCTACCCTTAGCAAAAAACACGTTATGAAAATATGGCAACCGTCATTTTATGACTTTAATATTTATTCTGACAATAAACTGAACGAAAAATTGAATTATATTCATTATAATCCAGTGCGAGCTGGATTATGTGCAGAGCCTGAGGATTGGATATGGTCATCATATAGTTATTATAAATTTGGAAAACAAGGAAAGATAAATATTAACAATATTACTAAATAAATGAGTATTGGATTTTTATTAGCATTAGTAGCGGGATTGATTTGGTCGGGGAGTAATGTATTGGATAAACTATTAGCCAGTAAATTAGTTAAGAGTTTATTTTTTATGATGTTGATTTTTAGTTCAGTATTCTTTATTATTGGAATAATTATATTTTTAATAGAACCAGTTTTTATTTCAGGAAACGGTTTACTATTTACGATTGCTTCCGGAGTAGCTCAGTTAGCAGGTGTATTTTTTTACCTCAAAGCAATGAAGACACAAGAAGCTTCCAGAGTAGTGCCACTTTTTTCTATTGGTACAATTCTTATAGTTTTATTTAGTGCAATATTTTTGGGCGAGGTTTTTTCTACAATTCAGTATCTTGGAATTTTTTTAGTTATTGGCGGTGCCGTATTAATATCCTTACATGGTTCATTAAAATCAATTTTTAAAAGTAAGTTATTAGGACTTATGTCAATGTCTGGATTATTTATGGCAATAAATGCAATTCTCTATAAATATTTACTTGAGACTTATAATTACAAACAAATTTTTTCACATGTAAGTATGTCCGCAGGATTGATAGGCATTATAGTACTTACAATTTTATATATTTTTATCAAAGAAAAATTGGAAAAGGTTAGCCTGAAACACATTTTGTTAAATTCTTTCTCAAATACATTAGGAGTAATTGGTGAGTTAATTTATGTTATTGCTCTATCTATGTGGTATTTAGCTTTGGTTGAAACTATTGCTTCTCTACAATTTGTTTTTATTTTTTTATGGAGTTTATTATTGTCTAGATTCAAACCAGAATTAATGACTGAAAAAATTAACCAGAAGATCTTTATTCAAAAGAGTATTTCCATTATACTTATAATAGTAGGAATATATTTAATTACATAAAATATGAAAACTGATCTAAAGAAGTGGAAAAAAGTTAAATCAAAAAAAATACTACATAATAAACATGTACAGATGTATCAAGATTTGGTGAAGCTACCTAATGGTAAACTATATGATTATTTTGTTGTAGGTAAAAGATCTAAAGCCGTATTAATATTGCCTATGGATAAGAAGGGTAGGATATTGATATCAAAGGAATATCGTCATCCACTAGGTAAAGTAATTTATCAATCCATAGGTGGCTCAGTAGAAAATAATGAGAAACCATTGGTGGCTGCAAAAAGAGAGCTTAAAGAAGAGTCTGGTTATACAGCAAAGAAGTTTCAATTGTTAGGTAATTTTTATGTTAACCCTTCTTTAGCAACAACAATTTTTTACGCCTATCTAGCAACTGACTTAGTAAAGGGTGTACCAGAACCAGAGCAAGAAGAGTTTATCGAGAGTGAGTTTGTGACCCAGAAAAAATTTAAGGAGATGATAAGGACAGGGGAGATAATGGAGCCATTTCTTATGGATGCGTTTTTATTATATCAATTAAAGTTTAAAAAATGATTCAAGTAAATTCAGCCGGAGCAATAATATACTATAATGATAATGGAGAATTAAAATTTTTGTTATTACAATATATTGGAAAATATTGGGAATATGCCAGAGGGCATGTCGAGTCAGGAGAATCTAAGATTGATACAGCAAGAAGAGAGATTTCTGAAGAAACTGGATTAAAAAATTTGAATTTTGTTGAAGGTTTTCAAACGAAATCAGTTTTTCAGTATGAGTATAAAAAAAAGAAACATAGTAAGGAAGTAGTCTTATTTCTTGCAGAGTCCAAAAGTAATAAGGTAAAAATTTCGCATGAACATATTGGATTCGTATGGTTATCTGCAAAAGAGGCATTAAAAAGGATAACCTATGCAAATAGTAAAAAAGCTTTTAAAGATGCTCTTGATTTTCTAAAAATTAAGTACTAGATATATTGACCAATAGCTCAAAATAAGGTATTTTTAATATATATTCATTAAGCAAAAAAATATATGCAAGATGAAAGATGGAAAGATATTATTGGTAGAGTGTTGGATGATTTTGACGTACTTGAGCATGAAACAAAAGATTTAGATCCTGGTCCTGGTGATGTAGAATATATTATTTTTAATGGACCTCTAGGTAAAATGAAGTTAGAGAGAACTAACAAACCAGTGATTTTAGATAAAAAAGGTTTGGGTTCTAGAAGGATAGGAAGTGAGGTAACAGTCCAATATACATATTCAGATACTGAGAAGGTACATAATTTCAAAGCATATCAATGGAAAGAAGATCGGGATAGTTGGGTAGAAATGGAAATGGAGGAGAAAGGTATGTTTAGCATGTAAATAGTATGACAAATCCTCTAGATATAAATACAAAAATAGCAAATAATTTCTATCAAAAATCAAAAATGCTTTCAGAGAAAGGGGATAAGCATAAATTTCGTGCAATATCATATTACAAAGGAGCTAAGGCTATCGAGCAATTGGACAAAGGTTTAGATGAAATTTATCAACATGGTTGGCTAGTGGGATTACAGAAAATAAAAGGTATAGGTAATAGACTGGCTCATGATATAGAGACCGAACTAAAAAAATCAAATTTAATAAAATCTAAAAAATAATCTAATATAAAAGTATGAGAAGGAAAGCATCATTAATAACAATTTTAGTAATTGCGATAGCAGGGATAATATTTTCTGGATATCTGTCATACTACACATTATTTGCAGAAGGATGTAGTGAAGCAATCATAAGTTGTGGAGGGTCTGATTCAGTAGAAATTTTTGGACTACCGACGTGTGTCTATGGTTTTTTTATGTATTTAGTAGTAATTATTCTTACTATCATTACTTTGCTGCGTGATAAAAAAAGATGTTTGCAAAAAGCTATTTTAATAATTGGTATTGCTGGATTATTATTCTCTGGATATTTATCAGTATATGAGCTATTTTTCCAAAATACAGAATTTACGGAATTACCCGCATGTGTTTATGGTTTTGTGATGTATTTAGGAATAGTGATTGTAGCTAGTCTTGGTCTTAGTAAAAAGAATTTAGCTTTAGATAGTCATGTGCAGGAAACTGAGATTACTAAAACTTCTGAGCAGGACGACAATAATTAATCATAAGTTTCATGGAATTTTTTCAAGATGCATTTAGAGAAGCGGTTAGTTTTCTCACTAACCCAGATGGGCTAGGTTTTCCTATTTTGATAGGCTCTGGTTTAGGTATGGTTTTGTATCTGATGAATTATTCAAGTAAGGAATCAAAAAAAGCAGATCAAAAGATTGATGAAAAAAAGGAAACTTATAATAAAACAATTTACCCACATAAGCCATTTTAAATTTTATGTTAAAGGTTACTAATTTAACAAAGAAGTTTAAAAATTTTACTGCGGTTGATGATGTTTCTTTCGAAGCGAAGACGGGTGAGATATTCGGATTACTTGGTCCAAATGGAGCGGGTAAGACAACTACAATTAGAGTTCTGGCGACAGTATTAAAAGCGACTAGCGGTACGGCAAATATCGCTGGTTTTGATATTAATGATAATTCAGAAGAAGTAAGAAAGAATATTGGAGTGTTAACTGCGGAAATTGGTCTTTATGATAGATTTACTGCTAGAGAGAATATGAGATATTTTGGGCAGTTGTATGGGATGGGTGGTAAGAAGTTGGAAGAAAGGATAGATGAATTAGTTTATGTTTTGCATATGGAAAGATTTGCTGATCGCAGGGCTGGTAAATTTTCTACTGGCATGAAACAGAAAGTTGCTATTAGTCGTTCTATTATTCATGATCCTAAGGTTATTATTTTTGATGAACCAACAGCCGGATTAGATGTTTTAGCATCACAGACCGTTATTTCATTTATGAAAGAATCAAAAAAGAATGGAAAGTTGGTAATATTATCAACGCACGACATGAATGATGCAGAAAAGCTATGTGATAATATCGCTATAATACATAGAGCAAAAGTAGTAGCCAAAGGTACAGTCAGTGAGTTGTTACAGAAAACAAACCAAGATAATCTAGAAGGCGCATTTACAAGTATTGTTGGCACTGAAGCAGCTATAGAGGCAGAAAAATTAGCTGAAGAGAAGCAGTTATCTGAAATGAGTAAGAAGAAAAAATTTTTATGAAAGAGATATTCACAGTCTGGAAAAAAGAATTAATTGATAATTTCAGAGATCGACGTACTTTGATAACTGCAATAATGATGCCGATTATATTAATGCCATTGATGTTAATAGGTACTTTTAAATTACAAGAATATCAAGTAAATCAAGCAGAAGAAAAAACTACAATAATTGGTATTAATAAACAAGAGTCTGCTCCAAGTCTTATTTCGTATTTGGAAGAACAAGATAAAGTAGAATTGGTATATGGGATTGGTAATTATAAAAATGATATTGATGATGGGACGATCAATGTATATATTGAAGTAGAAGAAGATTTTGAAACAGTTTTGAGTAGTCAAGGTATTGCTGATGTAAGTTTATATTTAAAATCTTCAAATATTGACTCTTCGACAGCGGTCAGCAAAGTTAATTTATTCCTAAATACTTTTAATCAGATAATTGGAGTAAGTCGTTTATCTGAACAGGGGATTGATCCAAATATTATTCAAGGTTTAGCAATAAATATAGAAGATATTTCTACCGCTGAAGAACGAGGTGGATTTATTGTGGGACTATTGCTGCCTATGTTCATAGTAATTTTTGCTATTGTTGGTGGTATGTATATAGCTATCGATGTTTCCGCTGGAGAGAAAGAAAGAAAAACTTTGGAAGCATTATTATTAGCACCTATATCTAGATTCAAATTGGTTATGGGAAAGTATTTAGCAGTAACTACTATGGCAAGTATTACAATAATTTTGTCACTTATATCTATGAGTGTGGCATTTTCTGTGTATCCTCCAGATTTAGCAGGTTTAGGAGAGGTTGTTATCAATTTAAATATAACCAGTGTTAGTATAATGCTAATAATTGGAATAATTATGGCTTTTATGTTTTCTGGTTTTCTATTGTCTGTAGCTATTTTCGCTAAGAGTTATAAGGAGGCTCAGAATTATATATCCCCATTTTATTTATTGGCAGTGTTGCCAGTGGCGATAGCAAATTCTTTACCTGGTTTTAAACCAACTATATACTTTTTTGCAATTCCTGGTGTAAATGCTGTATTTGTAATCAAAGAATCGCTTCTTGGAGTTTATGATTTTACGCATATAATGATCACTATAATTTCATTATTGATTTTTGCTGCTATATCTATTGTTGTGGCTAGTAAAATTTATTCTAAAGAAGGAATATTATTTCGAGATTAGTAGACCTTTATCAATATCCAAAATGTGCGTATAATAACAGATGATAACAAATTAAAAAGATATTATGCAAGTAGGTAAAATAATGACAAAAAATCCGGTTACAATACCTGATTCAGCCACTTTATTAAAAACAGCCAAAATATTGAAAGATAATAATATTTCAGGTGCTCCCGTAGTAAATGAAGATGGAGATTTAGTTGGTATTGTATCTGAGAAAGACGTTTTTAAGGCTTTATACCCATCACATGCTGAGTTTTATGATAGTCCAGGTATTTGGGTAGATTTAGAATCACTTGAAGAGAAAACAAGAGATGCTATTGATAAACCTGTTCAAGATTTTATGACAAGAGATGTAATAACAGTTAATTCTAATGCATCATTAATGCAGGTTGGTTCAATGATGATGGTCCGTGGTATACATCGGATAGTAGTGACTACTCAGGACAATAGGATTGAGGGGATAGTAACCCGTAGAGATATTTATCAGAATGTACTAAATAAAAGATTAGGGATATAGTAAATGCCAGAATTACCAGAAGTAGAGACTGTAAGGAGTCAGTTAGCTACTGTTTTAAAAAATAAAAAAATAAACGGATTAGAAATTAGGAAACCAAAACTAATTAAAAGTCCAATTTTTAGTTTCAAAAAAAATGTGGTTGGTGCAAAAGTTACTGGAGTAAAAAGAAGAGCAAAATTAATAATTATAAATTTATCAAACAGTTACTCGGTATTTATTCATTTAAAAATGACTGGTCAATTGGTATATAGAAATAAGAAAATATTAAAAGTTGGAGGGCATCCTATCAAGGATGGTGTTAAAGATTTGCCAAATAAATATTCCCATATTATTTTTTCAATGACAGATGGTGGCGAATTATTTTTTAATGACCTAAGACAATTTGGTTATTTAAAATTAGTTAAGACTTTAGATATTGATAATATATTTGTTAAATCAAAAATAGGTCCAGAACCACTTGATAAAGAATTCAGCTTAGATGTTTTTCAGAAACTTCTGAAAAAGAAGCCTAAGTCAAAAATCAAACCGTTATTGATGGATCAGACTTTTGTGGCTGGTATAGGTAATATTTATGCGGCTGAGGTTTGTTTTTCTTCCAAAGTTGATCCAAGGAGATTAGTTAATACTTTGAAAGAAAGAGAAATATTTGATATTTATAAGCATATAGTTAGAATATTAAAACTTGCAGTAAAAAAACAAGGCACTTCATCAAAAAACTATGTTGATGCTTATGGTAATCCTGGTAGCTATGTTCCTATGCTAAAAGTTTATGGAAGAAAAGATAAGAATTGTTTTCAATGCAAAACCAAAATTTTATCGATGAAGCTAGCTGGGCGGGGGACAAATTATTGTCCTAAATGTCAAAAATAAAATGACGCTTTAAAGCGTCATCCTGAGGTCATAATAATAACCGAAGGACCTCAATTGTTAATTTATTTAGAATATATAATAAGAGAGAGCACCTATTGCAAATCCAATTATACCTCCTATTAAAACTTGTAAAGGAGTGTGTTGTAGTTTAGTAGAAACAGGATTTAAACCTTCATTAGCAAGTTCTGGGTGGTTATCAACTATCATTTTTAGTACTTTACTATTTTCATCTACAAAACCACGAAATTTCATGGCATCGACAATAATTATTGCTGAAAAAATAATTGAAATTCCGAATGCAATAGAATCTACTCCAGCATAATAACCCACTAATGTAGTTAGAGATGTAACTGTTGCAGTATGTGATGAGGGCATCCCACCGTAAACAGACAATATTCCTTTAAGATTAAAATTACCCTTAATGCCATCGGTCGTAAGTTTGATTGTTTGTACTACGAGTATAGTAATAATGGCGGTAAGTACTATTTGTATGGTAATATTCATAATATACTATGGATTATTTATATTCGACAATTTTAGGATTGATTCAAGGTTTGACTGAGGTGTTTCCGGTGTCTAGTTCTGGACACTTGGTGATTGCCCATGACTTATTAAACTTTGATTTTGTTAGCGATTTAAGTTTTGATGTTGCTTTGCATTTAGGTACACTTTTAGCTCTAGTTGTTTATTTTTATAAGGATATTAATAAATATATCGTATCATTCTTTGGTAGTTTTGCCAATTGGGATTTGAAAAATAACTTTGATCAACGGATGGCTTGGTACATATTAGTTAGTACTATACCAGCTGGTATAGCTGGCTTTTTTATGGCAGATATTGCAGAAGAATTATTAAGGAATTTATGGTTGGTCGCATCAATGTTAATAATATTTGGAATATTTTTTATTGTTTTTGAAAAGATATTTAAAAAAGACAAAGAGTTAGATCAATTAAAATGGTTTGGCGCTATTCATATTGGCGTCGCTCAGGCCATAGCCTTAATTCCCGGTGTTTCTAGATCAGGTATAACAATAATTACAGGTTTAGCGCAGGGCTTGAAGAGGGAAGCAGCAGCAAGATTTTCTTTTTTATTATCTATTCCAATAGTGTTCGGAGCAGGTATGAAAAAAATGTATGACGTTAGTCAAACGGGCCTAGAAAATGATCAATGGATTATACTTGGGGTAGGGTTTGTTGTTTCAGCTGTGGTTGGTTATTTAGCAATCAGATTCTTATTAAAATTCTTACAAAAAAATCCTTTAAATATTTTTGCTTATTATCGTTTTGTATTAGCTGGTGTGATTATTATATATTTATTAGTTAGGTAGTTATAATTTGTTCGTACTTTCTGTAACCAGAAAGTACCAAAGAGTTCCGGGGGTCTTCAATTCGCTCCCTGGAAATTTTAATATACTATTATTGATTGGCTCAAGAAGACGCCCCGGACCCCCAAAAGTAAAACTTACAACTGTAAAATAAATTTAATTTATAAAAGTAAAAATGTAATTATAAAAATATCTTGTCATTCTGAGGAGCCTGAGAGAAACGAAGGGGACGTGAGAATCTCCACGCAAAGCGTGGTAGATAGCTTTATTAATAGTAAATACACCTGACCAGAGGTCAGGAGATGCTTCGACTTCGCTCAGCATGACAATGGGTGTCAAAAAGTATCATTAATAATAAGTATTATTTATAAATAAAAAACCGCCCTATAAAAGAAGACGGTTTTTTTCAATGATTCTATAAATTGCTAGAATGGTAATTCGTTACCTGGATTATCTTCAGTCGGTGTACTAGATCTACCTTTATAATAACCAGTCGTTAGGATACCTATTACTACTAGTATCCATGGCCACCAGAGATATGTCTGAGCACAGAAATATCGGTAGTAAACTATTAAGCCAATGAAAGTTATTAGCAAAGGGAATATCCACCAGTTTGGTGATTTATGCTTTTTCTCGTAGATAAAATAGATTGCAAGAATCAAAGCGTAAATAATTAGTAGTGTAAATGTTAAACCGTGAGCGATGTTAATACATTCTTCATCTTCTTCTTTATTATTACCTTCTTCGTTATTATTTTCTTCTTCTTTATTACTTTCAAGAGTCATAAGTTCAGCTTTTTCAACATCTTCATTTAATGTTTCTTCGTTGATATCTTCATTTGTTTCAGTCAAATCTTCTTCTGTATCTACGAGTTCTTCTTCATCTTCAGTTGGGATAATAGGGTCTGCTAGAAGAGTAATTGTATTTTTATGAACAATAATGCCAGGGGACATTTCAATATCTCCAATACTTGCTGTGACATATCCGATGCCTGCGCTATTTGCGGCTACCAAACCGCTAGTATTTACAGAAGTATAAACTCCGTCGGTAATCCATTTGAATTCAGCGTCAGTAACTGTATTTCCTGCTGCATCAAAAGCAACGGCAGTAAATTGTTGAGTACCTCCAATATTAATATTAGTAGGTTTATTGTTAGGAGTTACGACTATTGAAGTTGCGATTCCTGCTTTTACATTAATTTGCCATACTTGATTGTCGTAGCCATTATTATCATCATTAGCTTCTACGACTATATTGTACATACCAACAATATTTGGTTCCCAAGTTATAGTATTATCTACTAAAGTCACTCCTGTAGGTGAGTTTGTTAACTTGAAGCTAATATCATCATCATCACTATCTGTAGCTGTTAGCGAATACTGATAAGTTTGATCGGTCGTCACGACAAGTGTTGGATTTGATGTGATTACTGGTGCATGATTAATAGTTTGTGCACTAGTAATATTTGGTGTAAAAACCACCAATAAAATTGCAGTTAGACAGATGCTACTGTATATAAATGCCCTCCGCAAGGCTTTTTGCGTCATATTTGTGTACATTGATTAATTAGTTTAAAAATTATATAATTCCTTCATTTTATTAAAAAAAACTGATTTAGTCAAGGGTATTTAACTAAAAACCCCCCTAAATAATAGGAGGGCTGTGGATAACTCAAATAAAATTATTTAAAAAATTAATGATTTGGTTTGTCCTGAATCTGCCTATCAACAGATAGGCGTAGTGAAGGAATCACGTCCGAAATTTATATAATTTGGATTACTTTTGGCACTTGTTCTAAGAAGTGAGGGTGTAATAATATTGCAGTACCAGCGATTACTATTACAACAATTGACTGAATTATCATATGAGGATGTTGAACTTTGATTTCTACAGCAATATTTATTAGTAGCATGATAACTAAGAACAATATTAATATTAAATAAAATTGCTGAGAATATTCAATTAGCGTTGCTACAAATCCTTGAGATTTTTCACCTGCTAATTCTGCTGTACCTAATACATTAGCTGATAAGTCTGACTCAGGTATATTATTTTGTACTGGTAAAGTTTCTTCAGAGGCAAGCGGTTTTTCTTCTACTAGTGGTGGCTCTTGGTTTGTATTAGTAGGAGTTGTAGAAAGTGGAGTAGTAACTACTTCAACTTCAGTTTCACTAGATTGTTCAGGAGGAGCGACTACCACAATTGGTAATTCTATTGACCCACCGTCAATCCAGCCATTATTCTCGGAAACTAGGCCAAATGATTCTTCAAATGTTCCTGCTTCACTTGGTGCTTCTAATATAAATTCAAATCTTCCTACTTCACCTGATCTAACAACTGATTGTGTTAGGATGGCAGGTCTATAGTATTCAACCCAAGTTTCACTTTCAAATTCACTTTCTCGAGCAGTTGGGTTTGTTACATTTAGGGCGACAAAGTAATTACCACTGTTTGTCCAAGTAGCTGTACCGGTATTTTTGAAATCAACCCAGAAAGATATTTCTTCTAATGTTTTAATACCTAGGTCATTAGCACTTTGGTCAGTAAGTTCTGCCTTATAGTAAACAGGTTCTGGAGTAGGGGTTGGAGTTGGTTCAGGGACTGGTGTAGGTG
>SWBY01004689.1_pt1 | contig 137798 bp, 114 predicted proteins | sample 4693071 | NCBI WGS metagenome assembly SWBY01 (sample SAMN10267273, study PRJNA491770) | bioreactor metagenome | isolation source: DHS bioreactor inoculated with marine methane seep sediment | place: Japan: Omine Ridge, Nankai Trough | collected 2006-05-06 | reverse complement strand
AAAAAAAATAAGCGGATTCACCTGCTGGAACGTGAAGGAAAGCAAGGTCTTGGTTCAGCTTATGTTGCAGGTTTTAAATATGCAATAGAAAACAAATATGATTATATCTTTGAAATGGATGCCGATTTTTCTCATGATCCGGTTGTTCTTTCCCAGATGCTGGTTGCGATTGAAAATAATGATCTTGTAATTGGATCTCGCTATATAGATGGAATAAATGTTGTTAATTGGCCACTGCATCGTTTGATGCTGAGCTGGTTTGCTTCAAAATATGTCCGCGTTATCACTGGAATGCTCATCAATGACCCTACAGGTGGATTTAAGTGCTTCCGTAGAGAAGTATTGGAAAGTATCAATCTGGATTCGATTTTATCTGATGGATATTCATTTCAGGTTGAGATGAATTTTAGAACCTGGCTTCGAAAATTCCGGATACTAGAGATTCCTATAGTATTTACAGATCGACGCAGCGGGCAATCTAAAATGAGTAAAAAGATTGTTCGAGAAGCGATCTGGATGGTTTGGAAGTTAAAATACTTAGCCATAAGGAAAAAATTATGACGAAAATAATTAAAGATCTTCTTATCGAGAAACTTGCTTACAAAGGTTATGGGTTGGGATTTAATGATTCCAACCCTGTTTTTGTAACCAATGCAGTTCCAGGAGATAATCTTGACGTTGAGATCACAAACCAGAAAAAGAATGTCATTTTTGGAATTATCAGTAAGATTAATTCGAAATCGAAAAACAGAATTGAACCAGGCTGTGAAGCATTTGGCGAATGTGGCGGCTGTGATTGGTTAAATGTGAATTATGATTTTCAATTGCAGCAGAAACAGCAGATCGTTCGTGAGATATATCGTAACATTCCTGTAGAAAAAATTGAATCTATTTTTGCGTCACCTATGCAGGAGGAATATCGGAATAAAAGTTTTTTCCCAATAGGCTCGAAAGATGGTAAACCTGTAATTGGTATGTTTGCCAGAAAATCTCATGAATTGGTATCGCATAAAAATTGTTCTCTGTTCCCCGCTTTTATTGATGAAGTTATAAAACTTACTAAAAATTATCTCTTAGCTGCAAAAGTAGCAATATATGATGAGAAAACAGGGAAAGGAACAGCCCGTCATCTGGGAATCCGCTATTCACAGGCAACGGGGGAGATCATTGTTATTCTGGTTACAAAAACTAGAAAGATACCTTTTACAAATCAATTTGTAAGAGTTTTGAAAGAAACATTTCCCAATATAGTGGGTGCGGTACAGAATATAAATGCAAAACAGACAAATGTAATACTGGGAGATGAAGAAAAAATATTATATGGACGAGATCATATTTTTGAAGAAATGGGAGATTTAAAATTCAAATTACATTACAAATCCTTTTTTCAGATCAATAATGATGTTGCCCATGAGATCTATAAAACGGTTAAGGTATTTTTATCTGCTGATGAAACAATAATAGATGCTTATAGTGGTATTGGATCGATTGGGATGTTTGTATCTGATAAAGCCAAAGAAGTTATTTGCATCGAAAATAACAAAGCTGCAACGGAAGATGCAAAAATTAATGCAAAGCTGAATGAGATAAATAATTGTAGTTTTATTTGTGCCGACGTGGAAAAGGCGTTACCTGAGCAATACAAAGAAAAACAGATCGATACTATAATTTTTGATCCACCCCGCAAAGGCTTGCAACCGGAAGTTATTGCAGCAATCCCAGAAAATTTAGGAAAAATTATTTATATTAGCTGTGATCCAACAACTCAGGCTCGCGATGTAGCTTTACTGTTAAAAACAGGTTTTAAAGTAAAATACATGAAATCATTTGATATGTTCCCTCAGACCTGGCACATTGAAAATCTGATAATTCTGGAAAAGTGAAAAATTTAATATTCATCTTGATTATTGGTTCTGTTATCGTTTCCTGCGATCTATCTTCACCGGAGGAAGTTGATACAGCTGAGATTGAAGAAATACTGCAAGACATTCAAAATGCCTTTATCTATGAGGATGAAACAGTAATTATGAGTTTCTATCATCCGGAGTTTCTGCATGGGACAGATACATATAATGCTGAACAGATTATCTGGGAAAGTCGCCTAAATGAATATGATTTGATGTCAATTGCCGAAATAGAAATTGAATTAAATGATAATTTTGCTACAGTATATTTCACTTTAACTTTTGATGCTCAAACCACACAAGAACCTTCAACAGAACACGGTGATATGTCAGATTTTTATCGTGAATATGATGACTGGAAGATTTGCGGGAATAATTTTACACAACCATAGAAAAAGAATTCGCTAATTTACTAAAACAAAAAACCTCACAATTATGCGAGGTTTTGTATTATCTGGTGCAGAAGGCGGGACTTGAACCCGCACACCATTAGATGGCACAAGATCCTTAGTCTTGCGTGTCTGCCAATTCCACCACTTCTGCGCTTGTTATTTTACTCTGTGTCCTATTCTTCAGTTGCTGCAGGTTCTTCTGTCAGTGGTAAAACAGGTAATTCTTCAACTGTAGTCTGCTCTGTTGCAGCTTCTTCACGAAGTTTATCCACAGCTTTAGTACTAGTTGTTGCAGTCCTGGATCCGCCTCTCAGTTGGAAGGCTAAAAGAATGCAGTTCAACATAAAAAGTACAGCTAAAATTTGGGTTGCATTTTTCAGGAATTTAGAAGCTCCCTGGCCACCAAGTACATTGGAAGCCATTCCACCTACCATTCCGTCCAAAGCACCACCTTTGCTGGATTGTGCCAGGATAACCATAATAAGGCCAACCGAGATAACCACATGAACGATCATCAAAAATGTAAACATTGCTACTCCTATAACTTAATGATGGACACTTTTATTCAATGCCCTTTTTAGTGTCAACGATAAAAAAGGTCGAAACAAATTTTATCAAATCAAGTATAATCAGCGTCTAAACTAAGCTAATCCGATTGCTTTTCTAATGAGAACCATTTTTCTGGAAACGATCTCATTTGCTTTTTCAGCTCCATCTTTTAATACACTATCTATGTATGATTTATTACTGATAAGTTCAGTGTATTTATCTCGAATTGGAACTAACGTTTCATCCATTATTTCAAATAAATACTGTTTAGCATGACCCCAACCCATTCCACCGGCAAGATATTTATTACGCAATTCTCCCTGTTGTTCTTTGCTGGCGAATAGTTTGTATAAAGAAAAAATACTGCAGGTGTCAGGATCTTTGGGTTCGTCTACAGTTTGAGAATTAGTAACAATTTTCATTATAAGTTTACGAAGTTTCTTGGAAGGAAGGAACAGAGGAATCGTATTATTATAACTTTTACTCATCTTCCTGCCATCTAAACCTGTTACATAACCTGTAGATTCTTTAATGTAAGCTTGTGGTATTTTTAATAATTCCTGCTTATAATTATGATTTATAGACTGAGCAATATCCACAGCCATTTCCAGATGTTGTGCCTGGTCCTTGCCTACAGGAACCACATCGCTGTCAAATTGCAATATATCCGCTGCCATGAGTACAGGATAAGAAAACAGTCCCATATTCACACCATCGTCCGGATCTTTGTTTAACTCATTATTATCTTGAACTTTAGCTTTATATGAATGCGCTCTATTCATCAATCCTTTTGATGTGAAAGCCATTAAAAAGGTAGCCAATTCAAACGTACCTTGAACAGCAGATTGTTTATATAAGATCGATTCCTTCGGATCTAAACCCATAGCAAGCCAAGTCGCTGCTACTTCATAGGAAAGTTCTCTCACTAATTCAGGATCTTTTAACGAATTCAAAGCGTGGTAATCTGCTATAAAGTAGCGTGTATCAAAATCTTCTGCGAGTTCCAGCGCAGGTTTATACATTCCAAAATAATTACCAATATGAGGTAAACCGGTTGGTTTAATTCCTGTTAATGCTACTTTTTTTGCCATTAATCCTCCGTATTTAATACTCTACCAATCAAATCGTATTCCCAGGCATCAGTTATTTCTATTTCTACGATATCACCTATAAGAGCTTCACCTTCTTCAATGAAAACCGTTCCATCAATTTCAGGAGAATCAAAATAACTTCTACCTTCCAGAGAAAAATCTTCATCTTCTCCAATTTGGTCAATTATTACTTTTATTTTACGCCCAATCATTCCAGATAGAAAATCTTCTGAGATAGTTTGTTGAATTTGCATAAGTTCATCTTTTCGTTCTTCAGCAATTTCTTCATCGATCTGATCTTTGTTTTCATAAGCAGCCGTATCTTCTTCTCGAGAGTAAGTGAAAACACCTAATCTTTCAAACCGTGTTGTTTGAATAAAACGTTTCAGTTCTTCATATTTTTCTTCAGTTTCACCAGGATATCCTACAATAAGAGTGGTACGGATAACAGCTTCCGGTATTTTTCTGCGAATTTCAGAGATGATCTTACCAATTCTTTCACGATTTACGTGCCTGTTCATATCGTTAAGTAGATCATTATTTATATGTTGAATTGGAATCTCGAAATATTTGCAAACTTTTGGTAAGACTGCAAAAGCGTCGATGATTTCCGATGTGATGTGAGCTGGATGTAAATATAGTATTCGAATCCATTCAATTCCATCGATTTCATGAAGCTGTTTCATGAGTTGTGTAAGTTTTTGTTCTCCATAAATATCTACACCATAATTTGCTGTATCCTGAGCTGTGAGGATCAACTCCTTCACACCACTAGCAGCCATCTTCTTGGCTTCTTCTACCAGAGACTCTATAGTTTCACTGTGTAGTGCACCACGAATACCGGGAATAGCACAATAGCTGCAATGGTTGTTACAGCCATCACTCACTCGAAGATAGCCAAAATGTCGAGGTGTAAGCAGAATTCGATCTGTCGTTGGTTTGGTATCGAAAACTTCAGCAAAATTATCAAAATCTTTCAAATCAATAATGTGATCAATCTCCGGAATAGATTCCTTTAAATCCTCATAATATCTTTTTACCAGACAGCCTGTGATAACTAATTTCTCACATTTCCCACTTTTTTTATATTCTACAGCTTCCAGAATTGTATCAATAGATTCCTGCTTTGCATCCATAATAAATCCACAGGTATTGATGATAATGATTTCAGCTTCTTCAAATTCTGCAGTCAGTTCATATCCGGCATTTTCTATGATAGCAGAGAAGACTTCGCTATCAACCAGATTCTTGGAGCATCCCAGACTCATGATTGTGTATTTCTTCATTTCAATCCTTTTGAAACAACAATTATATTAATTGAAAAAAGGGCGATTAATAAACCGCCCTTTCTGTATTACTAATTATTTTAATCCAACAGATGGACGATAACTCCAGAACGGAGTTTTGGCTCAAACCAAGTAGATTTTGGCGGCATTATTTCACCAGCATCAGCAATCGCCATAAGTTCTTCAATAGAAGTGGGGAACAGGGCAAAGGCAACCGCTTCACCAGCATCTACACGATTAGAAAGTGCTTCCAAACCACGAATTCCACCTACAAAATCGATTCGTTTATCCCTGCGTGGATCACCAATAGCCAGAATTGGATGTAACAGGTTTTCCTGTAGAATTGATACATCCAGAGATTTTACCGGATCATTTTTGGGGAAAGAACCATCCTTTGCTTCTACTGCATACCATTTACCATCTAAGTACATACCGAAAGTATGTAACTTGTTTGGTTTATAAGGCTCATCAGCACTGAATGCTTTAACAGTAAAATTCTCTTCTACCATGATCAGGAATTTCTCATGATTCAGATCGTTCAGATCTTTCACAACTCGATTATAATCCATAATGTAAAGCTGATCATGCGGGAAAATAACTGATAAAAAATAATTATATTCTTCTTCACCAGTATGATTTGGATTTGCTCCTCTTCTACTTTGACCAACAATAGTTCCGCTGGCAGAACGGTGATGACCATCTGCTACGTACAAAAAGTCGATTTCTTTAAAAATGTTCTCGATCTTGGAAATAGTTGATTCTTCATCAATTTTCCAGAAAATATGTTTAATTCCATCTTCTGCTTCAAAATCATATGTTGGAGTTTTGTTAGCTAGCTTTGCGACCAGTTCATTCATATCTTCGCGAGCTTTATAAGTAAGAAATACCGGACCAGTATTTGCATTTAAAGTATCAACATGTTTAATGCGGTCGGCTTCTTTGTCTGCCCGGGTATGCTCATGCTTTTTGATTATATCATTTTCGTAATCTTCAATAGAAGCTCCGGCAACCAGACCAAACTCATCCACATCACCCATTATGAGGCGATACAAATAGAAACATGGTTTATCATCCTGAATAAGAATACCGTCTTTGATCAGATTATAAAGATTTTCTTTACCTTTTTGATAAACAGTTTCATCATAATGGTCGGTATCTTCTGGAAGATCAACTTCGGGTTTAACCACATGTAAGAAGCTGTGAGGTTTATCCTTAACTTGTTCTCTTGCTTCTTCTGAATTTAAAACATCATAGGGTGGAGAAGCAACATCTTTGATCTTATCTGCTGCTGGTCGCACACCTTTAAAAGCTTTAATTTTTGCCATTTTTAAAACTCCTGATCTATTTATTTTTTTATAGCTATTAACCTTGAAAAGGTTTCTGTCGGATATTCTTCTTGCTTGACACTTTCAAGGTTTCTCATTTTTTCCTTATATTGTGTAACTCAACAATCCGTTGTTGAGTATTTACTTCCTTCACCAATATAGAATTAACTTATTCTATTCGAATAATTAATTTTATCAAAGGGTAAAAAAAATCTGAAACTTCATATGAAATAATATATTCTTTTTTACCAAAGTATTTTTTTTCAATAAAATTTTCTGATGGAAATTTTGAGTATTCAGCAAGTATTCTATCTACCCATTTAGAACTATTCATTTCTAACAAATCAGCAAATGAAGAAACAAATGATAATAACGCTCGATTTTCTTGAATGTTTTCTGTTAGATCGCCAAAAACTGCAATAGTAGAGGTTTTTTTCTCCGTTCCGTAAATTCGAACAACCACCTCAGATCCTGGATAAAATTCAGAAGTTAGCAAAATATTGTTTTGCCCTTGCTCATTTTTCTCATGTGACATATAATATTTACACCCTAATTTATTCTGAAATAAATTTATAAATTCAAATCTTGTATATGTATCTACTCTTTTTTGAGTTTGTTTTTTGGGTCGATTATCAAATAATAAATCTGCTCTAATATACCCTTTCTTTTTTCCTTCATTTCTTTCATTTTCTTTTGGTTCAAAAATAGCATACCAATTATTTTTTAGGAAATCAACTTTTACTTCATCACCATATTTAAGTATTCCATTTTTATTAAAAGATACACCTCTACCCGATCGAATATTTACCTGACTGTGAGTATACTTGATTTCTCCCCATTCTTGCGTTTCAATTTCATTCCTACAAAATTTCAGAGAATCCTGAATAATGAGAATTTTACTTTGCAATTCCTTATTTAATCGAGTTAAGCTTGTAGATGCTTCATCACATTCTTTAATTTCCTTCTTCAAATTCTCAATAACAAGATTATTATTAGAGCAACTAAACAATAATAGAAAGAAAAAAAATATTAAACTTTTTAATACAGGTTTTATCATCCTTTTCTCACCAATTAAAAGTCGATCTTATTTAATGACATAGCTATTTCTTCAATACTCATCTTTTTCCAAACCTTCTCCACAGTAAAAAACACTTCACGCTCATTGATATTCCATTTGATCATATCATCGTTTTCACAATCCACCTTATGGAATGAATCTGATAGTGTTTCAGTTTTAATGTAATCAGCGTATTTATCGAATACTGCTTCAATTTCATCATCTGCACAATAGAATACCTTGATCCTGTCCATTATCTCGAAACCGTTTTCTTTGCGGGTAAATTGGATTTTATTAACCAATTCCCGTGCCAGACCTTCCTGGATAAGTTCAGGTGTAAGGTGTGTGTCCAAAGCAACATACAGCTCTTTATTAGATTCAAAAACGAATCCTTCTTTATCCTTGATCGAGATGATCAGATCTTCTTCAGTCAGCTTGAATGTGCTGCCGTCCATTTCCAGGTAATAGTCTTTTCCCTGGTGCAGGATTTCAATGATGTGATTAGCATCCATTCCAGCCAAAGCTGCTGCAATTCGTTTCATATGTTTCCCGTATTTGGGACCCATTACTTTAAAGTTCGGTTTGAATTCATAAGTTACGAAATCATCTTTTTCCTGAATGTATTTGATTTCATTTACATTGATCTCTTCTTTGATGAGACTTTCCATTCTTTCTACCAAATGATGATATTTTTCAGGAATATATAGAGCACCCAATGTCTGGCGAACCTTTATCTGACAAGTGTTTCGAGCTGCACGTCCTAAAGACACCAGATCGATCACCGTTTGCATTTCTTCTTCCAGAGTTGGAAAAACAACTTCCTGGCTGGAAGTGGGGAAGTCTTCCAAATGAACACTTTCTTTTCCAGTAAGATTTGTGAAAATCTCTTCTGCCAGATATGGAGCTACAGGAGCCATCAATTTGGTAACTGCAACCAGCACCTGATAAAGTGTAATGTAGGCTGCCTGCTTATCATCGGTAAGTTCCAATTCCCAATAACGACGACGGCTGCGACGTACATACCAGTTACTCACATCATCTATCATAAAACTCTGAATTGCCCGTACTGCTTTGGTCAGATCGTAATTGTCCAGATTGTTAGTAACCTGTGCAGTTAATGTATTCAAGCGGGACATGATCCATTTATCAATTTCAGCTTCTTTCTTATCGGAAAGCTCATAACTTGCTGCATCGAAATTATCGATATTGGCGTAAGTAGTATAGAACGAATACACATTCTTCAGTGTTCCAAAGAATTTATTCACAATTTCAATCACACCTTTTTCATCGAATTTAGTTGGGATCCAGGGAGGACTTACAGCCATGAGATACCAGCGGATCGCATCTGCACCATGATCATTCATCAATTTCATTGGATCGGCAGCATTCCCTTTACTTTTACTCATTTTCTGACCCTTTTTATCCAGGATCATATCATTTACCAGGCAGGCTTTGTAAGATGATTTTCCCATTAACATGGTAGAAATAGCCAGCATTGAATAAAACCAACCGCGAGTTTGATCTATACCTTCACTAATGAAATTTGCCGGAAAGAGTTCACTTTCAAATTTGTCTTTATTTTCAAAAGGATAATGCCATTGTGCAAAAGGCATCGAACCGCTATCGAACCAGCAGTCGATCACTTCTGGTGTACGATGCATTTTTCCACCACATTTACATTTCATTTCAATATCATCCACATAAGGACGATGTAATTCTATATCTTCCGGAACTGGATCACCATTCTTCAAAGTTCCTTTTTGGCGTAATTCTTCAATTGAACCAGCACTTTCAAATTCTCCGCAATCCTGGCAAACCCATACATTAAGTGGAGTTCCCCAAAAACGGTCTCGAGAAATAGCCCAGTCAACGTTATTTTCTAACCATTCACCAAAACGTTTTTCTCCAACGAACGAAGGATACCACTTGATCTTCTTGTTGTTATCGATCATTTGCTGCTTGTATTCACTGGTTTTGATGTACCAGCTGGAACGTGCATAATAGATGAGGGGACTATCGCAGCGCCAACAGAATGGATAACTGTGAATGACTTGTTTACGTTTGAAAAGCATCTCTCGATCTTTCAAATTACGGATAATATCTTTATCGGCAGTTTTTACAAAAACTCCAGCCCAATCCGTTATAATTTCTTTAAATTTTCCAGCTTCATCGACAGGCTGGATAACTGGTAAATTATATTTTTTACCTAGTTCAAAGTCATCCTGACCAAAAGCTGGTGCTGTGTGAACCACACCTGTGCCATCGTCCATGGTCACGTAGTCTGCCAATCCAACAAAGAAAGCTTTTTCTTTGGGAACTTCAAATGGAAAAAGCTGTTCATATTCTTTATATTCCAGATCTTTTCCAACATATTCTTCTACGATTTCGTAGTCACGCTCCAGCACTTCCAAACGAGCTTTTGCCAGGATCAAAACTTCATCATTAAGCTTCACTTTTACATATTTTGCAGTTGGATTCACCACCAGAGCAACGTTTGAGATCAATGTCCAGGGTGTAGTAGTCCAGGCCAGGAAAAAAGTATTTTCTTCATCTTTAGTTTTGAATTTAACAAATACTGAAGGATCTTCTGTTTCTTTGTATCCCTGAGCTACTTCATGGCTGGAAAGCGGTGTACCGCAACTGGGGCAATAAGGAACAATTTTATGACCTTTATAAATCAATCCTTTTTTATAAAAATCATTCAGAATCCACCAGACGGTTTCTATATAATCATTTTTTAAAGTGATGTATGGATCATCCAGATTTATCCAGTAACCCATCTCTTTGGTCATTTCACGCCACTCTTTTTCATAAGAAAACACTGAGTCTTTACATTTCTTATTAAATTTTTCCAACCCGTACTCTTCTACTTCTTTTTTATCGTTGAGCCCAAGCTGCTTTTCCACTTCGATTTCCACAGGAAGGCCGTGTGTATCCCAACCGGCTTTTCTTTTTACCTGAAAGCCTTTCATGGTTTTGTAGCGGCAGACTGTGTCTTTTTGAGTACGGCTGAGTACATGATGAATTCCCGGCATGCCATTGGCTGTGGGAGGGCCTTCAAAGAAAATGAATTTCTCAGCTCCATCACGGAAATCTTCGCTCTTTTGTGCGATTTTATGCTTGATCCAATATTCTCTGACCTTCTTATCGAGATCAGCAGGTTTTGCTTTTATATCTACAGTTTTATACATTTATGCTCCTGAGTTTTAGGTTATCCTCTTCTTTATCTTACTAGAAAAGCTAGGTTATTCCTCTTCGCTTTCTTCTTCGAAGAGTTCGGCATATTGTTCTTTTAGTTCCGGAATTTCAGAAACGTAGTTTTTCCAGTCTTCCAGAGCTTTATCCATATCTACACATTTGTGGCATAATGCCAGTGTGTTTTCTGGTGTAATACCGATATAACCGCGATCGTAACACTTATCACAAGACTTCTTCTTCCTGTTACTTACCGCAAACTCCTTAGCCTTTTCCAGATGCTTCTCATCTAATTTAAACATAACGATTTCCTTTAATTTTAAACTTGCTCAAAACTTTTTTATTACGCATAAATGTCAATATTAAATGAGATAGCTGTATATACTAAACCTTGCGAATGGTTTTAAGACTTCATACTCTGTTTTTTTGATCTTTGAAAGGGTATATTTGAAACAGGGATTACGTTTAATATTTGCGTTCCCAAGCAGAGTTTAGGAACGAGAGATAAGAAGTGACTGTCATACTGAGTTTATCGAAATATGATCTCAAGCTAAATTCCAATTTTCAATTCCTGCTGTTCTCAACTCGGTTGTTACCGTGTTCCCACTAAGTCGAGTCCAGAGAGTTGAATATTTTCCAGTCATCAATCTTCAATCACAAATTCCTAATCACTCATCAACAACTCTTCCCAATATTCAAAAGCTCTTCGAATATGAGGAATTGTGATGGAACCACCAACAATAAGTCCAACCGAGAAGACTTCTTCCAGTTCTTCTATAGTTACTTTTTGCTCGTAACATTGATTTAAATGATATTTAATACAATCATCACAACGTAACACCAGCGAGGAAATCAGACCCAACATTTCTTTGGTTTTTGCACTTAATACATCATTGCGATAAACTTGGCTATCTAAACTTAAGAAGCGCTTGATCTCTTTCTCAGAGTATTTTAGAACTATATCATTCAATCTTTCTCGTTCTTTATTGAATTCCTCTACTTTTTTCGAGGGCATTAATTCTCCTTTGGCACAATTAAAACAATTCTATTTGTCCAAAGTGCTTTTCTGTCCTGGTTTTCTTCAAAATTCGATCGCATGAATTCTCGATTGATTTCTAACTTCTGGTTAAACACTTCTTTACTATTAATACTAATGATTACAGGAATATCGTAATTGATCATTTCCGGATGCAAGTAAATTGCAATTTGCGAGATGCGAGAAGTTTCTATCTCAAAATGATTCCCATAATACCTTGCTTTTACAGCTCCTGAAGGTTTCGTAAGATTGAATGCATCATATTCTGTTGGCTCTGGGAATTTGCCAATAAGCTTGATCTCTTCGTCTCCACGCAAAACAGTTAAGGTAAATTCATCACCCCGTCTTTTAGCATCTCGCCAGGTGATTAAGGTATCAATATTAGCAGCAGTTTTTCCATCCATTTTAATGATCAGATCATTTTCTTGGAGTTCTGCATCAAAAGCAGCACTATTTTCTACAACTCTGGTCACTAAAGTCCCTTCACCTTCATATTCCCGATCATTATTAAAACCAAACATCATGCGGTCATCGGTGAGTTTCACATTATAATCCTGATGCCATTCTCGTTTGGGAAGAAGAGTGTCAATTTGTGTAATTTCCAGCCAATCGCAACGATTGAATTCCATTTCACTAACTTCCCAGTAAAGTACCGGTTGGAACGGATCACGTGGATGTGACTGCATCTGCAGCAGCATTGAGCTTAGATATTCCTTTAAATATGGAACTTCGTGACCATATCCCCAGAATTCTTTATAGAATAGATCAGCTCCGGCTTCATGTGCCATGTTTATCGTTTTTCGAATTTTTGCTGCTGGATACAAGCCATCACCATCATTATTCACAGCTGCCACAAACCGATTTGCCAGATTAGCAGGATATGTTTGTTTGCCATTTACCAAGTTCCCAACGCTCATCATCCCGATAAACGGATAAAACGAAGCGAACACATCTGGCCTTGTCATTGCCAGGTGGAAAGAACCGGAACCACCATCAGAGATTCCAGAGACATAGACCCGGTTATCATCTACGTTATATTTTTTTTTAACTAGTATTATTTGATTCAGGATGTTTTGTGCTCCTGTTTCATCCCACCATGTGCATTGCATGTTGGCCATTGGTAGAAGCAAAAGCATGTTATTTTCTTCAGCAAAATCGATGAAATCATTATCCGTTTTGAGATCATCCATAGGGTAGAAATCTGGGACACTAACTCCACCATGAAGATAAACGAAGAGCGGTGTACTCGTGGTCACATCGTAACCGCTTGGAATATAGTAAGCATAAGGCGCAGTTAAGGAATCATTTATTACGATGGAATCACGGATAACGATTCCCATTTCTACGGGTTCTGTGTAACCACTGTTGTTGGATAATACGCCGAATAATTCTTCGGTAGCAAGTTCATTGAGAAAAACTACTGTATCTGCAAAAATGTTTGATACAATCAAGATAAAAATAATACAAAAGATCTTTTTCATAAGCTGTTTAGATTTCATGTAAACCTTCTAGTGCTATTCTCGCAAAAGCGGGGATTTTAATTTTATGGATTCTCGATCCAGTCGAGAATGACAGATTACTTATATACCTCAATCGTAACATCCCCAATATCTTCGAAACCATTTAAAGGGATCTCGAATTTCTGTAATACTTTTAGGTATTTTTTCTTGGTTTTCGGTGGAATTTCTATCTGAGTGATCTTACTGGCAACCAGTTCGTTATTTACGTTGATTAATTTTATCAGTAGAGATTTCTTTAGAGCAATATCCGCCCGGTTGGCTACATAAAAACTGATGTCCGCACTTGTCATAGTAGCCTGCAATACTTCAACTTCAGTTATCTGGATATTTGCACCAACATTTTTTTTCCAGCAACTATGAGCCAAGAAACCCAATATCACTGCAATCATCAAAAGAAACTTAGCATAATGTGGAATGGGCCAGCGTTTTTTAATGTCAATTCTTTCTACACTTTTCATGGTATCTCCAACTATATACCACACTTTTTGTGGTATTTTCAACTATATATAATTAACTCACCGATTTTCAAATAAAAAAAATTATTACTGAAGCAGCGATATTCCCATCATTTCATGAGGTTGGGGAATTCTCATTATCTTCAGAATTGTAGGAGCTATATCAGCCAGAATTCCATCATTCAGAGTGTGTTCTTCACCATTAGATAAAGATACAACAAAAGGAACTGTATTTTTGCTGTGGGCAGTAAAAACTCTTCCTTCTTCATCAAGCATCTTTTCTGCATTTCCATGGTCTGCAGTTACCAGGATGTTATATCCTTTGGCTTTTGCTGTAGGAAGAATTTCTTCCAGGCAGGTATCTACAGCTTCAACAGCTTTTACAGCAGCTTCGAAAACACCCGTATGGCCGACCATATCGCAATTGGCAAAATTTGTAATGATCAGATCATACTTCTCTGTATTAATGGCATCAACAAGCTTGTCCTTTACCTCGAAAGCACTCATTTCCGGTTGCAGATCGTAAGTTGCAACTTTGGGTGAATATACCATGATTCGGTCTTCACCATCAAAAGGCTGCTCTACTCCACCATTGAAGAAGAAAGTAACATGAGCATATTTTTCTGTTTCCGCCAATCGAAGCTGATTCAAACCATGTTCTTCAATGACTTTCCCTAGGATATTCTGTAATGGTTCCAAACGAAAAGCAACATCAATATAGTTGTTAAAGTTTATATCATATTCACTTAAACTGACGTATTTCAGGTTTATGAAATTAGTTCGAGTAAATTCTTCAAATCCGGGAATCTTAAGTACTCTGGTAATTTGACGCATTCTATCTGCTCGGAAATTAAAAGCAATAACAGCATCGTTTTCTTCCACTTTTGCTACAGGATTGCCTTTTTTCATCATCACACTTGGAAGAATAAATTCATCAGTAATTTCATTGTCGTAACTAGATTGTATAGCATTGATCGGGTCTGAGTATTCCAAACCTTTTCCATTAACAATTGCTTGGTAGGCCTTTTCAATTCTCTCCCAGCGATTATCTCTATCCATGGCATAATAACGTCCAATTACAGTTGCAACTTTCCCGATCCCAATTTCCCTGGTTTTTGTCTGAAACTTCTTCATGAACTCAATTCCTGAATTTGGCAAAGTATCTCTACCATCCATAAAAGCGTGGTAATAAACCTGTTCTACCCCTTCCTGTTTACACAGCTGCAGCAAAGCAAAGAGATGATCTATATTAGTGTGAACATTACCATCGGAAAGTAAACCGAATAAATGCAATTTGCTTTTATGTCTTTTTGCATGATCAATCGCAGATAACAGCGTTTCATTTTGAAAGAATGAACCATCTTCGATCTTTTTCTTGATAAGGCTGTTCAGTTGGAATACAATTCTACCGGCTCCGATGTTTAAATGACCAACTTCGGAATTACCCATGTCATCTTTTAGTAATCCCACATTTAAACCGGAAGCACTTAATTTACTCCGAGGATTCTCTGCAAAAAACTTATCTATATTTGGCGTTTTAGCTACTTTTACAGCATTTCCATAATCAGAATCACTATTTCCAAATCCATCTAAGATTAAAAGCAACGCTTTATTCATTTTGGTTTCCTATATCAGTTTTATTATCGGTAGGATAATCAGATTCAGATGTTACTCTGAAAAACATTTTATCAGCCGATACTGGGGTGATGTCCAATTGATTCGTAAGAGATATTCCCATCAGATTGAATGTCCCATCTGGAGTACTGCTCGAATAAATTCGGTATCGAGCTACTCCCGGTATACTATCCCACAATAACATTCTATTTGAATCAGAAGAGATAATACGAACATTAGTAGGGCATACAAGATTAGAAATATCCAAAGAAACAGGTAAGTTAATCTCAGCATTTTCCGGATCATTGCTGGATATTATAATACTCGCGTTGTAAATACCTTCTACCAATTCATAACTGCTCACAGAAAATGTAGCATTAACATTCGAATTTGCAGGAATCGTAGAAGATTGATTCGATACAAAAGTAATCCAGTCACTATCCGTTGAAATATCAAAATCCTGTTTAACTTTTCCTGCAGATGCATTATCTATCTCTGAAAATGTATCTGGAGAATCTTGATCTGGCATATTTACATCTGCAAAGCTAATTATGTTATCAGAGCTATCAGTTGCATAAGAGACATTACAAGTAAATTCTAATGGACCATCTCCACTGTTAATAATCTGAATTGAACCATTATCTGTTTGCTCAACATATAGATTGAAATCAAATCCATTTGGGTTGACTGAAATTGAAGGAGGATAAATACCTTCTGCAGTTACAGTTATTATGTTTGTAGGATTATTAAGATCGTTACATGTTATTGTAACACTACCATCATAATTTTGCTCAACAACAGGATTAAAGGTAAGATCATAAGTTATTGTTTCTCCACCAAGGATATCGTAATTTAAAATGTTGTCTAAATCAAGTTTCTGTGTTTTTGAACTCAAAGAATAATCCGATCTAACAATTTCTATGCTTTCAGTTACTTCGAAACCGTTTGGAGTTGTAATTGAACCACTCAGGGTAATATTCCCAGAATTTGAAATTGTAAATTGTTGGGTTGAAGAATTATTAATGATAACATTACCATAATCCAATGAAGTGGGGGATACACCAAAAATCGGTGCACTGTCATCTACAACTAATGTAATAGGTATAGTAATAGAAGGTTCATCCGGATCATTGCTATCTACAATAACGTCTGCAGTATAACTTCCTGCAGTAAGGTTATCGCAGTCAAAACCAACAACGATTGTATTTTCTGAACTACCTTGATCAATAGAGCCGGAAGTTGTATTGCCTCCATCTAAAGATAACCAGCTATTCATTATCGGAGCTCCCACAATTACTGTGTAATCTTCCGTTTCACCAAATGTCTCGGTGTGAGGATCACAGGGATTGTTTTCCGGATCTGCATTGTATTGTTCTATTATTCTCATTCGAATATTTCCAGGAAGCGCATTTGCCGGAACTAGGATACTACTACATATCTCATAGATCCCATCATCCGGTGCAGTTCCTAAATAATAAGATTCATCTGCATCATCAAGATCTCCATTCTGGTTCCAATCGAACCAGGCTCTTACGTGTTGTGTAAAGAAGGAGATTTCAAAGCCCAGTGTAACACATAGATCATATGATTGTCCGGGTATTACTTCAGTGGAAATTGCTGTAAAATCCCCATAACTATTTGGGTCTTCCTGTGTCGAAGAATTAGAGATATCAGCATATTCTACATTAGCAATCCAATCATCTGCTATTGATCCAGAATTACTGTAACTGGAACTGCAATAAGAATTTACTGCATAATTAATTGAAACATTATAAGTTAGCTGGGCATTGCCTGAATTATCTATAACCAGGTCTTGAGTTGATGTCGGATTCGTGTGCACATTTAGTTCTTCATTCATACTTGAAGGATCAATCGAAATATCAGGATATAAAGCATCACCAATCCTGAAATCATCGATTGCCATATCACTTGTAAAACTATTCCCTGATATACTTCTGAAGCGGAACTGGATATTTCCGCTGTAACCGGAAAGATCAATTGTCTGTTGCAGCCATTGATCACCCTGGTCTCCGCTGATCATTGGGATTATGTCTTCTGTCCAGACAGTTCCGTTAAATAGATCTAAATGAAACTCACCCATATCAGCACCATACATATGATACCAGTATTTTGCTTCTGGTATCGTCAACTGATCAAGATCAAAGAATGGAGTAAGAAGATCTGCTTGTCTATTTGGAAAATTGGGATCAGAGGTCTCTGTATAGATATAATAACCGCTACCGGTTGTGTGGTCACTTGAAGGACCTGTGCTTAAAGATCCTGTTGCTCCTGTTAATAATGACCAGTCAAAATCATCGTCTACTGCATTCTTCCAACTTGCCGGAAGCAATCCACTGTTTTCAAAATTTACGGAATATGGAAACGAAATATTAGAGTAACTACTACCGGCAACAGGGAGAAGATCAGTTCCATCAGTAGCATTATGAGAGATCGTTATATTGTCGGAATAAGTACTGATCACAGAAGGAGAAAACGTGACATCGTATATTTGAGAACTACCACCAATTATCGTGATATTCAATGTATTATCAGAAATCGATTCTCTTGTTTTTGAATTGGTTCTTTTTGAAGCAGAAAAATCAACTGGGATTGCCTCTGAAACAGAAAAATCCGCCGGAGTTGTAATTGAACCTGTAAGATCAGCATCACCAGTATTTTCTATTGCGAATTGCAATGTTGAATTTGTGCCATATGCTATACTTCCAAAATTTAAGTTCTGCGGAGTTATCGAGATAATAGCAGGTTGCCCACCGCTTCCTGTAACTGTCAGATTGGTTGAAGGGTGATCAGGATCGTTACTTGTAATAACTACATTACCACTATATGTTTGTGATGCAGTTGGTGAGAAAATCAGATCAAAGATCTGCTCGGTTGTGCCTACAATAATGTAACTGATAGTATTATCCGAATTATTGTCTCTATTTCTAATTTTTGATTCAAGTCGATCATTGTCAGCTGAAGCAACATAATAGCCGTCAGGAGTTGTAATAGTACCACTTAGTTCTATACCACCAGCGTTAGAGATCGTAAATTGTTTTGTTGAACTTGTTCCTGTTGCTGCGATGCCAAAATTCAATGATGAAGGTGTATAACTAAACTCTGGTTGAGGTTCAGCCAAAGTTGGAAAATTGATATAATCTATCCAGGCACAATCGGAGCCTGAACTAAGAGAACCATCTCTAGAATATTGCCAAAAGAAGATTTTTTCATTTCCAGCAGTAACGGAATAACTTACTTCTTCCCATGCTACATCTCCAGACCATTCTTCTTGTAATACGCCGTCAATATAGAATTTTAAAAAATCATAGCCGCTTTCCGAGGATACTTTTCGATAGAATGAGATTGTTCCGTCAGTCGTAACGTCAGCAGTTAAGATCAACTCTGAAGTTTGAGAGTCTGTAATGATGCCTGATTTTGCACTATAAATACCTTCGTAAGGATCGACATCTACTATTGTCCAGTCAGCTTCACCATCAAAGGTCCAGGGCCAATCGAAAGATATAAAATCTCCACTCTCAAAATCTTCCTGGGTTAATCCAATAGATTTTGAAAAGGCTTCCACTGCAGAATAATTTCCAGCTGAAATCGAGAAATCGAGATCAACAATTGTACCGATAGGAGCAGTAGGAGAAATTGTAATATTGAAAACTGAATTTGCGGAGCCTCCGGTTGTGATAATACCAGTTGAATGGGTAGAGTTATTTATTGTCACATCACCACTGGTTGATGAAAGAGAGCCAATTGAATAAGGAGAATTAATATTACCTACATTTGAAGATGAAATTATTATATCAACGATTTCCCCCGGATCCAGTTCACCATTTCCATTTCCCCCGAAGCTATCATCGATTGTTAAGTTGCCAACTGATAAAGCCGGTGCACTTACAGTTATGGAAAATGATGAATTCCAGGTTTCATCTGCAGTACCGGTTATTTGAAGATCAAAATTTACATTATGCTGATCGGGTATGTTATCTGCTATAGTGAAGAAGAACGCATCATTAACAGATGCAGTTCCACCTGCCGCAATAGTACCAAAAGTTTGTGCATTATCTAAAATCGTAATATAAGAATCTGTGGTAGACAAAATTGCATTAACGGTGTTTGCCGGATCTTGTCCGCTATTTTCTAAAATCATATTTAGCAAGATATCTTCATCAAAATCAGCTGACCCGTTATTATTTCCCTGAACATCGTTGATGGTATGTGAGCTATAAGCTACATATGGACCACTAGCTACTATCACATCTACATCTGCTTCATATCTAAAATAATTTTGTTTGGTAATTGTAACTCGAATAACATCCCCAGAAGTTTGACCAGGTATTGTAATTGAAACTGCGGAACCAGTTCCATCAGCTGTTGCTATAATTTCATTATTCACTGTTAAAGCTATTAATGAGCCATCATCTGCAGTAATAGAAAATGAAGTTAAGCTTGCTTGTAACGTTGTGGCATGGTTTACTGTAAGATTCTGTGGAACTTCAGAATAAAGGTTTAGAAATGCATCACCGTGATGATGAAATAACCTGTAAGTTATTAATTTATCAGTTGTGTTATATGGCCAGCCAGAACTGTATAGAAAGTGTTTTCCAGCTGCATTTCCAAAAGCTGGCATTACGAAATTATTGGGAATTTCTGCAGTTTCGGCAGGCATAAAATCCGGAAACATATTATCCATTACACCCCAGACGAAAGTATCATTTACAAAAGAATATGATACTTCAGTGGCAGCCAGTACACCTAAAGCACCACTGTTCTGTCCATTATACGTATATCTATGGAATTTTTCTGTAAAGCATTCAGTGCTTCTATGAAAGGCACCTGTTTGACAGTTTATAGAAAAGATATAAGGTAGTTCTGTACCTGTATTTGTAAGCAGGTCTATACTTGACGACTGGAAAGCGGGTTCTCCCCAGCCGGAATAACTTCCGTGATCTCGATGCTGCAATAAAAATGATCCCGCATTAATAGCATCAGCAACGTCCTGAGCAGTTCCACCGTCCCAGTTACCAAGCGTTGCCGGTGAAGCAGGAATATAATCCAATCCTGTTGGACCGAAATAGTTAACTACATTAGCTGTATTGGTAGCTGTGGACCATTCAGAGCCAGGTGTTCCAGAATAAACTTTATTTACTCTGACCGGATTTTTGCTAAGTACTTCTTTGAAATATCCACCAACTACTTCAGAACAGATTTGGAACCAGCGTTCTGTTTGCCAACCTAGAGCCGTAATGGGGTGATCGTAAAAATCAGGATTAGTTGGAGGATTTTGTTCGTAATCCAAAAATTTTGTAATCATAACTTCAAGCTGTGGGGCATCATTTGCTGTGATTCTGGCGAAAACAATATCAGGCAGATTATCTTCATCTACATCTGCAAATTTATTATCGGACACGAAATCGGGATAACTGGCTGGATGTGTGTAAATCTGTGAGGTTAAGCCGGTTAAACTGCCACTGACACTGTAATCGGCTAAAAGTAAAACAGCTGCTGGTGGAGTTGACCAGCTGTTGTAGGCATTATCTACATAAGTCTCGATTGCAGAAACAGTGTTTCCTCCAATATCTGTTGTTGTAACGATTAAAGTAGAAATACCTTGTTGCTGACGAAAATCTTTTATCGTCTCTGCCCATGTTATAAAATCATTATCATCAGGGCAAATGATCAAATATTCTGCTCCGTCTCTGCTGTTAGATCTTACATTATAATCAATTTCCGGAAGAATCGATGAATTGAGAATTGCATCTTTTATGATAGGATCCCACCAGCGATTACGTACGCGATCTTCTCCAAAATGGCCATTACCACCAGTAAAATTTACTTCAATCTCAAGGTCGCGATATACAAGTAATTCCTTTGTAATCGGATTATATTGAAATGGTGTAACACCCAACATTACAACATCCACACCTCGCAATTTAGAAGGTTCAGATAACTGTACGAATTTTTCTGGATAATTTACATTTAAATTGTAAGCATCTCGGTTTTTGTTATAAATTAAAGGTCCGTCTTCTGTGTCGAGTGGAATGCGTGGAGCAGGAGCAATATCAATATTAGTAATTTTTTCAACTCGATAATTAACTATTCTTAATTCTGCTTTAGATCCTTGTGGAATTGCAATATATTTTCCATTTCCCGGTAAGTTTGGCATTCCTTCATCATTTGGCAGAAAAACTCCAGGTAAACTGATATTAGTTAACATTTCATTGTCTAATTTAATTTCGTTGAATTGAAATTCTGTGATCGAGTAATTCAATCTCAACGAATTACTATTTTGTTCTTCAACGCTAAAACCTTGCTTACTCCAACTATCAGAATAACTCACATTTTCATTAATTGCAAAAAGCATAAAACTAAAAAATATAATACAATAAACAATAAACAATTTTTTCATAAATACAACTCTCCTATAATATAATAATTGTTAAAAATGAAGAAGTAATAGCAGAGGTCAACCCTTTTTTTCTTACTATCCGCAAAATTTAAGCAGCATTTTCTTTACTTGACATGAAAGGCCTCCTCTGAAATTTAAAACAACTTGGAATGCAAGGAGTTAAGATGCTAAAAGTTGGAATAGTCGGTGTTGGTCAGTTTGGGCAGAATCATGCTCGAATTCTATCGGAATCGGATAAATGTGACTTCGTAGGATTATTTGACAAGCGACCTGAAAGAGCAAAAGAGATAGCAGAAAAGATCGGTGCAAAAGCATTCGAAAGCTTTGCTGCTTTGATCGCAGATTGTGATGCTCTGGTAGTTGTTGTAACAACGATATCCCACTTTGAGTTGGCTAAGAAAGCTTTAGAAAAAGGAATTCATGTTTTCATAGAAAAGCCGATAACAGAGACTCTAAACCAGGCTGAAGAACTTTTGGAAATTGCCAGCAAAGACAATCTGAAAATCCAGGTTGGTCATATTGAAAGATTCAATCCGATCGTGGCAGAAATGGAAGATAAGATCAAAGATCCGATCTTTATGGAATGTCACCGTATTGCTCCTTTCACACCTCGCGGAACTGATATACCTGTTGTACTGGAACTAATGATCCATGACATTGACCTGATATTAGCTTTTTGTAAAAGTGATGTAAAACTGATCAGCGCTAGCGGCTCTGGAGTTATGACCAAAAGCATTGATATTGCTAATGCCAGAATCGAATTTGAGGATGGGGCAGTGGCCAATATCACAGCCAGCCGCATCTCTATGAAGCGATCACGCAAACTCAGGATCTTTCAGAAAGATGCTTATTTCTCATTTGATTTTCAACATAAGAAAGTTACTCACATTAAGAAATCAAAGAATTTATATAAACTTATGCCCAAGTTGTTGATGGGTAAATATGAAGGAATTGATACTAAAGATGTAGTAGATATTGTGGAGGTGGATGCTTCCGATCGTAAAAAAGATGCTCTAACAGAAGAGCTGGAATCTTTTGTTCATGCGATCGAAGCTGATATAAATCCAATAGTGGATGGTGTTGCTGGAGCCAGAGCATTAAAAGTAGCTTTGGAAATAGTAGAGAAGATTGATAAAAAGTAGATCCATGTCTTTGCGAGTGTACTTTCAAAGAAATTCTATCGAAGCAATCTTTGCTGTGGAAGAATGGAAAGATAAAATATTAAATAATTGTCGTCCTTCGATAAACTCAGGATGGCAGAGTTATAAATTTGGAGAAAGATAAATGAAAACAATAGAAGTAAAAGATTTAAAAGATCATCTTGGTGAAGAAATAAAATTGCGCGGTTGGGTGCGCAACTATCGCAAAGCCAGCAGTAAACTGCGTTTTGTGATATTTCGCGATGCAACTGCGGATGTGCAATGCGTTGCCTTCAAACCAGAAATGGGTGAAGAAAAATTTGATAAAATAAAAAAACTCACTATCGAATCATCATTGGAAGTTATTGGTGTTGCACAAAAGCATCCGAAATTTGAAGATAAGTATGAATTTCAACTAAAGGATATAAGCATAATCGATATTGCAGATGAATATCCTATCGGTAAAAAAGAGCACGGACCTGATTTTCTTTTGTCACAACGTCATCTCTGGATGCGAAGTGCTAAGCAGAATGCAATTCTTAAGATCCGTCACACAGTTTATTTCGCTATTTGTGAGTATTTGAACAATAACGGATTTTATCGCTTTGATTCACCGATCCTTACACCAAATGCCAGTGAAGGAACTACAACTCTTTTCGAGGTTCCATATTTTGATCTGGGATCGGCTTTCCTTTCTCAAAGTGGACAGCTTTATTTAGAAGCCGGGATCATGAGTTTGGGTAGAGTTTACGATTTTGGTCCGGTTTTCCGTGCTGAAAAATCTAAAACGCGTAAACACCTTACGGAGTTCTGGATGATGGATGCAGAAGCCGCTTTCGTGGAACATGACGAAAACCTGCAGATCCAGGAAGAACTGATCCGATTTGTTATTCGCACAGTGATCGAGAAAAATGCTCGTGAACTGGAAATATTGGAACGTGATGTGGAGCAGCTGAAAAAAGCTGATGCTCCATTTAAGATAATGACTCATCGTGAAGTGATAGATTTCTTAAAAGGAAAAGGTGTGGAGATTGGTTATCTGGACGATTTCGGTGCTCCTGAAGAAGAACTGATCACAGCGGAATATGATGTGCCGGTATTTGTGGATAGATGGCCAAAAGAGATCAAATCGTTCTACATGAAACGTGATTCTGAAAATCCAGATCTGGCTTTGGGTGCAGACCTGATAGCACCGGAAGGTTTTGGTGAAATCATTGGCGGTTCACAGCGTGAAGATGACCATGATCTGCTGCTGGAAAGGATCGAGAAAGAAGGTTACAACATAGAAGATTACCAGTGGTTCCTGGATTTACGGAAATACGGCAGTGTGCCACACAGTGGATTTGGTATTGGTTTAGAACGTCTAATCCAGTGGATGAGCGGTGTACGTCATATTCGTGAAGTAATTCCTTTCCCGAGGATGATTAATAGAATTTATCCGTAATATATTTACCTTGCGAAGGTTTTCGTACTTTATGCAGAAATCGACCTTCGCAAGGATATACTCTTCCTGCAGTCCCTCTCCTAAAAATAATGGTAATAGAGAATGCGATGGTTTCCCGAATATATCGGAATGCCAAAGCGTAAAAGACGAGGGAACATGGAATTGCAGTGAGAAATGATACTCTGGTTCCCAAGTTTGCCAGTTTAGTCGAAGTTATTTTTCGATAACTGATTTTGGGAAACGTTTTTGTGAAAATCAATAATGGAGTGTTTGATGAATAGACAATTAATTAGATGTCTTCTTTTCATGATTTGTATAAGTATATTTTTGGGTTGTGAGAAAAAGCAAATTACGAATAACGCTGAATTACAAACTATGGCTGATCTAGATCAACAAGATAGATCAGAAGACGGGGATGAACCTTTGGAACCAAAGGATGAAATCCGCAGAAAACGAGTTTTCGAACTTCTTGCGGCAAATGCAGTTAGAACTCCCAAAGATAAAGTGAATTCAGCACTTATACTGCAACATACCGGAATGGTTTTTGTAGAAGGAGAACTTAAAAGCAAAAGTGTAGAGAATCATTATTTAGCACATCAACTGGCAAAATCTGCGTTTGAATCCGGTTATGAAGAAGCCAGATTTTTCACCGCAGTTACTTATGACCGCTATTCCTGGATGGCTTTCGGATATCAAAAATATGGAACACAAACTACGTTTGTAAACCATGAAGAAGTATGGGTAACCATTGATTCAGTAACATCTGACGAAGAAAGAGCAGTGTATAATGTACTCCCACTAGATGAATTACTAAAACAGAAACCAATGCAGTGATCAATAACAATATAGTATAAATGGTCTTCTATTGTAAGTATCTTTTTTTTTCGTGATTCTTCTATTCAATTTCCACTACAAAATTCTCCATAGGTAAGAAATCTTTCTTGATCCAGATCAATTTGTAGTGGGTTTCGGTCTCAATTAGTTCATCCGGCATATAAGATATAGATTTAACTGTTATTGTTTTTGGAAATGTAAGATCATAATAAGCCTGTTCAAACCCTTTACCCCAGGCGGCAGTTGTTTCTAAGATGTATTCTGCTTTTCCACCTTTAAGTTTATGATTATAATAAATCCTCATCACGGTTGTATCTTGTGCTGGGATTGTTATCTGAAGCGAGGCTCCATTCTGGTTCCAGCGAACAACTTTAGCTGAATCAGGTCGGGATACATTCTCACAAAACACAGTATCGACCAATCCGTATAAACTATCTTGAGGAAATGGATAGAAAAGAAATTGCTTTAAATCTTTCTCCGAATCATTCCTTAAAAAATAATTCCCATCAACTGAAAAAGTGGAATCAGTTAAAGTGAAATGCAGATCTTCCCGATAGAAGCGAAGTTCTGCTCTCAAGTGGAGCGTCATTATTATGATAATTATTACTATTAAATTTTTCATACTATTTTGTCATTTTCGACTACGATCGGGGATCTTTGCAATTCTATAATTCATTTGAGATTCCCCTTTTCATGGGAATGACATATCATTTCAATAACAGCATTTTGCATTCTTTCAAAAGTATCCCATCACCTTTTAAACGAGCATAGTAAACTCCAGATGTCACTGGATTATCTGTTTCATTTCTGCCGTTCCAAATAACCTGTTGTGGATTATTTGGTGTGGTCGAAGTGCAATTTAACGTTTTGATCTTTACTATTAAATATCTCAATTTCAATTTCATCCATTGGAATCGGAATATCGAACGAGATATTGGTTGATGGATTGAAAGGATTTGGGAAGACATTCAATTCAGCTTTCTTAAGTATAGATAGGGAAGGTATAACACTAGTGATTGGAAGTATAAAATTCATTGTTGTTACCGAATCCGGAGCTACACAGATCGTTGTGTCAATATAAGTTACTTCTTCGAAAATTACTTGTATATCGTAGCGGACAGTGTACAATTCCTTAGAAAATTCACCAACCAAATCGGTAACAATCTGATATTCACCATCCCAGGGATAATATTCAATTACTGCACCACCAACAGGATCTCCTCCAGGACCAGTTACACTTCCACAGAAAGTGCCTGTAAATCCTTCATCGTCGTTTGAGAAATAAAGTGTTGGAGAGTTATCTCTACAATAACGATAACCTGTGAATGGGAGGGTAGGATGACCGAAAGCAATTCTAACAAGTGATTCTCCTGTTAACGGAGCCATGCAATAAGTGGAATCTCCAAATAAAATATGACAGCTTGTATTAAATGCTTCATCCCATCCCATTTCAATTTCATCACCCGATGAATTTAGCTGCAGAGGATCATATAGATCATCAATTGTAACAACAAGTGGATTGTAAGAAGGAAAGCCAACTCCATTAAAATAACTGAATCCTTCGTTATTGAAAATGTAACAATCTTGCAGAGTAGGATAAGTTAGATAATGTTCTTTCAATTCCAGGTACCACGTCCCATCGATCCACATGAGTTCATTGGCATAAGGTCCTGGCACGATGATATTTGCACACAAAAATGAAAAAGCGAAAAGCAATAAAATAAAAAGAATTAAGTACTTCATACCACCCTCCAAAGTAAATTAACTATTCCAATTCATTGTTGCAGCATTTACTCTCAGATTAATTTCTTAATAATATTACACTGTCTTTAATGAAACTTCAGTTTAGTTGTGTCAATAAAATCATAAAAAAAGGTTCAACCGTAACGATTGAACCTTAAGTCATTTATCAATTGGATACTTTACTATTCTCCCAACAACTCTTTAACTTTATTTTCCAAATCTTCACCGCGCAGGTTTTTTGCAACGATAATTCCATTTTCATCCAGAAGGAAATTAGCAGGAATAGAAGAGATCGCATATTTATCTACTGCCTCGCAAGTCCAGCCTTCTAACTGTGAAACATGTGTCCAGGTGAGATTATCGTCGCTTATTGCCTGTAGCCAGGCTTCTCTGTCTTTATCCAGGGAAACACCAAATACATCGAAACCTTTATCCTTGTATTTATTATAAACAGCTACAATATTGGGGTTTTCTTCGCGGCAGGGATTACACCAGGCAGCCCAGAAATCTAATAAAAGAAGCTTTGTTCCTATTTTGTCAGAAAGTTTTACTGGATTTCCATCAACATTATTCAATTCAAAATCTGGTGCAGGCTGACCTATAGCAGTAATCTTAAGTGTTTTAACTTTTTCCTGCAATTCACCAATGATTGGATTTATTGCCAGTTTAGCATCAAGCACATTCAACAACTCTTCAATTTCATCAGCTTCCAAGCTATTTGTAAGATGACCCAAAATTCCAGCCGATACAAAAGATGAAGGATGAGAAACTATGAATTCTTTTCCCACTTCCGTAATTTCTTGCTCGATTAAAGCATATTCATCAAACAATTCCTTCATCTTAACTTCATCACCAGATTGCTGAGCCAGAGGATACTCAGTAAATATGGCTTCCATTTTCTTCTCAGCAGGTTCGATTAATTTTAAATATTCCTGAAATTCTATCTCAGACTCAGAGCCAGTGATTATAATATCGTCAAAGGCTAGAGCATCACCAGAAATAGAAATCTCTGAATTCTCCAGGAAGATGTTCTTCGTAGATGTAACATTTAGTATCTCGATAAAATACATATCAGGAAAATCGACTGAACCTTTGAATATAAAAGCATTGTTAAAGATTGTTGTAGAATCAATTGTTACGTAATTTTTCCCTTCAGCTTTTTTTAATACCACAGATTCACCATCAGCATTCTGGATGTCTCCAGTTATTACAAATCCAGATTTTAGCTGACAGGACACAAATGCTATTACTACAAGTAAAACATATAATATTTTTTTCATTCCTACTCCCATTACTTCCAAAGTTTTTTTAATGCTACGAAATTGAATTCATTCCTGTTTGTGTCAAATAATTATAATATTACATGAAACTGCAAATACATAACATATTTCTAAGGTGATAATATTAGTCTAAAAGGAATGTTTATTGCATAAATTTCTGGTAAATATTTGCACAAGGGGTTAAATTGAAAAATCCATTTCTCGTTGTACTTATTCTATTTATCTCACTTAATATGAATGCCGATTGGATAGATATTCCAGAGAATTCGAATAAAGATCTATTCGAACATTCATCTAGTGGTAAAGAACTAACAACTATCAATTTTAGTCTTGATGGTTATACTATGGAGTTAATTAGGCAAAATGAGGAAGAATATCAGCAGATTACCTACTGGAATGAAGGTGAAATTTTAGAAATTGGAAAACCTGATCTACCTTGTTTCAGCAGGCTTGTTGCAATTCCCAATGAGGGCTCACCGGAGTTAGATATAATTACTTTTGAGCAGGAAGTAATTTCTAATGTTACGATCTTTCCCCAGCAGGAATTACAAAGTGAGAGCAATCAGCAGAGGGCAGATTTTACTAAGAAAATTGAATTTTACAACTCCGGAGATATTTTCCCAACTAAAAAAGTAAGGCTTGGTGAAATCGCGATAATGCGTGACTTTCGTTTGGTTACAGTTACTTTTAATCCATTCCAATACGATCCGATATCAAAAGAACTTATTATTACAAAAAATATTGAAATAGAAATTAGAACTTCAGGTACAAGCAAAGAAAACATAAAGCGAAAAGATAGAAAAATTTCCAGAACATTTGAATCGCTTTACAAAGCCACAATTTTGAATTATAATACTATTACTAATCGAGAAGAAATCTATCAGGATCCATGTTATCTATTTATATATGTAGACGATCTACTTACTAAAGAAACTCTTAATCATCTAATAGATTGGAAATGTCAAAAAGGATACGAAGTGCATGCACAAGCTTTTGCTAGTGGTACTTCATCAACAATCATAAAAAATTATATTCAAGAAGCTTATGATAACTGGGAAAATCCTCCAGAATATGTATGCTTGGTTGGAGATGCCGACGGTTCTTACCTTATACCTGCTTCGAATGGAATTGGAGATCATGGCTATACACAGTTGGATGGAAACGATATCTTATCTGATGTTTTCCTGGGGAGACTTTCTTATAATACAATTTTAGAGCTGCAGACGATAATATTTAAAATTTTGCATTATGAGAAGGAACCTTATTTGGAGCAAACAGATTGGTATAGAAGGGCTGTTGTAGTTGGTGATCCTACTCCTTCTGGTACTTCGACTATAGATACAAAAATGCATGTAAGAGATATGATCTTACAATACGAATCCGGTTTTAATGTTTCAGAGATTTATAATGGAGCGTTTTCACAAGGCATGGTGAATGAATTGAATGCAGGTGTATCATATTTCAATTATCGCGGCTACTATGGAATGAGTGGATTTGGTAACTATCATATTTTGAACCTTAATAATGGATATATGTTACCTGTAGCTGTTTTTTTAACCTGCGATACGGGAACTTTTGTCGGTTCAACCAGCCGTAGCGAACAGTTCATACGGGCTGGTTCTCCACAACAACCAAAGGGTGCTATTGCAGCAATTGGAACTGCTACGAGTTCTACTCATACGTGCTTTAATAACTGCATTGATGCTGGAATTTATTATGGAATATTTTCTGATCACATCTTTCATATGGGAGGTGCTTTAAATCGCGGTAAACTTAATCTGTATCTGAATTATCCTCAAAATCCTGCAAGTGGGGTTACAAATTTTTCATATTGGAATAATTTAATGGGTGACCCCGGAATGGATATTTGGACCAATGTTCCTAAAGGTTTGTTTGCTACATACGAAAACCTGCTCCCGTTAGGATCTAATAATATTGAAGTTTATGTTTCTGACGAACAGAATCGGCCCGTAGAAAATGCCTGGGTTACGTTTTGGTCTGAAGATGTAGGCTTCACATATTCAGGTTATTCTAATGAAGATGGAGAAGTAGTGCTTGCTATTGATGTACAGGAAGTTTGTGAAGGTTTGATAACCGTTACTAAGCATGATTTTAAGCCTATACAGGGTAGCTGTGAATTTGTCGAAAGCAGCGGTTTTGTGAATATTCATGATTATATCATCGATGATGATAATATGGGTGGATCGAGTGGAAATGCAAATGGCATTATTAATCCTGGTGAGGTTATTGAACTTAAAATTGATCTAATGAATTATGGTAGTAGCAGTGTATTGGGGGTGAATGCTGATTTATCAACTATAAACGAAGATATTACAATAACAGATGAAACTGAAAACTACGGTGATATTGCTGCCAATACTCATCTGTATTCATCGGATGATTTTGATTTTATAATTGATACATCATTTTTGGGCGAATCAGAGATCAATTTTATTTTAAGAATAACAGATGATACCAACAATGTATGGTTTGATTATATTACGTTGCCGGTAGAAGGTGCAGTATTATATGAAGCTGGGTATGATTTTCCTGGAAATGCAAATAATATTTTAGAACCTGGGGAAGAGTCCGAGTTTGCAGTTATCCTCGATAATTTGGGTTCAACTAATATTTTAGGAGTTTACGGTATTCTTTCCAGCTCAAGTTATGATATTATAATTTCAGATGATTATGGATATTTTGGTGATATTACAGCTGGAGCTCAAGGACAGAATCTAAATGATACATTCACTCTTACAGCTTCTGCTGACATAATTCCCGGCAGTCTCATTCCTCTGAGTTTGCAATTATATACCATCGATGGTTACGATGATACGATTAACTTCGATATATTAGTCGGCGTAGTTTCGGTTACAGATCCATTGGGGCCAGATTCGTATGGATATTATTGTTATGATGATGAAGACATCAGCAATAGCACTAATTGCGATTACAATTGGATTGAAATAAATAATGTAGGTACAGTTATTCCTCTGAATGATTATGGTAATACAGGTGATGTCGAAGTTGTCGATCTACCATTTGTTCTAACTTTTTACGGAGAGGAGTATGATGCCATAACTGTTTGTTCCAACGGATGGTTATCTCCCGGAGTAACTGAAATCACTTCTTTTATGAACTGGACATTACCTGGAGCCTTGGGTCCCAGCCCCATGATAGCACCTTTTTGGGATGATCTTCGTACACCTGAAGGAGATGTATATTATTATCATCATTCCGATCTGAACTGTTTTATAATTGAATGGGAGAATATGCAAAATGAATACAATCAGGACCCAGAAACGTTTCAAGTACTTATTTACGAGACTTCAACTTCGCTAGAGTTATTGAATAATGAAATCAAATTCCAATACAAAATTTTTAACAATGTGGACCAAGGGGCATATCCAAGTAACCATGGGCAATATGCTACGGTGGGAATTGAAGATCACACTGGAACCAGAGGCTTGGAATATACGTTCAATAACAATTATCCGAGTTCATGCAAAACTCTTGAGGATGAATCTGCAATTTTCTTTACCGGCGGGCCAAACGTAATCTTTAATGAGCCCTTTGTAATTTTAGAAGGAGTTAACTTAATTGATGAGAATATGAACAGCCAGGCAGATTATGCAGAAACTGTAGATTTGCAGCTGCGACTGATGAATCTTTGGGCGTATTCCGCGACAAATGTAACTGCTTCAATTTCATCAAACGATCCATACATTACAATTGCACAAGACTTCTCAAATTTCAATGATATTGCCAGTCTTGGAATAGAATTAAATCAAATCTTTTATTCCATTGATGTAAGTGAAGCTTGTCCGGATCAGCATCTTGCCCCTATATCGATAACTGTAAACAGTGATGAGGGTAGCTGGGAACTGGAATATATTCTGGAACTACATGCACCAAACATAGAATTTTACTCTTATTTTATAGATGATGACGATAATTATGTTTTAGACCCGGGAGAAACCACTGATGTTCAGTTTTCTTTTGTGAATAATGGAAGTTCTGATGCTTTTGATCTGATAACAGAATTTTCGGAAAATGATCCAATGATTACTATAAGCAATGTAATATCTACTATAGAAAACTTGTTACCCGAAAATATTGAAACCTGCATTTTCACCATCAGTGTAGATGAGAATGCGCCAGTTTGTTATGAGTTCATTATGAGCTGGGAAATGAATGGTGATTTCAATTATAATGCAAGTGGCTCACAAGGTATGATAGTATTTTATATCCCTGTAAATTTGCAGGAAACATTCAGCGGTGACTTCCCGCCTGAAGGATGGTATCAAGAAGGTGTAGGGGCAAATTGGAATCAAGCACAGACTAATGTAGCCGGGGGAGATATACCAGAAGCCTCAATGCATTTTTATCCAGCCTTTGTAGGTGAACAAAGCCTAATCACAATGCCAATCAATACTCTAGGATCTACTTTCTTGGAACTTGAATTTAAACAATTTCTGAACGATTTATATAGTACAGGATCATATCAGATTTCAGTATTAACCAGCAGTGATGGCTTAAATTGGAATCCGATCTGGCAGCAGACACCAACTTCAAATGTTGGCCCTGAAACCTTGAACCTTATTATAACTAATCCTGATGTAGGATCTGAAACTTTCCAGCTAGCCTTTAAATTTCTGGGTAATTCCTCAGAATTGTCTTATTGGAGAATCGATGATGTGATCTTGACTAATACTTCTGCTCAGCAGGTTGGTTTCCTGGAAGGGAATGTATCTTTGTTGGGAGGTGCTGGAAGTTTGGATGATGTAATAATCTCCGCAGGAAACTTTATCGCTACAATCGATGAGAATGGTTTTTATCATCTTTCCCTCCCCGTAGGAACTTACCAGCTTATTGCTAGCCTTCCTGGTTATGAAAATGGAATTTTCGACGATGTGCTGATATCTGTAGGGGAGATTACGACAGTAGTTTTTGAATTGAGTTATATGGAAGCACCGCAAAATCTTGATGCTGCAGTTAGCACAAATAACGTAATGTTAACGTGGATTATGCCCACTGAAAATGATAGATCAGAAAAAAAACAAAATTCAAATATTAGCTTGGAAAGTAATGCTAAAACTAATTCCAGTGATTCTTCACGTTCACTTTGCGGTTACAAGATCTATCGAAACGAAAATGTTATATATCAAATAGTTAATCCTGATATGCTACAGTATTCTGATGAAAATTTACTTTTAGAGAACTATGATTACTATGTTACAGCAGTGTATGGCGATAATCAGGAATCGGAACATTCTAACCATGTGAGTGTAGATTTAACGGATACTGGAGAAATTATATTACCAACTCAAACGGAATTATACTCAAATTATCCAAATCCTTTTAATCCAACCACAACTATCGCATTCTCGATAGCAGAAGATGTGCAAAATATTGAACTGGAAATTTATAACCTTAAAGGACAAAAAGTGAAGCAGCTTCTCAGTAATCAGCTTTCAGCTGGTAAGCATACAGTTGTTTGGAATGGGGAAGATGAAAGTGGAAGAAAAGTTAGTTCCGGAATCTATTTCTATAAATTTATAGCTGGAGATTTTCAAGCTACACATAAAATGCTTCTGATGAAATAATATTAATAAATATTTAGCATCCAAACCCAGATCTGGATGAAACTGAATAATTAAAGGTGAGTACTGCTACAGCGGTCTCCACCTTTTTTCAAGTACAAATTTATTTGTTGATCTGCTTTATTAATTTGAACGCTTTTTGTTCCAGAACTAAAAGCTTCTCCATAACAACTATTTGTTTCGCTCTTAATTCAGAAGTCCAGAATTGTGGAGTTTGACCAAATTGGTTGGGTACAACATCGTAATTTTCTACCATTAGGTCTGCTTCTGCTTTATATATGTCAGCTAATTTATTAATTATCCAGGGTTTAGCACCGAATTTATCTGCATTCGCATTAAGATATCGATGGCAAATACCACGGGCAATTCCCAGGCTTACAAAAGTCCACCAGTTGGCGTGGCTCATTTCATTGAGTTTATCTTCATTCATTGCGAAATAATTTTCATCTTTCAAAGCGTTTATCCATTCTTTTGCAGCTGTTATACCAGAGAAATAGTTTCTATATTTTGGTGTATTGTACATCTCTTCTGCCAGTTCAAGTGACTCAGCATACAAAGGATCAATTTTAGTTTCTATTTTATTATCGATAACCAGAATTATCCAGGGAAAATTTTGGGCGATCTCATAACCTTCGGTTTTGTCGAAATATGTACGGCAGAAAAATTCTTCTCCACCTTTTTGATAACCGGTGATTAAGCCCCATTCCCGTGTTTCGATCAGATCGATGGCAACTACTGGCCACCCTTTTTTGATGCTCTTCATTATCAATGAACGCATCTCATCTTCTGTTTTATAATTAGCGGTTTCATCATAGTCACCTTCCATTAACAGATGATAGTATTGGGCTGAATAACCAAGTTTATCCAGAAGGTATCCACCGCTGTCAAAGCCTACAGTTGCATCGGGACAACTGGGACAAAATCGATCGAAAAAATTCAGTTTGAAACCATATCCCGAAATTCCCAAAAGATCGGTATAACTTAGTTTATCACCGTACTTTTGTTCCAAAAGGTATGCACAAGCCAGGAAAGAGTTTTCCATTCCAATACCCCAATCCAACTTACCAATGTCTTCGATAACAACTGCATCATCAGCAGGATTATGATCGGGTAGAAACTCTTTAAGAGTAGCTCCTAAAGTTCCGGCGGGAACATGCAATTTTATTTCTTTTCCATCACGCAGCAATATAATTTCTACTTCGGTTTTTTTTAAAGTATTTTTAATTTCAATTAGATGATCTTGAGAATGCACAATTTTACCATCATATCTTACAATGATATCACCTTCTTTAGCTCCGGCTTCCTGTAGATAAGAATTTTCGATGAAACTATTTATTACCAATTTATTTATTGCTTTATCTTTTAGTGTGCATTGTAAAAGAATAATACATGGAAATAACAGAGTAAAAATAACAATTTTTTTCATAATTTCCTTCCTGTGCGTTGAAGTTGCTAGTATTTGTGATTTAGTCAAATGAAAAAGATGAGTTGTCTCATTCCCGACTTGATCGGAAATCCATGAAATTGAGATCCCCAGTCTAGCTGAGGATGACAAATAATAATATTTGATAGTTTTTTACTTAATCCTTATCCGATAAATCCAGATTCCGACTGCGGAAGCCGTAGCCCATCACATCAGAAACATCGGTTAGCAATACAAAAGCTCCCGGATCAATATCGTGCACTATATCGCGTAGCATTGCTACCTGGCGCCGGTTCATAGCACAAAACAGCATATTCATCGGTTTACCAGTATAGCCGCCTTCCGCTTTTATAAACGTAACACCTCGATTTATTTTGTCATAAATTTTTTCTTTAATTGCTGGAGTTTTCTCTGAGATTACGTAAACACCTTTCACATAGGGCAAACCTTCACTGGTAAGATCTGTGATCTTGGAGGTGATGAACAGGTTCACATATCCCCAAATAATGAGTTTAAAATCTTTGAAAACTATACCAATGGTGAGAATAATGAGTGTTTCCACCATCCAATAACCCATACCGATGGAAGCACCGGTCTTTTGTTTGATGAAAGCGACGGGAATATCCGTACCACCTGTAGAACCTTTAAAACGAAAGATTATGCCCAGACCAAAACCCAGCAGGGCAGAGCCGGCAATGGCTGAGAGATACACATCAGAAGGATCTAACATAGCATAAAATGATCTTCCGTCTACTGTAAAGGTGAATTGAGTTAGATCTTTTATCAATCCGATTTTATACATTGTTTCAAAACTAAGCAGGTCGGTAAAGATAGAAGTAGTGAACATACCAAAAAGAGAACGAAGACCAAAACGTTTTCCCAAAAAAATGAAACTGATAATGAACAACGGTACGTTAAACGCGATCATGGAAATACCAATGGGAATATTGAAAAAATGATAAAAGATCTGCCCTAAACCACCAACTCCACCCGGTGCAATTTTGTATGGTACCAAAAACCAGGAATAGCCCATTGCAAAGAATATCGAGCCAACTATTATTCCCATATGCTGAATAACATTTCTTTTTAATTTTGCATTCATTTTCTACCTCCGAGCGACGCAATTTATTTTCATAGTTTTAAAGTCAAATTAATTGTATAATTTTGTTTTTTTTATTAAATCTTGACTTCAAAACAGCCAACTTTCAATTTCTGTCGTTAGTTCAATTTGTACCTGAGAAAACATGATCAGATTCGAACTAAAGAGTTCTGTAAAATATAGTGTTGATGGAGAAATTATAGTTTTCTGTCTTTGCGAGTTTGCTTCTCGCTGTTTCTTACGAAGCAATCTCTAAAAGTAATAAAAGGATAGTAGTATAGATTGTTTCAGCAGATTTCCTATATTAGATACTTCGCAAAGACTAAGTTTGAATTATACAGAAGTCTCAAGTTAGAACATAAATTTGGAGGTAATAATGTTTAAAATAGAACTGAAACTGGATGGTGAACACATAAAAACTCTGGCTTTTGCAGAACCTCAAACCATTGGCAGTATTGTGCAGGGAGAGGAATCTTTACCGGAAGGAATATTAATATATAAAGTAGAATATCAATATAAAAACAGCTCAACCCCAATTGAAGCAGATGCCAAACTAGACTGTGTAACAATCAATTCTTCTGAAGGAAACGCAATTTATCAGGATACTGCAGCTTTTATACTTTGCAAAGCTTATTTCAATCTCTTTTCCACTAAAAATAAACTGGTAGTAGAGCATTCAATAGGAGATGGCGTTTTTTGTGAAGTACTTGGTAATACTTTCAGCAGCGAAGATGTGGAAAAACTTTCTAGTGAAATGATGAAGATAGTAGAAGGTGCCTTCCCAATAGAAAAGATAACCATGGATCCTAAACAGGCCGAAAAAGTGGCAGCCGAAAAGAACCGTGATGATGTAATAAAAAACTTGAAATACAAAAACGTTGATGTTTATAAATGTAACGGTTATTACGATTATTTTTTAAGGCAATTGGCCGATAATTCTTCTATAGTAAATGAGTTTGAACTTGTTTATCACTCTCCCGGTTTTATACTCAGGTATCCCCGTAAAGGTCAAACCAGGATCGAAAGAAAATTCAGAATGCCTCGCAATCTTTTTGCAACTCACCAAGAACATGATAAGTGGCTTGATATTTTGGACCTTCATACTGTGAGTGCATTAAATAGAGCGATCCAGAATTATTCTATAAACGAATTGATACAGATGGAAGAAGCTCTGCACGAGAAAAAGATCCTGGATATTGCAAATCATATTTCCTGGAAGAAAGATATTAAACTTGTACTTATAGCTGGACCTTCATCCAGTGGAAAAACTTCATTTGCCAAACGTCTTTCTGTACAGTTAAGGGTTAATGGAATTTTCCCGCATATTGTTGGTATGGATGATTATTTTCTTCCCCGTACTCAAACACCTCGCAAAAAAGATGGTGAATTGGATTTTGAAAGTATCCGAGCACTCGATCTGGAATTATTGAACAATGATTTGGAAACTCTATTGGCGGGAGATGAAATAGAATTGCCAAAATATAATTTTGTGGACGGTGATCGGGAAAGAAGTTACAAAGTATTGCAATTAAAAGAAAATGACATTCTAATTATGGAAGGAATTCATGGTTTGAATGATGAACTTACTGAATCTGTGCCTTTCAATCAAAAGGTAAAGATCTATGTAAGTGCACTAAATAACCTGAACATAGATGCTCACAATCGTATTCCGACCACAGATTCACGTAAGATCAGGCGAATGGTGAGAGATCATAATTTCCGAGGACATTCTGCTGAAAAGACTTTAATGATGTGGAACTCGGTGCGAGCCGGTGAAGACAGCAATATCTTTCCTTACCAGGAAAACTCTGATTTTATGTTCAACAGTATTTTAACTTATGAACTTGCAGTTCTAAAGAAATATGCTATGCCTCTTTTGCAAAGTGTTAGTAATTATTGCCCCAAATACCTGGAAGCCCAAAGGTTGATCCGGCTTTTGGATCATTTATACAATATTCAGGATGATATTGTACCATCTAATTCTATACTGCGAGAATTTATAGGCGGAAGTGTTTTTAATTATTGAAGAGAGTTAACTATTACGTTACAATTGTGAGGTTTGCCAAGGCAAACCCTTAATCTTCTTTTCCTTTTCTTCCGTCATCCTGAGTTTATCGAAGGATAGAATCATCTTATAAGACTACTTATGATGAATTCTTCAACATTTCGACGGGCTCAGTGTGACATAAGAATATTAAGTATAAAGCTTGAAGTTACTCTTCTTCCTCTTCATCTTCTTCATCTTCTTCACCGGTTGCACCAGGTGAAAGAAAGAAAATAGGATCGATCTTGGTAAAGATCAACTCAGTAATGCTGAAGGCAAAACTTAAAGTTATCATCATCAGAAATCCATTGGTGAAATATCTTAAAAAAACGCTACTAGTTGCAGATAATCCCAGCAGAAGATGCGTAACTAGATGAACCAAAGTATAAACGAAAGCAGAAGCCAGACTAAAAACTATGTTTCTTAGATAACCGGCATTATTGAACCATAAAAATCTAAAAATTAAAGTATATGCAGCAAACAACGAAACAGCATAGAGAATTAGATTCAAAAAGCTGCCAAACTGAAGTATCAAAGAAGTTCTGCGCAAGATAAATGCAAAGATAAGAGCCAGAAATACACTTATGGCAACTGAATCGAACAATCGTAGATTACTTAAAGCAAAATAGATTATACTTCCAAGAATAGAATAGAAAAGGAATTGAAAGCCAAAGTCGTTGATATCTAATATTTTATATTTCATCAGCGAACTTACCAATGAGCATAATAAAACAGAAACTGCCAATAATAATATAAAAAATACAAATTTCCTAATTTTCATGTTACTCCTCTATTAATTTATAAAAATCCATTGTATATTGAAATTGAAATGCGATCCTTCCATGGTTTCTGATGTGGGATAACCAAATAATTTTTCTGTTCCCAGAAAGTTTACAATATCAAAGTTAAAATTAAATCGTTCAGTGACCTGGAAGCCAATTCTGGCATTCAGGTTCTGAAAACTATTTAAAACATAACCATATTCCGAAATGAATACATGATTGAGAGCTAACTTGATCGCATTATTATGTTCTAAATTTAACACAAATTCCAGATCAGTTTGAGATTGCAAAGATGGAATTTGGATACTGTCTGTATTCCTGTATAGAAACCAATTGGTAGGGTTTATTGAAAAATTACTGATATCAAAACTCGCTTTAATATCCGATTCTAAAAATGGTTCATTTGAGTCTGCAATATTGTCTTTACCAGCTAGCAATTTTGCTTTAATGAATCTATTCTGCCAGATCAAACCACCGGCAATTCTCTGTTCCTGCCATAAAGTGATTATAGAATCTTTTCCATACTTCTGGAAGTTCGCGATCAAGCCAATTCCAACAAATGGTGAAACAATAAATTCAGAAGCTATAAAATAGTCCTCAGCACCTTCGTAAAAGGCGTTGTTATTCAGTTCAAAAAAGGAAATATTCGAATGGTGAAAAAACGTTAATCGTTTATCTTCAGTATTTTTGGATTTATTATCAATAAATTCGAATGTAGATTTTAGTGAGTGGTTTGTTGTAGTTAATTCTTTTGAAATTAAATAAATAACCTGTTCTCGTTTTAATGTATCGACCTTGATCTTTTCAGTTCTATATCCCAGATTTAGATAAGGATTTTCCAGGAGTAGTGCTGTATCAGAGATCTGTTCTTTGATCTCTGAAATTACAAACAGTTCCGGTGCAGGATACAATTTATTGGAACCGATCTTCTGGTCGACATCTGTTCGATAGCCATGTAAACGGAAGTCTTTAAAATCATAGAACAGGTGCACATCGAGATTTGCAGATTGTTCTCGTTTGCCTAGCCACACACCATCTTGTCCCAGATAAGATAGTTCAAGATTCAGGTTTTCTAATCCAATTATGCTTCCCTTTTTAAAGGATACAAAAGCATGATTCATCTCGATATCTCCCAATCCCAGAAAAGATTCTGTTACGGCTACCGGAAGATCGTAATTATCATTTGAAAAATCGATGAAACCAAGCTTACAGTTGGTATTATAGAATGGTTGATAGTTTTGAATTGTATTAATAGTAGACGTCGAGAATGGAATAATTGAAAAACAATTTTTAATAATATTCATGTTGGGATTGAATGGAGTACGAAGATGAAAATTCTCGCTATTTACCAGGAAAGGAAATCGCAAATTCTTGCGGATGCTGTCTTTCTTTGCTAAATGTTTTTCCAGAAGCATTCTTAATTCTGCTGTATCGATATAAAGTGAATCGGAACTTGTTGAATCTAAGATTGCAATTTCAGATTGAAGAGAATCTGAAATGGAAAATACAGAATCAATCTCAGATGAAAACAAAAGTGAATCTACCGGTGGTATTAATGCTAAAGAATCAGGAAAATTAATTTTAAGAGAATCCGGTTGTTGAGTATAACTAAATCCATATGAGGTTACAATTAACAGTAAAAACAAGAATCTCATATCCAGTCCTTTTCCTTATACCAATTATATGTTTTGGATAAGTTTGTTTTAAGGTCGTTCTCAGGAGTATATTTAAGTAATCTGGTTGATTTTTCAGCGGATGCCAACCAATAGCATTCCTTGAATTCATTGATTTTATCTCTATTTAAGATGGTAACTTTCCTGGTAAAGATCGAAACGATTTCTGATACAAGAGCAGAAGGATATAAAAGGACATTTGGTATTATCAGCTTAAATGCTTTATTACCAATGATCGATTCAATGTGAGAAATAAACTCAGTCATACTGCATTTTTGTGTTCCAACGGCAAAGAAAGTCTCATTCTCTGCTTTCTTATTCAAAACTGTTTTAGAAATCATCTCTACAAGTTGTTCAACATAGATCAAGCTTAAGAATTTTTGTTTAAATCCGATCTTTACAGCCAGCTTGCTTTTAACCAATTTAAAATATTGTAAAAAATCTTTATCTCCCTCTCCATAAACTGATACCGGACGAATGATAGTGAATGGTTTCCGGCAATTTTTACGTATGATTCGTTCCGCCATTAATTTGCTCTTTCCGTACATCGTAACTGGTGTATTCTTATCAGATTCATGTTTGGGTGAAGATTGATCATCAGCAGGACCACTTGCAGCCTGACTGCTGGTAAAAATAAATTGTTTAACTTTGCTGTTCTTGTTCACTAATTTCAGCAAATTTGCAGTTAATCCTACATTTACCTGCTGATATTGCATCCAGTTTTTAGCTCTGGTAATTCCTGCATTATGAATTATCACATCACAATCTAATGTAATCCTAGATAACTCTTCTGTATTATTGTAATCTATATATTCAATTTTATCTTCGCTATCCAGTAAATCAATGTTTGCACCTGTTCGTACCAGGCAAGAAACATCATATCCATTGTTTCTTAACTTACTTACAAGACGGCTTCCAACAAAGCCATTTGCTCCAGTTACTGCAATTTTTATCATGAAGGTAAATTCGAGATTGATTTTAAAACGGTCAAACATTTTCTGCATACGTTCATAATGTTGTTCATGCTTCTTTACAGGTAAATACTTGACTGTAAGAAAGCATGAAATAATTTCGCAAAAAAAATTATTAATTATAAGGAGAAATAATATGAATATTATTTTAATAGGCATTCAAGGAAGTGGAAAAGGAACTCAAGCTAAAATTTTAAAAGATAAATTTGGCTGGGAACATATTACAACTGGTGATCTGTTTCGTCAGAACCTGGAGCAGGGGACAGAAGTTGGTTTAAAGGCCAAAGCTTATATGGACAGAGGCGAACTCGTTCCAGATGAATATGTATATCAAATTATTAAGAACGCTTTGACAGAAGCCACAAATGGCTTTATTTTAGATGGATTCCCTCGCAATTTAGATCAATCTAATTTCCTGCAGAAAAATATAAAAATCGATAAAGCTGTATTATTGGAACTTTCCGATGAAAAAGCAATCGAAAGAATTGTTTCCAGAAGAAACTGTGAAAAATGCAAAAAAGATTATAACCTGTTATTCAAAAAACCTGCTGTTGATGGTATTTGTGACGATTGCGGTGGAAAAATTGTACAACGCGAAGATGATAATGAAGCTGCAATAAACATAAGAATTGAGAAGTTTCATAATGAGACTAAAGCTGTAATTGATGCTAACAAGAAAGCTGGAACCCTGGTTATGGTAAATGCTGATCAACCAGTAGATAAAATTCATCTGGAAATAGTTGTAGCACTAAAATAAAATTTAAAAAATGAATCCTGAAGAATCTAAGATTTCTTCGAAAAGAAGCACTTTTTTGAAACATGTAGAAAGTATATCTTTCTTCATACTGCACATCTTTGCCTTCATAAACATATTTTTGCTATTTGTATCTTTGCATTTTGATGCATCAACCCTGACTCTATTTACTCAAATCTCGATCTACTTTCTAATTTTCTACTTATTTATAAAAATACTAATTGGTGGAAAAGAAGTTAAAATTCTAAATCTTATTCCGGATATATTTTTTATAGTCATTGGATTGCTGGTTGTAGGATCAGAAAGAGTATTTCAATTTTATTTATTAGGACGGCAAACCTATTTTGCCATTCGTAGACAGGCCTTAGCCAGTTACAAAGGAAAGTTTTTTGATAAACTTTCTGATAATCCACCGGTTTTCGTATTATTCAGTTTTTTCTTAACCATCTTCGTAGGAGCTCTACTTTTAATGCTGCCTGCTTCTACAACTCTTGGTAAGGAAACAACGCTGATCGATGCACTCTTTACTAGCACATCAGCCACTTGTGTAACAGGATTAATAGTTTTTGATACTGGAACTCATTTCACATTGTTTGGTCAGTTCATTATCCTGTTGCTCATTCAGATCGGTGGCTTGGGAATAATGACAATTTCCAGTGCCTTTGCGATAATGATGGGGCAGAGACTTTCTTTAAAAAGTGAAAGCCTTATCCAGAATGTGGTTGGTGAATCAAATAAACTGGATATGATTAGTTTGGTGAAGAACATTTTGTTAGTAACGATAATTCTGGAACTTATTGGTGCTGTTATCCTGTATTTTACATTCACGGTAAATTTGTATTCACCCAATAAAGCTGCCTATCATGCAATTTTTCACTCAGTTTCAGCATTTTGTAATGCTGGATTTAGTTTATATCAAAATAATTTCATGGCTTTCAAATCTAATTTCAACGTGAATTTTGTGATAACGGGATTGATCATTTTAGGTGGAATTGGTTTTCCTGTAATGGTAGATCTACGAAAAGCATTTGTTAATAAACTTTCAATTTCACGACTTTCTTTACATACTAAAATTGTATTAACCTGTACTGTAATTTTGCTATTATCCGGAACGGTTGCTTTCTTTATTTCGGAGTACAACAGTACGATGCAAGGCATGACATTCAGCGATAGAATACTTACATCGTATTTTCAGAGTGTGACAACAAGAACAGCAGGTTTTAATACAATAGATACTTCTCAACTTAATAAAGGATCAATATTTACTTCTATCATCTTAATGTTCATCGGGGCCTCACCAGGGTCCACCGGAGGTGGAATAAAAACCACTACTTTTGTAGTTGTTCTCATTTCTATGCTGGCAATGTTTAGAGGTAATAGAGATGTGAATATATTTAAGCGAAAAGTATCCGATTCGATCATTCGAAGGGTGCTGGCACTTATCGCAGCTTCAATATCTTTGCTCTCTTTTATGATATTTCTGCTTCTGTTGATTGAGCCATTCAGTTTTGATCAAACTGTTTTCGAAGCTGTCTCGGCCTTTGCCACAGTTGGTCTTTCCATGGGCATAACTCCGCTACTTTCTGCAGCTGGGAAATTTATCATTATTCTATTGATGTATTTGGGAAGGGTGGGACCACTAACTCTTATTTTTGCAATCTCAGCCAGCACAGAAAAATCTAATTTCACTTATACCGAAGAAAGGATAAGTATAGGCTAAAGTTGGAAGATTTTTAAATAGTTCTGGATAAAATTTTGAACTTTATAAAAATAGGATAATCCGACTGTAGTGGGATAGTCCGATAGCAATCGGATAGTTCGTCAACAGTCGAAAAGATAAGGAGTACAAAATGGCAAAATTTGCTGTAATTGGTTTGGGAAAATTTGGTATTAATGTTGCACAAACTCTTTTTGAAAAAGGTGCAGAAGTAATTGCCATAGATAACGACCAAACATTGATTGATGAGATAACCGGCAGAGTAAGTGTAGCCATAAACATGAACAGTACAGACGAAAACGCATTGAAGCAAAATAGAATTCAGGATGTGGACGCTGTTATCCTGGCCATCGGTAATAACATCGAGGTTAGCGTTCTTACTACTGTGATCCTGAAGAAACTGGGTGTAAGCAATATCTATGCAAAAGTAGATAGCAAAGTTCATGCCCGGATTTTAGAACTTTTAGGAGTTCAAAACGTAATTTTCCCAGAAGAGCAGATCGGCATCCAATTGGCAAATTCACTAATTTCCAGCAGCGTATTGGAATATATCGATCTTTCCAGCGGACACAGTGTAGTGGAGCTGGTTGTACCCGACAGCTGGGTGGGGAAGACCTTGCAGCAGTTAGCTCTTCCCACTGAAAAAGGTGTAAATATTGTAGCAATAAAGTTCACCGAGCAGATCGTTACTGAAGAAGGTGAGAACAGATTGGAAAAGAAAATCAATGATCTGCCGGGAGCAAATGATATTATTAATGAAGAAGATATACTTGTACTTATCGGGCCAAAAGCAAAGATCAATGATCTGATAAAAGATACTGCCCGTGAAGTGTAAAACTTTTTAGCAAAAGGATTTGAATATGAAAAGCTCATTTACCGGAAAAATTAAGATATTAATATTATTACTTTTCCTGATGTCGGTAGCTCAGGGATTTATAATTCTGCAGCTCATAGGTTCATTCGATAATATCCATGATCTTAAAATCGATATCCAAAATACTCTGTTCATCACGGTTTTCATTCAATTTGTGCTGGCAATGTTTCTTATTTTCTATATACCGGTTTTTTTGCACAAAGCATTTTCCGAAATTCATAATATCCTTAAAGATATATCACAAGGTATTTACCATATTGATATCGATCTGAATAACTTTGAATCTTTTATGGATAAAGAATTTTATTCTGTTATGATCTCCATAGGTGATATGCTGAAATCAGTTTTGAATTTTGACAGATTGAAAAAAGAGAAGATCGTGGAACATCACAACCGCATTCTGGCAATCCTGAATTTAACTTCCGACGGTTTCATTGCTACAGATATGAAGGGAAACATTATATACATAAACGATAAAGTTGTAGAAACATTTCCTGCTATTAGTGAGAAATCTAATATGATCGATACAAATTTCCCACCGGAAATTGAAAATCATATTAAAAAATACATTTTGAATATATTGAAAAGTAAAACAAAGCAGGAATCACAGCAATTCTATATGCCTGCTCTTAAACGACATATAACCTTAAATAGTGCTATAATTCGTGATGCTAAAGGTCAACCAACCGGAGTGATAATCTCTTTTGACAATCTGGATAAGAAAAAAGCGAAAGAAAGCGAATCTTAAGGTTTGCTTAAACTCATAAAATGAAAATAACTTATAAAGAACCAATTCCTCAAAGAATTGATAAATACCTGTCATCATTAGATCTACCAGAAATATTTTCTCGTGCTTATGTAGATAAACTTATTACCAAGGGAAATGTTCAAGTAAATGGTAAGCTAGAAAAAAAAAGCTATAAATTACAGACCGGAGATGAGCTGGAAATTACCTTTCCAGAACCCCCTAGAAACGAAATTATACCACAGGAGATTCCGCTGGATATCGTGTGGGAAGATGAATACCTTCTGATCGTGAATAAGCCTGCAGGGCTAACTGTACATCCTGCAGCTGGTAATCCAGATGGCACCCTCGTAAACGGGCTTGTTTATCATTTTAAAGAAAACCTATCGACAGGCGTTGGTGATAAACGACCAGGTATTGTGCACAGATTAGATAAAGATACCAGCGGTCTTCTTATCGTTGCCAAAGATGATAGAACTCACGCCAAACTTTCTGAGATGTTCCAGGAAAGAAATATCGAGAAGATCTATCTGGCAATCACTGTGAATGCGCCATCCCAAACTATCGGAACAATAGATACATTTATCGACCGTAGCAAAACCGACCGCAAGAAAATGGCTGTTTCCAGTTCCGGTAAAAGAGCTGTAACTCATTATGAAGTTCTACAGGATTATGATTTCTTTAGTGTTTGCCGTATAAACCTGGAGACCGGTAGAACCCACCAGATCCGTGTACATTTTTCTCATTTGAATTGTCCTATTCTGGGAGATATAACATATTCCAGTTTGAAGAGAACCTTAAATACCATTCCTCATAATTTCCACAAAAAAGCAAAACATCTTCTAGCAAATCATATGCAAAGACAAGCACTGCACGCTCATAAATTAAAATTCATTCATCCCATTGCTGGCAAAGAGATTTCTGTTGAAGCTCCCATTCCGCAGGATATGGAATATACAATGAATTGGCTGGAGAAAAATTTCGACATTTAGCTGGAATTGGCTGGAGAAGAATTTCGAAATATAATTTGCAGTTGTTAGTAAATAGTTTTGTTTTGAAATATTCAATTTACTAAAAGATTTGTGTTTATGTAAGTTAATTTTTACAAATAATGTAAATTTTATATAAAAATTCCATTTCAACCCATTTGTATATTGACGTCATAATCTATCAATCATAATTTGCACTATGTGTGTTAATGCGTTTTAGGTTGATTCTTTGGAGGTTTTATGCTTAAAGGTTCTTATGTTGCATTGGTTACGCCATTCAAAAATAACGAAATTGATTATAATGCGCTGGAAAAGTTATTAGATTTTCATATTGTAAATGGAACCGATGGAATTCTGTTATGTGGAACTACCGGAGAATCTCCATCTCTAGCTGGAGATGAAAAAGAACGTTTGGTTCGATTTGCTATCAAAAAAATCGATGGAAAACTTCCTGTGATGCTGGGAACCGGAACCAATAATGTTTCTCACACAATTTCTGCTACAGCTCGCGCTAAAGAATGGGGAGCTGATTCTGCTTTGGTAATTACTCCTTATTACAATAAACCGACAAAGCATGGACTCTATCTGCATTTCAAAGCTGTTGCAGAAAATACTGATATTCCTATTGTGATCTATAATGTGCCTGGTAGAACCGGAGTAAATATTACTGCAGAAACTACAATTAAACTGGCAAAAGAGTTCAAAAACATAGTTGCTATAAAAGAAGCCAGCGGTGATCTGGTGCAACTTTCTAAAATTGTTCGAGACGCACCTGCTTGTTTTGCAGTTCTTTCTGGTGAAGATGCCTTGAATTATCCAATTCTATGTTGCGGTGGAAACGGAGTCGTATCAGTTACAGCCAATATTGTTCCAGAAATGGTTCATGAATTAGTAAATCTAACAGAAAGAAGCAAACATGCCAAAGCCAGAGAATTGCATTTGAAATTGTTAAAGTTGAATAATACTATGTTCATCGAAACAAATCCCATTCCTGTGAAAGAATCGCTTCATTTAATGGGCAAAATTGAACGTGAATTACGCCTTCCCATGTGCAAGCTACAAGATGAAAATCTGGAAACATTAAAAGCAGTACTAAAAGAATATAAATTAATATAAATTAATATAGAGATAAATTGAGAAGAAAAATAAAAGAAAATAAAAACTTGGTAGTATGCCCTAAAAACAGGCAATATACCGATATTATTGTTTGTGCAGCCACATGCGATTACAGGCGTTTCTGCAAGGTTTATCGAGAAAAAATAACCTTAGAAACATTATTAGAATTTATAGAAAAACATCCCGAATATGAATTAGTAGGAGAACTTATGGCAGCTGAAAAAGCAAAAAAACCAAAAGAAAACACTTTTTGGGTCGTAACCGGTGAAAATCAATATGAAGAAGTAACCGAAAAAGAAGTAATGAAAAATCCACAAAACTACATCGACAAGCAGATCTGGCAGAAACCGCCGTTTCGTTACGAAGTAGTTATCACACTTAAGAGGATAAAAGTCGATTAGTAGCTTTTTTTCGATAGATCAAGATAATTATCGAAAATCCGATCAGATCGGCCACGATATCCCAGATAGAGAAGAATCGTCCGGGAATTGGGATCTGATGCAGTTCATCTGTAAGCGGAATTATAGCTGCTAACAGCATTAATCTTTTAACGACTCGAGTCAGATTGAGCTGATCGTGCATCAACATGAACAGCCAGGCAAAAATCAGGTAAACAAAGGCATGAGCTAGTTTATCGAAACTAACTATATGTACAGAGGGAACTGATAGCTTTGGATATGACGTTAAAGTAAACAAGATCAGTGACCAGATAATAAATATAGTTCTAAATAGTTTTCTCTTCTTCAAGTTGTTCATTTAATCTTTATAACTATCTAATTTCCAGATAACCGGAAATGGTTTCATTTCGAACTTTGCTTTTACCGGAATATGCTGTTCATCTGCTGTAAACCAGAAATAAAGTGATTTCTCATCGTTCACTAAATTGTTTGTAAGCATATCGCTTCGTTCTTTTTCCAATTCATTCACATTTTCAAAATCAATTTTTACTTTGATGGTTTCAATTTTTCCGAAAGTAGTTCTTATAAACTCTTTTTTTACTATTTTATAAGGTGCCTTCCAAATAAGAGAGTTTGCATCCAGCCAGAGATCTCCATTAGATTCATCAAGCTTTCCTCTTAAATAAAAAAGTGCGGAGAAGAAATCTCTACTAATTTCAGTTATTGGATAGTCTATGGTAAGATCTTCATTAAGATAGCTTTTGCGTTGTGCTATCATATTTATACGATCGTAATTTATGATTCTATCTTCTGCGTAATCTTTTTGTTTAATGATCTTGCGAAAAGAAATGGAAAGATAATCATCTGTATATTCAGAAATGTATGTATTGTCCATTTTGGCTGCGATACTGGCTATAGTAGTTGCCTTAGAATGAACCTTTAATTCAGATCCGTCGTCGGTTATTTTTACACGAACTACAGGAAGCCCAAGATAGCGGATAGAAAGATTCATTTCAGAAGCAAAAGTTAATGAAATGGAAATGATAAATAAGAATATAAAAAAGTTATGAAGTCTCTTCATCAGCTGCTTTCAGTAATTTCATCTTCGCATATTGGATGCGATGAGCCTTAATACTTTGAACGGTGAATTTTACCTTGTCTTCAAAAATAAAGCTTTCATTTCTTGTAGGAACTCTATTAAAATTATCATAAAGAAATTCTGCCAGATTATCATATTCATTCACATCAATGTCCAACTCAAATTCTTCATTTAGTTCTGTAATAGAATACATACCGTTTATAATGTATTCATCATCCTTTTCTTTGGAGATCATCGGCTTTTCTTTATCGTATTCATCCATGATTTCACCCACAAGTTCTTCCAGGATGTCTTCTAGGGTTATAAGACCGGAAGTCCCGCCATATTCATCTACAACGATTGCGATCTGAACTTTTTGAGCTTTGAACTGGTTCAAAAGATTCTGGATTTTTGTATTTTCTGTAATAAAAATTGGAGGGCGTAGAAGGGCATTGAGATTGCGTTTATTAGGATTTAAAATGATATCCTTTGCATAAACTACTCCGATCATATTATCTACATTTTTCTTGAAGATGGGGATTTTGGAATGACCTGAGCTGATAATATTCTCTCGAACTACCGAAAGCCCATTAGATGCTTCTACAGAAATAATATCTACCCGCGGGATCATGATCTCTCTTGCCAGGGTTGATGAAAAACGGAAGATACTGGAGATAATCTTTTTTTCTTTTTCTTCCAGAGAATTCTGAGCAGCTTTGGACTTTATGAGATTCTTAAAATCTTCGGAAGTAAGGTTGGGAGATTGTTCTTTGGCTTTTTTAGAGGAAAACATAGAACTTATCAATTCCAGTATTTTGATCAATGGCCAGAGTACATACTTCATAATCAAAAGAAAAAAACTAGAGATCTGGGCAACTTTTTGAGGAGATGTGAAAGCGATCAATTTGGGTGTTATCTCTCCAAATATCAGCAATAATATAGTCATTATCGCAATTTGTGCAGTAAGGATCAGAGACTTTGGTAAATAACTGAATTGGTTTTCTGCCAGATCTATAGCAACTAGAGCAGCAACAGAAGCTGCAGCAACATTTACGATTGTGTTTCCCAATAAAATTATGATCAATAATTCGCGGGGATTCTTTAATAGTTTTGAAATCCGGCGTGTACTGCGTATCTTATGTTTTTCGATTTTTTTTAATTGTATTTTGTTAAGCGAAAAAAATGCAGTTTCTGAACCAGAAAAAAAGGCAGATAATAACAGAAAACCTAGAATAGCAAAATACGAAAATGACTCAGCCACTTTGTTTAACTTTTCTCCTTAATTAATGATGAATATTTCTTTTCTTTATCTTTCATGATCGCTTCCTGGGCAGCCGATAGATGATCATAACCCAGTAAATGCAGAAGTCCGTGTAAAAACAGTTCCTGCAATTCTCCGATCAAGGTTCTACTTGCTTTTTGTTTGTCAGCAACTGATGTGTCAATGATAATATCACCCACAAGTGGTACACTTGGCATATCTGCTTCAAATGAAATAACATCCGTAAGTTCATCTCTTCCCAGATACTTCTTGTTATATACCTGAATGCTACCGTCATTTGTAAGAAGAAGATTTACAAAACTATCACTATCGAGTGATTCTTCATCTACAAGAATCTGCAGAACAAGATCAAAACGATCTGGTGAAAAATTCAGGTTGGTTTGGTTGTTTAAGAAAACTTTATTCCGGATATTCAAGGCGTTTTCTATATGCACCCATTAAAATAGGCAGCATGTATTTCTTCATAGTATCTAATTCTTTTAATGTTAAAGGTGCTTCGGCCAGCTGATCTTCGTTGATTAGATGGCGGATTGTATCATCCAAAACTTTCTGGATAATGGTTTCGGAAAAATCATTTAATGATTTTGTGGTAGATTCAACAATATCTGCAATCATCACAATAGCTGCTTCTTTCGATTGTGGTTTTGGGCCATCATAATGGAATTGGTCATATTGAATTTCTAATTTTGTTTCTTTAGCTTTGTTATAAAAAAATCTTATCTGGCTGGTGCCATGATGCTGCTGAATTATTTCCAGAACTGGTTTCGGCAGCTTGGATTTCTTACCAAGAGTTACACCATTTTGAATATGATTCTTAATGATCACTGCACTTTCATTTGCCAACATTTTATCGTGTAAATCGCTAGCTTCAGAATTATTTTCGATAAAAAATTGGGGTGCTTCTAATTTGCCGATATCATGATAATAACTACCGACACGTGCTAAAAGATGATTCGCTCCAATAGCTTCTGCTGCACTTTCAGCAAGATTTCCTACTATTAATGTGTGGTGATAAGTTCCAGGAATTATCATCGACATTTTTTTTAATAGTGGATTATCGAAATCCAATAACTCCAACAAAATCTGCTTTGTTGCCATATTCAATCTTCTTTCCACAACTGGTGTAAGTAGAACTAAACCAATAATAGAAAAAGAGGTTGAGAGAATACCCCACAAAATGTGCCAGAGGTAAATGATGATACTTTCGAAACGTAGTAAAGATATAGATGTTATAACAATGAGAAATGACAAGAACAAATACAATGCAAGGGGATAATATTCCTGTTTCTTTTTCATCGTTTGCAGGGCAATTATTCCACCTAGGGTTGCCAAACTTAATATTGCAGGATTAAAAAAGCTCCAATTAAGGAAAATTGAAACGAATACGAGTACAAAAAAATTGAAGATCAATCCAATATGTGGTGAAAACACTAATGCAATTAGGAGAACAGAAAAACTGTAGGGAATTATCAATGAAGAGATTTTAAGTACATTATTTACAAAGACAGTGAGTATGATCGAGATCAGGAAGCAGATAAGAATTATTATTAACCTAGGAGTTGATGTGAAATTTGGCGGGAAGAAAAGAACCAAAATGTAATAATACATCACAATTATAAATACTGAAATAAAGAAAATACCGAGTGAAGAAATGATCAGTTCAAAATCATCCTTTGAAGTGTGTTGCTCTTTTTGTGCACGTTGTAGAGAATTAAACTTTAATAATTCAAAAGCGGTTACTTTTTGGTTCTTACCTATGATCTTCTCGTTTTTCTGTACTTTGCCGATAGTTAGTGGAACATTCTCCCTGGCTTTCTGCTGTTCCAGATCCGTCATTTCGTTATCTACAACAATGTTTTCAATAAGAATGATATTCGCCAGTTCATGAACTATACTTTTATTAGTATCAGATGTTGCTTTAGAGACGAGTTTGTTTTTAGCTTCTTCCAGAGAATATAGTCTTTTCAATTCATAATTTGTTATGCGATTCTGTTTAGCGATCTTGATCTTCTGATAAAGATAATTATCTGGATAGATGCCAATATTGAAGATTCCAGTTAACTCCTCAATTAGAAATTCGTAAATCCGATTTCGTCTATCTGAATTCAGTAATTCTTCAACAGATTCCAAGGGAAGATCATATCCATTTTGGAGAAGTTTTTCTCTGATGCTGGCTGCATCCGTATTTGTATACAAAGCAAAATGTTGGAAAATAAAGTCCAGATTTTTCTGGGCATTAAATTTTAGATTTTCAGATACTTTATATATAGGCTGAACTTTAGCAGCAGCTGCTGCTTGCTCAGCTTTTACAGTTTTATCGTTTTTATATACGTAGAAATCATAATTCGCGATTATGTCTTTTTCAGCTATTTCACCCAATTTAAGATCATAAACAAAATTATGATAACGATAAGGGCTTACAATGAAATGTAATAGAGCGATGAGAAAAGATACAAAAATTATGAGATAAAGTTTAGTTTGATTCAATGTGATTTATTCCGAAAAGAAAGCCTCTCGACATATGAAGAGAGGCTTTCACATTATTTAAATTTGATTAATCTCTTGGGATTTCAAATACCTGATTTGGATAAATTAGATCAGGATCTTTGATTTTATCTTTGTTAGCACGATAGATCATAGGCCATTGAGCAGGATTATCATAAACTTCAGGATAACCAGCAATCTTCCAGAGACATTCACCTTTATAAACTTTCCAATCATAAGGTAAGCCGCGAGGTATTTTGATAACTTGATCTGGATAGATCAGGTTTGGATCTTTAATTTGATCTCTATTCGCTCTGTAAATAATAGGCCATTTAGACATATCATTATAGATGAAATTATAAGCTGCGATTTTAGAAAGCCAATCGCCTTTTACAATTGTATATGAGTCTTCATAATATTTAGGTTTTGCAGCTTCCAGGCTATTACCAAGGTTAGCTATCTTATTATCAAGATCAGAAAATTCCATCCTGAATTCAGGAACTTTTGATTGATTAGATTCTCTGTATTCATTGTAATCAGCAATTAATTCCCGAACATTTTTCTTAGCTTTCCAAAGTTCTTTGTCTGAAAGTTTTTCCAGATTACTAATCTGTCTATTAAGTGTGCTGATCTTTCTTTCAATTGCTGTAACTTCATTTTTATCAACTTCCAGCAAAGTCATAATTTCATCATAAACAATTTGATATTCAGTAGCATCTGCAGCTTTTTTTGTAGTAACTTCATCAATAGCTGTATTATATCTTTCCTGACCAGCAATTGCATCAGCTTTTCTTTGTTGCAGTTCAGCTAAATCATTTTCCAGATTTTCCCAGTAAGCCAGTCTTTCTTTTTTCTTCAATTTTTTATAATCTTCTTCTGAAAGATAAGAAACACGAGCGCTTAGGATAGCAGGAACAACTAATAAAACGATAAGTGATAATATGATATATTTTTTCATGTCGTCCTCCTACTTCTCTGCTTCCAGTTGTTTTTGATACTTTTTCAAACTCATCAATTCAGCTTCTTGTGTGGCTGCATCTGTTTCTAAGGCTTTTAGTTCTGTGTTAAGATCAGCAGCGGCTTTCTCTTCTGCGATAGCTTCATTTTCAGCAGTATCAAGTTGATCTTTGCTAACCGGGGGTGGAGGGGGAGCACAAGCCGATAATAAAATCGATGTTAATAGTACAAGCCCCAACAACAATCTAAGACTGTTTTTCATAATATCTCCTTCTTATAAAATTTTCCAATTTTCAATAAACACTTAATTTCAGTTTAGAAAATATTTGTCAAGCATAATGGTGATTCTTTTCATTATTAATAATAGATTACAAGATTATTATAATGTTAAAAGATCGGAAAAAGAAACATGGAAATTAAAAAATTACTACTATTTTAATACTCCTGATTTTCTGGTTGGGGTGTTTTTCCTTTAATGTGATCCAAATATGTTTTTGCAACGTGCTTACTTTGTTCCAACTGAGCTTTAACTATATCTCCAATTGAGATTACACCAATTATTGTTTTATCTTTCATTATGGGAAGGTGTTTGATCCTGTTTTCTGTCATAATACCCATTGCATATTGCATGCTATCTTTCTCAGAGGCGATAATTATATCTTCAAATTCGGTCATAATATCTTTAACTTTAATCTCTGAGAACGTTTCTATACCCTTAAAGCATTTAATTGCATCCTTTTCTGTCATTAGGCCAACCAGTTCATTGTTTGAATTCTCAACAATACAAGAACCAATTTTTTTTTCCACAAAAGAATCCAGTATTTTGCATATTGAATCATTTTCATCAACAGTATAAACGAAACCACCTTTAATTTTAAGAATATCTTTAATAAGCATATTTACTCCTAGGTATTTAAATACCTGTCTATCCCTAATGCGGCTCTATGACCATCTGCAATTGCGCTTATGGCATCTGCTTTTTGGTTTGATGCATCTCCACCTGAGAATAGCTTATCCACATTAGTTTTACCAAATTCATTAACAACAACTTTGCCCCACTTAGTTTCAATTTTATTTCTTATTTCAATAGGCAAAAATGTTAGATCTGCATTTTGCCCAATTGCAATAATCAATGTATCTAGATTAGTTTCAAAGGTTTCTCCTTTGATAAGAACAGGTTTTGGACGTTCACCTTCCTTATACTGCATTTCATTCTTTCCCCAGATGAATTTAAGACCGGAGCCTTCTTTTCGAATTTCCAAAGGAGAAGTTTGCAGTAAGAATTTTACATTTTCTTCTTGAGCTTCTTCGATCTCTTCAGTATCTGCCGGCATATCTTCTAGTCTTCGTCTGTAATACACTTCCACTTCTGCACCGAATCTTCGTGCAGTTCTGGCAGCATCCATTGCTGAATTCCCACCACCTATTACAGCTACTTTTTTGCCGAGAATTATCTCTTCTTTATTTGTAACTTTATTCAATAATTCAATTCCGGATATTACATTTGGTAGTTCTTCTCCTACAATACTTACAGGTATGGAATTCCAAAGACCGGGAGAAACAAAAAGCGCATCATGAGAATCATAAATCTTACTAAATTGGATGTCTTCTCCAATTCTGGTATTGTAATTTATTTTTACGCCTAGTGATTCAATATAAGCGACTTCTTCATCTAATGCGTCATAAGGCATTCTATATTCAGGAACTCCGTAACGGATCATCCCTCCAGCTTTATCACTTTGCTCAAAGATAGTAACGGAATAACCTGCAGTTGCAAGATAATAAGCTGCACTCAATCCCCCGGGTCCAGCTCCGATTATAGCTACATTTTTTCCATTTGGTTTGAACTCCTGCTTGATGATATCTTTGAATTCAGAAGCTTCTACTTGGTCTACAATATAACGCTTAAGCCAGCGAATAGCCAAAGATTCACCTTTCACGCCAATAGAACAGACATCTTCACATAAATGTGTGCAAATTCTTCCGCAGGTAGCTGGCATTGGATTGGTTTTATATAATAATTGCAAAGCTTCATCAAGATTATCTTCGCGAATTGCTCGAATATATTCTGGGATATCCATGTGTGCAGGACAAGATGCCACACACAGTCCACACTCGACACATCGTTCTGCTTCTTTCATAGCTTCTTTCTTGGAATATCCTTTCACAACTTCGATAAATGATTTTACACCTTCTTCCGCAGGAAGCATCGACATGTTTACTTGTTCAGGTAATAGAAGTTTATAATCTTCACTTCTCTTATAACCTAATTCATCATTATCCCATTTCTTATTTTCTGCTCCGGGAATAAAACGAAAGACTTCAGCATCAGTATCTACCCAAGTGTAATCATTGCTCATTCGCAGAGAATCTGTAGTACAGATATCTACGCAAAGAGCGCACCAGCAACAGCGACCATAATCTATTTTGGGTCGAAGTCCACTATCTTGTTTGGTCGTCTCAATTCCATCAACCGGCATCATATCAATAGCTGCGTTCTGACAGATCGCTTCACAACTGCCGCAGCCTATGCATTTTTCCATATCATTCTGATGAAAACCTCGATAACGATCTGCACCAGGGCGATCTTTCAAAGGATTGGGAGAGGTATATGGCTTCTCGAAAGCACGTTTCCAAACATAAAATGGTGATAAAATATCTTTTAGACTCATATCAAAACTCCGGCTATATCTTTTAAATTCATTGTTCTACCTTTCGATTTCTGGTGGGTAAGTATGTAATGAAACCATCAATCCACCTAAATCTGCAATATTCACATTAATAGCCATTTCTTCAAAAAGTGAAATAGCATGAGTATAACTTGGCCCTCGTACAACGCAGCGTCGAGGTTTATCAGATCCATCTGAAACCAGGTAATAACCATACTCACCACGAGTAGATTCAGCTTTTACATAAGTTTCACCTGCAGGAATTTTCCAGTTAAGCACATTTGGTAATGGGTTGTGGATCTTTCCCTTCTTCGGCATTTTTTGCATTATTTGCCGGATGAGGTCAATAGATTGATACATTTCTTTATAACGGCAGAGCATCCTGTCATAAGCATCAGATTCTTTCCCGGTGATAATATCAAAATCTAATTTATCATAAGCAAGATAAGGGAAATTCTTGCGCATATCGCGCTTAAATCCAGCCGCTCTCGCATTTGGACCAACAATGCAATATTTATCAACCATATCTTTGGTAATTACTCCAAGACCAACTAATCTTTTCTTCACAACAATATTATTCAGTAGAACCATTTCGACTTCTCGAAGAAGTTTTTCAACTTTTTTAAGCACATCTTCCAGTCTTTTATCAAAACCATCAGGAAGATCGTAACGAACTCCACCCGGAACTATGTACATATGATAGATCCTACCACCGCTTAATTCTTCAAAAAGATCTAGAATGTAATCTCGGTGGGTGAGGAGCCATTGACCTGGAGAACCCATTCCGATGGAAGCTCCTTGTCCGCCAATCCACATCAGGAAACTGGCCAAGCGGGAGAGTTCCATCACCAAAGTGCGTAACCATACAGCCTTTTCTGGAACCTTGATCTTTGCCAGATCTTCAACGGCTGCTGCATACAAATATTCATTTGTATCCGGTTCTGGAACACAGATTCGGCATACAATTGTAAAATTCTGAATATATTTTCGACGTTCCATTAACTTTTCAAATCCACGATGAAGATAACCAACATGGGTAGAGAGATCAACTACTTCATCTCCGCAAAGAGTTACTTCAAGAGCCATATTACCAGTTACTCCAGGATGTTGAGGCCCCTGCCAGATCTTCATGTATTTGCCTGAAGAAAGATCTATCTTGGCTTTGCCGTCAATAATCGGAGGAAATTTATCTCGATTTCCGGAAAAAACAACTGGCTCGCTTAATCTGCTATTTTTTGCCATCTTTCCCCTCCTGTTTTTTACTGATTTTTACTTTTTTCGGTTTATTGTCAGGATACAACTTTTCTTTCATGTAAGTTTTAGGATCATGAGTTGTACGGCCTGGTCGTTGAAAGAAAGTTTCATTAGAATATTTGAGAGTATCAAAATCTCGCCTCATGGGAGGAATATCCTGCCATCCTTCCAAAACGAAAGATTCATCTTGTCTTGGGCTGCCTGGAAAACTGATACCAAACATCTCTTTAAGCTCCCGTTCATATACATCTGCAGCCTTCCAAAGATGATGGATAGTAGTCATTTCGGCATTGTCACGTGGAATTTCTACTCGCACACCTAAGTTTACAAAGCTTTCATTATTCTGTAGCATATAAGTAATTTGGAAAATGTCATTCTCCAGATAATCTACCGCACTGATGAAATTTAGGTGAGTGAATTTTTCATAATCCCTCAGGTAAGTGATAAAGGCTGGGGCATTCTCACGAGGGAGAGTAACGAAAAATAGATCATCACGCTGCTTTTTGAACTTGCTAAGTTTGTAGATTTTTTTATTTTTATTTATAAGTTCCTTCATAATTCCCTACCAGTTATAATCAGGCATATTCCAATCTTTAATGATCTTCTTTTGATTGGCCTTATACCAGTCGAAATTTTCTGCATATTCATTGGCACCCTCACCTTTGCCTGCTTTGATGAGTTCTTTCAGTTTAACAAAACCGGCAATAATAGCTTCCGGACGAGGCATACAACCAGCTATATATACATCTACAGGAATGTAATGATCAACTCTATTTATGGTATAATAGCTATCATAATACATTCCACCATTTATAGTACAGCTGCCTAATGCTATAACGAATTTGGGATTCTGCATCTGTTCATAACTGCGGATCACACGCTTTAAAGTTTTCACACTCATATATCCGCCAATTATAAATACAGATGATTGCCGAGGTGTAGGACGTGCTGCAATTCCATATCGGTTCATATCATAACGTGAAGTCATTAGAGGACGCAATTCTATAGCACCACAGCCGGTTCCATAACCCAGTATCCACAAGGAATTTGCTCTAGCCCAATTGATGAACTTCTCTACATATTTGTTTAACGGTTTATGTACTCGGGGACGTTCTTCACAAAAGAGATGACGTTCCTCTTCGGGTAAACCAAGATTTTCTAGTTTTTTGTTTTCCAAAGCTTACTCCTTAAAAATATATGTGAAGTACGATTGAAATTATTCCAAGAATTAATGGTACTCCAAGGAAAAATCTGATCGCCTGTTCTGTTCGGAAGCGCGGGAATGAAACACCCACAACTACCGAGATCATATAGATCATAAATGTTTTTAAAATCATGGAAAAAATATTTGTAGCACCACCAAAATATAAATTCATGAACAAAACGAGTTTACCAATGTTAAATAAAGCTCGATTGGTTTGCAGCATTCCCAGAAATGCACTGTGATGCTCTACTGGTGGACCTACCGGAATTTCCTGCGGAGCTCGAACAATATCAAAAGGTGAATGCATATTCATACCCAGCATTGCTAATATGGCAGTTATTACGGCCAAAGGATTCGTGAAAAGTGTCCAATTTAAAATACTACCCTGCTGTGCTGCTACGATTTCAGTGATGCTGAGAGTGTTGTATTGTATTACAAGAGAGATTATAGAAAGCGCATAAGGAAGTTCAAAAGCTGTCATCTGTGAAAGCCCCCTACTTACTCCCATGGCGGCATATGGATGTCCGCTTTCTCCGGCACCCAGTGCCATTCCCAGTTGACCAAAGAAGAAAAAGTACATCACAAGCAGCAGATCTCCACTGAAACTGAAATTCGAAAAAACTACAGATCCATAGATAACCGGAATGAACAAATACATACCCATTCCACCAGCCAGACGAAATACAGAACCAAAGAAAAACATATATCCATGAGATATCATGGTTCGCTTGCCGTTATTTTTGATGATATCCAGAAACGGCTGCCAGACGGGTGGTCCAAAACGTCCGTGAACTCTTGCCACAATTTTGTAGATAATACCAAACATGAATAAGCCGTAAACAATGGCTACAGCTACAGATATTAAGGCATACAAAATCGAATTTGGAAAATTGAATTCCATCTATATCTCCTAATTATTTTATTCCAATTATTAAATAAATAACAACAACATACATCAAAATGTGAAGAGCATACGTCTGCCCATTTCCCGTGTAAATATTTCTGATCACAGCGGCAATGGAGTAAACCGATTCTACCACACCATTCCAGAATTTTGTAACAACAGGAGTTACCAAGAAACCAATCGCTTTCTGATAATGAGCAAAGAAATTGTAGGAGAAATGTGTTGTTTCAGGTTTATCTGGTCTTTCTGCTGCAAAAACTATATTGAACTGCTTTACTTTTTTAATGGATCTGATCCTGAATAACAACCAGATAAGCGGCAGCATAAATACTCCCATGGTCACCATCATAACAGCATTTCCATTCCAATAACCCAGAGAACTGATCACAGTATATCCATCCCATATTACAGTTGTATCGAAAAAGCTGCTAACTGCATTTATTATAGGATTTAAAAGGTAATTTGGATACATGGAAAATGCCATGATAGCAAAAACAAAAATAAAAGATGGGATAACATACAAAGCAGATGCTTCTCTTACTTCCTGATACTTTGTTTTGATCTGTCCTAAAAAGATTGTGTGAATAAGGCGGAAAAGGTACAGAAATGAAATAGCACCGGCAAAGAAAGAAAGCCCGGCTTGTAAATACCAGCCTTTTTCGAACAGAGATGTGTACATGAGCCATTTGCCACCAAAACCAGTTAAAGGTGGAACACCTGAAATTGCAATGATGGAGATAAGCACAGCCACAAATGAAAGCGGCATTTTTTTAATGAGACCACCCATTTCATACATCTTTCTAGTTTTTACCCTGGAGATCACACCAGCAATGGTGATAAATAATATTGCTTTGAACATAAAATGGTTAAAAGTCATATAAATAGCTGCAACCCAGCCAAGATGACTTAGTGTTGCTATTGTCATTACAATATAACCGATCTGACTCATACTGGAATAGGCTAATAAATATTTTATGTCTTCCTGAAAGATCGCCATCAAAGCTCCAAAGAAAGCAGTGAGAGCACCTATCCAACCAAGTATTTCCATAAGGGTAGAATTTACCAGGAAGTATTTTCCTAGAATTCCCAGGAATAATAGAAAACCAAATATTCCCGCCTTACTTAAAATAGATGAGATAAATGGAGATACATCATCCTCTGCTTCTGCATAAGCTCCGGGTAACCATAAATGCAGGCCAAGAGCTCCCGATTTAACCAGAAATCCAACGAAGATAAAAGCTACAACTGCTGGAATAGAAGAATAAAGCATGGCATACGATTCTAACAATATTAGCCCGGATTCACGATAGGCTAAACCAAAACCAAATAACATCATATAACTTCCAAAAGTAGAAAATAAAATGTATTTTAAAGCGTGTGGTGCGGCAAATTTACCTCGCATTATCAGCAGGTATGAACTTATAGCCATAATCTCCCAGGAGATAAAGAACTGCAGAGTTGTTTCAGCACTCAACAGACTTCCCAGCGATGATAAAAGCATTATCAGCAGAGGGAAGAAGCCTTTCCGAATTCCTATAGAACGAAAGGTTGGAATTAGCTGAACAATTCCTCCTCCCAGAAAGATAATTGCAAAGATCAATTTAAATCCTGAAAGTGAAGGTAGTAATAAATAGAATATTCCACCCAGCATTACCATTGTAAGAAATGCTTTCATTTTTGCAGGCAGCCAATCCAGGGCATACATGATTGCAGCAAACATAATGGGGAAGAGGTACAAGGGTGAGAAATCATCTACATTATTGGAACTAATAAGACCAAAAAAGTAGAGCATTAAAAAGAAGAATGCTACTGGTAGATTTTTTGATAATTGAAGTTCTGAAGTATTCTTATTTGATTCACTCTTAATTGCTTTAGTAAACCAGCGTAGCAGATATACTGCTTCCAATAATGATCCAATTAATATCAAAACGATCCAGATCATCATATCATTGGCAGCAAGCTGCATGATGAGCTGCCATTTTGCCCAGAAACCTGGAAATGGAGGAAAGCCAATTAGTGCGAAGAGGAAAGACCCGAACATTATTACTTTTAATGATTCGCTTTTAAGAACAGACCAGTCTTCCAGTTTTGAACTGTTTACTATTCCAGCCAGCCAGAATAGCCCGGCTTTGGCAAAAAAGTGATTCAAAAATAAACCACCTACAACTACTATTATCATGGTGGAACTTACAGTTTCATTTGGAATCTGCAGAATCAGGGCCAAAGCTGTCATCAAGAGTCCCATTTGACCAATTGAAGAATATCCCAATAATCTATTGGAATCTACTTGCTTAAGACCTAAAAGATTTGATCCGATAAAAGTGATAATTCCCAGTACGGACAGCAAAGGCAACAGCGAAACATCTAGCATAGGAATCAATTTATATAAAACAAAAAATATTGCTGCCGAAGAGGCTGAAGCAATCAAAGCAGTAAATCCTGGATTTGCAGCTTGATATACATCCAATGCCCAGCCATTTGCTGGAAAAGGTTTTAATTCTATTAGAATAGCAGAAAGCAGAATGAATACCGCTAAATGCCCTTCAACACCAGTGAGTTGAGATTTCATAGAAATAAGATCATCAATATTAAGTGTGCCGGTTAACCGATATATATAAATTGTACCTATAAGAAAGAAAGCAGATGCAATACCACCGGCTATTATATATTTGAATCCGGCTGCCAGTGTTTTGGAAGTTCTCTCCAGGCTGATTAGAGAATAAATAGCAATTGAAGATATTTCTAAAAATACAAATGTGTTGAATAGGTCTCGAGTCATTACCAAACCGTTTAAACCAAGTACGAGTGCCATGAATAAAGACATCGCATAACTTTTGGTTTTCTTGAATTTAGAAAGGAGATAAAAAGCTGAGAGCAAAGCTGCCAGATTTATGAGGAAAGTGAAGAATGATTCTTCCAGTCCCATTTGCAGATTAATAGACATGGGCGGTTGAAAACCAGCAGTAAATATCTGTTTTCCTACGCCGCCATAAAGAATGTGTATGAACCATTGACTAGGTATAAATGTGAGAATTGCCAGTCCACCAAAGAAGATCAATAGCGATATGCTGCGGCTGATTTTGTCGAATAATGATAATAGAAATGCAATGCCAAGAGAAATTATTAATATCCAGATAGGATCTACCATTTCAGCTCCTCAAAATCACTAATATCCAACGACTTTTTAGTTTTGTATAATTGTACTGCATACACCAGCATCAAAGCAGTTACAGCCAATCCTATTACAATAGCTGTTAGAACCAAAGCAGATGGAATTGGATCAACAACACTGTTTACAGCTGTTGCTTTATCAACAGCTGAATCAAGTATCGGTGCTGTCCTTCCCTTTATATATCCAATCGAAACGATTATCAAATGGATACCTGTATCAATAATAGAAAATCCAATGATCATCTTTATTATATTCTTCTGGGTAAGCATTCCCCAAAAACCGATAACAACAAGAGCGAAGCCAAGAATTGTAACTAATGTCATGCGTCACTCCTTTGCAGGTTATAAAGAATTCCCACTAACTCCGAACCAACTTTCATGCCGATCAAAGAATATATAATAGGAATAGCTCCGGCACTGAAAAGTCTGCCGAATTCTCCTAAAGGTAGAATTCTATTATCCAGAAATCCTGCTGCCAGGAAAATTCCTAATATTCCAATTCCTAAATAAAAAGCTCCGGAAAGTGATTCGATTATATGCAATAGCGTTTCATTAAATTTGAACGATACATTTGAAAGCATTAATAATAAAATTCCTGTGGCAATTACAACTCCACCTTGGAATCCACCACCTGGTGTTAAATGGCCGTGAACAAAAATGTAAATGCCAAATAAGAAGATTATTGGCACCAAGAATGATGTTCCAGTTTGCAGTACTTCAGAGGAAGCTCTTTTCTTAGATATAGGACCTTCTTTTTTTCGTCTCAGTAGAAATCCAACACCTGCTGTTGCGATGAATAAAATTGCAATCTCTCCCAAAGTATCCAATCCACGATATGTTACGATTACAGATGTAACCAAATTTTGACTTCCCAATTCATTAGCACCGTATCGAACGTAATGATCTGCAACTCCCTGCAAACTGCTTAGTGGTTGTACAGAAATTATTAATGGAATAATCATATAAACAAAAGCTATAATTACAAGTAAGGTGAAAAAACGTTTAACCATTAGTTCCCCCTTTCACTTCATTAATAGTTCCCTTTGTTTCTTTTTCCATTTTCCTGATCCTGTTCAACGCATATAAGAAGACAACAGAAGTTAAACCTGAACCAATAGAAGCTTCCGTCATAGCTACATCCGGAGCTGCTAACAGTAAATAAATAATGCTGGCAAGCAAACTGATAACACCAGCGCTGATAATAGCAGAGACCAAGTTTTTCTGATATATGGCCAGAAAAGCAGCGATCAGCATGATAATTCCTAGAACTATAATAAGGAGCAGCGTCATTTTTCTTCTCCTTTTTTTATAAGGATCAAAGTCATTCTTTTTCTCCTTTGTGTTCGGGTGTATGATCTCTCAATTCATCCCTAACAGATCTTTCTGTGAGTTTTATTCCAAAGTAATGAGCCGCACGAGCCAGTGCATGAGACGAGATGGGATTTGTAAAAATAATAAATAAAATAAGAAGTACTATTTTCCAGGCACAGGTACAGGTGGGAAAGCCAACTGCAATTCCTGCCAGGAATAAAATGCTGCCCAGTGTTGTGGCTTTAGTTCCGGCTTGCATTCTATTATAAACATCGGGCATTCGTAATATTCCTAAAGCTCCCAGAAATAGAAAAATGGAACCGATCAGGGTTATGATTGAACCGAGTAAACTCATTATAACCCCCTTTCCAGATAACGTGCAACCGCTACGACACCTACAAAACTGATGAGTGCATAGACTAATGCTACATCAACGTAGATTATTCGCCCAGCAACTGCAGCTATCATTACGATAAGCGAGATCGAAATAATTGTCATTACATCCAGAGAGATTACTCTGTCAGCAACAGTTGGACCCAAAATCATTCGAACCAGTGCGATGAGCATTCCGACAAGAGCTAAGATTGTGGCGATATTATAAATTGTATTTGCTATATTATCCAAAGATCACCTCCAGATATTTTTCAAACTTACTCACTATTGCATTAGTAGCACCGTCGATATCGTCAGAAGTAATGTCGATCCAATGGATGTAGAAATTATCTTCATCGGTTTCTACTGTTAATGTACCGGGTGTAAGAGTAATGGAATTAGCCAGAACGATTCTACCGAGTTTTGATTTAAGTTTGGTTTTAACTCTTACAATACCGGGATTAATTGGTAATTTGGGATTCAAAACACGAAAGGCAACATCCAGATTTGATTTTAACAATTCAATAAAGAAAACGAAGATATACATTATAAAATATACTATCGCTTTTGGATTGAGATTGAATTCTGAAAAAACCGATGCAGATTTCAAAAATATCAACATTAGAACGAAAGAAACAAGCGCTCCAACAATGAGTTCCTGTTTATCAACTCCGGCCAATAATATCCAGATGACAAAAAGGAAAATGAACAAAAGCAGGCTTTGTTTGATGATTTTCATCAAGTCTCCCTATTCTTCAATTTTTTATTGCTTTTTCGATTAACTCAAAAATATAGTTCAAAATAGTTGCTGGGGCAGAAGTATTATTCCCGTTGGAAGATAATATGCATCCTGGTAAGAAACCCGTAAGATTTCCCCAAAGCGCTTGAGATAATTTTGTTGAATCTGTTTTTTCAGATATACTGCCGTCATTAATGCCAGAATTAATGATCTTTACCAACAAATCATTAATCTGCAGATTTTTGTTAATGCAGGTTTGATATATCTCTCCTGTTTCAGAACAATCGATACTGTGATTACGAAAAGTAAGTAGTGATTGATAATATTTTGGATGTTCTTGAGTAAATTGTAAAAAACCATCTGCAATATTTTTTAGTTTTTCCAAGCCGGATTTAGATGATGCCGCAATTTCCAAAAAAAACGAAAAAATTGTATCAAGACTGCGAATAATAATTGCCATACACAATTCATTTTTACTGGAAAAATATAAATATAAAGTTCCTTTACTCAACTCAGATTCTTTTGCAACATCATTCATTGTTGCATGTTCAAATCCCTTGCTGAAGAATACAGATTCAGCGGCATCTATAATGCATTTACGACGAAATTCTTTTTCTCTTTCTTTTCTTTCGGCAACTCCCACAAACACACCTCATAATTTAAGTAAATTTATCAATAGTTCAGGAAATGACCGATAGTCATATTTTGTCAAACTGTTTTTTGCCAGGGTGGAATATTTATAGGGTGAAATAAAGAAATAGCAAAATAAAATGTCTTTTATTTGACAGGAATTGCGAATAAATGCTTTTTCAAAACGAATCTTTTATTAAGATTAGAAAAGGAGGATATTATGAGCAACAAATCAAAAGATGCCAAGAAGTCCGAGACCAAAAAGAAAGCTAAATTATCAATTAAAGAGAAACGTAGGGCAAAAAAAGAAAAACACAAGAGTGAATGAAATATTTTCAACTAAGGAGAAAACGTGAAGTCTAAAGAGAGATATACAGTAAAAACAGCCAAAGAAAAAGTACTGCTCCATACAAATGACTTGGAAGAAGCACTTAAGATAAAAGAAGATAACAAACACGAAGGTGCCTACATCGACGATAGAAAAAGCAAGAATAAACATAAAACAACATTCTTTAGATAGCATTACCCGTGAGTGATCTTTTTGCAGTGTTAGTGCCTGGAAGTGTTATTCTAATAATAATAATCTATAGGTTTATCGTGATTAAAAGACATTTTGTGGATAAAAAATCTTTCAAATGTGGTACTGAAGTATCTGCATTGGGTACTTTTGCCGAATTTGTAGATAAAGATAAGAAAGTAGGGATCGATCATATTCAGTACTTGCAGGAAGAGAAATTAGAAGACGATGATGGTGATAAAATCCTTACTAATATTTTAAATTTAGAAAATAAAAAACTAGGGTAATTTATCGATTAATCAGAATTGTTCTATTACTTTTTACAAGAAGTAATTTTTTTTTGAAACTTCGATTTTGTTCCAAATAGAGTTTGCTACACTTGTAATCTTCTTTAACTTATAACCAATTATTATTTTAGATAAAAAAAATATTAGCTAACTCTATAAATAGTAAATAATAAAATTAGATCAAAACATATAAATAAAATTTCAACTTGACATAAAACCAATAATTATAACCTATTGTCTCCGTGAAGGACAACAATAAAGGAGTGGTGTTTGGAAGAGAAAATAATTATTGAAAAATTTAAGCATCTTGGCTTAACTGATGCAGCATCAAGAATATATCTATTTCTATTGCAGGAGAGCAATTCCACAGCTTCAGAAATTGCACGCTCAACTGGTATCTCGCGACCAAAAACATATGAATATCTATCTCGATTGGTTGATAAAGGATTATGTTCGGAGATATTGGGTAGTGTAAAGAAATATGATGCTACCAATCCGGTTACAGCTTTTGAAAAAATTCAAAAACAAATAAAAACGGATTACGAAAATTCCACTTCTGTTGTTACCAAACTTTCAGAATTATTGTTACCTATTTATTTAGCTCCGAATAAACAATATGATCCTCTTGATTATATCCAGGTAATAAGAGAGAGAGACAGCATTGTTAATAAGTTTGAATCACTGGAAAAAATGGCAAAAAAGGAAGTGCTTTCGCTGGTAAAATTGCCATTTGTAATGGATATGAGTGGTACTTTAAATCCAGTGGAGTTTACTTCTTTGAAGCGGGATGTAGTTTTTAAATCTATCTATAATAGAGACGATATGAAAAGTCCGTTACTGATGAAAGCTGTAGAAGAATTTGAAAAAGCAGGTGAAAAAGTACGGATAACTAACTTATTCCCAATACCTTTTAAAATGTTTATCTTCGATTCGAAAACAGTAATGTTCACTCTGGAGGATAAGAGTGCTACTGAATCTAAGCTTACTTCTTTAACTGTGGAGCACTTAGATTTGGCAAAAGGCCTTAAAAATATTTTTGAAATGTATTGGAGTGGTTCAGTAACATTGGAGGAGTACAAAAAGGGTATAGATTCATAATTTTGTTTATTGTGATATTGAATATTTATAATAGTAATAAGATTAAAAAATAGTAAAAAAAAGGAAAGGAGTTTTTATGAAAAAGTTACAAGTGTTTTTATTAGTATTTGCCTTTATTGCACAGAGTTTGGTGGCCGGGGTATCACAGCAAACGTTTACCATCGAAGAGAATGGACTTGAACAAAGAAGTGAATGGAGCAATGAATTGAGTTTACCCATTGGTAGCTCCAGCATTATTAGTCGGGATTCTCGTACTTCTCTTTTATGGCAAACTTCCGATCCCGTTGCGATTGCAGGAGTTTGCAAGGTTACGCCGATTTTACAGAATTCTTTTATACAGTGGCATCTCAATGACGAAAGAGTTTCACTATTTCATGATACTGCAACTCCTGTATGGGAATATGTTGTTGCTGATCTGGATTTTGGTTATCCCATTGATATGCTAGAAGATGGAACAGTTCTGGCTATTGGTGATGATGTAACTTTAAAATTCTTTGCTTCAGGTTCTGGTACACCAACCTGGGAATATAGTATAGGTAGAACTATTTCCGGTTTAAAGCTTTCACCAGATGGAACAGCAGTCTACATATCTTACTACGATTCTGGATCAGATGAGGGTGTAGTAGAAAAGTATGAATATGAAAATACAACTCCTGTTTGGACATCCAGTTTTACGGGTGGAGCACAGACATTAGATATGAGTGGTAATGGTTCTACACTTATCTTTACACAATATGGTGGTGGCAATAGTAATATGTGGGTGTTGGATTCTTCCGATGGAAGTGTAATCTTTCAGGGACCAGAATATAATCAAAACAATCCAGCGATCACCAATGATGCATCTCTAATCGTGAATGGCGACTATTCGGGTTATGTTCACGTTTATGAATATAACAATGTGCTGGAAACTTATGAAGAGAAGTGGAATTTTCATGTAGCAGGAGGTGGAACATCTGATTGGATTGGCGGTATGGCTATATCAGCAGATGGCAGCACAATTGCTATAGGAACTCTTACTTTCGTCTCTGGTGGTTTTGATGGCCAGGTTTATCTTTTCAATAGTTATTCACCCACTCCAATCTGGGTTTACGATAATTTTGGAGATTATGTTACTAAGGTAGATATGAACAATGATGGATCACTCATTGCAGTTGCAGGCTATGGACCATTAGACCATAGTACTGCAGATTTTATGTTGTTCCGCAAAGAGAGTAATATTCCGGTATTCGAGATAAATACACCCGGTTCAATGGATGCCTTGGATTTGGCCTCAGATGGATCTTTCTGCACAGTTGGCGGTAAAGCAGTTCATGCTCGTGAAATGGGAAGCGGAGGTTTGGTTTACAGTATTGATTGCGATTTAGGTGGAGGAGATATTGCTGGTATTGTTAATCTGGAAGGCTTAGACGATAATAGTGGCGTTAAAGTAGAAATTCCCGAACTGACAGACTACTTTAATTTCACGGATTATGATGGTAATTTTCTATTGGAGAGTGTGCCGGCAGGAACTTATTCAGTGGAATATACTAAGATAGGCTATATTTCAAATAGTAGTCTTAATGTGGTTGTAACAGAAGGTGAAACAACAGATCTGGGTGTAATCGATATGATGGCCTTTGGCTCTCCTCCTTTAAATCTTTTTGCCAGCCATGCTTCAGGTATTCAGGTAGAATTGAATTGGCAGGAACCTGCTACTGGAGATGCAGAAGGATACAATATCTATAGAAAGCAATACGAAATGGATCCTTTCCCAGAAGAACCAATTGGAACAGTTGGAGCAGGAGGAACTTCTTATAGTGATGATACTGCTCTTCCTTTGATCGAGTATTTTTATACTACTACTGCAATAGTTGCCACTAATTTTCAGAGTCCTTATTCCAATATGGTTCAGGGTTGGACCAGTAGTGGTTTTGTTGTAAATGAGATCAGTGTTTACGAAGGAACCACTCCTACTATTGATGGCACAATTTCTGCCGGAGAATGGGATGATGCATACATGCTGGACACATCCGATTTCTGGGGAAGTTATGACAATACAATTCAACCTATTGGAAGTGTAATTGGTTATTTTAAGATGAATGCTGATATGACGGAACTCTATGTGGCATATATTGATTACAACGATACGGAATTGGAAGATCATGATGAAGTTGCTCTATATATGGACGATAATAACGATGGAGTTTTTTCACCTGAAACACTAGGCAATGAAGGAAACTTCTGGGCAGCCTATTACGCTGCAGGGAACCAATTGAAGTTTCGCCCAATCTATGATACAGGTGGAACTGGTGATATTTTCTTCCTGCCAGATCCGCAGTTGGAAGCTTCGGTTGCAGAAGGTTACCTGGTTTATGAATTTATGCTACCAATTGGAACCGAGCCCTGGGAGATTAACCCAAGTGCTGGAAACCAATCTTCTTTAGCAATTTTTGTTTTGAATGATAATGCTCCAGATCCCAATGATTTTGACGGTTGGTGGCCACATGACAATATCAACCTTTTTGCACCTGATGGATTCGGTACTATGACTTATGGAGTAGTTCCAGAAACACCACCATTTCCTGCAAATGTAGAAATTGAATTATTACAGGATGAAATTCTAGTTCTATCGTGGGATATGCCTTCCATGAACGATTTTGATCATTTCAATATCTATTCATCAATCGATGGTAGTGCTTTTGAACTGCTTGATTCACCAATCGGAGTTCAATATTTTTACGAAGAGGATCTAATCGGATCAAGCTATCAATTCTATCTGACAACTGTAAATCAAATGGGCTTGGAATCAGAAGCTTCTGAGACAGCCGAATATCTGACGGTAGGCACAAATGGAGAGATTATTCCTTTGGAAACAAAGTTGGGATCAAACTATCCAAATCCATTTAATCCTACTACAACGATTGATTTCAGTATTGATAAAAACGAGCGAGTTGAACTGGCTATTTACAATTTGAAAGGACAGAAGGTGAAGCAACTTGTGAATGATCAGCTTACAGCCGGTTTACACTCCATAGTTTGGAATGGTAAAGATGACAATGAAAAACAAGCAGCATCCGGTATTTATTTCTATAAAATGAAAAGCGGGAGCTACACAAAAACTAATAAGATGTTGTTGTTGAAATAATATTGATATTCTCGACTCGGTTTGGTTAATACCAGATCGAGTCGGGAATATTATAACATAACAATTAAACCAAATCGAATATTGAAATGAAGAAAACGCAATTATACACATTATTTCTAATCTTTATTATAGTACCACTTGGCTTTGCTACAAAATTTTATAACGGTTGGGGAGAAGCGTGGATTAATAATTCTTTAGGTGGAGTATTGTATGTTATTTTCTGGTGTTTGGTTGTTTTTATTCTTAAAACCAAAATCAAACCCAAGAATATTGTCATTGGAGTTTTGCTGGTAACTTCATTTTTGGAAACTTTGCAACTATGGCATCCACCGTTTTTACAAAGGTTGCGTAGTAGTTTTATCGGTGTAACAATTCTCGGTAATTCTTTTGTATTCAGTGATTTTGGATATTACATTGTTGGAGCAATTATAGCTTATTGTATTTTGAAGAAACTAGGTAAAACCAACTAATTAGTTTTCTATTACAATTTTCCGACCGCAGTGATTGCAGTAAAAGCTATCCTTGTTAAATGATGGAGATAATTGTTTTGCTGCTCCACACTCACAGTTAAACGATTCCCAGCCCATTCCTTTACGCCTGTAGTGAAATATTTTATCATCTTTTTGGGTTTGGATGTCATTTCCCGGTTTATCTATTATATCTGTAACAGCGGTTAAAGTAGCCAATTCAGCTACAGGAGTTTCGTTCAAAGTTCCGCATCTGGGGCAGCTAAAACTTTTTCTGCTGAAGTTAGGTGGGAGCTTCATTTTTAATCCACAAACACAAACCAGGAATACGTAGTTATTAACTGCTCGAATCAGATCTCCTAGGTCACGGACACCTTTTTTATGAGATTTCGCAGTTTCTTGGGTTGCTTTTGTACGAAGATCCACTTTTGTTTTATCTTGTATACCAGATGAAGGAATGATATTCGTTCTTCCTCCACTCCCTTTGATAAAAGTGAAGGCATGCTGATAGTTGATGTAATTTGCTCCATTGGAAATTCTTCGCAAAATATCTACTCTTTCATGAATTGGAGGATGTGTGCTGGATAGATCAGATAACTTTCTGCCTTTAGCTTTTAACGGATTAGCTATATACAAGCCTGCAGTTGCTTTATTAGCAGATTGCAGATCAAGGTTACTTCCACCGATTTTTTCCAAGGCAGAAGCTAATCCTTCCGAATAACGGGTAAGACGAACAGCAGTTGCGTCTGCCAGATATTCACGTTTGCGGGAAATAGCAAAATATAATAACCGAGCCATAATTGGAGCTAATATTGCCATTGCCAAAGCTACGATCATCATTATCATTTGAGCCTGACCGCCGCTTTTTCCTTTGGAATTAAACCTTCTTCCACCGCCAAACCACATACTTCGCAGGAACACGTGAGATAGGAATACAATGCTTCCTAATAGAACTCCAGAAAATGTCATAAAAAGAACATCTCGATTGAGGATATGTGACATTTCATGTGCAACTACACCCTGCAGCTCATCACGGTTCAATTGCTCCAATAATCCAGCTGTAACTACAATAGCACTTTTATTGGGAGTTCTACCAACCGCAAAAGCATTTGGAGCAGGATCAGGTATTATATAAACTGATGGCATTGCTGGTAATCCAGCAGCGATCTTCATTTCTTCTACCACATTAAAAAGTTGCGGGTGTACATTTGGTGTAACTTTCTTGGCTCTGCTCAATGCTAATATTATCGAATCTCCACTGAAATAGCTTATAATCGACATAAAAGCCCAAATGAATAAAGCTATCGAAAGGCCGTAATATCCGCCATCCTTTCCGGCATAAGTTCCGCCAATGAAGTATCCAAGAACAATCAGGCAGATTCCCATCACCAGAAAAAGAACTATAGATTTTCTTTTATTTGCTTGTATTAATTCCCACATAATCTAAATAGTTAGAAGCTAATTTCACTCATTACCAAGAAGGAAAGCTAGAAGCTTACTTTTGGTACTTCCTTCTCGGCTTCATTTTCCAGTTCAAAGAAATCTTCTGTTTTAAAGTTGAACATTCCAGCAACTATATTAGATGGGAACATCTGGATCTTGTCATTGAAGAAAAGAACCTGGTCATTATAATTTTGGCGAGAAAAAGCTATCTTGTTCTCTGTAGATGAAAGCTCTTCCTGAAGAGAAAGAAAATTTGTGTTGGCTTTCAGATCAGGGTAGTTTTCTACAACTACAAAAAACTTGCTCATAGCACCACTTAATGCACCTTCTGCCTGTCCTTTTGCTCCAACGCTATCGGCACCCATGGCTTTCGAGCGAGCTTCAGTAATTCCCGTTAAAGTATTTTGCTCATGCTTCATATAGCCCTTAGCTGTTTCTACCAGGTTAGGGATCAGATCATGACGACGCTTAAGCTGAACATCAATTTGTGACCAGGCATTTTTAACTCGATTTCTAAGCCCAACCAGGCTGTTGTAGATTCCAATGAATCCAAAAACAAAAATCGCTAAAATTGCTAAAAAAACTATTAAAGACATACTTCCTCCTGCATTTCTTATTTTTTCCCAAACATACCTTTCAACATTGCTAAAACCTTATCATCCTTGCCCCAGGTTCCTTTGGTGATCACTTCTTCCAATTCTCCTTTGTCAAACCAGAGACCATGATTATTAACACATCTATCTACTACAATTGGTTTGCTGCCAGAATCATCATCGATACTGTTCACTTTTACTTTTTCCATTTTCTTATCACAGATGGGGCATTTTATTTTTTTTTCTTTGGAATTTATTTCAACTTTAAATGAATCGAGGAATCTTTTTGAAAGGCTATCTTCTCCCAGTAGCAGTTCAAGTTCACCAGCATCTAACCAGATGCCTTTGCATGCAAGACAGTAATCAATTTCGATTTCATTCAATTCCATTACTATCATCGGTTCTTTCGTACAAACCGGGCAATCCATATAACCTCTTTCTTGATATTTTAAATTTCTGCTGCAAAACATTCAGCTTTTAATCTGGGTGTCAATTATATATTTTTGAAATAAAAAAGCAGATAGTGGAAATCCAATACCTGCTTTAAGATTTATTTCTAATATTTATTATAAATTCCTTACGCTCATTACTGCAATTCCCACAAGTTGTGATTGTTTTGCCAGGTCTTTATCTAATAGAATAGGGGAAAAGTCCTTATTATATGGCTGTAAAAGGATCTCTTTACCTTCTGAAAATGTTTTTACTTTCTTTAAAGTTATTTCTCCTTCTACATTAACTACGCAAACTCGATCGTCGGCATGCGTCCATTCATCATCCTGCTTTACAATTACCACATCTCCACTGGAAATGTAAGGAGACATGCTATCTCCGCTGGCATAGAAAGCAAAATAATTGTTGAAATCCCCCAGTAGTGAGTTCGTATCGAGCAAGATGTGATCGAGTGGTTCAGCAGCTTCAATTTCTTGTGGTGAACCACAGCTTACAGTATCGATAATTGGCATATAATAAAAATCCCGATCACCAAATTGTTTTGTGTTACGAGTAGGGAACATAGAGCCTTCGCCTGTTAGCAGCCAATTGATATTTATATTAAAGTAACTGGCGAGTTTGTTCAAAAAATTATAGTCTGGCATTGTTTTATCTTTTATATACCTGTTAATAACCACATTGGAAACACCAATCTCCTGAGAAAGTGCAATTTGAGTGAGATTCAGCTTCCTGAGCAGCTTCTTCAGTCTTTTCCCTAAAGTCATAATTCCCTCCTTCTATTAATCAGGGTTAACTACATGGTTAAAAATCAGTTTTATGAAATTAACTGTCAAGTTAAAAAAAAATTCGAAATAAAATGAAAAATAATTTGCTTTTAGAAATTTCGGAAATAGATTGAGGAGTATAAGTGTTGAGAATGAATCTCAAAAATATAAAAAATACTAAGGAGTTTTAAGATGAAAAATATATTGATTTTATTAGTCGTGCTGATTTCAGCTCAATTGTTAATTGCAAGTGATTCAGAATCTAATTTAGGACCAGAGTTAGAATGCAAATATGTATTGGTTCCAGCTACAGAAGGTATTGATAGTAATTATAAACCTGTGTATGTTTTAGTATGTGATTTAAATATTGAGCCGAATGGTTACAATAATGAAGAGACTAATCGTGGAGCTACGATTGAACCGAGTAAGAAAATAGATCATCGGCTCAAAATTATCAGAAAACCCTAAGAGATTTTAATTTCTTTAGGTAATTACACAATGTAAAATAGGGAGGTTTAACGACCTCCCTATTTTTTTTACCCTAAAATTATTTTTCTCGTTTTAGACTCTCTAACTTCACCCACAATTTCAGCCCACTCAATTCCGGCTAGTTTAATTTTATCCAGTAAGTTAGCAGCTTTATCTTTTGCAACCGAAATTAATAAACCCCCGGAAGTTTGTGCATCGAACATTAACATAATTTTATCATCCAAAATTAATTTCTTATTATACTCAATATAGTGAGAAAAGTGTTCTCGATTATTATATGAACCAGCAGGAAACATTCCGAGCTCAGCCATCTCGTATGCTTCATTAATTATTGGAATTGAATTACAATCTAATTGGACAGAAACATTCTCGCGGGTCATTTCAAAAAGATGACCGATTAGACCAAAACCTGTTACATCTGTCATAGCATTTACGCCAATGTCCACAGCTATCTCAGAAGCTGTTTTATTCAGAAAGCTCATATGGAATACTGCTTTATCAATAGCACTCTTTGGAGCTAGGTCGGCTTTAATTGCAGTTGTTATAACACCTGTTCCCAAGGGTTTGGTTAGAATGATCTTATCGCCTGGCTTTATTGTGTTATTCCGTAAGATCTTATTTGGGTGAATCAATCCAGTAACTGATAAACCATATTTCATTTCCAGATCTTCTATAGTATGGCCACCCAACAATACTCCACCTGCTTCTTTTATCTTTTCCAATCCACCTTGCAGTATTTCATTCAACATTTCTTTGGTAACGTTACAGCTATCGTATGCTACCATATTTAAGGCAGTATGAACTTTTGCTCCCATTGCGAATACATCACTAAGGCTATTGGCAGCAGCGATCTTACCATATAAAAAAGGATCATCAACAACCGGAGTTATGAAGTCAACAGTCTGTACGATCGCACAATCATCTGATATTTTATACACACCTGCATCATCACTGCTTTCAAAGCTTACAAGTGTATTCTTTGAAGATGGATATTCCAATCCTTGCATAATTATCGATAAGTCACCCGGACTTACTTTGCCGGCTCAACCGGCTGCCCTTACATGTTGAGTTAATTTTATATTATCCAGCTTGTTACCTTCACTCATTCTACATCATCCAATATATATTTTCTTTACTTTGGATAAAAAGTTTTTAACTAATATAGGTGTCAATCGAATATTTCTTTGATTTCAATTTTCGCATTTTCAATTATAACAAATTATTACAACGTTAAGATCAAATAATAAAAGAAATAGTTGGAAGGTTTAATTGATAGCAGATAATAACTTAGTAGAGTTTTCTCTAAACTGCTAAAAATAAATGAATTTACAAATACAAAAGCAATTACAATATTTGACACAATAAAATTAGGAGGATTGAGCGCTATGAAAAAAGCATTAGTAGTTTTGTTGGTTATGTTGGTATCTGCAGGTATGTTTGCAGATTTTACCTGGATGCAGTTGAATTTATATGAAGGAATAGGTGTTTCACAACCTTTTGCAGGTGAAACATATAATCTTACCTATTTCGAATTAGAAGGTGGCGGTAGAACTGGAATTTTAAATTTGTACTATTTCGTTGATGTTAATCATATTTTTGGTGTTCGAGATGAACTCAATGAAGGAAACTCTCCAGGAAATTATTTCATGAAGATTAATCCTCGCTTCAGCCTTACAAAATTAATGAACAAAGAAAGCTGCTTCGGTCCAATTAAAGAATCTTATTTAGCAACACAATACAAAGGTTGGAATGGCGGAGATAACTATTATGTAGGATTAGGAACAGACCTAGCCATTCCAATGGTTGATATGTTCTCATTTAACTTCTACAAAATGTTCCAGCATATTGATGGACCTAATGATGATGGAGATATCGAATCAACAATGGAAGATGCTGGTTGGGTTTTAGCAATCAATTGGTTCACAAATTTAAAGAAGTTTAGTGATGATTTCAATCTTACATATCAGGGTTGGTCAGATTTTGGTTTAGCAAATACTTATGCAGAAGATTGGGGTGGCGTTGCTACAGAATGGCAAATGTTCAATGGTTTCTTCTGGAATTATAAGAAGTGGTCACTCTCAACAAGTGTTAAATTACACAATAATTTCTTATATTTTGATGGTGAAACACATGATGCAATCTCACCATGGGTTGGTCTACACCGCAGATTCTAAGTAAGTAAATAATTTATAGAGCAGGTTTCGGCCTGCTCTTTTTCCTTTATAATTAATAATCGGAGTTAAATTTGTCCGAAAATAAAATACCAGCTGCAAAGAATACGACTCAGATTCCAGTACTTCAAATGAAAAATATCACCAAAAAATTTGGTGATTTCGTTGCTAATGATACAATTAGCCTAACTGTGCAAAAGGGTGAAGTGCATGCTTTGCTGGGAGAAAATGGAGCAGGAAAATCTACGTTAATGAATGTACTTTATGGTCTTTACACACCTACCAGTGGCCAGATATTCATCAATGGAAAAGAAGTTGAGATCAAGAATCCAAACATTGCCATACAACACAGGATCGGTATGGTGCATCAGCATTTTATGCTAGTTAAGCCATTTACTGTAACGGAAAATATAATTCTTGGAATGGAAAAAATCGGAAGTTTTGGTAAGCTTCACATAGCAGAGGCCGAAAAAGAAGTTGAGGAGCTTTCCAAAAAATATGGATTAGAAGTAAAACCCAGGTCTAAGATTGAAGATATTACTGTTGGTATGCAGCAGAGGGTAGAAATCCTGAAAGCTCTGTATCGCGGGGCTGATATATTGATATTGGATGAGCCAACCGCAGTGCTTACACCTCAGGAAATTTATGAACTTGGCAAGATCGTGCATAATCTTACAGAAGAAGGAAAATCTATAATTCTTATAAGTCATAAACTTAGAGAACTAAAAATAATGGCAGATTATTGTACTATAATTCGGCGAGGAAAGTTTATTGATACCGTTGATGTAAGTATAACCTCCGAAGAAGAACTTGCTGCAAAAATGGTTGGCCGTGAAGTGAGCTTCATAGTGGATAAAAAACCTAAAAAAGCTGGGTGAAGTTGTTTTGAAAATTGAAGATCTGGTTGTGAATGATAACCGTGGTTTGGAAGCCGTAAAAAATCTGTCTCTGGAAGTGAGAAGAGGTGAAATCCTGGGCTTAGCCGGCATAGATGGTAATGGGCAGTCTCAACTATTGGAAGCTATCACAGGATTACGAAAAATAGAATCTGGCAAAGTATCAATTCATAACAAAGATATCACTAATAAAACTCCTTTGGAGATAATCGAAAGTAAAATCTCTAACATTCCTCAGGATAGACAAAAACGTGGTCTCGTTCTGGATTTCTCTGTTGCTGAGAATTTAATTCTGGAAAATCACTTTAAGAAACCTTTTGCGAAAAAGGGAGTTTTAGATCATTTAAAGATTACTGAGTTTTCGATAGAGTTGATCGATAAGTTTGATGTTCGACCAACAGATGAAAATAAAATTGCTGGAAATCTTTCCGGTGGCAATCAACAGAAAGTTATTATTGCACGGGAAGTAACCAATGATCCAGATCTTCTTATTGCAGCTCAACCGACCAGAGGATTGGATGTAGGTGCAATTGAGTATGTACATCAAGCTTTGGTAAATCAGCGTGATGAAGATAAAGCTGTTCTGCTTGTATCATTAGAATTGGACGAAGTAATTAATGTTTCCGATAGGATTGCAGTAATCTATGAAGGTGCAATTGTAGGCATGGTAGATGCAAAAGATGCAGATATAGAAAGCCTTGGCTTGATGATGGCAGGAGGTACTGCAAGTGATTAAGAAATTCTTGAATCTATTTTCCAATAATGTCTTCCTCTTTACTGTAATCTCAATATTCTTGGGTCTTTTTATTGGTGCAATCATATTACTCGCAGCTGGTTTCAATCCTTTGCAGGCCTATGGTGTAATGCTGCAGGGAATTTTTGGAAAACCAAAATATCTATCTTATGTAATTATACGATCTACACCACTTATCCTCACAGGATTATCGATTGCTTTCGCATTTAGAACCGGACTTTTTAACATTGGAGCAGAGGGACAATACATAGTTGGAAGCACTGTAGCTGTAGCTGTGGGATATTTTATTCACCTTCCAGCAATCCTGCATATTCCTTTAGTAATTATTTGTGCGTTAATAGCATCAGGATTTTGGGGTGGTATTTCTGGATTTTTTAAAGCCAGATTTGGAGTGAATGAAGTTATTTCTACTATCATGTTGAATTGGGTTGCTTTATATTTACAGAATTTTCTCATCTATACTCCAGGATTCCAGAAACCAGGTGGAGAAGTATCTTATGCTATTCAACCAACAGCAAATATTACTTTTTTACATAAATGGAAGCGTTCAGAAGAAGGTATAGCCTGGTTAATTGATCATCCATTTTGGCGAGATCTTTTTAAAACACCAATGAACTGGGGATTTTTGATCGCTATAGCAGTGGCATTTTTAGTTTGGTTCATTTTAAAGCATACAACTCTTGGTTATCGACTTCGAGCTGTGGGCCACAATCTATATGCAGCAGAATATGGCGGAATCAATGTGAAGAAAAATATGGTGATTTCCATGACTATCGCTGGAGCATTGTCTGGCTTAGCAGGTGCTTTACAGGTTATGGGGGTATCACATCAAATTTCTTTGCTTGCAGCAATGGAAGGTTATGGTTTCGACGGAATTGCTGTTTCACTTATTGGTAATAGCACTCCTATTGGTTGCGTATTTTCAGGTCTTCTTTTTGGTGGTTTAAAATATGGAGGTCCAAAGATGCAGCCTGCCATGGGTGCACCTTCTGAAATCATTAATATTGTAATTGGAATAATCGTTTTCTTCATTGCAATTCCTCAATTAATAAGATTAATTCTGGAATTTGGAAAACGTAAGAAAGCAGAAAAAGTTTAGGTGGGGAAGGATAGATGCTTCATAATATAGCACTGATACTGGGAACTACACTAATGTATTCAACACCGCTGATCTATACCGCTCTTGGTGGTGTAATATCAGAAAATTCTGGAGTAGTTAATATTGGTTTGGAAGGGATGATGGTCGTTGGTGCTTTTGCAGGTGCTGCTGTTGGCTATTTCACTGGAAATCCATGGATCGCATTTATGGCTGCTGGAGTAGCTGGTGGACTTTTTGGATTACTGCATGCAATAGCTTGCGTAACCTTTCATGCTGACCAAATCGTATCTGGAATTGCAATTAATTTCTTAGGACCTGGAATTTCACTGTTTCTAAGCAGGATTTTATTTAGCGGCGCAACTATGACACGATCAATTGATTTGAATAATAAAATGCCAAGAATACTAAATTCGGTTTTCCCTAATGAAAATATTCTTCTGGAAAGAGGGTATGAAGGCACTCGACTATTTTTTATGACATTCATGAATCTTTTTTTGGGAAATAGATATGCCACAGTTTATATGGCATTCATTTTAGTTTTTATTGTATGGTTTGTATTGTATAAAACCAAACTTGGTTTAAGGATCAGGGCTGTTGGTGAACACCCAAAAGCAGCAGATACTTTGGGTGTAAATGTAGCAAAAACAAGATACCTGGCAGTTATTACTTCAGGAGTTTTTTCTGGTTTTGGTGGAGCTGCTATGAGTTTGGCAATTGTTTCCAACTTCCGTCCGACACTTATTTCCGGGCACGGTTATATTGCTTTAGCTGCTATGATATTTGGAAAATGGAAACCCCAGGGAGCTTTACTTGGGTGTTTATTATTTGGTAGTGCTCAGGGACTCACAGTGTTTTTGGGTCAATTTGATTTTAATGTCTCATCATCAATTTTAAGTATGCTGCCATACATTCTTACATTGGTGATTTTAGTTAGTTTTGTTGGAAAATCAGTTGCACCGGCAGCTGATGGTATTCCATATAAAAAATAAAGAAACGATAAAAAACCGGGAAAATTAATAGGAGGGGTTAATGTTAAACAAAAAAGTTGTAGTTTTATTTTGTATTGCTGTACTAATTGTTGCTGGCTGTACTCAAGCCAAAAAGGAAACTGCCGTAAAGGTAGCCATGGTTACAGATGTTGGTGGTGTAAACGATCAATCTTTTAATCAAAGTGCCTGGGAAGGACTGCAAAGAGCAGAGAAAGAAATTGATATCAAAGCCAGTTACCTGGAATCAACTCAGGATGCTGACTACAAACCAAATATGGAAACTTTGCTGGATGCAGGAAATGAACTTATCTGGGGTATCGGTTTTAAAATGGCTGATGTTATGGGTGAACTTGCCACTATAAATCCTGAACAGAAATATGCAGGTATCGATTGTTTCTTTGAAGCTCCTACACCAAACTTGGTTGGAGTATTATTTAGAGAGCAAGAGCCATCATATTTGGTAGGTTATATTGCAGGTAAAATGAGCAAGACTAATAAAGTAGGTTTTGTTGGTGGCATGGATTTCTTCGTAATTCATAAATTCCATTATGGGTTTTTAGCTGGTGTAAAAGAAGCAAATCCAGATTGTGAAGTTCTGGTTCAGTATGCAGATTCTTTTACCGATGCGGCAAAAGGAAAAGCTATTGCAAACCAGATGTACAAAAACGGTGCTGATATTATTTTCCACGCTGCTGGTGGAGTTGGCGATGGTGTAATCGAAGCTGCTAAAGAGCAGAATAAATATGCAATCGGTGTTGATAAAGATCAGAACTCTCTTGCACCAGATAACGTGATCACATCTGCAATGAAACGTGTAGATAACGCTATTTACAATCTTACAAAAACTTTAGTTGAAGGAACATTCCCTGGTGGATCTAACGTAGTTTATGGATTAAAAGAAGGTGGTGTAGGTATTGCACCAACTTCCTATAAACATGTTTCAGCAGAAATTCTAGAAGAAGTTAAAGTTTTGGAAGGTAAAATAATAGCTGGCGAAATTGTACCTCCAACTTCAAATGAAGAATGGGAAGCAATGAAGTAATAGAATTTATACAATAAAATTAAAGCCCCGAATTATTCGGGGCTTTTTTTATACTTAAATAGTTAAAAAAAATAACTATTTGAAATTAGAACTTCTTAATATTTAGATCAACAAAAAATTATTTTGCGATTATTGCAATTTTGTCAGTATTATCATCGTAATAAGCCTGAAGCTTTACTGTGATCTCTGCCAGGAATTTCTCACCTTTTGGTCTAATCACAAGAATCCATGATCTTCTATCTCTTTTAGAGTTTTTACGAGTGCAATATCCAAGCTTTACCAGATGATCTCCAACTCTTGTAACTCTGCTGTAACTTACTTTAGAGAATTTCTTCAGGTCAGTCATATTTGCTTCTCTGTGCTCAAAAAGATAATCCATTATTAATAAACCGGTACGGAACAAATCATTACTTAAAAGAATTTCATTCATACCATCAACAAGTTCATGTAGAGCAAAGTATTTCTTCAACATAATCTCTCCTTATTTTGTACAAAGTTTATTTATTAAAATATTAACTTTTGTGTCAAGAAGTATGTGCAAAATGGTTAATGAAGGCTAACTTTTATGTATAGATTAAAGTACCGAAAAGATCGAATATGGAAGATGCTTTGATAGCAATAAGTTAACGTAACTTGATAGAGTTCAATAATTTGCGCTATCATAGAAGTGAACTGTGTTCAGAAAGATGCTTGAGTATTTGAAACCGGGAAAAAATTAATATTTTTCTAGTAATTCACGATTTGTTTGAAATTGGGTTACGATCTGTTTTAGCTTTGAAACCGCTGCTGATTTTTCAATTTGAAGCAATTTTCTTCTGATATCATTGATCTTATCCAATTTTACCAGAGAATGAAGGAGTTCATCCTTTCTTGTTCCGCTTTCTGCTATATTAATGGCTGGATATACTCTTTGTTCGGCAATATCCCGATCTAGAATTATTTCACAGTTACCGGTTCCTTTGAATTCCTGGAAAATAACTTCATCCATGCGGGAACCTGTATCTTTTAAGATAGTAGCTAAGATTGTACAGGAACCACCGTTTTCGATATTCCTGGCTAATCCGAATAATTTTCGTGGTAATTCTAATGCTCCAGAAGATAAACCACCCGACATTATTCTGTTACTGTGTCGATTGTCATTCAAATTATAAGCACGCCCCATTCTTGTTAAACTATCAATGAGAATAACTATATCATTTCCGCATTCCACTTCTGTTCGAACGTGGTTTACAAGAAAACTGGAAAGCAAAATATGAGATGTGGAACCTTTGTCTAAAGAACTATGGAATACATCCGCTTTTGTATTTCTAATGAAAGATGTTACTTCTTCGGGACGTTCATCTATAAGAAGAATAATAACTTTTAATTTAGGATCTATACGATGTAGATCGTTGGCAATTGCTTCTAACAGCATTGTTTTACCAGCTCGTGGGGGAGAGACGATAAGGCCTCTGGTTCCTTTACCGATCGGTGTTATTAGATCTAAAATTCTGATTGATGCAGATTCGGATGAACCAAAATCAAATTTTTCGAAAGGATTTACTGGCACTAACTTACTAAAATTCGAACGTGATTCAAAATCTTCTGGTTTATGACCACACACTGCTAAGATATTTGTGACTTTTCCAATATCGATCTCACATTTTATTCTGACTCCACTAACAAGTCGATATTTCGAGATCAGTTTTTCAGGGAAATCAAATGAATCATTTCGATTATCAAAAGGAATTGTCCAGAGTACAGGCTTATGGTTTCTGGCTATATTCAAATAGCCTTCAAATATGTTCTTTTTCTTCATCATATAAATTGATTTATTTCAAGAGCTGTCGCGCAATGTCCAATTTCATCACACGAGAAGATGCTTCAAGATGTTGAATAACTTTAGCATCGCGGAAGAACCTTTCCAATGGATAGTCTTTCATATACCCATATCCACCATGAACCTGGATTGCATTTAATCCACACCAATAACCTGTTTCATTTGCAATAATTCGAGCGATTTTAGCATGGGTAGAATAATCTTCACTATTATCAAATCGAGAAGCAGCTTCGTAAACAAGCAGTCTGGCTGTTTCTATCTTCGTTTTCATCTCAGCTAAGATATCTCTGATCGCTGCATATTTAGAGATTGATTTGCCGAATTGAATTCGTTCTTGAGCATATTTTATAGAAGCCTCTAAACAGGCTTGAGCAATACCCAAAGAAACTGCGGAGAATCCAATATTAGTTATATCTTTAATTTGGGAGTAGTTTAATTTGTCATTTCCCATTGGAAATGAATTTTCATTTTGTAATGGCAAACCCTGAAATTCTGAATTCATAAAACCAGCAGTTCTTAAACCCAGTAAATTCTTTGAATTGGGAAACAAACCTGTAACCGATTTCTCCAGAATGAAATATTTTGAGAATTCTTTTGTCTGGATCGGGAAAATATAAAATTCAGCAGCTTCTCCATTCAGAATCAATTCCCTATGACCGGAAAAAAATAAATTTCCACTATCCTGTTTCAAATCATTTTTTTCTTCTGGCAGGTCAATTTCCGGTTCGCAAATGTATCCGCCAATTTCACCTTCAGCTAGCCGATTCAGATGCTTCTCTTTTTGCTCTTCATTACCAAACTTCATCAGAGGATATGCAACCATGCAATTATTCACAACTAGCGTTGTGCCAATGGATGCGCTTACTTTTGAAATTTCTTCCGCAGCAATGCAAAGGCTGGTGAGATCCAGCTCTACTCCACCATATTGCTCTGGAATAATTAGACCTAATAAACCTAATTCTGCTAATTTACCAACAATTGTTTTAGGAAATCTCCCCTGATTTTCAATTTCTTCAGCCGTAGGTTCGATTTCAGATATCGCAAATTTTCTGAATTCATTACGTATCATATTTTGTTCATTGTTTAATTTTAGTAAACTCACATCTACTCCTTAAAATTATCGTTTCTGAACTGATTTCTGCTACAATGGTTATTTAATTTCACTTCCAAAAAAACTAATATTTTTATATCGCAGATATTTTTAGTATGAAATTTGTGTCAAGAAAGCAAATCCAAATTTTTGAAATCAATTCACTAAAAAACACCAGACTCCATTAGCTAATTCATTGGAAAAGGGAATATTTACATTGACGCTGAAACACCTGAAATCTGGATGACATCAAATAACTTGTGAAATTATGATTTTTGTCACATTTATTACTAGTAAATTTGAGGAGAAATATCTTATGAATAAGATAAAAAATATAGCTATTATTGCCCATGTAGATCATGGCAAAACCACTTTGGTAGATGGAGCTTTGCAGCAGTCAGGAGTTTTTCGTAAAAACCAGAAAGTGATAGAAAGAGTTATGGACTCTAACGATTTGGAAAAAGAACGCGGTATTACAATCTTTTCTAAAAACGCTTCAATGAATTACAAAGGGTACAAGATAAATATTGTAGATACACCCGGGCATGCCGATTTTGGTGGAGAAGTACAACGCATAATGAAGATGGTAGATTCCGTACTTCTGCTTGTGGATGCTTTCGAAGGTCCAATGCCCCAAACAAAATACGTATTGAAAAAATCATTAGAATTGGGCTTGAATCCAATTGTAGTGATCAATAAAATAGATCGTCCCAACAGTAGGCCAACTGATGTTTTAGAGATGGTATTCGACTTATTCATTGAGCTTAAAGCAAATGATGAGCAGCTTGATTTTCCAGTGGTATATGCTTCCGGTCGTGATGGCATTGCTAAATATGAACTGGATGATGACAATGAAGATCTAATTCCTCTTTTTGAAACTATCATAAAGCATGTGGAAGATGCCAAAGGCGATCGTGAAAAACCTTTACAAATGCTGGTTTCTGCTATTGAATATGATAATTACCTGGGAAAGATCGGAACAGGAAAAATCACAAACGGTACTGTGAGTCAAGGGGAAGAAGTGGTTCTTCTGAAACGAGATGGAGAACGTCTTCTTTATAGAATTACTAAAATATTCAGTTATGAAGGGCTAAAGAAGAAAGAAACAAAAACTGCTTATGCTGGAGATATAGTTTCTTTATCTGGAATGGAACGAGTTGATGTTGGAGAAACAGTAGCCGATAAAGAACACCCTATGCCGTTACCATTGATTGAAATCGATGCACCAACTTTGACCATGACCTTCAGAGTAAATGATTCTCCTTTTGCCGGTAAAGAAGGGAAATATGTAACTTCACGTAACATCTGGGATCGTCTGCAGAAAGAATTGCAAACCAATGTAAGCATCCAGATTGAAGCTACGGATGCCAAAGATGCATTCACAGTGAAAGGCAGGGGAGAGCTGCAGCTTTCCATTCTCATTGAAAATATGCGAAGAGAAGATTTCGAATTCCAGGTTTCCACTCCCAAAGTAATTTTTCGAGAACTAAAAGGAAAGAAAACCGAACCTATAGAACTGGCCGTAATCGATGTAGCAGACGAATTTGTTGGAACAGTAATCGAAATGCTGGGTGTACGTAAAGGTGAAATGATCGATATGATTCAAGGTAATGATGGTTTTACCAGACTGGAATTTAAAGTTCCGGCTCGTGGTCTTATTGGTTTTCGTAATGAATTTTTAACTGAAACTCGTGGAACGGGAATTATAAATCACAGTTTTTATGAATATGAATATTTCAAAGGTGAAATGGACAAAAAGAAACGTCGTGGTGCGCTAGTTTCTATGGAAACAGGGAATGCAACTGCATATTCGTTATTCAGCTTTCAAGCACGTGGAACCATGTTTATTGATCCGGGAACAAATATATACGAAGGAATGATAATTGGTGAACATACTCGAGAGAATGATCTGATCTTAAATGTATGCCGTGGGAAAAAACTCACCAATGTACGTGCCTCCGGTTCTGATGATTCTATTAAGCTTTTCACGTCCAGGATCTTTAGTTTGGAGCAAGCTATGGAATACATCCAGGATGATGAACTTTTGGAAGTAACTCCCAAGAGTGTGAGAATGCGCAAGAAATTACTCAAAGAGATTGATAGACGTCGTGATGGAAAAATATAAGTTTTTTTAAATCATGTAATAAATATAAAAGCTCTACCGGATGGTGGAGCTTTTTTTGCATTAATATGTAAATGGTGGAGGTGGCGGGACGCTATTAAAAATTTTACTAACTATGAATGTATTTTAAAATAAATAATCCTTATTCCATAAAAACAAGATAAGGGTTTATTTTATCACCTAATCATGGACATGTTGAAACTTTAATTTCTTTATACTGCATGAAAAAAAATATTACAAAGAAATTCTAACGATGTTGATGAAACATTAGTATGCTACAAATGTTTGGAAGAAGAATATGTATTGCTCAATGGTTTATACATTCTGAAATCTGAGCAGGTTGCATAGGAGGGGACAAGTCCTTTTTTTAGCTATCAGCCGATTGGTTTAATAAAATTTTGTTTATAATCCCAAACGCAAGATAATTGATTATGCAAAAACTGCCTTTGAAGCAGAAAAAGAATTACGGATTAGCGAAGCGTTACGCTATTATTACTGGTCTCTGGCTTTATTGCGCAGCCATCCAGATAATAATTCACTATCTGCCTGTATTAATGAAAATGAACAAACTCTGATAACTTTTTTACCTAATCGCATTGAAAGAATTTTCTCCTTGCTTTCGTTTACGGTTGAACAAAATAAATTTATCGATCAACAGCGAACATTATCCTTAGAAATGTATTTCAACAGCAAGGTCGTTCAGAACCTAGATATTACATACTACACAGGTGATAGCTGGAGCTGTAATATCACCGCCAACAACGGTGTTGTCCTGTTGGACTTTTACGATGAATATGCCAAAAACCTTGATCAACTTGACTTAAGGATAGAATATACATATTATAACAAACGTAATATTGATGCTGAAATACGAGAGATTCTCGAAGATTTTGATAACCCTGTTTTTGCTAATTCTCGAAAAACAATTATTGTCAACAAGGAGCAAACAGAGAGTAATACTACCATTACGTCTCAAATAGAAATCGAACCTACCTTCGAATCTGTTAGTATGGCACCTTACCAGAATGCTATGGGTGAGATCTTAGAAAATCTGAATAATATGGATAAAATGCCAAGCAGGGAATTATTTACTGATGAAGGCTTTCGACAATACCAGAAGATTATTAGTTATGGCAATGCCCGGCTGCTTTCCGATAAGTTGAATTTGTATGCTGCCAGAGTAAACGATGAAGTTACGATACGTCCAGTTCCAGTTCAATTTGAGTTCCCCAACAATGCCCGTAAATTCACAGAATATCTCACTTTCATCTTTAATAAGAATAACAAGATAAATGCTGTTAATTTTTCTTTAGGAGAAATAGCAATTAACGATATCTTGAATAAAAGTGAAGCCTGGGGAACGCTGGAAAACAAATACCAGATAATTCAGTTTATGGAATATTATAAGACGGCTTTTTGTTTAAAAAATGTTGATTTCGTACAGAATGTGTTTGCTGATAATGCTCTCATCATTATTGGGAACATACTGAAACAGGACAAACCGATAGAAAACATGTATCAGAAGTTGGATAATGTGGAATATATTCGTCTTTCCAAGCAGGAATTTGTAGATAGATTGAAGCTTGTATTCCGCAGTAATGAATATGTGAACGTGAGTTTTGAAGATAATACCGTGAAGAAAGTGAATGGTGATGAAAAGATCTATGGGATACAGATCGCACAGAATTACTGGTCTTCCAACTATGCCGATAAAGGCTATCTCTTCTTAATGATAGATCTGAATAATGCCAAAGAGCCAAAGATCTATGTGCGCAGTTGGCAGCCCCAGAAAAATGCTGATGGTTCCATTATTGGCCTGGAAGATTTTCAGTTGTATTTATCCCCTCTTGAGAGGGGTGCGGCTTTAGCCGCGGGGTGTGTTAAGGAAATGACTTCAAAAAGTCGGCTTTTCGCAGAAAAACGATCTTCACTGGAGCGAAGCGACAGTGGAGTTAAGAACAGCTGTAACATAAGTTTCATGATTTTCATTCTGAAGTTCAGTGCAAGTCTGAACTCCAGTTTGAAAACGTTCTCAAATTAAGATAAAAATATTGCGAGGTGCTTATATGAAAAAAAAGTTAAAAATTTTTCCTTTTTTATCACTGCTAAACAAGGCGAAGCCGGATCTCCTTTTCCCTTTACTCCTTTTGTCTTTAATCTTGTTCTCATGTACCAAACCTGTGCGAGGCAATCCGTTCGATTCTAATTTTGCTTTACCTGCTCCATCAAACTTTTCTATTACACAAACAAGTGTATTTTCCTGTCAATTAACCTGGACAGACAACTCGAATGGAGAACAAGGTTTCCGCATAGACCGTAAGAAAGACAACGAAGCTTGGCAGGTTGGTTATGCGGAAGTGGGAAAAAATGTAACAGAGTTTGATGAAGATGAAGCAGATTTAGATGTAAACTCAATATATTATTATCGGATTTATGGTTTCGCAGATGAAAACACTAGTTCAACGATAGACGGAAACATAAACATGAACTGCCCAGCTCCTGAAAACCTTACATATACCATCGAAAATCTATCCTATCCGACTACTGACATCCATCTCGATTGGGATTATTCCATAATCGGCATCGATGGCTTCAAAGTGAATAGGAACGGCACAATACTTTCAAATATTATCCCGGCAGGAACAACTGAATGGATTGATGTTAGTGTGCCTTCTGGAGAAAGTCATATATACAAAATACTGGCTTTTTATCAAAGCTTTAATTCGGATTATTCGAATGAAGTTACAACCATAAATCCATTTGAAGGCATGATCTTCATACAGGGTGGCACATTCGAGATGGGTGACCATTTTATTGAAGGAAGTTATGATGAATTACCGGTACATGATGTTACTTTAGATGACTTTTTCATAGGAGAATCCGAAGTAACCCAGGCTGAATATGAAGCTGTTGTTGGTAGTAATCCTGCCTGGGGTGGTGGTGATTATCCAGTATATAATGTGGAATGGTACGAAGCAGTAACTTTCTGCAATCTTAAAAGCCAGCTGGAAGAACTGACTCCTTGCTATAATCTTAGTGATTGGAGCTGTGATTTTGCTGCCAATGGTTATAGATTACCTACTGAAGCAGAATGGGAATATGCTGCTCGGGGTGGAATATATTGGGAAGACAATCTGCGCTATAGTGGTTGCAATGAAGAAATTGAATTACCTGATTATGCCTGGTACAGCAGCAATACAAGCACTCAATCGCACGAAGTGGGAACAAAGTTTCCTAATCAGGTAAATGTATATGATATGAGTGGCAATGTGTGGGAGTGGTGTAATGACTGGTATGATAGCAGTTACTATTCCTCTAGTCCAATCAATAATCCTCCTGGCCCTGCCAGTAATAGCAACCGTGTTTTGCGTGGTGGTAGCTGGAACGAAGGTGCCAGTGACTGTCGGGTGGCGTATCGCAAGTACAGCGATCCGTCCGGTAGCTACAACCACTTCGGGTTTCGTATTGTGAGGAGACTATAAATGTTAAAAAAATTACCGAGGTATAAATGAAGAAAACACTATTACTTTTAGCATTATTGGGTGTCACTTATCTCTTTGCAGCCGAATTTGTAGTAACCAGCTTCCAGGAACAATCCATGAGTATTGAATTGCAGCGCAATCCGGTGAAAGATGTAAATGGGGAATATGCAGCGCTTATCAAGATCAGTACAGATTTGCTGCCGTTTACCTTTGAGACCAATATTGGAGTGGTAAAAACCGAGAAAAAAGTGGGTGAGTATTGGGCTTATGTACCAAAGGGAACTTCACAATTGATCTTCTCTAAGGATGGTTTTAACCGTTATCGTTTTACAATACCTATAACGGTAAAAGCTAATACAGTATATTCAATGATAATGAGTTCAAAAGGTTATGGTGTTGATCTGGCAGATAAAAATCTGATCAATATAACATTCAAACTTCAGGAAGAAGGTATATATATATCAAAAGATAACAGTAGCCCAATAGAATCCCAGAATAAGCTAGTTGAATACCGATTACCTATTGGAAACTATGATTTCAAGTTCTTCAAGGGTTCAAGGAGTTTTGAGAAGCTAATTGATGTTAAGGAAGATGCGTTGTTCGAAATTGTTCTTAGCGATGAGATGATAGATACAGAAATAAAATTACCAGGTATTATAAAGGTTATTTCCTCACCAGAAAATGCGGAAATCTTTATAGATAATCAGAAATTCGGCAATACCCCTTTTCAATTCAGTATCTCTTCGGGTAAACATGTGCTAAAGCTAATGAAGAACTTATATTATTCATACACTACAAACATAGAAGTTGAAGCAGGCAAAGTTTTAGAATTACCAGAAATTGAGCTTCTGCCAAATTTTGGCAGTATAAGTATAACAACAACCCCGGATAGTTGTAATGTAATTTTAGATAATAAGGTGATTGGAATATCACCTTTACAAGACTATAGAATAATAAGTGGTCAGCATAACCTTGTAGTAGAAAAACATGATTTTTTGGATAAAACGGAGAGTATTATTATTGCTAATAGCGATACACTCCGACTAGACTTATCACTTCAATATGCATTTGGTAAGCTTAAGGTTAACTCACGACCTGAAGATGGAGCTGCTGTTTTTATAGATGGTAATGAAGTTGGAAAGACTCCATATTTTGATGCAAAGATGAGAGTAGGAAAGTATTTAATTGGAGCAGAGAAAGAACATTGGATAGGTTCTGAAGCGGAAGTAATGGTACAAAGTGATGAGACTACGATTAAAGAGATGATATTGAACCAGAACTTTGCTGAACTTTCTGTAAAAGCGACTAATTCGGAAATCTACATTGATAATGAGTATAGTGGAAAAGACTCTCTTTATAAAAGACTGCCAGCAGGTAAACACAATCTGGAAGCGAGGATTGGAGAATTTTTACGTGACTATCAGGAGATCTTTTGTTTAACTGGAGAGAAAAAGAATATTATACTGCAACCTGAACCGCAATACGCTAGCTTATCAATAATAAGCACTCCGCAAGCAACAGAAGGAGCAGATGTATATATCAATGGTGAATTAGGTGGTACAACCCCACTGGTAAAAAAAGTATTTATGGGAAAAAATGAAGTTTTACTGAAACATCCTTTGTACAACCCACATAAAACCTTAATTAAGCTAGAAAATGATGAGCAAAAAGCACTGACAATAGATCTTGAGCTATATAAAGGTAGCTCTCGCCACAAAGCAGATAATTGGAATAGATCAAAATGGATTTCACTGGCAAGTACGATACTGATTTCAGGAGCGGGAGTCTATAGCAATATGCAAGGAGATGGATATCTTGAGGATTATGATAATGCAACCTCCACAGCATCTGCGATAAGTAATTGGGATGATATGGAAAACTGGTATAGCCGTAGAGATATTTGTTATGGAGTTTCAATCGCTCCAGCAGTGTGGTTTGTATATAGTTGGGTAAAAGAAATGCGGTATAATAAGCAAGCGAAGAAGTGAGGGGAAAATGAAGTAGAAATATTGCGTTCTTATTATATTAATAACTGTTACCTGCCTGGGACTTTTATTTCTTCTTTCATGCACACAACCAGAAAGAGGAAATCCTTTAGATTCAAATGTAGAAATAAAAGCTCCGACGAATTTATCAATTACTCAAACTTCAAATACTTCTTGTGAACTAAGTTGGGACTATTCCGGTATTGGAGTAGAAGAAGGCTTTAAAATTGAGCGAAGACTAAGCGGTGGTTAATGGCAAAATATTGTTGAATTAGAAATATATGAGACATATTATGAAGATACAGGTTTAACCGAAGAAGAAACTTATGAATATCAAGTATATGCTTCTAATTCTCTATGTAATGGAAATGCTGTTAGCGAAACTATTGAATTACTGCTAATTGTTATTGATTTTGACGGCAATATTTACCAAATTGTACAGATAGGAAATCAATATTGGATGGCAGAAAACCTAAAGGTAACGCATTATCGCAATGGAGATCTCATTCCAAATATTACTGATAACAACCAATGGGTAAACCTCTCCACTGGAGCCTATTGCGCTTATGACTTCAATCCTTCAAATGTCGATATCTACGGCACTCTATATAACTGGTATGCTGTGGATGATTCAAGAGGTCTAGCTCCGGAAGGTTGGCATATACCAGCAGATGAAGAGATAATGGAACTGGAAATGTATTTGGGAATGAGCGCAAGCCAGGCAAGAAGTACAGGTTTGCGGGAAACGAATGAAGGCAGCAAACTAGCTGGTGGATATGATTTATGGGATGATGGAGCTTTAAGAAATGATCCCGAGTTTGACACCAGTGGTTTTAGCATCCTTTCTGGCGGGAAACGCTTCACCTTTGGTCCCTTGACCAGTTGTGGTTACTTCTGGTCTTCTACAGAGAGCAGTAGCAGCGGCGCTTACTACCGGTTACTGTCCTACGATCGCACATACGATTACCGGTGGTCCGACTCTATGAGATACGGCTTTTCGGTCCGTTGTGTCAGGGATTAAATTGACTATTTGTCTATTTATCCCGACACAGTCGGGATTGATTAGGAGGAGGTACCCTTTCGAATTACAATGGACAGTTTTATTTGAAGGGCAAATAATCGTCTCTTTAGTTGGATTGGAGATAAGTGCAGCACAGGGTTGTATTTTTTTAGATTGAAGACTGATAGTGGGACTTATACAAAGAAGAAGCTGATGATGAAGTAGGGAAGAAAATAAGAGTCTGGTATTAAGAAAGTACTCCTTCTCCTGAAAGAATAACTATATTAGAAAGCTTCGGAGTACACAATTTTTTGATATTGATTACATTAAAAAAACTTCTATTATATTCTTGGTGTGCCATTCGAAGTTTAGAACTCTTTCGGAAAAAATGGTGGAGGTGGCGGGAATCGAACCCGCGTCCAAAGATAAGTCAAAAGCCGAATCTACATGCTTAGTTGTTTTTGATCTCATCGCAAAGCAAGAAAACAATCAAACTATGCTAAGCGACCAGCCTGTAGTTTTTCGAACGACATCACAGACTTCTGCCGTTTATAGCTGTCAATTATGGCGGTCTACTACCAGTCTGTCAGCACAACTTGGCAGGACCGTAGCAGAACTAAGCTGCTAGTGCAAAGTTATCGTTTGCGTTTAAGTTTGTATCACCTTTTTAACGAGTAGGTAATCTCCTCGGCATGCATCAGCAATCCCCTTTATCCCTGTCGAAACCAGGACACCCCCATCTATAAAGCTGTTAATGATCAACTTAAGGACAAGTTAATTGGAACGGATTCAGTGTCAAATTAAAGGTTTGAGTGATTTAGAATAAAAAAAGAAAGCTATCAGAAGTATAAAATCTAATAGCTTAAAAATTTAGATCGTAATTGCTTTTACTTATACCAAATAGACACTGTGGCCATTGAATCTTTTTGGTTTGATTGTAAAATTTTAATTATTTCAACTTCAGGATGTGCTGCCAGCCAATCATTAATTTTATCTTCTAAAATAGCGCGTGTATCCTCAAAAATTCTTACCTTCATTTATCTCTCCTTATATTTAAATTTTTCTTAATTACTACTGCGTGCAATTTTGTAAATTTCGATCACATTTTGTAAAGTTTTATTCCATGAATAGTTTTGCAGGGCATATATTGCTGCTAGTTTCCCTTTTGTCTTTTTGGAGTTATTTTCTAATTCCTCGATAATTGCTTTGGCCAAAGCAGTGGGATTTTCCATTTCTACCAATTGTCCAACTTCATTGTTAACGAAATCTGGAAGACCTCCAGCTCTGGTGGCTACAACCGGTGTTCCACAGGCCAGAGCTTCAATTGCGACTAAGCCAAATGGTTCGATTCGGGAAGGTACAATAGATACATTTGCAGCGTTGTACAATGAAGCTACATTTACCTGGGTTTGATGACCCAGGAAATGAATGTTTGTAAGCTCCAATTTAGAAGCCAAATCTTTCATTTCCTGCATCAATTGTCCGTCACCAGCCAGAACAAAAACAACTTCAGGAAATCTATTGGTAATCATCTGTGCTGCTTTTATCAATATATCGATTCCTTTGAAATCAGTGAATTTCCCTACAAAACTGATGAGTTTTTCAGGTATAATTTCAAGTCCGAATTTTTTAAATAATTCTTGCTTATCTACTTCTTTAATTTTAAAGATCTCATCATCAAAACCATTTGGATTCATTTCCAATTTATCTTCCGGTAATTTATATAACTCTAAAGTGTTATTGTGAACCTGACGTGAAATTGTAATGATCTTTTTGGCATTAACAGCACCTTCCAATGCATATTTATGATATCGCTTATCCTTTTTAAAACCCATTAAATCGGTACCATGAACTGTGATAACGTAGGGAATACCACTTTGTAAAGCGGCATATGGAGTAATCCATAAATGTTGAGAATGGATAACATCCGGTTGGAAATCATTCACCACTTCTTTTGTGATCTCTACAAACTTATCTACATATTGTTTAAGTTGGTATTCACTCAGATCATAATAGGTTGTTGTACTACGGGGATGGGTAGTGAAACAGGGAAAATTAAACTCAAGATCGGGATTATCGTTCAAAGAATTATCACAGATTATTGTTTTTCGCTGGAAGGGATAATCCGAAGTATCCATTTGATTATTAATATCGATCACAAAAACCTGGTTTCCCTCTTTAACTAGCTCTCTAGCAATGTTCATTGTATAGATCCCGCTACCAGAGCCTTGTAGAGGAAAATGGTTTATAAGTAATACTTTCATTATTCTTCCTGATTATCCATATGATCGGAAACATCAGAAATTCTATCAGAGGTATCGGTAAATTTCTGTGTTGTATGTTTAAGGCGCTCGCTGAGTTTTTTAGATACTTCCCACAATATTTTAGCAGCTATCTCCGGACTTTCTGCCAATATACTCAGAACATTTTTCTTTGTAATTCTCATTAAGATAGATTCTGTAATTGCTCTTATGGAAACTCGATGGGGACTATCGAAGAAAATTGCCGATTCATTAAGATGTTCTCCAGGCAGGATTTCCATAACGATTACATCTTCACCACCATTTTTATTCACCTTTATTACCTGCATATTACCTTGCAGAAGAATATAAACATTATCGTCCAGGTCTCCAGTTTGAAATAGATAATCATTGGCTTTCAGGTTGATCATATCTGAAATATAAAACAATCGACGCAGTTCTTTCTTGCTGAAATTCTTAAAAAGTTCTACGTTTTGAAGGTCCACATCTTCTGTTACACCAGATTGCTGGAAGATCTGTTTCTTAGCTATTTGATATTTATCGAATTTTATGATCTGACCGGAAATAATTATATCTTTCAATTCTCTTCCGAAACCTTTAGTTCTTTCCAGCAATTTTCGCCATTTCTTTTGGAATTGTAAATATTCGTCATAAGTATCGTAGTGGGGAACAGCCTCATAGCGAGCCAGATAGATATTCTCGATAGTTTTCTTGCAGGCTTCCACATCTTCATCTGCCAGATAATTCAAAGCTAAGATTATGTTTGTTTTAAAGATTTTATCACCCAGATCTTCTTTCATGAAATTGCCTGGATATGGATCAAAATCTTCAGGAGAGATTTTATGAAGATTCGTTCTAACAGATTGATTATCAAATTTAGATTTATCATATAAAAACCGATAGATATCTTCGCGAAAGCGTTGCCATACAGGATGTTTTTTGGGTGGTGGTAAATGTTTTATGGCAAGTTTGTTATCAAGATAAAAGTTGAACCCAAATATCCTGGAATTGATCACATAATCGGTATCTTCACCTCGGGTAATTTTCGGATCAAAAGGTACGATGCGCATCAGGTTGCGATGAATAACCATTGCACCACCAAAAGCAAAAGGAGTTTTCTTTAAACGGGGTTCACCTCCAATTATATTATCAAAAGCTTCTCTCTTTCCTCCGAACCTGTCCCAATATGTCATCCAGGGAACGATGTTAACTTTATCGTAATATTCGTTGTCTTCATTCAAATAGTAACCTGCAACTCCATCAACGGTATTGCCGTAAAATCTTTTGCCGATAAATTCTTTAGCTTTGGTTACGAACATCGAATCTTCAAATATTTCGTCATCATCTATTAATAATGCAACTTCTGCATCCAGTATATAAGGCAGGAACAAGCAGAGATTTCTGATATTGGAATATCCTCTTAAACTTAAAATATCTTCCATTTCAAAGTCGTCATACAGCTTCTTTCTTAACTCTCTTAAGCTTGTTTCAGTGAATAAAATGGTATCAATAGGAAGGTCAGCATTTGTAAGCATTTTGGTAAGGTTTTTTTCCATCATGCTTACGTATTTTAGGTTTGTTGCTGCAGCTAAGATCACCAACGTAAAATTCTTATCGGTAAGTGTAGCAATTGATTCTAAAGTCCTAAGTAGAGTTCCTTCCTGATCCAGTGGTGTAGCATGATCGTAAACTGCGTCACCTTCTTCCCATGCTCCTCCGGGGCCACTCCAATAGGTGGGAATTATCATGTAAGTTCTCATATAAAGTCCTCAATAAATTTTTCAGTTCTCATTTTATCTCCTAGCAGCAATTTTAGTTTTCATCGTATTCCAGGCATTCATTAGATTACAGAATTTTTCAATTTCTTTGGGAAGTTTATTATAAGCTGCCACAAATGCCTCCGGTAGTAATAAGAACCGAGTATCTTTAAAATATTTCGCTGCAGATTTTGCACCTTGTGTTAAGGCAAGTAAACGGAGGTCTGTATCTATTTCTTCGGTTGCATAACCATATTCTTTTTGAAGCCAATTATAGAACGGATTTCGAATTATCCATCCCATACAGGCAAAGAAAAAACGATCGACATTCTTCTTCAGAGAAATAGTGGGTTTATTGGGGAAATCACTAAAACAATTATGAAAGATCAGCAGATCGATATCTACACATCGTCCGCCATTTTTATATATTAATGGACCAAATAGTGTATCTTCACCCCTTCCCAGATAACATTTTCCATTCATTTTTAGAGTAGAAGAGAAAAAGGGAGGAAGATGAGCTAATTCTCCCAAATCGATAGCCATATTACCACCCAAAGCTTTTCGTGTATCGAATACGTTTTCATCAGACACATTTCGCGTTACTGGAAGGTCTACTGTAGAAATGTATTTGAAACTTTCTTCTTTCTGGATCCCAAGCAGTAATTCCAGCATATTTGGGAAATTCATTTTTGGAATAATGTAATATCCAGAATAGTCGCTGGTTGTTACAACCACTTTTTTTTGTTTTAAGTGCTTCAAATGTGATCCAATGAAATCAATTTCTTTGAAGTGATGATCTTTTTCGCAGAAATCAGTTAATAACTTTGGATAAACGTCCGAATCAAAGAAAAATAAGTAATCAAATCCATAATATAAAGCTGCGAGTAGTGCATGATTTCTGGCAGTTCCATAAGGAACCAGATCGAACTCTTCCAAGTTTGGAGTTTTTATAATTGCATTGATATCTTTTTCAGTCAGTCCCATTTCCATTAAGCTTTGGTGAATAAAGAATTTATTTCCAAGCTGGATAGTAGTTATCGGGCAATGGGATTTATATGAATCTATAATATGTCTATCCACGTAATCATTATAAACGATGATGAGATGGTCAATTTGATGATTGTACTTTCTGGCATTATCCAGAAAATCCTGAATGGGGGATTTTTCTTTAATATTTCGTGAAAATACAGCGAGTGCAATTTTCTTCCTATTCATCAAAGAAACCTCTCATAATTCAGAAGAAGCTTCAGTATTAGAATTCTGTCAAATTATTTATTTTATATTACTTATCTCTGTTTTAGATTTAACTAAATCCAAAAAAGAAATTCATTCCTTGCCAAAGACAAGACTTCTGCATAATCCAATCTTTGTCTTTGCGAAACATCTTACAGGGGAGTTCTGTTGAAGCAATCTATATTTCTAACATTTTATATAGTTAGATTGCTTCGCGAGTGACAGGAGAAGCAAACTCGCAAAGACTGCAGTTTGTTATTGTTCCTTCAATACTTCCTGTTTTTCAGAACTTTTACCAAAGATCTGAAATGAGAAATAACTACAATTATATTATTTAGTTAATGCCTTCATAGCGTCTTCGATTTCACCCGGTGTACTCATGATCTTCATAAAAGTTACCATGGTCAGGTCTGGAAAGGAAAGAGCGATGCGGTATCTACCGTGAAGCATTACAACTTTATTATCAAGAACTAACATCTCGTAGGGCAGGAAAGCTGTATGTTTTGGTTCGGAAATATCGATAATAGGTAAGAATTTTTCTTCACCATTTTCACCGGAAAGTGCAACTCCAAATAAGGTTAATTTTTGTTCTGGGAAATCTATTTGATAGATTTTCAATGAAGATTGGCTTAATTCTAAATTAGCTTGAATTGTTTCCAAAGCTTTTTCGTAAGATTCAAATTCTGCTAATTCAACAACATTATCAAATTTTGGCATAGCCATCATATATTTATACTTTTTCAGTTTCTTTTCTGTTAAACCCTTCTCAGAACCAAAAGGCTGCATTTCAACAGTTTCAAATTCTTGCATGCAATTTTGCAACTTTTGCTCGAGGCTTTCAATTTGAGATTTCTTTTGATCATAATCGCTTCGCAAATATGCCATAGCCAGGTATGCAGGATTAACATACGAGATTTCAAAGGCTCCATTATTAGCGTTTATTCCAATTCTTAGTGCAGACAAAAATCCACTCAATCCGCCTAGATCCATTACGATTGATTTTAGTTCTTCACTGGAAATGACAAGAACATATCGATTATTGTCATTGGCTGGAGTGTATTCTCCCACGACCTCAAGTTCGTTATTTTTTAGATTTGTTTTCAGATTTTCTATCACTTCGAGCATGGTAAGTGAACTCTTTGCACCTAATATGTATGGTTTGTAAATTTCATCTGCGAAAGCACCAAAACTAATAGTAAATATTATCAAAAAAAATATTATTTTTTTCATTTTATCCTCCAATTAAATATTTAATAAATCGAACTTCAACAGTAAGTCTATTATGTCAATTATATTATTTTCACTGGTTTGAATTTGACGGTATAAAATAAAATATGAAATACAAATAATTTACGTTAATTCAAAATTTGTTTACAATAATCTGCAAATGCGATTTTTATCACTTTTAATGAATTTAGATTTCTAAAAGGGTGTAAATGAGTAAACGTAAACTGGCTAAGAATATTGGATCAATGTCGCTTGCAGTTTTCATTAGTCGAATATTTGGTTTAGCCAGAGATATGATTTCTACTGCTTTTTTTGGTACATCTTATGTAGCAGATGCTTTTCGCATTGCTTTTCAAATTCCAAATCTTTTACGAAGACTTTTCGGAGAAGGAGCACTTTCGGCAGCTTTCGTTCCCATATACAGCGAAATCGGAATAAACAAAGGCAAAAAAGAACAGATCAACTTTGCTTTGAACGTTCTTTCTATTCTTTCTCTTTTCTTACTTCTGCTCTGTTGCTTTGGAATTCTGCTAACGCCAATAATAGTGAAACTTATTGCCCCCGGGCTGGATAATGTAACAACGCTGCTTGTGATCAAACTAACTCGAATATTGTTCCCCTATCTATTTCTAATTGGGATGTCATCTACTCTCATCTCGATTTTGAATTCTCATGATTATTTCTTCATTCCGGGTTTATCATCAGCGTTTTTGAATATTGCTATGATCGGCAGTTTGGGTATTTATCTTCTGTTAAAAACCGATGCTTCCATGGAAGACAACATTCATATATGGTCGTTGGGTGTGATCCTGGGTGGAGTTCTGCAGACGATCGTAAATCTACCATTATTAAGAAGAATTGGTTATAGGGTACGAACGAATTTTAGTTTTAGAAGTGATGCACTACAAGCAGTTTGGAAAAGATTAATTCCCGGTGCGATCGGGATTGCTGTGCGACAAATTAATCTGATAGCAGATACGATTCTTGCATCACTTTTAGTTTCTGGTAGTATTGCAGCCTTGGGTTATGGTAACAGGTTAATGCAATTACCGATGGGCATATTTGGCATCGCTGCCGGGGTAGCTGTTTTGCCGCTATTCTCTAGATTGGTTGCAGAGAAAAAATGGTTGGAACTGCAGGATAATTTAAAGTTTTCAATAATTTCTTTAGCATACATTATGCTGCCGATCACAGCCATCATTGCAGGAATTGGTAGGGATTTGATCAGGATCTTGTTTTTACGAGGTAGATTTGATCTGACATCACTTGAAATGACATATCAGGCACTGCTGTTTTATTCTTTAGGTATTATTTTTTATAGTTTGAACAGGTTGGTTATTCCTGTTTTTTACGCTAACAAAGACACCAAAACTCCGGTAAAGATTTCAGCGATTATTGTAGTCGTCAATGTTATGCTAAATATAATTTTAATGCGTTATATGCAGCATGCTGGCCTTGCTTTTGCTACTTCAATATCGGCAGCATTGCAGTATTTTGTACTTCGCAATTCTCTTCTAAAAAGATATTCGGAAGTTCAATTTCCAAAAGTTACCAAACCTTTGATAAAGATCGCATTTCTATCAGTTATTATATTTGGATTGCTGTCATTTGTGAATTTAAAATTTACAGCTGAATCATTTCTTACTGCAACATACAAAATAATAATAGCTTCTACGTTAAGTCTTGTGATCATGTTAATTGGTTCCAGAGTTCTCAAGATAGAATATAGCGAAAATATTCAAAATAGATTATGGCAAAAGTTCCGAAAAAGATAAAAGAAAAACTGGTTTTACTTCCAGATTCTGCTGGTGTTTATATTTACCGGAACAGCTCTGAAAAAGTAATTTATGTAGGTAAATCTAAAGTCCTGAAGAACCGTGTAAGAAGTTATTTCTCGGGAACTCCAGCTGATGCTAAAACTCAAGAACTAGTTAGTAAAATAGCTGACCTGGATTATATAGTAACTACAACTGAAGAACAAGCTCTAATTCTGGAAGCTAACCTAATTAAGAAATATCGTCCTAAATACAATATCATGTTGAAAGACGATAAGCAATATCCGTTTATCAAAATCACATTAAAAGAGGATTTTCCACGAATTTTCGTTACAAGGGACATGAAGAAAGATGGATCACGATATTTTGGTCCTTACACCGATTCCAGAGCAATTCGTAAAACACTTCGGCTTCTGGAATGGATCTTCCCAATGAAAACCTGCAGTCGCATCATCGAAGAAGGGAAACCGTTTTACAAAAGGGCTTGCATGAATTTGCAAATGGGAAAATGCCCGGGGCCATGTATAGGTAAGATAACTAAAGCAGAATATTACAAAACCGTGAAAAATGTGATTAATTTCTTAAATGGTAGAAACCAGGATGTGATTGAGGATCTAATGTTTCAGATGAATTTGCATTCCCAGAAAATGGAGTTTGAAGAAGCGGCACGTAAAAGAGATAGAATTGCAGATATTCAAAAATTGAACAAAAGTCGAAATCTTTTTTTTACAGATCAAAAGAACCGTGATGTGATAGGAATTTATCAGGAAGATAAACTTGCAGCAGCGTCAGTTCTAAAAATTCTTTCTGGTAAACTCTTGAATAAGGAGATCTACATTCTTGAAAACAGTGCAGGTAGTACGTTATCTTCTTTAATGTCTGCCTTTTTGAAGCAATATTATGTAGAGAAGTTAGATAATCTTCCTCACCGAATTTTGTTGCAGGAAAAACCAGATGAGTTCATATCATTAAATAAATTTCTAAAGAATAAATTGGAAAATCCGCAAAGAGGTGAGAGAAAATCTTTAGTAAAGATTGCTAAAGACAATGCCTTCAATTTTGTGGAAGAGCAAAAACTAAAATACCTGCGAAAAAGTGATAGAACAATATTCCCAATCAAAGAGTTAAAGGATAAACTTGGATTAATAAAACTACCTCGCAAAATGGTCTGCCTGGATATTTCGACAATACAAGGAACAGATACAGTGTCATCACTTGTGTTTTTCGAAAATGGAAAGCCTAAGAAAAAGAATTATAGGCATTATATTATTAAAACCGTTCAGGGGCAGGATGACTTTGCTTCTATGGCAGAGACAATGAATCGCTACCTGCTAAAGATCGATGAACAGGAAAAACCTGATTTAATAGTTATCGATGGGGGAAAGGGACAACTAAGTTCTGCTCAAAACATTTTAAAGAATCTAAATATTGATGATGTTGCATTGATATCACTTGCCAAAAGGTTAGAAGAAGTTTTCATTCCTGGAGATTCACATTCAGTTATTCTACCAAAATCATCTTCAGCATTACGTTTACTTGTAAATCTTCGGGATGAAGCTCATCGTTTTGCAATAACATTTCATAGAAAGAGAAGAAGCAAAAGAACACTCCACAGCAGTTTAGATAAAATAGAAGGTATTGGTGAGAAAACCAAATTTACTTTGCTTAAGGAGTTCGGCTCAGTTGAAAATATTCAGAGAGCAAGTATTGACGACATAAGTAAAATAAAAGGGCTTGGGAAAAAAACTGCTGAAAAAATTCATTTCGAATTCAATAAAAAACAATAATAATATATGATTAAAATTAATTAATTAGAGTTACATTTCAATAATCTTTCTTTTGGTATTGACAATTTCATATGGTTATAATTTAAAACATAATATTTATATAAGAGGATTTAATTAATGATCAAATATATTAGATTGATTATTTCTATAATAATCATTGTTTTTGTTTCATCACTTTTCGCAGAATTCACTCAAAGTTATATCGACAGTCTCCAACAAAATCTTAAATTAGCAAAAAAATCTGATAAATTGAAGATATTAACACAAATGACACGCTATTTTATGGATGTCGATCCACAGCAATGTATTGAATATGGAACTGAAGCTCTATACATTACTCGAAAGAATGAAGATAATACCAAAAGCTTTCAGATTTTATCGATTATGGGTGTTGCATATGAATATCTGGGAAGTTACCGAAAAGCGGTATCACTGCATGAAGAAGCATTGGGTTATGCGAATAAGACTGAAGAACCAGAGGATATTGCAAGCTGTTATATTAATTTGGCAAATGCAAATCAGAACATCAGGAAACAAGATATAAGCCTCGAATATAATCTTATGGCATTAAAGATTTACAGAGAAACCCAATTCGATCAGGGTATTGCCAAAGCTTTGAATAATATTGGAAATGTATATCTCTATATGGATGACCATAAGAAAGCTCTTGGATATTATTTGCAATCTATCGAATATAAAAATACAATTGATGATGATTTCTCGCTGGCAACCAGTCTGCACAATCTTGCTTTAGTATATCAAGCACTTGATGATTACAACAATGCTATGATATATTTCGATCAAGCTTTAGAATTAATGCATAAAACTAGAGACACTTACAGCATCGGTGTTTGTTACAGCAATATTGCAGAATTACAATTTACTTTGAATAAATTTACTGAATCTACAATTTATGCACATAAAGCTTTAGAGATATTTGAGCAACTCGGAAATAAAGATGGCATTGCCTTGATGCAAAATAAGCTGGCAGAGACTCAAATATCGCAAAACGACTTTAACAATGTTGTAGATATGATCTTAAAGAGCCTTGATTCCGCCAAAGAAATGAACAATAATAACTTAATTGCTGATAATTACAGGATTCTATCTGAATATTATGAAAAAACTGAAAAAACCGAAAATGCGTTACTTTTCTATAAAAAATATAAGGCTTTAAATGATTCAATTTCCGGTGAAGAGACAAGAAGTAAAATAGCTGAACTAAATATCCAATATGAAACTGATCAGAGAATCAAGGAAATAGAATTATTAAAGAAAGATTCTGAGAATAAAGATAAAATTCGAAATTATCTAATTTATGCAGTTGTTCTAGGTATCATGGTTATGATGTTCTTATTGAATCTCTATTTTGAAAAATTAAAAGATGCTAAGACTCGACAAGAGATTTCCGAGAAACTGCAAGAGAGTGAAATTAGATTCCGAAATTTGACAGAAAACTTAAAATCAGCAGTTTTTACTTTTGAAGTTACTGGATTATTTACATATGTAAATCCAGCCACAAGCGTGATTTCTGGATATACGGAATCTGAACTTTTAAAAATGAAATTCTATGATATTATTCATCCGATTCACAAAGATACTGCTTCCCAAAGAGGTTTCAGCAGGCTACAGGGTGAAGACATTGAATCAACTCAAGAGCTTAAAATAATTACAAAACAAGGTGATATCAAATGGCTTCAAGTATCTAGTGATCGGATAGTAATAAATAATCAAATCCTAGTTCTGGCATCTGCAACAGATGTAACTGAAAGTAAAATAAATAGCAAAGAGAAGGAGAAATCTGAAGCAAAACTCAGAGCTCTTTTTGCTGCCATAAAAGATGTAATCCTAGTATTGGATAGAACCGGGAAATACTTAGATATTGCTCCTACAAATGATGAACTGCTTTATCAACCTGCCCAGGATCTGCTGGGAAAATATATTTCTAACATCTTTGAAAAAGATATGACAGAATATTTTTTGGAAAAGATCGACGAAAGCTTACAAAGTAATGAAACAATTTCAGTTGAATATTCTTTGAAAATAAAAGATCACTTGTATTGGTTTGAAGGCCGCATTTCTCCAATGACTGAAAATTCTGTGGTAATGGTTGTTCGAGATATCACAGAGAAAACCCTTGCCACTGGAAATCTTATCGAAAGTGAGAATAAATACAGAAACCTGGTAGAATCTATTGAAGAAGGAATGGTAATTACAGATAAAGAAATGAATTTTGTTTTTGCCAATAAAGCTGCAGCACGACTATATAGATACTCTATAGAAGAACTTATGAATATGAATGTTAAGGATGTTATTCAACCGGAAGAATACGATGTTATTATTGAGCAGAATAAGATCCGATCTGAAGGACAATCTTCATCTTACGAAAACTGGAATATTCGAAAGGATGGAACCAAAAGATTGATCAAAGTATCTGCAAGTCCAATGCTGAAAGACGGGAAGTTTGCAGGTACAATAGCACTATTCTCCGATATTACTGAGATAAGGGCAGCAGCAGAAAAGATTAAATCATCCTTAAAAGAAAAAGAAGTTATGCTGCAGGAAATCTATCATCGAGTAAAGAACAATATGCAGGTAATTTCCAGTATGCTTAAACTACAATCGAGTCATATAAATAAGGAAAATGCCTTAGAAGTTTTTATTAATACTCAAAACAGAGTAAAATCAATGTCATTGATTCATGAGAAATTATATCGATCTGAAGATCTATCAAATGTAGATTTTAACGATTATCTAAAAAGTTTATTGAAACAATTGTTTATGTCTTATGCTCCTTTAGCACGCAATATAAAATACCATATTGATTGCACAAATGTATATTTGAATATAGGTACCGCTATTCCATGCGGATTGATCGTGAATGAGATTGTTACAAATTCTATCAAACATGCTTTTCCAGATGGAATAGAAGGAAACATATATTTAAGCATGAATAAAACTGATGATGAGAAATATTCGTTATCAATATCTAATGATGGAATAGATCTTCCTGCAGATTATAGTTTAGAAAATTCTACATCATTCGGCTTACAACTTGTAGAGATCTTGCGCCATCAGTTAAAAGCAGATTTTATTTTGAATAGAGATATTGGTGCCAAGTTCACTTTCACATTTAAAGAACAAAAGAAATAAGGATTCTTCTTGATCTCTAAAAAAAACATATATTTACTTTTTCTTTCAATTTGTTCGATACTACTTGCAGCAAACTCAATTGAAGATATTAAGATAGAATTAAATAAATCTGTAGGTAAAAAAAAGACAGATCTTTTGAACCAACTTTCCTTTGAATATGGATTTCAAAAATCAGATGCGGCCCTGGATTATGCTTTTGAAGCACTAGATTTTGCCCAGCAGCAGCATTACACGAAGGGCCAGGCGCAAGCTTATCATCTAATCGGCCATTATTACAGGAGTATTAAGGATCTGGAAAAAGCATTGGATTCCTTTTTAAATGCTGTCGAATTATGGGCTGAACTCGATTTAAAGAAAGAATTAGCAAACGATCAAAGTAATGTTGCCAATATATATATCAGGACCAGTGAGTTTAACGAGGCTTTACATTACTATCAACTTGCATTAGAGAATAGTATTACTGTAAACGACAGCATACAAATTGCCAATACGTTCAACAATCTGGGCAGTTTAAGCTGTAGGCATGGAAATTATCCTGAAGCTCTCGATTTTTTTTACAAATCTTCTGTTATCAAAGATGAACTTTTTAAACAGAACCCGAATAGCAAAAATGCAGAAAGAATTGTTTCTACAATAAATAATATTGGAAACGTTCATTTAAGATTGGAAAATTATACAAAAGCACTTGAATCTTATCAGAAGGTATTACAAATTATAGAGGAATTTCCCAGTGAGAGGCAACAAGCTAATGCTTTAAATAATATTGCTATTGTTTATGAACAAACAGAAAATTATCGAAAAGCATTAATATATTTCGAGCAGGCGCTTACAATTAATCAGAGACGTAATGACAGAAAGAAAATTGCATCTATAATGAATAACCTTGGCATTGTATACGAGAAACTGGGTGATTTGAATTTAGCATTACATTACTATGAATTAGGATTAGAAATAAAAGAAGAGATCGGGGATAAATATGGAATTTCTAATGCCAATAAGAATGTTGGCAGTATTTATCTCATTTTTCACAAATATGATTTTGCAAAGGATTATTTTGAAAAGAGTATAGATATAGCAAAAGAAATTGGGGCAAGAGATATTGTAAAAGATAATTACAAATTTCTTGCCAATATGTTTGCAGAACAAAAGAAATATGAAAAAGCTTATAAGTACGAGTTGATGCATATTACCCTTAAAGACAGTATTTTAACAGAATCTACAACCTTAGAAATAGCTGAGTTAGAGACTAAGTACAATTTAGATAAAAATGAAAAAGAAAAAGAGATTCTAGTAAAAGATAATTTGATCTATAAACTCAATATGGAAAAGGCCAACCTGGCAAAATTTCGATCTTATATGCTGGCTACATTATTAACATTACTGGCAGGATTTCTACTAATGCGATTTTTACAAAAACGAAAGATTAACCTTATGCTTGAGCATTCTCAGAAAGATTTGGAATTAAAAGTGAAAGAGAGAACATCAGAATTAGCAGCTTCTAATCTGGAATTAGAGAATGAAATCATAGAACGGCAAAAGGTTGAGGAAAAGATTACTGAATCGCTAAATGAAAAAGAGGTTTTATTACGCGAGATTCACCATAGAGTCAAAAATAATCTTCAAATAATTTCCAGCATATTAAATTTGCAGATGAGTGACGATCTGGACGAACATGCACTTGCTATGTTCAATCATACGAAAGACCGGGTTTATACAATGTCATTGATCCACGAGAAATTGTATATTGAAAACAATCTTGCCCGAATTGATTTAAGAAATTACTTATCCGGGTTGGTCAGCTATTTACTGGGCAACTACCAGGTTGCGGCAAGCAACATAAAAACAGTACTTAATATCGATGAAGTATTTTGTAATGTTCATACTGCTGTTCCCTGTGGTCTTATAATTAATGAGATTGTTACAAATTCTATCAAATATGCTTTCCCATCTGATAGGGAAGGTATAATTTTTATTGAGATGAGTCGTGATGAATCGGGCCAAATAACTCTGATTGCGGGTGATGATGGAGTTTCATTTAAACAAAATTCAGCTGAAGATAAAACTGAGTCTATTGGATTAAAATTGATAGATCTGCTTGGTAAGCAGCTCCAGGCAAATATTGAGATGAAAACCGATGTAGGTGTCGTATATAAATTTGAATTTAAAGAATTATTAAGATAAGGGGATGAAAATGAAAGTAAAAAGTGAAATTATGGATCCAAAGGCTATTGAACGCTCAATGAAAAGAATGGCTTATGAAATTATCGAATTTAATAAAGGATTAGAAAATGTGTATCTGGTTGGAATTCGCAGCCGTGGTGTACCTATGGCAGAAAGACTTTGTACTTATCTCAAAGAGATCGAAGGTGTAGAAGTTCCTGCTGGAATTCTGGATATATCTCTATATCGTGATGATTTATCGTTAATAGCCGAAAAACCTGTTCTAAAAGGCTCGGAAATCGATTTCGATGTGAAGGATAAGAAAGTTATTTTGATTGACGACGTGCTTTATACAGGACGTACAGTACGTTCTGCTATTGCTGCTATACTCGATTTTGGTAGACCCAAACAGATTCAGCTTTGCGTTTTAATCGATCGTGGACATCACGAAATGCCAGTTAAACCAGATTTTGTGGGAAGATTTGTACCGACATCAGGTGAAGAGATCATCAAAGTATCTTTTGTAGATACAGATGAAGATGAAATGGTTCGCATCATGTTGAACGAATAATATTATTATAAAAGCAATTTTAAATTCCTCTAAATTAGCGCTCTCTTTTTGGGAGCGCTAATTTTATTTTGACAAAATAACACTTCATATTAATTTATCTCCATAAAAAGAAATTAAAATTTAGGAGTAATAAAATGGCAGAGAAAAAAGCAAATCCTGGAAAACTTTCGATCCACACAGAGAATATTTTCCCGATCATTAAAAAATGGCTCTATAGCGAGCATGATATTTTCCTACGAGAACTCATATCCAACGCTATTGATGCAATGAGTAAAAGAAAAGCCGTAAATCCTGAAGTTGATGAAAAGGAATTGAAGGTTGAAGTAAAGATCAATAAGAAAAAGAAAACAATCCAGATCATCGATGCCGGTATCGGCATGAACGCAACCGAAGTTAAAAAATACATCAACCAGATCGCCTTCAGTGGGGCAGAGGACTTTGTAGATAAATTCAAAGACATACAAAATAGTATAATCGGTCATTTTGGTCTGGGATTCTATTCATCATTCATGGTTGCAAAAAAAGTAACCATCGATACGCTTTCATACAAAACAAATTCCAAACCTGCTTTCTGGGAATGTGAAGGTGAGACTGATTACACTCTTACCGAAGGCAAACGCAAGAAGGTTGGAACCACAGTTACTGTGCATGTGAACAAAGAAAATGAACAGTATTTGGAAGAAAGCAAACTTAAAGAATTGATAGAAAAATACAGCAATTTCATGCCTTTTCCAATTGAGCTTGGTAAAGAAGTTGTAAACCAGAAAGAAGCACTCTGGCTGCGCAAACCAAAAGATGTTACCGAAGAAGAATATAAAGAATTTTACAAGAAACACTTCCACGATTATCAAGATCCGCTTTTCTGGATTCATTTAAATGTTGATTTCCCCTTTAACTTAAAAGGAATTCTTTATTTTCCAAAGATCAAAAATCAGTTGGAAGTTAACACCGGTAAAGTGAAACTTTATTGTAATAATGTTTTCGTTGCAGATGATCTGAAAGGAATTATTCCTGAATTTCTTTTGTTACTTAAAGGTGGAATTGATATTCCAGATATCCCACTTAATGTTTCTCGTTCTTTCCTGCAGCAAGATCAGCAGGTTTCTAAGATTTCTAACTTTATCATTAAGAAAGTCGGCGATAACTTGAAAGCTATTTTCAAAGAAGATCGTAAGAAATATGAAGAACTCTGGGAAGACATCAATCAATTTATCAAATACGGAATGCTGACAGATGAGAAATTTGCTGATACAATGCGTGAATTTGTAATCTTCAAAACCACTCAAGGTGATTATGTGACCATCCAGGAATATCGTGATAGAAACAAGAGTGATGATAAACCACAAAAGATCTTCTATGCGGGAAGCGAAGATACACAAGTTACCTATCTGAATATGATGAAAGAGCAGGGAATTGAAGTGATCTATTCAACTTCAGTTTTGGATAACCATTTGTACCAAAATCTGGAAATGAAGAATACTGAAATTACTTTTGTTCGTATCGACTCAGAGATAAACGACACTTTAGTAGAAAAAGATAAAACAGAAGTTGTAGATGCAAATAATCGTACGATTTCCGAAAAAGTTTTGGAGATATTCAACAAAACTTTAAACGACAAGATCGAAGCCGGCTTCAATAAAGAAGATTACGCAAAGTTCATCAAAGCTCATCCAGAAGCGATAACTCCTTTGGCACCATACATTCGTACCAAGGATGATTTCACTTACATCACACCTTATGATATACCCGCCGAAGTTCGCACGAAACTGGGTGATGAAGCTTTCAAAGAAATCATGGACAAAGTTTATTTAGAGATTACAACAGAGATCAAATATCTGAAAGCTAAAGAAATACCAGCCATGATCGTATTTAATGAATTCATGCGTCGTTATCAGGAAATGAACCAAATGCAAAGTCCGGGTGGTGATATGGATATGCTAAAGAACCACAACCTGGTCGTTAATCCCGATAATGAGACTATAAAGAAGATCGTAGAATTCTATGATAATAACGAGATCGAAAAAGCTGAGTTGCTGGTTAATTACATACACGAACTGGCAATGTTGGAACAGAAACGTTTCAGTGGAAAAGAGCTGCAATCCTTCTTAGAAAAGGCTAATAAAGTGCTGGGAATGATTGGATAATCAACCTCACCCTCGGTCCCTCTCCTATCCAAGAGAGGGATGTCGGAGAAAATAGTAAATTGCAAACCTGCTGGATTGAGAGATTCGGCAGGTTTTTTTGTGAACTTATCTTCTCAACTTCTTTCTCTCATGTCATCCTGAGTTTATCGAAGGATTGAGGATTCTTTCAAGTATATTCTCGAAATAACCGTTCCAAACGGTCGGAGAACCTTTGGAGCGGTTAATGTTGAAAAGAATGATGGGAAATAGTCTTTTTGAGGATTAATTAACAATGTCATTCGACGAAAAATATCAATAAAAAAAGATTCCCGATTTCTTGGGAATGACAAATACTTATTTTTCTTGCATTTCTACGTTTCCCTTCAGCTTTACAAGGGTGTATAAAAGGAAATGTAAGGTTTTCTAATCCGTGTTTATCTGTGTAGATCCGTGAGCTACTTTTTCTCCAACTCCAACAAAAACTCTTTCACATCTAATCCGCCGCCAAAACCACCCAGGTCTCCGCTTTTGCGAACCACGCGATGACAGGGAACAATTATTGGAATCGGATTGTAATGATTGGCATTTCCAACTGCACGAGCTTTATTGATGCTACCGACTCTTTCAGCTAATTCCTGGTAAGAAATTGTTTCTCCAAATGGAATTTTCTGTAGTTGTTCCCAAACCTTTTTACGGAATTCTGTTCCCTCAAGTCTTAATGGAATTGTAAATTCTGTTCGTTTTCCAGAAAAATATTCCTGTAATTGTTTTTCGGTTTCATCAATAATGTTGTTTGAATTATCATTCTCTCCAGCTGCACAGAAAGTAATTCTAAGTAAATGTATTTCATCGGTATACAAACCCAATTTTCCGATTGGTGTTTCTATTGTTTTTGTGTAGATCATGCGTCTCCTTTATTTTGTCTTTGCGAGGAATCTTCCAAGGAATTCTATCGAAGCAATCTAAACTGTCTTTAGAAAAATGATTGCTTCGATTGTAACAACAAGTAGAAAACTCGCAAAGACTTGACGTCATTCTGAGATGAACTCACAGACTATAAATGGAGAATCTAACTTAACAAAAACCAATCGAGATTCTTCAGGAGACAAGCAAGCAGAACTTCTCAGAAAGACGATTATTACTTTCATTTACCCCACACTCGATTTCGCAATTCAATTAATCGACAATTATGAAATGAGTTCAAACTAGAAAATCTTACAAGAATTATTTATATTTTGGTAAATCCGAAAGTATAATCTGGAACGTTGATTGAAATGCTTCGATCAATTTCTGCAGCTTGTCTTCATAAATTTCTGATGTCCATTCATCCATCCAGATCTTTTTAAATTCTATAGCAATACAGCAGGCAGATTCTGGGTAATTATTGTGGATCCAGCGAGAAAAATGTCCACCAGGAAATTTTACATTTATTCTGGAATCCAGTGTTCTTCCGAAATAATCAAAGTCACGTAATTGTTTGGTTACTCTTTCCATTAAAGGTATCCATTTGCCAGGCATATTGTTAGTTCCTATTATTATCTCAGGATTTAATTGCGGGTCATCAAATTCAGCATCCGATCCTTTTCGATGGTGATTGTAGGAATGAACGTCAAAAACAAAAAAAGTTCCAACTCTTTTCTGAAGTTCATCGAAATGTTCTTTTACATTAGAATAAAATTCATTGTATTTTGCTAAACTTTGCGATATCGCAATTGCTGATGGTGTTTTTTTTCGGGTTGTAATTCCCCATGAATCTTCCGGTTCTTTATATATACATTTTTCGGATGAATGATTAAGATCAACTTCAAAACGACTGGTTCGACCAATTATTTTATTTCCACATTCTATTAGGAATCTCTCTGTAAAAGGATCTTCTTCACGTAATCTTACATCTTCTTTAACTGTAAGATTATCCTTTATGTTATCTGAAAGCAGATGCCCATTATGAATAGCTGTACAAACAATTGGCGAATTATAATCGAAACTGAAATCAGCAAATTTATTTATAGTTTTCTCCATCTTCTTACCTTAAGCTTGGATACCCAAATATTCAATGTCATCCCCAACATAGATCGGGAATTTAGGATTTACCAGATTCCAGTTTTCACGGGAATGACAATAAATCTGCTTGCTTTTCTTATGTTCCCTCTCTTGGAAAGTGTCGCTTTCTGAAAGAAAACGATTACCTAATCTCACTTTTCTCTATGAAGAGAGGGACAGCAGGGTGAGTTCATTTATTCAACCATCAATTCAACATCGTCAGATGGTTGAGAAACCAGCACAGCAACGTTATTAAAGTATTTTTGGGCTACTTTTTTAATATCTTGCGGTGTAACAGTCTTTAGCAAATCTGAACTTCGCTTTAAATAATCATAACCTAATCCTCTTGCTTCATACATAGTTATGTAATAAGCGAGACGGTTATCGTTGAGATAAGCATCCATCATTTTACGGTTTTCTTCAATAGCGCTATTGATATCTTCTTGTTTCACTGGTTCATTTATCATACGGTCTATTTCGTTCTGCAGCACAGAGATCAGTTCATCTTTCTTATCGATGGAAGTTTGGCTGATAAGCCTTACATAACCGTAGTTATCATCATAACTGTAATCGGAATAACCATAATAAGCCAGATCATTTGTACCACGCAAAGCCTGATGCAGCCTGCCGCGAGAACCGTTGAAAATTAAATTAATTACGCGCATTGCCAGGGCGTCGTTATCATTCATACTGGGAGCCTTCATATTCAAAGCTACATTAACCTGCTCAAATTTATAAGGATTTACAAAAGTTTCTGATAGTTCCGGAACTTCAAGGATCTGCTTTTCCTCATTAATTTTTTTATGAGAAACTGCTCTATACAGATCTTGAGAATAACTGATCGCTTCCTCACGATCAATATCTCCGACCAATGTAATAATTGCAGATTGAGATTTAACAAAAGTTTTATACATTTGTTTCAGATCGTCTCTGGTCAATTCTAAAACATTATTCATCCTGTCTTCAGAGCTCAAGCCAAATTTTGTGCCAGGATACAGAGTTGCAGACATAAAATCTCTATGCCAATTGTTTGGTCTGCTCAGGGAACGTTTATAATTAGCTTCTGTTTGTTCCTGGAAAAGCTGCAATTCACTCTCTTCGAAAATTGGATTTTGAAAAGCATTAACGATGATATCTGCCAATTTTGGATAATCATCTTTTAAACATTTGAATTCAATAAGAGTTCCTCTCATGTTCGTGGAAACTTCAAAACTTACGGCATGATCTTCAAACCACTCTGTTATATCAAGAGGATCATATTTTTTAGAACCGGAAAACATCATTTGCATTAAAAATCGAAGAGTTCCAGCAGTTTCTATAGTTTCATAATCAGTACTGATAGGAAGATGTATAACTCCTTGTACAAATGGTTTATCACTGCTTTTTTTATATAATAAAGTAAGGTCATTATTCATTTCGATCTTTTCTACTTCTGTCTTTTCAGTAATTACAGATTCACTTGATTCCATCAAAGATTTTGTACCAACGGGAACTGCATAAAATATAATTCTATCTTTAGGAACAAAATGTTTTTTCATTGCTGCTTGTAGTTTTTGTGGAGTTAGTTTTTCCATGATCTGTAAATTGATGGGGTAGTAGTCTGCAACTCCATAACGTAATAACGACCAGCCAATACGATTGGCATCGCTGCCAATACTTGGAGTTCGCAATAATCTTTCTGCTTTTTCTCGGTTGATAACGTTTTGGATCTGTTCTTGTGTAATTCCAGATTTGCTGAATTTCTCGATTTCTGCATCTATTATCGATACAATTTCCTTAACTTTGCCTGGATCTTTTGCTTCAAATATTATTCCCAATGATCCGTTCGGATCGCTAGCAGTTCCATCTGCATAGCCATAGATGTAATTTACAAGTTTCAGCTCTTCTACAAGTTTGTAGCGGATAGGTGATTTTCGTTTTCCAAACAAAATATCTATAGCCATTGAAAGTGCGGGAACATCAGAATAATCACTGGCGGGAATGATTGTAGATACAAATGTAGTTGGTTGTTCTATTTCAAATTCTTCAACATATTCGATACTGCCGTTTCTCTTATTTTGTACTGGTAAAGTTGCCGGTTCGATCTGTATTCTTTCAAAATCTTTGAATGTTTCTTCTAATTGAGTCAGCATGTCTTCAGCATTAAAATCTCCCACTGCTACAAAGATCATATTATTTGGTGCGTAACGCTGCTTATAATAATCTTCCAGTTCGTCACGTGTTATTGTTTTATATAGATTTGTATAGCCTATTACCGGATAGCGACTGTTTGAATTTGGGTAAACTAGCTCATTATGACGCTGGTACATTTTTGAAGTAGGTGGTGTAGAACGCATTACGATCTCTTTTAAAATTACCTGTTTTTCACGAGATACTTCAAATGAATCGCAGATACAACTGGTCAGCTGTTCGGAGATTACTTCCAATGCTGTATCTTTGTATTGGTTAGATACTTCTATATGAAAAGCTGTGATCACATTTGTAGTATAAGCATTTACCAGGGCTCCCATTTCTTTGCCCAGGGCAGTGTATTCATCTTCAGTGCGGAATTTAGTTGCTCCACCCGAAACAATATGTTCCAGATAATGCGAGATCCCGGCACCCAGATATTTCCCTTCATTTACAGATCCCGTTTTAACAAAACAATAGAATCCTACAGATTCGTTTAATCTATTTTCTTTAGCAACGATCTGCATACCGTTAGGAAGTGTTTTCTGCACCAGGTTATTAGCATTTAAAAGACCGATAACAAGAACTAAAACAACAATTAGTATATTTTTCTTCATCAAATTCTCCATAAATTTTTTATTCTCTAAAATATGCATTTTCTATTCCATGTAATTTGCTTTATAATATATTATTATATATTTAACAAATTTATCTTTGCTGTTGACATTATATTAAATAAAAACAAATTAGGAGTTTGAAATTGGGAAGTGAGGGGAAATTTGAAAGTTTATTGAATACTAACAAATTTGAATTAAAAATAAGAATTAATATAAAGGAGTATTTTTTATGAAGAGAATTGTTTTTTTGTTTTTATTAGTTTTTGCAGTGAGTTTGGTGTGGGGTGCAACTACAACTGTAGATTTTGAAACAGCTGATGATGGTTATTCAGCTTCAGCTACTGAAGGATCTGGTTACACAGATGTATTTAATAGGACTAATCCTGACTTAGGCGGCAACTCAACCTATATATGGGCTGTGGAGGATATCACCCTTAGTAATCCTAGTATTGCACTTGACCAAATTAGTATTTCAGGTGCATCATCATTTACATTATCAATAGATATGCTTGCGCATCATTACAACGATTGGGATAATGATGATGAATTATTAATTACTTACTCAATTGATAGTGGAACCAGCCAAAATCTAATGTGGGTTCAAAATATAGGTGCTACATATAATCAGACAGCAGCATTAGACACTGATTTTGATGGAGATGGAGAGTGTGTATATGTATTGCCTTCACTAACTACTGGAACAAGCGGTTGTACATCATCCTCAAGTATTTTTGAAACTTTTACAACATCCGCAATTTCTTTATCCAGCAATTCAACACTAGATATTACATTACAATTTAATGGATTAACATCAACTGATGAAGGAATTTATCTTGATAATATTGAGATTGAAACAGTTGTAGGTGGATCTCCAATATTAACTCTCAGCGAATCTTCTTTAACTGGATTCTCTTATGTTGAAGGTAGCGGTCCTTCTTCGGAGCAGTCATTTACTGCAGAAGGAAGTGATTTAACTGCAGATATTTCAATTACTCCGCCAACAAATTATGAAATATCAACTGGTACAGGTGGAAGTTTCTCTGCTACAAACCCAATTACTTTAACTCAAACTGGTGGTAGTGTTAGCTCAACATCAATATATGTAAGACTAAAATCTGGATTAAGTACGGGTGCGTTTGATAGTGAAGACATATCTGCTTCTTCATCTGGTGCAACAACAAGGACAGTTAGTTGTGATGGAGATGTACACAAACCTGAACCTACTAACCATGCGACAGCATTCAGTGTTGATATCGGTTTACCTACTTACAGCTCAATTGCTGTAGAGTGGGTTGATGCTATTGAAGGAACTATTCCTGATGCTTATTTGATTAAAGGCAGTAGCACAAATTATGCCGCAATTGCAGATCCGGTAAACGGTGTTTATGAAAGTGATGGCGGACTGATCTTGAATATTGCAGCTGGAAGTGAATCTGCCAGTTTTAGCAGTCTTTCAGCAGAAACAACCTACTATTTCAAATTATTCCCATATACAAATTCAGATACAGATGTTGCTTATAAAACTGATGGTACCGTACCCTCAGATAATGCGACAACTAGTGAAGCACCTGCTACTCTTAATGCAGGAGATCTAATAATTACAGAATTTGCAGGTGCCGGAATTAATGGTGATTGGGAAGATGAGTTTATCGAATTATATAATAATACAGATTCTTCAATTGATCTGTCTACATGTCATGTTAAATATTATGAATCTTCTCAAGAGGGAAGTACTCTTGATCTTGCTGGTACATTAGCTTCGGGAGCGTATTTTGTAATCGCAGCTAGAACCTCTGGAAATTGGATAGAACTAACACCAACTAACGACATAACTGGTAGTTGGCATTTTAATAATCCAGGTTATGTAGAGCTTGTAAGTGTATCTACTATTATAGACCGTGGAGGATCTTCTGCATCTAAATTTGCTTCAGATAAAAACTATGAAAGAATTGATTTCCTATCTGATGGATCAGATGTTTCTAATGATTGGTTGCAAGTTGCATCAACAACTACGTCTGCAGGTGCTGCCAATACTTCCGATGATCCTGTTGCTCAAGTTATCCCTCAAAATACCGATGTTGACTTTGGTTCAAATAATAGTACAGATCCAGCCGTTACATTGAACCCTGAGAGTGGTACAGCCATGGGAAGTACTACTGTAGATGTAGTTCGTGGTCAGGAACATCCAAATGCACCATCTGGAAAGGCTATTGAAAGATATGTTGAAATTGTACCATCATCTCAGCCATCAGATGCAACATTTACATTTTACTATAAAGATTCAGAACTTAACGGTTTAACAGAAGCAAATCTTTGGCTTTACGGATATTGGGATGGTTCTTGGCACAAAGCAACATCTTGTACAAGGAATACAACAGATAATTGGGTTCAAGCAACAGGAATTGATCATTTTTCTGGATGGACGTTAGGTGATGCAGACGATCCCCTCCCTGTAACCTTATCTACCTTCTCAGCACAATACATTTCCGGTAATGCTATTTTAAACTGGTCAACCCAATCGGAAGATGCTAATATGGGCTGGAATATTTATCGAAGTATTACTGTTAATATGGGACAGTCGATTGTGATAAATGCAGAGGGCATGATAGAAGGTGCTGGAACCACATCTGAACCAACTGATTATATTTATGAAGATGAGCATGAAATTGAATTCAATACGGTTTACTGGTATTGGATCGAGAGTATTTCCAATGCTGGTGAAGTTGAATTATTTGGACCTGTTACGTTAACAACACCATATGGAGATCCAAATTCAAACAGCACTCCTGTTCCAATTGAATATGGATTGTATCAAAATTATCCAAATCCCTTTAATCCCAGTACAGAGATCAGCTTTATGTTGGCAGAAAATTCCTTAGTAGAACTATCTATTTATGACATAAAAGGTAGAAAAGTTACAACTTTACTAAATGATCAATTAGTCTCAGCAGATCAATTGCAAAGTATTGTGTGGAATGGGGTAGATGATGGTGGCAAGAAAGTTTCGTCGGGACTTTATTTCTATAAACTAGATACAGGTAGTAAAATCGAGGCAAAGAGAATGCTTCTGGTTAAATAGCAGTAATAAATTCGTCTAATTAAAAAATAAAGCCCCGTTATTTGGGGCTTTATTTTTTATGCAATTAGCATTATTCCTTAATGTTACTTTGAAATCTATTAATTTTATTTTACGCAATATTACCAGAAATTATTATTTCATTTGACATAAATATTTCATTTTATTATCTATCCATTGAAAAAAAAGAAAAAAGGGGAATATATGAAAAAAACAAATTTAATTTCTGGATTTACGCTGCTCGTTTTATTTATCTTTGTTACTAGCCTTACAGGAGCAGATGGAGAAGAGATCCTGGTGGATTTTTCTTCGGCCTATGCGCCACCTCCAGCTGCCTGGAATGTCATCCCTGATGGATCACGAAACGGACCAATCGGTCCCCTATTAGACGTTGCTGGCTCATCAACAGCAGTTATCTATGTGGGAACTGGCTGGGCAGGCAGTGGTACGAGCAAGTGGACTGTTGGCGATCAAGCCTGGATCGATGCCAAAGCTGCCAATGACTGCTTTGCAGGCGGTGAAGCAAGTATGATCTTCTCCAACCTCAGTAACGATAATTATACAGTTGAACTTGTTTCAAGCTATAACGCAGATGTAACAATGAATGTCCTTATTAACGGTATTCCTGCTACTTCTACCGGTCATGATTTTGGTTCCAGTATTAATTGGAATTTTCTTAATGATGGATATTTGGAAGGTAACTGGATGATCTGGGAGAATCTGATACCTGAAGACGGAACAATTGATATAACATTTTCTTCCACAGTAGGATTATGTGTTGCGAATTGTATCAGGCTGCTGGGTTCAGATGTTCCCTTACCAGTTGTTCTTTCGTCTTTTTATAGTACCTCTACAAACAACACTTCCGTACTGCACTGGGCAACACAATCCGAGGTGGAAAACCAGGGCTGGAATATCTACCGCAGCAATTCAGAAAGCCTGACTCAATCAATGATCGTTAATGACGAAGGTATGATTACCGCTGCCGGTACAACCACAGAACCAACAGAATATACATTCACTGATCCATATCCGTTATTGGTAGGTACAAATTACTGGTATTGGATAGAAAGTATCAGTTTTTTCGGAGAAAGTGAAATATTCGGTCCGATATCCCTAACCATACCCAATGATGAACCCGGTCAAAACACGCCAATTTCACCAGAAGAATTTGGTTTGCATCAAAACTATCCAAATCCTTTCAATCCAAATACTGAAATTAGTTTTGCGTTGGAAGAAGAATCTAAAGTAGAATTAGTAATCTATGATGTTAAAGGGAAAAAAATCAAAACGCTTTTCACTGGCAATGCTGAAGCTGATAGACTTTATAACTTTTTATGGAATGGAGTAAATGAAAACGGCAAATCTGTTGCATCAGGTATTTACTTCTATAAACTTGAAACAGGTACTAAGATCGAAACAAAGAGAATGCTTTTAGTTAAATAAAAGAATTAATACATAGTTAAACTACTAGCTCCCAAGTTTGTCTTGGGAGCTGTTTCGATTCCATCTGAATCTGAAGTGAACTTGAGAACATTTTTGACTTGACACAAATATTTATACTCGATTTTTTTGGACAGAGTTAATTATAATAAATTCATAATATTTGAATATTAAAGGAGAGAATATGAAAAAAATTGTTTTTGTGTTTATTTTATTTATTTGTGTCACAATGTTGTATGCAGTTCCGATTACGTTTCATTTGGCAGATGTTGAATCTTGGCTTGGTAATCCGATTGTTACACCCTGGATATTTGATGCCGATGATCCAGGAATGCCAACTGGAGATACAAATCCTTTTACCTTTAATAGCCCTCAGCCTTTCAATAACTATGCCTATAAATGGTTTTATTCAATTGATGATGTAAATCTAACTACAGGTGTTGGCCCAACAGTAACTACATGCCTTGAAGAAAATTTAGCATATGTAAATGGACTCAATGGTTTTCGAATTGAATTTGATTCCTATGAATTAAGTGGTTTTGAAAAAATTAATACTGTAAACCCTGGAAACGTATGGAATACTCTTGGTGAGGCGGGTGATAAGAGAGTATATACTGGCGGAGTAGGAAGAGTGTATTATAATGATCCACTGGACGTTCCTGATATGGGAGAAGAACTTGTTTTGCAGTTAACAAATTGCGTACTTACAGCTTATGTACATTATCCCACAGAAGCGCAAATGGAAGTTACAACTGGTGTCGCAGCTTGGCAAAATGATATAGGTACAGGTGAAGCTACGATAGCCGAAGGTTGGGGTGTAGTGGATCGGCCTAATACAGATGATAATTGGGAAGCAACATTTGCCGACGCTGCCAATGGAGATCGAGTTGATTTTGAGATGAGTACAATGGATGCTGTGATTCAGGATGAGTATGGATACTATAGCTTTGATTTAGGTTTCGTTCCTGCTAATAATCCTGTTCAGCAGGGTAATGCTGCTGTTCCTTTGGTGCCTGTTCCCGGTCTTATTAATTTTCCGGATCTGGATGTAGCTTTTGATTTTTTCAGTGCAGCTGGAGGTGGAGTAAATGAAGATTTAGACAATCTTGATGTGTTCTTCCATGATGAAAACCCTGATGGCAATCTTCCTCCGGGCATTTTACATGTTTTACCTCATTACTGGGAATTTAATACAACATTAGGATCCTTTGAGGTAGATATTGCTTTTGACATGACTGATTTAGCTGGTGGTGAAACTACTAAATGGCGAATTTTGCGAAAGGAGCCACTAGATAGCGACTGGCAGGAATGGGAAGACCCCTTTGAAATTATTGACAATATGATAGTGGCTAACGGTGTTACAGCTTTTAGTGAATGGACTGTTGGGACAATTGGAGATGTTCCGCTTCCGGTTACACTTTCAAATTTTGATGCACAATATATTAATGGAACCAATATAATAGAGTGGAGTACACAAGGAGAAAATAGTAATCAAGGCTGGAATGTCTATCGTTCAGAAAGTGATGAGCTATCAGGAAGCAGTATTCTAAATCCAGAACTAATTGAAGGTACAGGGACAACGATAGAACCGACAGATTATACATTTACTGATCCATATCCATTAATAGCAGGTGCAGACTACTGGTATTGGTTGGAAAGTATCAGCTTTTTTGGAGAAAGTGAAATATTCGGTCCGGTATCACTAAGCGTTCCCAATGATGAACCTGGTCAAAATCCGCCAATTGCACCGGAAGAATTTGGTTTATATCAAAACTATCCTAATCCATTTAATCCAAATACAGAGATAAGTTTTGCGTTGGAGGAAACAACAAACGGTGAGTTGGTTATCTATGATGTGAAAGGAAAGAAAATCAAAACACTTTTTACTGGAAGCATTGAAGCTGACAGGCTATATAACATAATTTGGAATGGGGAAGATGAAAATGGACAATCTGTTGCCTCTGGTATATACTTCTATAAAATTAAGGCTGGAAAATATTCTGAAACCAGGAAAATGATAATGCTGAAATAGCAATTTTCATAAGCAAATTATAAAAGTTATACTGGCTCCCAAGTTTTTGGGAGCCTTTTTATTTATTACTATTAAGTAAAAATATTGACGGGAATTCATTTTTATATTCTCTCGGATTTGGTTGACTATATTGTAAAAAAAGGAGGGGATTATGAAGAGAACAATGTTTGTAGTTTTATTTTTTATTTTTTGTGCAGTTTTATATGGAAACTCTTCGTTTCATGAGATGTTAACTGCATATGAGCAGATGCAGGAACAAAAGCTAGATTTTGATAGTCGAATGGACTACACCTATTTTATTACAGTGTTTCTACCACCTGGATTTTCTACAGTTATGTTTGCAAACGAAAATCTCTATCAAGAACAGATTTATTATCAATGGGATACGGCATGGTTAGAAGCAATTCGATATGAATTTACTTATTCCAATGATTTAGTTTTAGAATATTCAATGTTGATGGGTGGTTTAGTCTATCATTACGATATCACTTATGACGCAAATGACATGCCTTATCAGTCGATTTTAAGTATGGACATGGGAACTGGTTTTCAAAATTTTATGCGTGAAACTTTTGAATATAATGCAAATGGTGTATTAAATAGTTATTTAGCCGAATACTGGCAGGGAGTAAATTGGGGTAACGGACTCCAATGGCTTATGACACTGGATGGAGATCACATTATTTCTATTTTAACTCAAGAATGGGATACTGATAATCAAGTTTGGCAAGATGAGGAAAGCGTAACTTTAACCTGGGATGGTGATAATGTTACAGAAAACTTTAGAGAAGAATGGATAGATGAGGCATGGGAAAATGATCGGCTTAGAGAGTACACTTATTCCAATGGAAATCTTGTCGAGATATATGAACAAGATTGGATCGCAACGAATTGGGAAAATAGTCAATTAATAGATTTAGCCTGGGAAAATGGAGTTATGAATCATCAATTGTATATGGTCTGGGATGGTACAGAGTGGGTAGATGGTATGGACTACACAACCACCTACGAAAATGGAAAACCGATAGAAAATATTGCTTTGGAATGGACTGGAACCGAATGGTTGAATTATAGTAAAGTTGAATACATCTACGATACTGGAACTTCTCCGCACTATATTCCAAATCCACAAATTCAGATGAGGAACTATCCAAATCCCTTCAATCCCGAAACCACAATTGCTTTTAATATTCAGGAAGGAAAGACCGGAACTCTGGAAATTTATAATCTAAAAGGGCAAATGATCCATTCTCAGAATTTCGAATCTGGAGATCATACCTTTGTTTGGAATGCCGATTCTCAAGCTTCGGGAATATATTTCTATAACGTTACTTCAGAAAGTAATCAGCTAACAAAGAAGATGATTTTGTTAAAGTAAAACCAAAAACTACAAAATAATAAATAAATTAGAAGTAACGCATTTAGATTTCATACCCGAGTTTAAGGATTAACTCGGGTATTTGTTTGTGATTTCATCAACAATAGATTAGCTGGATTTTAATCCTCTCAATTAATGAACTATTTATTTACTATGTAATAAATACGATGTTCATTGGTGAGTATCTGAAAAATAATTGTTGACAAAATAAACTGTAGGTACACAAGACTGTACCGTAAGTTCAAATTACCTGTCGGAGGGTTAACCATGAATGAAGAATTAAAAGAAATGCAGAGGAAATTGAAAAGGGGTTATATTAAAAACATTGCTAGAGATCTATTTTTCTCTAAAGGTTATGAGAACACATCGATTGAAGAAATTGCTAAACAGGCAAACATCAGCAAAACGACTTTATACGGATACGTTAAAAGTAAAGAAGAATTGTTTTTATCTATTCATTTAGAAGGGATGAAATTACGTGCCAAGTCTTTGAAAGAAGAGATGGAAGTTAAGGAAACCGGATATGAAAAGATATTAGCTTTTGGAAAAGTTTACTTCAACTTCTACCAGCAAAATCAGGGGTATTTCAAATTGCACATGTTCGAAGACTACAATTCTATAAGAGCAGAAAAAGTTGATAAAGAATTGTATCGTGAATTTGATGAACAATTGAATGAACTTATTGCATTAGTTAAAAGTGCATTTGAGCTGGGAATTAAAGATTCAAGTTTAAAAGATGATTTGAATATAGGTTATTGTGATAAGTTCCTAGCCTATAATCTTAGAGCTATGCTGAATGTTGCTCTAAGTCCTGATAAAGTAAAACAATTAGATGAAAATTTCGATGTTAAGGATTTTTATTTTGAATACTTGCATATGTTTATGGCATTTATCAAAAATCCTACTCAATCCTGATAATGTAGCATGTTTTTGATATGATTAAAGTGTAGCTAATCAAATCAAAAAAACAGGAGGTGTGAAATGAAAAACACACAAATCATGCTAGTCATCATCTTGATAAGTTTTGGGTTATTTGCTCATCAAAATAATGAATGCTCCGGAAACAGCAAATTAGACAATTCAATGATTGAAATTAAACAAAAACAAACTGAGAGGAGACAGTCTTTTGAACCCGGGAGCATTGATTCTCGCGACAGTATAAGTGATCTCATCGATCTGCTGGATATTAATAATCTAACTGATAACGTTTTAGAATTAACTAATTTTGATACTCGTTATTATGCTGCCGATAATCGGTACGAAGTAGCAGGCTGGATCAACGACAAGTTTCTGGAATTTGGCTTTGAGCAGGAAAATGTAGTTACGGATTCTTTTTATACACAAAATGAATGGCATCGAAATGTTTACGGAATTATTCCAGGTACAATTCACCCGGATAAATATATTATTGTGAGTGGGCATTACGACAGTATATCAGAGACTCCAATGTCCTATGCACCGGGAGCAGATGATAACAGCAGTTCAGTTTCTGCAATCTTAGAAATGGCTCGGGTAATGTTAGATCAGAATTATCAACCGGACGTTTCATTGATGTTTACTCTATTCGGTTCTAAAGAGCCTGGTAGATATGGAAGTGAATATTTAACTGAAAAAATGATCTTAGACGAAACAGATCTCTTATATGCGATCAATTTGGAAATGCTGGGTTTTAATACCAATAATCCGGAAGATTGGACAATCTCATTCAACCGATATACCGGATCTGAATTCCTGTACGATTTTCTTGTTGATACCATGAATGAATACACCTCTTTGAATGCTGGTACTACAGCGAACAATTATAATTACTATGACTGCTGGAATTTCTATCAGAATGGATTCAATGTGACCATGTTCACTGCCGAGGAGTTTAATATGTCTGCTCATAGCACAGGAGATATAATAGACAATATAGATTTTCTTTATATGACTGAACTTAGTAAACTAGCTTGCGCTTCTCTGGCTCAATTAAGCATATTGCCTCAGTCGGTAGAAGGTATATCTGTTTATGATGATGGCTCTGGAAATGGTCTTTTTCTTACTTGGTCTCCTTCAGAAGATACAGATTTCGATCATTTTGAGATCGGATACGGCATTGAATCAGGATTTTTTACGGAATCTATAACTACTACTGGGACAGAAATATTACTTTTCGGACTCACAGAAGGACAGGAATATTTTATTGGATTACGGGCAGTAGACACAGACAATAATACTGGTTTTTATACTGAAGTGCAGGGAACTTCAAATCAAATACCACAAATTCCTGAAGGATTCAAGGCTAATCCCAGTTGGGATGGAGTCTTTCTGGAATGGCTTCCCAGCATGGAGATGGATATTGCAGGTTATTGGATTTATAGAAGCGATTCTCCTGAAGGTACATATTCTTTATTGAACAATGAACTCATGATTAACCCGGAATATTTAGATGAATCTGTCCTCAATGGTATTCTCTATTATTACAAAATTAGTTCGGAAGATTTTGATGGATATCAAAGTGAACTGACAGATTTTGATCGTTCCAGAAGAATTTCTCTTGATCAAGGCATATTGTTAGTAGATGATACAACTGACGGTAGTGGCGGTTTTATGCAGCCTACAGATGAAGAATGCGATCAATTTTATGAGGAAATATTAGAAGGCTTTACTTTCGATGTGATAGATTCTAATGAGATGGAGGAGATCAGGATGGATGATCTCTGCATCTACTCTTCTGTTGTTTGGTATATTGATGATAATATGAATCAATCGGATATTTATGAATATCAGAATGAGATCAGGTTATACTTGGAGGCAGGTGGCCAATTGTTATTAGCCGGATTTAAGATCGTATCTAATATCTGTGATATCAATGGATTCCCTTATTATTTCCAGGAAGGTGATTTTGGATGGGACATATTGAAGTTATCATCGGTAGATTTAACAAATGCTGCCAGATTTAATAGTGCAGTTGCTGTAAATGGAATTGATATCTTTGTTGATGAATCTAAAACGTTGGAAGCAATGGACTTTCATTTGATTGGTGTGGAAGCAGTAGAATTAAACTCGGGTAATAATAATTACACATTTGGCTGTGGATATGAAGTTGGTAGTCCTTTTGCGGTTTTATCGGGTTTACCAGTTGATTCATTTTATAATGGTGATGATTATAAATTAGCTCTATTCACATTTCCCTTTTACTATATGAACTTCATGGAAGTTTCAGAATTACTTCACTCAATTTTAACTGATTATTTTGGAGAACAAGTATCTGCGGAAGATAATGGAATACCAAATTCATCGAAAGTAACATTAAAGCAGAACTATCCTAACCCTTTTAATCCTGTTACAACAATTGAATTCAACCTAAACTTCAATGATAAGACAGTCTTGGAGATATTTGATTTGAAAGGTCAGAGAGTAAAATAACTCATTAATTCAAAGTTAAATGCCGGTCTGCATTCAGTTACCTGGAATGGGAAGGATGACTATGAAAATGCACAATCTTCAGGAATTTATTTCTATAAAATTACTTCAGGAGATTTCCAGCAAACAAATAAAATGATATTACTAAAATAAACTTTGATATTTATATTTCAAATCTGGTTCTCAAGTTTATCTTGGAACCAGATTTTTTTTTGTATCTTCCTAAATATGATTATAGCTGATAGTGGGGGAGAAGGTTAGATGATATTAATGAAATTGCTTATAGTCATTACCAGTGAAAAAAAAGAGGATTTTAAAATAATGAAGAGGAAGGTCGAGCTACAAATACGAATGTGACAACAAAACTAACATCTTACAATCAACTACAACTTCATACTACTTGTAATGCGACAACAAAACTTACGTCTTACGATCTACTTACAACTTCATACAATTTGCAATGTGACAACAAAATTACGTCTTACGATCAACTTACTTCTTACTACAACTCGACCTTCCATTGCTAGAAGATAGGTTTATTCATGATATAACCAAATTAATTATATTATTTTTTCTGAAAAAGGAATTTGGCTAATGGATATTGAAATCAGGTGGTCTTGTAGTATGACACAAGACCACCGATTATCTATCTAAAACAGTTTAATTATCAGTTACGCAAATGATGTAATTTACAGCACAATAGGGTTGCATATTATTATGTGCATCATTACCACCTGCATCAGCGCAAGCAAGTTCACCGCTTAATCCTGTTTTGCTGATATCTGTAGGCTTTATCATTTTTTCATTCATCGTTACATCATACTTGCCACCGTAGATATTTCCAGTAGCTGATTGAGCCGGATAGTGACTACCTGGTTCTGTGTTACCTCCCAGATCTGTATTTTGAGCTCGGACTATATGATTATGTCCTGGAATATCGTGTGCATGATCGGCCCCGGTATGATCATGAACAGGCATTTGTTGAATTGTTAATTTAACATTTGCTTCTCCACCTTTGCTACCCAGTAAATAAGTTGAGCCATTCGGATGTAATGCAACTCTGCCTAATAAATCCGGCAATCCAATTGTGGTATGACCGTCACCACCAAAAGTTGTTCCGATTCTTAAGTACAGAGTTGTGTAACTGGCAAGTGGAACCGTAGACCCATCGCACAGTTTCCAATTATCAGGAATATGGCTACCGCCAAACATTCTAATTTCTCCAGCATATCCTTTCATCTTTTTCTCCTTTAATTTGTTTTCAAGCAAATGACATAATTTATGCAGATGTAGGGTTGCATATTATCATGGGTTTGAGAACTTCCTGCTTTTGTAGTTAATTCAGTACCACCATCGTTGGTTTCTTCAACTGTAGAATTTTCTAACATATCTTTTGCCATTTCGGCGTTGGGAGAATCAATCTTTGCATAAACTTCTAAACTCGAATATGCATAAAGAGTTTTCTCTGGTGATTTTGAATCTGCTGGTTTTGACCCTGCAGCTACATTATGCGTATGGCCAGGAACTGAATGTTCATGTTGCTTTAGATATTCATGAGAATGAGAAGGTAATTCACCAACAGATAGTTGATGATAAACTTCACCGCCATATTGTCCTAGCTGATAGGTTCCGAGTCCGGGGGCATTACCTGCAGAAATTGCCCCGCCTCCTTTTAAGTTTGGAACTGCGAAATTATTTTCTTTACCTCCATAGATATATCCAATTGCACTAAATAGATCTGGATAACTGATTTTTGCTAATTGTTTTCCGTCACAAAAAGCCCAATTATCTGGTACTTTAGATCCGGCATACATCCGGATCTCTCCTGCAATACCACTCATGCCCATAAAACCTCCTTTAAAAATAGTTGTTTGAAATTCAGTTAACATAATCAACTTACTTATTGTTTCTGTAAAAATTCCACAGATTAACCATCGTTAAGTTGTAAAATGTATATGCAGTCGTCAATTAAAAAATAATATTTGATAATGTAGAATATGATAAATGGTTTTTGATTATTGGTAGTGTTATCTTGGGAAGAGTATGAGGTGACGAGGAAAATGTCAAAAGATAAAACAGTTATATTCAGTAACTATATAATAAAAGTAAAAGCATTTAAAAAGGGGATTTATTAAAAAAGAAAAGGAAGATCGAGCTACAAATTCGAATGTGACAACAAAACTAACATCTTACGATCAACTACAACTTCATACTACTTGTAATGCGACAACAAAACTTACGTCTTACGATCTACTTACAACTAATTACAACTTGTAATGTGACAACAAAAGTACGTCTTACGATCAACTTACTTCTTACTTTTACTCGACCTTCCATTTATAGAAGATATGTTTATTTATTTATATGGCAAATTATAAAATGAGTTTTATGAAGTGATAGGTAGATTGACAAATATAATAACAATAAGATCAAAAACTATGTGATTAAATTAAAAGCAGTTAAGGTGAATGTCCACTTGTATTAGAAATTGTCGCTAATTCTTTATCGTATAGTTTATTTAGATATTGTATGAAGATTATAGCTACCAATAACTTCTTTTAAAGGTGTGAAATCGGAAAGACTCAGATCTGTATGAAGTAATTCTTTATTGCAATCTACCAATTCCAATCTAACGATATTATCATCAATATATTCATATCTAATAAGATCAAAATCATTTCCATCTCTGTCAAAAATAATCATTGTTTTTCTATTATTTTGCTTCATACTTGTTGTATCATAGAAGAAATTACCGTTGTGTAGTGGTTGTAATTGTAAACATTTATATCTATTTTTAAAAAGAAGATTTCCTTCTCTATCATAAACCCAATTTAAATAAAATTCTGAAGAGTAGTGAGCTATTGCTACGGCTGATCCATTCTTGGCAATACAACAACTTATTGAATATCCTTTATCGGGGATTTTTTCTCCCCAAACTCTATCTCCATTTGAATTGTAAAAATTTATATAATATGTCGTATTATATTTAGATGCTATAATAATCTCACCAGTAAACTTAGCTAATGCATAATCTACACAATAGCCTTCATACTCAGTATTAATGTGCAAACTGTTTGTTATGAATTCATCTTTCATTGAGTCGATTTCAGTAAACTCTTTAAAATTGTTCTCATCTGATAAAAGTAAGCTTGTTAGTATAAGTGAAAACAAAATGAGTATCCATTTCTTCATAATTCCCTGCTTAATTACCATGCGTTTCATTACTTTCATATTTCTAAACACAGCAATCCCTACATATACATATCCCATTAAAATTGAAATTGTGACGCCACCACTAGATTTATTTCAGAAAAACATTTAACATAGTATTCTAAACAAGATTCTAATGAACAGGTAAATTAATATGATATAACTGGTAAAATATACTTTGGGCACTGAGAGATCTAATTTTTTTATCCTATATCAGCACTAACTTGGTTACCAATTTTCAAATGTGAGGTAATTTGTGGATTCACATAGACCAAAGGACGCAGTTCCTCTGGACCAGATTCTGGGCTTCCAGTCACCCAAGGTCCACTTAAATCTTTTTCATAGCTTCTGTGAATGTCGTAACTTCCTCCTGGTGAAACAGAGCCATAATGTACCCACTTGACAATTTCATCTAAATTCCCTTTAGCTTTCCACCAGAGTCCTCCATGGAGACTATAATTATGCCATTCATCAACTTCGTCATCAATTTCAATCACTGCAGCTAATTCCCAGAAGACAACATTGAGACTGACCTCAATAGGGAAGAAGTGGATATCATACTCGATCCTTGCTCTTCTGGTTCCACCTGCTCCACTTATTATCGAAAGATTAAGGTTTTTAATTTCTGCCATTTCTACTATCCTCCTTTTATTAGATTAAAATCTCTTATAAAAAACAAGCTTGCACCTCTCATAGTGCCCAAAGTATATTTATATCATGTTCCCTTATATCCTGTATACAAATAGCGTATGTTACCAATCTGTAACTCCGAGAGTGATTCTACTTTATTTGAAAAAAAATACTTTCGAGTGAATTCCGCAACCTGAATACAACTGTATGATATACTATTCACTTTTTCTCATTTGATTTAGATACATTTCGTTAATTTGAAGATTATAAACTGATTATACAATATTAAAACCTCCTGTTAATCATATAATATGCTGACATATTCCTGAGAAAATCCTTTCAATATACATATCCCACTAAAATTGAAATTGTGACGCCACCACTTGATTTTTTTTTCATAAAGTAATTATTTTTAATTTTCTACTATGGGGTAAGGGGTAGATTGACAAATACAAAAACAGTATGGGGTGACAGGTAGATTGTCAAACGATAAAACAGAAAAAAGTCCATGTTAACTGCTTGCAATACTAAAGGATAGTGAATGAAAAATTAATTGTCAAAGGTTTGTCAAAAATGTCCAAAAAGTTCCAATTACTGACAAATTAATGTCAAATAAGTATCAGTTTATTCAGTGACACCGATTTGTCAAAAGTGACGACTTTATGTCAAATTTGACAAATATGCTGTCACAAGATAATGATCTTAACAATTATCATATATTGTATAAGTGACTATGTATTCTATTGTCTGACTAAGATGAACTCTACTAAGAAATGAAAACCTTCAGTATAATATTTCAGTTTAATACTTCTATAGCACAATCTAAGGCAGTATTTATTTTAGAACTTTATTCACCTGTTTTATCAATGCAATAAATCCACCAATTTCATCTTTATGAAGTTTTGATGAATCATTTTCTCTTGTCCACCTTACAAATGCTTTAGCAAGTTTATATTTTGAAAAGTCTGATATCTCCGAAGTGAATAACTCAACTAATGGTCTTGATTTTTGATTGCTTACTTGCTCCTTTAAATCAAGACCATATAGATCTTTTACTATACTTGTCAAAGTAAAACGTAATAAGTCTTCAATTTCAGCCTTGGGAATATCCTTGCAATAGTCTTTTGTTCTAAGTATATTCTTATTTCCAAGTGTATGTACTAAATTTTCTTGTTGTGCAGCCTGATCACCTGCATTATCAGAATCCAAAAGTGCTGCAACTTTTAAATTGTGAGCATGTAGTATTGTTGCATAATAAACAACTTTTCCTGCTGAATTAGCAAAGACTAATGCAATTTTGTTATTTATATGTGTTAATCCTTCTACCTTGAACAATTCTGAAATAGACTCTATATACCAATAATCTGTAATACCTTCTAAAACTAAGTTTCTTTGCTGAGAAAAAAGGCTATTTGCTAAATCATAACCTAAAGCTTCTTGCAGTGGTAGAAGTCCGGCTGGATCACTTGATGATATAGTAGTATGAACTTTAGTTCCATCTCTTCTATTCTTTAACTCCAATACTCGAACAATATCAAGCTCATCTGGACCAACTAAAAAAGGTGAATGTGTCGTGAATAATGTTTGGTTAGATTCTGATAATCTTGTTACTGTATCTCTAAAGTCTCTCTGCTTTAGTCCATGCAGGCTCATTCCAGGTTCATCTAATAATAATATTGCATTTTCATGCTTATCATAAGCTTCAGAAAAAAAAACCACAAAGAATGAAACTAGCCATTGGAATCCTTCAGATCTTTGATCCAATTCAATATCAACTCCAATATCATCTTCTACTACAACCTTCAGATATTGTGCATCCGCTGTTACTTTAAGTTTATCTGCTTCAGGTCTATCAGGATTTGGCATCCAAACCTTGCGAATTTCTTCGGTAAGTCTTACACTTGCTGCATTCAATTGATAACTTCTTGAATCAAGTTTATCTCTGTAAGCCTTTAGACCTTCTGAATCATTTCTGCCAGGATCTGGAGTATTTCCAATATCCGCTAGTTGACGAGGAGTAAATCCTAAGAGTTTTAGAAGACACAAATTGCCATAATCGTAATACTTGTCATCAAGTATATTTTGCTCCACTCTTTGAGCCAAATGTTCTAAATGAATAATTGGTCTAACCTTAAAATAGTTGTTAAATAAGATGAAAACGGGAGTTCTTTTATCTAGAACGTTAAGTACTTCTTCTCTTTTTTGGTTGAAATTGATTAATTCAATAATTGTATCATAACGTTCTTCTTCCTTCGTGTTTTCCTCGTCTATCAATGAGTAATTAGATTCTAGAAATGAAATTAATGATTTAGCAATATCATCATTGATAGAGGTATAATCAGACCAAGTAATCGTTAGATCATTTAATTTCTCACTTGGTTTCATTCCTTCTTCATCATGTTGTTTGTCGAGATGTGTTATGAGTCTTATTAAATCCTTCTTAATATCTTTGAAATAAATCTTTGCAGGACCATTTAATATTCTATGGTAACCTTTATTATCCATATTCCGAGTCACTTTGTATTCACAATCATGAAATTTTTCAGATATAAGTTCTTTATCTAAATCTTCTAATTCAAAATAACCTATAACAACTGGAATATCTTTAATGTCAATTTTTCCTGTTTGAATATCATTTAATAATGACCGTGGATAGTCGCGCAGATAGTCAAACCCTGGGATGTCTTCAGGTTTATTAAGTTGTTGGATTGCTCTCAAAAGCACTGTTTTTCCTGCTTCGTTAGGGCCAACTAAAATGGTTTTTAATTTTTCAATTTCAATTTCACCTGAGTCTATAATACTTCGGTAGTTTTGAACTCTGATTTTTTTCAATCTCATATTCTTGTCCTCTTAAAATTTCACTAATTATTTTTGCACTTTATCACAAGTTTCATCAATAAATCTCTAACCCATATGAAATGGATTTAACAGTCATAGTTGCGCCACCAGAGTTCAACATAACTAACTCTCCAACTTTGATCTCTTCACTTGCCATAACACCCTTCAGATATAATATTAGTATTTAGTAATTCAGCCTGCCATCATCAGTCCCGGTAAGCCATTCTCGGAAGACGCTCTGAAGAGTGTTTCAATATTTACTGATCTTCAGATTTTTGTAAAGCATCAACAGAGATATCTTTCTTTTTAATATCACCATCACCGCCATTCCAAAAACATGAAGCACCATGAATACCAATATGCCCAACAACCATTTTGAAGCTACCACTTTTTAATTTAACTACATCACCAACTTTGATTTCTTCTTGTGCCATTTCTTCCTCCAGATAAAATTATAGTGTTTAGTATTTCAGCCTGCCATCATCAGTTCCGGTAAGCCAGTTCCGGAAGACGCTCAATGAGCGTTTCGACTATATACTGCAATTCATCTAAATGTTAGTTATTGATTCTTCTTTACAATCTCTTGATATGATTTCGAATGTTTTCACTAAAGTTTTACAAATATTTTCACATTCCTCTTCCGGCAGATCATTTATTGGCTCATCAAGCTTATCAAGAATGTCAATGAAAGATAAGTAACCTTGCCTTTTAAGGTCTTTATTTAATAGATCGAAGTATTCTCTTTTATTGTCATCATCAATCTCAGGTCTCAGATGATCCAAATGACTAACAGAGGCATTCATAATCCTATCTTTGATGCATTCAACACCTGAAGCTAATGATTCTATGACATTGTATAATTCTTGAAATTCAAAATCTAAATTTGGAATATTCACCTTTTGTCTCCTATTCAACCCTTCTCACAACCAATCCATCACTCAGCCACTATCTCATTAATATTATCAACTTCTTCTTCCAACTTCTTACTGAGAACAGCTAACTTCTCTTTCAAATACCGGATCTTCTCTTTATAAAACTCTGAATCATTACTACTATCAATATACATCTCACCTTCACTAGTAAGAATCCAGTTCAAATTTACATTATATTGTTTCGACAAGGAAACAAGAGTAGTTACTGAAGGCGAATTTTTATTGTTTTCCATTTTACTTAATGTACCTTTACTTATACCTAAAGAATCTGCAAAGGCAGTAAGTGACTTATTTGAAGATGTTCTAACTTCTTTTATTCTATCCCCTAAATTCATCTCTGTTTCCTTCGTGAAACACCAGTTGTCCACGTATCCACCGTTTCGAAATTGGATACAGCATAAGTGAGCGTCAATGAAAAAATATTTGAGATTAAATATTATACTAGGAGGAGGTAAAATGAATTTAAGTGATTTCACGCAGAAAGAAATCGAAGCAGCTCTCAAGATGAAAGGATTAAATCACGTTTCCCTGGCCAGGCAGTTAGGGCGTTCTACATCAGCAGTTAGCAAGGTTATTAAAGGTACTTTAGTAATACAATCCAAAAGTTTGAATCATGACATCTTAGAAGCAATCAAGCCGGAAATCAATATAATTCATCATGCATTTAATCCAGTGAAGGAGAGCTTATGCTCGGTTGGATAATTGCTGGAGTTATATTTATTGGATTTTGCATTATATTGAACAAAGTTAAGAAACTCAAGAGAAACGAGAAAAGCATCTATCAACATGCACTCAATGATCAAAGAAAGTTAAAGGATGAAATCAATAAATTACAAACAGGAGCATTAAAATGAAAAGAATCGTATTAGTTGCAGGACACAGATTCGATGCACCAGGAGCAGAAACTAATGATGCTTCGGAATACTATCTCTCAAGAAGTATCATTCGAAAGGCAGTGGAGAAGCTTAAAGTAATGCCGCAAATTGATGTGGAGATAATTGTAATCGAAAATTCAAAATCACTTCCGCATAAGATCAAACAAGTTAACAAGATCAATCCTGATCTCGCTGTAGAGATCCACTGGAATGCATGTCTTAAGAAATCAGTTCATGGTTCTGAGTCTTTCTATGCTGAGAATGGATCAGAAACATCCAAAATGGCAAGTGCAGAATACGTAAAGATCTTTGAAGGAGTTTCCGGTAACAGAACACGAGGAAGTAAGCCAGATACACAGAGCCAACATCCACGACTGGCCTGGTGTAGAGATACCTTTTGTCCTGCTATCCTGGTTGAAAATGAATTCCTTACCTTCACCGGTTTTGAATCACATTACTTCGAACTGCTTAGTGTTACTGCCCTGGTTCGCTTTATCAAAGCAATGAGCTATAAGTAGAGCCTTTAGGGACGCCTTGTACTGCAAGGCGAACTTAAACGCTTGAAAAGGAGTTTTATATGTGGATGACGATCAAAGATTTAGCAGAACATCTGGGAGTTTCCGTGAGGACGGCATGGCGACGAACCAGTAAGGAAGATTTACCAGTGAGAAAATCACCAAATCCAAATGGTGGAAAACAAATTGTTGAAGTATTCTACAATGTGACAACTGAGCAAAGTGACAATGTGACCCAATGTGACAATGTGACAAATGAGCAATGTGACAATGTGACACAATGTGACAATGTGACAATGTGACAATGTGACAAATGAGCAATGTGACAATGTGACAATGTGACAACGTGACAACGTGACAACGTGACAACGTGACAACGTGACAA